>Ga0265797_10000055_pt1 | contig 264994 bp, 231 predicted proteins | sample P2T30metagenome_FD_192433 | JGI IMG/M metagenome (GOLD analysis project Ga0265797, IMG submission 192433) | Plant litter microbial communities from East Loma Ridge, Irvine, California - P2 T30 | ecosystem: Environmental > Terrestrial > Plant litter > Unclassified | place: USA: California...
CCTTATCGCGGTCGCCCGGAAACTGCTGGTCCTCGCCAACAGCCTCGTCGCGCAAAATCGTCTTTGGTCACCACTGCCCGCTTGACCGGAAACACAGATGCTACTCAGGATGAGCGGTGAATATGGTCAACTTGAAGTCATCACGCTCCAGGCGCGTCATCGACTCGCCTTGGCTTCATGACTCGGTGGGCGCGGCGGGCGGGGACCAGCCGCCGCCCAGCGCCCGGAAGGATGCGACGGCGGCGAGCGCGGCCTGCATCTGTGCCTGTGCCTGAGCATCGCGGGTGGCGAGCAGGCGCGAGTCGGCATCGAGCACTTCGACGAGGCTGACGACCCCGCCCCGATAGGCCGCGAGCGATGCGGTGCGGGCGCGGGCGAGCGCGGTTTCGCCGTCGGTCAATGTCCGGGCCTGATCCTCGCGCTCGGTGAGCGCGGTGAAGGCGTTCTCGACCTCTTCCGAAGCGCGCAGCACGGCGAGGCGATAGGCAGCCAGCGCTTCGGCATCGCGCCCGCGCGCGGCGGCGACCTCGGCATCGACACGGCCGAAATCGAACAGCCGCCAGCGTAGCCCGAACACGCCCTGCGCCTGATTGGCGCTGGACCCGAACAGCCCGCTGACCGCGGTGGTGGCGGTGCCGATCAGCCCGCTGAGCGAGAATTTGGGATAATATTCCGACAGGGCCGCGCCGATCCGCGCATTGGTGGCGACCAGCCTTTGTTCGGCGACGATCAGATCGGGCCGGCGCCGGAGCAGATCGGCGGGGCCACCGGCATCGGCGATGGCGGGCGCGCGCGGAATGGGGGCAAGCGTGGCGATGCGGGGGCGGTGCGTGCCGGGTTGCTGCCCGGTGAGGATGTCCAGCGCGTTGGTCGCCTGTTCCAGCGCGATCCGCAATTCGGGCAGGGCGGCGGCGACCTGCGTATAGGCACCCTGCGCCTGTCGCAGTTGCAGTTCGGCGGCGATGCCCTTGCGATATTGGAGATCGACGATCGCGACGAGCCGGCGTTGCGAGTCGATCTGGTCGGTGACGATCGCGATCCGCTGCTGGAGGCCGCGAATGGTGAGATAGGTTTCGGCGGTCTGTGCGGCAACGGCGATGCGCGCACCCGAAACGGCGGCGCGCGACGCGGCATATTCCGCGCGCACGGCGGCGCGTTCGTCGCGCAGGCCGCCGAACACGTCCGGTTCCCAGCTTGCGCCGACGCCGACATCATAGAGACCGGTGCTGCGCTGGAAGCCGGGCGCGGCCCGGAGCGCGCGGCCGGTGGGGGTTTCCAGCGATTGCGAGGCATAGGCGGCGTTGGCAGATACTTGCCCACGCGGCAGCAGCGCGGCATTGGCGACGCGCAGCCCCGCGCGGGCCTGATCCACGCGCGCGACTGCCTGCGCGATATCGAGATTTTCCTGCAACGCCTCTTCGACAAAGGCGACCAGCAACGGATCATCGAAGCCACGCCACCAGGTGACGAGATCGGCCGGGGCCGGGGCGGGGCGCGCGGCGACCGCATCGTTATGAACGAAGCGCGCCGGGGCGGCGGGCAGACCGGGGCGGTCGACCGGGCCAGTGGCGCAACCGGCCACCGCCAGCGCGGACGCGAGAAGGAGATGGGGGCGGGCGCGGTGCATCGGGATCCGATCGAAAGTGTCGGTTACCGATGCCTCATACGGTCACTCGTTGTCAATATGATGACGGATCGCTATGTTGGGATGATGAATGACAACCAGACGATGACGACCGCCGGACAGCGCGGCCCCGCCGACCATGCCACGCGGGACCAGATCATCGCTGCGGCTCACGCGCATTTCAGCCATTATGGATATGACAAGACCACGGTTTCGGATCTTGCCAAGTCGATCGGCTTTTCGAAGGCGTATATCTACAAATTCTTTGAGTCGAAGCAGGCGATCGGGCAGGCGATCTGCGAACAATGCCTTTCCTCGATCATCGTCGATGTCGAGCAACATCTAGTTGATACGGGTTCAGCGACCGAGAAACTTCGTTGTTTCGCGCATCGTTTGACGGAGCGTAGCGTGGCGTTGTTTGCGGAGAATCGCAGAATCTACGAGATTGCGGTGCATTCGACGACGGAGAAGTGGCCGAGTTCGCAGCATTATATCGCCCGCCTGACCGCCATCCTGTCCGCCATCATCGTCGAGGGCCGGGAATCGGGCGAATTTGAGCGCAAGACGCCGCTGGACGAAACGTGTCGGGCAATTTTGGGGGCGATGGAGCCTTATGTCAGCCCGGTGATGCTGCGTTACAAGCTGGACGATTTACCGCGTGGTTCCAACGAGATGGTCAGTCTCGTGCTGCGCAGTCTGGCTCCTTGATCGGGGCATTTTCCGGTTACCAGTGACTCATTGACAAACTGGTCACGGGCGATATGGGTTGGCTTCCCTTGTTCAGAGATGCCGCCATGCCCCGTCGCCTGTCTTCTGCCACCGTCCCGATCTGGACCGCGACCCTGCTGCTTCTCGGGGGGTGCGGTACGGCGGAATCCGATCCGCGCACCGCGCCGCCGCTGGTGCGCGTGGCCGTCGCCACGCCGGCCGAGGCGGGGAGCCGTTATTTCACCGGCGTGGTATCGGCGCGCGTGCAGAGCGATCCCGGCTTTCGGGTAGCCGGCAAGGTGACCGAACGGCTGGTCGATGTCGGGCAGGCCGTGCGGCACGGGCAGATCCTGATGCGGCTGGATCCGACCGATCTGCTGCTCGCCAATGCGGCGCAGACGCAGGCGGTGCGCGCGGCGCGGGCGCAGGCGGAGCGAGCGGCGGCGGACGAGCGGCGCTATCGCGATCTGGTGTCGGCCGGCGCGGTGTCCGCATCGGCTTATGACCAGGTGAAGGCAGCGGCGCTTTCGGCGCAGGCGCAGCTTCAGGCGGCGCAGGCGCAGGCACGGATTTCCGGCAACAACGCCGAGTATGCGGTGCTGCGCGCCGGGGCGGACGGCGTGATCGTCGCGACGCTGGCGGAGCCGGGGCAGGTCGTGGCGGCGGGACAGCCCGTGTTGCAGCTTGCGCAGGCGGGGCCGCGCGAGGCGACGGTCAGCCTGCCCGAAACGCTTCGTCCCGCGATCGGATCGGTGGCGCAGGCGGCCTTGTATGACGGCGGCGGGCAGGGGACGGCGCGGCTTCGGACATTGTCGGACTCCGCCGATCCGCGCACGCGCACCTTCGAGGCGCGTTATGTGTTGCAGGGGCCGATCGCCCGCGCGCCGCTGGGCACGACGGTGCGGATCACGCTGCCGGGTACGGGTGGCAGCGCCGCGCCGGCGATCCGCATTCCGCTGTCCGCCCTGCATGATGCGGGCCGGGGACCGGGCGTCTGGCTGGTGAATGCGAAGGACCAGCGCGTTGCGTGGCGGCCGGTGCGGATCGCGCAGCTGGGCGCGGAAAGCGCCAGCATCAGCGCGGGTCTGGCGCCGGGCGATCGCTTCGTCGCGCTGGGCGCGCATCTGCTGGTGCAGGGGCAACGGGTCCGCGTCTCGGCCAGCCGGGACGGCGCGCTGTGAGCGGGTTCAACCTTTCGGCGCTGGCGGTGCGGGAGCGGGCGATCACGCTGTTCCTCATCATCGCCATCTCGATCGCCGGGCTGTTCGCCTTCCTCAATCTGGGGCGCGCCGAAGATCCCAGCTTCACGGTCAAGGTGATGACGTTCGCCACCGTGTGGCCGGGGGCGACGGCGCAGGAAATGCAGGATCAGGTGTCCGAACCGCTGGAAAAGCGGATGCAGGAACTGACCTGGTATGACCGCACCGAAACCTATACCCGGCCCGGCTATGCCTTCACCCAATTATGGCTGAAGGACACGATCCCTCCCGAACTGGTGCCCGAACAGATTTATCAGGCGCGCAAGAAGCTGTTCGACGAGACGCGCAACCTGCCGCGCGGCGTGGTCGGGCCGCTGGTGAACGATGAATTCGGCGATGTCACCTTCACCCTCTATGCGCTGAAGGCGAAGGGCGTGCCGCCGCGGCTGCTGGTGCGGGAAGCGGAGACAATCCGCAACCGGTTGCTGCGCGTGCCGGGCGTGAAGAAGGTGCTGATTATCGGCGAGCAGCCGGAACGGATCTTCGTCAACCTGTCCGCCGACCGGCTGTCGACGCTGGGCCTGTCGCCCAATGACGTGCTGGCCGCGCTGCGCGACCGCAATATCCTGACGCCGGCCGGGACGATCGAAACCAGGGGGCCGCAGGTGCAGGTGCGGCTGGACGGGGCGTTCGATTCGGTCGCGGCGATCGGGGAGACGCCGGTGGTGGCCGACGGGCGCACGCTGAAACTGTCCGATGTTGCCGATGTGCAGCGCGGCTATGAAGACCCCGCCAGCTACATCATCCGCCATCAGGGCGAACCCACGCTGGAACTGGGCGTGGTGATGAAGGAGCGGTATAACGGCCTGCAACTCGGCAAGGATCTGGACAAGGCGACCGAGGGCATCGCCGCGGACATGCCGCTGGGCGTCAGCTTCACGAAGATCACCGATCAGTCGGTGAACATCGAAGAGGCTTATGGCGAATTCATGCTGAAATTCTTCGTGGCGCTGGTGGTGGTGATCGCGATCAGCCTGCTGAGCCTCGGCTGGCGGGTGGGCGTGGTGGTCGCCGCCGCCGTGCCGCTGACGCTGGCGGGCGTGTTCATCATCATGCTGGCGACGGGACGCGATTTCGACCGGATCACGCTGGGCGCGCTGATCCTGTCGCTGGGCCTGCTGGTGGATGACGCGATCATCATCATCGAGGCGATGGTGGTGAAGATGCAGGAAGGCGTCAGCCGGATCGAGGCATCGACCTGGGCCTGGGGGCATACGGCAGCGCCGATGCTGGCGGGCACGCTGGTGACCGCGATCGGGCTGATGCCGGTGGGCTTCGCGAAATCGAGCGCGGGCGAATATGCGGGCAATATCTTCTGGGTGGTGATGTTCGCGCTGCTGACCTCCTGGGTCGTGGCGGTCGCCTTCACCCCCTATATCGGCGTCAAGCTGCTGCCGGATATTCCCAAGATCGAAGGCGGTCATGCGACCATCTACGACACGGCGCCCTATCGCCGCCTCCGCCGGCTGATCGCGCGGATCGTGGAGAAGAAGGTGCTGGCGGTGGCGACGGTGGCGGCGCTCTTCGTCGTCGCCATTCTCGGGCTGGGCGTGGTGAACCAGCAATTCTTCCCCAATTCCGACCGGCCCGAAGTGCTGGTGGAGATCCAGATGCCGGAAGGCACCGCGATCGGCGCGACGCAGGCCGCGGCGGTGAAGGTGGAAGGCTGGCTGCGCAAACAGCCCGAGGCGAAGATCGTGACGACCTATGTCGGGCAGGGCGCGCCGCGCTTCGTGCTGAACATCTCGCCCGAACTGCCCGATCCGTCCTTCGCGAAGATCGTGGTGCTGACCGACAATGCGGAGCGGCGCGAGGCGTTGATGCAGCGCGCGCGGGCGGCGGTGGCGGCGGGGGTCGCGCCCGAGGCGCGCGTGCGCGTGACGCAGGTGGTGTTCGGGCCACCCTTCCCCTTCCCCGTCGCGTTCCGCGTCGGCGGCCCCGATGCGCAGCGCGTGCGCGTGCTGGCGGACAAGGTGGCGGCGGTGATGCGTGCCAATCCGGCGTTGCGGCAGGTGAATGCGGACTGGGGCGACCGGGTGCCGGTGATGCATTTCACGATCGATCAGGACCGGCTGGGCGCATTCGGCCTGACCACGCGTGACGTGGGCGAGCAGTTGCAGATGCTGCTGACCGGAACGACCGTGACGGACGTGCGCGAGGATATCCGATCGGTCGCGGTGGTCGCGCGCAGCGCCGGGGCGGAGCGGCTGGACCCGGCGCGGCTCGACAGCCTGACGCTGAAGGGCCGGGGCGGGGAGCGGGTTTCGCTCTCGCAGATCGGGCGACTGGACATCCGCATGGAAGAGCCGATCCTGCGCCGCTACGACCGCATCCCCACGATCACGGTGCGCGCCGATGTCGGCCATGGCAGCCAGCCGCCGCAGGTGGCGGGCGAGCTGTTGCAGCAGTTGAAGCCGATCATCGACAGCCTGCCGGCCGGCTACAGCATCACCGCGGGCGCGGCGCTGGAGGAGGCGACCAAGGCGAACACCGCGCTGGCCAAGGTCTTCCCGGTGATGCTGATCCTGATGATGATCGTCATCATCTTCCAGGTGCGGTCGATCGCGGCGATGACGATGGTGCTGCTGACCGCGCCGCTGGCGCTGGTGGGCGTGGTGCCGACCCTGTTGCTGTTCGACCAGCCATTCGGGTTCAACGCGATCCTGGGGCTGATCGGGCTGGCGGGGATCATCATGCGCAACACACTGATCCTGATCGGGCAGATCCACACCAACGAGGCGGAAGGGATGCAGCCTTATGACGCGCTGGTGGAAGCGACCGTCCAGCGCGCCCGCCCGGTGATCCTGACCGCGCTGGCGGCGGTGTTCGCCTTCATCCCGCTGACCTTCTCGGTCTTCTGGGGATCGCTGGCCTATACGCTGATCGGCGGGACGATCGGCGGAACGGTGCTGACTTTGGTGTTCCTGCCGGCGCTCTATGCGATCTGGTTCAGGATCCGGACGCCGAAGTCCGGGGCATCCGCGACGCCGGCGGGGGCGGTGCCGGCGTAAGGCGGGGCTTGGGGTCTGTTCGATCGGAAGCGTTGGCAGGCATCTGGTTGCGGCGGCGGCAAGGCGGATCTTGACCGCCGGTTCGTGCGGCGCCCCGGCAGTCGTCCGTCCGAGAGCGGCCGAGGCTTTGGCTGCCCTTATCGGCCGGTGCGGATGCGGGTCGCTTCCTTCCGAATATAGGCAATGCTCTTGGGGGATAATGTTCCGCCATCTGCGCGCTGCAAACGGTACACTTCGTCGCGAAGGGCGAGCGCCCAAGCGATCTTCTGCCGACGGAGCGTCGGGGTTTCGTGCGTTCCGTAATAGTATCCCGAACTGACGGTTTCGTTGAAGGTCTTCGTCGACCATCCGATCTGATCGGGGGACGCCGACGCTGGGGAGGCGACGATGAACGAGCAGCACAGCAGGGCGGCAAAGGCTTTCATGTTGGCAAATCCTTCAACAACTGCATGTCAAAGTTCTACCCCAACAGCGGTTCCGTCAAGGCAGTCATTGGAGCGATCCCGGACGTCCGCTACTGGGCGCTTTCAGACCACCCGCTTTCGGGCGTCGGCTTTGACCATCGCGAATGTCGTGACCTTGGACGTTTGCAGCTACCGATCACCCCAAAGCCAAGCTGTGGATGGTGACGCTACGTTGCCGGGCGTTCGATCGGGAAGACGAGCAGAGTGGAGGTCGCGGTGGCGCAGAGGCGGCCGTCGCGGTCGGTGAGGCGGGCTTCGGCGAAGGCGGTGCGGCGGCCGATGGAGACGATGCGGCCTTCCGCGCGGATGGGGCCGCTGACGTCGGTGAGCGGGCGGTGATAGGCGACCTTGAGTTCCAGCGTGGTGTAACCCTGATCCGCGCTGAGCCGCGAATGGACCGCGCAGCCGCAGGCGCTGTCGAGCAGGGTGGCCGCATAGCCGCCATGCACCGATCCGATGGGATTATAGACGCTGCGATCGGGATGGCCGCCGAAGACGGCGCGGCCTTCCTCGATCTCGATCAGGGCGAAGCCCATGGTGGTGTTGATCGGCGGGGGCGTGTCCGCCGCCATGATCGCGCGCAATTGCTCCAGCCCCGACAGGCGCTGTTCGTTGTTGCGAAGAATGTCCATAAACGCTCCTGTCCGGGGGATGGCGATGCTGCCCGAGGCGGCACGCGGGGGCAAGGCGCGCGCCGAGCCGGGGAGGGGCCTGATGACTGGAAGTTGATCCGCGATCCCGACGCCGTTTGGTTCGAGCCTGTCGAGACCGTTGGGCGGGTTCTCGACAGGCTCGAACCGAACGGAAGCGAGACCCTGCGTCATTCAACCCGAGGTCATCATGCCTTGGGCCGATCAGTGCGCGCCGGTGCGATCGGGCGGCGTCTGCGCGGTGGCGCTGACGCGGTCGAGGCGGTGGCGCTGTTCGTCGCTCAGGGTCAGGCCAACCGCGCCGAGATTGCTGGCGAGTTGCGCGGTGGAGCGGGGGCCGATCATGGGCACCGCGCCGTGCGTGCCGGCCCAGCTGATCGCTACCTGATCGGGAGTGACGCCGAGATCGTCCGCGATGGCGAGGACGGCATCGAGGATGGCGGTGCGTTGCGCGCTGTCCTCCGCCTGGAAGACCTTGCCGCCAAATCCTTCGGCGCGGCCGGTTTCGCCCTTGCGATATTTGCCGGTGAGCACGCCGCCGCCGAGCGGCGACCAGGTGACGGCCCCCAGCCCGAGACCGCGCATGGCGAGGAACAGATCCGCCTCCGGGTCGCGGTGGACGAGGCTATGTTCGAACTGCGCCGCCGCGATCGGGACCGCGCGGGTCAGATCCGCGATCGTCGCCGCCTGCGCCAGCCGCCATGCGGGGAAGTTGGAGAGGCCGGCATAGAGGATCTTGCCGGCGCGGGCGAGATCGTCGAAGCCGCGCACAATCTCGTCGGTGGCGGTGATGTCGTCGGGATGATGGACCCAGTAGAGATCGATGCGGTCGGTCTTCAGCCGTTTCAGGCTGGCTTCGACCGAGGCGATCATGGCCTTGCGGCTATTGCCCGTGACCAGCCGGTTCGCATCCGGACGCGAGCCATTGGCGAATTTGGACGCAAGCACGAAATCCTCCCGCCGGCCCGCCAGCGCGTGCCCGAGAATCTCCTCGGACTGGCCGAATTGATAGACATCGGCGGTGTCGAGGAAGTTGCCGCCGGCATCGGCATAGGCGTTCAGGATTTCCACGCTGGTGGCGGCATCCGCGCCATAGCCCCAGCCGGTGCCGAAATTGCCGGTGCCGAGGGCGATTTCCGAAACGCGCAGGCCGGTGCGGCCGAAGGGGAGATAATGCATGGGGGCAGCCTCTTTGCAGGGAATGGGAGCAGGCGCGGCGGTCAGCCGGCGAGGAAGGCGCGGGCGCGCGGCGGGAACCGGTCATGATATTGGAAGATGCCGCCATGGCCGGCGTCGGGATAGAGAATGAGGTCCGCACCCCGGATGCGCCGCGCCAGATCCTGACTGTTCACGCTGGGCACCATGAGATCCTGATCGCCGTTCGCGACCAAAACGGGCTTGTCGATCACGCCCAGATCCTGCGGCGGCTGCTGGCCCCATGCCTTGATCGCCTTCAACTGGCGGAGGAAGACCCTGGGCGTGACCGACGTGTCGCGATCGACCTTGCGCGTTTTCAGCCGTGCCAGAAACGCCTTTGCGGCGCGGCGGCTGTCGGTGCTGGCGGTGAAGAAGAGATAGGTCTTCGGATCGCGGAAGGTGGCCAACCCCTTCAGGATCAGCGGCCAGGAAACGGGGCCGACCCGTTCGATCCCCGTGCCGCCGGCGGGGCCGGTGCCGGCAAGGATCAGGCGACGGATGAGGCCGGGTTCGGTCAGCACGATCTGCTGTGCGACGAAGCCGCCGAGCGAGAAGCCGATGAGATCGACCTGCCCCAGACCCAGTGCGCGGATGACGGCGATCATGTCGTCCGCCATCGCCGCGATGGTCAGCGGCGCATCCCCGCCCGATGCGCCGACGCCGCGATAATCGAGCGCATAGACCGGCCGCTCCGCCGCCAGCCCGTCGACGATTGCAGGATCGAAATTGTCGAGATTGGCACCCCAATGGTTGAGCAGCACGACGGGTACGCCATCGGGTGGGCCGAGCCGGCGATATGCGAACCGGACGCCGGCCGCCGTGACGAAGCGGGTGGGCGCGGCGACCCATGGGACGGGCGTGGTGGCGGAGCGGGATGGGGTCATGACGACGGGAACCTGTTCTGGCGGGGTGGGGCGGCGATCAGCGCAGCTTGACGACGACCTTGCCCTTGGCGCGGCCGGTGGCGAGATAGGCGAGCGCGTCGTTCATCTGATCGAACGGAAAGACCCGGTCGATCACGGGCTGGATGACGCCGTCCTCGATCAGCGTCGTGATCTTGCCGAGCTGTTCGCCATTCGCCTGCATGAACAGGAAGGAATAGGTGACGTCCTGCCGCTTCGCCTTGCGGCGGATGCCGAAGCTGAGCAGGCGCATCACCTGCTGCAACAGCCAGTTGAGACCCTGTTGCCGGGCGAAGGCGGGATCGGGCGGGCCGGAGATGGAGATGAGCTGTCCGCCCGGCTTCATGACCTTGAGCGATTTGGCCAAGGTCTCGCCATCGAGCGTGTTGAGCACGACGTCATAGCCCGACAGCGTTTCGGAAAAATCCTGCGTCTTGTAATCGACGATCGTTTCCGCGCCGAGGTGGCGGACCAGATCGAGATTGCCGGTGCCGGCGGTGGTCGCGACATGCGCGCCCAGATGCCGGGCAAGCTGGATGGCGAAGGTGCCGACGCCGCCCGAACCGGCATGGATCAAGAGCTTCTGCCCGCGCTTCAGCCGGGCGCGATCGACCAGCACCTGCCATGCGGTCAGGCCGACGAGCGGGATGGAAGCCGCCGCTTCCATCGACAGATTGACCGGTTTCAGCGCGACATCGGCCTGATCGACCGCGATCGATTCCGCGAAGGTGCCGATCCGTCCGCCGGGCGGGCTGGCATAGACGGCATCGCCGACGGCGAAGCGCGTGACGTTGCCGCCGACGCGCGTGACGATGCCGGCCAGATCCGCCCCCAGGATGAAGGGCGGCTTGTAGGGCAGGATCTGCTTGAACTCGCCGTCCCGCAGCTTCAGGTCGATGACGTTCAGGCCGGTGGCGTGGATCTCGATCAGCACATCGTCCGGCCCGACGACCGGATCCGGCACATCACCGAGGCGCAGGCTGTTTCCCTTGCCATAGGCGTCGAGGATATAGGCTTTCATGACGCTTCGTCTCCTCTGGATCCCGGGACGTCCGCAGGCCGGATTTGGACCGGCCCGGCTGTCACCGCTCGGTGGGGTTCAGGCAATGGGGTCCGTCGCGGCGGGATAATCGGTATAGCCCTTCGCGCCGCCGCCATAGAGCGTGGCGGGATCCAGCGCCGCCAGCGCGAGGCCGTTCCGGAACCGTGCGACCAGATCGGGATTGCTGATGAACGGCCGGCCGAACGACACCAGATCGGCCTTGCCCTCCGCGATGCGCGTGGAAGCCTTGGCGAAGTCATAGCCGTTATTGGCGATATAGGTGCGCGTGAAGCGGCTGCGCAGCGCGCCATAATCGAAGGCGGGCGCGCCGGGGACGGCGGCGGCATCGACTTCGAAGACATGGATGTAGGCGACCCCGAGCGCATCGAGCCGCTCGACGATATGATCGAACTGCGCCTGCGGGTCGCTGGTGTGGATGTCGTTGGCGAGCGAGATAGGCGACAGGCGGACGCCGGTGCGGCCCGCGCCGACCTCGGCGATGACGGCTTCGGTCACTTCCAGCAGCAGTCGCGCCCGGTTTTCGACCGAGCCGCCATAGGCGTCGGTCCGGATATTCGCGCCGTCCTTGGCGAACTGGTCGAGCAGATAGCCGTTGGCGGCGTGGACCTCGACGCCGTCAAACCCCGCTTCGATCGCATGGGCGGCGGCGCGGCGATAGTCCGCGACGATGCCGGGGATTTCCGCGAGATCGAGCGCGCGGGGCGGGGAGACATCGGCAAAGCCGTTGTTGACGAAGACCTTGGCATTGCTCTGGATGGCGGACGGCGCGACCGGCGCAGCGCCGCCTTCCTGAAGATCGACATGGCTGACGCGGCCGACATGCCAGAGTTGGAGAAAGATGCGGCCACCCCCGGCATGGACCGCGTCGGTCACCTTGCGCCAGCCGGCAACCTGTTCCTGCGTGTAGATTCCGGGCGTATCCTGATAGCCCTGGCCCTGCTGCGAGATCTGCGTCGCCTCGGTGACGATCAGTCCGGCGGAGGCGCGCTGCGTGTAATAGTCCACCATCAGATCAGTGGGGGCGAGGCCCTTGCCCGCCCGGTTGCGGGTGAGCGGGGCCATGACGATGCGGTTGGCGAGCGGGACGTCCCCGACGATGAGGGGCTGGAAAAGTGTCTGGTCGGACATGGTGGATCCTTCGGGAAGTCTGGTCAGGGCGCGCGGGTCAGGCGGCGTGATACCGGTCGGCGCGGAGCACCTGTTCGAAATGCGGGATCATCGCCTTGCGGGCGGCATCGAACGCATCCCACAGCGCGCCATCGTGCAGCGTGGGCATCGTCACTTCCTCGCGGCGATCGAAACCGACCAGGGCGGCGTCGACCAGTTCGCCCGCATCCATCATGTCGCGCTGCAGCGCCGCGCCCATGCCGGCCCGTTCCCACAATTCGGTGCGGGTGGACGCCGGCAGGACGGCCTGCACATGGACGCCGCGTGGCGCGAGCTCGCGGTGGAGGCCCTGCGACAGGAAGAGGAGGAAGGCCTTGGTCGCGCCATAGACGGTCATGTTGAATTCGGGCGCGAGGCCGACGACCGAGCCGATATTGATGATCGCGCCTGCGCCCGCCTGCGCGAGACGGGGCGCGACCGCGCTGGTCAGGCGGACGATCGAGCTGGTGTTGAGCGCGATCAGCTTCTGCACGACGTCGCTCGGCTGATCGACGAAATTGCCGTTCAGGCCGGCACCGGCATTGTTGACCAGAATGCCGATCGTCGCATCGTCGCGCAGCCGGGTTTCGACCCTGACCAGATCGGCCTCTTCGGTGAGATCCGCAGCGAGGACATCCACCGCCACGCCGGTCTCTGCGGTCAGCCGGGTCGCCAGCGCCTGCATCCGGGCGGCGTCGCGCGCCACCAGCACGAGATCATGGCCACGCCGCGCGAAACGATCCGCATAGGTCGCGCCGATGCCGGTGGACGCGCCGGTGATGAGGACGGTGGGAAGGGCCATGGGATGCTCGCTTTCTGATGCGCTTTATATGACCAGCGTCATGATTGTCCAAATATGATAGGCATCATGAAACTGTCAATGGCGTGCGCAGGCTTTTTCCGCCGCAGCCTGTGGGGATGCGAAGAATTGGCGGTGGGGCGAGGGTTTGGGGCTTTGGACATGCCGGCCGGGGCGGGTGGAGTGGCGGCGGGTCGGGATGTGTCGCGTGGAGGGGCCGGGCCGATGCCGGCGATGCGCGGCGGTCAGACCCCTCCCCAGTTCGTATCGAGGGACGAACGGGTCAGACGATCATCATCAGCGTCGACACGATGGTAATGCGATCAGGGCGCAGGAGGGCGCGCATCGTTGCGCTTACGGGAGGATGCATCGACAGACCGCGTGCGGAGGGCGCGGTCTGCGGGTATTCGGGGGTTTTTCGGTCCCTCAGTCGAACAGCGAGGAGACGGAGCTTTCATCGGCGATGCGCTTGATCGCTTCGCCGAGCAGGGGTGCGATGGTGAGGAGGCGGATCTTTGCGGCGCTGGCGACCGCTTCGGGGGCCATGATCGAGTCGGTGATGACCAGTTCCCGCAGCGACGAGCCTTCGACGCGGGCAACCGCACCGCCGGACAGGACACCGTGGCTGACATAGGCGACGACATCTTCGGCCCCGGCGGCGCGCAACGCGGCGGCGGCGTTGCAGAGCGTGCCGGCCGAATCGACGATATCGTCGACCAGGATGCAGAAGCGCCCGGCGACATCGCCGATGATGTTCATGACCTCGCTCTCGCCCGGCCGTTCGCGACGCTTGTCGACGATGGCGAGCGGGGCGTTGTCAAGCCGCTTGGACAAAGCGCGGGCGCGGACCACACCGCCGACGTCCGGCGAGACGACCATGAGATTCTTGCCGGAAAAGCGCGCCTTGATGTCCGCCGACATGACGGGCGCGGCATAGAGATTGTCGGTCGGGATATCGAAGAAGCCCTGGATCTGCCCGGCGTGCAGATCGACCGAGAGGACGCGGTCGGCCCCGGCGACCGTAATGAGGTTGGCGACCAGCTTGGCCGAGATCGGCGTGCGGGGACCGGGTTTGCGATCCTGCCGGGCATAGCCGAAATAGGGGACGACAGCGGTGATGCGGCGCGCGGACGACCGCTTCAGCGCATCGATGCAGATCAGCAATTCCATGAGGTTGTCATTGGCGGGGAATCCGGTCGACTGGATCACGAAGACGTCTTCGCCGCGGACATTCTCATGGATTTCCACGAAGACTTCCTCATCGGCGAAACGGCGGACGCTGGCGTCGGTCAGGTCGAGTTCGAGATAGCTGGCGATCGCCTTGGCGAGACCGATATTGGCATTGCCGGTCAGCAGTTTCATCGCGCAGATTCCCGTTCGTTTCGTGGCGTACCCGTATCGATCCCCTTAGCGACGACGCGCGGCTTGTGCGAGCCTTGTTGCACATCGGCGGCTCCCGCGCGTTCCGGGCCGGTGGCGGTGCTGCGCATTGCCCCGTCCGGCGCAGCGCTTTAGGGACGCGACATGGTGGAAAAAATGGTCGAGAAACGCGTCATCCTGCTGGCGCAGGTCACGCAGACGATGGGGGATCTGGCGGGCAATGCCGACCGGATGCTGGCGGTGCGCGCGGCGAACCCGCGGGCGGACCTGATCCTGTTCCCGGAATTGCAGTTGATCGGCTATCCGCCCGAGGATCTGGTGCTGAAACCCGCCTTGCAGACGCGGGCGGAGGCCGAGCTCGCGCGGATGGCGGAGGCGACCGCCGATGGCGGCCCGGCGATGCTGGTCGGCACGATCCGGATGCGCGCGGGGCGGCTCTACAATGTCGTCGCGCTGCTGGCGGACGGCGCGGTGGCGGCGGTGCGCGAAAAGTACGAACTGCCCAATTACGGGACATTCGACGAGAAGCGCGTGTTCGCCTCGGGACCATTGCCAGAACCGATCGAGATTTACGGGATGCGGATCGGCGTGCCGATCTGCGAGGATATCTGGTTTCCGGCGGTGTGCGCGCATCTGGCGGCGGCGGGGGCGGAGATATTGCTGGTGCCGAACGGCAGCCCGTTCGAGGTGGAGAAGGACGATCTGCGCCGCGACGGGATCGTGGCGGCGCGCGTGGCCGAAACCGGCCTGCCGATGATCTATCTCAACCGGGTGGGCGGACAGGACGAGCTGGTGTTCGACGGCGCATCCTTCGTGGTGAATGGCGATGGCGGCATCGCGCACCAACTGCCCGAATGGCAGGAAGCGATCGTCGAGACATTGTGGGAGAAGGGCGAGCAGGGCTGGACCTGCTGGGAAGGCGAACTGCACCCGCAGGATCCGACGCCGGCCGATGCCTATCATGCGATGATGGTGGGCCTGCGCGATTATGTGGAGGCGAACCGCTTTCCCGGCGTGGTGCTGGGCCTGTCGGGCGGGATCGACAGTGCCCTGTCGGCGGCGGTCGCGGTGGATGCGCTGGGGCCGGACCGGGTGTGGTGTGTGATGATGCCGTCGCGCTTCACCGGCAAGGAATCGCTGAGCGATGCGGCGGAATGCGCGCGGATGCTGGGGTGCCGGCTGGACACCATCCCGATCAAGCGCGCGATGACCGCGTTCGACGCGATGCTGGCGGATGTCTTCGACGGGCGCGCGCCCGATCTGGCGGAGGAGAATATCCAGTCGCGGATCCGCGGGCTGACTTTGATGGCGATCAGCAACAAGTTCGGGCCGATGCTGCTGACGACGGGCAACAAGAGCGAGATGTCGGTCGGCTATGCCACCATCTATGGCGACATGGCGGGCGGCTATTCGGTGCTGAAGGACGCGTACAAGACGGCGGTGTTCGATCTGTCGCGCTGGCGCAACGCCAACCGGCCACGTTTCGGGCTGGGGCCGGACGGGCCGGTGATGCCCGCCAACGTCATCGACAAGCCGCCCTCCGCCGAGTTGCGCGACGACCAGAAGGACAGCGACTCGTTGCCGCCCTACGACATTCTCGACCCGATCCTGCACGGACTGGTGGAGGAGGAATGTTCGGTGGGCGAGCTGGTGGCGCGCGGGTTCGACCGCGAGACGGTCGTGCGGATCGAGCGCTTGCTGTATGTCGCCGAATATAAGAGGCGACAGGCTCCACCGGGCGTGAAGCTGGGCCGGCGCAACTTCGGGCGCGACCGGCGTTATCCGATCACCAACGCCTTTCGATCGGAGTGACCGACATGACCAGCACAGTGATTACGCGGTTCGCGCCCTCCCCGACCGGGCGGCTGCATGTCGGGAATATCCGGACGGCGTTGCTCAACCGGTTGTTCGCGGTGCAGGCGGGCGGGCGCTTCCTGCTGCGGATGGACGATACCGATGCCGAGCGGTCGTCCGCCGAATATGCGGATTCGATCCTCAAGGATCTGGTCTGGCTGGAAATGTGGGCCGAGGGGATGGTCCGCCAGTCCGAACGCGATGCGCTGTACGAGGCGGCGTTCGAGCGGCTGCGTGCGGCGGGGCGGGTCTATCCGGCCTATGAAAGTGCGCAGGAACTGGACCTGAAGCGCAAGGTGCAGGCCTCGCGCGGGCTGCCGCCGATTTACGACCGGGCGGCGCTGAAACTGGACGATGCGGCGCGGGCGGCGCTGGAGGCGGAGGGGGTGCAGCCGCATTGGCGGTTCCGGCTGGACCATGATGCGCCGATCGCCTGGGACGATCTGGTGCGCGGCCCGCAGGCATTCGATCCGGCGCTGCTGTCCGACCCGGTGATCCGTCGCGCGGATGGAAGCTGGCTGTATATGATGCCGTCGGTGGTGGACGATATCGACATGGGGATCACGCATGTGATCCGCGGCGAGGATCATGTCACCAATACCGGCCTGCAATTGCAGATCTTCGCCGCGTTGCGCGCTGTGCCGCCCGAGTTCGGGCATGTCGCGCTGCTGACGGGCGCGGAGGGCAAGCTGTCCAAGCGGCTGGGGTCGCTGGGCTGCGATGCGTTTCGCGAGGCGGGGATCGAGCCGGAGGCGGTGGCGGCGCTGCTCGCGCGGATCGGCACCAGCCTGCCGGTGGAGCCGATCGCCGATCCGGCGGTGCTGGCGGCGACGCTGGATTTCAGCAAGTTCGGGCGCGCGCCGGCGCGGTTCGATTTCGACGAGCTGGCGGCGGTGAATGCGCGGATCGTCCATCAGATGCCGTTCGCGGCGGTGGAGGAACGCGTGCCGGCGGGGATGGGGGCGGCCGGCTGGGATGCGATCCGCCCGAACCTGACGCGCGTGTCCGACGCCGCCGACTGGTGGGCGGTGGTGGAAGGCGATGTCATGGCGGCGATCGCGGAGGAAGACCGCGCCTTCTGCGCGGCGGCGGCGGATGCGGTGGCGACGATCGGCTGGGCAGGCGACCCGTGGCACGCACTGACCGACCGGCTGAAGACCGAGACGGGGCGCAAGGGACGGGCCTTGTTCCACCCGCTGCGGCTGGCGCTGACCGGGCGGGATTCGGGACCGGACATGGCGGCGTTGTTGCCGCTGATCGGGCGGGAGAAGGCGGTGGCGCGGTTGCGGGCGGCGGGGGCTGCTGGATAGGTTGTTAGGATGCACCTCTGCCAAGCCTAATTTGATGTTTTTACCCGTTTGTCCTGAGTAGGGGCTGGGCGTAGTCGAAGACCCGTATCGAAGGATCGTCCCCGGCGTCGGGACAGGATGCTTCGATACGAGCCTGCGGCGCTACTCGGTGTCTACTCAGCACGAACGGTTTCAAAGAGCGGGGCCGCTGGTTTAAGACAGAGGCACAGCGGCAAGACGCGCGGACGGGACTCGTTCAGCCACTGGCGCGGCGTCGTGGAAGCGCCTATCTTTGTTCCATGGCCGTTTTCCCCCGCCCCAGTTCGCCGCGCCGCGTGATCGCCGATCTGAAGGCGTTCATCGCCACGGGGGATCGCGATCATCGGACGCCGATTGCGATCATCTCGATCCTGATGCCGATCCTGATCGTCGCCGGGTTCCTGCATGACAGCTATATGGAGCGGCCTGCGCCGGAGATGACCTTCATCCCGAGCTGGCCGGCGGATCGCAGCGATGCGGAGATCGTGGCGCAGCAGAAGGTGGATGAGGCGGCGCGCGTGGCGCGGGTGCAGGAACGCCAGCGCCAGTTCCAGAAGGTCGAACGCCAGTTGGGGATGTGAGCACCGACGCGCGCTGGATGGCGGCGGCGGTCGCCTTGGGCCAGCGCGGCTGTGGACGGACGGCGCCCAACCCCGCGGTGGGGTGCATCATCGTGCGGGACGGAATCGTGATCGGGCGCGGATGGACGCACCCCGGCGGGCGGCCCCATGCCGAAGCGATGGCGCTGGCGCAGGCGGGACCGGCGGCGGCGGGCGCGACCGTCTATGCGACGCTGGAACCCTGCGCGCATGTGAGCGCGCGCGGGCCGGCCTGTGCCGACCTGCTGATCGCGGCGCGGCCGGCGCGGGTGGTGGTGGCGATCGGCGATCCCGATCCACGGACCAACGGCGCGGGGATCGCCCGGATGCGGGCAGCGGGGATTTCGGTGGATGTGGGCATTGGGGCGGAGGCCGCTGTGGCGGGCATGGCCGGGTTCCTGATGCGGCAACAAGCGGGGCGGCCGCGCGTGACGCTGAAGCTCGCCACATCGCTGGACGGGCGGATCGCGTTGCCGGACGGGAGCAGCCGCTGGATCACCGGGCCACGCGCGCGGATCCACGCGCACCTGGAACGGGCGCGGTGCGACATGATTTTGGTCGGGGCGGGGACGCTGGCGATCGATGTGCCGCGGCTGGACGTGCGGATCGACGGGCTGGAGGGGCGCAGTCCGCGTCGGGCGGTGCTGGGCCGTGATCCGGCGCGCTGCCCGCCGGGTTGGGAATGGATTTCGGCACCGGAGGCGATCGGTACGCTGGCGGCGGTGGACGATCTGCTGATTGAGGGCGGCGCGGGCGCGGCGGCGGCGTTCCTGCGCGCGGATCTGGTCGACCGGTTGCTGCTGTACCGCGCGCCGTTGCTGATCGGGGCGGGATTGTCGGCGGTGGACGACATCGGCCTCGGGTCGCTGGACGCCGCGCATGGCCGGTGGCGGCTGGACGATGCGCGGATGCTTGGCAGCGACCGGATCGAGGTCTACGAGCGCACATCGGATTGAGGGCGGATATGTTCACCGGGATCATCACGGACATTGGCAGGATCGCCGCGGTGGAGGCGCGCGGCGATACGCGGCTGCGCATCGCCTGCGGCTATGACATGGGGACGGTCGATCTGGGCGCGTCCATCGCCTGCGCGGGCGTGTGCCTGACGGTGGTGGACAAGGGCGCGGACTGGTTCGCCGTCGACCTGTCGGCCGAGAGCGTCTCGCGCACCGCGCCGGTGTGGATCGAAGGGCGGTCGCTCAACCTGGAACGCGCGCTGAAGGTGGGCGACGAACTGGGTGGGCATATCGTGACCGGGCATGTCGACGGGGTCGGCACCTTGCTGTCGGTGCGGGCCGAAGGCGATTCGTGGCGGCTGGAGATCCTGCTGCCGGACGCGCTGGCCCCCTATGTGGCGGGCAAGGGATCCGTCACGATCGATGGCGCGTCGCTGACGATCAACACCGTCGAGGACCGGGCCGACGGCCCCGTCATCGGCCTGAACATCATTCCCCACACCGCGTCGGTCACGACGCTCGGGTCGCTGGTGGCTGGGGACAAGGTGCATGTCGAGATCGACGTGCTCGCCCGCTATCTCGGCCGTATGGAGGCGCTTCGCCATGTCGTCAAAGCCTGAACTCGCGCGGTTGCGCCATGCCTTCCTGTCCGGGCCGGAAGAGCTGATCGACGAGGCGCGGAACGGGCGCATGTTCATTCTGGTCGATGACGAGGACCGGGAGAATGAGGGCGATCTGGTCATTCCGGCGCAGATGGCGACGCCCGACGCGATCAATTTCATGGCGCGGCACGGGCGCGGGCTGATCTGCCTGGCGATGACGAAGACGCGGGTCGACCAGCTCGGGCTGGAATTGATGAGCCGCAACAACGGCACGCGGCATGAAACCGCCTTCACCGTCTCGATCGAGGCGCGCGACGGGGTGACCACCGGCATTTCGGCGGCGGACCGGGCGCGTACCGTGGCGGTGGCGATCGATGCGGGCAAGACGCGCGAGGAGATCGTGACGCCGGGCCATGTCTTCCCGCTGGTCGCGCGGACGGGCGGCGTGCTGGTGCGCGCGGGCCATACCGAAGCGGCGGTGGATATCGCGCGGCTGGCCGGGCTCAATCCATCGGGCGTGATCTGCGAGATCATGAAGGATGACGGGACGATGGCGCGGCTGGACGACCTGGTGTCGTTCGCGCAGTTCCATAATCTGAAAATGGGGACGATCCGCGACCTGATCGCCTATCGCCGCCGGCACGACCATATGATCGAGAAGCGCGCGGAGATGCGCTTCACCAGCCGCTGGGGCGGTGAATGGACGGCGATGACCTTCTACAACAAGGCCACCGGCGACGAGCAGATGGCGCTGGTGAAGGGCAAGGTCGATCCCGACAAGCCGACGCTGGTGCGGATGCACAGCCTGTCCAGCTTCACCGACATGTTCGGCGAGATTTCGGCGCGGTCGGGCATGTTGTCGGGCGCGATGGAGATGATCGCGGCGGAAGGCGCGGGCGTGATCGTGGTCATCAACCGGCAGATGCAGGACGCCAATACGCGCGCCATCCACGCGCGGGCGGCGGGCGCGGCATCGGGCGCGCCGGAAATGGACGAACTGCGCGATTATGGCGTGGGCGCGCAGATCCTGGCCGAACTGGGCGTGCACGACATGGTCCTGCTCACCAATTCGCATCATACGCTGGTGGCGCTGGCGGGCTATGGCCTGTCGATCGTCGGCGAACGGGCGATCACCGATAGCGGAGTGGAATGATGGCGCATGTGCTGATCGTCGAGGCGCGGTTTTACGAGCATCTGAACGACCTGGTGATCGAGGGCGCACGCGCCGCGATCGAGGCGGCGGGCCATACGCATGAGACGGTGACGGTGCCGGGCGCGCTGGAAGTGCCGGGCGCGATCGCGCTGGCGGCGGAGACGGAGCATTATGATGCGTTCGTCGCGCTGGGCGTCATCATCCGTGGGGAAACCTATCATTTCGAGGTCGTGTCCAATGAGAGCGCGCGCGGATTGATGGACCTGACCTTGGCCGGCGTCGCGATCGGCAACGGCATCCTGACCGTGGAAGACGAGGCGCAGGCGCTGACGCGCGCGCGGCCGGCGGAGAAGGACAAGGGCGGTGAGGCGGCGAAGGCGGCGCTGGCGATGCTGGCGCTCCGGGAACGCTTCTCCGCGTGACGGCGCCGGTCCTGTTCACGCCCCGGCTGGTGCTGCGCCGGCCGGAAGCACAGGACTATGCCGATTGGGTCGCCTTTTCCGCCGAAGCGGAGACGATGCGCCATCTGGGCGGCGTGCAGGACCGGATGGCGGCGTGGCGGACCATGTGCGCGATTGCGGGCGCATGGGAGATTCGCGGCTTCTCGATGTTCTCGGTGATCGAACGCGCGACCGGCCGCTGGGTCGGGCGGATCGGCCCGTGGCAGCCGGAGGGGTGGCCGGGTCCGGAGATTGGCTGGGGCATCCGCCGCGCCTTTGCGGGGCAGGGACTGGCGCGCGAAGCGGCGACGGCGGCGATCGACTATGTGGTGGACGTGCTGCGCTGGCCGGAGGTAATCCATACGATCCATCCGGACAATGCGGCCTCGATCGCGCTGGCGGAGCGGCTTGGGTCCATGCGGCGCGAGGGCGCGGTGTTCGATCATCCGGTGGCGGGTGCGCTGGGGATCTGGGGAAAGAGCGCGGCGCAGTGGCGCGGGCGGACGGGCTGAGTTTGTTTCGTTTGGGTTTTGGTGTGGCGCGGGGTTTCGGGTTGGGAGACCTCGGCTTCGCTCGGGATGGGCGGCGTACCCATGGAGCGTCCCGCCGGGATGGGGTGGGAATGTGTATGAAGCGCGGCGCCCGCCCTTCGATACGGGTCTTCGACAGGCTCAGCCCCTACTCAGGGTGAACGGGGGAGCTTGGATTTGCCCGACGCTATGAGGGGCGGGATCTTTCCCGACCATAGCGGGCATAGGTCGCGCTGCCGACATACGGACCCGCTTATTCCGAGTGCAGCCGAGGTCGCCAGCCATCGGGCTTCTCGGCTGCGCTCGAAGGGATCCCTCGACTTCGCTCGGGATGGGCGGCTGCCCCTAGTAAATCGGGATGATGTCATCCCACCCTATGCGCCGGACTGCGCCCCGCCACGGCGTGAGGCCGGGCGGGGCGGGATCCCTTACTTGCGGGCCTTGCGGGCGGCGTAGCGGGCGTCGCGGGCGGCTTTCTGGGCGGCCTTGCGGTCGGCTTCGGACATTTGCGCTTCTTCGGCGGCTTTCTTCTCGGCTTCTTCGCGCAGGGCGCGTTCGGCCTTCTTGATGGCGTCGGCTTCGGCTTTTTCCGCCAGCTTGGCGGCGCGGCGTTCGGCTTCGCGTGCGTCCTTGGCTTCCTGCGCCGCCTTCTTTTCCGCGATCAGCGCCGGATCGGGCGCAGCCTTGTTCTTCATGGCCTCCAGCGCCTTTTGCTTGGCGGCGGCGGCGGCACTGCGACGATCGGTGAAGTCGGGATTATAGGTCTTCATAAAGGAGGGTCTGATGCCTTTTCAGGGTGGGCGGAGAAAGGTCCGCCGGTCGAGAGGCGGTGTCCTATCACAAAAAGGAGCGTTCGGCCATGTCCGCCAGTTGACCGACCGCATCGGCCAGCCCGTCTTCGTCGGTGGGGCCGGTGACGGTATCGGCGGCGTCGCGCACGGACTGCGGTGCCTGCCCCATCGCGATGGAATGGCCGGCGCGTGCGAACATCGGCAGATCGTTTGGCATGTCGCCCGCGACGGTGACATCGGCCAGATCGATGCCGATCGCCGCCGCCAGCGCAGCGACGCCGTCACCCTTGTTCGCGGCCAGCGCGGTGATGTCGAGATAATAAGGTTGCGAACAGGCGATCGTGGCCTGCGTGCCGTGCGCGGCGACCAGATCCGCCTCGACCTGCGCCACGAGCGGGGCATCGTCGCTGACGCCGACGATCTTGTCGATCCGGTCGATCATGGCGTTGAAATCGTCGGTGAAGATCGGTTCGACGCCCGAGGCGACCTCTTCGCGCGGGACGTGGCGGCTGTCGGGATGGCTCGCATACCATTTGCCGTCCGCGAACACCCAGCGATCGATCTTCGCCGCGCGCAACCGGTCCAGCGCGTCGGTGGCGATGGCGGCGGGAAGAAAGGCGGCGGACAGGATGGTGCCGTCCGGCCGGAAGATGGTGCCGCCGTTGAACGCGCCGAGGGGGAGATCGATTTCCAGCCGCTCGGCATGGGCGAACATGCCCGAGGGCGGGCGGGCGCTGATGAGCGTGACAGGGACGCCGGCCGCGCGCAGCCGCTTGATCGCGGCGACGGTGGGCTCGGTCAGCGTCTTGTCCTTGCGGACGAGGGTGCCATCGATATCGGAAATGAAGAGACGGGTCATGCGGGCCTTCCGATGGCGTGCCACGCGCGGCCGTCGCGCGTGAGGAGATCGTGCGCGGCGGCGGGGCCGTCGCTGCCCGCGGCGTAGGGATCGGGTTCGCCACCGGCAGCCCAGGCGTCGAGGATCGGCTGCACCGCTTCCCAGCCGGATTCGATCTGGTCGGCGCGCTGGAACAGCGTCTGGTCGCCGGTCAGCATGTCGTACAGCAACGTCTCATAACCGGTGGTGTGGCCGAGCCGGAAATGATCGGCGAAGGCGAAATCGAGGCTGACGGGCGCGGTTTCGATCACCGGGCCGGGTTTCTTGGCGAGGATGTTGAGGCTCAGCCCCTCGTCGGGCTGGATCTGGATCACCAGCCGGTTGGGGGCAAGCTGGTCGCCATCCGCGCCCGCGAACTGCGCATAGGGAACGGGTTTGAACTGCACGACGATCTCGGTGTCGCGGGCGGACAGGCCCTTGCCGGTGCGGAGATAGAAGGGGACGCCGGCCCAGCGCCAGCTATCGACCATCAGTTTCAGCGCGACATAGGTTTCGGTGTTGCTGTCCGGCGCGACATCGGCTTCCGCGCGGTAATCCTGCACATCGGTGTCGCCCGCCCGTCCGGCCGTGTAGCGGCCGCGCACGGCGATGTCGGCCACCTCCTCCGGCTTCGGCGCGCGGATGGCGGCGATGACCTTCGCTTTCTCGTTGCGGATGGATTCGGCATCGAAGGCGTTGGGCGGTTCCATGCCGACCATGGCAAGCAACTGGAACAGATGATTGGGCACCATGTCCCGCATCGCGCCGGTCTTGTCGTAGAATTTGCCGCGCGTGCCGACCGTCACCGTTTCGGCGGCGGTGATCTGGACATGATCGACATAGCGGTTGTTCCACACCGCCTCCACCATCGTATTGGCGAAGCGCGCGACGAGGATGTTCTGGACGGTTTCCTTGCCCAGAAAATGATCGATCCGGTAAATCTGGCTTTCGTCGAGCACGGTCAGGATGTCGGCATCCAGCGCCTGCGCCGAGGGCAGGTCATGCCCGAACGGTTTTTCGATGACGACGCGGCGGAAAGCACCGTCTTCCTCTTCGAGCAGGCCGGCTTTGCCGAGCGCGGCGATGACCGGGCCGAAGAAGCCGGGCGCGGTGGCGAGGTAGAAGGCGGCATTGCCCTCGATCTTGTCCGCGAGCGCGGCATAGGTGGCCGCGTCCTCGAAATCGCCCTTCAGATAGGTGATCCGGTCGCGCAGCCTGAGCCAGTCGGGATCGTCGGCGCCGGCCTTGTCGCCATGCGCGCCGCCTTCGCCGTCCGACTTGCCGATGAAATCATCGAGCTGTTCGCGCAGATCGTCGTCGCTGGCGTCATGATGGCTGACGCCGAGGATGTGGAAATCCTCCCCCAGCAGCTTGCCGCGCGCCAGATTGACGATGGCGGGGACGAGCAGCCGGCGGGTGAGATCGCCCAGCGCGCCGAAGATGACGAGCGTGGCGGCGGGTGCGGTTTCGGGTGTCGTGCTCATTGCGGCATCTCGACATGGCCGCCGAAGCCGAACCGCATGGCAGAGAGCAGCTTGTCGCCGAAGGTGGTGTCGACCCGGCTGCGGTAGCGCGCGAACAAAGCGGCGGTGAGCACGTTGGCGGGCACGGCTTCCTCCATCGCGGCGTCGATCGTCCACTGGCCTTCGCCCGAGTCCGCGACATGGCCCGAATATTGTTTCAGTTCATGGTCGCCGGCCAGACCGATCGCGGTCAGGTCGAGCAGCCATGAGGAGATGACGCTGCCGCGCCGCCAGACTTCGGCGATGTCGGGCAGGTTGAGATCGAAGCGTTCGTCCTCGGGCAGTTTCTCGGACTTCTTGCCCTTCAGAATATCGAAGCCTTCGGCATAGGCCTGCATCAGCCCATATTCGATGCCGTTATGGACCATCTTGACGAAATGCCCGGCACCGGGCGGGCCGGCATGGATGTAGCCGCGTTCGGCGCGGTCGTCCGGCGCATCGCGGCCCTTGGTGGGCACGATCTCGCCGCGGCCGGGGGCGAGCGCGTCGAAGATCGGATCGAGCAGGCGGACGGTGGCGTCGTCGCCGCCGATCATCATGCAATAGCCGCGTTCCAGACCCCAGACGCCGCCCGACGTGCCGACATCGACATAATGGATGCCCTGTTCGGTCAGCGTCTTCGCGCGGCGGATATCATCCTTGTAGAAGCTGTTGCCGCCATCGATGATGATGTCGCCCGCGCCCGACAATTTCGCCAGCGCCTCGACCGTCTGTTCGGTGATCGCGCCGGCCGGCAGCATCGACCAGAAGATACGGGGCGAGTCGAGCTTGGCGGCCATGTCTTCGAGACCGGTGGCGGCCTCCGCGCCGTCCGCGGCGAGTTTGGCGACGGCGGCGTCGTCGCGGTCATAGGCGACGACGTCGTGGCCGGCGTTCATCAGGCGGCGGGCGATGTTGCCGCCCATGCGGCCAAGGCCGATGATCCCGATCTTCATGGGGGTGATGCTCCTATTCTATAGGGTCGTTCCCCGGCGCGAGCCGGGGCCTTGGGGCGAGGGTGCACCCAGGCCCCGGCCTGCGCCGGGGAACGGATGGGTGTCGTTATTGGGCGACGCTGGCGATGACCAGCGTTTCGAGGCGTTCCAGCGCGGCGTCATGCTTGAGGTGGACGCGCATCACGCGCTGCCCGCGTTCGGCCAGCACATCGAGATCGCCGCGTGCCTGTGCCAGTTGGACCGTGCCGAAGCTGGCCTTGCGGCCCGGCACCGCGACGTCCGTTTCGGGCGTGCGGGTGATTTCCAGGAAGCTGCCGGTGCGCGGGCCGCCTTTGTACGCCTGACCCGTCGAATGGAGGAAGCGGGGGCCGAAGCCCGCCACCGTCGCCACCTGACGCGCATCGCGCACGGCGGCGCGCATCCGTGCGATGCTGGCCTCGTGCGTGTCGTTGCGTTCGATATAGGCCAGGAAGCCGGCATAGTCGCCGGGGACGAGGCTGGCGAAATGCGCCGACAGCAGGACGGCCGGATCGGTGGGTGCGAAGGCGGGATCGCCGGGGGCGAAGATGCTGAAATCGCCATCCTCATAGAGCGGCGTTTCGGGTTCGAGCGCGCCGGTCGCCTCATAGGCGTCGACCAGCTTGCGTGCCTCGACCTTGGCGGCCTCGACATCGGGCTGGTCGAACGTATCGATCCCGATCACCGCGCCCGCGACGGCGGTGGCGATTTCCCAGCGGAAGAATTCCTGCCCCAACTGTATCGGATCGGCGACCGAGATGTGGATCAGCGGATGGCCGCCGTCCGCCAGCGCCTTCAGCGTGGATTCGAGCCGGTCGTCATGATCGCCTGCAAGATGCAGGTGCACGAAGACGCGGTCGGTGCCGTAGCTGTCGGCGGACCCGAGCGGTTCGAGATCGACGGGGACGATGCCCTTGCCTTCCTTGCCGGTCGATTCCGCGAGCAACTGTTCCAGCCAGCTACCGAACGCGGCAAGGCCGGGGGAGGGGAGGATGGTGAGCTTGTCGCGGCCGGCCAGCGCGGCCTCGCCCAGCAAGGCGCCGAGCCGCAGGCCGGGATTGGTGGCGGGCGGGCTGTCCGGTCCGCAGGCGTTGACCATGGCCTGCGTCGCGGTGAGGAAGGCGGGGACATCCACCCCCATCATCGCGGCGGGGACGAGGCCGAACACCGACAGCACCGAATAGCGGCCACCGATCGCAGGATCGCCGTGGAAGATGTGGCCGAAGCCGTCGGCCTTGGCCGATGCCTCCAGCTTGGAGCCGGGATCGGTGACGGCGACGAAATTCTTCGGGTCCGCGCCGGGGAGCGACCGGAAATAGGCTTCCAGCAATTGCGGTTCGAGCGTGGAGCCGGATTTGGACGAGACGAGGAAAGCGGTGTTGCCCGCATCGATCTTGCCCGCGACGGTGGCGACCTGCCCCGGATCGGTGCTGTCGAGCGCATGGAAGCGGGGCGCGTCGGCACCGCGCGGGACGATGGCGCCGATCACTTCCGGCCCGAGGCTGGACCCGCCCATGCCGAGCAGGACGATGTCGGCCTTGCCCTTCGTGGCATCGGCGACCTTGGCCAGTTCGGATGGATCGACCTGTTCGCCCTTGCCGGCGGGGAGCCAGCCGAGCCATTTGGCTTCGTCCTTGCCCGTCCACAAAGTGGCGTCGCCCGCCCAGAGGCGGCGGGACCATGCGCCCTTCCGCATCTCGCCGATGCGGGCCTCGACCTTTTCCTCGAAGGATTCGGAAAGGGTGACGGTCATCGGGTTGAGCCGGGTGCCGAGCAGGGTTGCGCGCTTGGTGGCGACCGCGCCGAGCAGCGCGTCCGCCGCATCGGCGAACAGCTGGACGCCGGACGTGACAAGGCCGGTCGCGACATCGCCGAGTTTCAGGCCCAAGCGATCCGCCTCCGCCAGCACATGTTCGGCGGCGGGAATGTCGTCGGTCAGTTGCGCGCGGGGATCGCCATGATCGCGGAACGCATCCATCGTGGCGGGGGGCATGGTGTTGACCGTGTCCGCGCCGATCAGCGTCTCGATATAGACGACATCGCTATAGGCCTTGTCCTTGACGCCGGTGGACGCCCAGAGCAGCCGCTGTACCTGCGCGCCCTTGGCGGCGACCGCCTGCCAGCGGTCGGTTTCCAGCATCGCCAGATAATCCTGATAGGCGAGTTTGGCATTGGCGATGGCGATCTTGCCGCGGATCGCCTTGAGCGCGTCGGCTTCCGGATCGCCCTTCGCGACGCGTTCGTCGATCGCCTTGTCCAACTGCGCATCGATGCGGCTGATGAAGAAGCTGGCGACGCTGGCGATGGTCGAGATGTCCTCGCCCTTTGCGATGCGCGCTTCCAGCCCTTCGAGATAGGCCATCGCCACCGCGCGATAGGCATCGCGCGAGAAGAGCAGGGTGACGTTGATGCTGAGACCGTCCTCGATCAACTGGCGAATGGCGGGGACGCCTTCGACCGTGCCGGGCACCTTCACCATCAGGTTCGGGCGATCGACCGCCTTCCACAGTCGGCGGGCTTCCTCGATCGTGTCCTGCGTCGACTGGGCGAGATAGGGGGAGACTTCGAGGCTGACATAGCCGTCCTTGCCCTGCAGCCGGTCATAGACCGGGCGCAGATCGTCGGCCGCGGCCTGGATGTCGGCGATGGCGAGATGTTCGTAGACGTCGACGATGGCGGAGTCGCCGCGATCGACGAAGGCCTTCAGCCCTTCGTCATAGGCATCGCCATGGCCGATCGCTTTTTCGAAGATGGAGGGGTTGGAGGTGACGCCGGTGAGGCCGTCCTGTTCGATCAGTTTGCGGAGGCCGCCGTCGGCCAGGAATTTTCGGTCGACGAAATCGAGCCACACGGCCTGTCCGGCGGATCCGAGGGCGTTGAGTTTGCCGGTCATTTCCCGTTCCCCTGCATCACGTCATGGGCGACCTTCACGACATTCTCGACCGTGAAGCCGTATTTTTCCTGGAGCTTGGCGAGCGGCGCCGATGCGCCGAAGGTGGACATGGTGACGGTTGCGCCATCATGCCCGACATAGCGATCCCAGCCCATCGACCCGGCCTGTTCCACGGCGACGCGGGCGCGGACGGCGGGAGGGAAGATGGCGTCGCGATAGGCGGCGTCCTGCTTCTCGAACAATTCCCAGCTCGGCATGGAAACGACGCGGGCGCGGACGCCCTGTTCGCGCAATCTCTCATAGGCATCTACCACCAGCGACACCTCGCTGCCGGTGCCGATCAGGATGACGTCGGGATCGCCGCCGCCCGCCTCGGCGAGGATATAGGCACCTTTGGCCAGCCCGTCCGCCGCCGCATATTTCGTGCGATCCAGCGTGGGGAGCGCCTGCCGCGAGAAGATCAGCGCAGTCGGGCGGTCGCTGGAATTGAGCGCGGACTTCCATGCCTCCGCCGTCTCGTTGGCATCGCCGGGGCGGAGCGTGACGAGGCCGGGAATGGCGCGCAGCGTGGCGAGATGTTCGATCGGCTGATGCGTCGGCCCATCCTCGCCCACGCCGATGCTGTCATGCGTGAAGACGAAGATGCTGGGCACCTCCATGATCGCGGCGAGGCGGATCGGCGCGCGCATATAATCGGCGAAGACGAGGAAGGTGGCGGTGTAGGAGCGCAGATAGCTGAGCGCCATGCCGTTGGCGATCGACCCCATCGCATGTTCGCGCACGCCGAAATGCATGTTGCGCCCGGCAGGCGTGGCGAAGGTGAAGCTGCCCGCGCCATCGAACTTCAGGTCGGTCTTGGTGGACGGCGACAGATCGGCCGCGCCGCCCATCAGCGAGGGGACGCGCGGGGCGATGGCATTGAGTACCTTGCCGCCGGCATCGCGGCTGGCGACGCCCTTCGCGTCGGCGTCGAACAGCGGCACGTCGTCCGCCCAGCCATCGGGGAGCTTGCCCTGACGGGTGCGCTCGAACTCCTCGGCCAGCTCCGGATATTTGCTCTTGTAGGCGGCGAAGGTGGCGTCCCATGCCTCGCGCAGCGGGCGGCTGCGGTCGGTCATGCTCCTGGCGAAATGCTCGGCCACGCCATCGGGGATGAGGAAGTCGGCATCTTCGGGCCAGCCATAGACTTTCTTGGTCTCGCGGATGGCATCGGCACCCAGCGGTTCGCCATGCGCCTTCTCGCTGTTCGCCTTGGGGCTGCCCCAGCCGATCACGCTGTCGACCACGATCAGCGTGGGGGCGTCGTCCGTCTTGCGGAAGGTGGCGAGCGCTTCGGCCAGCGCGACCGTGTCGTTGGCGTCGGTGACGTGCAGCGTCTTCCAGCCATAGGCCCGGAAGCGCGCGGCGACATCCTCGGTGAAGGCGAGATCGGTATGGCCTTCGATGCTGATCGTGTTGTTGTCGTAGATCCAGCACAGGTTGGACAGCTTCAGATGGCCGGCGAGCGAGGCGGCCTCGCCCGAGACGCCTTCCATCATGTCGCCATCGCCGCACAGCACATAGATGTCATGATCGAACAGCACGGCATCGTCGCGATTGTAGCGCGCGGCCAGATGGCGTTCGGCGATCGCCATGCCGACCGAATTGCCGCAGCCCTGCCCCAGCGGGCCGGTGGTCGTCTCGACTCCCGTGGTCATGCGATATTCGGGGTGGCCGGGCGTCTTGGAGGAAAGCTGGCGGAAGCCCTTGATATCGTCGAGGCTGACCGCCGGCTGGCCGGTGGGTTTGCCGTCGGCGTCGATCTCCTTCACGCCGGCCAGATGCAGCAGCGAATAGAGCAGCATCGAGGCGTGGCCGACCGACAGGACGAACCGGTCGCGATTGGGCCAGTCGGGCCGTTCCGGATCATAGCGCAGAAATTGCGACCAGAGCGTATGCCCGACCGGCGCGAGCGCCATCGGCGTGCCGGGATGGCCGCTATTGGCCTTCTGCACCGCATCCATCGACAGGGTGCGGATGGTATCGATGGCGAGGCGTTCGGGCGAGCCATCCTCGTGAAGGCCATTGGGAGCGGTGGTCATGACGACGGTCCTCGGACATGGTCATCCGGCGCCGGGCGGCGCCGGGCGAAAAGAAAGTTGTCAGGGGAACGGTGCGCGAGGGGAACTGTTCCTGCCGCCCCGCCGATCATGGTTCAGATGGCGGGATCGTAAGGTTTGTCGATCCGCGCCACCATACCCTCCGTCGCGACATACAGGGCGTCGATTTCCGACAGGAACAGGCCGTGGCCGAGCAGGCCGGGAATGGCATCCAGCCGGGCGGCGAGCGTGGCGGGATCGCGGATGGTGCCGAAATCGACATCGGCGAGGAGGTTCTTCTGGTCGGAGCGCGTGGTGCGCAAGGCGGCGATCCCGCCAATCTCGCGCAGCGCCCGGAACATCCAGGCGCGGGCGAAGGGCAGGATCTCGACCGGCACGGGGCCACGGCCGATCCGCTCGACGCGCTTCGATCCATCGGCGATGGCGATCATGCGCGTGCTGGCCGCCGCAACGATCTTCTCGCGCAGCATCGCGCCGCCGCCGCCCTTGATCGCGCGCAGGACGTGATCGATCTCGTCGACGCCGTCGATGGTGAGATCGACCTGCGGCACCTCCCGGAAAGGCAGCACCGTCAGGCCATGCGCCCGCGCCAATGCCTTGGTGGCGCGCGAGGTGGCGACGGTGGTGATGCGCAGGCCGTTGCGCGCGCGTTCGCCCAGTGCCGCGATGGCGAAGGCGGCGGTGCTGCCGGTGCCGAGACCGACGAGCATGCCGGGCTGCACCTCTTCGAGGGCGGCGAGGGCGGCGGCGCGTTTGTCGGTGTCGGTGGGCATCGGGAGAAAATGGGTGGCGGGGGAGGGGGTTCCCGGATGTCGTGCGGGGTGCGGCGGTGCCCTTGACGTGGGGTACTCGCTTTTCGTGCCGTTCAGGATTAAGCCGCCCGGGTGAAAGACGGTGCGCAAAGCGAAATGACCATGGTTGGGGATCGGACGGCGGCGCGACAGGGGAGCGTGATCCGCGACATGCGGCTGCGCGAGGGGCGGTCGGTGATTGCGATCGAAGCAGCGGCGCTGGCGCGATTACGCGATTCGCTGGATGACAGTTTTTCGGACGCGATCGAATTGTTGCTGCGTCTGCCGGGGCGCGTGATCGTGACGGGGATGGGCAAGTCGGGCCATATTGCGCGGAAGATCGCCGCGACGCTGGCATCGACCGGCACGCCCGCCCTGTTCGTCCATCCGGCCGAGGCCGCGCATGGCGATCTGGGGATGCTGGTTCCGGGGGATGCGCTCATCATGCTGTCCAACAGCGGCGGGACGACGGAACTGAAGCCGTTGATCGGCCATGCCGCCGCGCTGGGGATGCCGATCGTGGCGATCTCTGCGCGCTATAACAGCGCGTTGATGCGGGCGGCGAAGATCCGTTTGCTGTTGCCGACCGCGGCGGAGGCCTGCCCCGCCAATATCGCGCCGACGACATCGACGGCGATGATGCTGGCGCTGGGCGATGCGCTGGCGATGGCGATCATGCAGGAACGCGGTGTCTCGCGCGATGGATTCGAGGCGTTGCATCCCGGCGGCACGATCGGCCTGCGGCTGATGCGCGTGGCGGCGGTGATGCACAGCGGCGACGAAATGCCGGTGGTGCGCGCCGACATGGCGATGCGCGACGTGATCCTGACGATGACACGGTTGAGCTTCGGCATTGCGGGCGTGGTGGATGCGGAGGGGCGCCTGCTGGGCGTCATCACCGATGGCGATCTGCGGCGGCATGTCGACGACCTGATGACCGCCACGGCGGGGGACGTGATGACGGTCGATCCGGTCACGATCGGCGCGGGCAGCTTTGCCGAGGACGCGCTGGCGCTGATGAACGAGCACAAGATCACATCCTTGTTCGTGACCGGCGGTGCTGTGCAGGGCGTGGCGGTCGGCGTGGTCAACATCCATGATTTTCTGCGATTGGGGCTGGCATGAGTGTTGTCATCATCGTGCCGGCGCGGTTTGCGTCGACGCGCTATCCGGGCAAGCCGCTGGTCGCGATCCGGGGGGCTACCGGGGTCGGCAAGCCGTTGATCCAGCGTAGCTGGGATGCGGCGATCGCGGCGGCGGACGGCGCACGGGTGATCGTGGCGACCGACGATGACCGAATCGGCGAGGTTGCGCGCGGGCTCGGCGCGGAGGTCGTGCTGACTCCCGAAGGGTGCGCCAACGGGACCGAACGCTGCGCGGCGGTGCTGGACGGGCTGGACGACGATGTGGAGATCGTCGTGAACCTGCAGGGCGATGCGCTGCTGACGCCGCCCTGGTTCCTGACGGCGCTGGTGGATGCGTTGCGCGCCGACCCCGCCGCCGATGTGGCGACGCCGGCGATCCGCGCGACGCCCGACGTGCATCGGCGATTGCTGGAAGATCAGGCCGCGGGGCGTGTCGGCGGGACGACGGTGGCGACCGCCGCGAACGGCCATGCGCTGTATTTCACCAAGGCGGTGATCCCGCATGTGCCGGACGCCGCGATCGGCCGGGCGGACCTGCCCGTCTTCCTGCATGTCGGCGTCTATGCCTATCGCCGGTCGGCGCTGGCGCGCTATGCCGCCTTGCCCGAATCCGCGCTGGAACGGCTGGAGGGGCTGGAACAGTTGCGGTTTCTGGACGGCGGGGTGCAGGTGCGCGTGGTGGAGGTTGATCCGCGTGGATGCGACCTGTGGGAACTCAACAATCCCACCGACCTGGCACCGATCGAAGCCGCGCTGGCGGCACGGGGGATGGAATGATGGACGCCTTGAACGACGGAAGCATGCTGCTGTGCGGGCGGCCGGTGGGGCTGGCGCATCCCTTGTTCGTGATCGCCGGTCCGTGCGTGATCGAAAGCGAGGCGATGGCTTTGTCGACCGCGGAACGGTTGCGCGGAATCGCCGAACGTCTCGGCATCCTGCTGATCTACAAAAGCTCGTTCGACAAGGCCAACCGGTCCTCGGGCAGTTCCTTCCGCGGGCCGGGCATGGAGGAAGGGTTGCGCATCCTGGAGAAGGTGCGCGCCGAGACGGGTTTGCCGGTGCTGACCGACGTGCATGAAGTGGCGCAGGTGCGGCCCGTCGCCGATGTCGTCGACGTCCTCCAGACGCCGGCCTTTCTGGCGCGGCAGACCGACCTGATCGAAGCGGTGGCGGCCTGCGGGAAGCCGGTGAACATCAAGAAGGGGCAGTTCATGGCCCCGAACGACATGGTGCACGTCATCGCCAAGGCGCGCGAGGCGGCGAGCGCGGCCGGTGTTCCGGCGCAGATGCTGGTGGCCGAACGGGGCGCGAGTTTCGGTTACAACAACCTTGTCAGCGACATGCGCGGGCTGGTCATCATGCGGAACACGCATTGTCCGGTGGTGTTCGACGCGACGCATTCGGTGCAGTTGCCGGGCGGGCAGGGCGCGACCAGCGGCGGGCAGAGCGAGTTCGTGCCCGTTCTGGCACGTGCGGCGGTGGCGGTGGGGATCGCCGGGCTGTTCATGGAAACGCATCCGGATCCGGCGAACGCGAAGTCGGATGGACCGAATGCGGTGCATCTCGACCGGTTCGAGGCGCTGATGGGCAGTCTGGTCGGACTGGACGCCTATGTTAAGGCCGGGCATCTGGCCCTTTGAGCCGCACGCGGCGCGGCGTCCCGGCGCGCGCCGTTCCTATGCTGGATGGATCATGGTGAGCGACTTTCTGCACAGATATCGGGCCCGGGCCGAACGCCGGAAGGGGGACCGCGCGCGGGCGAAGCAGGATTGGGCCGCCGCGGCGCAGGCCTATCGCCGGCATCTGGCGCAGATGCCGGACGACATGCCGATCTGGGTGCAACTGGGCCATATGCTGGCGCAGGCCGGCGACGTGGCGGGGGCGGAACGCGCCTATCGCACCGCCGACGAACTGCGCCCGGGTGACGCGGACCTGCTGCTCTGCTGGGGGCATCTGCGCAAGACCGCCGGCGACCGGGACGGCGCGCGGGATCTGTACGCGCGCAGCATTGCCGCGGGCGGCGGAGCCGAAGCGGAGCAGAACCTGCAGGCGATCGGCGGGGACGTCGCGCCCGATGCCGGGGACGTCGGGGACCAGGCCGACATCCTGCGCCCCTTTGCCGGGCGGATCGAATGGACGCGGGATCGCACCGTTGCGGGTTTTATCGCTGCCAGCGAAACCGGCGATGCGCCGGACCAGATCCTGTTCCACGATGGCGACCGCGAAGTGGGGCGCGCATGGGCGGGCCAGCCGCGGGATGGCAGGGCATCGTTCAGGACGCTGTGCGACGTTCGCGACGAACGCATCGTCCGGGTGTCGCGGGCATCGGACGGGGCCGAGCTGGAAGGATCGCCGGTCCGCCTGTCGCGCGAAGCCGGGCATGGCGAACAGGAAAGACGCGCCTGGGACGTGCGTTCGGAGATCGTGAAGCCATTTGCGATGCGGCCGGGTGACGAGGTCGCGCTGTTCATCACCCATTCGGCCAGCGGCGCGTTGAAGCCGCATGTTCCGCCTTATCTGGCGGCGTTGAAGGCGCAGGGCGTGCTCGTCCTGCTGATCGCGGTGACGGATCGTCCGTTGAACGTGCCACCGGCGATCCATGATCTGGTCGACGGCGTCATCATCCGCGAAAATGCCGGTTGGGATTTCGCGGCATGGGCCCATGCGATCCGCCTTTATCCGGAAGTCTACGGCGCGGCGGCGCTGTATCTGGTGAATGACAGCGTCGCGGTGTCGAGCGAGGAGCGACGCTTTGCGGATATGCTGGCGCGCGTTCGGGCGAGCGACGCCGATCTGGTGGGACTGACCGAGAGCCACGAATATCGCTGGCATCTGCAGACCTATTTCCTCGCGCTGAAGCCGCGTTTCCTGTCGGCGTTCCGGCTGCACGCCTTCTTTGCCGATGTCCGGTTGCTGGACGACAAGGATGCGGTGATCCGCGATTATGAATTGCGGTTCGCGGGCATGGCGGAGGAGAGCGGGCACCGGGTGGAGACGCTGTTTCCGAGCAGCGTGGCGTTGAACCCGACATTGCATGGCTGGCGCGGGCTGCTGGCGGCGGGGTTCCCGTTCATGAAGGTTCTGCCGCTGCGCGGGGTGTTCGACAATGTCGATCTGACCGGCTGGCGCGACAGCCTGCTTGCGGCCGGGTTCGATCTGGACCTGATCGATGCGACGATCCGCGCGGGAGCGGAACAGGTGCCGCATGATGGCGACGGGCGGTTGTCGGCGCATCCCGTCCGCCGCGATCCCGTGCCGGGAATGCCGCTGAAGGTCGCCTTTTACGGGCCGTGGAATTATGACAACGGACTGGGATCGGCCGCGCGCGGGGCGATCGCGGCGATCCGCGCGACGGGATGCCGGCTGAACCTGCATCCGATCCGCAAGCCGTTCCACATTCATCGCCCGACCGGACCTGCGGTCGACATCGTCGATTTCGAAGGACCGGCGGACATTGCCGTGGTCCATCTCAACCCGGATAGCTGGTTCCTGCTGACCGACGACCAGCGCGATGCGATCCGCGCGGCGCATAAGCGGATCGGATATTGGGTCTGGGAAATGGGGCATTTGCCGCCCGCGTGGCGGCATGATTTCTCGTCGGTGGACCGGATCTGGGCGCCGAGCCATTATTGTGCGGACCTGTTCACCGCGCAGGACGAAGCGCCGGTCGATGTCGTACCCCATGCGGTGCCGATGTTGCCGAAGGTGGCGGCGGACGGCGTCCGCGCCGCGATCGGCGTGGCGGCGGATGCGCGGCTGATCCTCTACATTTTCGACGGATCCAGCTATCTGGTGCGCAAGAATCCGGCCGCGCTGGTGCGCGCCTTCGACGCATCCGGACTGGCGGCGACGGGATGGCGGCTGGTGCTGAAGACCAAGCATCTGCTCGATCGTCCCGATGAAGGCCATGCGTTGCGGGATCTGGCCGAATCGATGGACGGCGTGGTGCTGATCGATCGGGCGCAGGGCGCAGACGAACTGGAGCGGTTGCTGGCCGCGGCGGACATCTATGCCTCCCCGCATTGCTCGGAAGGATTCGGCCTGACGATCGCGGAGGCGATGGCGGCGGGGAAGCCGGTCGTCGCGACCGATTTCGGGGGCAGCGCGGACTGGCTGGATGCCGGAACCGGATATCCGGTGCGGGCGCATCCCTGGCGGCTCGACGAGGATCATGGTCACTATACGCGTGGCGGAGTGTGGGCACGGATCGACGAACCGGCACTGACCAACGCGCTGATCCGCGCGGCGGCGGCGGTGGAGGCGGGCGACGACGCGATCGGGCAGGCGGCGCGAACGCGGGTGGCAGAACGCCTGTCCTATGCCGAGATCGGGCGAACGATCGCGGCCAGTTTCGATGCCGTGCTGCACAAGCGCGGCGGGCAGCCGGCGGTGCGGCGGCTGACGCCCAAGCTGCTGGCGGGAATGCCGATGGAACGGCGCGATCTCAGCCACTGGATCCATGCCGCGCCATTGGCCGAGGATGGGTCACCCGTGGCAGGGGATCTTGGCGTGCCGGATCATGTGTCGACCGACCGCGATCATTTCATCGCCTTCGTCCCCGCGGGTGCGCGGATCCATCCTTTGTTCGCGCGGATCGTGGAGGATGCGGCGCATGACCGGCCGGATGTCTCGATCTTCTACGCGGACGACCTTGCGGTGGAGACGGACGAGGCGATCGACCAGATCCGGTTGAAGCCCGAATTCGACATCACGTTGCTGGCGGCGCAGGATTATGTGGGCGCGCCGGTGATCGTGCGCGGATCCGCACTGCACGCGCTGGGTGGCCTGTCGATGGCGATGCGGACGGCGGCGACGGCGGACCTGCTGTTCCGCGCCCATGCCGCCGGCCATTCGATCGCGCGGATTCCGGAGGTGATGGTCGTGCATCCCGGACGACGGGTGCGGGCGACGTCGTCCGATTACCGGGCGATGCTGGCGGCACAGCCGCGCCACGCCCCCTATGACATCGTCAACGGACGCGCGCCGGGCACGACGATGCTGCGGCGCAGGTTCGATCCGTCGGATCGGCCGCACGTAACCTTGCTGGTGCCGACGCGGCGAAGCGCGATGCCGAACGGCGGGGGAAGCTATCTCGAACGGTTGCTGCGCAGCATTTCGCTGGTCGACTGGCCGATGAACCGATTGACCGTCCTGATCGGTGACGATGGCGCGGATATACCGGACTGGGCGCTGGTCGACTGGCCGTTCATGGTACGGCGGATCGCGACGCCGCGTGCGGCGGATGTGCCGTTCAACTATGCCGCCAAGATGAATCTGCTGTGGCGGATGGCGGACAGCGAGCAGATCATCTTCATGAACGACGATCTGATGCCGATCACGCCCGGTTGGCTGCGCGCGCTCCAGACCTTCGCGCTGGACCGCAGCGTGGGCGGGGTCGGCGCGCGATTGCTGTTCGAGGATGGTAGCCTGCAACATGCCGGGCTGGCCCCGCACGGGCTGGGCGCGGCGCATAGCTGGGTCTTCCGGCCGCGGGTTGCCGGCACCTATCAGGACTGGGCGCTGGTCCAGCGTGAATGGTCGATGGTGACCGGCGCGGTCTTCGCGACCCGGCGCAGCGTGATGGAGCAGGTCGGCGGGTTCGATGAGCAGTTCACGCTGGAATTCAACGATACCGACCTGTGCCTGCGGCTGCGTGCGCTGGGCTACCGGATCGTCTGCACCCCGGATGCGGAAATGGTCCACACCGAAAAGGCCTCGCGCGGCGAGGCGTTGCCGGCCGGGGATACCGTCGCGCATTTCCTGTCACGATGGAAGCCGTGGCTGGCGGCGGACCCGTCCTGGCATCCGCAGCTTGCGCTCGACCGGCTGAACGTGACGCCGCGCTATGATGACGGGGCCTGGTATCTGTAGGGCCGGGCCTCAGTCCGCCACGAAATATTCCTCAACATAGCCGGTACGTACCCAGTGGCGATGCCGCCCGGCGAGACGCCAGCCACCCGCATCCCGGACCAGATCGCGGACGGTCGGCTGGCGATCCTTGCCGGCCGGAAAGCCCGCTTCCTGATTGATGCTGAGAAAATGCGGGATGCCGATCCGCCGTGCATCGGCAAGATAGGCGCGCGCCGCGCCTTGTTCGATCTGCGGGAGCGAATCGGCGTTGAACAGGATGTCGACCGATCCGGGATCCAGCGTCCCGAATGCCGTGGTCGGCAGGATGCGCGTCGCGCGAGCATGCGGTGCTTCACCCCAGAGCAGGACGTCCATCCCCGCCCCGGCCAGCACGCCGGCCTGCACCGCATTCATCGTCGGCAGATCGATGATCGTGTAGTCGGTCAGCCCGAAGCGGTGCGCGTAAAAGGCGGTCAACCCGGCCCCCCCGCCAATTTCGCAGATCCGCGCGCCGCCCGTCATCTCCGCCAGTTGGCGGAGGCGCCACGCGGCGTGAATGGCATCGATCATCCGCATATGGATGACGCGGTCGTCCCCCGCTGCCAGACCGAGATAGCTGCCAAGTCGCGCGGGCGGCGTGAGATCGATCCCGAGCCTGTCCTCGATGAGGGTCAGCAGGTCGGCTGGCGATCGACCGATATTCTGGTCCCACGCCCCGCCTTCCGGATTCTCGACAGGCAACGCGCCGACCGCTTCGGCGAGCGACACCAGCTTGTCCTGCGTCCATGAAGCGAGCCGACCCGCGAAGACGGCGTCCTGCGCGCGGCGATGCTGGCGGGCACCACCGAAGAAGCCCTGTGCGATCGGCGCCCGGCCCAGCCCGGCGATTTCGGAAAGGAACGCAGCGCTATCGCCGCGATCGAGCATGGCGGCGAAACCGGCATGATAACCCGTCAGCAGCGGACCCCAGACCGGACCGGCATCGCCCGGCGCGGGCGCGCGACGCCATGCCGCCACGATCCGTTCGCCGAGCGCGGGATCGGTCCATGGCTGCACCGGACGTTCCACCAGCGTGCGACCGAAATGCGGGCGGTGTGCGAGGCGGGCATTCCAGCGACTTTCGGAGGGCGTGGCGGCCGAACGGACCCCGGCCGCTTGCAGCACGGTCGCGACCTGTTCGGCGATGGCGGCCATCCGCTCGTTGAAATCACCAGCCTGTGCACGGACATATTGGCGGATGAAGCTGGCATTCGGTGCGTTGACCAGCGTCATCGATTCGACGTGGACCGCATCGGCGATCGCCGCATCGGTACGCAGGATCTTGTGGAGCAGATCCTGGTCATTGTCGTCGTCCAGCCATTCGCGCGCGTCCGCGAGGCGTTTGTCGGAGATGGCCTGAAAATCCTGCCACCAGCGTTCGACCAGCGCGCGCCCGGCCGGATGGCCGAAATTGATGAATGCCACACCGGCATTTACGTCCCACCGCGCATCGGTGACCCCGGCCGTCGCGAAGATCGCGCCGTGATGCGCCCTGTCCGCCAGGTAACCGGGCAGATCGAAGTCGAGATCGTGGACCCAGGCATCGGCATCCAGATACAAGGCCCAGCCGTCATGGCCGCGATCGAGCAGATCCTTGAGCATCGCGATGCGGTTATAGGTGGCCTGCCAGTTCCAGCGGCCGCGGCGGATGCCGACGAAACTTTCGTAGCGGAAGCCATGGCGGCGGCAATGTTCGATCGCGGTCGGCGCGGTGGTCGCGAGCATCGGCGCATAGCGAAACGGATCGGCGGTCTGGAGGACGATCAGATCGAGGCCGTGCCGGCGGGTCGGCGTGCGGCGCGGGGGGCGGCGGCGTTCGAGGACGGCGCAGAATTCCATGCGCCCATATGGCGTGTCGTAGACGGTCGCGTCGAACGCCGTCAGCCCCAGTTCGGCAAGCGTCCCCATGATCTCGCGGAAGCTGTCCGGCGTGAAATACCAGCCATGGACATCGAGATAGCCGCCCTGCGCGGCGTCATGGGCATCCAACCCGATGCGGAGGCGGTGCGCATGATCCTGGGGCCGAGCCGGGCCATGGTCGCCGCGCCAGTGCCGTTCGGCATCATTATGCGTGGCCAGCGCGCCATGTTCCAGCACGCGCGCGAGGCTGTGGACGCGGCGTTCCTGCTCCCACGCGTCCAAGATTTCGGCGATGCCGCTTTCCGTGCGGAAATGATCGAAGCAGTAACGCTTGTCCGGCACCACCAGATAATAGCGACCGCCATCGGGCAAGAGACGCGCGACCGCCTCTAGGTGACGGACGAGATCGGGTTGATGTTCGATCGCATGGCTGCTGACGACGGCGTCGTAGCGCGCGTCGATCCGGTCGAGCAGGCCGACATGATGGATTTCGGTGGGGCAGCGGGCGGGATCGATCCCGAGTTTCTGCGCACGGGCGCGCAACTGGTCCGCGTCGAGAATATCAAGATAGCGGACGTCGGGGCCGGTGACGAGCGGATGGCAGAATGGCCCGATTTCCAGGACCGTGCCGGCGGCCCGAACATGATCGATCAGCGTCTCGCGCCGCGCCATCGGCGAGGCGACCAGCCCTGCCGCGCGGCCCGTATCGGCATAATGCGCCGCGGCGGCGGCATCATCCAGCCCCGCCAGCGCGGGATTTTCCCGGCGGTAGACGGCGGCGTCGAAGACCGGCGGCAGCGGCGCGGGGGCGATCGTCGGTCCCCCGGTCACAGCTTGCGCGCGATCAAGGTGTTGCCGGCGGCGAAGGCGGTGCGGGTGGCATCCGGGGTGGCGGCCATCAGCCGCTGCCAGATCCCGGTGCCCGGCGTGGTCGCGCAGAGTTCCTCCACGGTGATTCCCCCGAATTCGGCGCGCAACGCAGGATCAGACAGCGCCTCGCGGATGCCGTTCAATTGCCAGTGCAGCGCGTGATCGGGGCTTTGATTGTCGCGCGTATCGAGCCGCAGTCGTTCGAACCCGGCATCGAACAACCGCGCCAGCCCTTCGCGCGTGGCGTTGTAATAATGGGAGGGATAGCCGTGGACGGGCACCATGAAGGGATAGTCGATGAAGACCATTCCGCCGGGCTTGAGCATCCGCCGGAATTCCGCCGCCGCCGTCCAGGGTTCGGTGACATGTTCGAGCACGGCGAAGCATCCGATCCCGTCCAGCGACCCGGATGCGATCGGATAGATGCAGGCCGGTTCCATGACGATATCGGCGCTGGGTGAAGGATACACGTCCAGATAGAGGCAGTTGTCGTAACGCCGCCCCCGCCGACCGCAGCCGACATCCAGATAGAGTTGGTCGGGATGATCGCGCACCGCCTCGACGAAATCGCCCAGCCCCGGATTGGCGGATTCGGCGTCATACTCTTCGAGATCATGCGCGGCATCGCCATAGGAAACCGGAAAGGACCGGTCCGTGCCCATGAAGGCGAATTGCCCGCCGGCCCCGCATCCGGGATCGAGAATCGATTCGAAGCGGGCATATTTGCGGGCCGCGCGCGGTGCGGATAGTCCGGCCGCGGCCGCGGTGAGTTGCCGCCGGCCCTCGCGCCGGCCGTGACGATCGAAATGGACCCACGCGTCGCCGCCGGCCGCGACATGGCGGGCGACGTCCGGGTTGGCCATCAGATAAGGGCGTTCGTCGAAATTCGCGTCGGTGGCGGGTTCGAAGCGGGCAGGGTCGATCATGGCGGCTGTCTAGTCGCTTCGCCGTACCGTGAACAGCGAGACCGTGGTGCGCCGGCTGGAATGCCGGTATGCCAACATGGAGGAAACGTCATCCGCGCGCTGATTGACAGTGCAGGCAGGCTGCGTATGGGTTCCGCCGCCCGCGCCTCTTCTACGCATTTGGGCTGGAGCGCCTTAAGGTTCATGCCGATTTTCGATCCGTTCCTCCGATCAACTGGCCGGCATCCGCGTTCGTCCTTCCTACGCGGGGCCTTGTGCGTGCTGTTGGGCAGCGCCGGAATAACGGGCGCCGCACCGGCGGGTGCGGAGACGCTGCAGGACGCGATCGCGGCCGCCTATGCGCGCTATCCGGTACTCAGCCGCCAGCGTTTCCTGCAGAAGAGCCGGAACGAAAGCTATGTGCAGACGCGATCCGAATATGGTCCGACGCTCACCGTGCAGGGTGGAACCAGCTATACCAACAGCCGGCTGCGCGGGAACGAGGTCAACACAGATACGGGAAGCGCGACGCTGGCGTTGCGCCAGCCGCTCTATACGGGCGGACGGTTGCGCGGCGCGGTCGCCTCCGCACGCGCCGATGTTCTCGAAGGACAGGAACAGCTTCGCGCGGTCGAGGCGGAGACGATCCAGAACGTCATCATCGTCTATGCCGCCGTATTGCGTGACCAGCAGCGGGTGAATGTCGCGCGGGAGAATGTCGCGGTCCTGCAAAGCCAGCTTCGCGAGAATCGCGCGCGGCGGCGTGTGGAAGATGTGACGCTGACCGATGTCGCGCAGGCCGACGCGCGGCTGGCGGCGGGCGAGACGCAATTAGCGACGCTGGAATCCACGCTGGCGATCAGCCGTGGGCAGTTCCTGCAGGTGGTCGGCCATAATCCCGTCCTGCTTGCGCCACTGCCCGACCTGCCGGGAATGCCCGGAACCAGCGATCAGGCCTATGCGATCGCGGAAACCGGCAACCCGACGCTGGCGGCGGCCCGGTTTGCGGAACAGGCATCGAGCGCGACGGTGGCATCGGTTCGCGGTGAGGGGCTGCCCAGCGTCGCCCTGTCACTGGAGGGGGGCTATACGGGTCCGCTCTCCGCCATCGATAACGGGCGATATCGCCGCAACCTCGCTGCCGGCGTGACCGTCACCCAGTCACTGTTCGCCAGTGGCGCGATCCGATCGCGAATCCGGCAGGCGCAGAATTTGAACGACGCCGATCAGGTTTCCATCGATCAAGCCCGACGCGAGGCATTCCAGAACGTCACGACGGCATGGAGCCAGTTGGCCGCCGCACGGACCGGTCTGACCTCCGGGGTCCGCCAGGTGGCGTCCGCGCAGCTCGCCTTTGCGGGGATGCAGCGCGAACAGCGATTCGGGCTGCGTACCACGATCGAAGTGCTGAACGCCGAACAGGAATTGCAGAACGCGCAATTGACCTTGTTGCAGAATCGCTATGCCGAATATGTGGCGCGCGCGGCGTTGCTCGCCACTATCGGCCGGCTGGAAGCGCGTTATGTCGCGCCCGACATCGCGCTGTACGATCCGGAACAGGATTTCCGGTCGGTCCGCAATCGTGGGCGGACGCCGCTCGAACCGATCGCGCAGGTGCTGGACCGGATCGGATCGGCCGGTCTGCGCCGACCGCTGGACGAGACGTTGACGGGCGCGGACGTGCCGCCGGTCGACGTCGTACCTGCCCTGCCCGCGACGCCGGGTGCGGAGCTGACGCGTGGCCCGCTGGTGCCGATCACGCAAAGCCCGCTGGTGCCGGCATCGGCGCTGCCCGGGGACCATATGCCGGCGACCGGCTATCTGCCGCCGCAATCTGTGCCGCCCACGGGGGCGCGGCCATGACCGGGGTTCCGACATTCCGGCATGACCAGCGCCGGACCATTCGCACCGTGGCGCGTGCGTCGACTTTCTTATCCGGAGCTTGCTAGATGGCGCGCACACCAACAAGCGGCCGCCAGAATACGCCGGGGCCGCTGGTCCAGGCGTTGCGGCTGGGCCGCAAGCCGATCCTGTATGCCGCGCTGTTCAGCCTTGCCAGCAACCTGCTCTATCTGGCGCTGCCCATCTATACCAACCAGGTGTTCAGCCGGGTGCTGTCGAGCCAGAGCCTGTCCACGTTGATCGTGCTGACGCTGGGCGTGGCGTTCGTGTTCATCGTGTCCGGTGCGATCGACATGTTGCGCGCGCAGGTGTTGACCCGGTTCGGCGTGCTGTTCGATCAGCAGATGGCGAGCCGGACCTTCGCCGCGCTGTTCGATGCGGTGCTACGCCGGCAGGGCGGCGCGCGCGCGCAGGCGCTGCGCGATCTGGATGCCGTGCGGCAGGCGATTGGCGGGCAGGCGATCGGCGTGCTGTTCGACGTGCCGTGGATCCCCATTTTCATGATCCTGCTGTTCGCGATCGATCCGATCATCGGCGCGACGACTGCGATCGGCGGCGTGATCCTGCTGTTGCTGGCGATCGCGCAGGATCGGGCGACGCGCGCCACGCTCCGCGATTCGGGCGACATGGCGATCCAGAGCTATGCCTTCACCGACGCCGCCTTGCGCAACGGGGAGGTCGTCCGCGCGCTGGGCATGTTGCCGACGCTGGGCCGGAAATGGGCGATGTACCGGCACGCCTCGGTCAGCAGCGGATCCGCCGCGTCGGATCAGGCCGGGCTTTATTCCAATGCGATCCGCACGGTGCGCATGATGATCCAGATCGCCACCATTGCGGTGGGCGCCTATCTGGTGATCGAGCGCGCGATTCCCGGCGGGATGCTGTTCGCCAACATGATCCTGGCCGCGCGTGCACTGGCGCCGATCGAACGGATCGTGGGATCGTGGAACGGGCTGTTCGCGGCGGTGCAGGCCTATCAGCGGCTGGACGGCGTGCTCAACGACTATGAGCCGCCCGTGCCGGCCACGCAGTTGCCGACCCCGATCGGCCGGCTGAGCGTGGAGAATGTGAGCTTCGCGCCGGCAGGTTCGGGCGCGCTGTTGCTGACCGCGGTCAGTTTCCGGGTCGAGCCGGGCGAGATGATCGGGGTGATCGGCAAATCCGGCGCGGGCAAATCCACATTGGCGCGGTTGCTGGTCGGCATCTGGAAACCGACCAGCGGCAGCGTGCGGCTGGATGGTGCCGACGTCTATAGCTGGGACCGTGAGGATTTCGGCCGGCATGTCGCCTATCAGCCGCAGGATACCGAACTGTTCTCGGGGACGATCCGCGACAATATCGCGCGGTTCCGTGTCGATGCGCAGGATGCCGATGTGGTGAAGGCGGCGCAGGCGGCGGGCGCGCACGAACTGATCCTGCGCCTGTCCAAGGGATATGAAACCGAACTGGGCGAGGCGGCGGCGGTGCTGTCATCGGGGCAGCGGCAACGTGTCGGCCTGGCGCGCACGCTGTTCGGCGATCCGCAGATCGTGGTGCTGGACGAACCCAACGCCAATCTGGACGCGGAGGGCGAGGCGGCGCTGATGGAAGCGTTGCTGGGCCTGAAGCGGCGCGGCGCGACCGTACTGCTGATTTCCCACAAGCCGGCGGCGTTCATCCATGCCGACAAGATGCTGGTTCTGAACAACGGGCAGGTCGCGAAATTCGGCCCGCGCGACGCGGTGATGGGCGAAGTGACGCGCCCCCCGGCGGCGGTGGCCACGCCGGGGCGGCCGGCATTGAACGAGGCGACTTCGTGAACAAGCTGACCGCTCTGACGAAAATGGTGATGCGCGCACCGGACCCGGACGCCGCGCATGACCCGGATGCCGTCCGGTTCGGCGAGGACACGCCGGCGACGAACGCTGCGCTGGAACGCGACCTGCGCCGGCCGATCCGCACGGGCATGGCGATCGTGCTGGTGCTGGTCGTCGGGCTGTTGCTGTGGGCCGCCCTTGCACGGGTGTCCGGCGCGGTGCTGGCGGGCGGCACGGTGCGGGTGGAAAATAACAGCAAGCAGATCGGGCATCTGGAACCGGGCATCGTGCGCCGCATCCTCGTGCGCGAGGGCCAGCGCGTGCGGCGCGGGCAGTTGCTGATGGAATTCGATTCGGTGCAGCCGCAGGCGATGGTGCAGGTGTTCCAGTCCGCCGCGGACAGCGCCCATGCGCAGGCTGCGCGGTTCCAGGCCGAACAGGCGAACGCCTCCGACATCAGTTTCCCCGCCGATCTGCTCCGGCGGCAGAACGACCCTCAGGTGGCGCTCCTGATCGCGGGGCAGCGCAACCTGTTCGCCTCTCGGATGATGCTGTATCGCAACCAGGCCAGCGTGCTGGCCGCCCAGATGCAGCAGATCGAGACACAGATTTCGGGTCTGCGCGCGCAGGCGGTTTCGGTCGATGCGCAATCGCAATTGATCGCCAGCGAGCTTGAGGGCGTGCGCGAACTGAACCAGCAGGGCTATGCGCCGCGTAGCCGGCTGCTCGCCTTGCAGCGCAATGCCGCGGCGTTGAAGGGCCAGCGCGGCTCGCTGATCGCCGAAGTCGCACGGGCGCAGGAGACGATCGGGCAGACCCGGATCGAACTGGCCCAGTTGAACGACAAGCGCCAGACGGAGGCCGCGGAAGGACTGCGGACCGCACAGGGACAGTTGACCGAGATCGAGCCGAAGCTGGGTGCAACACGCGCCTCGCTCGCGCAGACCGAGATCCGGGCGCCGGTCGACGGCTATGTCTTCAACCTGACGCAGTTTACCGAAGGCGGCGTGGCGGGCGCGGGTGCGCCGCTGATGCAGATCGTACCGGTCAATACGCGGTTGCTCATCAACGCACGCGTCCGGCCGCAGGATATCAGCGACGTCAAGACCGGGATGCTCGCACGGGTGACGCTGACCGCCTATAATCCGCGGACGACGCCGGTGCTCGACGGGCAGGTCACGCTCGTCTCGGCCGACGCCGCGACCGACGAGCGGACGCAGGAATCCTATTACACCGTGCAGGTTCGCGTGGAGCCGAAGGAACTGGCGCGTGCCGGACCCAAGGTGCGGCTGTCGCCCGGAATGCCGGCGCAGGTGGCGATCGTGACGAGCGACCGCACCATCCTCGATTATCTGCTCGGGCCGATCATCGAATCGATGAAGACATCCCTGCGCGAGCGGTGACGGTGGGGCGCAAAGTCGAATTCCTGATCGCGGGCGTGCAGAAGGGCGGCACCAGCGCGCTGTTCGACTATCTGCGCGAGGTGCCCGGGCTGCAAATGCCCGACGTGAAGGAGGCGCATTATTTCGACGACGAACGCGTCGACTGGAACGCGCCCGACCGGACGCGCTACCACGAGCTGTTCGTCGATGATGGCCGGATGTGGGGGGAGGCGACTCCCATCTATCTCTACTGGCCGAACAGCCTGGAGCGGATCCGCGCCTATCATCCGGGAATGCGGATCATCCTGCTCTTCCGTGATCCGGTCAGCCGGGCCTTTTCCCACTGGCAGATGGAATATGCCAAGGGCAAGGAAACCGAACCGTTCGACTGGTGCATTCGCGACGGGCGGGCGCGGGTGGCGACCGGGGATCCCGCCGCGCCGGGCCATCACCGTGTCTACAGCTACGTCGAACGCGGCTTCTACGGTACGCAGGTGGCGCATCTGCTCGACCTGTTTCCCCGCGAACAAGTGCTGTTCCTGCGTTCGAGCGACCTTCGCCGCGATCCGGACGCGATGATCGCGCGAATCTGCCGATTCCTGGACGTGACACCGCCGGCGGCGGCGTTGACGCGGCGCGAAGTGCGGGCGGCACCGCGAATTGCGTACCCCTCCACATTGACGATTTCCGACCGACTGTTGCTGGCGCGTGACTATGTGGCGGAAAATGCGCGATTTACGGGGCTTTCCGGCCTGTCCCTCGATTGATTCGACGGCTTTTATTTATCTCTGGCAGCAGGGGAACCGTAAGATTTCCTTAACCATTCTGTGCTTCACCGCGAATGCGGCGAGAATGGCAATTTCCCGCGTGCTTTGGTGGTTGCACGGCGTACTTCCATTGGGTAAGCCGGCAACAGGGCGAACTCTCCTGGGGGCGTGGCTTCACATCGAGCCATGACACGGAGAGTCATTGTGTCGCACTCGCCTGTGGGGTCTAGGCCTCGTAGAGGTTCAACTGGAGGTTTTTATGGCTAGTTTTGTTTTTGAAAATGGTACGCAGACCCAGGCTAGTTCGCTCCAGGCCGGCGATACGCTCGTCTTCCAGACCGCGACTCCGGCTTCGCTCGATGTGGCCTATGCACCGGCTGTCGGTCTGAGCAGTGCAACCGTTACGCTGACGTCGGGCGCGCAGTCGCTGACGTTCGCTGCAAGCGCGCTGAGCGGCGCGAACACGACCTTCCTCGCAGGCGGTGGTTCGCTTCAGCTGGGTACGGACGCTGCAAACACGATCGCGGTTAACAGCGTTGGTGGATCTGTCGCCTATGGTTTCGCAGGCGTTGACACGTTCACGGTGAGCGGCAGTGCGTCGCATGTCGTTTTCGGCGGCGCGGGTGATGACGTGCTCGATGCAGGCACGGCGACTGCCGGTGCGAACGGCAGCGGCGTGACGCTGTACGGCGGTGCCGGTGCGGACTCGATCACCGGCGGTGCCGGCAACGACCGTATCTATGGTAACGAACTGACGACGGCACAGGGTACGGTCGACGGGATCGACACGATCAATGCAGGCGCTGGTAACGATTATGTGCAGGGCAATGCCGGCAACGACATTATCGACGCAGGCGCTGGCAATGATCGCGTTTTCGGTGGCGCGGGCAATGATTCGATCCTCGGCGGTGCCGGCAACGACGTGATCAACGGCAATGTCGGTAACGACACCATCGATGGTGGTGCCGGCAACGACGCACTGCGCGGCGGCCAAGGCGACGACATCATCACCGGCGCTGCTGGCGATGACGTGATCATGGGCGACCTGGGCAACGACACCCTGAACGGTGGCGCTGGTATCGATGTGCTGACTGGTGGTGCTGGTGCCGACAAGTTCGTTTTCGCTGCGGGCGATGCTTCGTTCGTGACGACCGGTCCGCAGGCGAATTTCTACGACGAGATCACCGACTTCAACGTCACGGACGACCTCATCAGCCTCGGGTTTAACGGGAATGTGGTTCAGACCACTGGCGCGACGTTCTCGACTGTGGCCGCGGCACAGGCTTATGCTCAGACGGTCCTGACCGCGAGTGCGGTGAACAGTGTCGTCGCGGCGCAGGTCGGTACCGCAACGTTCCTGTTCTTCGAAGACACGGGCGCGAGCGGCACGATCGATTCGGCAATCAAGCTCGATGGTGTCACTGCAACCACGCTGACGGACGCCAGCATCATCGCTTAAATCAAACATTCGTTTGATTTTTGGATAGGAAAGGGCCGGTCGCAAGATCGGCCCTTTTTTCTATGTCTACACGAGTCAAAAACTTGAAACTCCGTTTTTCCGCATCGTGATCGGCAGCGTTTACGGCCCATGTTTGTTGCAACCGCAGGTCATCTTGTTCTGACGCCCTTTGCATCAGGCTGGCAGGAGGTCTGCGTCGACGATACATCCCATTGGGTTGATCGTAAGCCGTCAGTTAGGGGCAGTCTTGTCGTTCGGGAGGACCTGTTAGTTATGGCGCGCTTGCTCGGCTAGGGTCGGTTTCGATCATGTTTAACCGTTCGTCATCCCGGACTTGATCCGGGATCCAGCTTCTTTGGTCCGCGCGACGCAGAAGAGAAAGCTGGACCCCGGATCAAGTCCGGGGTGACAATTTTAACGGTCGGACCTGATCGAAAATGACTCTAAAGGTCATCATCTCTGATCCCTCCCAGAATTCGTCTGATTTGTTGTTCGAGCAGCGTTTGTAAGTTGGGTGGCAATGGAATTGCCCGGTCTGACCCGGATCAATCAGGACGGCTACGACGTCCCACCGGCCCCTGGGCGGATTATCGCAGTCCCACGAGAGGCAAGATCTGGAGCTAGACCGTCTTCGACGGAGCCAAACGATCTTTCGCTCGCATCGGACTGCGTCGCGATATGTCGCGCAGCTTGTCTGTTCCGTCCCCCGACTTTGTTCGGGACAGACGGGTCAGAGCAAGACCTTCTGTCTTTCGGACGCAGACTTTCTACCGCTCTGTAGAAGATGTCCCGCCTCGAGAGAAATTGTTCAGCCGCGCAAGGCCGATTGCGGTGTTCGCGACCGGTTCGTACGAAGGATCCAGCGCGAAGAAGGGCCGTGGTCAGTCCGTGTTACGGACCGGCGGACATGGGGCAGAGGAATAGAGATGGCGTAGGAAGCGCTTGCTGTTGCCCGTGTTGATGTCGGACGTGACGCTCACCCAAGCACTTCGTCAATCGTCCGCAGCCAGCCGGGAACGCCCGTCGTCGACTGCTCGAACCGGGCCAGTGCGGTCTCGCGGGCGGCGTGGCGGAGGAGGGTGAAAGCGTCGGGGCGTTGCACCGCGTCGATCATCGCGGTGGACAGCGCGGGGATGTCGAAAAATTCGTTCAGGATGCCGTCCGTTCCCGGCGTGATGGCGTCGCGGACCGGGGCGGTGTCCGAACCGAGGATCAGGCATTCGCAGGCCATCGCCTCGACCAGCGACCAGGAAAGGACGAACGGGTAGGTGTAGTAGACATGCGCGGCGGAGATGGAGAAGGCGTCGATCATCTGCGCGTGGGGCACGGTGCCCATGAAGTGGACGCGGCTATGGTCGAGCCGATCGCCCAGTTCTTCCAGCATATAGCTTTTCCAGTCGCGATTGCCGGGGGCGGGGCCGCCATAGCCGGACCCGTCCTGCTGGCCGATCAGTACCACTTGCGCGGTCGGGCAGGCATCCAGCAAGGCCGGCAGCGCGCGCATGAAGATGTGGAAGCCGCGCAGCCGTTCGAAATGGCGATTGACGAAGGTGATGACCGGAACGTCCGATGTGAGCGTCCCGCCATTCGGCAGGCGTAATCGGGCATCGGGGCGGCGACGGGCGCGGCGGAGATCGAGACCTTCGTGCAGCACGGTGATCGACGGGTGCAGCGCCGCGGGAAAGGTGCCGGTCTGAAACGCCGTTGGGCAGATGATGCGATCCGCCATGGTATAAGCGAGCGCGAGCGTGGCGTTCTTGCCGTTCGTGCGCATCGTGTCGGCGAAGGTGCGCTGTTCGAATTCCGCGTCGAACCCGACATCCGCGCCGGTATCGCGGTAGAAGAATTCCCCGAACAGGATCATCCGCGCGCGTGGGAAGATGTCGCGCAGGTGCAGCGTCTCGCCCCAGCCGGGATGGCCGATGATGAGATCGGGATCGAACCCGTCGCGCTTGAGCTGGAGCGCGGTGACCGCCGCCGCCTGCGCCCGGATGAGATCCGCCTCTGCCCGGACCGCGACCGGGAACAGCCCGGGCGTGGAGGAGCGGTCATTCTTCCACCGGCGGAGATCGACGCCCGGAATCCCCTTGGCGGTCGCTCCGCCGATCGTGGCGATCTTGTCGCCACGTTGCAGGAGCCCGGCGGTGATATGCGGAAACTGGGCCGGGAAATTCTGATGGACGAACAAGATTTGTCTGGCCGGCACGTCGCGATCCCCGAGCTTGGTGTGCGCTACGCTATAGGGCGGCGGACGGTCGATGCCAGACCGGGCGGGGTCAGAGCCGGATTTCGATGTCGCGGGTGATGAGGACGCGGCCGTTCCGAAAGACGCTGTAGCGCGCATGATAGAGACCGGCGGGCCAGATGGTGCCGGGACGGCGGCGACCGGCGAACAGGATGGTCTGGGCCTTGTCGCGATCGAGCGGTGCGGCGCGATTTTCGGCGAGCGGCGCGCCGGCGGGGTCGGTCAGCACGAGATGCTGGACGTCGCCGGCCTCCAGCCCGACCGCCTGCACGAACGCGACGAGGGCCGGTGCGGTGCGATCGGGCTTCGGCGTCTGCGCCGCGCCATGTTCGGTGGCGTCGGCCATGCTGACGGGGCCGGTGGCGAAGCCGGCGGCGAGCACCGCGCCGCGTCGATAGCTTTGGGCGATCCCGGTCGAGGCGCGCCACAGGCTGCGGCCACCACCGCACTGGCCGGGGCGTGCGCCGTCCGCGAAGGGATCGACGACCTGTCCGTCGTGACGGACGGTGAGGTGAAGGTGGGGGAATTCGGTATTCCCCGACAGACCGACGCGACCGAGCCTTGCGCCTGCCGCGACGGTCTGGCCCGGCGTCACGAGGACGCTGCCGCGCGCCATGTGGCAATATTGCGTTTCCCACCCGTCCTTGTGCGCGATGACGAGGCCGTTTCCGCAATCCTGCCCCGCGAGCGGCGGTGCGGCAGGATCCCGGATGGAGATATCGGCGACGTCGTTGCGGATTCGCAGCACGGTGCCGGCGGCGGCGGCGAGAACGGAAACGCCGCCGCGCTGGCGATCCATGCTGTCGACCCGGAAGTCTGTGCCGTCATGTCCCTGATAGGTGCGGCCATGGCAGAGATAGTCGGTGGCGGCAGGACCGGGATCATGATCGACATAGCTTTGAAGCAGGCAGTCCTGACCGATGCGGCAGGCGACCGGCAGGACCAGTTCCGGGGCCGTGGAGGGCGCGGCGGCTATGGCGGGTGTCGCCGCTCCCAGCAGGATCAGCAGGATCCGCGATCCCGTTCGGACAGAAGGGCGCATCGTCAAACCTTTCGTACCAGCGCGGCCAGGCGGTCCGCGAGGAACCGACCCTGGTCCGTCACGGTCCGCGATGCCCAGAGATGATCGTGCAGGCGCGCGGCGCGGTCGGCATGGTCGGCGCGATCGTCGAGGATCCGGCGCAGCGCGTCATACCATGCGTCCGCCCCGCCATGAACCCGGACGGCATGGTCGGCGGCGGCGGGGTCCGCGCGGTAGGCGGGACAGTCGGACACGAGCGGGAGCAGCCCGAGCGCGGCATAGTCCAGCAGCTTGATATCTGACTTGGCGTCGTTGAACGGACTGTCGACGAGCGGGGCGAGGCCGATGTCGAACGGTCCCTGATCGCGCAGCCAGCGGACGAAGCGGGGATAGGCAATGGCATCGGCTGGTGGGGACAGGCGGTGCAGCCATGGCGCGGGTTCGCAATCGGGCGCGATGCCGATGATCGTGACGTCGAACCGGTTCGGGTGTTCGGCAGCCAGCCGGTCGAGCGCGGGCCGGATCAGTGCGAGATCGGCGGCGTGGGTCGCGGTGCCCATATAGAGCAGGCGGACCTTGTCCTGTGCGAAGATGCGGGGACGGGGACGGCGATAGTCCCGCCAGATTCGTGGATCGATGCCGTTCGGGACGATGCGGCGGACGCCGGCCCGGGGATAGGCGGCGGCGACGATCTCCGTCGAGAACCAGCCTTCCGCCGATGCCGCCACCAGCCGTTCGAGCGCGGCGTTCAGCGGGGCATAGCGCGCCCGCTCAGGATGGCCATCGTCGATCAGCGCGAAGGCATCGTCGATATCGGTGACGAGCACCGCGTCCATGCGGCCGAGCGTCCGGATCAGGCGATTGGCGTCCTCGACCGAGGAGAAGGCGGTGCGTTGCACGATGCAGACGTCGCAGTCGGGCACTGCATCCTCCGCGCGGCCGAGGGTGATCGCGATCCGGTGCGCCGTATCCGTGTCGGTCAGCGGGGCGAGCAGGCGGATGTAGAAGGAACTTTGCGGACCCGAAGGACCATGCGGCGTGATGACATGCACCCTGATCCGCCGATCGGGCGATGATGGCGGGACAGGATCGGCGGGGAAGCCCAGCACGGCATAGGCATCGTCGGCGAGGCGACGGGCGCGAGCGTCGAAGCCGTGCCTTGCGTGCATGATCGCGGCGTCGGCGCGCCGGCGTTCCGGCGCGCGCGGGGCGGCCAGCAGGCGGTCGACGGCGAGCGCATAGTCGGCGGGACCGTCCACGGTCGTCACGGCATCTCCGAACACCTCGCTGATGCCGGGCACCGGATCGGACACCGCCTGACCGCCGCTGGCGACGATGTCGAACAGGCGGTTGGACAGGATGCCGAAGGCGCGCATCGATGGCCAGTGATCGTTTAGGACGACGCCCGCGCCGGCATAAAGCGCGCCGAGCCGGTCATTGTCGATGGATTGCGCGGCGATGTGGTCATCCGGCACGCGGCCTTCCCAGCCCCCGCCATAGAGGGTGGGAATGCGATCCGTTTCGATGCCCCAGCGGATGATGTCGCGATCGACCCCGCGCGAATTGCCGCAGAACAGGATGTCGGGCGCGGGCGGCGGATCGGCGAGCGGATGAAAACGATCCGGATCGGTGGCCTGCAGAAGGACGTCGACCGGCGGCGCGACCAGCGGCCGCAACAGAGCCGCATGGGACGGCGATGCGCAGTAGATGCGGGTGAACCGGTCATATTCCGCGAAATCGACCTGATCGGGATGGCTGATATTCCAGAGGAACGCGATCTGGCCCGGTTTCGGATCATAGGCGATCAACCCGCGCAGCACGATGGCGACATCCTCCGCCGCGGCGGGGCGCGCATACCAGAGATCGCGAAAGTCGATATGGACGACATGGCCGAGCCGTTCGAGCGCAATCCTGAGCGAATCGGCGAAATGGAAATCCCCCCAGGCGATCTTTTCCGATTCGGGCGCGGCGATCTTGATCGCGAAGACGAGCGGGACGCGCCGGGCCAGGGGCAGACCGGCCAAGTCGGGCTGGTGCTTGGCGCGGACGACCTTGGCGAAGGAGACCGGTTCGCGAATGGTGATACGGCGCGTGTCGGATTTGCCGTCAAAATATTCGCAGCCGACGAAGGGGGCGTAGCCCACCGGCCGGTTGCGCCCGTAGCGCAGGATCAGATCCCAATCGACCATCCGGCGCAATAGCGGATCGAAGCCGCCCAGCGTGTCGAACAGGCTTCGGTGGTGGCAGAAGGCGTTGAGATCGACGTAATTCTGTTCGAAGCAGGCATCCCAGTCGAAATCGGCGCCGCGATAGCCGACGAGATGGCCGAGATCGTCACGAACCTCGATCGCCGAATAAGCGGCATCGCAGCCCGATTGTGTCATGAAACGCAGCATCACGTCCAGAAACCATGGTTTCCAGCGGTTATCGGCATCCAGATAGGCGATGACAGCGCCCGTCGCGGCCGCCAGCCCATGATTGCGCGCGCGGCTGACCCCGCCATGGTCGGCACGGATCAGGCGGAGGCGGGAATCGGCGAGGAAAGGCGTGATCGCAGCGATGCTGGCGTCTATCGATCCGTCGTCGACGATCAGCAGTTCGAAATGGCGATGCGTCTGCGCCAGCACCGAACCGATCGCCGCGGCGACGCGATCGGCACGGTTATGAACGGGCATCACGACGCTCACCAGCGTGTTGCGGGAGGGCGGCAGGGTGTCCAGAAACGCGCGTTCGCGGTCGAGATCGAAGCCGGAATAGAAGCGGGTGGGGCCTTTGCCGTCGCCGGCGGTTCCCGCACCGGTGATGATGGCGGAACGGCCGGCGGCACGTCCGATTTCAAGGAAGTGGCGCAACGGATCCCAGCCCTCGGCCCGGACCTCGGGATATTTGGCGACATAATCGCCGGTATGGAAGACTGGTCCGGTCGATCGTTCCTCGAACGCACCGTCGTGTAGATAATGGGTCAGCGGATGGACGCCGGCGGCGAAGACATCGGCATTGACGCGGTTATACCAGGTCGAACTGAAATAAGGGTTGGGATCGAGCGCGTCGGCGTCGCGGCCATGCCGGATATAATGGAGCAGCGGGTTGGTGCGCGCGATCAGCCGGGCCAGCTCCGGATCGACGATACCGGCACTGGCTTCCGCTTCGGACACCAAAGTCTGCATGATCGGATCGTGCGACGGCGTGCCGGGCGCATCGACGATTTGGATGTCGTCATCGTCGCGCCGGACGAGGCCGATCCGGGTGCGGTCGAGCATGGGGACAAGCCCGAACAGCCTTTCCATGGCATGGGCCGCGCTGCCGTCGCGGGCGCCGATCTCGCGTTCGAAATGCGCGAACGGGGCAAGCCGGTCCAGAACCCGCCGCCGCGCCCAGAACATCGTGCCCGCGAAAAAGCCCCAGTCGGACGGCGGCACGGCCGGTGCTGCGACGGCGGGCAGCAAGGCGGCCAGCGCATCGCCATTGCCGAACAGATGCGCGGCAACGGACTTGTAGAGCGTGGCGGGGCCGACAAGGTCCAGCGCGGGATCGGCATCGAACGCTGCGAGGATGCGATCGACCGCGCCCGCGGAGCCGAGCAGCGTGTCGTGGAACAGATCGCGCCAAAGCGCGGCCTGCCCCGAATTGCCCTGCTTGGTATGCAGCTTTCCGATGACGTCATAACCACGATCGCGCAGGACTGGCAGGATCTCGAACAGCGGGCCGATGTCCCAGCCGCGATTGGCGGTCCGGATCACGTCGACCCGGTTGGGCAGGCGATCCAGCGCCGCGGCGACGGTGGGGTCGAGCGGCCCCGGGGTGGTGACGACGAGATCGATCAGCGTGCCCGAGCGGGCGACCCGGTCGATCAGTTCGCGGGCGACGTCCGGATAATAAAGATGAAGGGTCAGGACGGCGCGCATCAGAGGGCCTCCGCCGCATCGCGACGGCTCAGTTGCCATGCATAATATCCGGTCTGGAACAAGGGATTGGGATCATATCCCCGTTCCGCGCCGATGGTGAGATAATGGACGATCGGATCGATCCCGTCGACGGCGGCATCGGGATAGCGGGCGCGATACCAGTCGGCATCGAAGAGGCGGCTGTTGCGGATCGTTTCGACCTGTTCCGCGAGTGGGGCGGGCACCGGTACGCTTGCTGGCGGCGGCGGTGGCGGTGCTGCTTCGGACGGGGCGGGGACCGGTTCCCGCGATAGCGGTTCGAGCGCCGTGGCCTCTTCCGGCTCCGGATGGGCGGCGCGCAGACGGGATTCGGCGAACCGGCAATGGCGCAATTCGTCATGCAGGATGTCGTCCAGCCGGTGGCGGTCTTCATCCCATGCCCGCGCGATCGCATCGATGCGGGCGCGGTGATCGTCATCGTCCGCTTCGGTCAAGGCCCATAGCGCCTGTTCGAAATCAGTCACGATGCCGCCCAGATCGGGGTCGAGCGCTGTGCGGTGCGCGCCGACATGGTGACGCAGGCCGGGATCGAGGAAGTCGTCGATCGCGTGGGCCGTATCGGCGTCGGGCGACCAGTCCGGGCGGCCGACCAGATCGGCGAGCCTGGCCATCGCACTGCGCCAGTCGTCGAGCAGGCCGTCATAGGTGACGAAGGTCCGTGGCATGGCACGCGTGTCGCGTTCGGCATCGATCATGTGCCGCAGCCAGAGCGCATAGGCATAAGCCGGCGTGAAGCGATCGCGGCGGCACAGCGATTGCACGATTGCGGCGGACGGACGCAGCATGAGGACGGCACGGACGTCGCGGTCCTCATCCCGCAAGGCGTCGGCGATGAGCGGCACCATCCGGCAGATGCGCGGATCCTTGATCGCGATTCTCGGTGCATCCCCGAAACTGACGGAGACCGCCGCATGCAGATTGGCGCGGTGCACGTCGCGAAGGTCGGGCGGGATCCGGTCGAGCAGGAGCGGGCGTGGATCGAACCAGGATGTTCGCGCGACGCGGAGGATACGGTCGCTGTTCGCGACGACCGCCTTCGGTTCCCAATAGCCCTTGGCATTGTCGACATGCGCGTCGATTCCGTCGCGCGGCATGGCGAGATCGAGATGACCGAGCAGGCGGGTCAGTGCGGATGTGCCGCTGCGATGCATTCCCAGGACGAGAACCGCAAGCCGTGGTTCGGAGATGCGCGAAAGGGGGGGCGAGGCCGTCATGCTGCGGGATTAGCGATTCCCGCGGGCAAAGGCGACCTCCGCGCCGGGGATCAGTCCATTCCGGGATCGAGCGCTGCTTCGTCGCACATCACCGTCACCCAATCCTGCATCCGGGTCAGGAACGGATCGCGGGCGGCAGGCGGGGCGGGTTGGGCGGGCGCTGCGCTGCCGCCGACATGGCGGAGGAAGGTCGCCATGACATGCGCGACGCCCTCTTCCGTCACGGTGCGCAGATCGTCGGCGAAGAAACGCCCGCCGGACTGCGGCCCCGTGATGATTTCGTAAGAGGGGAAATACCAGCATTCGGGCACGTCCTCGACGATTTCCTGTGCGGCGGCGCGCAGCACGGCCTTGGAATAGGTGGTGGCGGAGAGGACGTGGCCGTTGGGCATCGCTGTCGCGGCGAGCGGGACCGGCGAGACGGTCAGGATGATGCGCGCGGTCGGGTTGACCCTGCGCAGGCTGGTGACGAAGGCACGGAGATGCGCGGTCACATCGGCGACGCGAAAGTTGCGGAAGACGTAGCGGTCGGGATCGAACGTCCCCGCGACGACGCCGGGGCAGAGCGGGAAGGCCGCCCCGTCCGCGCGGGACAGCCAGCTTTCGGTCAGCCCGAGCGTGAAGATGAAGACATCGAGCGTTTCGAACGCCTTGCGGACGCAGGCAAGATGGTGGGAGCGATCGCTCTGCAGTTCGGCGATGCTCGCAAAGCCATCCGGTTCGATCGAGGGGCGGAACGGATCCGCGAAACCGCCGCCGGGCATGTCCCAGACATCGTCCTGCGGCGTGAAGCGGCCATAAGCACGGTCGAACAATTGGAGGAGTTGTAGCGCGGTGTAGACGTTGCCGTAGCGGGCGGTGAACAACCCATATTGATGGCGTCGAGCAATATCTGGCGGGATGATGGGATGGGCGGGTTCGGTCACCAGGAAATCATAACCGCTGGCGGCCAGATGCCGCGCAATATGCTGCGCGAAACAACTGCCCGCTGTCGTGATCCGATCGGTGGGGGCCAGCGTCGGGAATGGCGCGGACACGGGATCGAGCATCGCGCCTGCCCCCGCGACGGCCCGCCGCCAATAGGCCGAGTCCGGCAGGCCGCGATACGGATGGTCGCGGGTCATTCCGGCCATGACAGATCCTCCAGCAGACCGATCATCGCCTCCCCATAGGCCATGTTGCCATGCGTCGCGTCCCCGGCAAGCGCGGGATCGAGATACCCGTCCGCGTCGCAGAGCGTGGCGGGGACGGGGATGTAGCGAATGCCGAGCGCGTCGCAGGCGTCACGGACGATCGCGCCGTGCAGGCGCCAGAGCCGGTGGCGCAGCGCGGCGGGGGCGACTCCATGCGCGAGCAGATCGCGATCCCGGAAGAAGGCGTCCGCGCGCTCCGCGATCAAGGCATCGTCGCGCAGGGGCGGCGGCGATTCGAGATGGACCAGCGGATGGACCAGATCGGCAAGCAGGCGAAGACGGGTGAGATCGCGCGCCATCGCATCGCCGAGCGTCGCCCGCAGGATCGCCTGCGTCAGCGGTTCGGCAGCGGGATCGAGGACATCGTCCGGCGAGAGGCGGACGTCGAACGGACGCGGATGCCGGATCAGGCCGAGAATATTATGCGCGTTGCCGCCGATGCAGGAAGCGACACGGGGGTCATGCCGGTCGATCTGATCGCGGATCGCATCCACCAGAGGCGCGGCGAAGGCGGTGTCGTCGGCGCGGAGTGCGGGGCCATAGCGCGGTTCCAGCATATGGATGACGCGCGTGCGGGGCGCATCGGGATCGGCCTCGCGCCGTGTGCGCGCGGCGGCACGGATGGCTGCGACATGGCTTTGCCCGATCACCAGCAACGGTCCGATCATGACGCGATCCGGACCCGGCCGCCGACGGGGACGAAGCCATCCGTATCGAACGCCGTCACCACGATGTCCGCATCGACCGGCGTGTCGGCCGGGATCGCCAGTGCGAAGCCGTGCCCGCCATCGCCCAATCCGGCGCGCACCAGATCGGGGCGGGGACGATCCGCGATCGCGGTGCCGATCAGGCGATCACCGATATGCGCTTCGACCGCAAGGCGGGCGGAGGGAAAGGACGATGCGCGGACCCAGCCATCCAGCAGGACCGGTGCCGCTTCGCCGGCCGGGGTGCGCACGGCGTCGAGATGGCCGTGGACCGCGACCGGTGGGACAGGCCAGGCTTCGCCGGCAAGCCGCGCGCGCATGACCGGGGCGATCGGCCGGGCCTGGATGACGACCGGAGCCGGCGCGCCGATCTTCAACGGCGCGACGATCCGCGCATCGTGCAAGGCGGCGACGACCAGCCCCAGCAGGCTGATCCCGTCGAAATAATCGAAGGTTCGATGCAGCAGGCGATCCTGCACGGCGTCGGGATCGATCACGTCCCATATGGCGAGCGTCCGATCCGCGAGGATTTCGAGCAGCGCGGCGCGAAGGCGCGGGACGTGGTTGAGCGAATATTGCCAGTTGCCGAACACCGGCGGCGCGGCCGGGCCGGGCAGGACGGGATCGGCAAAAAGCGAAGATCCGTCACCGAGGCGCGGATCCCAACGCTGGAGCGCGAAGGGCGGCGCGATCAGTTCCGATGCGCAGCGGCGAATGATTTCGTAATGGGCGCGCTCGATCTTGCGGTCTTCGGGCGAGAGCGCGAAGGCGAGCCGCATGAGCGCCGGTACGCCGAGCGGCATGACCGGCTGCCGTTCGAACGCCTTGATGCCGCGAATGCCGCCCAGCCAGTTCGGGATGCGGTTGCGATAATAGAAGACGTCGGGCTGGTCCTCGCGCAGTGCGCCGGCCTGTTCCGCCTCCGCCATCTGCGTGGTGAGCTGGCCACACAGTCGGGCGCGCGTTTCGGGCCGGAGCAGCCCGAGCGGATCGAAGGGGGCCTGCAGGCGGACCATCGCCACCGGATCGAGCGGCCCATCGGCCAGCGGGCGTTTGGAATAGGCCTTCAGCACCTCGCCCATATGGCCGGTGATGAGCGTATCGGTGCCGATCGTGCGGCCGAGGATGAAATCCCAGCCGCCCATCATGCCGTCGGTCTGGTAGGTTTGCGCCGCCAGATTATCGAGAAAGGTGGCCGCCGACCAGTGCGTCGCGACATCGCTGCCGAGCGGCGGCTGGCGTTCGTGCGGGAGGCCGCAGGCGTCGGCGACCGCACGACCGGCGACGACATCGACATGGCCCTCATAGCCGCGGGTGAACAGCGCCAGCCGGTCGCGCAAGCCCGCCGCGAGACAGAGCGCAAGCACCGCACGGCTGTCCTTGCCGCCGGTGATCGGCAGGAGGATGCGGTCCTGATCCGCCGTCGCGAGCAGGATCGCCGCCTTCGCCTGCACGAGACCGGGATCGAAGGCATCGGGTGCGAGATTGGCGAAGCCGCGACGTTCGGGGAAGGCGATGACGGGATCCTCGCCGCGATCGAGCCGCTGCCCCCGCGCATCGATCGTCAGCCGCGCATCGGCGGGCAGTTGCCGGACGCAGCGATAACCGGTCGCGGTGCCGACGCGGTAACCGATGGTGGCCAGCCATGCCGCATTATCGGAGTCGGTGCGCCAGTCGTGGCGGAGCGTCGCGACCAGCCCGGCGCGGTTGGCGACGACGGCGGGACGATCGGGATCGTGAAAGAGATGGTGCAGGCCGGCACGGTCGCCGAACGCCTCCAACGTGCCGCACGCATGGACGCGCACGATGGCATATTCGCCGCACAGGTCATCGGGCAGCGTGCGGCCGGGCCGATCGAGCAGGCGTGCGATCGCCCCGGCATCCAGCGTGCGGGGTTGCCCGTTTTCCTCCCGCCACAGCAGGCCATGGACGATGCAGGCCCCGCCGCCATCGGGCGCGCACCAGATCTGGTCGGCGGCCTTGTGATAGTGGGTCGTCGTCGCGAACGCTGCGATGTGCCAGCCGCCGGCACGATTCGGAAGCCGTGTGCGCACGACATGTTCGGGAACGATATGCGCTTCCGCTGCCAGCCGGGCGTGAAGATGATCGGCCGGCGGGATGTCGCCAGCGTCCCGCCAGAGAGCGAACAGGGCCATGCGGGACGCCTACAGTGCCGGGCCGTCGGTGGGAAGGGATCGCGTCAGTCGAGACCGGCCAATACGGCGGCGGCGCAGGTGATGTGGTACAGGCTGCTGGTGCGGGCGGGTTCGGACACCGGACGCCCTTCGGGATCGAGATGTTCCCACCACGAACCATCGACGGGATGATCGAAGAAGCGCAGCAGGCCGCGCGTGGCGGTGGCCGCCATCCCTTCCGCCGTCATGCGTTCGGCATCATCGCGGGCGATGCCGGCCAGCGCGACATGCGCCTTGATCCGTTCGGTCTGCGGCCAGAGGCGCAACCGCGCATCGCGGACCGACAGGTCGGCGTTCAGTTCGTTGACGGCCAGCGCCTGCGTGGCGGAAACGCCATGCGCTTCGGCAAGATCGACGAGCCTGCGCGCGACGGCGATGGCGTCCCGACGGTTCCGCGCGGTTCCCCAGCCGATCAGGAGCCACGCCCATTCGAATTGATGACCCGGTTCGACGACGTCGAGGCCATCATGTGCGACGAAACGCCAGTCGCCGTCATAATATTCGTGCAGCGCGCCATTGGCGGGATCGAGGAAGCGGGCGAGGCACAGCTCGGCCAACTCGTCGGCCAGCGCGGTCCAGACGGGATCGTCGTCGATCGCGCTCCAGGCCAGAGCGGCTTCGAACATGTGCATATGCGGATTGGCCTTGAGCGGCAGCGTGCGCGGCTGGGCTTCCTCGAACCCCGCCTCCGGATGCTTCCAGCCGGCGATCATGCGATCGCGCAGCGCGCGGGCCGTGTCGCGCAGGCTGTCCGCGTCTTCTCCCACGCGGGCGGCGGCGGCGAGGCCGAACAAGACGAAGGCCTGGTCGTACAGGTCGAAGCCCGTCTTCACTGGATGGCCATCCCGGTCCACGGTCGGGATGGCGATCCCGTCGGTCCCGGCCAGATGATGCTTCATGAAATCCAGCGCATGACGCAGCGCGGGCCGCGCGCCTTCGCCCCAGCCCAGGCGCTCCGCCGTCGCGAAGACATAGATTTGCCGCCCCGCGACGCGCGCGCGCCGGGGATCGTCCAGCACGGATCCGTCCGGTGCGAAGCGTTCGTGGAAGCCGCCATGTTCGGCATCGCGCCCGATGCCGGTCGACCGCGGGAAGGCGGCGCGGAACAGCCAGTCGCGCAGCGCGGCGAAGTCATCTTGATATCGGGTCATGCCGGATCGCTTTTGCTGGAACGGGAATCGAGGATGGCGCGGACAAAATCGTCGAGGCGGCCACCGGGAAAGAGATGACCGGGAATGCCGGCGGCCTGCGCTGCTTCCAGATCGATGTCGCGATCGCCGATCATGAAGCTGCCCGCGCGATCGACCGGCCAATGCGCCATCAGGTCCAGCAACATGCCAGGCGCAGGTTTCCGCCAGTCCGAGGTGCGGGCGTAGGCGGGATCGAGCGCATCGGGATGATAGGGGCAGAAGCGCTCGTCATCGATGCGCGCGCCCGCCGCAGCCAGCGTGTCGTGCATGTGGCGGCGCAATGTCCAATAGTCCGCCTCGCTGAACCGTCGTCGCGCGATGCCGGACTGGTTGGTAACGACGAATACGAAGAAACCGTGTGCGTTGAGCATCCGGATCGCTTCTGCCGCACCGTCGACCCATTCGAGCCGGTCGATCGTCCCGACATAGCCATGATCGATATCGAGCACGCCATCCCGATCGAGAAAGGCTGCGGGGCGCCGAAGGGACGCGCCGACGTCCCGCGAGGCGGCCATGTCGTCATCCATGCCTGTCGATCACCCATCGTAGAGCCGCAACGCCCGGGGGTCGTGCGGAAACCACATTCGGCGGATGCGCGCAACCCCGCGTCCGGTCGCGGAGTTGCCAGCCCCGCAGGCGACTTCTAACAGACACTTCGTTCGAGGGGAGTTTGCGATGATCGGCGAAGGCGTAAAAGCCGTTTATATTGGCTGCGCCACGGACAGCAAGTTCGTGGAACTGACCTGTACGATGCTATCGTCGCTGGACGATAATGGACGTATCCCTGAGGCGGTCATCCTGGTCGCGGATTTCGGGCTGAGCCGGAGTGATCGGGCGCAGATAGTGATCTGTGCCGGCGAAGGGCGGGAAGTAAGGTTCATTCCGCTCAGTGCGGAGTCGCCGGAAATCGTAGCGTTGCCGTCCTTCGATTTTCCCTTGCCGTTGCTGGGCCGTTTCGTTCTGCCCAATCATGTTCCCGAAACCGGTGCGCGCCTGCTGGTGCTGGACAGCGACATGATCGTCAATCGCAGTCTGCGGCCGTTGCTGGAAACCAACATGCGCGGTTATGCGATCGGTGCGGTGCATGATGCGATTTCGTGGCGCGAACATTATGGCCGGCCGCCGGCGCGCCATTATTTCAACGCCGGGATGATGATGATCGATGTCGACCGGTTCAAGGCGGAGGAGATTGGTCCGCGGGCGATGCGGCGTCTGGCGGCCTATGACCACCGGCCGATGTGGCTGGATCAGGATGCCATCAACGACGTGCTCGGCAATGAGTGGCTCGGGCTGGATCGACGCTGGAATTTCTTCCATGCGAACGATTACCGGCATTTTTCCACCGAGGATTATGCCGCGGCTGACGTGATCCATTTTTCCGGCCCGAAACCGACCGAGGATCCGAACCATCCTGCCGGATCGATCTTCCGGATGCATGTCGAGCATGTGAACCGCAAGCTGCGGAAACGCAGCGGGCAGGGCGGGAACCGAGTTTTCATGGCGATGTGCTATGAGGTCTTGCTCGGGCGCCAGCGCGAAAATGAGGCGGTGCTGCACGATCGTGCCCATTTGTCGCCGGAACAGTTCGTCACAAGCATCATCGAATCCGCGGAGTTCCGGATGGCGGTGATCGAACCGCTGGCCAAGGGGCTGGGGCTGCCGAAGAATCGCTTCCCCGGAAAGCCGAGCGCGGCGCAGCGTTACTGGGCGGCGGATCGTCTGCCGATGCTGGCGCCCACCGCGGACCGGATCATGGCGGCCGAGACGTGGGAGATGCTGGTCTCCGCACTGGTGGAAGACCGTTATTTCATGCGTCTGGCGCAGTTGGACGTCATTCGGGTTCCTGAACCGCAGCCTGTTCCGGTCCCCTGATATCCAAGCCGGGATGGAATCGGTCAGGTAGAGTGGCGGTTCCGTTCGATCCGCTCCAGCAGGGCCTTGACCGTTTTAGTCATGTCTTCTGTGTGGAGATCGAAGCGTTTGGTCAGGCGTGCGAGATCGGTACGGAGCTTTTCCGCTTCTTCGCCTTGCAGGTCGTAGCGCAGGATCATGCGATCGAGATAGTCGGCCGTGCCCGCGCGTTCCGCGTCCACGCGGCGGGCGCGGTCATCCGTATCGGACAGGCGATTCCTGATGTCGGATAACAGGGCGTCCTGTTCCCCAACATGGCGTTCGAGCGCGTCGAGCCGGTCGGCCAGCGATGCGGACCGTGCGGTTTCCGTATCGATCCGGTCCAGAGCCGTCGAAAGGCGATCGGTCAGGGTCGCGACATCCTGTTGCAGCGCCACGATCTGGGTCCGACGGGCGATCCATTTGAGCATCAACGGACTCCGATCCTCTGGGGGGTGGCGGGGGAGGCCATAAGCGTCTTGCGCCGGACCGCCTTCAGAACGGCATCGGCGACGGCTTCCGGCGCGATCTCGCGCAGGCAGGCCTTGTCATAGGGACTGGTCTGTCCATGGTCGAGCTGGCAGGGCGCGCAGCCGATGGCGCGCGAGATGACGACGACGTCGGACCCGAGCGCGCGCCATTCGCGACGCTGATGCGTGCCGGCGAAGATCGAGATCGTCGGTACGCCGAAATGGCCACCGAGATGCGCGACGCCGCTATTGTTGGCGACGATGCACTGCGCGGTCCGCAGCATTCCGACCATCTCCGACCAGGACAGGTCGCCGCACAGATCGACCACCTGATCCGACGGCAGCGCGCGCACGATCTCACGCGACCGGAGGACATGGCTGCGCATCCCGATGACGGTGACCGGCAGATGCCCGAGCGGTCCATCGATGAGCAGGCGGATGAGCGCGGTATAATGCCGTCCCGGCCAATCCCGGATCCCGCTATTGGAAAAGGGCGCGATGACGATCCCGCCGCCCGCAACGGTCGGGCGTTTCATTGCGGTTCCAGATCGGACAGGATGCCGGTGCGGGCGAGCCGGATCGCGATCAGTTCGATGAGCAACTGGCTATATTCCGACTGGTGCAGCGTGCTGCCCGCGCCCTCGCGCAGCAGGCGACCACCGAAGAAGTTGAAATCGATCGAGGGCATGTCATCGACCGTCCAGATCCGGAATTCGAACGACGCATCGGGTTTTTCGACCGAGAAGGGCAGCCGGATGCGATCGGCCGCAGGCGCGGTGGCGTAGGCGACGCGTTCGGCATCGAGACCGATATCGAGCAGCAGCATCCCGCCCTTGTCCGGCCCGAATTCGATATGGGGTTCGAACACATAGCGGCCGGGACGAAGCGAACGATATGGCCCCCACAGGATGGCGCAATGACGTTCCACCGATGCCGCCCGCGACTCAAGCCGATAATCGTAGCGGACCACCGGTCCCTGCGAGATGAAGTCGTGATTGTTGTAGACATATTCGCGCGCAGTTTCCGGTCGGTTCCGGTTGAAATCGAGCGGCAGGAAGATGTCGAGATAGGGAAATTGTGCGGCGGTGCCGATGCCGGCGCGTAACGGTGCCTTGACGTGGCGCAGCAGGAAGCGCGTGTCGGTATCGGTGCGCAGGTCGATCGCCAGATCATATTCCGCGGTGACCAATTGCTGGAACAGCGCGGTGCGGGCGGGAACGTCGGCTTCCTGCTCGCTGGAGTTGCGCGGGAACGCATCGAAGGCGAGGACGATATCGGCCACGCCCAGTTCGCGCGCGGTCTGCAGGTTCCAGGAGCCGACGACGAGCGTGATCTCCGCATCGGCGAATAGCGCGCGCGCCCGTTCCAGCGCAGCGATCGCCATGATCAGATCGCCCATATGATCGAGCTTCAGGATCAGGATGCGGTTCCGCGGAGGATGGACCGGAACTTCGACGCGCGTACGCCGTGGTTCGAAGCTGTAATCGGGCGTAGCGGCGGCGACTGTGACGCGGCGATCGAGCGTCCAGTGTGGCGGGGCGATCTTCTGGATCGCGAGCAGGACGTCACTGCGCCCGCCGGGTTCCCGATCGGGCGCAGCGTCATAGTCGTAGTCGGTATCCGCATCCCCGACGAAGCGGACACGGTAGCTGTTGGGTTCGAGAGCTTCCTCAATCTCTTCCAGCAACGTCGCCGGCGTGTAGAGCCGCCGCTGGAGGCTGTTCCAGCGCGAAGGCAATTCGAGCTGGCGTTCGTAGAGAAAGGCGTGCGGCACGACCAGGACGAGATGCCCGCCGGTCCGCACCGCGCGGAACCAGGATTGCAGGGTCGCGCGATAATCGTCGACATCCTGAAGACGATCCGCCGCGAACAGCACCGCTTGGCTCTCGTCCGCGACCATGACCGGTCCGGCGCCGACATCCAGCAAGGGCGTTTCGGACAGGAACGGCGCGAGCGGGCCGGCGCGATAGGTCGATAAAGCGTCTCTGCGCGACGTCGCCAACAAGCGCGACGCCAGCATCATGTCTCTTGCCAAATTCGTTCACCCTCCGAACCGTCCGTTTAGGACAGATTCGGCCGGCTGCCAAATGCCCGTCGCGCTTACCGGTAGGGATCGTCCTGCCGCAGATAGGATCCGACATAGTCGGAAACGGCATCCTCCAGCGACTGGAAGCTGGTGGTGCAGCCGGCGGCCCGCAGATTGTCGAGCGATGCTTCGGTGAAATATTGATATTTGTCCCGGATGGCGACGGGCATGTCGACATAGTCGATCGCCGGTTCGCGGCCACAGGCGGCAAAGACCGCCTCGGCCAGTTCGCGGAAGCTGCGTGCCTGGCCCGTACCGATGTTGAAGATGCCGCTGGGGGCGTCTTCGCGCAGGAAGGACAGGACCGCAGCGACCGCGTCTTTCACATAAACGAAATCGCGCCGCTGATCGCCGTCGCCGATGCCGTCGCGGTGGCTCTTGAACAAGGTGATGCGCTCGCCCCGTGCGATCGGACCGGCGATCTTGGCGACGATGCTCTGCATGTCGCCCTTATGATATTCGTTCGGGCCGAAGACGTTGAAGAAACGGAAGCCGACGCAGCGCGGCGGCATGGCAACGCGGCGCGCGATCCGGTCGGCGACGACATAGTCGAACTGGCGCTTGCTCCATCCATATAGGTTCAGCGGGCGCAATGCCTGCACCGCTGCGGGCGAGGAATCATCGACGAAACCCTGCTCGCCCTCGCCATAGGTGGCAGCGGACGAGGCATAGAGGAACGGGATGCCATGATCTGTGCACAGGTCGAGCAGGCGCAGCGGGAACCGGAAATTCGCCTCCACCACCGCATCGCCGTCCGTCGCGGTGGTGGCGGAGATCGCGCCCATATGGATCACGGCCTGGATATCGATCCGCCCCGCCAGCCAATGCGCCAGTTCCTCCGGAGGCACGAAATCGATGAAACCGGACTTGGCGAGGTTGCGCCATTTGTCGCCGCTTTCGAGCCAGTCGCTTACCACGATGTTGCGTTGGCCGTTCGCATTAAGCGCGGCGACGATGTTCGAACCGATGAAGCCGGCGGCGCCGGTGACGACGATCATGGCAGGAGCCTTGGAATAAGAGGACGAGGCGGGACGACGATCAGCGGGCTTCGGATTCCAGGAAGGGGCGCAGCGCACCATACACTTCGTCTACGGAAATCTTGGCAACGCAGACATAGTCTTTCCCGCATTCTTCCGCGTCATGATAGACGTGGCAGCCTGCGCAGGGGACCTGGCGGCTGATGATCGATCCGGTCTGTTCCTGACCCCATTCGCCCCAGTTGATGCGTGCGGTATGCAGGCTGACGACGTTCGATCCGCGGAGCGAGGCGAGATGCTTCGGCCCCGAATCGTTGCCGACGAACGCCGCGCAGTAGGACAGCAGCGCATCGAAATCATCGAAGGCCAGCCGGCCGTCGAGAAGCTGGAAGCGCGGATTGTCCGTCAATGTGGCGGGGAGGGCCGCACGCGTGCCGGGATCCTCGCTCAACATGATGACCTTGCAATCGCCCTGATCGAGAATGCGCTGCGTCAGTTCGTTATAATGCGCCCAGCGGCTGAAGATCACGCGCGCCCCGGTATGCACGATGGCGTAGCGATCGTCTGGGCCGATGCCGAATTTCTCCAGTCGGTCGCGCGACAGTTCGGGCCGGCGCACGACCTGCGCCGCACCGTTCATCATGATGCCCAGCGATTCGATGAAGGCGAGCGTCTTGCTGGACGCGGGCATGATGTCCGAACGGCCGACGGGGTCATAGGTGTTCAGGTCGAACCCGGCGTTGATATAGGGCCATGTCTTGTCGCGCATCCCGGCTAGGAACGGCGCGCCTGACAGCAGAAGCAGGGGGCGCGATTCCACTGCGGGCGCCAAATCGAGCGCCATGTCGAACTTGTACGGGGCAAGCCGTTCGCGGAGCGCGGCCTGATTTTCCGGCGTCATCACGCGTTTGCGCTGGATTTCCTTTTCATCGGGAAAGTCAATGACGATGATCTCGTTCACCACATCCAGCGTGCGCAGCAGATCGGCATTGGCACCGGTGACCAGCGCGACGATATTGGCATCGGGCAGGAGCGCGCGCAGCCGACGGAGCGCCGGAATCGACACGACCATGTCGCCCAGCTGGTCGGTGCGCAGGACCAGCACATTCTTCGGCGGGGTCTTGAAGATTGAGCGCTTTGCGGGGTGGACGTTGCTCGGGCGGGCATTGACCTGCTCCTCCACGGAGCGCGGGTCATGCGGATCGGTCGGCGGCGTCCAGGCATCGCCCCCTTCGAATTGCGGTTCGGGAAGCGGCTCGCCGATCACGACATAGTCACGCAACGAGCGTCGGCCGCCCGCTTCGTCACGGGTGTTGTTCATGTCGGCAAAATATAGCTCGATATGATAGCGACCCGGCGCGAAACCGGAAAAATCCAGCCAGAGATTGAAGATATATTTCTTCAGTTCGAAATTTTCGAGTTCATTCTTGACCGGGTAGGCGCGGGTTTCCCCGCGATGGATGATCTGCCCGTTGAGCAGCACCTGCACTTCGAGAATGGGATCGGCGGACAGGACATGGCCCCGGATCGCCTCGACCCCGCGCAGCGTGGGATGTTCGCCCCAATATGTGCGTTCGCGGCGTCCCAGCCGCCGCATGTGGATCGATTCGCCGTGCCGGATCAGAAAGGATTCGGGCGGCTTCGGCATCAATTCGGGAACGAGATCGTTCAGCGTGGTCGCGCGGCGCATGTCGAGGCCGGCGGCTTCGACCGCGTCCATCGTCAGGGTCGGCGCTTCCGCATGAACCTCCGTCCAGCCGAATGCGCGCAGGTTGGCCAGTTCGCGCGACGGAACGTCCCAGCCCGGTTTCAGGGCGACGGCGCGTCGATAGGCGAGCTCGGCATCGGGCAGACGGCCGGCGGTCTTGAAGAAATGCCCCATCTGCAACGCCAGGTCGGCATCGTCGGGCATGAGGCGCGTCGCCGCGACATAATGGCGTTCGGCGGCGGCGAGATCGCCTGATTCCTTGAACATATGCCCGGCCTGAACATGGATGGGACCGGTCGCGGCACCCATCCGGATCGCCTCGCCATAAAGGCCGGCGGCATCGCGAAACCGTCGTTCGTCCCGCGCGAGATTGGCACGGGCCACCAGAGCGGATCCGATGTCCTGGTTTCCGCCTTTGGAAAAGAAGCGGCGAAGGCCCAGACTCTTCTTCAACACGATCGTCCTTCTGAGATATTCGGCGCTGCCCCGCCGTTTCATCATGCGTGCCCAATGTCGTATCGGGGAAAAGATTGCAACGCGCGGGACGGTTGTGCGCAGACGGGCCGGCATCTAACAGCCGGCCATCCATCGCTATTCCCGAAAGGGCATCGCGACATCAGGAGCGAGTATGTTGCGAACCGAAACCGCCCCGACGATCACCGACCGGTCCCATGCCCCGAGTGCGGGTGCGACCAGCACGTTGCGCCGTGCGCTGGTCGTTGCCGGCGATCGGTTCGCGACGCCGCAAGACCAGATGGATACTGCCGAATTGCTGCGCGCGACAGGGTTCGCCGATGCGGCGCGCATCCTGTACGAACTGGCCTTCATCCGTGCCGGATTTTCCCGCCGCCGTTGCGACGAACAACGCGCAATCGCCGAACGGACGGGATTATGGCCCGATTTCGCGGTCATCGTTCCCGCATCCGCGACGGCGGCTCCGTTCGCGATCGATCGAGCGGTGGCCGATCTCGAACGGTTGATGGCGATTCCGCTGGATCCCGCGACGTCCGCGCTGCGCTCTGCGCCGATGGATGCAGTGCCTTCCGACGATCAGCGGGCGGACCGCTCGGTGCTTGATCTGGACGGGACGGCGTTCGGTGCGCTGTCGAACCAACTTTACCGTCACCTGGCGCTGGATGACGCCGATGCGCTTGCCGGGGTGCTGGAGACGGTCCGGACGACGATCGTCGAACAGCCGGAATATGCGCTGGCGGCGCATTTCAACGCAGATGTCCTGGACCTGGCGGCAATGGTGGCGTTCAACGGTTTGCGACGCTTTTTCCGGGTCAATTTCGCGCTGGGCTGGGCGCCGTTCGGTTCGGCGCAACTGTTTGCGGCGGCGGCGCGGATCGAGGAAGGCGGGCTGGGGCCTTATTTCGGGAATGTCGCTTGTCTGATCCGGACCAGTCGCGACGTGTTGGGTCTGCTTGATCTTGCCGGACTGTGCGCGCGTCCGAACTATCGCGAATCGCTGGAGCGCTGGTGCGTGCTGCTGGCAACCCATCTGGATCTGCACGACCGAGTCGGGCTGGTCGACGATCTCGGCGATCTGGGGATGATGCGCGGGCTGGCGGGGCTGTTCGAGGATGCGCGGCGCAATCCGGACCGCGATCCTTACCTCTTCTGGGCGATCCGTGATGCGGCGCTGGACAATGGCGATACCGCGCTCGGGATCGCCACGCAGCGGCAGATCGCCGCGCTGTCCGACCGCAATGCGGGCGAGCTGGTCGTGCTGGCCGAAATCCTGGCCGGCACGGACGACGTGCAAGGCGCGGAGGATGTGCTCGTCAAGGCGATCGCCGTCGCGCCGCATGACCGGGCGGCGCAGGTCCGGCTGGAGGCGCTGCGTGAGAACCGGTTCGAAGCCTATCGCGCCGCACGCGGCTTCGGCAGTTCGAAGCATCGCAGCGCCATGCGGCTCCGGAACCGTGCCGAACGCGAAGCGGCGGACGCCGCCGCGGTGGCGAATGATGGACCGTCAGAGCAGCCGTAAGATGGTGTCGAACACCTCTTCCGGCCGGATGCCGGTGATGCAGACGAAATCCTTCGCGCATTCATCGGTGTCGTGCAGGATCTGGCAACCGGCGCAGGGCAACTTGCGCGTCATGATAACTCCGGTCTGTTCCTGACCCCATTCGGCGAAACTGATGCGGTTGGTGAACAGGGTGACGACCTTGGTGCCGCGCAACGCCGCAAGATGCTTCGGCCCGCTGTCATTGCCGACCAGCAGGGCGCAATCGGACAACAATGTATCGAGCGCATCGAAGGGCAGGCGTTCGTCGATCAGATGGAAGCGATCCGAGTCGCGCAGCGCCGCCGGCAGCGTATCGCGGAACGCCGCGTCCTCCGTCAGGATGACGACATGCCGGTCGGTTCCGTCCAGCAACAGGCGGGCAAGCGCGGCATAATGCGGCCAGTGGCTGAAACCGATGCGCGCGCCCGCATGGAGGACGATATAGGACATATCGGCCGGCAACCCGAACGGCACCAGCGTTTCCCGTGACAGGCCGGGCCGTGGAAGGATGCGGGAGGGCGACGTCAGCACCGCGCCGAGCGCCTCGATCATCGCCAGCACCTTGGCCGAATGGGGAATGATATCGAGGCGCGTGACGGGATCGTGGGTGTTGAAATCGAACCCCGCGGACAACCATGGCCAGGCGGCGTCGCCCATGCCCAGCGTGAACGGCGCGCCCGACAAACGCAGCAGCGGCCGGGATACCCCGGATGTGGCGAGATCGATCGCCAGATCGAATGCATAGGGCGCAAGCCGCGATTGCAGCGCGATCTGATCGTCGAGCGTCATCAGGCGGCGACGTTCGACCGGATCGTCCGGAAAATCGATGATGATCGTTTCATCGAACAGCGACAGCGTGTTCGCGAAAGCGGCATTGGCCGCCGTCAGCAGGCCGACGATGCGCGCATCGGGAAAGAGCGCGCGCAACCGGGTGATCGCAGGGATGGCGGCGACCATATCGCCCAACTGGTCGGTGCGCTGGACGAGGATGTTGCGAGGCGGTTGCGCGAACAAGCGACGTTCCGCCGGATGGACGACGCTGGGTCGTTCGGCGAGCTGATCCTCGATCGAACGCGGGTCGCCCGGTGGAACGACGATCAGCGCGTCCGAGTCGGGATGGCGGGATTCGGGGATGGGTATGGCGACAACCACTCTGTCATGATGTGATCGGGTATGGCCGGCGGTATCCAGCAGGCGAAGTTCGATCGGATAGCGGCCGGGCGCGAAGCGTGCGAAATCATACCAGATGTTGAACGCATATTTGCGGTAGGCGCGGTCTTCGCCGGACCGGACGACATCGTTTCCGGGGACGACGGGACCGCGATGGAGGGTGAGGCCGCCCATGATGATGTGGAGTTCGGTGACCGGCTCTGCGGACAGGCAATAGCCCCGGATCGCTTCCACCCCCCGCACCGTGCGGCTGTCGCCCCAGAAGCCCGGTTCGGTACGCCCCAACCGACGGACTTCGACATGATCGGGATCGAAGGGGGGCGGGGCGGGCAGCGCGCCGGGTGCGAGCGATGGGGCGAGATGTGCGACGCGACTAGCAAGGCGAAGCGATGCGCCGGCGGAATCCGCGTGCGGGGCGACCCTGGCCGGCGCGTCGCCCGCGTCTTCCAGCCAGCCGGAGGCGGCAAGATGGGCGCGTTCGGCGGCGGGCACCGGCCAGTCGGGGCGCAGTGCCAGCGCCCGACGATACGCGCGCTCGGCATCGGCGATGCGGCCTGTCAGCTTGTAGAGATGACCGAACTGGACCATCAGGTCCGGATCGTCGGGACGCAGGCGGTCCGCCGCAGCATAATGCTGTTCGGCCTCGCCATAAGCGCCTGTTTCCTTGAGCATATGCCCGCACTGAACATGCACCCACGCGCGGCCCGGGACGAGCCGCAGGCTTTCGGCATAGAGGGAGGCCGCCTCGCGATACCGGCCGTCATTGGCGGCGGCGCGCGCGAGGTCGATCATGTCGGCAGCGATGCGCCGGGCGGGTGTGTGCAGCAGGCGGAGGAAGCGGGGAAGGCGCAGGCGATCCTCCTATGTGACGGGGTCAGCCCTTGCGGACGATGATGCCATAGGGCGCCGGTTGCCCATCCTGGCGGTCGGCATAGAGATTGAGTTGCGCGGCCTCGTTTTTCGCCGCGACCATGGCGAGCGAGAATTGGCCGAGACTGTTGCGTGTGAAGATCGAACTGCGGCGCATCCCGGTTTCATCGGGACGGAGATCGGCCGACAGCAGATGGACGGCCAGTCCCCCCGGCTTGAGATAGCCGATCGAATCCTCCGCCAGATGAATGATGTCCTCGGTCGACCGCAGAATGTCGCACAGTCCGGTGGACCACAGAAAATCGAACGTGCCCAGCACGGCCGGGTCAGGCAGGGCAACCAGGCTGAAATACCCGTCCTGCGCGCCGCCATCGGCCGTGCCATCCGCACCGCGATGCGACGGGGGCGGGGCGGAATCCGTGGTGCAGCCGGCGCGGTGCAGCAAAGCCAGCAGATCGGGGCGCATCGCGCCGAAACCTAGGCCGTGCCCGCGGGCGTCCAAGACGCCGAACATCTTCAGCACCTGCATCAGATAAGCGATTTCCCACTGCGTGGCGGTTGCGGGCTTCGGGAATTTCCCGGCGTTGATCCAGTCACGAAACGCCGCTTCGCGCAATTGGGAGTCGGTGCAGGCCTGGGACATCGGATTGGCCAGCATCGGCCGGTAGGATCCTGCGAGCGCGGCGACCGCACGGACTGTGTCCGGGTGGAAACCGCTGTCGAGCGGGGCCGGCGCCTCGGCGACCTGCGCGCCTTTTGGTCGCTGGCGGCACAGGATGGTGAGCGAGGAGGCGCTGGCCTGTGGTTGTGCGGTCGTCCGGCCAAGGAGCGCATAGGCGCGTCCGGCTTCCGCTTCGAAACTGATCGAGGTCTGGCCCCCGCTGGCGGCGACGGTGCGCAGCGAGACGTCGGCGGTCTTCGCTAGTTCCAGACGGTCGGTCGCGCGATCAAGCGCATGAACATTCAGGACCATGCGATCCTTTCGCGATCGCAGATCCGTGAACGTCACCTCCATGGTCACGATGCCGGTCAGATTGTCGACATAAGGTGTGTGGAAGACGTAGTTCGGATCGGTCGGATCATCGCCGTGCAGGCCATGGATCACGCTGCTCAGGTCGGGGATGAACGCGAAGGGATCGAGCACGAGATCGGGAATGCCCGTGGCACCGTCTGCCGTATCAGTCGCCGTCGCCATACCGTCCGAAATCCGTAGCTGTGCGTCGCCGCTTCCACGCCCGTCGCATGGAGACGTCCGGGGCGGAACGGCGTTCCATCATGGTCGCCCTTACCGCGCCGGACGTACGCTTGCCACCCCCGCCCGCGTCAGGCGAGAATGCGCAGCACCGCGTCGAACACCTCGTCCGGCCGGATCTGCGTAATGCAGGCGAAGTCCTGTCCGCACTCTTCCGGCGCATTGTGGATGCCGCATCCGGCGCAGGGAACACGGCGGCTGACGATCATACCGCTCGACTGTCCCCATTCGTTCCAGTTGAGGCGCGCCATATGGATGCTGACCGTCGGCGTGCCGCGCAGCGCCGCGAGATGTTTCGGCCCGGAATCATTGCCGACGAAGGCGGCCGCGCAGGACAGCAGCACATCGAAATCGTCGAATGGCATGATTCCCGACAGCATGTGCAGCCGTCCATCCACGGGGCGGTCCGGGATGAAATCCTCCGGTGCGATCGGGTGATCGGTCATCACGACGACGTCGAGGTCGGTTTCGGCGAGCAGGCGTGCGGCGAGGGCGGCAAAGCCGGTCCAGCGGCTGAAGGCGAGGCGCGCGCCGACATGCAGGACGACGAAGCGTTTGGCGGGATCGAGTCCGTAGGTCCGAACCCCCTCGCACGAGGGATCGGCGCGCGGGACCGGCATGTCGGAACGGCCCACGATCGCGCCGAGCCAGGAGACCAGGCTCAGCACCTTTACGGAATGCGAGGCGTTTTCGTGCATGTCGATCGGATCATGCGTCGCCCCTGTCGCATCGGCCGACAGCCAGGGCGCTTCCGCCGTGCGGAACCCGTATAGAAACGGTGCGCCGGACAGCAGCAGCAGCGGGCGGCTCCAGCCATTTTCGCAGAGGTCGATGGCAAGGTCGAACCGGTAGGGGGCGAGCGTTTCGCGCAACGTCCTTTGCGCGTCGAACGTCATCGTGCGGCGTCCCGTTTGCGGATCTTCCGGACAATCGGCGACGATGATCGCATCGAACAGGCCGAGCGATCGGCCAAGCGGGGCGTTGGCGGCGGAGAGCAGCCCGACGATGCTGGCCTCCGGGAAGATGGTCCGCAGATGGCGGATGGCGGGCACGGACGCCACCAGGTCGCCAAGCTGGTCGACCCGCTGGACGAGGATGGTGCGGGGCGGCGGATCCAGAAGGGCGCGTTCGGCCCCGCGGATCATGCTGGGCCGGGCGTTGACCTGATCGACGATGCCGCGCGGGTCGGCGGAATCGATCGTGACGTGACCATCGGAGTCGGGGTGCGCGTCCTCGGCCTCAGGCGCGGCAATGGCCACATTCTGGCGGTGGATGCGGAGCTGGCCGCGGGTATCGGTACAGCGAAGCTCGATTTCGTAGCGGCCCGGAACGAAGCTGGAGAAATCGAGCCAGAGGTTGAACACATATTTGTGCTGCGCTTCGGTCCCTGCGATCGCGCATTGCCGGAGCGGACCGCGATGAAGCAGAACCTGATCGACCAGAATTTCGATTTCCGTCACGGGCACCGGCGCGATGCAATGGCCCCGGATCGCCTCCACGCCGCGCAGCGTCTTCATCATGCCCCAGCGCGTCCGTTCCCGCCGGCCGCCGAGATGCGGGACGTGCAGGGCGTTGCGATAGGTGCGGCCGGGTTCGGCGACCGCGCGGGGCAGCAGTTCGGAGACCAGCCAGTCGCGATCCTCAGCGGAGCCCGACCCCGCGTCGCGTTCCGCGCTGCGCGTGTCCCGATCCTGCCAATGATGTTCGAGCGCCGCCAGTTCGTCGGCAGCGTCCGACCAGCCGGGTTGCAAGGCGAGCGCGCGGCGATACGCCGTCGTCGCTTCTTCGAGACGGCCCGACATTTTGTAAAAATGCCCGAATTGCAGGGCGAGATCGGCATTGTCCGGCATCAGTTCGAGCGCGCGGCGATAATGGCCCTCGGCCTGTTCGAAATCGCCGGCTTCCTTGAACATGTGGCCCGCTTGGACATGGATGCGGCCGAGACCGGGGGTGAAGCGCAACGCTTCCTCATACAGGATCCCGGCGGCGAGATGATGACCGGCATTGCGGGCGGCGGTCCCCCGGCGGAAGAGCCGTTCGGCGATCTTCGCGGATGACCCGGCGGGAATGACGTAGCGGGCGAACCGCAGGAGCCGGGCGGGAACGAGGAGGGTGGACATGATCGTCACGCCTTAACTGCCGCCGGGGGCCGCGCCAAGGCCGCGCCGTCCGGCCATCCGGGTGACGGGCAGCCGGGGCGGGGTGTGACGGCAGGGCAACAGGTGAATGCGATAAGGCGGGCGGCGGGCAACCTATGACCCGGCTACCGTTTTCGGCATTGTTGTTCTAAGACGGCGTCGAAATGAGGACGGAAGCGAGCGATCGGGGGCGGATCGGTCCGTTCATATTCGGCCCGCGATGCGGGCACGGTATCAACAAGACGGATATGAGATGCGTAATTTTGCGATTGGTTCCGACGTTCAGGTCAACGGCAGAAGCTCTATCCAGACCAGCAAGGGTGCGTCCGGACATGCGGTGTTCGGACCTTATCAGCATCTGGAGCCGGGCCGCTACGCGGTGGAATTCACCATTGCCGCTGCGGAAGGCCAGACGTTCGATCGCGATTTCGTCTGCGCTGTCGCCGATGTCGCCGTTGCTGGTGGTAATCAGATCGTGGTCAGTCGCAAGATCTCGCTGTCCAGCCTGCGCGACGGGCCGACCAATGTCGTGCTGCTGTTCGAACTGAAGACGCCCGAGCGGGCGGAATTCCGCGTCGGCGTGAACGGCAAGGCATCGTTGATTATCGACGAGCATCGCCCGCTGACACGCATTCCCGACGGGACCAGCGATCTGGCCGTCCTGCTGGACGCGAGCCGGTTCCCGACGCCGGATCCGGCCACCGCTCCCGCTTTCTTTACCGAGAATGTTACGTTTCTCCGTCAATTATACGAGCAAGGTGCGGGAGTTCACATCCTCGACGGGATGGTCGTGCTGCGGATGCAGGATGTGTCGTTCCTCGCCCGCGAACCGGACGATTTCAACTTCATCGGGGAGATCTTCCACAACAATGCCTATAATCTGGTGACGGCGAACGACAGTTGCGTGATCGACATCGGGCTAAATATCGGCCTCGTTTCCCTGCTGTTCGCGACGAAGGAGAAGGTTCGCGAGGTCCATGCGTTCGAACCCTTTCCGGAAACCTATGAACGGGCTTGCGCCAATCTGGCGATCAATCCCGATCTGGCGACCAAGATCCGCACCTATCCGGTGGGCCTCTCGGACAAGGATGTGGACACCACGCTGATGGTGCCCAGCAACGGGCCGTCGGGATCCTTCTCGCTGGCGGGTGGCGAAGGCGACGTGCCGGTCAAGATCGCGGTGCGCGATGCCGCGACCACCCTCGCGCCGATCATGGCCGATGCCCGCGCCAAGGGTCGCGATATCGTGATGAAGGTGGATTGCGAGGGGTCCGAATTCGCGATCTTCGACTCGCTCGAAGCGGCCGACCTGCTCAAGGACGTGTCGGCCTTCATGGTGGAATGGCACGGTATCTTTGCCGACAAGACGCAGGCCAACCTGATCGCGCCGCTCCTGCGCGCCGGGTTCATCGTCTTCGACCAGTCCAAGCCGAACAGCAATGGCTTCTTCTACGCGGTGCGTGCGCGGCGCGACGTGGCGTCCTGACACCGGAATGCCGGTGCGTCGGGGATGGGGCGGATCGATTCCGTCGTCTATCGCGCCGCATCTGACTGAATGAACCGGGATCCAGAAATGCAAACCTATCTAGACCTTTTCCCCGACTGCCGCGTCGCCGTGATCGGTGACCTGATGCTAGACTGTTATCTGTACGGCGATGTCGCGCGGATATCGCCGGAAGCACCCGTGCCAGTGATGCGCGCATCCTCCGAGAAAGTGGTGGCAGGCGGCGCCGCCAACGTCGCCGCGAATCTCGCCACGCTGGGCCTGTCCGTCGATATCGTCGGACTGACCGGTCAGGACGAGGCACGGCAGCAACTGATCGATTGCCTGCGGGCGACGGGCGACGTCGACTGTTCCGGGATCATCGCGGCCAGCGACCGGTGCACGACCAAGAAATTGCGCATTATCGGCGCACATCAACAGATTGTGCGGATCGATCATGAGGATATCGGGTTCGGCGATGCCGCGCTGGAAGACCGGAGGATCGCGGCGGCGATGGCGGTGATCGATGCCGCGGACGTCGTCATCCTGTCCGATTATGGCAAGGGCGTCTGTTCGGATCGGGTGCTGCGCGCCGTGTTCGACCATGCGGGAGCGCTGGGCAAGGCGGTGCTCGTGGACCCCAAGCGGCGTGATCTGGCGGCGTATCGCGGCGCGACGATCCTGACGCCGAACCGCAAGGAATTGTCCGAAGCGACGGGTTTGCCGTGCGAGACGGATGCCGAGGCGGCGGCTGCGGTGGCGGCGGCACAGGCGGAATGCGGCGCGGCGATCCTGCTGACCCGGTCGGAAAAGGGCATGTCCTATTTCCCGATGAACGGTGCGCCGGTCCATCTGGCGACCGTGGCGCAGGACGTGTTCGACGTCTCCGGTGCGGGCGATACCGTTATTTCCGTGCTGGCCGCGGCGATCGCCGCGAAGGTGCCGATCGCGGAGGGGATGCGGATGGCGAACCACGCCGCGGGCATCGTCGTCTCCAAGATGGGCACCGCCAGCGTGACGCGGCGTGAACTGGCGGCATCGATCGCGGCGGACCATGCGTCACCCGAAATCAATGACGGTCGTCTGCTGGATCTGGACGCGGCGGTGGCGCTGCGCTGGGCGTGGGCGAAGGACAAGCTGACCGTTGGGTTCGCCAATGGATGTTTCGACCTGCTGCATCCGGGCCATGTCGACCTGATCCGCCGTGCCGCCGACAGTTGCGACCGATTGATCATGGCGCTGAATTCCGACGATTCGGTTCGTCGCCTTAAAGGGCCGACCCGCCCGATCCAGGACGAGCAGGCGCGCGCGGCCGTGATGGGCGCGATCAAGGGGGTATCGGCCGTCATCCTGTTCGGCGAGGATACGCCGTTGGAAGTGGTGACCGCGTTGCAGCCCGACGTGCTCATCAAGGGATCGGACTATACCGAGGATCAGGTGGTCGGCCGCGATGTCGTCCGCGCGCATGGCGGGCGGGTGATGCTGATCGACCTGTCGGTCGGCCATTCGACATCAAGGCTGGTGGCGGCGGCAACCGCCACCGCCTGACGCGGTGCGGAGGGCGGGCGCGATGCCTGCCCTCCGTAAGACGTTTATTTCGACAGCGCGCGGGCGGTGACGAAGGGCGAGAAGAGCTGGTTGATGATGTTGACCAGCTTGGACGGCTGGTTGGCTGCGGCGTTGGCGATGTAGATCACGTCCTTGTCGCGCATCGCGAAGCGTTGCGACAGGAAATAGCTTTCCGGCTTGAGCATATCGAGCCGGTAGATTTTCGGCAGGCCGGCCTCGGGCGCATCGGGAATGCCATCATAGCGGAAGAGGAACACCGCCGACGGATCGGCCTGCGAATCGTTGGGACCGCCGACACGGGCCAATGCTTCGGCCAGGGAAACCTCGCCCGTTTCGAAGTTGATCTGCGAGGCGCGGGCGGTGGCGCCGAAGACGTTGAAGGTGCGCGGACGCCGGATCAGCTCGACCCGGTCGCCCGGGATCAGCAGGAGATCGTCGGCCGTGCCGGACCGGATGAAGCCGAGCCGCTGTTCGACGATGCGACCGCCACGCGCGAACCGGACCAGCGTATCTTCCGACGTGCCGACCGAGCCGCCCGAGGCCGCGATCGCATCCAGCAACCGTTCGCGGCCGAGGCTGAGTTCCAGCCGGCCGGGACGGCGGACGTCGCCGGTGACATAGACGGTGTTGGCGATGTTGGATCGCACCACGACGAGCGCCTGCGGGCTTTGAGATTTCCCCTTCAGGCCCTGTTCGATCAGCCGTTGCACCTCGAACGGGGTCAGGCCGCCGACGCCGAGGCGACCGATATAGGGAAGCCGGATCGTCCCTTCGCGATCGACGACGACCGCGGGGAAGGTTTCACCCCGTGCGGACGGATCGAACCCCTCACCCGCAATGCGCGGTCCCGATCCGCCGAACAAGGCGACGCCGACTTCGTAGATGCTGATCGTCAGGACATCGCCCGCGCCGATCGTGTCTGTGCGGGCATCGCGCGCCAGTTGCGCCAAGGTCGGAACGCCGTTGCGACGGCTATTCTCATCGTTGCGCAGGCGTTCGACGATATCCGGCGCGAGATTGACGATCTGGAAGCGCAGGCCCGGACGGCTGGCGACGGCGCCGCGTTCAATCTGGCGGGCGGTCGGTCCACTGGAGGGCAGGGTCGCGCAACCGGTCATCGCCACGACGCCGGCAAGTGCCGCGAAGGAACGGCCCGAACGACCGAAAGTGAAGCTGTCCATGTGCTGGGAAGTACCTCGATAGGCCGGCATCGCAATGTCCGGAAATGCTGTGCTGGAGAAACGGGGCGGACCGATCAGTCGGCGGGATCCGGAAGCGCGATCATGCGGCGCGGGACTGTAAGCGCTGATGGACGTCTACCGCCTCCGCAATCGTGTCGTAGAGCACGAGGCTGCCGCCGTAGAGAACCGCGCCGCGCGTGGTGTAGTTCATCAGCGTATTGGCGTCGTGCGATGTCATCACCAGCGATGCCCGGTCACGGCGTTCGAGCAGTTCGGCACGGGAGCGCGCCCGGAAGCGATCATCGCCGGCCGCGGTGACCTCGTCGATCAGATAGCATTCGAATTCGATCGCGAGCGAGATGCCGAATGCCAGCCGCGCGCCCATGCCGGCGGAATAGGTGTTCAGCGGCTGGTTCAGATAGGGGCCGAGCTGTGCGAAATCCTCGACGTAGTCGAGAAGTTCTTCCTCCGGCCGATTGTAGATTCGGGCAATGAAACGGGCATTGTCCGCCCCGGTCAGGCTGGACTGAAAGGTGCTGCCATAGCCGAGCGGCCAGGATGTCGACATGGTGCGCGTGACGGTGCCCGTGCTGGGTTGCTCGACCCCCGACATCAGTTTGAGCAGTGTCGACTTGCCGGCCCCATTCGCGCCGCAGATCCCGATCGACTCGCCCTTTTCCAGCGTGAAGTTCAGATCCGTCAGGACACGCTTTTCGAATTTGCGGATGTGATAGGTTTTCGAGACGTTCGCGAACTTGATCATGATGGAGTCCTGGAGTGTGCCCTTCCGGCCCCGGTTTGCCGTTGCCTTAATCCTATACAGCCGTTCCGCCAACCGGTAGATATGCGGCCGATCAATGTCGTCCTTTCCCGCCTCCGTTCCGATCTGCGTCGATGGCCGTATGCTGGTGTCGGGCGCGACGGGTGTTTCGGGCTATGCGGCGGCGCTGGTCGCCGCAACCCGGCGGATCGGCGGGCGGCCGATGCTGCTGGAAGATCGGGACGAAGGACGGTTGCGCCGGTGGCGCGCGGCGTTGGGCGCTGCGGATCGATTCGTCACAAGCGTAGATGGCGGCAGCCGGCTGGTCGGCGACCATCTGTTCCGCGCAGCACAGGTGCGGTTCGGTCTGTGTCGCCAGTTCATGACGGTGCGTTCGGATACCCCGCCCGGCATCATGCACTGGACCTATCCTGTGCCGTTGCGGATGGCGGGATGGATCAACCTCTATACCGTGCATGACGTGGTTCCGCTGGAGCGGCCCGACCTGTCGCCGGTCGATCCGCGGCGGTTGCGTGCGATTCTGTCGCGGATCGCCGTGACCGGGGACCGCATCGTGACGGTATCCGAAGCGTCGCGGGACAGGATCGTCACATTGCTGGAGGTCGATCCTCGGCGGGTGGTGAATTGTTATCAGGCGGTCGGCGGCGATGCCGAACCGGAGGGGCATGACGGCCCGCTGCCTGCGGGGTTGACGGCTGGGCGGTATTTCCTGTTCTGCGGGTTGACCGAGGCGCGCAAGAATATCGTCCGGCTGATCGCCGCTCATGCTCTCAGCGGCAGTGTCTATCCGTTGGTCATCACCGGTCCGCCGACGGCCGACCGTAGGATCGCCCGTGCGATCGATGCGGCCGTTGCCGCGGGACGGGTCCGGCGGCTGGATTATCTTCCGGGCGCGCAGCTTGCGGCGTTGCAGGCGCAGGCGTGTGCGCTGTTGTTCCCGTCGCTGGGCGAAGGGTTCGGCTTGCCGGTGGTGGAGGCGATGCGTGCGGGAACGCCGGTGCTGACGAGCTATCGCGGCGCGCTGGCGGAGATTGCCGGCGACGCGGCCTGGCTGGTCGATCCGGAGGATGTGGCGGCGATCGCGGCCGGCATCGCCCGGTTGGCAGGGGACGGCGATCTGCGACGGCGTTTGTCCGATCGCGGACGGAGACGGGCCGGACGGTTCACCGCCGCGCGATTTGCCGCCCGGTTACGCGCCGTCTACAGCGATGCGCTGGTCGCCCGCGGCCTGTCTGGCGAGTGATGGGGACATTGGTTGCGCATCGGAGTTGATGGTTACAATCTGGCGTTGCCGCACGGCACGGGCGTGGCGACCTATGGGGCTGCGCTGGTGCCGGTGCTGCGGTCGATGGGACATCAGGTGACCGGGATATTCGGGCTGAACGTCGACGGTGCCGCCGCGCGGCGCGAGGTGCTGTTCTTCGACAGCCTGCAGCGACCGCAGCCGGTGCGTCGGCGCAAACCGTTCGCCGCATGGGTGCGGGACGCGGGGCGGATCGTTGCCGGGCCGGTCCTGCGCGACGTTCCGCTGACGGACAATGTGGAGAAGGGTGTTTATCAGGATCGCTTCCCGACATTCGACCGGTTGGTGAGCGCGCGCGACCTGTTCGGCCTTGCGCATCTGCTGTTCCGGCGCACCGGGCGGTTCCTGACCGTACGAATGCCCGATCCGCCGGACGTGATGCATTGGACCTATCCGGTGCCGTTGCGGATGGCCAGTGCGCGCAACGTTTATACGCTGCATGATCTGGTGCCGTTGAAGCTGCCTTATGCAACGCTGGATGCCAAGCGCGGCTATTTTACGCTGATCGAACAATGTCTGCGCCATGCCGATCAATTGTGCACGGTGTCCGAACGCAGCCGGCAGGACGTGATCGCGCAGTTCGGGGTCGATCCTGCACGCATCACGAACAGCTACCAGACCGCGCCGCTGCCTGCGGACATCATCGCGGGCGATCCCGATCACGATGCAGCGGTGGTGGAGGGCGTGTTCGGGCTGAAGCGGCGGGGCTATTTTCTCTATTATGGCGCAATCGAGCCGAAGAAGAATGTGCAGCGGCTGGTGGAAGCCTATCTGTCGAGCGGGATCGCGACGCCGCTCGTCATCGTCGGCAAATCCTGGGGCGCGACGGCCGAGCAGGCGCTGACCGGGGCCGGCGATCCGGAAAACGGGCTTTATGGGCGGATGGTCAGCGAACGGATCATTCGACTGGACTATCTGCCGCGGTCCTTGTTGCTACGGCTGGTCCGTGGCGCACGCGCTCTGACTTTTCCGTCCCTTTATGAAGGGTTCGGGTTGCCGGTTCTCGAGGCGATGACGTTGGGGACGCCGGTGCTGACATCGATGACCGGCGCCGTGCCTGAAATCACCGGGGATGCCGCGCTTCTGGTCGATCCCTACGATATCGGCACCATCACCGCGGGCTTGCTGCGGTTGGACCGCGAGGAAGATTTGCGGGCGCGGTTGGAGCGGGAGGGGCCGGTGCAGGCGGGCTGCTTTTCTGACGAGGCCTATCGCACGCGGCTGGCGGCGCTTTACGCGGCGGCAATGGGCTGAATCCCGGAGAGTCCGGCCTTGCAAGCCGGACTCTCCGGGTGTTCGTCAGGCGACATGTTCCCGGACGCCCGCGACCAGCAACCAGCCGATGCCGTAGCATAGCAGCAGGCCGAGGACGATCGTCAGCACGATTCGCCCACGTTCCGGATATTCCGAACGGCCGGGGAGGTTCGGTTCGACGATCCGCACCAGGTAAAGCTGTTGCCGGCTGGCGGTTTCGCGGGCTTTTTCGAGATTGGCGGCGGCGGCTTCGTAGCGTTTGGCGGCGAAGTCCTGGCGGACCTTGAGATCTTCGTAGCCGCCAAGGCTGTCGGCGATGGTCGAACCGCGACCGGTCAGCTTGCCGGACTGCGCCGCAAGCTCCCGTTCGAGCGAGCGAACCCGCTGCGACAGCGCAAGATATTGCGGATTATCGGTGCCGATCAACTGGCTCAGCGCCGAAAGCTGCGCCTTGGCCGCGCTAAGGGCTCCGGTCATGCCGGACACCATCCTGATCTGCGCCTCGCCCGTGCCGGTCGGATCGATGTCACCCCGGTTCTGGCGATAATTGGTGATCCGCGCCTGCAACGCGCTGGCCGCGCCTTCGGCTTCGGCGAGCTGGGTGCGGGCAGCCGCGAGCGCATCATTATAGGTGCGGCGGTTGAGTGCGTTGACCCGTTGTTCGCCCATCGTGAGCAGGGCGTTGATGATGGCGTAGGAATCGGTGGCGCGGAATGCGCGGACCTTGATCTCCGAAATGCCGGTGTCGCGATTATATTCGACTTTCACCTTCCGGTTATAATATTTCTCCAAGCCTTCAGGCGTCGGATCGGCCGGGCGCAGGATCGAGATGAAGTCCGCTTCCGGACGGCGGAAACGTTCGACCAGTTGCAGCTTGTTGCGCAGCGTATCGACCACTTCGTGCGATTTCAGATAGTCGCCGACGCCGATCGCTTCGGATTGCGCCGATGAGGCTGCGCTGGACAGGCCCAGCATCTGGCCGATCCCGCCGATCGCCGGCCCGGTGCTTTCCGCTGAGCGGATGACGAAATGGGCTTCGGACTGATATTCGTCGGCGGCGATCAGATAATAATAAGCGGTCACCAGCAGCGACGGCAGCATGACGACGAGCAGGAACATCCGGTGCCGGTACAGCCATGCGCGCAACCGCGTGGCGCGCGACGTGGGGTTCAGCGTCCTGCTGTCGACGGCCGGGGCGATGAAGCCATGCATGTTCATAAGGTCAGCCTAGTCAGATTGCGCAGCGTGGAGGGCGGTGCTGTGGATCAACGAAGGTGGATACGGCGACGGGACGTGCTCATCATCAGCAGCCCGATCAGCGTCAGTACGAGGCAGACGCCGGTGATATAGGGAATGTCGACATAATCCAGGTTCATTCCGGGAAACTGCCCGTAACGAGCGATTTCAAACATATGGGGAAGCGGAATCCACATCAATGCATCGCGATAAGGCTGGGGCACCCATTGCACCTGATAAAAGGATCCGGAAATCGGGATCATAAAATAGGTGAAGGGATGAACAACCTTTTCGATCAACGTGTTTTCATAGGTCGCCGCGACCACGATTAGTGAAAGCGCCATCGACAGCCAGAGGACGTAGAGAATGCCGAGTAGAAGCCACAGGGGGCGGACCGGCAAATTCGTATAGCCGAGCAGGATGATAATCGTCGACAGGACGACGAAGGACATGAATGTTCCTGCGGCCTCCAGCAACGCGCGGGCGACGCTGATGTCGAACATCGTGACCATGCTGTGATACAGCAACGGAACATTGCTTTCATATGCACCATCTGATCGGTTCACGATCCCGCGGAACATGATGAAGATGCAATAGCCGATCACGGTGAATGCGACCGGATTGATGCCGTCATGCGGCGCCTGACCGGTGTGCAGCAGCGCGATTACGCTACCAAGCATCAGCGGTTCGCCGATCAGCCACAGATAGCCTACATTGTCGCGGCCGTAACGGGTGTGCAGTTCACGCAGGAGCAATGCGCCGATCACGCGCAACTGGACCCGGAAGCCATGCCATAGGCTGGGTTTGGAGGCGGTCGTGCTGTTCATCGTGCGACCGCTTCTATCAGTTTCTCGACCCGTGCAATATGGTCTTTCCAGGTGGGGCGTCGCCACGCCGCCAATCGAGCAAGCTGGACCTGTCGTTCGCGGTCGTCGGGATCGGCATAGGCCATGATGGCGCGACGCCATGCCGGTCCGTCGAGCGGATCGAGGAAGAGCGGCACGGCACCGCCCGCCTCGCGCAGCGCGGGGAGGTCGCTGCACAGCACGGGTACGCCGAGGTCGAGCGCCTCGGTCACGGGCATTCCATAGCCTTCCGCAAAAGACGGCATCAGCAAGGCGCGCGCGCCGGACAGGACGGCGCGCGTTTCGCGATCGGACAGCCCGCTCCGTTCCTCGACGCAGCCGACAAGAGCGGGACAGCGTTCGAGCATGTCGACAATCTGTTCATTTTCCCAGCCGCGGCGTCCAATCAGCACGAGTTTGGGAATGTTCGCCGCGCTCGCTTCCTCTGCCATGCGTCGCCAGAGGTTAAGCAGCAGCAGGTGATTCTTGCGCGGTTCGATCGTGCCGATCGAGACAAAATAGGGCCGTTCCTCGGCGCGCGCGCGCGTATGCGCGACGGCGGATGCGGGGATGTCATGGGTTCCCAGATGCGCGACGGTCACATGCGGGGTCGCGCCCGCGCGCCGGAGCCAGGGATCCAGCGAGGCGAGCGTGGCGTGCGAATTCGCAATGATGCCGTCCGCCTGCGCGACGATCGTCTCGATCCGGCGGCGGTGCTGCGCTGCGCCGTCCGGACGTGCATATTCGGGATATTCGAGCGGAATGAGATCATGGACCAGACACACGAAGCGCGCTCGTTCGCGGCGCAGGATCGACGCCATCAGCGTTGGACGCGTCAGATGGTGCGGCGATGCCTGGACCAGGACGCGTGGAGTGCTGTTCCGCAGCGCGGGCACCGGCTGCGGGCGTAGCGCAAGCAATGTCGTCAGCGCGTCGTGCCGACGGGCGAGGGGGCCGGTCTGTCCAACGCTTTCCCAGCGTGATTCGGTATGATCGAGAAAATCGAGGATCGGCTTGCGGCCGAGACGGCCATAGACACCGACCGGATGGACTGCGCCGAAGCTCAGCCTGTCCGGCGCGATGCGCAACAATTGCCGCGCATAGGCCATTTCCACACGGTCGACTCCGGTCGGCGTCGCATGGAGTGTGCGGGAGAGCAGACGGGACAGGTCGAGAATGATCTCGGGCGGCGATGTCGGAATTTCGGTTTGCCCGGTTAGCGGATCAGCAGCGATGGTTCGATCGCGGCGGCATCGAACAACGGGCGACGCGTCAAACGGCGCACCGATCCCTTGATGAGCAGTTCGAGGCCTTCTTCGCTGAGAAAGCCGCCGCGCACAAGGCAGCGATCAAGCAGCACCCGGCAGAACGCATCCCAGATGCGCGGTTCCGGCGCGCGCGGTGCCGTCCAGAAGCCGTCGAGCGGGCCCTGATGCGTGATCCCGGCGATATCGTACACGGCGTGGCCAAGAACTACGGTGGGGACGCCGACGCCGAGCGACAGGGTGCCGGTCGTGCTGTTGATCGTCACCAGCCCGCGCGCCGGGCGCACCATTTCGGCGATGTCGCCATCTTCGAGGAACAGCAGCCTGTCGCCCAGCCCGAGCCGGCGGGCGCTGGCCATGGCATGGCGACGCCAGTCGATCAGGCCGTTGTCGAGCGGATGCTGCTTGACGACCAGCACCGTATCGGCCGGCGCGGTGCGGGCAAAGCTCTCGATCACATAATCCATCGCCACGCGCATATTGCCGAACGGCGAATGGATGCGGATCTGATGATCCGAATTGAGTTGCAGCGGAAAGATGAAATAAGGGCGCTCACCGATCTTGCCCAGCAGCAACTTGGCGCGCTCGCGTGCCTTCTTGCCGGTGCTGAACCGTTTGAGCCAGCCAAGCCCTTCGACGATCACAAGACCTTCGCGATGCGAGCGATAATGCGGGAAACGCCAGGTTTGCAGGACGCTTTGCGTATAATAGGCCAAGGCTTCGCTCGCGCGGCGCTTGAAGCTGGACGCGACACCCGGATAGGTCGGCAGCGGCGGCAGGTGACGCGCGGCTTTCAGGTACCAGTCGGGATCTCGTGACAGGGTCGAGTTGCCGTTCACGCCGTCCACTTCGAGCGTGACCCAGTCCGGCCGGATATAGCCTTCCTCAAACACGTGGATCATCAGGTGATTCAGTTTTGCGATCCCGTGCGCCGCGCTGTGCAGGGGGCGACAATCCCCGAACAGGACGAGATCGGTGATTCCGCGCTCCTTGACGAAGCCTTCGAAGAAACGCGGCCAGTTATCGGCGGTATCGCGATAGTCAGTGGCGTCGGGCCCCCAGGACATCCGGTCGCCGCCGTTGAAGTTGATCCGGAAGACCCCGTGCCCGGCAGCCGCCAGCGCCGATCCGAGCCGTGCGAAGAAGGGGCCGGGGGGGCCTTGCAGGAAGAGGAAGTTCCGGGGTCGCGGCTTGATGTGCTTCATCCGGTCACCTTCTTGCCCGTAAGCCGCGTCATCCGGCCCCTGATCCCCTGCAACTTCGTCAACATGGAACCTCTTCCGAATTCCCGTGTAACAAAATTGTCGGCCATTCGTTCCACCGGACAGGGCAGGCCTGTCGTCGGGTCAAGGTAACGGGGATAGAGGATCAGAACGCCCGAAACCAGTTCCGCCAACGTCAGTCGTCTCGAACGACGCACGATCGGCACCCCCAAATCCCGCGTCAGGCCCCATCCGGCGTAGAATGGCTGGCCGTGGACGACGACTTCGACTCCGCGCAACAGGGCTTCGAACCCGGCCAGCGAGGTCAGCACGTGGATCGCGTCGATGCGGTCGAACAACGCGGTCATTGATCCGGATGTCAGGATCCGGTCGGCATGGACGAGTGCCGCCGTGGGGTCGACGGCACCCGCGCGGAGGCCGGCCTGGACGTCGGGATGGGGTCGATACCAGATTTCGGCGTCCGGTTCGGCGGCACGGACGCGGGCGAGCAGGTCGAGATTGCCCGCGACGCCTGCGCCGCCCATCCGGACGGAGAGATCATCCTCGACCTGACCCGTCACCAGTACGCGGCGGCGATCGCGGATGTCGGGTTCGTCCGCGTCGGGAGCGATGCCGCGATCATATTTGCTGATGCCATGATCGACGATGTAGGCGATCAGCGCCTCGGCCCGCGCCAGCATGGCGGGGGTGAAGTCGGTTTCCGCCAGCAGCGTTTCGAGATCGCTCGGGCGCGACGGGTCGTAATGGATGCCCGTGCTGTCGACGGCGATCGAGAGCGGGGGGATGCAGGCCGCGCCCAGACCTACGGAGCGGATGAAGCCGTCTTCGACCATGTGGACGGGGATGCCGTGGGCGGCGGCGCTGTCGAGCAGGCCGGGGGGGCTGCGGCTGGGCCAAGTGGCGATCGCGCCGCCGCTACGCTGCGCCTCGCGGATGGCGGCGGCGGTGGAGCGGACGAAGCGGAGCGGGCGTTCGCGGCCGGCCCAGAGGAAGCGTTCGATTTCCCGCCGTTTCCAGCGGGCCATGCCGGTGGCGACGGCGATGGCGCGATTGGCGTCGATCATGCGGCGCCAGTCGGCGAGCAGGGCGACGGTGGCGTCGGCTTCGGCGCGCGCGCCGGTCATCGGATCGCGATAGGCGGTGGCGGCGACCAGATCGGCGAAGACGCGGTCGGCGACGGTCGGCGCGACGCGCGGGGCGGCGGGGGCGAAGCGGCCGGGGGAACGGACGCTGGCGCGCGCGCCGGCGATCTGCGCGAGCAGCACCAGTTCGTCATCGCCATGCGCGAGCAGCCAATTGTCTGGAGCAAGCAGCGGCCACGGATCGACATCGCCGATCGTGACGGTGATGCCTTCGTTTTCCAGGATGCGGCGTGCGCGTTTGGCCCAGCGTGCCTCCGGGAGCAGCGCTACGATCTGTGCCGTATCCGATTCGTGCCGGGCCTCCGCCGCCATCAGTTGTGCATCGGTGGTGGAACAGGGACGCAGGATGATGATGGGGCCGGCCGGCACGGGCGGGGTGGGCGCCCAGAAGGTGCCGCCGACGCGCGCAGTGCGCATCGCCGCGATGAGTGCGTCGGTGTCCTCGCGCCGGCCCGTCACCGCCGATGGGTGACGGTCAGTGCGCGCCATGCTGACCATCGCGACATGCGGCCCGATACCGGGAAAGGGCGGCGCACGCAGGACGGGCAACGACGGGGACATGCGAAAAGGCGGTTCCTGATGATCGGTGTCTGCGCACCTTCGCTGCCGAGCGCATAGCCCTACTCCGGGATCGAGTCACGTTCTCAGGGCAGACGGAGCCGATCCCGCGCAACCTTGGTAGCTGGGCTACAAAAAGGGCTGGAGCAGAATCAGGCGGGGGGATCGGCCGGGCGGCGGCGGCCGACATCGCGCCAGGGCTGGCCGATGAAGCGCCGCAGCCGATCACGCGCGGCCCACATCAGAGGCACGCGCCGTTCGGCGAGACCGGGCATCCCCTGCAGATCGAACCCGGTCCAGGGCAGATAGGGATTGCGGCGGCCATAGGCCCAGATCTCGACCCGGACGGACGGACGGACGGAGGGGCCGCGTGCGTGGAAACCGTGCGTATCGGCGACGACCAAGGTGTTGGCGGGCACGCCGAACAGCTGTGGTGCGGGGAGGCCGAGCGCGGGCAGTTCGTCCGCCCGGATGCGGAACGAGCCGCGGGAGGACAGGCGATCGCCGCCGTCCACGACCGAGAGGCTCTTGGCCTGTTCCCAGGCGAGCCGTTCGGGCGTGTCGCGATGCGACCCCGGCACATAGGCGAAGGGGCCTTCATCCTCCGCCACGTCGGTCAGGAACAGCCATGCCTTGACGGTGGCGTGGAAGGTATCGGCATGGAGGCTGGTCTGCGGATCGGGTTCCGCATCGTTGATGTGGCTGAGGATGGTCTGGATATAGGTGACGGGTTCGGTATCCGCGCTGCCGACATAGCGGAGCAGGCCGCGCCACGCGGGATCGGCGAGCAGCGCACGCGCGGCGGGGATGGCGGCGAGCGCTTCCGGATCGAGCGCGATGCGGCGGGTGATCGTATCGCCCTGCACCATCTCCCGCGCGGGGCCGGCAAAGCCGAGCGCCTGTTCGCGGAGTTCAGCGAACAGGGCAGGGGGCAGGAAATCGCGCTTGAGGACGAAGCCGTTACGATCGAAGGCGGCGCGGTCCTCCGCCGACAGGAGATGCGCGAGCCGGCCGCGCCGGAAGCCCGCCATCGCCGCCGCGGCGCGGACGCGCAGCACGTGCAGGCCACGGGCATTCAGCGCGCGGGATCCGATCAAGGGATTGTCACCGAAGGATTTCGCGCCGGTGCCGAGCTGGAGCAGCCACCAGGGTGCGAGCAGATAACGGGCCGCTTTCATGCAGACATGAGCTATCCCTCTGAACCAGGCAGCGCAACCTTGTTCCAAAGCCGCCAATACCGCACTAGATGGGGCAGAAGACGATCCCCCGGAGGAGTATAAGCGTGGCCGACCAATATGACCTGATCGTTCTCGGTTCCGGACCCGGCGGCTATGTCGCCGCGATTCGCGGGGCGCAGCTGGGGCTGAAGGTCGCGATCGTGGAACGCGAACGGCTGGGCGGGATCTGCCTGAACTGGGGCTGCATTCCGACCAAGGCGCTGCTGCGCACGTCCGAAATCTATCATTATATGCAGAATGCCGGTTCCTACGGCCTGTCCGCTGAGAATGTGTCCTTCGATCTGGCGAAGGTGGTCGACCGCAGCCGCAAGGTGGCCGGACAGCTGAACGCAGGCGTCAAGGGCCTGATGAAGAAGAACAAGATCACCGTCGTCGAAGGCGTCGGCACGATCACGGCCAAGGGCAAGCTGTCGGTCAAGCGCGGCGACGAGACGGTCGAGCTGCTTGCGAAAGACATCATCGTCGCGACCGGCGCGCGGGCGCGCGACCTGCCCTTTGCCAAGGCGGACGGGAAGCGGGTGTGGACCTATCGCAACGCGATGACCCCGACCGAGATGCCGACCAGGCTGCTGGTGATCGGGTCCGGCGCGATCGGTGTGGAATTCGCCAGCTTCTACAACGACATGGGTGCCGAGGTGACCATCGTCGAGATGCTGGACCGCATTTTGCCGGTGGAAGATGCCGACGTGTCCGACTTCATGCTGAAGGCGCTGACCAAGCAGAAGATGACCATCCTGACCAAGTCGGGCGTGTCGAAGATCGAGACATCCGACAGCGGCGTGAAGGCGACTGTGAAGGTCGACGGCAAGGATGAGGTGCGTGAGTACAGCCATGTAATCGTCGCGATCGGCATCGTGCCCAATACCGAGAATATCGGGCTGGAAGCGCTGGGCGTCACGATGGGCAAGGGCGGCAATATCGAAACCGATCCTTATGGCCGCACCAATGTCGAGGGCATCTGGGCAATCGGCGACGTGACCGGCGCGCCGTGGCTGGCGCACAAGGCGAGCCATGAAGGCGTGATCGCGGCGGAGAAAATGGCCGGTTTCGCCGGCGTCCACCCGCTGGACAAGGCCAATATCCCGGGCTGCACCTATGCGCGGCCGCAGGTGGCGTCGGTCGGCCTGACCGAAGCCAAGGCCAAAGAGCTTGGTCATGAGGTGAAGGTCGGGAAATTCCCGTTCATCGGCAATGGCAAGGCGATCGCGCTGGGCGAGGCCGAAGGCTTCGTGAAGACGGTGTTCGACGCCAAGACCGGCGAATTGCTGGGCGCACACATGATCGGCGCGGAAGTGACCGAGCTGATCCAGGGCTATGTCGTCGCTCGGCAGCTTGAGACGACGGAAGTCGAGTTGACGCAGACGGTCTTCGCGCATCCGACGCTGAGCGAGATGATGCATGAGAGCGTGCTCGGCGCTTATGGTCGGGCGATCCACTTCTAGGCTTTTGCGAGTCCGGAGCGGACCTTTTCGGGGCGGGAGCGTTCACGCGCTTCCGCCTTTTCTCGTTTTGGAGCCTGTGCCGATGCGGCCTTATTTGCTTTCCGCGCTGATGCTGTGGGTCGTCGCGGCGGCGATCGGCTTCGCGGTGGAGGCTGGGCATTTGCGGTCGTTCGATGTCGCGCTGTCGCTGGGCCTTGGCGGTCCGGCACGGGCGGCAGGGTGGCCGGTCGCGCTGCTGCTGTTCGCGACGGTGCTGGGGTCGGCGGCGGTGCGGTTGCCGGTCGCGGCGGCGGTGACTTTGTTGCTGGCCGCGCGGCGGGACTGGGTTTCCGTGCGGATGCTCGCGGCGTCGACGATCGGCGTGCTGGTCGGGAACGCAGGGTTGAAGCATCTGGTCGGGCGGGCGCGGCCCGAATTGCTGCCGCATCTGGCGGTGGAGACGTCGCTGAGTTTTCCGAGCGGTCATTCGTCCAACGCGGCGGCGGTGTTTCTGGCGATCGGCTGGGTGCTGGTGCGCGAGGGGTATCGCGCACGCATCGTCTGGCCGTTGGCGATTATGCTCGTGGCGGCGGTGGGCGTGTCGCGGGTCGTGCTGGGGGTGCACTGGCCGACCGATGTGATCGCCGGATGGTGCGTGGGGACGGGGTGGATGCTGGTCTGCGCCGCTTTGTGCAGTCAGCGGCGGCGGGTCGTCCAGCCGGCGGGTGTCTGAGCGGGCCAGGTGGCGAAGCGGCCGGATCCCATTGCGGCGATGGCATCGGTGATGAATGGACCGAGCTCGTGCATCTGCGGCTTGTGCGCGCGATCGGGCATTTCGACGAGCAGGACGGGCCCGGCAGCAGCGGCCAGTAGCCGTTCCGACTGGACCGGCGGAACGATGCGATCATCCCGCCCGTGGATCAGCAACAGGGGCATCCGCAAACGCCGGACGGCGGAGAGATTGTCCCAGCCATCGATCAGCAGCGGATGCGTGACCCAGGGTGCGGCCGCCGAAAGCCGCGTGAAAGGCGAGATGGCGACGACACCCGCTGCGCCCTCGGCCTCGGCGGCCTCGATCGCGACGGCGGCGCCCAGCGAATGGCCGATCAGCCAGAGCCGCGCCCTGGGGCCTTTCAGCCGGCGCGCTTCGGTTGCAAAGGCGTGGGCGGTGGCGAGCATCGTGCGTTCGCTCGGCCGGCCGGGATTGCCGGCAAAGCCCGGATAGGACGCGACCAGCACCGAATCCCCATGGCCGGCAAAATATTCCGCAGATTTCGCGCCCACGCCCTGACTGGCGCGGCGGCCATGAAAGAAGAGCAGGATATCGGGATCGGCAGGGTCGCCGGGCCAATAGAAACCCTGCAGACGGCCGGTGCCCGGGAGCGACACGCCGATCTCGCGTGGCGCGGTGCGGGTATAGCGCGCGATTTCGACCGGTGCATCCGGGGCGAGATAGATCTGGTCGCGGATGAGATCGGAACAACCGGCGAGCAGGACGGGGATCAGCAAGGCGGTGAGGGCGCGCATCACCCCGAAAGATAGGGGCGGACGGCACCGGCCACCAGAGCTGGCCACTGGCCCCGGCCGGGGGAACCTGCTTTACCGGTCGTGACGCGACAAACGGGGGTATGGATTTGAAAAAGCTGGCGGGTTGGATGCTGGGCGTGGCGGCGATGGCGGTGCCCGCGCAGGCGGAGACGGTGGTGGTGACCGCCGCGCGGATGCTGGACGTGGTGTCGGGACGGATGCTGGATGCGCCGGTGATCGTGGTCACCGACGGGCGCATCGCCTCCGTGGTGACGGGCGCAAATGCGCGACCGGTGATTCCGGCGGGGGCGAAGCGGGTCGATCTGGGGGAACGGACCTTGCTGCCCGGGCTGATCGACATGCATGTCCATCTGGACAGCGACCCGACGGTGACGCCGATCGAACGGTTGCACCATACCGACACCTTCTGGACCGTGGTCGGCGTGCATAATGCCGGGGCGATGCTGGATGCCGGCTTCACGACCGTGCGTAATGTCGGGTCGGGCAATTATAACGACGTCGCGCTGAAACAGGGCGTGGATGATGGCTATATTCGCGGGCCGCGCATCGTGCCGTCCACCTATGCGATCGGCGCGACCGGCGGGCATTGCGACGATAGCGAGGGGCTGCCGCCGTCCATGTCGTCGGTGCTGCCGCAGCCATCGGTGGCGGATGGACCCGAAGCGATTCGCGGGCTGGTGCGCCGGCTGCGCAAGAATGGCGCGGAGGTCATCAAATTCTGTGGCACGGGCGGCGTGCTGTCGCGCACCGACGCGGTGGGTGCGCAGCAATATGATCTGGGCGAGATGAAGGCCCTTGTCGAGACGGCCCATGCGCTGGGCATGAAGGTGGCGGTGCACGCGCATGGCACGAGCGGCATCAACGACGCGCTGCGCGCCGGTGCGGACACGATCGAACATGCCAGCCTGGCCGATGCCGAATCCTTCCGGCTGGCGAAGGCGGCAGGCGCGTGGTTCTCGATGGATATTTATGACGACGATTATATCCTGAGTGAAGGCGCGAAGAATGGTTTGCCGGCAGAGTCGCTCGCCAAGGAACGCGCGATCGGGCGCAAACAGCGCGAGACGTTCCGCGATGCGCACAAGGCGGGCGTGAAGATGATCTTCGGCACCGACAATGGCGGCGTGTTCCCCGCCGGGCAGAATGGGTTGCAGTTCGCCAAGATGGTCGAGTGGGGGATGACCCCGGTCGAAGCGATCCGGACCGCGACCGTCAATGCGGCCGAAGCACTGGGGCGCAGCGGCGATGTCGGCACGATCGCGACCGGGCATTATGGGGACATGATCGCCGTCGACGGCGATCCGTCACGCGACGTGCGGCTGCTGGAGAAGGTGCCGGTCGTCATCAAGGGTGGCGTCGTGGTGCGCGGCCCGGCCGCGCAATGAGCGCATCACCGGCGAAGACGGGCGGCAAGCTGGTCCTCTATGCCGCGCTGGCGGCGAATCTGGGGATCGCGGTCGCCAAGTTCGTGGCGGCGGGGATCACCGGATCGTCGGCGATGCTGACCGAGGGATTTCACTCGGTCGTCGATTCGGGGAACCAGTTGCTGCTGCTCTACGGGCAGAAGCGCGCGGCGCGGCCGGCGGATGCGCTGCACCCGCTGGGCTATGGACGCGAGCTGTATTTCTGGAGCTTCGTGGTCGCGATCCTGATCTTCGCGGTGGGGGCGGGTTTCTCCGTCTATGAGGGCGTGCTGCACATGCTCGAACCCGAGCCGGTGCGCGATCCGACGATCAACTATGTCGTGCTGGCGGTTTCGCTGGCGCTGGAAGGGAGCAGCTGGTTCGTCGCGCGGCGTGAGTTCGCCGCGGTGAAGGGCAATCAGGGCTGGTGGGCGGCGGTGCGGCGATCGAAGGATCCGCCGACCTTCATCGTGCTGTTCGAGGATTCGGCCGCGATCATCGGGCTGTTGCTGGCGGGCATCGGCGTGACGATCAGCACGCTGACCGGCAATGGCCGCTGGGACGGCGCGGCGTCGATCCTGATCGGAGTGGTGCTGGGCGTGGTGGCGGTGGTGCTGGCGCGGGAATCGAAGGATCTGCTGATCGGTGAGCGCGCCGATCCCGAACTGGTCGGTGCGATGCGGGCGGCGGTGGACGGGCGGGCGGAGGTGCTGCGCGTCCTGTCGGTGACGACGGTGCATCTGGCCCCCGAAGTGGTGTTCCTCGGGATGGACGTGGATTTCGTCGACTCGGTGCCGGTCGGGCGGATCGAGGCGCTGATCGCGGAGGTGGAAGCCGAGTTGCGGCACAAATGGCCGATACTGGCGGCGATCTATATCAAGCCGGTGAGCGCGGTTTCGTAGCAAGGGACGGGCAGGGGACTTTCACCGCGGCAAATCGCCAAAGGTTCCCGCCCGTTGACCGCACAGGCCCTTCGCGGTATAGCGCCCGGCGATCCGGACCGGGTCGGGTGCGTTTGCGCGTCCTTGTTTCATCCGGGTCAGCTTGAACATTGCCGATGTGTGTGGGGCTTCGGGCGGGTCATAAGACCGCCGGGGGCCTTCGTGCATTCCCGCACGGACAGGCACGGTAAAGTAACTTTAAAAGGTGAAGGGCTTCATGCCGACGATCAACCAGCTAGTGCGCCACGGCCGCGTTCTCCAGAAGGAGAAATCGAAGGTCCCGGCGATGGACAAGAACCCGCAGAAGCGCGGCGTTTGCACCCGTGTCTACACGACGACCCCGAAGAAGCCGAACTCCGCACTGCGCAAGGTGGCCAAGGTCCGCCTGACGAACAGCCGCGAAGTCATCAGCTACATTCCCGGCGAAGGCCACAACCTGCAGGAGCACAGCGTCGTGCTGATCCGCGGCGGGCGTGTGCGCGATCTTCCCGGCGTGCGCTATCATGTGCTGCGCGGCGTGCTCGACACACAGGGTGTGAAGAACCGCAAGCAGTCCCGTTCCAAATACGGCGCCAAGCGTCCGAAGTAAGCCGATCGTCTTTTCGATCAACAGGCTGAAGTCAAAAGGAAAATATAGATGGCACGTCGTCGTCGTCCCGAGAAGCGCGAAATCCTCCCCGATCCGAAGTTCGGTGATGTGGTTCTCTCCAAGTTCATGAATTCCGTCATGTATGACGGCAAGAAGTCCACCGCCGAAGGCATCGTCTATTCGGCGCTCGACACGGTCGAGACCCGCGCCAAGCGCGAGCCGCTGGGCGTGTTCCACGACGCCTTGGTCAACATCGCACCGGGCATCGAAGTCCGTTCGCGGCGTGTCGGCGGCGCGACCTATCAGGTCCCCGTCGAAGTCCGTCCGGAGCGTTCGCAGGCACTGGCGATCCGCTGGCTGATCTCCGCCGCGCGTGCGCGTTCGGAAAACACCATGTCGGGCCGCCTGTCGGGCGAACTGATGGATGCCGCCAACAACCGCGGCAACGCGGTCAAGAAGCGCGAAGATACGCACCGCATGGCGGAAGCGAACCGCGCCTTCTCGCACTACCGCTGGTAGTCCGGGTTCCCGCCCGCCGGTGACGGCGGGCGGGGGACTCGAAAGAGTCATATTCCATACCCATATCGTCTGTGCGCGGGGCCAAGGCTCCGAACCCCGACATCGGAGACACGATCATGGCCCGCAGCCATCCGCTCGACAAATATCGCAACATCGGCATCATGGCCCACATCGATGCCGGCAAGACGACTACGACCGAGCGCATTCTTTATTACACCGGCAAGTCCTACAAGATCGGCGAAGTGCATGAAGGCACCGCCACCATGGACTGGATGGAGCAGGAGCAGGAGCGCGGGATCACGATCACGTCCGCTGCGACGACGTGCTTCTGGAACGATCACCGCATCAACATCATCGACACCCCCGGCCACGTCGACTTCACGATCGAAGTCGAGCGTTCGCTGCGCGTGCTCGATGGCGCGGTCGCCTGCTTCGACGGCGTTGCCGGCGTCGAGCCGCAGTCCGAAACCGTGTGGCGCCAGGCGGAAAAGTACAAGGTTCCGCGGATGTGCTTCGTCAACAAGCTCGACCGCACCGGTGCGTCGTTCGAGCGTTGCGTCGACATGATCAAGGACCGTCTGGGCGCGCGCCCGGCCGTGCTGTATTTGCCGATCGGCATCGAAGGCGGCTTCAAGGGCCTCGTCGATCTGGTCGAGAATCGTGCGATCGTGTGGCTCGAAGAGTCGCTGGGCGCGAAGTTCGAATATCAGGACATTCCGGCCGACATGGCCGATGCGGCCGCGACCGCGCGTTCCGAGCTGATCGAAATGGCGGTCGAGCAGGACGATGACCTGATGGAAGCGTATCTGGAAGGCAGCGAGCCGACCACCGCGCAGCTCAAGGCATTGATCCGCAAGGGCACGCTCAACTTCTCGTTCGTCCCGGTCCTCTGCGGCTCCGCGTTCAAGAACAAGGGCGTGCAGCCTTTGCTCGACGGCGTGGTCGACTATCTGCCCAGCCCGCTCGACATTCCCCCCGTGGAAGGTCTGAAGCTGGACGGTGTGACCACCGAAACGCGTCCGCCGTCGGATGACGCGCCCTTCTCGGCGCTGGCGTTCAAGATCATGAACGATCCGTTCGTGGGCACGCTGACCTTCGCGCGCATCTATTCCGGCAAGCTCGACACCGCATCCGTCGTGATGAATTCGGTGAAGGACAAGAAGGAAAAGGTCGGCCGCATGCTGCTGATGCATGCCAATGACCGCGAGGACATCCAGGTGGCCTATGCCGGCGACATCGTCGCACTGGCGGGCCTGAAGGATACGACGACCGGTGAAACGCTTTGCTCGCAGGCATCGCCGATCATCCTCGAGCGGATGGAATTCCCCGAGCCGGTGATCGAGCTGTCGGTGGAACCGAAGACCAAGGCCGACCAGGAGAAGATGGGCATCGCGCTCAATCGTCTCGCGCGCGAGGATCCGTCCTTCCGCGTGTCGTCCGACGCCGAATCGGGCCAGACCATCATCAAGGGCATGGGCGAGCTTCACCTCGAAATCCTGGTCGACCGCATGAAGCGCGAGTTCAAGGTCGAGGCGAATATCGGCGCGCCGCAGGTGGCGTATCGCGAGTCGCTGTCTAAGAAGGTCGATGTCGACTACACCCACAAGAAGCAGTCGGGCGGCTCCGGTCAGTTCGGCCGCATCAAGTTCACGGTGGAGCCGGGCGAGCGCGGCCAGGGCGTGATCTTCAAGGACGAGGTGAAGGGAGGCAACGTCCCGAAGGAATATATCCCCTCGGTCGAGAAGGGCATTCGCGAAATCGCGGCGACCGGATCGCTGATCGGCTTCCCGATCATCGATTTCACCGCGACCCTGTATGACGGTGCCTATCATGACGTCGACTCCAGCGCGCTGGCGTTCGAAATCACGGGCCGCGCCGGTATGCGCGAAGCCGCGCAGAAGTCGGGCATCAAGCTGCTTGAGCCGATCATGAAGGTCGAGGTCGTCACCCCGGAAGATTATCTGGGTGACGTCATCGGCGACATGAACAGCCGCCGTGGCCAGATCCAGGGCACCGACAGCCGGGGCAACGCCCAGGTCGTCGAGGCGATGGTGCCGCTCGCCAACATGTTCGGCTACGTCAACCAGCTCCGTTCGTTCACGCAGGGGCGCGCGCAGTACAGCATGCAGTTCTCGCATTATGACGAAGTGCCGTCGAACGTTGCGGAAGAGCTGAAGGCGAAGCTGGCCTAAGCCGAAAAACATCGCTAAGGGCGCATCCACGGCGGGTGGGTGCGCCCCGGAAATGCAGCAGGGCGTTTGCGCCCGAATCAATATCGAAGAAGGTAGGACATAATGGCGAAAGCTAAGTTCGAGCGGACCAAGCCGCACTGCAATATCGGCACCATCGGTCACGTCGACCATGGCAAGACGTCGCTGACCGCGGCGATCACGAAGGTGCTGGCCGAAACCGGCGGCGCGACCTTCACCAGCTATGACAATATCGACAAGGCTCCCGAAGAGCGCGAGCGCGGCATCACCATTTCGACCGCGCACGTCGAATATGAGACGACCGCACGCCATTATGCGCACGTCGATTGCCCGGGCCACGCCGATTATGTGAAGAACATGATCACCGGTGCAGCCCAGATGGACGGCGGCATCCTCGTCGTTTCCGCAACCGACGGCCCGATGCCGCAGACCCGCGAGCACATCCTGCTCGCACGCCAGGTCGGCGTGCCGCAGCTCGTCGTGTTCATGAACAAGGTCGATCTGGTCGACGACGCCGAGATTCTCGAGCTGGTCGAGCTGGAAATCCGCGAATTGCTGTCGTCCTACGACTTTGACGGCGACAACATCCCCGTCATCCCGGGTTCGGCCGTGTGCGCGCTGAACGGCACCAACGAAGAGATCGGCCGCGCGGCCGTCCTCAAGCTGATGGAAGCCGTCGACACGTTCATCCCGCAGCCGGAGCGTCCGCTGGACCGTCCGTTCCTCATGCCGATCGAAGACGTGTTCTCGATCTCGGGTCGTGGTACGGTCGTCACCGGTCGCGTGGAGACCGGCATCGTCAAGGTCGGCGAAGAAGTCGAGATCGTCGGCATCAAGGACACGCGCAAGACCACGGTCACGGGCGTCGAAATGTTCCGCAAGCTGCTCGACTCGGGCCAGGCCGGCGACAATATCGGTGCGCTGATCCGCGGCGTCGGCCGTGAAGAAGTCGAGCGTGGCCAGGTTCTCTGCAAGCCCGGCTCGATCAAGCCGCACACCGAGTTCACCTCGGAAGTCTATGTGCTGTCGAAGGAAGAGGGTGGCCGTCACACGCCGTTCTTCGCCAACTACCGCCCGCAGTTCTACTTCCGCACGACGGACGTGACCGGTGAAGTCGTTCTCCCCGAGGGCACCGAAATGGTGATGCCGGGCGACAACGTGCAGCTGTCGGTCAAGCTGATCGCGCCGATCGCCATGGAGGAGGGCCTGCGCTTCTCGATCCGTGAAGGCGGCCGCACCGTCGGTGCAGGGGTTGTCGCTTCGATCACGAAGTAATATAGACGATCTCAACGAGCCGGTCGGCTCCCCCAAAAGGGGAGTCGGCCGGTTTGCTATTTATGGAAGCCCCGTCCGTTCCGGCAGGAGCGTGGCACGTGGGCAGGCTCTTTCGCATCGGTAGGGACATGGACACCAATATCCGCATTCGCCTCAAGGCGTTCGATCACCGCGTGCTCGATCAGGCGACCGGCGAAATCGCCGACACCGCCCGTCGCACCGGCGCACTTATCCGGGGTCCGATCCCGCTGCCGACGCACATCGACAAGTTCACGGTCAACCGTGGCCCGCACGTCGACAAGAAGTCGCGCGAGCAGTTCGAAGTCCGCACCTACAAGCGCCTGCTCGACATCGTGCAGCCTACCCCGCAGACCGTCGACGCTTTGATGAAGCTCGACCTTGCGGCAGGTGTTGATGTCGAGATCAAACTCGCCTAAAGAACTTTGCACCGCAGCGGGGTGATTCACCCCGTTGCCGCTTTTTCATGGTCGATTCGTTGGCCGTGATGGAAGTGCAGGGATACCGACCGGCTTGCCGGTGACCGAGTCCCCGCCTTCTGCGTGACAGGCTTCGGTCTCATCGTGGAAAACAGCCCTGGCGGGGGCAATCGGACTTTTGGGCTGGCTCCGTGCATCCGCGCGGGGCTTTTTTCGTAATCACGCTCCCGCTTAGCTCGGGAGCCTCTGAAGGGAAGGACAAGATCATGCGCAGTGGCGTGATCGCGAAGAAGATGGGCATGACCCGCCTGTTCCAGGACGACGGCCGGCATGTGCCCGTGACCGTGCTGAGCCTGGAAGGCGCGCAGGTCATTTCGCACCGCGAGGCCGACCGCGACGGCTACACCGCCGTCCAGATGGGCGCCGGAACCGCGAAGGCGAAGAATGTGGCGAAGCCGCAGCGTGGCCATTACGGCAAGGCTGAAGTCGAGCCCAAGGCATATGTCGCCGAATTCCGCGTCGATGCGGACAGCCTCCTCGATGTGGGCGCGGAAATCTCCGCAGACCATTTCGTGGTCGGCCAGTTGGTCGACATTGCCGGTCGTACGCAGGGCAAGGGCTTTGCCGGCGGCATGAAGCGCTGGAACTTCGGCGGTCTGCGGGCAACTCACGGCGTTTCGGTCTCGCACCGTTCGCTCGGTTCGACCGGTCAGCGCCAGGATCCGGGCAAGGTCTTCAAGAACAAGAAGATGGCCGGTCACATGGGTGACAAGCGCCGGACGCAGCAGAACCTCGAAATCGTGCAGACCGACGTCGAGCGCGGCCTGATCTTCGTGAAAGGCTCCGTGCCCGGATCGAAGGGTGGCTGGCTTCTCGTGAAGGACGCCGTCAAGGTCGACCGTCATGCGGACGCCCCGATGCCCGGTTCGGTGAAGACCAAGGCTTCGAACGATATCGCGCAGACCGAGGCTCCGGCCGAGGCGCCTGCGACCACCACCGACGGCCAGGAGGGCTGATCATGAAGATCCAGATTCAGTCCCTGACCGGCAATGGCGGCGACATCGAACTCGCCGACGACGTCTTTGGTCTCGATCCGCGCGCGGACATCCTGCACCGCGTCGTGACGTGGCAGCTCGAAAAGCGCCGTGGCACGGCTCGCGGCGCGCGTGAGCGTTCCGACGTTGCGCGCACCGGCAAAAAGTTCGGTCGCCAGAAGGGCGGCGGTACGGCTCGTCACGGCGATCGCCGCGCCCCGATCTTCATCGGCGGCGGCAAGGCCCATGGCCCCCGCGTTCGCGACTTCAATCCGTCGCTGAACAAGAAGGTCCGTTCGCTCGGCCTGCGCATGGCGCTTTCGTCCAAGGCGAAGGACGGCAAGCTGATCGTGGTCGATACGCTTGCGGTCGACAACGCCAAGACGAAGACGCTGGCCGGCTCGCTTGCGCAGCTCGGTTTCGGCCGGACCTCGCTGGTGATCGATGGCGACATGGTGGAGCAGAGCTTCGCACTGGCGAGCGGCAATCTCCGTTCGATCAACGTGATGCCTGCCGCCGGGGCCAATGTGTACGACATCCTGAAGCACGACACGCTGGTCCTGACCCGCGCGGCCGTCGAAAAGCTGGAGGCGCGGTTCAATGGCTAAGCAGCAGGCCAAGACGATCCAGGATCGTCATTACGACGTGGTGCTCGCACCGCACATCACCGAGAAGACGACCCTGCTTTCCGAGCATAATGCGGTCGTGTTCAAGGTCGCCGCCGATGCCTCCAAGCCGGAGATCAAGGCCGCGATCGAGGCATTGTTCTCGGTGACCGTGACGGGTGTCAACACGATGGTCGTCAAGGGCAAGACCAAGAAGTGGAAGGGTAAGGACTATACCCGTTCCGACATGAAGAAGGCGATCGTGACGCTGGCCGCCGGCCAGACCATCGACGTCACCACCGGGATCTGAGGGCGGCATGGCACTCAAGCATTATAACCCGACCAGTCCGGCCCGCCGTGGCCTGATCCTCGTCGACAAGTCCTCGCTCTGGAAGGGAAAGCCCGTCAAGGCGCTGACCGAGGGCAAGAACAAGTCGGGTGGTCGCAACAACCAGGGTCATGCGACGGCACGCGGCATCGCCGGCGGTCACAAGCAGAAGTACCGGCACATCGATTTCAAGCGTCGGAAGTGGGATCAGCCCGCGACCGTCGAGCGCCTGGAATATGATCCCAATCGGTCGGCCTTCATCGCGCTGGTCAACTATGCCGATGGCGAGCAGACCTACATCATCGCACCGCAGCGTCTGGCCCCCGGCGACACGATCGTCGCCGCCAAGCGTACCGACGTGAAGCCGGGCAATGCGATGGAAATCGGTCAGGCCCCGGTCGGCACCATCGTCCACAATGTGGAGATGAAGCCAGGCAAGGGTGGCCAGATCGCCCGCGCCGCCGGCACCTATGTGCAGGTGGTCGGTCGCGACAAGGGCATGGTGATGGTCCGCCTCAATTCTGGCGAACAGCGCTATATCCGGTCCGACTGCATGGCGACCGTCGGTGCCGTGTCCAACCCGGACAATGGCAATACCAACCTCGCCAAGGCCGGCCGCAACCGCTGGCTGGGCAAGCGTCCGCTGACCCGCGGCGTCGCCAAGAACCCTGTCGACCATCCGCATGGCGGTGGTGAAGGCCGGACTTCGGGCGGTCGTCATCCGGTCACCCCGTGGGGCAAGCCGACCAAGGGTGCGCGCACCCGGTCGAACAAGTCCACGGACAAGATGATCATCCGTTCGCGTCACGCGAAGAAGAAGAGGTAATCATGGCCCGCTCCGTATGGAAAGGTCCGTTCGTCGATCTCCACCTTCTGCGGAAGGCCGAGGCGGCATCTGACGGCGGCACCCGTGGTGCCATCAAGACTTGGTCGCGTCGTTCGACGATCTTGCCGCAGTTTGTGGGGCTGACCTTCAGCGTCTATAACGGCCGCAAGTTCGTCCCCGTCTCGGTCAACGAAGACATGGTCGGCATGAAGCTCGGTGAATTCGCGCCCACGCGCTACTTCCCCGGCCATGCCGCGGACAAGAAGGGCAAGCGCTGATGTCGAAGTCCGTTAGCCCGCGTCGCGTCGGCGAGAAGGAGGCCCTTGCGGTCTCCACCTCGGTCCGCGGTTCGCCGCAGAAGCTCAACCTCGTGGCGGCGCTCATCCGCAACCGCAAGGCGAGCGATGCGCTCAACATCCTCCAGTTCTCGACCAAGGCAATGGCAGTCGATGTGCGCAAGTGCCTCGCTTCTGCGATCGCCAATGCCGAGAACAACCATAATCTCGACGTGGACGCCCTCGTCGTGAAGGAAGCCTCGGTCGGCAAGGGTCTGGTCATGAAGCGGTTCGCCACGCGCGCCCGCGGTCGTTCGACCCAGATCATCAAGCCGTTCTCGCGCGTCCGGATCGTCGTCCGCGAGCAGGAGGCCGAATAATGGGTCAGAAATCCAATCCCATCGGGATGCGGTTGCAGATCAACCGCACCTGGGACAGCCGCTGGTACGCCGAAGGCGCCGATTATGGTCGTCTGCTGCTTGAGGATCTGAAGATCCGCAAGCTCATCATGAAGTCGCTGCCGCAGGCCGCGATCTCCAAGGTGGTGATCGAGCGTCCGGCCAAATTGTGCCGCATCTCCATCTATGCCGCACGCCCCGGCGTGATCATCGGCAAGAAGGGCGCGGACATCGAGAAGCTGCGCAAGACGCTCGGCAAGATGACCACCAGCGACGTGTCGCTGAACATCGTCGAGATCCGCAAGCCCGAGATCGATTCGAAGCTCGTGGCGCAGGGCGTGGCCGACCAGCTTGAGCGCCGCATCGCGTTCCGTCGTGCGATGAAGCGCGCCGTGCAGTCCGCACTGCGTCTGGGTGCCGAAGGCATCCGGATCACCTGTGCGGGCCGTCTGGGCGGCGCGGAAATCGCGCGGACCGAATGGTATCGCGAGGGCCGCGTGCCGTTGCACACGCTGCGTGCGAACGTCGATTATGCCGAAGCCGAAGCCCACACCGCCTATGGCGTGTGCGGCGTGAAGGTCTGGATCTTCAAGGGCGAGATTCTCGGCCATGATCCGCTCGCGCAGGATCGCCTCATGATGGAAGCTCAGACCTCGGGGGTCCGTCCGGCACGCTGAGATCAGGGGTGGCGGGTGACGCGATAATCGCGTAAAGGCCCGCCTCCCCCGATCCGGTTAGCCTGATCGACCGTCGTTACGGTGTCAGAAGGTTACAAGTAAATGCTGCAACCCAAGCGCACAAAGTTCCGCAAGGCCTTCAAGGGCCGCATCCATGGCGACGCCAAGGGTGGCACTGCGCTCAACTTCGGTGCATTCGGCCTGAAGGCCATGGAGCCGGACCGGATCACCGCGCGTCAGATCGAGGCGGCCCGCCGCGCGATCACGCGCCACATCAAGCGCCAGGGGCGTTTGTGGATCCGCATCTTCCCCGACGTGCCCGTGTCGTCGAAGCCCGCCGAAGTCCGCATGGGCTCGGGCAAGGGCTCGCCCGAATTCTGGGCAGCGCGCGTCAAGCCCGGCCGTATCCTGTTCGAACTGGACGGCGTGCCCGGCCCGATCGCCCGCGTCGCCTTCGAGCGCGCGATGGAGAAGCTGCCCATCAAGACCAAGGTCGTCGCCCGTCTGGGTGAGTCCGTGCACGAGGCCGAGTGATCATGGCGAAGATCGAAGACATGAAGTCCGCCACGGACGACCAGCTGTCCACGCAGCTTTCCGACCTCAAGCGCGAGCAGTTCAACCTGCGCTTCCAGGCCGCCACCAACCAGCTGGAAAAGCCCAGCCGGGTGCGTGAGGTCCGCCGGACGATCGCGCAGATCAAGACCCTGCAGACCGAGCGTAACCGCTCGGCTGCCAAGTAAGGAGCGCCAGCCATGCCGAAGCGCGTGCTGACCGGAACGGTGGTCTCCGACAAGACCGACAAGACGATCGTGGTCAAGGTCGAACGCAAGGTGAAGCACCCTGTGTACGGCAAGATCATGCGTCGTTCGAAGAAGTATCACGCTCATGACGAGACCAACACGTTCCGCGAAGGCGAAACGGTCCGGATCGAGGAATGCGCGCCGATCTCCAAGCTCAAGTCGTGGAAGGTGCTCGACCGCGTCGACACCCACGCGACGCCCGTCGCTGCCGCCTGAAGGAGGACTGACAAATGATCCAGATGCAGTCCAATCTCGACGTCGCCGACAATAGCGGCGCAAAGCGCGTCCAGTGCATCAAGGTGCTGGGTGGCTCCAAGCGTCGTTTCGCGACGGTCGGCGACATCATCGTCGTGTCGATCAAGGAAGCCGCACCGCGCGGCAAGGTCAAGAAGGGCGACGTTCACCGTGCGGTGATCGTGCGGACCGCCAAGGACATTCATCGTCCCGATGGTTCCACGATCCGCTTCGACGGCAACGCCGCGGTGCTGGTCAACAAGAATGAGGAGCCGATCGGCACCCGCATTTTTGGCCCGGTGGTCCGTGAGCTGCGTGCGAAGAACCACATGAAGATCATCTCGCTCGCGCCAGAGGTGCTGTAATGAGCGCGTTGAAGATCAAGAAGGGCGACAAGGTCGTCATCCTGTCCGGCAAGGACAAGGGCAAGCACGGCGAAGTCACCAAGGCGATGCCGAAGGAGTCCAAGGTCGTGGTTGCCGGCGTGAACATCGCCACGCGCCATCGCAAGCCGACCCAGGGGCAGCCCGAGGGCGGTCTCGATCGGTTCGAAGCGCCGCTGCACGTGTCGAAGGTCGCGCTGGAGGATCCCAAGACGGGCAAGCCCACGCGTGTGCGTTTCGAAGTGCAGGACGGCAAGAAGGTCCGCGTGGCCGTGAAGTCCGGGGAGAAGATCGGTGGCTGAAGCCAATAGCGAGCGGTACACGCCGCGCCTCAAGGCGGACTATGAAGCCCGCATCATCAAGGCGATGACCGAGAAGTTCGGTTATACCAACCCGATGCAGGTGCCCAAGCTCAGCAAGATCGTGCTGAACATGGGTGTCGGCGAAGCGACGCAGGACAAGAAGAAGGTCGAGAAGGCCGCGGTCGAAATGACCAAGATCGCCGGCCAGAAGGCCGTCGTGACCAAGGCCAAGAAGTCGATCGCCCAGTTCAAGCTGCGCGAGCATATGCCGATCGGTTGCAAGGTCACCCTGCGCCGCGAACGCATGTTCGAGTTTCTCGACCGGTTCGTGACCATCGCACTGCCGCGCGTCCGCGATTTTCGTGGCCTGTCCGACAAGTCGTTCGACGGCCGTGGCAACTATGCCACCGGTCTGAAGGAACAGCTGATCTTCCCGGAAATCAGCTATGACGAAGTCGACCAGGTCCGCGGCATGGACGTGATCATCGCGACCACCGCCAACACCGACGAGGAAGCGCGCGAGCTGCTCCGCCTGTTCGGTTTCCCGTTCCCGCAGCCGGTCGCACCGGCCGAAGAGAAGAAGGCCGCTTAAGAGCGTGCCGAGCGTAGGAAAGAGAACTTAAGTCATGGCGAAACTGAGTTCGATCAACAAGAACGAGCGTCGCAAGAAGCTCGTGAAGCAGTATGCGGGCAAGTATGCCGCACTGAAGGCGATCGCGAACGACGAAGGCAAGGATGAGTCCGAACGGCTCATCGCACGGCTGCGGATGGCCGAGATCCCGCGCAATGCGAACCCGACGCGGGTGCGCAATCGCTGCGAGATGACTGGCCGCCCGCGTGCTTATTATCGCAAGTTCCGTCTCTCTCGTATCACCCTGCGTGATCTTGCCAACAAGGGCATGATTCCGGGTGTCACGAAGTCGAGCTGGTAAGGACCACATATGTCTTTGACCGATCCCGTGGGCGACCTGCTCACCCGCATCCGCAACGGCCAGCGTGCGCGCAAGGACAGCGTGGTTTCCCCCGCGTCCAAGCTCCGCGCCCGCGTGCTGGATGTCCTTCAGCGCGAAGGCTATATTCGCGGCTATTCGTCCGAGCCGGTCGCCGGCCATGACGGCCTGCGCATCGAGCTGAAATATTTCGAGGGGCAGCCTGCGATCCAGCATGTCGCCCGCGTGTCCAAGCCCGGCCGTCGCGTCTATTCGGGGAGCCAGGAGCTTCCCCGGATCCGCAACGGCCTCGGCATCACCATCGTTTCGACGCCCAAGGGTGTTCTGTCCGACGCGGAAGCGCGCGACCAGAATGTCGGCGGCGAAGTCCTCGCGGAGGTCTTCTGATGAGCCGCATCGGCAAGAAGCCGGTTCCGATTCCTGCGGGCGTCGAAGCCAAGATCGAAGGCCGGCAGCTGTCGGTGAAGGGGCCCAAGGGCACCCTCACCATGCCGCTGCAGGATGAAGTGACCTATTCGGTCGAAGATGGCGGCGTGCAGGTCATGCCGGCCAACGAGACCAAGCGGGCACGTTCCTTCTGGGGCATGCAGCGCACGATGGTCCAGAATCTGGTGACGGGCGTGACCGAGGGCTTCACCAAGAAGCTGCTCATCACGGGCGTCGGCTACCGCGCGAACCTTCAGGGCAAGAACCTGAAGCTGCAGCTCGGCTACAGCCATGACGTCGATTTCGAGATTCCCGAGGGGATCACGATCGCGACGCCGGACCAGACGACGATCAACATCACCGGCAACGACAAGCAGAAGGTCGGACAGGTCGCGGCCGAGATTCGCCGCTGGCGGAAGCCTGAGCCCTACAAGGGCAAGGGCATCAAATATGCCGGCGAGTTCATCTTCCGCAAGGAAGGGAAGAAGAAGTAATGGCCAAGCTGTCTCTCTTTGCGAAGCGGCGCCAGCGCGTCCGCACCGCTCTCCGTGCCAAGGGCGGCAATCGCCCGCGGCTTTCCATCCATCGTTCGGGCCGGCATATCTATGCGCAGGTCATCGACGATGCGCAGGGGCGCACCGTCGCCTCGGCGTCCACGCTCGACAAGGACGTGCGCGGCACGACCGGCGCGACTGCGGAAGCAGCGGCGAATGTCGGCAAGCGCGTGGCCGAGCGGGCATCGGCGGCGGGCGTGACCCGCGTCGTGTTCGATCGCGGTGGCTTCCTGTTCCACGGGCGTGTCAAGGCGCTCGCCGATGCGGCCCGCGAAGGCGGATTGGAGTTCTAAATGGCTGACGAAATCCAGAACCAGGCGGCCCCCGAGGGCGCGTCGGCTCCGACCGAGCAGCCCCGCGGCGACAATCGTGGTCCCGGCGGCCCCGGTCGTGGCGGTCCCGGCGGCGGTCGTGGTGGTCCCGGCGGCGGTCGTGGCCCCGGCGGCAACCGCAGCGGCCCCGGTGGCCAGCGTGGCGGCCGTGACGGCAACAACCGTGGTCGTCGCGACGGCCAGCGCGGCGGCGCGGACGATGGTGGCGAGGAGTTCATCGAGAAGCTCGTCCACATCAACCGCGTGTCGAAGACGGTCAAGGGCGGCAAGCGCTTCGGCTTTGCGGCACTGGTCGTCGTCGGCGACGGCAAGGGCCGGGTCGGCTTCGGTCATGGCAAGGCACGCGAAGTGCCGGAAGCCATCACCAAGGCGACGGCTGCCGCGAAGAAGGCGATGATCCGCGTTCCGCTGCGTGAAGGCCGGACGCTGCACCATGATGGCCGCGGCCATTTCGGTGCGGGCATGGTGTATCTCCGTTCGGCTCCGGCTGGTACGGGCATCATCGCCGGTGGCCCGATGCGCGCCATCTTCGAAAGCCTGGGCGTTGCGGACGTGGTGACCAAGTCGGTCGGCACCAACAACCCCTACAACATGATCCGTGCGACGTTCGAAGCGCTCACGGAACAGACCAGCCCGAAGTCGGTGGCACAGCGCCGCGGCAAGAAGATCGCCGACCTGCTGGGTCGTGGTGGTGCTTCTGCCGAGGTGGCCGAAGCCGACGCGGCTGCGATCGCGGAGTAAGCGACATGGCGACCGTCAAGATCACCCAGACCGGATCCCCGATCCGTCGCGAGCCGAGCCAGCGTGCCACGCTGGTCGGTCTCGGCCTGAACAAGATGCACAAGACCAGCGAACTGGAGGACACCCCTTCGGTCCGTGGCATGATCCGCAAGGTCGCGCACATGGTGAAGGTCGAGGGCTGAACCCCTCCGACCTGACCGGTCTTCGAAAACGCCGCCTTGTCCCGAGGGATGAGGCGGCCTTTTTTTTGCTCGATTGCGCTGTGGCGGTGGTGGGGTGTGCGGGTGCGGGTGCGGGTTCGGGGAGCGTATAGGCGGCGGACTATCGATCAGGCCGTGCGGAGTGCAGATTGGCTGTGTAAGTGGCGTGTGGGGCTGGATTTATTTTGTCGGCGCGTTGAAGATGGGGCCGGACAGCGCATCGGGCGCCGTGGGGTATTTCGGGATGGACGCATGGAAACCAATCGCAGGGCTGTCATGACCACGATCGCATTGGGCGGCGCGGGAGTGCTGGGGGGCGGGACGGCGGGGGACGCTGCGGCACCGGTTCCTGCCGGGGCGAAGCTGGTGCATCATGTGTTCTTCTGGCTGAAGAATCCGGGTTCGGTGTCCGATCGCGATCGATTGGTTGCGGGGTTGAAGACGTTGCGGGGGATCGATGTGATCCGCGGGTTGCAGATCGGCGTGCCGGCTCCGACGGAGCAGCGCGATGTCGTGGATGCGAGTTTCGCGGTGTCCGAACTGATGTTCTTCGACAATGCGGCGGATCAGAAGGTCTATCAGGACCATCCGCTTCATCAGGCCTTCATCGCCGCCTGTAGTCATTTGTGGGACAAGGTGATCGTCTATGATGTGATCGACGCCTGAGGCGGGATTACACCGCGACGGGGGCGCGGATCGCGCCCTGGGGGGCGTAGTCATAGACTTCGAAATCCTCGATCCGGTATTCGAAGATGCTGGGGGGCTTGCGGAGGATCCTGAGTTTGGGCGTGCCGGACGGGGTGCGCGACAGTTGTTCGGTCACGAGATGCTCGTGGTTGAGATAGACATGCGCGTCGCCCGCGCTCCAGACCAGATCGCCGGGTTCGAGACCGGTCTGCTGTGCGAGCATCCGGAGGAGGAGCGCGGCGGAGAAGGCGTTGAAGGCGTAGCCCAGGCCGAGGTCGCAGCTGCGTTGCCACAGCATCCCCGACAGGCGGGTGCCGGCGACATGATATTGGTAGGTCATGTGGCAGGGGGGCAGCGCCATGTCGTCCAGTTCGGCGACGTTCCAGCCGGTGAAGATGTGGCGGCGGGAGGCGGGGTTGGTGCGCAGGCCGTCGACCAGCGCCGCGATCTGGTTGATGCCGGTGGCGGCGCGAATGTAGCGGCCGGGGGCCTGCACATCGGGTTCGTAGCGTGGCCAGTCGACCCATTGCTTGCCATAGACGGGGCCGAGATCGCCCCACTCTTCCGCAAAACCCTCATCGGCGAGGATCAGCGCCTCGAACGCGTCGCGGTCGATGTCCGTGCCGGTATCGCGGCGGTAACGGGCGAGCGGCCAGTCGGTCCAGATATGGACATTCTGTGCGACCAGCGGGCGGATGTTGGTGGAGCCGCTGAGGAACCAGAGCAGTTCGCGCGCGGCGACCTTCCAGGCGACGCGCTTGGTGGTCAGCAGGGGGATGGCGTCATCCGCGAGATCGAAGCGGAGTTGCGCGCCGAACAGCGAGCGCGTGCCGACGCCGGTGCGGTCGCGACGTTCGTCGCCCGTCTCCCAGACGCGGCGGAGCAGATCGAGATATTGCTGTTCGGGATGCGTCATGGATGGTCCTACTGCGCCGAGCGGGCTTCGGCCACGGCGGCCTTCAGCGCATCATAGCCGACCGCGCCCGACAGGATATGGTTGCCGATCACGAAGGTCGGCGTGCCGGTCATGCCGATCGCGCGGGCGAGACTGAGATTGTCGGCGATTTCCTGTGCGATCATCGGATCGGTGGCGGCGGTGGCGATGGTGGTGGGATCGAGCTTTTGTGCGGCGACGATCGCGGCGGACTTTTCGGGCGTCGGTGAACCCGCGGCGAAGAGTGCGCGGTGAACGGCGGCGTGGCGGCCCTGACGGGCGGCGGACAGGGCGATCGTCGCAGCCTGTTCGCTGCCGGGGCCGAGGATCGGGATTTCGCGGTAGACGACCTTCAGCTTCGGATCGGCGGCGATCAGGCGATCGAGATCGGCGACGCTGGCGCGGCAGAAACCGCACGCATAATCGGTGAATTCCACGATGACGACATCGCCCTTCGCCGCGCCGGCCCACGCGCCGCTGAACGGGGTTTCGAGTGCCTTGCGATGTTCCGCAAGCGTGCGGTCGGTATCGCGCTGTTGCAACTTGGCGACGGCTTCGGGAATGATTTCCGGATGTTCGAGGATGTAGGCGCGCACCGCCTCGCCGAAGGCGGCGCTGCCGGGGGCGGGGGCGTTGCCCGGCGGGGCGGCGGCGAGGGCGACGGCGAGGCCGCTGATGGCAAGGCCGCCGAAACCGATCGTCATCTGGGTCTTCCTGTCTTCCAGCCAGCGGCGGGGCGCGGCCTGTGTCGGGGGGGCGGGGATGGGGGCGGTGCGGCCATCCGCGGCGAACAAGGGGATTTCCGGCAATGCGGTGGCCGGTTCGACCTTGGCGGGGCGCGCCATGGGATCGGCCGGCGTGCGCGACAGGCGGAGGGGGGGCAGCCCGGACAGACGTGCGGCGCTGCGATGCCAGACCTTGCGGAGTGCGGGACCTCCGGTTGCGGCAGCGCGCTGCGCCTGCACACGGGCACGACCGGCGGCGGCGCGCGCGGCGGCTCCGCCACGGCGGGCGAGCGCGGCGGCGCGGCGGTCGATTTCGAGCGCGCGGAGATCGTCGCGCGCATTGGCGAGGCGGGTCGGGGCATCGAGCGCCTCCACGCCGCGGCGGACGGCTTCGGCACCGCGGGCAAGGCCGTGGCCGATGGTGCGGAGGACGGAGGCAGGGTCGGTGGGTGTGGTCACGGGTCTGTGGGGTTCCTGCGATCGGGTGCGGTGCGGCAATCCGGGGGGAGGCGGTGGCGAAGGTCGGGGCAGCGGGATCAGCGTTTGCGGCGGAGTTCCGCTTCGCCGCGGCTGGCCATGGCGATGTCCTGCGCGCGCAGATAATCGGGCGTGCCGGGGGGAAGGCCGCGCAGGGCGGCATCGGCATTCTGCATGGCGAGGCGGTTTTCGCCGGACAGGCTGTAGCGTTCGGCGCTGGCGAGGAGGGCGCGGGCGGTGTCGCCTTCGCCGGCATAGATGACGCCCAGTTGATACCAGGCGAAGGGGTTTTCGTCGTCTCGCTGGACGGCGACGCGCAGCACGCGCTTCGCCTCGGCGAGATTGGCCTGATCCTCCGACGCGAGCAGGGCATGGCCCAGCAAGGCGGCAATCAGCGGCTGGTCCGGCCGGGCGGCGACAGCTTCGCGGAGCGGGGCGATCGCGTCCTTCGGCTTGCCGGATTCGAGCAGCACCTGCCCCTTCAGTTCGAGATAATAAGGATCATGCGGCGCGGAGGCGACGAGCTTGTCGACCTCCAGCACCGCGCGATCGGGGTAGGCGCCGCGATGCCAGGCATAGGTGCGGGCATAGCGCGCCTGCGCGGACTGATCGCGCTCCGGATATTTCGCCATCGTGACCGGCGGATCCTGCGTGAAGCCGAACAGCTTGCCCTTGATCCGCTGGAACCGTGCCTCGATCGCCGGATCGGTGGGGACGTTGTAATAAGGCGAGGCGGTGATGTCGCCGGTGAGCGTCGCCTGACGTTCGGCGGACATGGGGTGGGTCTGCTGGAAGGGATCGGTCTTCTGGTAGCTGGAGGAATAGCGATATTCCTCCTGACGCAATTTTCCGAAGAAGCTGAGCATCCCCTTGCCCGACAGATGGGCGGTGCGCAGGAAGCCCGAGCCGGCGGCGTCCGCGCTCGATTCCTGCGCGCGGCTGAAGGAGAGATAGCTGCCCATCGCGGCCTGTTGCCCGACCGCCATCGCGGCCATGCCGGCCTCGCCCGCGCCGGCCGCCATCGCGGCGACGCCGACCAGCAGCGACAGGATGCTGATCCGGCCCGCGCCCTTGGCCATGTTGCTGCCGGAGATGACGTGGCCGCCGGTGATGTGGCCGACTTCGTGCGCGATGACGCCCTGCACTTCGGACGCATTGTCCGCCGCCATCAGCAGGCCACTATGGACGTAGACGATCTGGCCGCCGGCGACGAAAGCATTGATTTCCTTGTTGCCGATCAGGACGACCTTGAGCGCGCCGGGGCGCAGGCCGGCGGCATTGCCGATGGGGAGCGCGAGATCGTTCAGAAAGGCTTCGGTCTCGGCATCGCGCAGGATGGACTGCGCGGCGACCGGTTGCAGCGCGAGCAGATTGGCGAGGGCCAGACACAGGGCGATTCGGACGATGTGCATGGGGGACCATGACGCGGGTCGGTTGAACCTGGGCTGACGCGGGCGGGGCATGGCCGGCGTCATAGAACAAGTGGCCCGATGGTTGAACCGCCATCGGGCCTGATGATGCTTCGGTCCGGCGTGCAGCCGTCTGTCAGGTCAGGAATATTCCATTCGGGATCGTCGGCCGGCCGATGGGCGCGGACGACGATCCCGAACGGGGAGCGTGCGGAGGGATCAGGCCCCGAAGGTGCGCTGCCACCAGCCGCGACGCGGGCTGCCTTCCTGATTCTCCGGCGAGGTCGGCTCGGCGGCGGGCGGCGTTTCGGCAGGCGTCTCGACGACGGGGGCGGCTTCGGGTGCCGTCACCGCAGCGGCGGCTGCCTTGCGGGTGCGCGGGGCGCGGGCCGGGGCGGCGGGGGCTGCTTCGGCCTCTGCCGCAGGTGCGGCTTCGGCGGCATCCGCCTTCTTGCGGCGGGTGCGCTTCGGCTTGGCCTCTGCCTCGGGCGCGGCCTCGGCAACCGGAGCCGCTTCGACGACCGGTGCGGCCTCCGCTGCGGCTTCCGCCTTCGGACGACGGGTGCGCTTCGGCTTGGGAGTCACTTCCGCTTCCTGCTCGGCGACGGCCTCGACCGTAGCGGGGGCCGCTGCGGACGGGGCTTCCTCGACGATCGGGGCGGCGATCACCTCTGGCACAACCGGGGGCACGACCGGCAGATCGTCATCGCGACGGGCGCGGGGGCGGCGGCGGGGACGCGGCTTGCTGTCCTCGACCGGTGCTTCCGGCTCGGCGGTGACGGGCGTGTCGACCGAAACCTGCTCGACGGTCGCGGCGACCATCTCCGCACCGGCGGCGCTGGCTTCGTAGGCTGCACCTGCTTCGACGCCGTCGCTATCCGCGTCGACCGGATCGGCAATGCCTTCCGCGCCGGTTTCGGCCTGCTGGTCCTCGCTGCGGTTGCGGCGACCACCACGGCGTCCGCGACGGCCACGGCGGCGACGGCCTTCGCCATCCTCTTCCGACGCGGGTTCGCCATGAACGGCGGTGTCCATGTCGGCATTGGCGTGCATCGCGTCGGCATCGTCGCGATCGGCCACGGGCAGTTCGTCCACCGCGACGAGCACGTCGGCATCGGTGGTTTCGCCTTCGCCCGCAGGCTGGTCAGTGCTGGCGTCCGTATCGCCCTCTTCACGACGCCCACCGCGACGGCGGCGACGGCGCTTGCGGCCACCGCCTTCACCGTTACGCTCGCCACGATCCTCGCGGCCTTCGCGGCGCGGGCGATCCTCGCGCGGTTCGACTTCCTCGATTTCGGGGAGTTCCTCTTCGATCTCCTCCTCTTCCTCGATGTCGTCATCCTCCTCCTCATATTCCATGGGCGGGAGGACGGGGATGCGCGGCGGATGCGCGGGCGGCGGGCCGTGGCTCTCGACCGCCATGCGCGCGCCTTCGAGCTGGCCATCGGGGCAGATCTCGATCAGCACGCCATAGCGTTCCTCGATCTCGGCCAGTTCGTGGCGCTTGCGATTGAGGACGTAGAAGGCGGCTTCCTGGCTGGCACGCAGCACGAGCTGCGAACCGCGACCGCGCGCGGCCTCGTCTTCCAGCATCCGCAGTGCGGACAGGCCGGCGGAGGAGGCGGTGCGGACCAGACCGGTGCCGTCGCAATGCGGGCAGGTGCGGGTCGAGGCTTCCAGCACGCCGGTGCGGATGCGCTGGCGGCTCATTTCGAACAGGCCGAAGCTGCTGATCCGGCCGACCTGGATGCGGGCGCGGTCGTTCTTGAGCGCCTCCTTCATCGCGCGCTCGACCTTCCGGTTGTTGCCGTTCGATTCCATGTCGATGAAATCGATGACGACCAGACCGGCCATGTCGCGCAGCCGCAACTGGCGCGCAATTTCATGCGCGGCCTCAAGGTTGGTCATCAGCGCGGTCTGTTCGATATTATGTTCGCGCGTCGAACGGCCGGAGTTGATGTCGATCGACACCAGCGCCTCGGTCGGGTTGATGACGAGATAGCCACCCGACTTCAACTGGACGACCGGGTTGTACATGGCCGACAACTGTTCCTCGACCCCGCCGCGCTGGAACAGCGGCACGGTGTCGATATACAGCTTCACCTTCTTCGCCGCGGCGGGCGAGAGCAGCTTCATATATTGGCGGGCCTGACGATAGCCTTCCTCGCCCTCGACGATCACTTCCTCGATCTCGCGATTATAGATGTCGCGGATGGCGCGCTTGATGAGGTCGCTGTCGCCATAGACCAGAGCGGGCGCGGCGGACTTCAGCGTATTTTCGCGAATCTCGTCCCACAGGCGCGCCAGATAGTCGAAGTCGCGCTTGATCTCGTTGCGGGTGCGCTGGAGGCCGGCGGTGCGGACGATGCAGCCCATGGTGGACGGCAGCGCCAGATCGGCCATGATCGACTTCAGCCGCTTGCGATCGGCCCCGTTCGAAATCTTGCGGCTGATGCCGCCGCCATGCGACGTGTTGGGCATGAGCACGCAATAACGGCCGGCAAGCGACAAATAGGTGGTGAGCGCCGCACCCTTGTTGCCGCGTTCTTCCTTGACGACCTGCACCAGCAGCACCTGACGGCGGCGGATGACGTCCTGGATCTTGTAGCGGTGGCGCAGATTGGTGCGCTTCTCGCGCAGATTGTCGACGGCATGATCGTCGCCTGCGCCGCCTTCGAGCGGCTGGCGCTTGGCGACCGGTTCGCCGTCCTCGCCCAACGCGTCGTCATCCTCGTCGTCGTCATGGACGTCGGTGCGCTCGATCACATCGTCATGATGATCGTCCTCGTCCTGATCGTCGTCATCATGGTCGGATCCGCGCAGCCGCTCTTCCTCGGCCGCATGGGCGGCTTCCTCGGCGAGCAGGGCGTCGCGATCTTCCTTGGGGATCTGGTAATAATCGGGATGAATTTCGGAGAAGGCGAGGAAGCCGTGGCGGTTGCCGCCATAATCGACGAACGCCGCCTGCAGCGACGGTTCGACCCGCGTCACCTTCGCGAGATAGATATTCCCCTTAAGCTGCTTCCGCTCGGCGGATTCGAAGTCGAATTCCTCGATCCGGTGACCGTTCACCACCGCCACGCGGGTTTCTTCCCGGTGGCGCGCGTCGATCAGCATACGCATTGTCATTGTCGTTTCTCCATGCGCGGAGGGCCGGCGGGGTTCGCCGCGGCGGCGCGCGATACAAAGAGCAGGCCGTCGGCACGGAGAGATCCGGCGCCGGCATCTGCGGTTGGGGCGAATTTGCGTCCGTTCCGCATCCACGCCGGACGCAGGGCGCCACGGCTTCGTCCCGCACCGACGCACAGCGCCCGTTCGGGCGGCTGGTGTCGGTTCGGGAAATCTGGATCATGCGGAACGTCAACCTGGTCGAGCAGGGCCGCACCGAAGGCGCGCCCCGCAGATGGCCCGGGCGGCGCCTGTTCGCGGGAAGCGCGAGCGCGTTCCGACCGGATGGTCAACGTGCTAGCATCGCGCGACCCGTCGCACAAGCGATGCGGAATGCCGCGCTTTTGTGGCGGGATCGTGGCGGCGGCGTTTTTCGGGCCGGTCGTTCAGCATCATGATACGCCGCCCGGCTATGACGTTCAGATGAAGATGACTTTTCCGACCGGACCAGCCGCGCGAATCGGCTGGACTCGCAGCATCGGCCCGCGTCATGGTCGGGCGATGTCCCGGCTTGTCGCCCTGATCGCCGCGCTGCTTGCGCCGGTGCCGGCTTCGGCCGCGACGCTGCGTGCGGTGGACGTGGCGGCGGACCGGCTGACGCTGACCTTCGACGAGGCGGTGACCGGCGCGCGCATGTTCCTGCTGGACGCGCCGCAGCGGATCGCGGTCGATATCGACGGAATGCAGGCGACCAGCCTGCCGGCGGTGCCGGTGGACGGGTTCGTCAGCGGCGCGCGGGGCGGGCAGCGGGATGAGGATACGTCGCGCGTGGTGTTCGATCTGGCATCGCCGACGATCGTGACCGAGGCGGAAATGGCGCCGGACGGACGATCGCTGACGCTGTCCGTGGCGCCGGCCAGTCCGCAGCGCTTCGCCAGTGCGGCGCGGGCGCGCGTCAGGACGCTGTTCGCGCAGGTAGGGTTCCGGACCGACCGTCCGCAGACCGAGAATGGCGCGATCGTCGTACCGCTGGAACCGGCTAAACCCTATGACCGCCAAGCGACGCCGCCGGTGCGCGGCGGGCGCGGGCGCAACCGGCCGCTGGTGGTGATCGATCCCGGCCATGGCGGGCATGATCCGGGGGCGACCAGCGTCTATGGCGGGCGCAAGGAGAAGGATGCGGCGCTGGCGATCGCGCGGGCGATGCGCGACGCGCTGGTGGAAAGCGGGCGGGTGCGCGTGGCGTTGACGCGCGACGACGACCGCTTCCTCGTGCTGCACGAACGACGGGAGATTGCGCGGCGGCTGAAGGCGGACCTGTTCATTTCGATCCATGCCGACAGCGCGCCGGCCGATCTGGCGCGCGGGGCGAGCATCTATACGCTGTCGGAAGTGGCGTCGGACCAGGTGGCGGCGCGGCTGGCGGCGCGCGAGAACCGGGCGGACGTGCTGAACGGCGTCAATCTGGGCAATGCGCCGCCGGACGTCTCCTCCATCCTCGTCGATCTGGCGCAGCGGGAGTCGATGAACATGTCATCCTCCTTCGCCGGGCTGATGCAGCGGGAAATGTCCGCGACGGTGCCGTTCCGATCGCGCTATCACCGCTTTGCCGCCTTTGCGGTGCTGAAGGCGCCCGATGTGCCGTCGGTGCTGCTGGAAACCGGCTATATGAGCAATATCGAGGATTCGAAGTTCCTGTTCTCCAAGGCGGGGCAGAAGGCGATTGCGGGCGGCGTGACGCGCGCGGTGACCGCCTATTTCGCGCGGCGGATGGCGGAGCGGTAGCGGCGGGACGCTGTGCGCGTCCGGCGGGGTGCTGGTAATGGCGAACGGCCTCCCCTAAACCCGCGACCGATGGAAGAGACAAGGGAATCGACGTGGTTGCGGCTGCGTCGCGGCGGGGGCTTCTGGCGGAAGCGCTGGGTGCGCGTGGTGGCGGTGCTGGCGCTGCTGTGCGGGATCGGCGCGGGCGGATTCTGGTGGATCTTCGCGCGCGACCTGCCGTCCGCCGAACGGCTGCTGGCCTATGAGCCGCCCTTGCCCTCGCATGTCCGCGATATCAGCGGTGCGCCGGTCTATGCCTATGAGCGCGAGCGGCGGGTGGAATTGTCGTTCGACGAATTTCCGAAAGTGCTGGTGGCCGCTTTCCTGTCGGCCGAGGATAAGAGCTTCTTCGAACATGGCGGGATCGATTATCTGGCGTTCGGCAATGGCGTGTTCGAATATCTGACGAAATTCGGATCGGGGACGCGCGCGCGGGGCGGATCGACGATCACGCAGCAGGTGGCGAAAAGCGTGCTGGGCGACGAATATTCCGCCAGCCGCAAGATCCGGGAGGCGATCCTCGCGCGGCGGATCGAGAATGTGCTTTCGAAGCAGCAGATTCTTGAGATTTATCTCAACCAGATCTTTCTCGGCCGCAACGCTTATGGGGTGCAGTCGGCGGCGCGCGCTTATTTCGACAAGGATGTCGGGCAGTTGACGCTTCCGGAAGCGGCCTATCTGGCGGTGTTGCCGAAAGCGCCGTCGACGCTGACGCCCGAGCGCCATGCCGAACGTGCGCTGGAACGGCGCGGCTATGTGCTGCGGCAGATGCAGGCCAATGGCTATATCAATTCGGCGCAGCGTGCGGCGGCGGATGCGGCCCCGCTGGGCACGGTGGCGCGCGCGCGCAGAGCGGCGCGGCCGGTGGGCGGCTATTTCATCGAGGAAGTGCGCCGCGACCTGATCGGCCGTTATGGCGAGAAGGCGGAGGCGGGGCCGTACAGCGTCTATGCCGGCGGATTGTGGGTGCGGACGTCGCTGGACCCGAAGGTGCAGAAGGCGGCGGAGGACGCGCTACGCGACGGGCTGATGCGCTATGATGCCGGCCGTGGCTGGCGCGGGGCGATCGCGAAGATCGATGCGGCGGAACTGGGCGCGGACGGCAATTGGCGGACGCAATTGGTGCGCGCGAATGTCGGCACGGGCTATGGCGACTGGCGCGCGGCGGTGGTGCTGGCCAAGGGGCGCGGGCAGGCGGAGATCGGCTTCGCCAACGGATCGACCGGCACGCTGCCGGCCTGGGGGGCGGCGATGCCGCGCCGGGGGATCGGCAGCACGGCGTTCGCATTCCTGAAACCGGGCGACATCATCGTGGTGAAGCAGCAGGGGCGCGACTGGCTGCTCCGTAGCATCCCCGAAATTTCCGGCGCAATGGTGGCGGAAGATCCGCATAGCGGGCGCGTGCTGGCGATGCAGGGCGGGTTCGACGAACGCGGCAACAGCTTCAACCGCGCGACGCAGGCGATGCGGCAGCCGGGATCGAGCTTCAAGCCGTTCGTCTATGCCAGCGCGCTGGATGCGGGGATGACACCGGCGTCGATCATCGTCGACGGGCCGTTCTGCGTCTATCAGTCGGCGCGACTGGGGCGGAAATGCTTCCGCAACTTCTCGGGCGCGAACGCCGGGCCGCAGACGATGCGCTGGGGTGTGGAACAGTCGCGCAACCTGATGACGGTGCGCGCGGCGTCGCAGACCGGCATGGGCAAGGTGGTGGCGACGGCGAAGGCGATGGGGATCGGCGATTATCCCGCGACGCTGGCGATCTCGCTGGGCGCGGGCGACACGACGGTGCTGAAGCTGACCAACGCCTATGCGATGCTGGCCAATCAGGGGCGCGCGCTGAAGCCGACGTTGATCGACCTGATCCAGGACCGGCATGGCAATGTGATCTACCGTGCCGATATGCGGCCGTGCGACGGCTGCAATGCCAAGGACTGGGACGGCAAACCGATGCCGCGGCCGCGGATGCGGACGAAGCAGGCGATGGATGCGATGACCGCCTATCAGACCGTCCACATCCTGGAAGGCGTGGTGCAGCGCGGCACCGCGCAGACGCTGCGCGACCTGAACCGGCCGCTGTTCGGCAAGACGGGGACATCGACCGGGCCGACCAATGTATGGTTCGTCGGCGGATCGCAGGATCTGGTGGCGGGCGTCTATCTGGGGTTCGACAAGCCGCGATCCATGGGCGGCTATGCGCAGGGCGGCACGGTGGCGGCGCCGGTGTTCAAGCAGTTCGCGCAGGTCGCGATGGCGGACATGCCGGTGGTGCCGTTCCGTGCGCCGCCGGGCATCCGCATGGTGCGGATCGACCGGCGGTCGGGCCGCAAGGTCTATGGCGCATGGCCGACCAGCGAGCCGAAGGCGGCGGTGATCTGGGAAGCGTTCAAGCCCGAAAGCGAACCGCGCCGGACGATCCGCCGCGCGGCGCTGGTGGAACGCGCGCGACCGAAGGCCGCAGACCCGGCGGAGGCGCGGCGCGTGCAGCGGGCGCGCGACAATGACTTCCTACAGGAGCAGGGCGGGATCTACTGATCGGGCGTTGTTTGCTTATACCAAAGTATATTTGACCTGTTTCATTGTAACAAAGTGTAAAAATCGGATGAATTCCGCAACTGCGTCTTCTCCCGTTCCGTAAGCCTGTCGACGGTCGTGTTTTGTCTGCCTCTGGATCGTCGGCGGGGTTACGAAGTTCAGGGAAGGAAGCATGATGAGGAAATGCATTACCGCGATGATCGCGGCCATGACATTTGCGAGCGGCGCACAGGCCGCGACGGTCTTCGGCGTGGACGAATTGAACAATCTGGTGCGGTTCGACAGCCGTAATCCGGGCGGGACATTGTCCAGTGTCGCCATTACGGGTCTGCCCGACAGTCTTCAGGCGATCGATTTCCGGCCACTGAACAATATGCTGTACGGGCTGGGCAGCGATCGCGCAATCTACACGATCAACACCGGCAGCGGCGTCGCGACGGCGGTCAGCGGTCCGCTCGCGCTGGCGGGTACGGAATATGCGTTCGATTTCAATCCGACGATCGACCGCTTGCGGATCGTGTCCAACACCAATGAGAATTATGTGTTCGACCCGAACAGCGGATCGCTGACCACCGCGACCAGCGTCTTCTTCAACAATGGCGACGCCAACCAGAATGGCAATCCGGACGTGACGGCGGGTGCCTATACCAGCGCGGCCTTCGGTGCGCCGGGGACGTCGACCCAGCTTTACGGCATCGATACGCGCAACGACGTGCTGGTGCGGCAGGCGAACAGTGCGGGCACGCTGACGACGGTCGGCAGTCTGGGTGCGAATTTGGGGACGCGCACCAATTTCGACATCCTGGGCAGTGACGCCTTCGTGTCGAACGGGCGTTCCTTCTACAGCGTCAATCTGGCGAGCGGTGCGCTGACGACGCTGGGTACGCTGGACCGGCAACTGTTCGGCATCGCGATTTCGGCCGTGCCGGAACCGGCAAGCTGGGCGATGATGATGCTGGGCTTTGGCGGGATCGGCTTTGCGATGCGTCGCAACCGTCAACCGGTGCTGGCTACGGCGTAAGGTGGAACGGGTTCGGGCCATCGGCGTCTTCTCGCCGTTCGATGGCCCGGATGGCCTTAAAGCCTCATGACTTCATACTGACCCGCTGGTCCCGAGGGTAGCCGAGGCTGCCAGCCTTCGGGCTTCTCGACTGCGCTCGAAGAAATCCCTCGACTGCGCTCGGGATAAGCGGGGCAGGATTATGTCATCTCCCCCTAGAACAAGCCCGGCACCGTGCGTTGTGCGACGGTCGGGCGGTCGGGGACGAGCAGGTTTTGGCCCCCAAGCGACTGGCCGGTGATCGTGCCGCTGGTGCGGCTGATGGGCGTGCAGGGGCGGCCGGCGAGGAAGTCGAGCGCGCGGGCGAGGCTGGCTTCGCGGCGGTCGCCGAGCGGGACGGCGAGGTCGTCGCTGGCCGCGCACGACGCTTCGACGGTGCCGGCAAGGCCGTTGAAGTATGCGGCGGAACGGGCGCTGTTCTGCACCGCCAGCGCCACCACGCGCAGGCGATCGTCGCATTCGCTGCGGTCGAGCGCGATCTGGCCGACCGGTTTGCCATAGGTGTTGGTGCCGATCAGCGCGGAGCGGGCGCGGAGATAGGGTGTCATCGCGTTGATGACGAGTTCGCTGGCCGACGCGGTGCCTTCGGTGCCGATGAACGCGATCCGCGACGGCGCGATCGATTCGGGTTGCGGGCGGAACAGGCGAACCCTGTCGTTGGCGGATTTTTCGGGACGGAAGCTGGTATAGCCCTGCACGTCGCCGGTGGACCGGTCGCGGCCGAGCAGGTCGTTCAGCAGCTCCGCGATGGAAATGATGCCCCCGCCATTATAGCGAAGATCGACGATCAGTTCTGTGACGCCCTGTTCGCGGAAGCGCGCAAAGGCGGCGCGGAGCGCGGGGTCGGCGGTTTCGATGAAGGTGCGCAGCGCGACATAGCCGACCTTGCGCCCGCCTTCGTCGAAGATCTGCGTGCCGTACCGGGCGGAGACCGGCGTCAGCGCGAAATCGGCCTTGGTCACGCTGATGTCGCGGACGCCGGCGCGATCCGAAATGCGCAGCAGGCGGGTGACGCCGGGAACATCGTCGCCCAGCGCGTCATAGATGCCATATTCGCCCTGCGCGGCGAAGAGCGAGGCGACGGTGCGCAGATTGGCAGCGCTGGTGCCGATGGCGAGGATTTCGGCACCGCGATCGATGCCGGCATTCAGCGCCGGCCCGCCTTCGAATGCCTCCGCCACCATCACGCGGCGCTGGGCCGTGTCGGACGACAGCCGGAAACCGAGACCGGCGCTCTCGCCATTGGCGTAATAGCCATCCTCCTCGCGGATCGAGGTCAGATAGGTGAAATAGCGATCCTTGCGCTGGGCGCGCGCATTGGCCGTGAGCGCATCGATATAGCTGTCGACCGACGTATAGCCGGCGGGATCGAGGCTGGCGGGCAGGGTTTCGGGGAAGAGATACCATTCGCGCAATTGCGCGGCGGCCCAGTCCTGCCGCGCGCGCAATCCGCAGGTGGCGGTGGAGACTGGCGTGGAGCCGCCCGAACCCGTCGATCCGCCGGTTCCCGTCGTGCCGCCGGACGACGCCGATCCTCCGGACCCACCCCCGCCGCAGGCCGACAGCATCGCCGCCAGTCCGAGCATCGCACCCCATGTCCCACGTTTCATGCATGTCCCCCTGTTCGCGGTGCAGACTAAGGGCGAAGCGGTGCGCTGTCAGGCGAAATGCGCGGCGGCATGGCGCGCGGTGGCGACGGTGGCGGTGCCGCGGGATCGCGACTTGCGGAAAGGGGGTCGCATCCCCTATTCGCAGCCATTGGGTGTCGGCTGGCCGGATGGCCGCGGCACGACCGTACCGGAGAATAGATATGCGCGCCGAAGCGCAAGCCCATGCCGACCAGATCAACGCCGCGCTGGCCTTGCTCCGCCGTTTCCTCGACTGGGACCGCGCGCTGCGCCGGCTGGAGGAGTTGAACAACCGCGTCGAGGATCCGACGCTGTGGAACGACCCGAAGGCGGCGCAGGAAGTGATGCGCGAACGCCGCCGGCTGGACGAGGCGGTGAACGCCACGCGTGCGATCGAAAGCGAGCTGGCGGACACGATCGAACTGATCGAGATGGCCGAGGACGAAGGCGACACCGCGATGGCGGATGACGGCGTCGCCAGCCTGGCATTGCTGGCCGAACGGGCGGAGCGCGACAAGGTGACCGCGCTGCTGGCGGGCGAGGCCGATGGCAATAACAGCTATATCGAGGTCAATGCCGGCGCGGGCGGGACCGAGAGCCAGGACTGGGCGGGGATGCTCAGCCGCATGTATACGCGCTGGGCCGAACGGCGCGGGCTGAAGGTCGAGCTGATCGATCATCATTCGGGCGAGCAGGCGGGGATCAAGTCCGCGACCATCCTGGTCAAGGGCGAGAATGCCTATGGCTATGCCAAGACCGAAAGCGGCGTGCACCGGCTGGTGCGGATCAGCCCCTATGACAGCGCCGCGCGGCGGCACACGAGCTTCGCGTCGGTCTGGGTCTATCCCGAAGTGGACGACGATATCGATATCGAGGTTCTGGACAAGGATCTGAAGATCGACACCTATCGCGCGTCCGGTTCGGGCGGGCAGCATGTGAACACGACCGATTCCGCGGTGCGCATCACGCATATCCCGACCGGAATCATCGTGGCGTGCCAGAATCAGCGATCGCAGCACAAGAACAAGGCCGAGGCGCTGAAGCAGCTGAAGGCGCGCATGTATGAGCGCGAGCTGGCGATCCGCGAGGCGGCGGCGGACGAAGGCTATGCGGCGAAGACCGAGATCGGCTGGGGCCACCAGATCCGCTCCTATGTGCTGCAGCCCTATCAGCTGGTGAAGGATCTGCGCACGGGCGTGACCTCCACCGCGCCGGGCGACGTGCTGGACGGCGATCTCGACAAGTTCATGGCGGCGGCGCTGTCGCAGCGCGTGACCGGTGAAGAGGTCGATGTCGAGGATGTCGAGTGAGACGGCGCGCCTGCGCCGGATTGCTGATGCTGCTGGTCGGGTGCGGGGCGACGCCCGCGCCGCCGGCGCCCGATGGGCAATCGGAACCGGGCGCATGGGCCTTTCCGCAGGCACGGCGGCTGGTCGCGCCGATCGTGTCGGATCGCTGGTCCAACGAGGAGGATCGCGACCGGCTGCGTGAGGCGGACCGGGTGATGGACTATTCGGGCGTGAGGCCAGGCATGACCGTGGCCGATATCGGCGCGGGCGAAGGCTATTATACCATCCGGCTGGCGCAGCGCGTGGGCAAGGATGGCCGCGTGCTGGCGGAGGATATCCTGCCCGCCGTGCGCGACAAGCTGGCGGCGCGCGTGACGCGCGAGGCGCTGGATACGGTGAGCGTCCGGCTGGGCACGCCGGCCGATCCCAAGCTGCCCGAACATAGCTTCGACCGGGTGTTTCTCGTGCATATGTATCACGAGATCGCCGCGCCTTATGAATTTCTGTGGCGGTTGCGGCCGGCCTTGCGGCCCGGCGGGCGCGTGGTGGTGGTGGATGCCGACCGCCCGACCGCCAATCATGGCACGCCGCCGGCGCTGCTGGACTGCGAGATGGCGGCGGTCGGCTATCAGCGGGTCGAACGGCGGGCAATGCCCTCGGCGGGCGGCTATCTGGCGATGTACGAGGCGCGAGGCGCGCGACCGGAGCCGGCGGCGATCATGCCGTGCGCGGGGTGAGGGCGTTCCGCCGCGTCCCGTAAAGGGGCGGTGGCGTGGGCAACAGGACGGCCGGTTCGGGGCGTGGGGCGTTTCCGGTGCATCCGATATCGACCTGTCCGGGACGAGCGCCTACACCGGGGCCTGCTTCCTGTCCGGAGATAGTGTGTGCGCCTTGCCGTATTGATCGATGCCGATAACGCATCCCCGAATGTGATCGGGCCGCTGCTGTCCGAAGTGGCGGCGCTGGGAACGGCGGTGGTGAAGCGCATCTATGGCGATTTCACGATGCAGAATCTGGCGGGGTGGCGGAACCCGCTGATGGAACATGCGATCCAGCCGATCCAGCAATTCCGCAATACGATCGGCAAGAATGCCAGCGACAGCGCGCTCATCATCGATGCGATGGACCTGCTGCATCAGGGGAGCCTGGATGGCTTCTGCCTGGTGACGAGCGACAGCGATTTCACGCGGCTGGCGACGCGGATCCGCGAAAACGGGCTGACCGTGTTCGGGTTCGGCGAGAAGAAGACGCCGAAGCCCTTCATCAGCGCGTGCGACCGGTTCATCTATACCGAATTGTTCCGGCAGAAGGGGGCGGCCGCCGCGGCGGCGGGCGCATCCGCCAGCGCGGCGAAGCCGGCCGCGAAGGCGACGCCTGCACCGGAGCCGGTGGTGGCGGCAACGGCCCCGGCGACGCTGGAATCCCCCGCCGATTTCCGCCCGGCGCTGGACGAGGCGTTCGATGCGGTGATCGGCGACGACAAGCGCGTGCCGCTGGGCGTGGTCGGCACGCAGATCCAGAAGCTGATGCCCGATTTCGACCCGCGCAATTACGGGATGCGCAAGCTGAGCGATCTGGTCGAGAACGAGAAGGGCTATGACATCCTGCGCGAGAAGGTCGCGGCGGGGGGCGACCGGCTGTATGTCGAGCGCATCAGCACGACGCCGGTGCGGCGGAGCCGCTGAGCCGGACGCGCCTTTGCGGCATCTTTACGTGTCTGCCCCATGGGGGGACGGGACGGATGGGTGGCCGAAGGGGCGATGATGGCGGGTGGGGGCGAGGCGGCGGAAGGACGGCTGCTGGCGGCGGCGATCGGGACGGTCGGCGCGGGCGTGCTGGCGCTGGGCGTCGGTGCCTGGTTCGCCGGGGCGGCAATGCGCGTGCCGGCGCAGGCGACGCCGGTCGCAAGGCCGAAGGTGCGGATGGCGGCGCGCGGCAAGGCGATCGCGCCGGCCAGTGCCGTCGTGAAGGCCGACGCCGTGGCGGAGGGCATGGTGATCCGGCGCGTGCTGGATGTGCCGCGGCCCTTCACCCATGGCGATTATGTGTGGGACGATGCGGGCGTGCCGGCCGGGCGCGTGGTAGTGACGGTTGACCTGATGGCGCAGACATTATCCGTGTTTCGCGCGGGTTATGAGATCGGGACGGCGGTGATCCTGTACGGCGCGGATGAAAAGCCGACGCCGCTGGGGATCTTTCCGGTCACGCAGAAGGATGCCCGCCATGTGTCCAGCCTCTATGATGCGCCGATGCCCTATATGCTGCGGCTTACCGCGGACGGCGTGTCGATCCATGGCAGCGATGTGCGGTATGGCTATGTGAGCCATGGCTGCATCGGGGTGCCGACGCCCTTTGCGGCGAAGCTGTTCGGCGTGGTGAAGCTGGGCGACCGGGTGATCGTGACGCGCGGCGAGATGGTGCGGCAGGGGCAGGCGATCAGCGCGGCTTGAGGGGGGGGCTTTCGGCTCAGTCCTTAATTCCCCATTCCGTCCGGCCCGAGCGCAGTCGAGGGGCTTCTTCGAGCGTCGTCGAGAAGGTCGAAGGTCGGCGACCTCGGCTTCGCTCGGTCGGTCCCTCGACTGCGCTCGGGATGGGCGGAGTGGTTTGAGGACGGTGTTTTTCCCCCCCGATCCTATCCCGCGATGCGGGTGTAGCGGCCGTCGAGATAGACGAGCGGATCGACCTCGCCATGCGAGCGGACGTCGATGAGGCGGCCGACGAAGATGCCGTGGGTGCCGTAGCTGAGCGAGATGTCGTTGTGGCAGATGAAGCTGGCCTGCGCGTCGGCGAGGACGGGGACGCCCGATGGGCCGGTGATCCAGTCGCCGACGGTGAAGCGGTCCTCGCCCGACAGGCCGCCGCCGCTGGCGCGGCTGACGGCTTCGTGATGATGGGCGAGGACGTTGATGCAGAAATTCGCCCCCGCCGCGAGCGGCGCATGGAGCGACGCCGAGCGGTTGACCGACAGGATCATCGAGGGCGGGTCCATCGACAGCGCATCGACCGCGGTAGCGGCCATGGCGTAGCGACGGCCTTCGTGCAGGCAGGTGATGACGGTGACCGACTTGGCCATGCGCCGCAGCGCCAGTCGGACGGCGGCGGCGAGCGTCGCGGTGTCGGTGGCGGGCGGGGTCTGGCCGGTGTCGGTCATGGTCATTCGGCGCTCCAGTAGATGTCGATCGCGGCTTCGGTCGCGGCCAGCACGCGGCCGATCGGCAAGGTCGACGACGGACCTTCCTCGATCGCGCGTTCCAGCACGGCCTTCTTCGCGTCGCCCGCGATGGTGACGATCATGGCATGGCCGGCGGCAAGCGCGGGCAAGGTGAGCGTGACGCGGTTGGCGGGGCGATCGGCGGGCATCGGATCCGGCCGGACACCGACGGCGCGGCGTGCGGCGGGGCCGGCGACGGCGTGCTGGAAGTCCGGGCCGGGGAAGATCGACGCGGTATGCCCGTCCTCGCCCATGCCTAGCCAGACCAGATCGGGCGGGAAATGCAGATCGGCCATGCGCGCATCGGCGGCCTTGCCGGTGGCGGCGGGATCGTCACCCGTCTCCGCGCCCTGCACCAGCGGGACGAGCGTCGCGCCGGTCTTGCCCGCCATCTTCTTCAGTTCGGCGAAGTTGCTGAGCGCGTCGTCATCGGGAACGATGCGGTCGTCGGTCAGGGTGATGACCACCTTGTCCCAGGTGATCTTGCGCTTGCCCAGCTCGGTGAAGATGGCGGCGGGCATGGAGCCGCCCGTCACCGCGAGCAGCGCATGGCCACGGCCGGCAAGCGCGCGTTCGATCACGAATTCGATATCGTCGGCAACCTGTTGCGCAAGGCTCTTGCGATCCTCGAACTCCCACCACTCGGCTTCGATCATCGTCGTCATACTCCTTGGCTTCGGGGCGTGCTCTTAGCGGATGGGGTAAAGGGTGGCGAGGGGGACTGTTCCCATGTCGACAGCGTTCATCCCTGCCCGGAACGTAGCGGATGGGGCGGCGGGTCCGTTCTCTACAGGCTCGAACCGAACGGAAGAGGGATTGGGGAAAAAGGTCTCGCGCTGCCTATAATGTGCGGACGAGCAGGCGCGCGACGGCGGCCCAGGGTGGATCGGGCAGGACCTGTTGCCGCATCCCGGCACCGAGCGGGAGCATCTGGAGCATTCCGGCCTCGCGCCCGATCAGGCGACCGAACAGGAAGCGGCCGGCGGGGCGGGGGACGAGGATGTCGCGGTTGAGCGCGGCGGGGAAACCGTCCGCCGCGACGCGCTGGCACCAGAGGACATCGCCGGCGCGATAGTCGCCGACGCCGGCCTCGACGATGATTGCGACCTGATCGGGTGCGGGGCGGGGGGGCAGGACAACGTCCGACTGGCGGGGGGCGACCGCGCCGCCGCCGCCAAGAATCGCCGCGACGGGGAGGTCCGACTGATCCGGCAAGCGAACGAGATCGGCGGCGGGGACGCCCAGCGCGGCGGCGATGCGGTTGAGCCAGACGACCGAGACCGTCCGCATCCCGGTTTCCAGCCGGCCGATCGTCTGCGCGGTGGTCGGCGGGACGCAGGCATCGGCGACGTCCTGCAACGTCATGCCCCTGGCCCTTCGGACATCCCGGATGATGGTAATCATGACGATCCTTTAACCGTTACGGTTATAGTGCTGTCCTACAATCAGGCTGCTGTGGCAAGTCCGTCCTTCACAGCGGGAGGATCGGCATGGGCGTGGAACTGGATCGGCGCGGGCGGGCGGTCATGGCGGCGCTGGCCGCGGGGCGCAGGCTGTCGGACACGCCAGCGGCACTCGCAGAGATTCTGGTGCGGCATGATTTGGCGCGGGTGGAGAATGGCTGTCTGGTCGCGACAGCGGCGGGGCGGGGATGGACGGTGCGCGATGCGCGGCCCGAGGGCGCGAACCGGTTGCTGGCGGAACGGACGCTGGCCGCGGCGGAAGGCGGCGGGCGGCGCGTGACGGTGAATCTGGGCGAATCGCCGCTGGGGTGGCTGCGCGCGCGGGGCCATGTCGATGCGCGGCAATATGAGGCGGGCGAGCGGCTGCGCGCCGACTGGGAGACCGCGCAACTGGCGCCGCGCGTGACGATGCGCTGGGACGCCGCCGCGACGCCGGGCGGGAACGGCGCGCCGGGGATCGACCCGACCACCGCGCAACTGGGCGCGAAACGGCGGTTCGAGGCCGCGGTGGCGGCGGCGGGGCCGGGCCTGTCCGACATGCTGTGGCGCGTGGCCTGCGCGGGCGAGGGGCTGGAGGCGGCGGAACGCGCGCTGGGATGGCCGAAGCGATCGGGCAAGCTGGTGCTGGGATTGGCGCTGGACCGGGTGGCGGGGTTTTACGGGATAGGGTGAGGTAGCCTGCGATCTGCATCGATCCGCGGGTGTTCAGCCGACGATAGCCGGCCAGTTCCGTTGATCCGGTTAGCGTTGTCTTAACCATCCTCTAGCTATGGCCTGCGGAACGGAGGTCCTGACCCATGGAACATTTGCAGATCAGTGCTGGATGCGCGGCAGAGGTTGAAGCGCCCTGCGAAAACGCAGCAGGAAACGAGATCATTGATCTCTTGATGACGATCCTGTCGGATCGGCTCGATCACCCGGAGCTTTGGCCCGAGATTGGCGGGATCCTGCAAATCTGCCCGGAGCTTCCACACCTGCTGATCGAGCGGATAAACATTGAAAGTGATCGCTGGCGTCGGGTCGAGTTGAATCTGATTCTATTGGTCTGCCTTTCGGCGCTTGGCCAGCTGGATCGCGCATTGGCGGAAATCGAGCCAATCATGGTAACCGCAAGTCAATCGGCACTGATCCAAGGCGTCGCTTTTTATCTGGAAGGCCTTAAGGATCCAGAAAATCCTAAATATCGGTTGGCCGGAAAAATCTGTCGGCATCCGTTTCAGCAATTTGACGTTCTGGAGAGGAGCGCGCATCTATGCTGTGCAAGTTTCCTGAACAAATCAGTAGGTGATCTTTCCATGCAAAATTGGGAAGCTGTCTGGAATTCTGATATCGCACAAGATATTCGCGCAAGTATTCATGACGGTTCATATCGTTACTGCAATAAAATGTCATGTTCGGTTATTCAGGCGAAATGCCTTGATGATCGAGATTCTTTGATGAAAGAGTCTGAAAAATGGAATCAAATTCTGAGCAATCAGAAAATCATGATTGAAGAAGGGCCGATTACTGTTAATCTGGCCTATGATCGTACATGCAATCTAAGTTGTCCAAGCTGCCGGATGGAAAATTATGCTGCAGATCAAGAGACGCGTGAACGTTTTGAAGATATGCAGAATAATAAGATATTGCCGCTTTTGAAAAATGCGGAGACCGTTTTTGTGACGGGATCAGGAGATCCTTTTGCAAGCAAGAACTTTAGAAGCCTGATGAAAAAGCTGACGATTGAAGAATATCCGGCGCTCAAGTTTCAGATCATGACGAATGGCATGTTGTTCACGTCGCGCCAGTGGGAGATGTTTCCCATGATTCACGGTCGAGTTAAAATACTGAAGATCAGTATCGATGCAGCATGTGGTCCGACCCATGAGTTGCTCCGCCGTGGTGCAAGGTGGTCAACGATGCTGGAGAATATGAAATTTGCGGGTACGCTGACTGCAGCCGGACTCGTAGAGCATTTCGAACTTGTCTTCGTGGTTCAAACGGAAAATTATCGTGAAATGGGCGATGCAGTTGATCTTGCTAAATCGGTGGGTGCAAAGACGATATTCTTCGCGCGTCTGACGAATTGGGGAACATTTTCAAATGAGCAGTATCAGCAGAAGGCCGTATTCTTGCGTGCTCATCCATTATATGAGGATTTTATGAGCCGAATGGCGGATCCAAGATTACTGGATCCTATCGTGGTGCTTGGTGATCTGGAGAATTTCCTTCCCCATGAGGACGGGACTTCGTCAACTGCTATCGAGCTTGTTGCTGCGTAGCCTGATGCGATTCCGCTGCTCGCAGGGTTTCTGTGAAATCCCTGCGAGCAGCGGAAAATCGTCTGTCCGGCGCTAGGAGAGCATTTTATGTCTCTCACGCGCTACGGATCGTTATGCCGATCAGGCGTCCTCGGCCGGATCGGCGTGCGATTCGTCGGTGGGGGCGTCTTCCGCTTTCGCCTGTTCGGCGGCGGTGTCGCGATAATAGGGGGCGACGGTGCCTTTGAGGGTGATCGTCATCGGATTGCCCTTGCGGTCTAGCGTGCGGCCGACGGCCATCTTCACCCAGCCTTCGGAGATGCAATATTCGTCGACATTGGTTTTTTCCACGCCGTTGAACACGATGCCGACGCCGCGCTGCAGATGTTCCGGCAGGAAATAGGGGCTTTTCGGGTTGGTGGACAGGCGATCGGGGGGCGTGTCGGTCATGGGCTTCGTGCTTCCGTTGGTCATGTTCCCGTCCCGATAGCGCGCGCGGACATTTTACGCTATCGGCGCGGCCATGCTGAATCTGAACGGAATCACGGTGCGTCTTGGCGGACGCACCATCCTCGACCGCGCGACCGCCGCGCTGCCGACGCGGGCGCGCGTCGGGCTGATCGGGCGCAACGGCGCGGGCAAGTCCACGCTGATGAAGGTCATTTGCGGGCTGGGCGATGCCGACGAAGGCACGGTCGAAATGCCGAAGGGCGCGAAGATCGGCTATATCGCGCAGGAAGCGCCGTCGGGCACGGCGACCCCGTTCGAGACGGTGCTGGCCGCCGATACCGAGCGCGAGGCGTTGCTGAAGGAAAGCGAGACCGAACATGACCCCGACCGGCTGGGCGAGGTGCATGAACGGCTGATCGCGATCGACGCCTATGGCGCGCCGGCGCGGGCGGCGCGGATCCTGGTCGGGCTGGGGTTCGACGAGGAGATGCAGGGGCGGCCGCTGGACAGCTATTCGGGTGGCTGGAAGATGCGCGTCGCGCTGGCGGCGTTGCTGTTTTCGGGGCCGGACCTGCTGATGCTCGACGAACCGTCGAACCATCTGGATCTGGAAGCCACGATGTGGCTGGAAAATTTCCTGAAGGGCTACCGGGCGACGATGGTGGTCATCAGCCACGAACGCGACCTGCTCAACAATGTCGTCGACTATATCCTGCATCTGGAGAATGGGCAGACCACGCTGTACGCGGGCGGTTATGACTCGTTCGAGCGGCAGCGGGCGGAGCGGCTGGCGCAGCTGGAATCGGCACGGGCGAGCCAGGCCAAGCAGCGCGAGAAGTTGCAGGACTATATCGCGCGCAACTCGGCGCGCGCATCGACCGCCAAGCAGGCGCAGTCGCGCGCCAAGGCTTTGGCCCGGATGCAGCCGATCGCGAGTGCGGCGGAAGACCCGACTCTGTCGTTCAACTTCCCCGATCCGAGCGAATTGCGGCCGCCGCTGGTGACGCTGGACATGGCGGCGGTGGGCTACGCCGAAAAGCCGATTTTGCAGCGGCTGAACTTCCGGCTGGACCCGGACGACCGGGTCGCGCTGCTCGGGCGGAACGGCAATGGCAAGACGACGCTGGCGCGGCTGCTGGCGGCGCAATTGCCGGCGATGGAGGGGGACATGACCTCCAGCGGCAAGATGAAGGTCGGTTATTTCACCCAATATCAGGTGGAGGAACTGGACACGACCGATACGCCGCTGGAGCATATGACCCGGATCATGAAGGGCATGTCGCCCGGCGCGGTGCGGGCGCAACTGGGGCGGTTCGGTTTTTCCGGCGACAAGGCGCTGACCAAGGTCGGCAAATTGTCCGGCGGCGAGCGGGCGCGGCTGGCGCTGGCACTGATTACGCGGGAAGCGCCGCACATGCTGATCCTCGACGAGCCGACGAACCATCTGGACGTCGATTCGCGCGAGGCGCTGGTGCAGGCGCTGAACGACTATTCGGGCGCGGTGGTGCTGGTCAGCCATGACCGGCACATGCTGGAACTGACCGCGGACCGGCTGGTGCTGGTCGATAACGGGACGGCGACCGAATATTCCGGGTCGCTCGACGATTATACCGACATGGTGCTGAAGGGATCGGGCGGATCGTCCGGGGATGCGGCATCGGGCGGCGGCAAGTCGAAGTCCAAGCAGGATCGCAAGGCGGCGGCGGAACTGCGCGAGAAATCGCAGGGGCTGCGCAAGGCGGTGCAGGCGGCGGAACGCGAGATGGCGAAATATTCCGCGATCCGGGGCGAGATCGACCTGGCGATGTTCGACCCGAAATCGGCGGGTGCGGCCTATGCCAAGATGACGATGTCGCAACTGATGAAGGCCCGGGCGGAGGCGGAAGCCGGACTGGCAGCGGCCGAGGCGAAATGGGTCGAGGCGAGCGAGGTGCTGGAGAAGGCGGCGGCCTGATCCGCCCGGCCCGTGCGACGCAAGATAGAGGATAGCGCATGAATTATCGCAGGATCGGGCGCTGGGCGGCCGGCGTGGGCGCGGTCGCGGCGGCGGGAGCCGGTCTCTACTGGCTGCGCGAGCGCGCGACCGAGAAGCCGGATTATGTGGCGGTGGAGGAAGAGGGCGTGTTCGCGCTGCGCCGCTATCCGCCGATCCTGGTGGCGCGGACGGTGCAGCCGGGCGGGCGCGACCGCGCGCTGGGGCAGGGTTTTGGCGTGCTGGCGGGGTATATCTTCGCCGAACATCGCAGCGGCGACGAAATTCCGATGACCGCGCCGGTGCTGGCCGAGCGGGTGGAGGGGCGCGGTTGGCGGGTCAGCTTCGTCATGCCGAAAATCTATACGCGCGACACGCTGCCGGTGCCGGAGGCGGGGACGGAGATTGCGATGATCCCGGCGCGGCGGGTGGCGGCGATCCGCTTGGCGGGCAAGGCGGATGACGCGATGCTGGCGGAGAAGAGCGCGGAACTGGCGGCGTGGATCGTAGCGCGCGGCCTGACGCCTGTCGGGGGCGTGGAACATGCCTTCTTCAACGCGCCGTTCATTCCGGGACCGATGCGGCATAACGAGATCTGGCAGGTCGTCGACTGAACCTATCTGGTACTTTATGCTTGACAGCGCGACGCTGATCTGGCACATGAAGTGAACGATACAGAATTCCGAAAGGGGCCGGGGCGGGACATCGCCTTTCGGCCCCTTTCCTGTTCGGGGGGAAAGCGTGGCGCGGGAAACGAGGCCGGTGACATGGTGCGCCACGATCGAGAAGGCGTTCCTGATCGAACTTGCGGGATCGGCGAACGTCACGCGATCGGCGATCGCGGCGGGGACCAGCGACAAGCGGGCATGGCAAAGACGGCAGGTGGACGCGAAATTCCGCGCCGCCTTTCTGCGTGCGTTGGCGGAAGGATATTTGCGGCTGGAACTGCGGATGCTGGAACGGGCGCTGGCACGGGCCTTTGGCGGGGCGCGGGAGGAGAGCGGGCCGTCGGTGGAGGAGGAGCGGCTTTGGCTGCAATTGCTGAGGCAGCACCGGGCGGCGGTGCAGGCGACCGAGATCTTCGAGGAGATCGAGGATCTGGCGGTGGTGAAGCAGCGCATCGCGGACAAGCTGGCGGAGATGAACCGGCGGTTGGTGGCGGTGGCGGGATAGGGGGCGGCGGATGGAACGATCGGCGGGCGAGCGGCTGGCGACCTTGCCCGAGGCGGAGCGGCGGCGGATCATCGGCGGGCTGGGCGAGACCGTGCGGAGCATCGAGCATCATTGGCCGACATGGGCACGGCCGGGGCAGCGCGCGCCGGCCGGGGACTGGCATGTCTGGCTGATGCTGGGCGGTCGCGGGTTCGGCAAGACGCGGGCGGGCGCGGAATGGGTGCGCGCGCAGGTGGAACAGGCGCCCGGCGTGCAGGTGGCGCTGGTGGGGGCGACGTATGCCGAGGCGCGGGCGGTGATGGTGGAGGGGGAGAGCGGGTTGCTCGCCATCGCGCCGCCGGGGAGCGCGCCATGCTGGGAACCGTCGCTGCGCCGGTTGCGCTGGCCGGGGGGCGGGACGGCCTATGTCTATTCCGCGGCGGAACCGGAGGCGTTGCGCGGGCCGCAACATCATTTCGCCTGGGCCGACGAGATTGCGAAATGGAAGGGGGGCGATGCGGCGTGGGACAATCTGGCGATGGGATTGCGGCTGGGGCAGGCCCCGCGGATCGTGGCGACGACGACGCCGCGGCCAGTGCCGCTGGTGCGGCGGCTGATGGCGTTGCCGGGCGTGACGGTGACGCGCGGGCGGACGGCGGAGAATCGCGCGCATCTGGCGGACAGTTTCGTGGCGACGATGGAGGCGCTGTATGGCGGCACGCGGCTGGGGCGGCAGGAACTGGACGGCGAATTGATCGCGGAAATCGAGGGTGCTTTGTGGAGTCGCGCGCTGATCGAGGCGTGCCGGCGCGACCGGATGCTGCCGGCCGTGCGAACGGTGGTGGCGGTGGATCCGCCGGCGGGGGCGGGGGCCGCATCCGACGCGTGCGGGATCGTGGCGGTCGCGCTGGGCGCGGATGGGGTGGCGCAGGTCATCGAGGATGCCAGCGTGCAGGGCGCGACACCCGAAGGCTGGGCGCGGGCCGTCTCCGCCTGCGCCGCACGGCAGGGGGCGGACCGGGTGGTGGCGGAGGCGAATAATGGCGGTGCGATGGTCGACAGCGTGCTGCGCGCCGCCGACCGGGCGATGCCGGTGAAACTGGTCCATGCCAGCCGTGGCAAGGTGGCGCGCGCCGAACCGGTGGCGGCGCTGTACGAGGCCGGGCGCGCGGTGCATGTCGGCGCGTTTCCGCAACTGGAGGATGAGATGGCGGGGCTGCTGTCCGGCGGGGCCTATGTTGGGCCGGGGCGGTCGCCGGATCGGGCGGATGCGCTGGTGTGGGCGATGACGGAACTGATGCTGGGGCGCGGCGGCGCGCCAGGGTTGCGGATGTTGTAATCCGGGACAGGCTTTGGCATGGGCGATGAATGTTCACCTGTGTTCTACAAGCTGACGTTCAGATAGAACTGACCATCTTGCAGGGGGACGGTGAATATCTCATTCGCGCTCCGATTGGATATGACGGCGATGATGACAAGGTTTACTCCTTGTTCGTCGCGCTTTCGCCTTTGCCCGGTTATGCGGACATACCGGGCTACGAACTCTGCTTTTCGATTATCGAAGCCAAGTCCGACCAGTCCTTTTTGCGGGACTTCTGGGATGGACTGGAGACGAAACGGATCCTTTCCGACGCCCGCCAACGGGGACTGGTCAGCAATCTGCTTATGGTCGCGATTCAGCGGTTGGTTGACGAAGCCGCACCGGGCCTCGTACATATGACCACGCATACTCCCGATCTCCCTCGGGGCGCGCTGCAGAAATTTTATCGAATTGCTGCGATGTTTGAGAGACTGGGATATGAATCGGGTCGTGCCGACTCATGGCATGGTCGATACATCTGGATGATGCAGCGTCCGGTCTGATGTCAGGAACGATCAGGCAGGGATGCCGGTTTGACAGGAATGGTTCGCCAACATGGCGAAGGAGAATGAAATGGCTTTGCCTCTCAACCGCGACCAACAGATTGAGTTGATGCGGACCAGCGCTGACCGGCATTCCGAACGGATGCGTGGATGGATGACGAACTCGATCGTTCTGGATGCAGTTTGTCGTCCGGCACCGGGGCAACGGGATGAGATCGCTTATAGCGCCCGCAATGAAAGAATTGCCTGCTGCGGCTGATGCAGCAAAAATCTCGTCTGCGCTTCAGGTATTGAGCCTCACCATCCGGTGAGGCTTTTTTTTGGCCTGCCGAACAAATTTTTCAGGAGATCGAGATGCGATGGTTCGGGCGGAAGTCCGGGCGTGCGGAGGCGCGTCCGGCGTTGGTGCGGGGTGGGATCGGGCTGGGGGGCGTGGCGGGGGACTGGCCACGGGAATATGAGGCGCAGTTGCGCGACGCGTATCTGGGCAATGCGGTGGCGCAGCGATCGGTGCGGATGGTGGCGGATGCGTGCGGCAGCGTCATGGTGCTGGCGGGACGGCAGGGTCATGTGGCCGAGCGGATCGTGAAGCCGGTGCTGGAGACGGCGGCGGCGCAGATGCTGTTGCATGGCAATGCCTTCCTGCTGGTGGGGATCGGCGCGGACGGCGTGCCGGACGCGCTTTATCCGTTGCGGCCCGAGCGGGTGACAGTGGAGGCGGATGCGGGCGGGTGGCCGATCGCCTATCGCTATCAGGCGGGCGCGGTGGTCGCGCGCTATCCGGTGGCGGGCGACAGTGGCGCGGCGGGCGTCATCCATCTGAAGGCGCTGCATCCGCTGGACGATCATTATGGATTGGGGTCGCTGGGCGTGGCGGCGGGGCCGGTGGCGATCCACAATGCGGCGACGCGGTGGAACAAGGCGCTGCTGGACAATGCCGCGCGGCCATCGGGTGCGCTGGTCTATGATCCGGGCGAGCCGGGCGCGGTGCTGGCGCGTGACCAATATGACCGGCTGAAGGCGGAGATGGAGGCGAGCTTCGCCGGATCCGCCAATGCCGGGCGGCCGATGCTGCTGGAAGGCGGGCTGAAATGGCAGGCGATGAGCCTGACGCCGGCCGACATGGATTTCGTCGGGCTGAAGGCGGTGGCCGCGCGGGAGATCGCGCTGGCCTTCGGCGTGCCGCCGATGCTGCTCGGGCTGCCGGGGGACAATACCTATGCGAACTTCGTCGAGGCATCGCGTGCGTTGTGGCGGCTGACGGTGCTGCCGCTGGTGGGCAAGATGCTGGACGGCGTGTCGGTGGGGCTGGCGGCGTGGTGGCCGGATCTGGCGCTGGTCGCCGATCTGGATGCGGTGCCGGCGCTGGCGACGGAGCGCGCCGCGACCTGGGCGCAGGTGGCGGGGGCGGATTTCCTGACGCGTGCGGAGAAGCGCGAGATGCTGGGTTTTGCGGCGGAGGTGGTTGCGGCGGGGTGAGGTTTCACCAAGGCCCCGGCCTGCGCCGGGGAACGGATCTGGGAGGGGGTTGGGCATGACGGATGCGGCGATGCTGGCGCGGTTGATGCGGCAGGCGGAGGAGGAGGGGGCGGCGCTGGTGACGTTGCGCGCGCTGATCGAGGAGGCGAGCGAGGCCGGGGTGGCGCGCGCGCTGGACCGGCTGGGGCTGAGTGATGCCAGTGCGCGGCGGGACATCGGCGAGTTGCGGGAACTGCTGAAAGCATGGCGCGATGCCAAGATTTCGGCGCGCAATGCCGTGCTGGCGTGGATCATGCGGATCGCGCTGGCGCTGCTGGTGGTGGGGATGGCGGCGCGGGTCGGGCTGACCGACCTGCTGAGGCCATGAGCATCGTGCGGTTCGAAGGCTATGCCGCGTTGTTCGACGTGCCGGATCATGGCGGGGATATCGTGCGGCCGGGGGCGTTCCGGCGGACGCTGGCGGCGGGGCGAGGCCGCGTGCCGTTGCTGTGGCAGCATGGCGGGCTGCGGCCGGTGGGGGTGGTGGAACAGCTTGCCGAGGATGCGCACGGACTGCGCGTGACCGGGCGGGTGGCGGCGGGATCGGCCGCGGGCGTCGCGCTGGCGACGGGCGCGGTCACGGGCCTGTCCTTCGGTTACCGCGCGTGTGTGACCAGCAAAAGAACATATCGTGAACTAATCGATGTCGACCTGCTGGAAGTGTCGCTGGTGACGGCGCCGATGCAGCCGGGTGCGCGGGTCGACCGGGTGGTTCGCGATTGAAGGTTTCGCAATTTCTGGAGGGAAAAGCTGATGTACGAAGTGAAAGCGGATGCGTTCGGGCGGCCGGCTTTGTCGGGCGCGCGGGCGGAGAATGGCACGGTGACGGCGTTCGTCGACGGGTATCTGCGGAGCGGGCGTGAGGTGGGCGTCGAACTGAAGAGCATCAATGGCGGCAGCGATGCGGCGGGCGGCTATGCGGTGCCGGAGGAGATCGACCGGCGGATCGATGCGACGCTGGCAAGCATCTCCCCGATCCGGTCGATCGCGCAGGTGGTGAAGGTGGGGACCGCGGGTTACCGCAAGTTGGTGGCCAAGGGGACGACGCCGTCCGGCTGGGTGGCGGAGACGGCGGGGCGGCCGGAAACGGCGACGCCCTTGTTCGCGGAGATCGCGCCGCCGATGGGGGAACTTTACGCCAATCCGGCGGCGAGTCAGGCGATGCTGGACGATGCCGCGTTCGATGTGGAGCAATGGCTGTCGGGCGAGGTGGCGACCGAATTTGCGCGGGCCGAGGGGGCGGCGTTCGTGAGCGGTAACGGCGTCAACCGGCCGCGCGGCTTTCTGGCCGAGCCGGTGGCGACCGAGGGGGATGCGACGCGCGCCTTCGGGACGTTGCAATATGTGCCGTCGGGCGCGGCGGGGGCGTTTGCCGCCAATCCGCAGGACCGGTTGATCGATCTGGTGCAGGCGCTGCGCAGCCCATACCGGCAGGGGGCTTCGTTCGTGATGAACAGCGCGACCCTGTCGGCGATTCGCAAGGTGAAGACCGCGGACGGCGCGTTCCTGTGGCAGCCAGGGCTGATCGAGGGGCGGCCGGATACGCTGCTGGGCTATCCGGTGGTCGAGGCGGAGGACATGCCCGACATCGCCGCCAACGCGCTGGCGATCGCGTTCGGGAATTTCCGCGTGGGCTATCTGATCGCCGAACGACAGGAGACGCAGATCCTGCGCGATCCGTTCACCAACAAGCCGTTCGTGCATTTTTACGCGACCAAGCGCGTGGGCGGGGCGGTGGTGAACAGCGAGGCGATCAAGCTGATGCGCTTCTCTGTCTGATCCTCGCAGGAATGCGTCATCCCGGGCCAAGCCCGGGGTGACGGCGAACTGGTGAAAAAGGAGTGGCGGGGGATGCCGATCGGGATCGATCAGGTGAAGGCCTATCTGCGTCTGGAGACGGGCGGGGAGGATGCGGTGCTGGTGACCCTGGTCGCGGCGGCGGAAGGGATGGCGGAGCGGTTTCTGGGGGCGGCGCTGGATCCGGTGCCGCCGCCGGCGGTGGTGCAGGGGATCATCCGGCTGGCGGCGCATCTGTACGCGCACCGGGACGATGATGCCGGGCCGCCTGCGGCGGTGGCGGCGCTGTGGCGGCCGTATCGGCAGATGCGGTTATGAGCGGGAGCGGGCTGGCGGGCCTATTGCGCGAGCGGGTGACGGTGGCGCGCGGGGACGCTGCGCGTGATGCGCTGGGCGGCGTGTCCGGCGCGGTGGCGGTGACGGGATCGGTGTGGGCGGGGTGCGTGCCGGATGGGGAGCGCCGCTGGCGGATCGCGATGCGGCCCTGCGATGTGCGGGTCGACGACCGGATCGGGCGGGTGGGGATGCGGTTGCGCGTGATGCGCGTGCTGGCGGACCCGCGATTGCCCGACCGGATCACCGTCTATGCGGAGGAAATGCCATGATGCGGGTGGTGGCGCGGCGGCGGGCGGCGGTGATCGCGCGGGTGGCGGCGGCGGCGCAGGCCGAATTTCCGGATCTCGAGGTTGCGGTGTCCGAGGCCGGGGTGACGCTGGCCGGGCGTAGGCTGTGGCGGCGGCGGCTGGTGGATGCGCGGTTGCGCGGCATCGTTGCGACGGTGCGGGCGGGGTTGCCATGAGCGGTGCGGCGGCAGCGGTGCAGGCGGCGCTGGTGGCGGCGCTGCGGATCGGGCTGGGCGGGCAGATGACGGGCGTGTTCGACGGTGTGCCGGCGGATGCAGTGCTGCCTTATGCCACGATCGGCGAGGTGGTGACGTCGGGCTGGGGGGCGAAGGGGCTGGACGGGCGCGAGCATCGCGTGGCGGTGATGCTGTGGGACGAGGCGGGGCGTGTGGCGCAGCTGCACACGCTGATGGCGGCGGCTGAAGGCGCGATCGGCGGGATGGCGACGGCGTTGCCGGGACACCGAATCGTGGGGTTGCTGTTCCTGCGGGCGCGGGTGGTGCGGGACGGGGTGCGGCCCTGGGCGGGGCTGGTGGAGTTTCGCGTGCGGACGGTGCCGGTGGGGTGAGGGCTTCTCGCCACGATCCCGTTGGGTTTGGGGCTGGTTCTTGACAGGCTCGAACCGAACGGAGGTTGGGGCGGGGTTTTTGTAGCGGACGGGTTTCTGGTGGCTCCCCCCTGGGAAGGGCGGGGGCCTTTTTTGTTTGGGAAAAGGAGCATCGATATGGCGGTGGAGAAGGGGAGTGCGTTTCTGCTGAAGGTGGGGGATGGGGCGGTGAACCCGGTCTATGCCACCGTGGCGGGGATGCGGACGACGCAGCTTTCGATCAATGGCGAAGCGGTGGTCATCACCAGCAAGGCGTCCGGCGGGTGGCGCGAATTGCTGTCGGGCGCGGGGGTGCGATCCGTGTCGGTGGCGGGCGCAGGGGTGTTCACCGGATCGGCGGCGGAAACGCGGCTGAAGGCGAATGCGCTGGGCGGCGTGCTGGACGATTATGAACTGAGCTTCGAAAGCGGCGAGCGGATGCGCGGGCGCTTCCTGGTCGCGCGGCTGGACTATGCCGGCGATTATAATGGCGAGCGCAGTTACACGCTGGCGCTGGAATCCTCCGGCGCGGTGGTGTCGTCTTGAACCCGGCGCGGGGCGAGGCGGCGCTGACCGTCGACGGAGCGGCGGTGACGTTGCGGCCCAGCTTTCAGGCGCTGGTGGCGGCGGAGGCGGAACTGGGGCCTTTGTTCGCCTTGGTCGAGCGGGCGGCGGCCGGGCAATTGTCGCTGGGCGAGATCGCGACCTTGTTCTGGCATGTGGTGGCGGGGCGGGACGATGCGCTGACGAAGGAGCGGATCGGCGAGGCCATTTTGGAAGCCGGACTGGCGGCGGTGACGCCGGCGCTGCGCACGCTGATCGCGCAGATCCTGCAGGGGCGGTGATGCGCTTCGCCGACGCCGCGGTGCGGATGGCGGGGCAGGCGGGCGTGCTGTTCGGATGGGGGCCGGACTGCTTCTGGGCGGCGACGCCCGCCGAACTGGCGGCGCTGGCGGCGGTGATCGCGGGGGATGGCGGCGATGCGCCGCTGGGGCCGGCGGAACTGGCGGCGATGCGGGAAAGGGATCCGGATGGACGATGAGATCGAACGGATGGTGATCGGCGTGCGTGCCGACACCGCTGGCTTCGAACGCGAAGTGGACGCGATGCGCGACGTGCTGCGCGGGCCGTTGCAGCGCGATGCCGATCGGGCCGGTCATGCGATCGAAGCGGCGCTGCTGCGGGCGGTGCGGACGGGGAAGCTGGGCTTCGACGATCTGAAACGGACGGCGCTGGCGGTGCTGGGCGAGATTGCGGCGGCGGCGGTCTCGCGCGGGATCGGCGCGGTGCTGGGAGGGAGCCAGCCGAAGGCGGGGGGTCTCGCCTCGGTCGCAACCACGCTGATCGGCGCGGTGGCGGGGCTGCCGGGGCGGGCGACGGGCGGGCCGGTGGCGCCGGGTACGGCCTATGTCGTGGGGGAGCGGGGGCCTGAACTGTTCGTGCCGACGAGCAGCGGACAGGTGAGGGCGGCGTCCGCGCCGGAGGCGGCGCGGGAGGTTCGGGTGGCGATTTCGGTGAATGTGCCGGCGGGGACGGCACCGGAGGCGCTGGCGCGCTCTTCGCGGCAGGTGGCGCGGTCGGTGCGGGAGGCTTTGGCGGCGGTGGAGCGGTGATGTTCGGGCGTGGCTGCACGTTTTTCCGTCAGCGCCCCCTCACCCCAGCCCTCTCCCCCCTTGGGGGAGAGGGAGTCCCGTCGTCTGGATTGGAGAAGTTCTATGGGCTGGCGACTGGCGGCAGAGCGGACGGAGACGGCGCATCTCAAGCGGTTCGATGCGCGGTTCTGGACGGTGGATTTTCCGCGGCCGATGATGGCGTCGGTGGTGACGACCGGGCCGCGCGCGTTGCGGGTGGATGCGGTCTTTTACCGGCGCGATGATCTGGCGGGGCTGATCTGGGCGGCGGAGGATCGCTGGGATCATCCGCTGACGGGCTATGAGACGGATCGCGATTTCCGGGACTGCGTGCTGCGGTTCCGGTGGCGGTCGCAGGGTGTGTTGCCGCTGGATGCGGTGCATGGGCCGACGCTGACGATCGAGGGGCGCGATGCCGCGGGGAACGCGCGGGCCTGGTATGTGCGGCTGTGGAATTATGCGGTGGGCACGGCGGAGGATGCCGTGGTCACGCTCGACTTCGCGCGGCTGGATGGTGGCTTCCTGCTGCCGGGCGAGGCGGATCCGGTGTGGGCGGGCAATGTCGACCGGATGTTCGTGTCGCTGGTGCCGCCGGGTTATGATCCGGCGGGCGGGATGCTGCCGGCGGGGGTGGAAGGCTGGGTCACCCTGTCCGACATCGCGTGCGACGGGGCGGGATCGGTGCTGGCGCTGGGCGATGCGATGGTGCCGGCGCATGGCCTGCGGATCGCGACCGGATATGACGACGCCTACAACCTGACGCCGGAGCGCGTGCTGCGCGGAGCGCTGCTGCTCGGCTATCGCGGGGTCATCAATCATTATGTGGGGATGAGCCATTATTTCCGGCTGGCCCCGGCGGGCGACCGGTTGCTGGCGGGGTTAGCGGGTGGCGCGCTGAATGCTGCCTGTGCGGCCTGGCACCGCGATTTTGCGGCGCGGGCGGCGGCGCTCGATTACCGAGTGATTCTGTCGCTGAGCTATGAATTGTTCGACGCCCATGCGCCCGAGGACTGGAAGCAGCGGAGCGCGGATGGTGCGCCCGCGCTGACCGGCTGGGTGCCGCCATCGACCTTGCTGTCGCCTGCGCATGGCGGGGCGATGGCCTATTTGCGGGCGGTGGCACGGGCGTTCGTCGCGATTGCAATGGGGGCGGGGCTGGAGCCTTGGTTCCAGATCGGCGAACCCTGGTGGTGGATCGCGCCGGGGGGGCGGCCTTGCCTTTATGACGATGCGGCGCGGGCGGCCTTTGGGGGCGCGCTGGTGCCGATCCCGGATGTGGCGGGGGCGATGGGAGCGGCGCAGATCGCGATGCTGGACAAGGCCGGCGCGCTGCTGGCGGCGTCCACGCTGGCGTTGCGCGATGCGGTGCGGGCGGAAGCGTCGGGATGCCGGGTGGCGCTGCTCGTCTATCTGCCGACGGTGCTGGACCAGACCGCGCCGGAGGTGCGGCGCGCCAATGTGCCGGTGGGCTGGGCGCGGCCGGCCTTCGATGTGCTGCAACTGGAAGATTATGACTGGGTGGTGGCCGAGCATGTGGGGGCGACCGCGCGCGGCGTGGCGGCGATGACGGCGCGGCTGGGCTATCCGGTGGCGGAGCAGCATTATTTTTCGGGCTTCGTGCTGAACCGGGAGAGCGCGCCGCAGTGGCGCGCGATCGATGCGGCGGCCGAGGCGGGGCGGGCGCGGGGCGTGGCGGAGACGTTCGTCTGGGCGCTGCCGCAGGTGGCGCGTGACGGGTTCGTCCATTGGGATGCGGGGGGAGAGGCGATGACGCCGTTCGATGATGTGGATTTCCCGATCGCGCTGGGGCGGCAGATGCGGGTGACGCCGGGCTTTTCCACCGCGATCGTCACCAGCGCGGCGGGACATGAGCAGCGCAATGCCGACTGGGCGGAGGCGCGGCTGACCTATGATGTCGGGCCGGGGGTGCGATCCGAGGCGGATGCGCAGACGCTGATCGCCTTCTTTCGCGCGCGGCGGGGCGCGGCGCAGGGGTTCCGGCTGCGCGATCCGTTCGACGACAGCTCGGCGGGGATGACGGGTGCGCCTGCGTTTGCCGACCAGCGGATCGGGACGGGGGACGGCGTGGCGACGCGCTTTCCGCTCACCAAGACCTATGGCGCGGGCGGCGTGGATGCGGTGACGCGGCGGATCACGCGGCCGGTGGCGGGCAGCGTGCGCGTGGGTCTGGGCGGCGTGCAGAAGATTGGCGGGTGGACGCTGGAGGCGGGCGGGATCGTCCAGTTCGTGACGCCGCCCGCGGCCGGGGTGGCGGTGCAGGCGGGATATCGGTTCGACGTGCCGGTGCGGTTTGCGGAGGACCGGATCGAGATTGCCCGCGCGACCTTTGCGGCGGGCGAGATGGCGTCGGTGCCGCTGATCGAAGTGCGGGAGGGGTGATCGGACATGGACGAATGGCTGGAACCCGAACTGACACGCATGGCCTTTTGCTGGCGGCTCGACCGGCGCGACGGGATCAGCCTGGGCTTCACCAGCCATGATCGCGATCTGGTGGTGGACGGGCTGACCTATGGCGCAGCCCCGGGGATGGTGCCATCGGCGGTGACGCGCAGCACGGGCTTTGCGGTGGCGTCGCTGGATGTGGCGGGCGCGCTGACCGACGACCGGATCGTGGCGGCGGATCTGGCGACGGGGCGGTGGGACGGCGCGGCGGTCAGGCTGTTCGCGGTCGATTGGGGCGACCCGGACGGGGGTGCCGTGGCGCTGGCGCGCGGCGAGATCGGCGCGGTCGAGACGCGCGACGGGGCGTTCGAGGCGGAGTTGCGCGGGCCGACCGCCTTGCTGGAACGGCCGGTGGTGGAACGGACATCGCCCGAATGCCGCGCGGAACTGGGCGACCGGCGATGTCGGGTGGATCTGGCCGGGCGGGTCCGGATCGGGCGGATCGTGCAGGTCGTTGATGCGCGGACGCTGATCGTGGCGGACCCCGAACCGGTAGCGAATGGATGGGGCGGCGGGCGGGTGCGCTGGCTGGACGGGCCGGGGGCAGGGCTGGCGATCGGCGTGGCGCGATCGGACGGGGCGACGCTGATGCTGCGCGATCCGCCGCGATGGGCGGTGACGGCGGGTGAGCGGATCGAGATCAGCGAGGGGTGCGACCGCAGCGTGGCGACCTGTGCGGCGCGGTTCGGCAATGCGGCGAATTTCCGTGGGGAGCCGCATCTGCCGGGGAACGACCTGCTGACACGCTATCCGGGAGAATGAGATGCGGGATGCGGTGGTGGCACGGGCGCGTGCGTGTCTCGGCGTGCGGTTCCGGCCGCAGGGGCGCGATCCGGCCTATGGGCTGGATTGCGTCGGGCTGATCGCAGTGGCGGGCGCGGTGGCGGCGGACAGGGTGCCGGCGCGCTACGCGCTGCGCGGCGGGACGGCGGGCGACATCATGGCGCAGATCGATGCGGTGGGGTTGCAGCGAATCTCCGTGGCGGCGGCGGGTGATGTGATGCTGGCCGAAGCGGGACCGCGGCAATTCCATCTGTTGCTGCGGACGGCGACGGGGTTCGTCCATGCCGATGCCGGGATCGGCCGGGTGGTGGAGGTGCCGGGGGCGGTGCCGTGGCCGGTGCTGGCGTGCTGGGCCTTTGATGGGGGTGGATGATGGCGACATTGGTGCTGACGACGATGGGATCGCTGATCGGCGGGCCGGTGGGAGGCGCGATCGGCGCGCTGGTGGGCAGCGGCATCGACCGGACTGTGCTGGGGCAGGGACGGCAGGGGCCGAGGCTGGGCGACCTGACGGTGCAGACATCGGCTTATGGCAGCGCGATCCCGCGGCTGTTCGGGCGGATGCGGGTGGCAGGGACGGTGATCTGGGCGACGGACCTGAAGGAACGCAGCGCGCGGAGCGGGGGCAAGGGGCAGCCGCGCACGACGAGTTACAGCTATTCGGCGTCGTTCGCGGTCGCGCTGTCGGCGCGGCGGGTGCGATCGATCGGGCGGATCTGGGCGGACGGGCTGTTGTTGCGCGGCGCGGCGGGCGACTGGAAGACGGTGACGGGGTTTCGCTTTCATGACGGAAGCGAGGCGCAGGCGGTGGATCCGCTGATCGCCGCGATCGAAGGGGCGGAGGCGCCGGCCTATCGCGGCATCGCCTATGTCATGTTCGAGGACATGCAGCTGGCGGCCTATGGCAATCGTATCCCTTCGCTTCGGTTCGAGGTGGAGGCGGATGCCGGGCCGGTGACGGTGGGCGCGATCGCGGCGGCGCTGTCGGACGGGATGGTCGCGGATGCGACGACGACCGGGCTGATCGGCTATGCCGCGACCGGCGACAGCGTGCGCGCCGCGATCGAGACGCTGGCGGATGCGGTGCCGATGGTGCTGACCGAACAGGCGGACGGGCTGGAACTGCGCGAGGGGGACGGGGCGACCTTCGTTCTGGCGGAAGGAGAGCTTGGCGCGGCGGCGGGTGTGCGGGGCGGCGTGCGGCAGGCGCAAAGTCGGCAGGCGGCGGGAACCGTGGCCGATGAAGTGACGCTGGCTTATTATGATGTGGCGCGGGACTATCAGGCCGGGATGCAACGGGCGCGGCGGGGCGGGCCGGGCCGGCGGGTGAACGCGCTGGAACTGCCGGCGACCGTGTCCGCGGACGTGGCGAAGGCGATTGCGGAGCGGCGGCTGGCGGCGGACTGGGCCGGACGGCGGCGGGCGACGGTGCGGTTGCCGTTGCGGCGGATGGCGTTGCCACCGGGCGCGGCGGTGGCGTTGCCGGGCAGCGTGGAGGGCTGGCGGGTGGCCGGGGTGACCCTGGACCGGATGGTGGTCGAGGTCGAACTGGTCGGCGTGGATGCGGCGCACGCCGTGTCGGCCAAAGCAGTGCCGGGGCGTGTGCTGGCGGAGGCCGATCGGCCGCAGGGGGCGACGACGATCGCTGTGTTCGAGTTGCCACCCGATGGGGTTGCGGCGGCAGATGGCATGATCCGGCTTTCGATCGCAGCGGCGGGTGTCTCGCCCGGCTGGCGATCGGCGATGCTGGAAGCCGGTGCCGATGGCGCGGCTTCGCTGGAGCCGGTCGGGCGGACGGCGGGGATGGCGACCATGGGCGTGGTTCCGGTGGCGGTGCCGCCGGCCGGGAGCGCGCTGTTCGACGATGCCACGCAGATCGTGGTGCATCTGCTGAACGACGCGATGCTGCTGACGGGCTGTTCCGACGCGGCGATGCTGGCCGGTGCGAACATGGCGTTGATCGGGGAGGAGTTGATCCAGTTCGGGCGGGCCGAGCAGATCGGCGTGGCGCGGTTCCGGATCGGGCGGTTGCTGCGCGGGCGGCGGGGGACGGAGGCGGCGATTGGCGGGCATGGCGCAGGAGAGCGCTTCGTGCTGATCGATCCGCAAATGCTGGCGGAGCACCGCGTGCCGGCAACCGTCGTCGGATCGATCATAACGGCGCTGGCGACGGGTATGGGCGATGGCGCGCCGGTGGTGGCGACGCACCGGGTGACGGGCGTCGCCTTGCGTCCGCCGCCGCCGGTACATCCGATCGCGGTGCGCGAGGCGGATGGGACGATCCGGATTGCATGGGTGCAGCGCAGTGGGTTCGGCTGGGACTGGAGCGACGGGGTCGATGCGCCGCTGGGCGAGGAGATGGAAGCCTATCGGCTGACGATCGCGCGTGCGGCCGGCGGGGAGCGGACAGTGACGGTGGGTTCTCCATCGTGGCGCTATCCGGCGGCGCTTCAGGCGGAGGACGGCAATGCGGGCAAGGACCGGCTGGATCTGACGCTGGCGCAGGTGGGGACTTCGGCGGTGTCGCTGCCGCTGGTGGCGACGGTGCGGATGTGATGGACGATCAGGGGAGTGGCGGGATGACGGACGGAACGGGGCGGTTCGGGTTGCCGCACATCGTGGCGGGGCAGGCGCAGAAGGAGGTGACGCATAACGAGGCGCTGGCGCTGATCGATCTGCTGCTGCATCCGGTCGCCGAAACGATGATGCTGGGGACGCCGCCGGGCGCGCCGGTGATCGGCCGGACGTGGATCGTCGCGGCGGCGGCCACCGGGGCCTGGGCCGGTAAGACCGACATGCTGGCGACATGGACGGACGGCGGCTGGCGGTTCGCCGCGCCGGTGGCGGGGATGGCGGTGTGGCTGAACGACCGCACTCTTCATGCCCGGTGGACCGGATCGGCATGGCGCATCGCGGCGTGGCCGACTGCCGGAATCCTGTGCGATGGCGTGCAGGTGGTGGGTCCGCGGCAACCCGCAATCGCCGCCCCGGAAGGCGGCGATATCGTCGATGCACCCGCCCGGAAGGCCATTTTCGCGATCCTGAACACCCTCATAAATCATGGCCTAATTACCACGTAGTCGTTTTTTTTTGAGGGGCGCGAAACCGTGGGGCCGTTGCTGTGTTAAGGGCTGCGTCTGCAAATCGGAAGCGTGGCACTCTTGGAGGTCACGTGGCCTTTATGCAACGCTTCCGAACCCAGCGTGCTTGCGCGGGGGGATCGGGTTAGTTAGGTCATCTCAGGTTCCTTCCGGGACGTGAACGAAAGGGGATTTATATGCGTAAGCTGGCCATCATGGTCGCGCTTGCTACGACGGCGCTCGCGACGCCGGCCATGGCGCGTGACAACGCCTGGTATGTGGGTATCGAAGGCGGCGGGTTGCTCGTCGAGGATTCGAATTTCGACATCGGTGCCGTGAACAACGGCCTCAAGGTCGATCACGAATATGGTTATGACGTCGACGGCATCATCGGTTACGACTTCGGTCCGATCCGCATCGAAGGCGAAGTCGGCTACAAGCGCGCCGAAAACGAAGCCCTGACCTCGACGGTCAACGGCCTCGGTGGCGTGCCTGCCGGCCGCTATGAGAGCAAGTATTCCGGTTCGACCAGCGCGCTCAGCTTCATGGTCAACGGTCTGCTCGACTTCGGCGCCAATGACGGCCTGAACGGGTATGTCGGCGGTGGTGCGGGTATCGCTCGCGTCAAGGCTGACAATTATCGCTTCAACGGCGGCATCACGGCCCTCGACGACAGCGACACGCGTTTCGCATGGCAGGCTATTGCCGGCGTCCGCTATCCGGTCACCGACAATGTCGACATCGGCCTGAAGTATCGTTTCTTCAACGTCGACGACCTGAAGATGACGGCTGCCAACGGCCAGACCGCCAACGGTCGCTTCCGTTCGCACTCGCTGCTCGCCAGCCTTGTGTTCAACTTCGGTGAGCCGACCCCGCCGCCAGCACCGGTCGAGCCGGCTCCGGCCCCTGCGCCGCTGCCGCCTGAGCCGGCCCCCGCGCCTGCGCCCGCGCCGATCCCGGCCGGTCCGTTCATCGTGTTCTTCGACTGGAACAAGTCGGACATCACGCCGGAAGCAGCGACGATCCTCGACAACGCCGCACAGGCGTTCACGACCTCGGGTTCGGCTTCGGTCATGCTCGCCGGTCACGCGGATAAGTCGGGTTCGCCCCAGTATAACGTCGGTCTCTCGCAGCGTCGTGCAGACGCCGTGAAGTCCTACCTTGCTGGCAAGGGCATCGGCGATGGTTCGATCACGACCGAAGCATTCGGCGAAAGCCGTCCGCTGGTGGAAACTGCCGATGGTGTGCGCGAGCCGCAGAACCGTCGCGTGGAAATCACCTACGGTCCGGGTTCGGGCATGTAATGCCTCTGGTCCCGTCTTCGGATGGGACCAACGGAAAGAAGAGGCCGGTCCCGCGAGGGGCCGGCCTTTTTTTGTCTCCCGCGCCGGACGGGCGGTTCTACCGGATGGCGGGCGTCGCGATTGCATGTGGGCCGGCAACCGTGCGACGCGTGGCGCGTTCGGGACGGACGAACAGGGCAGGAGTGGATGATGCGCGGACGGACGATCGGGATCATGTTGGCGGCGGCGGGCGTGATGGCCAGCGGATGCGCCATGACGGGCCAAGCCGGCGACGGCGCGGCAATGGGCGGCGGCACGCCCGGCGCGATGGCGACGCTGCGAGATGCGAGTGGCGCGACGAAGGGGACGGCGACGTTCCGGCAGACCGGCGGTGGCCTGCAGGTGATGGTCCGCGCGACGGGCATGACGCCGGGGCCGAAGGGCCTGCACTTCCATATGACCGGCAAATGCGATGCGCCCGACTTCACGACGGCCGGCGCGCACTGGAACCCGTCCGCGATGAAGCATGGCAAGGATTCGGGCATGGGGCCGCATATGGGCGATCTGCCGAATATCGAGATCGGCGCAGACGGCACGGGAAGCGCCGAAACCACGGTGGCGGGCGCGACGCTGACCGGCGGCGCGACGCCGCTGCTGGATGCCGATGGCGCAGCGATCATCATCCATGCCGGCCCGGACGATTACCGCACCGATCCTTCGGGCAACAGCGGCGGGCGGATGGCGTGCGGCGTGGTGACCGCAGCCTGACGATCAGCGCGTGGCGGCCAGCGCCGCCACGCGTGCTTCCGCCATCGGCAGACGGCGGGCGGCGAAGAGGAAGAGCAGGATCACGGCGGGGAGCGGCAGCAGCGCGGAGAGCATGGCGAACCGGAGATTGCCGGTGATGTCGCTGACCAGACCGACCCAGTAAGGGCCGAGGCCCAGACCGATGAGGTTGATCCCGAGGAACTGCACCGCCGTCGCCGTGCCGCGCAGGCGCGGGACGACATGATCCTGGCCGGTGGCGAAGACCGGGCCGAGCCACATGGTGAGGCAGAAGGTGGCGACGGCGTAGAGCGTCAGGAACAGGCTGCGATCCGCCGTCAGATATTGGGCGACGGTGCAGAGGCCGCAAAGCCCGGCGGCGGCAGCGGCGACATGGAGCCGGCCACCGGGATGGCGGCGGCGGGCGGCGTCCGCCAGTACGCCGCCGGCGATGGTGCCGAACCCGCCGGCAACGGCGGCGATGCTGCCGAGGATGAAGCCGTCCGTCGGCTGCATGTCGAGATAGCGGGTGCCGTAGAGAAACAGGAATGCGCCGAGACCATAGCTGCCGAAGCTGAGCAGGCCACCGGCCAGTGCAATCGCGATGAAGCCGGGCGCGCTGAGCAGCGTGGTGGCGACCGGATCGCGCCGGCCGATCGCCTGTATCCAGGACAGGATCGCATAGGCACCCACGGCGATGGCGGTCCATTGCACCATGTTGGTGGTGACCGCGACGCCGCCGATGTGAAAGATGGCGGCGCGTTTCGCGGCGGCGAGGAAACGGTCCGTGACGATCACCAGCGTGATGGCCGAAGCCGCGAGCAGCGGGAGCGCGAGGAGGTTGCGGCGCAGCGTGCCGGCATCGGCACCGTCACGGCGCAGCGACCACAGGCTGAAGGGGGGGAACAGGGTTGCCAGTTCCCGCGCGGCGGCGCGGAAGGGGTGGGGATCGCCGGGTTGCGGGTGGCCATCGATCGCGCCACGGACGGGCTCGCGCACCGTTGTGACCACGAGCAGGGCGAGCAGAACGCCGGGCAGTCCGACCGCGAAATAGGCCAATTGCCAGCCGGCAAGGCCGAACGGAGCGCTGGCGGGCGTGTAAAGCCTGTCCCACCAGGCGACGATCTGCCCGCCGATCATGAGCGAGGCCCCGACCCCAAGATAGATGCCGCTGGAATAGATGGCCAGGGCGGTGGCGCGGCGGGCCTTGGGGAAATAATCCTGAAGGATCGAGAAGGCGGAGGGGCTGGCGCTCGCCTCCCCAATGCCCACTCCGGCGCGGGCGAGCGCGAGTTGCCCGAAATTGCCGGCGGCACCCGACAGCGCGGTCATCGCCGACCAGAGGCCGAAGCCGATGGACAGCGTGTAGACGCGGTTCCACCCATCGGCGAGGCGGGCGAGCGGCAACCCGAACAAGGCGTAAAACAAAGCGAAGGCGGTGCCGAACAGCAGCCCGATCTGGGCATCGGTCAGCCCCAGATCGGCTTTCAGCGCGGGGGCCAATATGGTGACGATCTGACGATCGATGAAGTTGAGCGCATAGATGAGCGTGAACAGGCCAAGCACATAGTAGCGATAGCCCGTCGCCGGTGGTGCTTCGCTGTCCGTCATCGCATTCCCCTGTCCCCGGCCGGGTGGCCGCCCCGCGCCGCCCTTAGCAACCGGCAGGGCGGAGTGGATAGCGGGCGATGCAGTCATAGGCCGCACCGTCGGGGCCAAGCCGGCTTTCGAACAGATCGAAATGCGTGACGGATGCGGAAAGCCCGGTCAGCGTCGCTGCGGCGAAGGCGAACAGGGCGGGGTCGCCCGCCATGCGGCCGAAACGGGCGAGCGTGATGTGCGGCAGATAAGCACGCCCTTCCGGCGGCAGGCCGAGATCGATCAGGACGCGATCGACCTTGCGGTGCAGGGCGGTGAGCCGGTCGGTCGGCCCGGCACCGATCCAGAGACTGTCGAGCCGGCCGCGCCGGTCGAACCGGCCCGGTGCAGCAAGAACCAGATCGAAGGCGGGAGCGCTGATCTGGCCGAGTGCCGCGGCGATATCTTCCGCTAAGGGGCGTTCCACCGCGCCGATGAAGCGCAGTGTGAGGTGGAGTTGCGCGTCATCCTGCCACCGTGCGCCGGGGATGGGCGGCGTGACCGCCATCAGCGCCTCGCGCATGGCCCGTGGTGGGCGGATCGCGACGAAAAGCCTGTGCATGACCGAACTCCCAGCAATGCTTTGAAACACGCCACCGATGGCGCGGCGGCTTGAAATCGGCGGTCCGCGGGATGATATTGCAGCCATAGGGATGTGTCTCGCATCCCGTACCTGGAGATTTATCGCGATGGCGAATTGGTCTGACCCCCGTACGACGGCCGTGCCGCGCTCGGCAGGCCGGGATGCATCCGCGGCCCGTGATGCAGGGCTGCGGTCCTACATGCTTTCTGTTTACAACTATATGGCGTCCGGCGTTCTGCTGACGGGCATCGTCGCGCTCGGTTTCGCATCGAGCGGACTGGCGCAGCAGGTGATGGCGACGCCGCTGCGTTACCTCATCATCTTCGCGCCGCTGGCCTTCGTGATGGTGCTGAGCTTCGGCATCAACCGGCTGTCCACCACAGCGGCGCAGGGTCTTTTCTGGGCGTTCGCGGCGGTGATGGGCCTGTCGATGTCGACGATCTTCCTCGTCTATACGGGCACGTCGATCGCCACGACCTTCTTCGCCACGGCGGCGGCCTTCGCGGGCCTGAGCCTGTTCGGCTACACCACGAAGAAGGATCTGTCGGGCTTCGGCACCTTCCTCATCATGGGCGTGGTGGGTCTGCTGGTGGCGATGGTCATCAACATCTTCCTGCAGTCGCCAGCGATGCAGATGGCGATCAGCGCGATCGGCGTGCTGCTGTTCGCGGGCCTGACCGCCTATGACACGCAGAAGATCAAGAGCATGTATTTTCAGGTTCAGGGTTCCGACTTCATGGGCAAGTCGGTCGTGATGGGCGCGCTGACGCTCTATCTGGACTTCATCAACATGTTCACCTTCCTGCTCAGCTTCATGGGCGACCGCCGCTAAGGCGATCGGCCCTCCGGCAGAGGAAAGGCCCGGCGGAGTGATCCGCCGGGCCTTTTCGTGTCTGGTAGACGTCTTGCCGTCAGCCTTGCTGGGCAGGGATATCCGCGTCGTCGAGCGCGGCGGCGCGGCGATAGGCCGGGCGCTCGGTCAGCGCCGTATGATAATGCTGGAAGGCTGGGCGCGGCGTGATCGTCCCGAATGCCATGCCGAAACCGAGATGCGAACCGACATAGACATCGGCGGCGGAGAAATGATCGCCGGCGATGTGACCGCGATCCGTCAACGCGGCTTCCAGCGTGTCGAGCGTATTCGCCAATGTGCCGTAGCCGAGCGACATGGCGCGTTCGGGCGCGAATTCCGCACCCAGCGATGCATTGGTGATCGCCGCCTCCAGCGGACCCGCCGCGAAGAACAGCCAGCGATAATAGGCCCCGCGATCGGCATGGGGCGGCGCGAGTCCGGCGTCCGGAAAGGCATCGGCCAGATAGGCGCAGATCGCGGCGGTTTCGGTTACGATCGTCTCGCCATGGCGGATGGCGGGCACCTTGCCCATCGGATTGATCGCCAGAAAGGCGGGATCCTTCATCGATGCGGCATAATCGAGCAGGACGGTGTCATAGGACGCGCCGACCTCCTCCAGCATCCAGCGCGCGATGCGACCGCGGGAGCGGGGGTTGGTGTAGAGAGTGAGCGGCGCGGTCATGACAATTGCGTCCGCAGGAAGGTGACCGTGCGTTCCCACGCCTGTTCGGCGACAGCCTTGTCATAGCGTTCGGCCGATGTGTCATTGTTGAACGCGTGGTTGACGCCGGGATAGACATAATCCTGCACGGAGACGCCCGCGTTTTTCAGGGCGTCGACCCAGGGTTGGGCGGTCTTGTTCACGCGATCGTCCAGCCCCGCATAATGGAGCAGCATCGCCGCCTTGACCTGCGCGGCTTCGGAGGGATCGGGCGCGGGGCCATAATAAGCGACACCGGCGGTCAGAACATCGCCGCCGGCGACCGCGAGGCGGTTCACCATCGCGCCGCCCCAGCAGAAGCCGATCGCACCGACCTTGCCCGTGGCGAAGCGGTTTCCCTTCAGCCAGCGGAGCGTGGCGACGCCATCGCGGACGGTCTGCGCGAGATCGAGCTTCCCGATCAGATCCCGCGCGGCATCCTGATCCGCAGGCGTGCCGCCGGATGTGGATAGGAAATCGGGCGCGAGCGCGACGAAGCCGTTGAGCGCGACGCGGCGCGCGACATCACGGATATGATCGTTCAGGCCGCGATTTTCGTGGACGACCAGCACGGCCGGCTGACGCCCGCGCGCATAGGAAGGGATCGCCATATAGCCGTGCATGATCCGCGTGCCGCCGACCGACCAGCGGACATTGTTGGTCTTCAGCCGGGGATCGTTGACGGCGGTGATTGCGGCGGCGGCGGGATCTGCCGCGATGGTGGCGAGCAGCGCGCCGGCCGCGGCGGTGCCGCCGGCCAGCCGGGTGAGATCGGCCATGAAGGCGCGGCGATCGTGCGTTTCGTGCGTGAAGCGGTCGTGCAGCGCGATCGCGCGGGCCTTGATATCGTCCGGATCCATCGCGGTGCTCCCAATGATTGATGTGGTGATGTTGGCGTGTTTCAGCGGGCCTGCATAGTCAGCCGCGCAGCCCCGCCGGTTCGGGCCAGCCTGGGGCGGTCAATGCCAGGACTTTGAACAGGCGGCCCATTTCGTCGGCCGCAGTGAGCCGGCGATAGGCGGTGGCGATGTCGTCGGCGCGATCGGGCGCGGTGCGGGCAAGCGCTGCGGCACGGGTGGCGATGCCGAGCCGAAGCAGCCATTCGCCCTGATCGACCGGGCCGGAGGCGTGCAGCGGCGTAGCGGCGGCGGCGAGCGCAGCGAAATCGACATGGGCCGTGAGGTCGGCCTCGCCCGGATCGGCGAAGGGATCGACGAAGCCATGCGCGCGCACCGCCTGCAGCGTGTCGCCAATCGAGGGGGCGGCGTGGCCATAGTCGATCGCGAGCAGCGTGCCGCCCTGAGCCGCGATGCGCGGTGCCAATAGCGCGAGCAACGCATCGGCGGCGGGGCGGCGTTCGAGGATCGACCCTTGCGGCGCCTCGGGGAAGTCGGGGCGATCGTCGGGTTCGGGGGCGGTGACGGGGCTGAAGTGGGTGCCGTCCCAATGCACGCGGCGTTCGCACCAGCCGGTATCGGTCCGGATCCACTGACGGATGGGAAGCGCATCGAAAAATTCGTTGGCGACGACGAGCAGCGCGCAATCGGTGGGGAGGGTCGTGACATCATCGTGCCAGATGGCGTCGGGAAGACGGGACGCCTGCGCGTGGCGGAGCGCGGGGCTGGTTTCGATGAGATGGACGGCGGGGGTCAGGCCGGCCTTGCGCATCGCGCGCAGCGCATCGACGGCAAGCGTGCCGCGGCCGGGACCGAGTTCGACATAGGCGGCGGGGGGACGGCCGGCGCGGTCCCACAGATCCGCCAGCCAGAGACCGGCAAGCTCGCCGAACATCTGGCTGATTTCGGGCGAGGTGGTGAAATCCCCCGCCGCGCCCAGTGGATCACGCGTGGCGTAATAATGCGCGAGCGCCGCACCGAGCCAGACGTCGAGCGGCATCGGTCCGTCCGCGGCGATGCGCGCCGCGAGTTGCGTGGCAAGCGGCTCAGGCGACGCTGTCACCCCCGGCAAAGGGTTCGACCCGCACCCGGCGACCGGCGGCGGTGGCGATCAGATAGAGGCCGGCGGCGAGCATCGGCACGCTGAGCGTCTGACCCATGGTCAGGCCCCAGCTCAGATGTTCGAGGCCGGCATCCGGTTGCCGCACAAATTCCAGCAGGAAGCGGATCAGGCCGTAGCCGAGCAGCCCGCTGCCGACGAGGAAGCCGGGTTTGTAGCGCGCGTCGGTCCGCCAGAAGAGGATGTTCAGGATGATGAACAGCAGGATGCCTTCCAGCGCGGCTTCGTAAAGCTGCGACGGGTGGCGAGGAATGCCGTCTTCGGTGCGGGGAAAGATGACGCCCCAGGGCAAGGTGGTGGGGCGGCCCCACAATTCGCCGTTCACGAAATTCGCGATGCGGACGAGAAACAGGGCGGGCGGCGTGCAGACCGCGACATAATCGCAGACGCGCAACGCGTTGAGGCCGTTTTTCCGCGCGAGCAGGAGGATGGCGATGATCGTGCCGATCAGGCCGCCGTGCAGCGACATGCCGCCCTGCCAGAGATACAGGATCTCGATCGGGTTGCGCAGGATTTCCGGCTTGTAGAACAGGATATAGCCCAGCCGGCCACCGGCGAGAATGCCGATCGTGGCATAGAAGACCAGATCTTCGGCATGGCGCTTGGCCATGGGCGCGCCCGGGCGGGCGAGCAGTTTCGTCAGATACCAGTATCCGAACAGGATCCCGACAATGTAGCCGAGCGAGTACCAGTGCACTTGCGGGTGCAGAGTCGTGCCGCCGATCCGCCACGTTCCCAGATCCAGCGCGATCGGGGATAATCCGAGCGAAGAGAAATCCAAGGCTGCCGTAGCGTCGGCGAGGAGGTTCAGGATCAAGGCTTTTCCCCGGCGATTTCGGCCCTCATAAAGCGCCGAACGAGAAACGAAAAGAGAGCGGGAGAATGTTATGCCCAGCGCGCTGGACCTGCGGATGGAAGCGGCCGTTGCGGCGGTCACCGGCCCACGGGGGCTGATGACGGTCGGGTCGGCGGCGGGCGACGACGGGATGATGGCGGGTGCCGTGATGGTGCCGGGCGCGCCGGGCACGCTGCCGGGATTCTTCGATCTGTTCTGCATGATGCATGGCGACAAGCCGGCGGTGGTGGCCGGAGAGGAGCGGCTGACCTATGGCGCGCTGGGCGTGATGTCCGACCGGGTGGCGCGCGCTTTTGCGGGCGGATGGGGGATCGGCAAGGGCGACCGGGTCGCCATCGCCATGCGCAACTGCCCGTCCTGGATCGTCGTTTATATGGCGGCGGTGAAGGCCGGGGCGATCGTTACGCTCGTCAATGGCTGGTGGCAGCCGGACGAACTGGCGGCGGGGATCGGGCTGGTCTTGCCTAGGCTGATCGTGGCGGATGCGGAACGCGCACGGCGGATCGCGGCGGCGGGGATCGCGGCGACGGTGGTCATCCTGCCGATCGAGGCGGATCTGGCCGAGGCGTTGCTGCCGCTGATCGACGGGATCGCGGAAGCCGCGCGGCCCGAGGTGATGCCGGAGGACGATGCTGCCATTCTCTTCACGTCCGGATCGACGGGGCAGGCGAAGGGGGCGGTGTCGGATCACCGGGCGGTGGTAACGGCGGCCTATACGTTCCTGACCTACACCGCATCGCTGCTGCAATTGATGGTGGATGACGGGCGGCCACCGCGCGATCCGCCCGCGACGCTGATCGGCGTGCCGCTCTTCCATGTGACCGGCGCGGTGGCGGTGATGCTCAACAGCTTCGCCATGGGGCGCAAGATGGTGCTGATGCGCAAATGGGATGCTGGCGAGGCGTTGCGGCTGATCGCGGCGGAGAAGGTGACCTATTTCGTCGGCGTGCCGACGATGAGCCTGGAGCTGATGCAGCATCCCGATCGGGATACGCATGACCTTACGTCGCTGCTGGATATCGGCGCGGGCGGCGCTGCGCGACCGGCGGCGCATGTCGGGCGGCTGATCGACGCATTTCCGGCCAGTGCACCGATGCTGGGTTATGGCCTGACCGAAACCAATGCGACGGGATGCAACAATTTTCGCGACAATTATGCGGCCAAGCCGGCATCGACCGGACTGCCGCAACGGCCCTTCGTGGATGTCGCGATCTTCGGCGAGGATGGCGCGATCCTGCCGCCCGGCGAATGTGGCGAGATCGGATTGCGATCGCGCGCCATATTCCGGGGATATTGGCAGGATGCGGCCGCGACCGCAGCGGCGTTCCGCGGCGCGTATTTCCTGACGGGCGATGTCGGTTATCTGGACCCGGACGGCTATCTGTTCATCGTCGACCGGGCGAAGGACATCATCATCCGGGGCGGCGAGAATATCAGCTGCCAGGAAGTGGAAGCGGTGATCTACACCCACCCCGCCGTGGCGGAGGCCAGCGTGTTCGGACTCGCGGACGACCGGCTGGGCGAGGTGCCGGGGGCGGTCATTCGCCTGACGGAAGATGCGATGCTGTCGGGTGCGGAACTGGGGGCGTTTCTGGCCGGACGGCTGGCCGACTATAAGCGGCCGGTGCGCGTGTGGTTTTCTGACGCTCCCCTGCCGAAACTGGGGACGGGCAAGATCGACAAGAAGGCGTTGCGCGCCAGCCATGGGGCGATCGCGATCCCGGCCTGACGCTTTCCTCCCCACCCTTTCCTCCGGGGCGCGGCGGGACTATCGCGGCGGGATGCGCGAAGGGATCAGCCGGCGGAATATGATCGTGGCCGGCGGGGTCGGGGCGGGGTTGCTGGTCGGCTGGGGGCTGTGGCCGCGGCGTTATGATCCCAATCTGGTGGCGGCACCCGGCGAGACGATCTTCGATGCCTATCTGAAGATTGGTACGGACGGGCATGTGGCGGTGGTCGTGCCGCAGGCGGAGATGGGGCAGGGCGTCTGGACCGCCTTGCCGCAGATGCTGGCGGACGAACTGGGTGCGGACTGGCGGACGGTGTCGGTCGAGCCGGCGCCGATCAATCCGCTTTATGCGAATGACTTCCTGATGCGCGAAGCGGCGGCCGAGGCCGTGCCGCACGCGCTGTCCGGCGTGGCGGGGCGTGCAGGTGCGGAAATCGCGGCGCGGACGGCGTTCATGCTGACGGGCGGATCGAGCTCCGTTCGCGGGTTCGAGGCCCGCTATCGGCAGGCCGGTGCGGCGGCGCGGACCCTTCTGTGCATGGCGGCGGCCCAGATCTGGGGCATCGACTGGCGGGCATGCGACACGAAAGACGGGTTCGTGGTGCGCGGCGCGGACCGGTTGCGGTTCGGCGCGCTGGCCGAAGCGGCGGCGGGGATGGCCTTGCCGGACGGGATCCTGCTGCGCGACAGCGGAACGGGTGGCATTTCGGGCGTGAGCGTGCCGCGGATCGACCTGCCGGCCAAGGTGGACGGCACGATCCGGTTCGCGGGCGATGTCCGTCTGCCCGACATGGTCTATGCGTCTGTCCGCAGTGCGCCCGCAGGCGCGCTCATGGCACCGGTGGCGACGGCGGAGCGTAGGGCGGGCGTGATCGCGGTCGTGCGCAATCCGGCATGGGTGGCGGTGGTGGCGCAGAATTGGTGGGCGGCGAACCGGGCGCTGGAGGCGTTGGACCCGACATTCCGGTGGGAAGGTGATGCGCCCGATGCGGCGTCGATCGATGCGGCGCTGACCGCCGCGCTGGACGGCGACGCCGGGAAGCGGTTTGCGGCGGTGGGCGATGTCGGGGCGGCCTTTGCCGGCGCGTCGCTGCTGACCGCCGAATTTGCGGTGCCCTTTGCGGCCCATGCGCCGATGGAGACGCTGACGGCGACCGCGCGCGTGCAGGGCGACCGGATCGAGATGTGGATGCCGACGCAGGCGCTGGTCGCATCGCGCGATGCGGTGGCGCGGGCGACCGGTTTCCCGGCGGCGAACATCATCGTCTATCCGATGCCGATCGGCGGCGGGTTCGGGCGCAAGGTGGACAATGACGCGGCGGTGCAGGCGGCGCTGATCGCGTTGCAGGTGAAGCGGCCGGTGCAACTGGTCTGGTCGCGCGCGGAAGAGACGATGCGCAGCCGCAACCGCCCGCCGGCCCGCGCGCGGATGGCGGCACGGCTGGGGCCGGACGGCGCGATTCTGGGGTGGCAGGCGCGGATCGCGACGCCGGCTACGGCGGCGGAAGTCGCGGCTCGGCTGATGCCGCGGCTGGCCAGCGCGGGCGGCGGGGCGGAGCGCGCGGCGGTGGCGGGCGCTCCGCCGCCTTATGCGATTCCGGCGCTAGCGGTCGATCATCTGCCCGCCGATGTCGGCATCGAAACGGGCATGTGGCGGAGCGTGGCGCATAGCTACACCGCCTTCTTCACCGAGAGTTTCATCGACATGCTGGCGGCGCGGGCGGGGATCGATCCGTTCGGCTACCGCATCCGGATGCTGGGCGGGCAGCCACGGCTGGCGCGGTGCCTTTCGATGGTCACCGCGATGGGCGGATGGGACGGGGGCGGACCGGGATCGGGTCAGGGGATCGCCATCCATGCCAGTTTCGGATCGCATGTGGCGATGCTGGCGGACGTGGCGCTGGAAGCAGGGGCGATCCGGGTGCGGCGGATCGTGGCGGTGGTGGATGCGGGGCGCTTGATCCATCCGGACATCGTGCGCGCGCAGATCGAGGGCGGGATCATCTGGGGCATGGCCGCGGCGCTGGGTGGGGCGGTGGACTATGCGGGCGGCGTGCCCGAACAGCGCAATTTCGACGGGCTGGGCCTGCCGTTGCTGGCGGACATGCCGGAGATCGTGGTGGAACTGGTCCGCAGCGAAGCCGCGCCGGGCGGGGTGGGCGAGATTGCGGTGCCGCCGGTGGCCCCCGCTATCGCCAATGCCGCGGCGACTTTGCTGGGCCGCAGGCTCCATGCGCTGCCATTACGTGCGTAAGCGCCGCACAGACTGATCGATACATATCGCTTTCCAAGTCGCGCCAGCAGGATAGGAAGCGGCATGGCCACGCTTCCCCCCGACCACCCCGTCATTCCCCGCCCCCGGATCGGGGTGTTGCTGATGAATCTCGGCACGCCCGATGCGCCCGACGCGAAGGCGGTGAAACGCTATCTGGGCCAGTTTCTGTCGGATCGGCGCGTCGTGGAAATTCCCGCGCTGCTGTGGCAGCCGATCCTGCGCGGCGTCATCCTGAACGTGCGGCCGAAAAAGTCGGCCCATGCCTATCAGCAGGTGTGGCGGCCGGACGGATCGCCGTTGCAGGCGATCACCACGGCGCAGTCCAATGCGTTGAAGGGCCGGTTCGGGCCGGACGTGCTGGTGGATCATGCGATGCGTTACGGCAACCCGTCGATTCCCGACCGGCTGGCCGCGATGAAGGCGGCGGGGTGCGAGCGCATCCTGCTCGCGCCGCTCTATCCGCAATATTGCGCGGCGACGACCGCGACCGCCAATGACCAGGCCTTTGCCGAACTGGCGAAGATGCGCTGGCAACCCGCGCTGCGCACGCTGCCGCCCTATCATGACGATCCGGACTATATCGACGCGCTGAAGCAGTCGATCGAACGATCGCTGGCGACGCTGGATTTCGTGCCGGACCGGATCATTGCCAGCTTCCACGGGATGCCAAAGCGGACGCTGGCGCTGGGCGACCCGTACCATTGCCATTGCCAGAAGACGGCGCGGTTGTTGGCCGAAGCGATGGGGCGGCCGATCGCGATCGCGTTCCAATCCCGATTCGGCCCCGCCAAATGGCTGGAGCCGGCGACGGACCTGATGCTGGCGGCGCTGCCGGCCGAAGGCGTGAAATCCGTGGCGGTGGTGGCACCCGGTTTTTCGGCGGATTGCCTGGAAACGCTGGAGGAAATGGCGATTCGCGGGCGTGAGACTTTCGTCGAATCGGGCGGCAAGAACTTTGCCTATCTGCCATGCCTGAATGACAGCGATGTGGGAATTGCACTTCTTCAAAAACTTGTCGCGCGCGAACTTGAAGGCTGGGTGCGGCCTGCGTAACGTAGCGTCAACAACAAGCAGGAGAGGTCGATTTTATGGCACGTATCGCAATTGTGACGGGTGGAACGCGTGGGATCGGCGAGGCGATCAGCCTGGCGCTGAAGGATGCGGGCATGACCGTCGCCGCCAATTATGCCGGCAATGAGGAACGCGCGCGCGCCTTTACCGAGCGGACCGGGATCCAGTCCTTCCGCTGGGACGTGTCCGATCATCAGGCCTGTCTGGACGGCGTGGCGGAAGTCGCCGAGGCGCTGGGTCCGGTGGATGTCGTGGTCAACAATGCGGGCATCACGCGCGACGGCACCTTGCTCAAGATGAGCTATGAGGCGTGGAAGGAAGTGATCGACACCAATCTGGGCGGTTGCTTCAACATGGCGAAGGCGACTTTCCCGGGTATGAAGGAGCGCGGCTGGGGCCGGATCGTCAATATCGGTTCGATCAACGGGCAGGCCGGCCAATATGGTCAGGTGAACTATGCCGCGGCCAAATCCGGCATCCACGGTTTCACCAAGGCACTGGCGCAGGAAGGCGCGCGCTTCGGCATCACCGTCAATGCGATCGCGCCCGGCTATATCGATACGGACATGGTGGCGGCGGTGCCGGCGGACGTGCTGGCCAAGATCGTGGCCAAGGTGCCGGTCGGCCGTCTGGGTCAGGCGAGCGAGATTGCACGCGGCGTGGCGTTCCTGTGTGGCGAAGAAGCCGGGTTCGTCACGGGATCGACGCTGTCGATCAACGGCGGACAGCATATGTACTGATACATCCGGCCTTTCCGGCATCTATAGGGTGCGGGAAAGGCCGGTTTGAACTCCTGCAAAACGGACATGACTGGCGGGCGGGGGCGTGAAAGCGCTTCCGCCCCTTCTGTTTCGGGGCCATGGGGCTTCCTCCTGCGATCAGGGAGAGAATGGTTGTGGCCGGACCTGTCAAACGCTCCGTGACGATCGCCGGACATGCGACGTCGCTGTCGCTGGAGCCGGTGTTCTGGGCGGCGCTCGACAGGGCGGCGGTGGAGGACGGTTTGCCGGTCAATGCGCTGGTTGCGCGGATCGACGCGGTGCGGATCGCGGCGGCCGACCCGCCCAATCTGGCCAGCGCGGTGCGCGTGTGGTTGTTCGAACGGGCGCAGCGCGGCGCGGGCTGATCGCCGCGCGTCAGTCGGTCAGATCATCGAACTGGAGGCGGGCGAGACGCGCGTACAGGCCGCCGCGCCCGATCAGTTCCTGATGCGTGCCCTGTTCGACGATGCGACCGCCATCCATCACGATGATGCGATCGGCCATGCGGATGGTGGCGAGGCGGTGCGCGATGACCAGCGTCGTGCGGTTCGCCATCAGCCGTTCGAGCGCGCGCTGGACCAGCTGTTCCGATTCGGCATCGAGTGCGGAGGTCGCTTCGTCGAGCAGCAGCAAGGGTGCATCGCGCAGGACGGCGCGGGCGATGGCGAGGCGCTGGCGTTGTCCGCCGGACAGGCGCGCGCCGCCTTCGCCCAGATCGGTATCGAGGCCCTGCGGCAAGGCGCGCAGGAAATCGGCGGCGTTGGCGGTTTCGGCCGCAGCCCAGAGCGCGGCGTCGTCGGCGTCCCAGCGGCCATAGCGCAGATTGTCGCGCGCGGACGCCGCGAAGATGACGGTTTCCTGCGGCACCATGGCGATGCGATCACGGATCGCGATGGGATCGACCGCGGGAAGTGTTACGCCGTCGATCGAGACCGAGCCTTCCGCCGGATCGTAGAAACGCTGGGCGAGCTGGAAGATGGTCGATTTGCCGGCACCGGACGGGCCGACCAGCGCGACCATTTCGCCGGGGCGGATCGACAGCGAGAAATTGTCGAGCGCCTTCACTTCGGGCCGTGTGGGATAGCGGAAGGAAACGGCATCGAAATCCAGCCGGCCTTGCGGCGGCTGCGGGAGCAGGAGCGGATTTGCGGGCGCGCGGATTTCGGGGATTTCGGCGAGCAGTTCGGCGATGCGGCCGGCGGCACCGGCGCCGCGCAGCAGATCGCCATAGACTTCGGTCAGCGCGCCGAATGCACCGGCGACCAGCCCGCCGGTGAAGACGAAGGCCGCGATCGTGCCGCTGGAGATGCGGCCGGCGGCGACATCCAGCGCGCCCTGCCACATGATGAGCGTGATCGAACCGAAGATCACCAGAATGACGATCGCGGTCATGATGGCGCGCAGGCGGATGCGGCGACGCGACGTCTGGAACGCATCCTCGACCGCGGCGGCGAACCGGTCGCCCTCGCGCTTTTCCTGTCCGAACGCCTGCACGATCTTCATCGCGCCCAGCGTTTCGGACACGATGGTGCCGACGGTGGCGATGCGGTCCTGCGTCGACCGCGACAAGACGCGGACGCGGCGGCCCATGAAGACGATCGGCAGGATGGCGAAGGGGATGCCGAGCAGCAGCATGGCGGTGAGTTTCGGCGCGAGCGTCAGCAGATAGAGAATGCCGCCAATGCCGACGACGATGTTGCGCAGCGCGACCGAAACCGTGGTGCCGACCACCTGTTCGATGATCGACGTATCCGCCGTGAGCCGCGTCGCGATTTCGGACGGGCGGTTTTCCTCGAAGAAGCGGGGGGCGAGCGCGAGCAGGTTGCGCTGCGTCGCCGTGCGGATGTCGGCGATCACGCGTTCGCCGAGCCAGGAGACGAAATAGAAGCGCAGTGCCGTGGCCGCGGCCAGCACGGTGACGATCAGCATGAGATAGCGGAAATAGCGGCCAATATCCCCGTCGCCGCCGCTGAAGCCGCGATCGATGACGAGCTTGAACCCGCTGGGGATGGCGAGCGTCGCCGCGGCGGCGACCATCAGCGCGAGAATCGCCGCGATCAGATGCCCCTTATAGACCAGCGCGTAGCGCCAGATGAGCAGGAGCGCACCGATCTTGCGCGGGGGGGCGGCGTCTGGCTTTTCCATCGTGCGCGCCTAGCATGAAGCCGGGGGCGGCGGTAAGCGGAACGATACCTTTGACCGCTAACATAGTGCGACGCATCGAATGCGTGTACCATTTGTTCAAGCCGGCTGGACCATGGCCGCCATGCGAGGACCCGAAGCAGATGCTCTATAGCGCCTACGAAATGCAGCGCACGATGCTGGCGAGCGCGAGCGCGCTTGCGACTCTGGGTGCGGAATGGATGGCCAACCCCGCCAACCCGATGGCGCATACGAAATTCGGCCCGGTGGTAGCGTCCGGCTTCGACGTGTTCGCGCACGCATCGGCCCCGCGCGGCAAGCCGGCATTCGGGCTGGACAGCACATTGGTGGACGGACGCGATGTCGCAGTGACCGAGGAGATCGTGCTGCGCAAGCCGTTCGGTCAGTTGAAGCGGTTCCGGCGTGAGGGCGTGGAGGGTGGTCCGAAGCTGCTGATCGTCGCGCCGATGTCGGGCCATTTCGCCACCTTGCTGCGCGGTACGGTGGAACGGATGCTGCCGGGACATGACGTGCACATCACCGACTGGCGCGACGCCAAGCTGGTGCCGCTGGCCGACGGGACGTTCGATCTGGACGATTATGTCGACTATCTGGTGGAATTTCTGGAGGCGATGGCGGCCGACGGATCGGGCCGTCCGCATATGCTGGCGGTGTGTCAGCCGTCGGTGCCGGCCTATGCCGCCGCGGCATTGATGGCGGCGGACCAGCATCCGGCCCGGCCCGCGACGCTGACGCTGATGGGGGGACCGGTCGATACGCGGCAGGCGCCGACCAGCGTCAACACCGTCGCCACGCAGCGGCCCCATGCCTGGTTCGAACAGAATGTGATCGCGACCGTGCCTTATTATTATCCGGGCGGCGGACGGCGGGTCTATCCGGGCTTCCTGCAACTGACCGGGTTCATGGCGATGAACCTCGGCAATCACCTTGTCAGCCATTATGACATGTTCAAGCATCTGGTGGCCGGCGACGGCGACAGCGCCGATTCCAGCAAGGCCTTTTACGATGAATATCGTTCGGTCTGCGACATGAGCGCGGAATTCTATCTCCAGACGATCGATCTGGTGTTCCAGAAACATGCCTTGCCCAAGGGTGAATATTTTCATCGCGGGCGGCGGGTGGATCCGGCAGCGATCACCGATATCGGCCTGCTCGCGATCGAGGGCGAGCGCGACGATATTTCAGGAATCGGGCAGACGAAGGCAGCCCTGACGCTGGCGACGGCGTTGCCGGAAGCGCATCGTCGCTATCTGATGGCGGAAGGCGTCGGCCATTATGGCATTTTCAACGGCCGGCGCTGGCGCGAGAAGATCGCGCCGGTGGTGGAGGCGTGGATCGCGCAGCATGAAGCAGGCTGAGCGCGGGATGATCCTCGCTTTGCTGGCGGGCGTTGCTGCGCCGGGCGTGGCCGTGCCTGTTCCTGTGCCGGTTGCCCCGGTGCGGCCGGGGACGCCGGTCGGTGATCCACGGGCGGCGATCGCGGAGGCCTTTGCACTGGGTCAGGCGGGCGATTGTCGGGGGGCGCTGGCGAAGCTGGATCCGCTGGCGGCGACGTTGCCACAGGGAAGCGTGCGCAACAGCGTGCAGTTGCTGCGGCTAAATTGTCTGGGGCCGGCGGGGCGCGGGGCGGAGCTGGGCGCGGTTCAGCAGGAACTGGTGGTGGCGGATCCGCGTAACCCGATCGTCCGGGGATTCGGCGTGATGATCGCGGCGGATGCTGGCGACATGAAGACGGCCGGACAGCAACTGGCGATGCTGGCAGAGCAGACGCCGGCAGGGCTGACCGGCATTTCCGGCCGGCTGTGGCGGGCGGTGGCGCAGCGGTTGACGCAGACCGGCGAGACTGCGCTGCGCGACCGGATTTCCGTAGCGCTGGCGCGGGCGGACTGGCAGCCGGGCGACTTGCCGGCCTTGCGATCCGAAGTGGCGGAAAGCGCGATCGAGGTGTTGCTGCGGCGGGGTGAGGTGGCGGAGGCGGAATTGCTGCTGCCCCGCGTGACCGCACCGGAATCACTGTTCGAAATGGCGATCACACGGGTCCATGCACCGGTCTGGCGTCAGTTGGAGGCGCAGATGGGGCCGCAATCGGGAAGTGCGGTGGATCTGTTCGCACGCGACCGGCTGGCGGCGTTCACCGCGACGCCCGACGATCTGGCCGCGCGGCATGGCGCGGTGCGCGCCTTCCTGCTGCTGGGGCGTTATGCCGAGGCATCCGAAACCGCCGAAAGCGTAGCGGTGATCGACGGGATGGATGAGGATGCGGTCGCGATCGTGCGGCTGGATGCGCAGGCGCAGCGCATGACCGGCGGACGGGCGGCGGCGATCGCGCGGTTGCAGCCATTCGCGACGCTGGATCTGGCGCGGACACCCGTGGCGGTATCGGGGACGATCGCGCTGGCGGAAGCGCTGGACGAGGCGCAGCGCGGCGCGGAGGCGCTGACGACGGCGCGGGCGGCGTTGACGCGGGGCGCGGCGGCGCTCAGCCCGTGGGGCACGGGATGGTTGCAGCGGACCGAGGTGTGCGCGTTGGCGACGCTGGGCCGCCGTGCGGAGGCCGGCAGTGCCGCCGCCGCGCTGCGTGCGAAGGCGAGTGACAATCCCGCAGCGGCGATCGAGGCATCGCTATGCGCGGGGCAGGGGGATGCGGCGGTGCCGGTGTTGCAGGCAGCGCTGGCGACGGAAGATGGGCCGGCGCGGCTGGCCGACCAGTTCCAGCCGGCCGGTGCCTATTGGGCCGGAAGCGAATCGCGTCTGCGGGATTATTGGGCGGCATTTTTGAAAAGGCCGGCGGTGAAGGCGGCGTTCGAGCGATCCGCCCGGATCCTGCCGAAAAGTCTTTGGCCGGGGACGGAGCCGCGTCCGATCCCGCGTGGTGAAACTGGCAGATTGTCCTCGACGACCTGATCTGCTCCCAATGCTGGGGTGTCGATCGCGGTAAGAGCGAGGGGTGGCCTTTACCCGACCGCCTCGCAATACGGAGCTGGCATAGCCGGCACCAAAACAAAACGCCCTCCCGGATGGGAGGGCGTCGGAAGGATCAGAGCGTCACTTCCGCGACATTGTCCTTGTAGCTTTCCTTGGGATCCTTGCCGAACAACCGTTCAATCGCCGCCCCGAAGGAAGATCCACCAAGCCAGAGGCGGGCGCGCTCGGTATCGAGCCGGAGCAGGGCCAGATTGGGATCGTCCTTGCCGCCCTTGTACCAAGCCTCGACCTGGCTGTTCCACAGACGGTCGACCGTGTTGCGGTCGGTGTCGATCGACAGCGTGCCATGGATGCTGGCGAACAGGTCATGCCCCTTGCCGGTATAGGTGGCGATGGCGCGGTTCGATTCGGCGATGGCCTTGGTGAGGCCGTTATCCTTGGTGGCGAAGAACCAGATCGGGCCATGATCGCCCTCGAACTGCGCGGTCATCGGCTGGGTGTGGCCGTCGCGCGTGCCTTCGACACCCAACATGACGAACGGGCTGGACTTCAGATCTTTCCAGAAACGGGCTTCGATCGCTGCGTCGTCGGCCATTCGGCTTCTCCTACATGGGTTTGGAGGAGAGAACCCGGCATGATGGGTCGGGTTCCAGACGGGCGGTGCGAAGCGAACCGCCCGTCTGGATATGACAGCCCGACGTCAGAGGACTTCGAACAGCCCGGCCGCGCCCATGCCGCCGCCGACGCACATCGTGACGACGACATGCTTGGCGCCACGGCGCTTGCCCTCGGTCAGGGCGTGGCCGACCATGCGTGCGCCGGACATGCCATAAGGATGGCCGATCGAGATCGCGCCGCCATCGACATTGAGCAGTTCGTCGGGGATGCCGAGCATGTCCTGGCAATAGAGGACCTGCACCGCGAAGGCTTCGTTCAGTTCCCACAGGCCGATATCGCCGACCGTCAGGTTGAAGCGTTCGAGCAGTTTCGGGATCGCGAAGACGGGGCCGATGCCCATCTCATCCGGCCGGGTGCCGGCGACGGCCATGCCGACATAGCGACCGAGCGGGGTGTTGCCCGCCTTTTCCGCTGCCGCGCGTTCCATGAGGACGCAGGCCGATGCGCCATCGGACAGCTGCGAGGCATTACCGGCGGTGATGTTCGCGTCCGGCCCCATGACGGGCATCAGGCCGGTCAGCCCTTCCAGCGTGGTTTCAGGACGATTGCCTTCGTCCTTCGTCAGCGTCACTTCTTTCTGCGAGACTTCTTTGGTCGCCTTGTCGACCACGTTCATCGTCGCAGTGACGGGGATGATCTCCGCATCGAAGCGACCGGCGGCCTGTGCGGCGGCGGTGCGCTGCTGCGACTGGTAGGAATAGGCGTCCTGGCGGTCGCGGCTGATGCCGTAGCGCTTGGCGACGATTTCCGCCGTCTGGAGCATGGGCATATAGACTTCGGGTTGCATCGCGATCAGTTCATGATCGACGCCCAGCCGGATTTCGGGCGTCTGCACCATCGAGATCGATTCGACACCGCCGGCGACGACGATCTCGGCGCGGTCGACGATGATCTGCGATGCGGCGATCGAGATGGCCTGGAGGCCCGAGGCGCATTGCCGATCGACCGACATGGCGGCGACCGACACGGGGAGGCCGGCACGGAGCGCGGCGGTGCGGCCGATGGTGGCCTGCACGCCCTGTTGCAGCGCGGAGCCGATCACGACGTCCTGAATGCTGTCCGGTGCGACGCCCGACCGTTCGACCGCGGCGCGGATGGCGTGGGCGGCGAGCGTCGGCGAGGGGGTGGCGTTGAACGCGCCGCGATAGGCGCGGCCGATGGGGGTGCGGGCGGTGGCGACGATGACGGCTTCACGCATGGTGAGGATCCTTGAGTGGCGCTGAGAGGATGAAGGCGTTGGAAGAAGGCAGAAGGCCCTCACCCAACCCTCTCCCGCGAAGGCGGGAGAGGGCTAGAGAAGGGTGGGGGTCAGATGAAGAATTGGGCGATCCATTCCGCGACGAGCGCGGGCTTCTTCTGGTCTTCGATCTCGACCGTGACTTCCTGCGTCTGCTGCCACTGGCCGGGGCGCTTTTCTTCGAGCGCGAGCAGTTTGAAGGTGCCGCGGATGCGGACGCCGGCGGGGACGGGGGTGAGGAAACGGACTTTGTCGAAGCCGTAATTGATGCCCATCTTCACGCCTTCGATCCCCGAATCGGGCAGGCGTTCGGCCAGCGCCGACAGCAGCGACAAGGTAAGGAAACCGTGGGCGATGGTGCCGCCGAACGGCGTGAGCTTCGCGCGTTCCGGATCGACATGGATGAACTGATGATCGTCGGTGGCATCGGCGAAGGCCTGGATGCGGGGCTGATCGACCAGGATCCAGTCGGACGTGCCGAGCTCCTGTCCGACCTTCGCTTGCAGATCCTGAATCGTTGGCATCCTGTATCTCCTGTCCATGCCGTCCTCTTCCGGGCGGCGATCGGTGGGGCTATGAACGTCTCTCTAGGCGTTGCTTGACGTTTACGTCAACTGCGTCGCGCACGATTAGGGCCTGTATCCGATGTTTTCCGCGTCCCCCGCCATCCTGACCACGTTGCGGGCGCTGCACCGTGCGCCCGAGCCGGAGGTGCTGGCTGGATTATTGCCGGCCGCGGCGCTGGATGCCGCCAGCCGCGAACGCGTGGTGGGGCATAGCCTCGACCTGCTGGCCGATCTGCGTGTCGCGCAGCGCGAGGGCTGGGTGAACCAGTTTCTCCAGCAATATCGCCTCAATTCGTCCGAGGGCGTGGCGCTGCTCAGCCTGGCGGAAGCGTTTTTGCGCGTGCCGGACCCGGAAACGGCGGATCGGCTGATCGCCGACAAGCTGGGCGACGCGGACTGGCGGGCGCACACCGGCAAGTCGCATTCGTCGCTGGTCAATTCGGCGACATGGGGGCTGGTGATCGGCCGTGCGCTGGTGAGCGACAGCGGGCAGGCGGGCGCGCTGAAGCGGTTGATCTCACGCGCGGGCGAACCGTTCGTGCGGCAGGCGGTCGGCGCGGCGATGAAGATGATGGGCGAGATCTTCGTGATGGGGCGCACCATTGACGAAGCGCTGAAGCGGATGCGCACCAAAGATAATCGCGGCTTCACCGCCAGCTTCGACATGCTGGGCGAGGCGGCGCGGACTTATCCCGACGCCGATCGCTATTTCCGGTCCTATAGCGACGCGATCGCGGAAGTCGGCAAGGCGGCGAAGGAAGGGCATTCGATCTCAGTCAAGCTGTCCGCGCTGCACCCGCGTTACGAAGTCGGGCAATGGGCGACCTGCGTGCCCGCGCTGACGGCGATGCTGGAGGCACTGGCGGTGCAGGCCGCGAATGCCGGCATCGGGCTGACGGTGGATGCCGAGGAGTCCGAGCGGCTGGAGATGAGTTTCGACATCATTTCCGCCGTGGCCGGCGTGCCGGCGCTGAAGGGCTGGGACGGGTTCGGCATGGCGATCCAGGCCTATAGCAAGCGGGCGCGGCCGGCGGTGGCCTGGGCGAACGATCTGGGTGCGGCGACCGGGCGGCGGATGGCGGTGCGGCTGGTGAAGGGTGCCTATTGGGACAGCGAGGTGAAGCGGACGCAGGAAGCGGGGCTGAGCGACTATCCGCTGTTCACGCGCAAGGCCGCGACCGACGTGTCCTACATGGCCTGTTCGCGCGACATGCTGGACGCGAAGAACATCTATCCCGCCTTCGCCAGCCATAATGCGCTGACCGTCGCGACCATCCTGGAATGGGCAGGCACGTCCCGCGATTTCGAGTTCCAGCGGCTGCACGGCATGGGCGAGGGCCTGTATGAAACGCTGGTGCGCGAGCGCGGCTATCATACGCGCATCTATGCGCCGGTCGGCGGGCATCGCGACCTGCTGGCCTATCTGGTGCGGCGTCTGCTGGAAAACGGGGCGAATTCCAGCTTCGTGCATCAATTGGCGGATGAAGGGCTGACCGATGCGGAATTGCTGGCCGATCCGGTGGAGAAGATCCGCGCGGTGGGCGGGACGCGGCATCCGTCGATCCCGTTGCCGGCGGACCTGTTTGCGGGGCGGCGGAACAGCGGCGGGATCGATTTGCAGGATCGCGTGATCCTGGCGGATGTGGCGCAGGCGGTGGCGCGGCCGCCACAGCCGGGCCGGGCATCGGCACCACGCCGCACGGAAACCGCCAAGGCGGCGGTGGACCGGGCGGTGCGCGGTTTCGCGGTCTGGTCGCAGACGCCGCTGGAGCAACGCGCGGCGACGCTGGAACGGCTGGCCGATCTGCTGGAAGCGCACCGGGCCGACCTGATGGCCGTCGCGGTGCAGGAGGCGCGGAAGACGATCGCCGACGCATTGGGCGAAGTGCGCGAGGCGGTCGATTTCTGTCGTTACTACGCCATGCAGGCGCGCGGCGTGCTGGCGCCGATAGTGTTGCCGGGGCCGACGGGTGAGCGCAACGTGCTGCGGCATGAAGGGCGCGGCGTCTGGGCGTGCGTCGCGCCGTGGAATTTCCCGCTGGCGATCTTCCTGGGGCAGGTGGCGGCTGCTTTGGTGGCGGGCAATGCCGTGGTCGCCAAGCCCGCGCCGCAGACGCCTGCCATCGCCGGCTGGGCCGTCGCGCTGGCGCATGAGGCGGGCGTGCCCGAGGATGCGTTGATCCTGTTCCCCGGCGGGCCGGAGGAAGGCGCGGCGCTGACCGCCGATGTCCGCGTGGCGGGGGTCGCCTTCACCGGATCGACCGGCACCGCCCGGCGCATCGCGCGCAGCCTGCTGGCGGACGATCTCCGGCCGCTGGTGCCGCTGATCGCGGAGACGGGCGGGATCAATGCGATGATCGTCGATTCGACCGCCTTGCCCGAACAGGTGGTGGCCGATGTCGTGGCGTCCGCTTTCCGGTCGGCGGGGCAGCGTTGTTCGGCGCTGCGCCTGTTGCTGTTGCAGGAAGAGATTGCCGACCGCACGCTGGAAATGCTGGCGGGCGCGATGGAGACGCTCGTGGTGGGCGACCCCGCCAATCCGGCGACGGATGTCGGCCCCGTCATCGATGGCCCGGCCTATGACCGGCTGATGGGCCGGATCGCGGCGATGCGCGGGCGCGTGGTACATACCGTGCCGGTGCCGGAACAGGGGCTGTATGTGCCGCCGACGGTGATCCGGATCGATGCGATCGAGGATCTGAAGGAGGAATGGTTCGGCCCGATCATCCATGTCGCGACGTGGAAGGCCGGAATGCTGGCGGAAACGGTGGCGCGGGTGAACGCCACCGGGTTCGGGCTGACCATGGGGCTGCACAGCCGCATCGCGCGCGGGGCCGAAGCGGTGGAGGCGCTGGCCACGGTCGGCAATCTCTATGTGAACCGGTCGATGATCGGCGCGATCGTCGGGTCGCAGCCCTTTGGCGGCGAAGGCCTGTCGGGCACCGGCCCCAAGGCGGGCGGACCCCATTATCTGCCGCGGTTCGCGGCGGAGCGGGTCACGTCGACCGACACCACGTCGGCCGGCGGCAATGCAACCTTGCTGTCGCTGGACGAAGTGGGGATCTGATCCCCGCTTCGTCACGACCGGACGGGATCAGGCGGGGAACATCGCCTTTCCGTCCGGCCCGGCGGTGAAGTTGGTCTGGGTGGGATAGGCGATGTCGATGCCGGCTTCGTTGAAGGATTGCAGGATGGCCATGCACACCTCGTGGCGGGCAGCATAGACGACGTCCCAGACTTCCGACCGGACGTCGAATTGGAGTTCGTAATCGAGGCTGGACGCGCCGAAGCCGGTCATGCCGGTGCGGACGACGACGCATTTGTCCACGCTTTCGGTGGCGGCGCGGAGCATGTCCGGAATGGCGCGGCACTGGTCGATCGGCGTCTGGTAGATGACGCCGATGACCAGGGTCATGCGCCGCCGGTCCAGCCGGGCGAGATTGTGCAATTCCTTGTCGAGCAGGTTCTTGTTCGACACGATCACCTGTTCGCCGGTGATGGCGCGGATGCGCGTGGATTTGAGGCCGATGCGTTCGATCGACCCGGATGTATTGTCCCATTTCACTGCATCGCCGCGGCGGAACGGCTTGTCGAATATGATCGCGAGCGCGGCGAAGAGATCGGCGAAGATGCCCTGCGCGGCCAGACCGATGGCGATGCCGCCGATACCGAGACCGGCGATCAGCCCAGTGACGTTGACGCCGAGATTGTCGAGGATCAACACCGCCGCGATCGCGAACAGCGCGAAGGTGACGAGCAGGCGGATGATGCCGATCGCGGAGCCGATCGCGCCCTTTTCCGGATCGCCGGCCGCGCGATGCTCGACGAAGCCGAGGATGATTTCGCGCGCCCAGAGTGCCGCCTGCAATGCGGCGGCGATGGTGAAGACGGCGGTGATGACCGCGGTCAGGCCAGCGGGGGTATTCGCGCCGCCTTCGACGAGCTTGGCCGCGAGCGCGACCATGAACCACATCCGCGTGCGCGCGATGGCGCGGCCGACGATGGTGCGCCACTGAACGTCGTCGCCATCGCGACACAGCTTGTTGCCGAGCGCGCGGAGGCCGACGAGGACGAGGACGATCGCAACGCCGATCGCGGTCGCGACGGCGATCTGAAGCCAGTTGCCGGCCAGCCAGTCGGCGGACTCGGCGGTCAGCGCATGGATGCGGTTACCGAGGCCTTCGAGCGCGACCGTGGGGCGGACGGCGGCGCTGTTCGTCGCGGCGGCGCTCATGCGGTGGCGGCCTTGGCGCAGTGGGCGGCGCCCAGCGTGTCGAGGAAGGCGATCAGACCGCGCTCCGTGGGCGACGCATAGCGGGTGGCGCGGGGGAGCCGGACCTTGCCGATCGCTTCGCCGCTTTTCGCCAGATCGATCAGTGCAGGGTGGACATAGGATTTACGCGCGATGGCCGGCGTATTGCCGAGTGCGGCGGCGACGGGTTCCAGCATGGCTTTCAGCGAAATGGCCTGTTCTCCGGCGGTAACGAGGGCGGTGTAGGCGATCACGCTGGCCCCCCAGGTGCGAAAATTCTTAGCGGTGAAATCCCCGCCGGTGGCGTCGCGAATATAGGCGTTGATGTCCGACGAGCCGACGGGATGGGCGCTGCCATCCGGGCAGAGATACTGGAAGAGATTCTGGCCGGGCAGATCCTGGCAACGGCGGGCGATGCGCGACAGGCGCTTGTCCTCGATCGTCAGGCGCTGGAGCTTGCCGGATTTGCCGACATATTCCAGCTTGAGCCGCGCGCCGCGGACGGTGGCATGGTTCGCGCGCAGGGTGGTCGCGCCGAAACTCTTGTTCGCCTTGGCGTAGGTCTCGTTCCCCACGCGGACGCGGCCGAGATCGAGCAGGCGGACGATGGCGGCCACCACGGCATCCTTGTCGAGCGCGCGGTGCGTCAGATCCTCCTCGACCCGCGCGCGCAACAGCGGCAGCGCGCGGCCGAAATCGGCGCAGGCATCATATTTGGCGGCTTCCTGCGTGGCGCGGAAATCCAGATGATAACGATATTGCTTGCGGCCCTTCTCGTCCCAGCCGACCGCCTGGATATGGCCGTCCGGACTGGGGCAGAACCAGCAATCGACATAAGCCGGCGGCATCGCGATCGCGTTCAGCCGATCGATTTCGGCGCGGTCGGCGATGCGTTGACCCATGGGATCGAAATAGGCCCAGTGGCCGCGTAGCTTGCGGCGCGTGATGCCGGGCAGGGCGTCGTCGACATAGCTCAGCATGAGGGCGGACCAGGCAGGAAAAACATGGCGCTGTAACGGCACGGTCCACCGGATCGTTCCGGAACAGCGCCGGGCTGCACCCGTTCAACGCCCTGAAATCCCGAACCGAAGGACTGCCATCATGCCTGCCATCGCCGAGACCAAAATCCTGTTCATCGCCACCGACGGATTCGAGCAGGCGGAATTGTTCGGGCCGCGCGATCGCCTGATCGCGGCCGGGGCCGAAGTGGTGCTGGCATCGCCTGCGACCGACCCGATCCAGGGGATGGTAAAGGACGAAAAGGGCGACACGATCACGCCGGACATCACATTGGATGCGGTCGATCCGGACGATTATGACGCGCTGGTGATTCCGGGCGGCGTCGCCAATCCCGATACGTTGCGGACCATCGATACCGCCGTGGAAATCGTGCGGGCATTCGACGATGCGGGCAAGCCGATCGCGGCGATCTGCCACGGGCCGTGGTTGCTGGTGGAGGCCGATATCGTCGAGGACCGGACGGTCACGAGCTGGCCGTCGATCCGGACCGATCTGGAAAATGCCGGCGCGACGACGGTGGACGAGGAAGTGGTGGTGGACGACAATCTCGTCACCAGCCGCAAGCCCGACGATGTGCCGGCCTTCACCGATGCGTTGATCCGGATGCTGACCGAGGCCGAAGTGGACGCCTGAGTGACGACCCGTTCGGTTCCGTGCCGGCCAGTTCCTTTCAGCCTTGCGGCGTGGGATCCGGCAGGCGCGGGCCGAACGGGACCATGACCTTGACCATGCGACGCCGCAGATAGGCGTCGAAGCCGATTTCCAGCCCGACCAGCATGTAGATGAAGGGCTGGAACGCGATGCCGACAAAGGCCGCGCCGACCAGATAGATGAGATGCGCGTGCTGGAGCGCGGTGGCGAGGGGGGCGATCCACAGGTCCGCCCCTTCCGCCTTGCGCCAGCGACGGCGGATGACTTCCATGCGGAGCAGGCCGAGCGCGTGGAGCGTCAGCCAGAGCGTGAGGCCGGGATAGCCCTGCTCGCCGAGCATCTCGAAATAGCTGCTATGATAGGCGCGGCCGGCATCGAAGCCCTGCTTGGCTTGCACCGTTTCGCCACCGGCCGATTGTTCGGTGCTCACCATGTCGATCACCAGCCGGTTCTGGCGATAGGCCTCGAACCCGCCACCGAACGGGTGTTGGCCGGCATAGTCGATCGTCCAGCGCCAAACGGCGAGCCGGGTGGAGGCGGAATCATCCGACTGATAGCCTTTGATCGTATCCATGCGCTGCATGTAGCTGGCGGGGAGGAAGGGGATCGCGGCCATGATCGCCAGCCCGAGGCCCGTGACGTAGAGCAGGCGGCGCCGCACCACGCGCAGCATCAGCACCGTCAGCACGCCGATGCAGATGATGCCGGTGCGCGCCTGCGTGCCGACCGGGATCAGCAGGCAGGCGAAGCTCAGCGCCCATGCATAGCCGGTGACCAGAGGCCCGCGCGGATAGACGGTGCCGTGGCGGGCGAGCCAGAAGATCAGCGGGATGATGGCGACGGCGACCGCCGAGATGGTGCTGCTTTCGTACAGGCCGCTATTATTGTCGACCATCAGGTTCAGCACGCCATAGCCGCCGCCCGATACGATCGTCTTGATTGCGCCCACGACGATGATCGAGGAAGCCGACAGGATCATGAACAGCGCCAGCGATTCGATGCGCAGGCGCGTGCGCAGGGTGAGCGGCAGGAAGATGGCGAAGGCCAGCGCCTTCCACACCCAGCCCCATTTGGTGAGTGCCTCGACCGGGAAATCCGCGGTGTGCGTCGTCCAGAAGCAGTAGAGCAGCAACGTCAGCATCAGCGTCTGGCGGATGCCGAAGCGCGCGGCGCGCTTGTCGTCCGCGACCACCCAGCCGAGCACGGCGAGCACGACGCAGATCAGCGAGACCGGCACCGCGTTGAGCAGATAATAAGCCAGCCGTTGCGGCGAGACGATGTCGACATAGACATAGGCCAGCACGAACAGGAACGGCCGGCGAAAGCCGAAACCGATCAGTGCGAGCAGGAAGGCGATCAGCCCCAGATCACGCATCGGGCGATCCCGAATCGGACCGTTCGCGATCGAGATCGGGCCGGCGCAGGATCCGCCATGCGGCGAGCAGCAGCAGGCCGTGGCTGAGCGCCAGCGAGAACAGGTCGATCATGGCCCGCCCTTCCCGCGTTGCATCCTTGCCGTGCCACCAAGCCTAGACCAGGCGGGTTGACGCGGCGTTAAGTGGGCGCGTGCCAGGGGTGCGTCATGCAGATCCTCCATGTTCTCGATCACAGCCTGCCGATCCACAGCGGCTATACGTTCCGGACGCGGGCCATCCTGAAAGCGCAGGTGGCGCATGGCTGGACGGTGGCGGGGGTGACCGGATCGCGCCATGCGGTGGAGCGGCCGGGCGGGCCGAATTCGGAAATGCAGGACGGGCTGTGCTTCCACCGCGCCCATGCCGTTTCGACCGCGCGGTCGCCGCTGGCGGAGTGGCAGGATATCGCGGCGCTGGAACAAAAGATCGAGGCACTGGTCGCAGAATCCCGGCCGGACATCCTCCACGCGCATTCGCCGGTGATGAATGCGGTGGCGGCGGGGCGGGTGGCGCGACGGCACGCTATTCCGCTGGTCTACGAGATTCGTGCCTTCTGGGAGGATGCGGCAGTCGGGAACGGCACCGGAACCGAAGGATCGGTGCGGTTCCGTGCGACGAAATGGCTGGAAACACGCGCGGTGCGGCGGGCGGATGCGGTGGCGGTGATCTGCGAGGGGCTGCGCGGCGATCTGATCGCGCGCGGGATCGACGCGGACAAGATCATGGTGTCGCCGAACGGCGTCGATCTGGGATTGTTCGGATCGCCACCGCCGCCCGATCCGGCCCTGGCGGCCGAACTGGGGCTTTCGGATGCGGAGGTGATCGGCTTCATCGGATCTTTCTACGATTATGAGGGGCTGGACGATCTGATCGCCGCGATGCCGGCGCTGGTGGCGGCGCGCCCGCGTGCGATGCTGTTGATGGTGGGGGGCGGCCCGATGGAGGCGGCGCTGGCGGCGCAGGCGGCGGAATCGCCGGTCGCGGAGCGGATCCGCTTCGTCGGGCGCGTGCCGCATGACCGGGTGGAAGCCTATTATGGGCTGGTCGACATCCTGGCCTATCCGCGCAAGCGGATGCGGCTGACCGAACTGGTGACGCCGCTGAAACCGCTGGAGGCGATGGCGCAGGGGCGACTCGTGGCGGCGTCGGATGTCGGCGGGCATCGCGAACTGATTGCGGACGGCGTGACGGGCACCCTGTTTCCGCCCGATGATCCGGGGGCGCTGGCCGTTGCGCTGGCGGGATTGCTGGCGGATCGCAGCGGCTGGGAAGCGCGCCGGGCGACGGCGCGCGCCTTCGTCGCGCGGGATCGCGACTGGGCGACGAACATCGCGCGTTACGAACCTGTTTACCAAAGGCTTCTAACGCGGCAGACGGGACGCAACGAAAGGGGCTGATGCCGACGACCCGAACTTTGAGCGCACGAGTCGCACGCATCCGATTGGCATGGCCGATGGCCCTGTCGATGGCGGGCGCGACGGCGTTCGCCGCTTATGCGGTGCCGGCCGCGCTGGTGGAAGCGGGCGTGGTGAAGCTCGGAGCCGCCGCGCTCACCGAACAGGCGGTGCCGTTCGATAGCGGCGCGCGGGTGGTGCTGGGGCTGCTGGCTGCGTCGATTGCGGGCGCGGCGGTCTGGATGCTGTTCGAGCGGCTGGAACGGCCCGTGCGGCCGAAGGGTGCGGAGATCGATCCCGCCATCGACCTGTTTGCACCGGAGACCGCGCCGCCATTGCGCAAGTCGGACAGCCATCCCGATGCGCCGGTGCGCCGGCCGCTGTTCGCCGCGTCCGATCTGGGCGCGCCGATGGACGATGTGGACCGTGGGCCTACACCGTTTGGAAGGCCGCCCTTATTTTCCGACGATATGCCGTCCGTGGCGGTGCCGTCGGTCGGACAGGCGGTGCAGCCGGGATCCAGTGTCGGACAGGACGCCGCCGGTTCGGCATCGCCAGAGATGCAGCGGGACGAATCGATCGCGGAGCGGATGGCGCGACTGGAACGTGGGATTGCGCGGCGGGGCGGGACCGGGGCGGGATCGCGACCCGATCCCGAACAGGGGCTGCGCGATGCACTGGCTGCGCTGCGCGCGACGACGACGCGGCATTAGAGCGGGATCAGGCTAGGACGAGGGTGAGCGCGTCGATCAGCAGATCGTCGCCCTCCATGCGCGCGGCGATGTCGGCCAGCAGATGGCCGCGCAGCGCGAATTCCGCGTCTGAAACCGTCGTGGCGAAATGCATCGCCGACTCCGTATCCGGACAGGAAAGACGCAGCCGGTGACGCGTGCCGACGAAGGTCGCGCTGGCCCATGGCATCCCGTCCTGCGCGCAGAGTCGTGTCTCCACGGGCAGGCGGGCAAGCAGGGCCGCGGCCAGCAGGCGGCCGGGATCCGGCCCACGGAGCGGGGCCATCATCATCGACCGCCATCCTGCGCAGACAGATAGGCGACGACCCGTTCGATCGTGCTCGGTCGGGGTTCGCGCCCCCGCCGCAAATCCATGACGAAGCGGGGATCGCCGACCGCCTCGCGCCCGAATCGCGTCGGCGGGACACCTGTTCTGCGCAGATGGCGTTCGATGGTCGACAGAAGATGCACGGCGCTCGCTCCCTGGCCTGTTCCGATGTTCACTCTATGTTCTAAATCCTTTCCTACTTGTCTAGGAAAATTCCTATCGATAGGAGGGGCCATGGATGCTGCCGATCCCCGCCTGTTGATCGAGCGTCTGTGCCGCGAACGGGGCGAGGATTTTGCGGGATTGTCGCGCCTGCTGGGGCGCAACCCGGCCTATATTCAGCAATATGTTCGCCGTGGTACGCCCCGGAAGCTGGACGAGGCCGACCGCAAGGTGTTGGCGCGTTATCTGGGCGTGGCGGAAAGCCGGCTGGGTGGCCCCGCACCGTCGGTGATGTCTGCCATGCCCGCGCTGCGCGTCGTTCCGATGCTGGATGTCGGGGCATCGGCCGGGCCGGGTGCGGAAGCGGATCGGGAAATAGTGACGGGCGGCATCGGATTCGATGAACGGATGCTGCGCGCGCTGGCGGGGGGCGATCCGTCCGTGCTGTCGATGATCCGGGTGCGTGGCGATTCGATGGCCCCGACGCTGGCGGATGGCGATATCATCATGGTCGATCGCGCGGCGGCGTTGCGGCCGTTGCGCGAGGGGATCCATGTGGTGCGGATCGACGGGGTGCTGGTGGTGAAGCGGCTGGCCATATTGGACGGTGGCGCACGGGTGCGGATCGGTAGTGACAATCCGTCCGCGCCCGATCCGGGCGTCTGGTCCGTTGCGGAGATCGGGGTGATCGGGCGCGTGGTCTGGGCGGGTGGGCGCGTGGCCTGAACCGCGCCGGCGGGGTCAGCGGCGGCGCTGGTAGAGCCAGAGCGCAAGCGCCACCGTCAGCCCGGCGGCGAAGCCTGCGAGCAAACCCAGCGTCGGTTGGCGATAGGCCATGCCGATCAGCGCCCCCGCCAGCGCACCGAGCGCGAGGAAGAAGCCGCCTGCGGCCTGCGGGGGGCGGGGGGGTGTCGTCATGCCATCGTCCATGCCATTCCCCGTTGATCCGCGCCAGCGCGACCGTAGGATCGTGCCAATCCGGGGCGCGTCTGTGCCGGGGCGGGACTGGTGAACGGTTTCTTTGCCGGCAAAGCCGGGGCGGGCGGTCACGACAGGCGGTTGGCACGCTTTCTGTAGGTCGTGGGACAAACAGGAGATGTCCTTGACCGAGCCATTATTCATTCTGGACCGCGCGACGATCGACGGCGCGACGGATCTGATCGCCGGGTTCGGCATGGATGCGGCGCGCGAGGCGGAAAGCCGCGCTGCCGTCAGTCGCGATCGTGGCAATGTGCATCATTTCTGCCGCTGGCGTCAGATCGGGCGGATTGTGGCGGTGCTGAGCGACGATGCGGTGCGGGGGACGGTGCACTAGACGCGATCGGTTTGCCGACCGGGCGGCCGGACGGGTAAAACACGCTGGCGGCACGCGGTGCACGTCGCTAGGCAGAAGCACCATGCTTCCCGTCCGCCCGCGGCGCCCCCACGCCTGTTTCGCGATGGCCGCGTTTCTTGTCCAGCCGGTGCTTGCCGGCGCGCAGACGGCTGCGCCGCCGACGGAGGCGCTCGACCCTGATTCGCCGCTGGCGCCGATGGCCGATCTGGGGGTGGCGTGGCCCGATCTGACGCTGACGGACGACAGCGCAGCCGGAGCCGTCAAGGCCGCGACCGTCGATGCGGCGGCGGAGCAGCGTTACCGGGTCGCGCTGGAGGGGCTGGACGGAATTGGCGACGCACGCCTGCGTCCGCGGTTCGACGAGGCGTCCGCGCTGGTGCAGGGAACGGGCACGCCCGCCAATGTCGCGCAGATCGAACGGCGCGCGCGGGAGGACGAGGATGTCCTGACGGAATTGCTGCGATCCTATGGCTATTATGACGCGGCGGTGCAGGCGCGGGTCGAAACCGACCGGGCGACGCGGCGGGTGGTGGTGACCCTGATCGCCGATCCGGGCGAACTCTATCGCTTTGCCGAAGTGACGACGCCGGGACTGGCGACGGCTGGCGCACAGGCCCCCGCGCTTGCCGAAGCCTATGGCGTCGCGGCGCAGCAGCCAGTGGATGCGGAAAAGGTGATCGTAGCGGGCGACACGTTGCGCACCGCGCTGGGGCGGCAGGGTTTCGCGTTCGGGACGGTGGCGGAACCCGATGTGGTGGTGGACCATGAGACGCGGACCGCGACGCTGGCGATCAAGGTAAATCCGGGTGCGGCGCAGACCTTTGGCGCGATCCGGGTGCTGGGCAAGCCCTTGTTCAGCGCGAAGCATCTGGAGCGGATCGCGCGGTTCGATCCGGGCGATGCCTATGATGCGCGCCTGCTGGAGGATTATCGTCGTGCGTTGATCCAGACCGGCCTCGTTTCCACCGTGAAGGCGGTGCCGGTGGCGGGCGCGACCCCGAACAGCGTGGATATCGCGACGACGCTGGAGCCGGCGCCGCCACGGACGATCGCGGGGACGGCCGGTTACGGGACGGGCGAAGGCGTCTCGACCGAATTGAGCTGGACGCATCGCAACCTGATCGCGCCCGAGGGGGCGGTCACGGTGCGCGGCGTGCTGGGGACGCGCGAACAGCAGGCGGGCGTCTCGCTCCGCCGCAACAATTTCAAGGCGCGGGACCGGGTGCTGACCGCCAATGTCACCGCCGCGCATATCAACCGCAACGCCTATGATGCGCGCACCTTCCTGCTGTCGGGCGGGCTGGAGCGGCAGAGCAACATCATCTGGCAGAAGACCTGGACATGGAGCGGGGGCGCGGAGTTTCTGGCGTCCGACGAACGCGACACGATCGTGGCGACGGGCGCGGCGCGGCGACGGACCTTCCTGATCGCCGCGCTGCCGGGGACATTGGGCTATGACGGATCGGACGATCTGCTGAACCCGACCCGCGGGTTCCGGCTGTCGGGGCGGCTTTCGCCGGAAGTGTCGTTGCAGTCGGGGACGTTCGGCTATGCGCGCACGCAGATTGACGGCAGCGCCTATATCCCCGTGACGGGCAGGGTGACGCTGGCCGGGCGGACACGACTGGGGACGATCGTGGGGGCGCAGCGCGACCGGATTGCACCGTCGCGGCGCTTCTATGCGGGCGGGGGTGCGTCGATCCGGGGCTATGGCTATCAGGCGGTCGGGCCGGTCGATGTCGATGGCGACCCGGTCGGCGGGCGGAGCCTGACCGAATTCTCGATGGAAGCACGCGTGCGGATTGGGGATTTCGGCGTAGTGCCGTTTCTGGATGCCGGGAATCTCTATACCTCGCCGCTGCCGCGCTTCACCGGCTTTCGGTACGGGGCAGGCATCGGCGCGCGTTACTATACCAATTTCGGGCCGATCCGCGTCGATCTGGGGACGCCGCTCAACCGGCGGCGGGGCGATGCGCGGATCGCGGTCTATGTGTCGCTGGGGCAGGCCTTTTGAACGCGCCGGACGTGGATCCCGTACCGGTGGCGCGGCGGCGTCGCTTCCGGCCGTTGCGCTGGCTGGGTGGGCTGGTGCTGATGCTGGTCGCGCTGGTGCTGGTGGCGGTGTGGGCGATCGATACCGGGCCGGGCCATCGTTTCCTGACCGACCGGATCGCGGCGCTGCCGATCAAGTCGGGGCTGCGTATCCGGATCGGGCGGATCGATGGATCCATCTGGAACCGCGCGACGATCCGCGACCTGCGGCTTTATGATCTGAAGGGCGCGTTCGTGGAAGCGCCGGAGGTGCGGCTGGACTGGACCCCGGCGGCATGGATGCGGAACGCGCTGGATATCAACATCCTGTCGGCGGACCAATTGACGCTGGAACGCCTGCCGGTGCTGCGCGCGACGCAGGCCGGGCCGTTGCTGCCCGATTTCGACGTGCGGATCGGGCGGCTTTCCGTGCGGCGGTTGCAGTTGGGGGCGGGGTTGACCAGCGGGCGCGTGCGGGTGGCGCGGCTGGCGGGATCCGCCGATCTTCGCGACGGCCGGGCGGAGGTGGCGCTGGATGCGGCGGTGACGGGCGGGGGCGACCGGCTGCGTGTCCGGCTGGATGCGCAGCCGAATGCGGATCGGTTCGATGTCGATGTCATGCTGCGTGCGCCGAAAGGGTCGGTGACGGGGGGGCTGCTGGGGACGCAGCGGCCGGTGGCGCTGACGGTGGCGGGCAATGGGCGCTGGACCGACTGGCGCGGGCAGGCGCGGGCGACGCTGGCGGGGCGCGATGTCGCGCGGCTGGCGTTGACGGCGGCATCCGGGCGCTATGCGCTGTCCGGACGGATCGCGCCGTCGTCCTTCCTGCAGGGCAAGCTGCAGCGACTGACCGCACCGGCGATCAGCGTGGCGGGCAATGCGACGCTGGTCGATCGGCGGCTGGCGGGCGGGCTGAAGCTCAGGAGTCGGGCGCTGGCGCTGAATGCCAAGGGCGGCGTGGATCTGGCGGCGAGCCGGTATGACGCGCTGACGATCCGCGCGGACCTGTTGCAGCCGCCGGCTTTGTTCCCGAACATGACGGGTGAGAAGATCAGCCTGAAACTGAAGCTGGACGGGCCGTTCCGGACCGCGACCTTCGCCTATCTGGCGACGGCACCACGGCTGGCCTTCGACGCGACGGGGTTCGAAGATGTGCGTGCGCAGGGGGCGGGGTGGCTGTCGCCCGTGCCAATCGCGGTGCCGATCCGGCTGACCGCGCGGCGGGTGACGGGGGTCGGCGACGTCGCGGGCGGGATCCTCGCCAATCTGACGGTGGCGGGCCGCTTGCAGGTGGCGACCAAGGTGCTGACGGGTACGGGGCTGGATTTCGATTCGGACAAGTTGAAGGGCAAGCTGGCGCTGCGCGTCGATCTGGTGACGGGGGCCTATGACGTCACCTTGTCCGGACAGTTGCGGCGTTATCTGATCCCGGGTCTCGGCATCGTCGACGTGACCAGCGACCTGAGCGTGGTGCCCGATCCGAGCGGCCGGGGGACGCGGGTGGAAGGGCGGGGGCGCGCCTGGGTGCGGCGGCTGGACAATGCGTTCCTCGCCTCGCTTGCGGGTGGATTGCCGTCGATCGATACGCGGTTGGTGCGGGACCGGGACGGGGTGCTGCGCTTCACCGACCTGCGGTTGACCGCGCCGGCGATCGCGATCCGCGGGACCGGGATGCGGCGGCGGGACGGGACATTCCTGTTTTCCGGATCAGGCCGGCAGGCGCAATATGGCGCGTTCGATCTGGGGCTGGATGGTGATATTTCGCGCCCTCGGGTGGAACTGGCGCTGGCGGCACCGGCGGATGCGCTGGGACTCGCGGCGGTGCGCGCGACGCTGGATCCGGATGCGGCAGGCTATGGCTGGATCGCGGCGGGGGGATCGACATTGGGGCCGTTCACGGCACGCGGGCGGATCGACCTGCCGTCGGGCGCGCCCGCGACGATCGACGTGGCGGCGCTTGCCGTATCGGGGACGACCGCGACGGGGGCGCTGCGGTCCGATCCGGGTGGATTCACCGGCACATTGACGACGGCGGGCGGCGGGATCGACGGCCGGTTGCTGTTCGCGCCGGTGGGTGACGTGCAGCGGATCGAGATGCATCTGGGCTTTCAGAATGCGCGGCTGGCGGCGGCGGTGCCGGTGACGATGCGGCGTGGCAGGCTGGATACGGTCTTGCTGCTCGATCCGGCGGGCGTGGCGGTGGAAGGCAGCGCGCGGGCCGCCGGTGCGCGCCGTGGCGAGGTGTCGATTGCGCGGATTGCGGGAACGGCGTCGCTACGCGGCGGGCAGGGGAATGTGACCGCATCAATCGCCGGGGCGCGCGGACGGGCTTTCGCCTTCCAGACGGTGGCGCAGGTGGCACCCGACCGGATCATGCTGAACGGATCGGGGACGCTGGACCGCAAGCCGCTGACGCTGGCCGGGCCGGCGGTGCTGACGCGGGAAGGCGATGGCTGGCGCGTCGCGGCGACGACATTGGGCTATGATGGCGGGACGGCGACGATCGGCGGCCGGGTGGGGGCGTCGGACATGCTTGTCGATGCCACGCTGGCGCGGATGCCGATGTCGCTGCTCGACCTGCTCTTCCCGGATCTGGGCCTGAGCGGGCTGGCCAACGGGCAACTCTCCTATCGACTGTCGGGCGGGGGCGCGATTCCGACTGGCAAGGCCGATCTGCGGATTCGGGGGCTGACCCGGTCGGGACTGGTGCTGTCGTCACGCCCGATCGATGTCGGGCTGGCGCTGGTGCTGAACGGGCAGGGTCTGGCGGGGCGCGCAGTGGTGGCGAGCGGGGGGACGATCATCGGGCGCGCGCAGGGCCGGGTGGGGCCGCTGAACGGCGGCGCGACGCTGGCCGACCGGTTGCAGGCGGCGCCACTGTTCGCACAGCTCCGTTATACCGGGCCGGCGGATACGCTGTGGCGGCTGAGCGGGGTGGAATCGATCGATCTTTCCGGGCCGGTGGCGGTGGGGGCCGATATCAATGGGCGCTTGTCCGATCCGGTGATTCGCGGATCGATCCGCACCAGCGGGGCCCGGCTGGAAAGCGCGGTGACGGGCACGGTCATTCAGGGGATCGTGGCGGCAGGGCGGTTCGACGGATCGCGGCTGGTGCTGGACAGCTTTCGCGGGGCCACGCCGCGGGGCGGCACGGTGTCGGGGCGCGCGACGTTCGATCTGGCGGCGGCGCGCGGGCTTGGGATGGATATCCTGCTGGATGCGAACAAGGCCGTGCTGCTGGCGCGGGACGATATCGCGGCGACGGTGACGGGGCCGCTGCGCATCCGCTCCGACGGGGCGGGCGGGACGATTTCGGGATCGGTGAAGCTGGATCAGTCGCGTTACCGGCTGGGCCGGGCGGCGGCGGCGACGATCCCGCGGCTGAACGTGCGCGAGATCAACCAGCCCGACGATGTGGCCGATGCGCCGCGCCCGGTCGCGCCGTGGGGGCTGGACCTGACGGCCGACGCGCACAACCGCCTGCAGGTGATCGGGCTGGGGCTGGACAGCGAATGGCGGGCGCAACTGGGCATCAAGGGTACGGTGGACAGTCCGCAGATCACCGGTCGCGCCGACATGCTGCGCGGGCGCTATGACTTTGCGGGGCGGCGGTTCGATATCGATCGCGGGGCGATCCGCTTTCAGGGGGAAAGCCCGGTCGATCCGGTGCTGGATATCGTCGCCAACGCCAACATCCAGGGGCTGAGCGCGTCGATCCGCGTCTCCGGTACGGGGCTGAAGCCGCAGGTGGATTTTGCCAGCGTGCCGGCCTTGCCGGAGGATGAATTGCTGTCCCGCCTGCTGTTCGGCGCATCGATCACCAACCTGTCCGCGCCGGAAGCGTTGCAACTGGCGGCGGCGGTGGCATCGTTGCGCGAAGGCGGGGCGGGGGGCGCGGCGAACCTGAACCCGATCAACGCCATCCGCCGCGTGGCGGGGCTGGACCGGTTGCGGATCCTGCCCGCCGATGTCGCGACCGGGCAGGGGACGTCGGTCGCGGCGGGCAAATATATCGGGCGGCGGACCTATGTGGAGGTCATCACCGACGGGCAGGGCTATTCGGCGACGCGGCTGGAGTTCCAGTTGACGCGGTGGCTGTCGCTACTCTCGACGATTTCCACGATCGGGCGGCAGAGCGCCAATGTGCGGGTGTCGAAGGATTATTGACCGCGCCTGTCGAGCGAGGGTCTCGACAGGCGCGAACCGAACGGGCTTTTGACGGCTCAGGCGGCTGTCGCCACGGGGGCGTTATGCGCGCGGAACAGGCGACCGCGTTCGACGATGAACACGACCATCAGCGACAGGCAGCCCGCAAAGAAGAAGCCGGCGGCGACGGGGATGGTGGTGCCGTTGAAGCTCTGGCCGATCAACAGGCCGACCAGCGCGCCGCCGATCGTCGAGATGAAGCCCTGGATCGAGGAGGCGGTGCCGGCGATATGGCCGACCGGCTCCATCGCCATCGACCCGAAATTGGAAGCGGCGAGCGAAAAGCAGCCCATCGTCCCGGCCAGCAGGATCGCGAAGCTGAGCACGCTTTCATGGCCGGACGCGGCGATGGCGAGATGCAGGCCGCTGATGCCGATGAAGGTGAGCAGCGCGGTATGCGAGACGCGGCGCGTGCCCAGCCGTTCGACGATGCGGGAATTGAAGAAGGAGCCGACCGCCATCGTGCCCGCCGTGGCGGCGAAGACAGTGGTGAAGATGGCCGGGCGGTGGAACACGTCGGCAAAGATCTGCTGCACCGAATTGATATAGCCCATCAACCCGCCGAACAGCAGCGACGTCGCAACGGTGTAGCCCAGCGCATAGCGGTTGGTGACGACCTCGCGCGCGGCCGACAGGATCGAGGCGACGGCGATCGGCCGGCGATAATCCTCATGCAGCGTTTCGGGCAGCCGGAACCAGCCCCACAGGACGATCGCGAGTCCGAAGGCGGCAAGAAAGTAGAAGATCCACGGCCAGGGGCCGGCGAACAGGATGATCTGGCCGATGCTGGGCGCGAGGATGGGGACGGCGAGGAAGACGACGAAGCTCAGCGACATCACGCGCGCCATCTGCCGGCCGGAATAGCAATCGCGCACGATCGAGACGGCCAGCACGCGCGAGGAGGCGGCGGCGATGCCTTGCAGCAGGCGGGCGATCACGATCGTCGTGAAATCCGTCGCGAAGGTGGCGGCGACGCTGGTGATGGCGAACAGGGTCAGGCTGACCAGCAGGATGGGACGCCGGCCGATGCGATCGGAGAGCGGACCATAAAGCAACTGCGCGCCACCGAAGCCCAGTACATAGGCCGCGATGATGAACTGGCGCTGATTCTCGATCGTGATGCCCAGCGCATCGGACATGGCCGGCAGCGCGGGTAGCATGATGTCGATGCCCAGTGCGTTGACCGCCATCAGGGCCGCAACGAACGCGACGAATTGCCGGAACCCCATGCCGGGATGGGCAGGCCCGCCATGGCGGGTCGTAGATATGATCATGAAAAGGCCTTCGCTGCGTCGCGGAAAAGTAGGCGCAGCGCGGACCATCGACAAGCCCGGTGCGGGAAAGACCTAGTTGCCTGTTCCCAGCGCCGGACCGGAAGGCTGACCGGCGTTGGACAAGGTGGTGCCGGTGGACAGGCCGCTGACCCCGGTCGCGCCGCTGGAAACGCCGCTGACGGCGGTTCCGGTATAGCCTGCGCCGCCGGTCGACAGGCGGTTGTTCAGGCGCGATGCCGTTCCGAGCCGTGCGCGGGCGTTGACACGTGAGCTGAGCGAGGATTGCGAGCCGATCGGCGTGCCGGGCTGGCCGAAGCTGGTGCCGCCGACATCGGGGAGCGCACTGGTGCCGCCCGTGGTCGAATTGCCGGACAGGCTACCGCTGCCCAGCCCGATGCCGAGGCTGGATCCGGTCGATCCGGTGCCGGTTACGCTCCCCGTCGCGGCGCTGCCGCCGGTCAATTGCGCAGCAGCGGGGGCGGCGGCGAGAAGCAGGATGGTGGCGATCGTGGTGCGGGTCATTGCGGATCTCCGAAACGGGTTCGGGAAGATAACCATAGAGCGCACCGGGGGGTTCCGGTCCGGGGCCATGTCAGGCCGCCCCGGACCGGACCTGCATCAGAACTCCGCGGTCAGGCCGACGAAGAGCGTGCGACCGGCGACGTCATAGACACCGGGATAGGTGTTGCCGTTGCCGAAGGAGAAGAGCACGCCCTGCGAAATGGCGGGCGGGTTTTTGTCGGCCAGATTATTGACGCCGGCGCGGAACACGATGCCTTCCTTGACCTTGGCGGTCGCCGCGAGATCGAAATAGTTGAAGGCCTTCAGCTTCGCGTTCCGGCTGTTGGCATCGCCGGTCAGGAACGGATCGCTGGTGTTCGACGTCAACTTCGACGATCCGATATAACGCCAGTTGAGCGACAGCGTGGCGACGTCGCCCGGATCGGTATAGCTGACGCGTGCCTGATGCCGCCATTCCGGGCTGGGCTGTCCGCAGGTCGGCCCGAACAGGCCGGTGCAGTCATAGGAACCGAGGCCCGGAAGAGGCTGCGTCACCAGCTTGTCGAGCCAGGTGCCGACCAGCGAGAAGGCGAAGCGCCCGATGGGGCCTTTGAGCGTGGCATAGTCGACATTCACGTCGACCCCTGACGTGGAGAGCTTGCCGGTATTCTGCGTGGTGGACACGACATAGCCATCCGCGCCGAACAGAACCCCGTTGACCGGATCACGCCGGACCAGGCCGCAAAAGAAGGGATCTTGGGTCGAGAAGCATTGGCTGAGCGCCAGCGAGGCGGGCACCGATCCGATATAATCCTTCACCGCGATGTTGAAATAATCGATTGCCAGCGAGAAGCGCGGGAGGAAGCGCGGGGTCAGCACCGTGCCGATCGTGTAGGTGTTCGCGCGTTCCGGGTTGAGGTTCGGGTTGCCGCCGGCCAGCGCGCTGCAGGTTTCCGCCGGGCATTCGGCGATGCGCCCATATTGCGCCGGGGTCACGCCGGTCGCGGCGCATTGCGCGGCGGTGGCCGTTGGACTGAGTCCACCGCACGGATCCTGTGCGGATACGTTGCCGACCTGCTGCGCCGCGAACAATTCACTAATGTTGGGCGCGCGGATCGCACGGTTGAAGCCGCCGCGGAACCGGACGCCCTGAACCGGGGCATAATCCAGCGCCAGCTTGAAGGTGGAGATCCGGTCGTCGTTGGTGTCATATTTCGACACGCGGTAGCCGCCGTTGAAGGTCAGCGCATAGGCGAACGGCCTGTCCTGGATCAGCGGGATGTCGAGTTCCCCGAACAGTTCGGAGACGTTGAACGCGCCGTCCGCATTGTTCGTGCCCTTCTGCCTTGCCAGCGCATCCGCCCGGAATTTCAGCGTTTCACGACGATGCTCGGCACCGATGACCACCCCGATCCCGTCATCGGCAAAGGGACTCTTGATATCATATTTCCCCAGATCGGCGCTGATCGTGCCGCTGTAGACGGCTTCCTTGTCGGTGCCGGTGGTGAAGGTGGGGGCATAGATATAGTTAAAGCCGGCATCGCTGATCCCGTTATAGCGGAACACGTCGATGGGCACGCAGGCCGGATCGGACCCGTCGATCACCGATTTGCAGGTGGCGACGCCATTGACGTTCACGACCTGCAAGGCGCGGTTGGCGCGGGCGGGATCGATGTCGTTCTGGTAGCTTTCGTTGAGATTCGCGATCGACCGCAGCAAATTGACGTCATAGCGGATGCCATCCGCAATTTCCCCACGGACGCCGCCGGTGATGCGATAATCGGTACGACGGAGATCGTCCCGCCGGGGGCGGGCGTTGCCGGCGACGGGCCGGTAGCCGATGAAGAGATTCTGGTTGGCGGAGGTGCCATAGGCCGATCCGCACAGCAAATTGCCCTGTTGCGGCGACAGGCCGGGATTGTCGCAGTTGATCGTGAAGCGGCTGCCCTGGAACAGCGCGGACGGTGCGACCTGACTGAACGTATGATCGTCCATGAACATGAAGCTGCCATAGACTTCGGCGGCCGGATCGATCTCATACTTCGCGAAGGCGCCCGCGGTGTAACGGCGATCGGAACGCTGGAAATAGTTTAGCGGCGCATAGTTGTAACGGAAGCTGCTGTCATACGGCACCCAGGTTTTTGCGCCGTCGCGGGTATTGTTGAACCGGAGGCCGGCATTGGGGCCGGTCTGTGGATTGAACAGGCCATATTCGTTGTTGCTCGATCCGCCGCAGACGAAGCCGCTGCGATCAGCGTTGGGGTCCAGCGCGCAGGCTGAGATATCGCGATCGGCCTGAACGATCGGCTTGACGTGGCGATAGCCGAAATAGGCGGTGACATTGCCGCGGCCATCCGCGAAGTTGGTCCCGAACGCGACATTGGTATCCAGCTTCTGCCCGTCCAGCGCCGTCTTGGACGGGGTCTGGAACCCGCTGGAACGGATCAGCGCGCGACGTTCGGCGCTGTCATTCTGATGCAGCGCGAAGCCATATTGCGTATCGACGCGGAAGCCGTTGAGATTGTCGCGCAGGATGAAGTTGACGACGCCGGAGATCGCGTCCGATCCGTAGACGGCGGACGCGCCGCCGGTGACGACATCGACCCGTTCCACCAGCGATGCGGGAATGAAGTTGATGTCATTCGCCTGAACCGGAAGCAATCGCTGCCCGTTGACGAGGATCAAGTTCCGGTTGTCGCCGAGATTGCGGAGATTGACGCGGGCGGTGCCGTCGGATCCGTTGGAGACATTCTCGTTCGCCGCTGCGGTCACCTGCGGCAGGCGATTGAGGACATTTTCGATGTTGACTGCGCCCTGATAGCGGATCTCGGCGGAGTCCACGACCGTCAGCGGGCTGTTGCTCGTCAGGTTCGGACGCTGGATGCGGGTTCCCGTGACGGTGATCGCTTCGCCGGCATCCTGCCCGGTTTCAGCCACCGGTTCGGTCGCGGGCGACGCCGCTGTCTGCGCGTTGGCTGTGCCGGCCATCAAGGCCGTGGCGACCACCAGCGACGACGCCCCCCGCCGCATGCGTCTTTTCAGATCGAACATAACCACCCCGTTTGTTGCTATCCTGTTACGGGCGCACAACAGACGTGTTCAAAGCGTATGTCAAATATGTTATACGATTCTACAGATTATTTGTTTTCGCTATCATATGGTTGTTTGCCGGCGATATAATCTATCGTCCTCATTTCCGGAGTGGAACGAGCGACGACATGAAAAAACCCCCGGTCCTTTGTAGGACCGGGGGCTTCGTCTTCCGGGACTTCGGAGTCGGCTCAGGCCGAATAGTACATGTCGAATTCGACCGGGCTGGGGGTCATTTCCCAACGGGCGACTTCCGGCCACTTCAGTTCGATATAGGCATCGATCTGCTCGTCGGTGAAGACACCGCCCTTGGTGAGGAAGGCGCGGTTCTTGTCGAGTGTTTCGAGGGCTTCGCGGAGCGAGGCGCAGACGGTCGGGATGGTCTTCAGCTCTTCGGGCGGAAGGTCATACAGATTCTTGTCCATCGCTTCGCCGGGGTGGATCTTGTTGTCGATCCCGTCGAGGCCGGCCATCAGCAGCGCCGCATAACAGAGATAGGGATTTGCGGTTGCATCCGGGAAGCGGACCTCGACGCGCTTCGCCTTGGCGCCGGTGCCGTAGGGGATGCGGCACGATGCCGAGCGATTGCGTGCCGAATAAGCGAGCAGAACGGGGGCTTCATAACCCGGGACCAGCCGCTTGTAGCTGTTGGTCGATGGATTGGTGAAGGCGTTCAGCGCCTTGGCGTGCTTGATGATGCCGCCGATGAAGTACAGCGCCAGATCCGACAGGCCGGCATAGCCGTTGCCGGCGAAGAGCGGCGTGCCCTTGTCCCAGATGGACAAATGGGTGTGCATCCCCGAGCCATTATCTTCCTTGATTGGCTTCGGCATGAAGGTCGCGGTCTTGCCATAGGCATGGGCGACCTGATGGACGACATATTTGTAGACCTGCATCCGGTCGGCGGTCTGCGTCAGCGTGCCGTAGGTGAGGCCGAGTTCGTGCTGTGCGGCGGCGACTTCGTGATGATGCTTGTCCATGGGCAGGCCCATTTCGAGCATGGTCGAAACCATTTCGCCACGGATGTCGACGGCGCTGTCCACCGGCGCGACGGGGAAATAGCCGCCCTTGGCGCGTGGGCGGTGGCCCATATTGCCGCCTTCATATTCGCGGCCGGTGTTGCCGGGCAGTTCGATGTCGTCGATCTTGTAATAGCTGGTGGCGTAGCTGTTTTCGAAGCGCACATCGTCGAACAGGAAGAATTCGGCTTCCGGCCCGATATAGACGGTGTCGCCGATGCCGAGCGAGGCGGTGTAGGCCTCGGCACGCTTGGCGGTCGAGCGCGGATCGCGCGCATAGAGTTCGCCCGAGACCGGATCGACGATATCGCAGATCAGGATGAGCATCGGGGTCGCCGAGAAGGGATCGACATAGATGGCGTCCAGATCCGGCATGAGGATCATGTCGGACTCGTTGATGGCCTTCCAGCCCTCGATCGAGGAACCGTCGAACATGAAACCGTCATTCAGCTCGTCTTCGCCGACGACGTTCTGGCACATGGTGAGATGCTGCCACTTGCCCTTGGGATCGGTGAAGCGAAGATCGACCCACTCGATCTCCTGATCCTTGATCATCTTCAGAACGTCGGATGCCGTGTTGGCCATGTGATGCTTTCCTCGCTCGATACGTGCGACGCGGGTCGTATCCGATCCGCGTCATTCCCCCAAATGGTCAGATGGCGTCCGACCCGCGTTCCCCGGTGCGGATGCGCAACGCGGTTTCCACGGGCATGACGAAGATCTTGCCGTCGCCGATCCGGCCGGTCTGCGCGGCCTGCGCGATCGCTTCCACCACTCGGTCCGCCATATGATCGTCCACGACGACCTCCAGCTTCACCTTGGGTAGAAAATCGACGACATATTCGGCGCCCCGATATAATTCGGTATGCCCCTTCTGGCGCCCGAAGCCCTTGGCCTCGGTCACGGTGATGCCGGACACGCCGACATCGTGCAACGCCTCCTTCACCTCGTCGAGCTTGAAGGGTTTGATGATCGCTTCGATCTTCTTCATGGGCGTTCCCTCCCTAGAACGCGGGGTCGCGTCCTTCAAATATCGTGCCAGCCGCGAACGGCGCGGATCGCGGTCATCCTGCTACCCCAGCGGCCGGTCAATTGCCACTAAACAGGGCAGTCGCGACTCACGTGCCGCTTAATTGGGCAATTATCGCCTGATGAAGCGTTAGGATCAGATGAACGAACATCCCGCCGGCTGGCTCCATCCGCCCGATCTGAAGTCTGCCACCGCGATCCAGCGGGAGATTGCGGCTGCGGTGGAAATGGTCGATCGGATCGGCCGTGTGACGCGGGTGGCGGGTGCGGACACGTCGATGAAGTGGCGCGACAGTCGGGGGCCGATCCACGCGGCGATCGCGTGCGACGACGGGATTGTGGGGCAGGCGACGCGCATCCCGCCCTTTCCCTATGTTCCCGGCTATCTGGGTTTTCGCGAATGTCCGGCGCTGGTGGCGGCGTGGGAGACGTTGGCGGACAAGCCCGATCTGATCCTGATGGACGGGCAGGGACGCGCGCATCCGCGACGATGCGGCGTGGGGTGTCAGTTGGGCGTGCTGCTGGACGTGCCGACGATCGGGGTGGCGAAATCGTTGCTGTGCGGGGCGTTGGAGGGCGTGCTGGGCGATGCCGTGGGGTCGTCCGCGCCGATCGTCGACCGGGGGGAGGTGGTGGCGATGGCGGTCCGGCTGCGGGCGCGGGCGATGCCGGTTTATGTGAGCATCGGGCACCGGGTTTCGCTGGAAACGGCGGTGGACTGGGTGTTGCGGTTGTCGGACGGGCGGCGGATTCCACCGCCGGTGCGGGCGGCGCATGACGCGGCGAATGCGGTGCGGCGGGGGGCTGCATCCGTCGAGGCTGGATCTGGTGACGCGACCCCCTCACCCAACCCTCTTCCCCAGGGGGGAGAGGGCTAAGAAGAAGTGGAAAGGGAAGTATAGGCTTGGCGCCTGTGGGTATTTTACGCTGGTTTCCCCCGGGGGTGGGATGCGTTAGGGTGGCGGCCAGAAAAGGAAATCCGCCCTACATGTCCGCTCACACGTCCGACCGTCCAACGACCCCGTTGCTCGATCTTGCCGATACGCCCGATGCGCTGCGCCGGCTGAAGCCCGAACAATTGCGGCAACTGGCCGATGAATTGCGGCAGGAGATGATTTCCGCCGTGGGCACGACCGGCGGGCATCTGGGATCCGGGCTGGGCGTGGTCGAACTGACCGTGGCGCTGCATTATGTGTTCGACACGCCGACCGACACGCTGATCTGGGATGTCGGGCATCAGGCCTATCCGCACAAGATCCTGACCGGGCGGCGCGACCGGATCCGGACCTTGCGGCAGGGCGGGGGCCTGAGCGGGTTCACGAAGCGCAGCGAGAGCGAATATGATCCGTTCGGCGCGGCGCATTCGTCGACGTCGATCTCCGCTGCTCTGGGTTTTGCGGTGGCGAACAAGCTGGCGGACCGGCCGGGACGCGGCATCGCGGTGATCGGCGACGGCGCGATGTCGGCGGGCATGGCCTATGAGGCGATGAACAATGCGACGCAGGCCGGCAACCGGCTGGTCGTGATCCTGAACGACAATGACATGTCGATCGCGCCGCCGGTGGGGGCCTTGTCCGCCTATCTGGCGAAGACGATCTCGTCGGGCAGTTTCATGTCGGTGCGCGAAGGGCTGAAGCGGCTGGCGCGGCATATGCCGCGACCGTTGCAGAGCGCGGCAAAGAAGGCCGAGGAATATGCGCGCGGCATGGCGACCGGCGGCACCTTGTTCGAGGAACTGGGCTTTTATTATGTCGGTCCGGTCGACGGGCATAATCTGGACCAGTTGCTGCCGGTGCTGGAAAATGTGCGCGACGCGGAAAGCGGGCCGATCCTCGTCCATGTCGTGACGAAGAAGGGCAAGGGGTACGCTCCGGCCGAGGCCGCATCCGACAAATATCATGGCGTGCAGACATTCGACGTCGTGTCCGGCGTGCAGGCCAAGGCGCCGCCGGGGCCGCCCGCCTATCAGAATGTGTTCGGCGCGACGCTGGCCGACGAGGCGGCGCGGGACGACCGGATCTGCGCGATCACCGCGGCAATGCCGTCCGGCACCGGGCTGGACCGGTTCGCGGCGGCCTATCCCGATCGTTTCTTCGATGTCGGTATTGCCGAGCAACATGCGGTGACTTTTGCCGCCGGGCTGGCCGCGCAGGGGATGAAGCCGTTCTGCGCGATCTATTCGACCTTCCTGCAACGCGCCTATGACCAGGTGGTGCATGATGTCGCGATCCAGAATCTGCCGGTGCGGTTCGCGATCGACCGGGCCGGGCTGGTCGGGGCGGACGGGGCGACCCATGCGGGCAGCTTCGATGTCACCTATCTGGCGACCCTGCCTAATTTCGTGGTGATGGCGGCGGCGGACGAGGCCGAGCTGACGCATATGGTGCACACCATGTGCGCGCATGACAGCGGGCCGATCGCCGTCCGTTACCCGCGTGGCAACGGGACGGGCGTCGCGATTCCGGCCGAACCGGAGATGCTCGAAATCGGCCGCGGTCGCGTGGTGCGCGAGGGCAAGAAGGTGGCGATCCTGTCGCTCGGCACGCGGCTGGGCGAGGCGTGCAAGGCGGCGGACCAGCTCGATGCGATGGGGCTGTCGACGACGGTGGCCGATCTGCGCTTCGCCAAGCCGCTGGACGAGGATCTGATCCGTCGTCTGCTCACCACGCACGACGTGGCGGTGACGGTGGAGGAAGGCGCGGTCGGCGGGTTCGGCGCGCATGTGCTGACGCTGGCGTCGGACGAAGGGCTGATCGATGGCGGGCTGAAGCTGCGGACGTTGCGGCTACCCGATCTGTTCCAGGATCATGACAAGCCCGACCGGCAATATGCGCAGGCCGGGCTGGATGCGGAGGCGATCGTCGCGACGGTGACGGCGGCGTTGCAGCGCAATTCCGGTGGTCTGACGGAGGGCGCGCGGGCCTGACTTGTCTGTGCTGACCGCTTTCCAGGCACGGCAATAAATTCTGTCCTATTTGGTTATCGCCTGCTCTGATCTTTACCGGATCGGAGAATGGCGATGCGATGGACGGGGCGGGTGGAATGGATGGCGATCGGCTATGCGCTGTTGTGCGCGGTCGGGTTCGGCATGGCGGCAGGGAATTTCGGGCCGATCGCGGCGGCGTTTCTGGGTGGCTATCTGCTGACGGCGCGGATGCTGGTGCTGGGCGTGCAGAATGCCGAGGTGACGGCGTTGCTTTGGCTGCGCTGCACGGTGCATCTGGTGCAGGGCGGGGTGGTCGCGCTGGTCGGATCGCGGATGATGCGCGGGGCGCCGGACGATCTGATGATCGGACTGGGGTTCGCGGCGGGCTATGCGCCCGATCTGGGGCTGGCTGCGGTCGCGCGGAAATTGCGGATCCGGTTCGCCAAGCCGGTCGACGATGCGGCGTTGGACGCGGTGCTGGTGCAGCCGCTGGAAATGATCGACGGGATCGATCGCGATATCGCGCGGCGGCTGGAACAGGGCGGTTGGCAGGACGTCCAGAATTTGGCGACGGCCGATCCGCTGCGCGTCCACCGCGCGACGCCTTACGGGCTGTATCAGGTGATCGACTGGATCGCGCAGGCGCAATTGTGTCTGGCGGTGGGGAGCCGGGCCTATTGCGATCTGCGGCGGGTGCATGTCCGCAGCCTGTTCGATCTGGAACAGGCGGGGCGGATGGTGGCGGACGTACTGGCGGTGGAGCCGGTGGCGGTCGCACCGCTGGTCGCGATGCTGCTGGATGCGCCGCATGTCGTGCGGTTACGGGCGGTGCGCCGGGAGTTGGCGGCATGAGCGGACGGGCATGGGAGATGTTGCCTGCGGAGTATCGCTGGCTGGGCGCGGCCGGGCCGCTGCCGCGGATGCTGCGCGTGGCGCTGACGCTTTATGGCACGCGGGAGACGGCGGGTGCGGGGGATACGCCGACCATCTTGGCATGGGCGGAGGAGACGGGGCTGGCGCGGAGCTATCGTGCGGACGCGGTGCCGTGGTGCGGGCTGTTCATGGCGGTGGTCGCGCAGCGTGCGGGATGGGCGGTGCCCGATGGCCCCTTATGGGCGCTGAACTGGGGAAGGTTCGGCGTGGCGGCGGCGCGGCCGATGCTCGGCGACGTGCTGACCTTCGCGCGACCGGGCGGGGGGCATGTCGCGCTTTATGTCGGGGAGGATGTCGACACCTATCATCTTCTGGGCGGCAATCAGGATGATCGGGTCGGTTTTGCGCGGATCGTGAAGACGCGGCTGCGGGCGGCGCGGCGTCCGCCTTATCGGGTGGCACCTGCGTCCGTGGCGGTGCGGCGGCTGGCGGCGGGTGGGGGCTTGTCCGTGAACGAGGCTTGAGGGGGCGGCTGCGCTCTTCCCCCTGCGCGCCGGTTCCGGCATGAGGCGGGGATGGCGAAGACGTTGCGTGCGGATCAGATGCTGGTGGACCGGGGGCTGGTGGAAAGCCGCGCGCGGGGGCAGGCGCTGATCCTGGCGGGGCTGGTCTTTTCCGAGACGCGCAAGATCGCGAAAGCGGGGCAGATGCTGCCGATCGACGCGCCGATCGAATTGAAGGGGCGCGATCATCCCTGGGTGTCGCGCGGGGGCGTCAAGCTGGCGCATGGGCTTGCGCATTTCGGATGGGATGTGACGGGCGCGGTGGCGATCGATGTCGGGTCGTCGACCGGGGGCTTTACCGACGTGCTGCTGGCCGGTGGTGCTACGCGGGTCTATGCGGTGGATTCGGGCACGAACCAGCTGGCGTGGAAATTGCGGCAGGACGATCGGGTGATCGTGATGGAAAAGACCAATGCGCGCCATCTGACGCCCGAGCAGATCCCGGAACCGATCGATATCGTGGTGTGTGATGCCAGCTTCATCGCGCTGTCCAAGGTGCTGGATAGCGCGATCGATTTCGTCAGGCCCGGCGGTCGCCTGCTGGCGCTGGTCAAGCCGCAGTTCGAGGCGGGGCGCGAGGAGATCGGCAAGGGCGGCGTGGTGCGCGATCCGGAGGTGCATGAGCGCGTCTGCGCGGCGGCGGCGGCGTGGATAGCCGGGCGCGGCTGGACGGTGGCGGGGATCGTGACCAGCCCGATTACGGGGCCGGAAGGGAATGTCGAATTTCTGCTGGGCGCGGTCAAAGGCGACCAAAGGGGGTGATCGCCGCGGCCGTCAACCGCTTGTGTTCGCGCATTTGTCGGGGTAGCCCCGCGGCCCAGATGCGCGCGATCTTTCCTGCCTTCCTGTTGATTTCATTGGCTGCTTGTGGCGCGGACGGTGCGGATGCGCCGAAGCGGGCGGGGCAGGATCCGCTGGTGACCGCCGTTGCGGTGGCACCGCTCCGGTTCGTCGACCGGATCGAGGCGGTCGGCACGGCGCGCGCCAATGAGCAGGTGACGGTCTCCGCGCCGGTGACCGAGCGGATTACGAAGCTGAATTTCGAGGATGGCGGCTATGTGCGTGCCGGACAGGTGATCGCGACGCTGGCGCAGGGGCAGGAAACCGCGCAGCTTGATGAAGCGCAGGCGCAGGCGCGCGTGGCGGGGCAGCAGCTGGCGCGGCTGGAGCAATTGAAGGCGCGCGGTTTCGCCACCAATTCCAGTGTGGATACGCAGGTGGCGGCGACGTCGATCGCGCGGGCGCAGGCCGCCGCCGCCAATGCCGCGATCGGCGACCGGGTGATTCGCGCGCCCTTTTCGGGAAGCGTGTCGCTGCGCATGATCTCGGCCGGGGCGGTGGTGCAGGCGGGCACCGAGATTGCGACGATCAGCGATCTGTCGCGGATCAAGCTGGATTTCCCGGTGCCGGAGACATTGCTTTCCGCGGTTGCGGCGGGGCAGGCGATCACGGCGCGGGCGGCGGCATTTCCGGACCGGCCCTTTCGGGGCGTGATCGCGACGATCGATTCGGTGGTGGACCCCGCCACGCGATCGGTGGTGGTGCGTGCGGTGCTGCCCAATGGCGACCGGATGCTGAAGCCGGGCATGTTGCTGAGGGTGGGCATCGAAAGTGATCCGCGCACCGCGCTGGCCGTGCCCGAACTGGCGGTGGTGGGCGAGGGCGAGCAGCGTTACGTCTTCACGATCGGTGCGGATCAGGTGGCGCGGCGGACCAGCGTCAAGACCGGCATCCGCCGCGACGGGATGATCGAGATCCGGTCCGGGCTGCGCGCGGGCCAGCGCGTGGTGGGCGAGGGTGTGGTCAAGGTGACCGACGGAATGACGGTGCGGACGGGGAAGGCGGTTGCGCTTCGGTCCGTCCGCAGCCCGCATGAGGGTGCGCCCCTGATCCGCGGGGCCTGAACACATGATGCTCTCCGATGTCTCGGTCCGCAGGCCGATCTTCGCCGCGGTGCTGGCGATCCTGCTGACCGTCATCGGGATCGTGGCCTTCTCCGCGCTGTCGGTGCGGGAATATCCGGATGTCGATCCGCCGATCGTGTCGGTCTCGACCACTTATACCGGGGCTGCCGCCAATGTCGTGGAAAGCCGGGTGACGCAGTTGCTGGAAGAGCGGCTGGCGGGCGTGGCGGGGATCCGGACGATCACGTCGCAGTCGCGTGACGGATCGTCCAACATCTCGGTCGAGTTCGCGCCGGGCAGCGATATCGACTCAGCGGCGAACGATGTGCGGGACCGGGTGGGCGGCGCGGCGGAGGATCTGCCCGAAGGGGCGTTGCCGCCCGAGGTGCGCAAGGTCGATGCGGACGCGCAGGCGGTGATCTGGTTCGCGCTGTCCGCACCGCCGGGCTGGACCCGCATCCAGCTTTCGGACTGGGCCGACCGCAATCTGGTCGATCGATTCTCCGCCATCCCCGGCGTGGCGCAGGTGCAGGTGGGCGGCGAGGCGCGGCCGGCGATGCGGATCTGGCTGGACCCGGCGAAGCTGGCGGCGTTCGGGCTGACGCCGGGCGATATCGAAACCGCGATGCGGACGCAGAATGTCGAGCTGCCGGCCGGGCGAATCGAGGCGGAAAGCCAGAATGTCACGGTGCGGGTCAACCGCTCCTTCGCGACGCCCGAACAGTTCCGGCAACTGGTCGTGCAGCGCGGGACGAGCGGTTATCTGGTGCGGCTGGGCGATGTCGCGCGGGTGGAGCAGGGACCGGAAAACCCCTATTCCGGATTCCGCTTCAACGGCGCGAACGGGGTCGGGCTGGGCATCGTCCGGCAATCCGGCGCGAATACGCTGGCGGTGGCGGATGCGGCCAAGGCGGTGGCGGAATCGGCACGGCCGGGATTGCCGGCGGGCATGAAGATCGCGGTGGCGTCGGACAGTTCGCTGTTCATCGATCGGGCGATCGAGGGCGTCTATCACACGCTGGGCGAAGCGGCCCTGCTGGTGGTGCTGGTGATCTTCCTGTTCCTGGGGTCATGGCGGGCGACGTTGATCCCCGCCGTGACGGTGCCGATCTGCCTGCTGGGCACGTTCGCCGTGCTGTGGGCGTTCGGATTTTCGATCAACCTGCTGACCTTGCTGGCGCTGGTGCTGGCGATCGGGCTGGTGGTGGACGACGCGATCGTGGTGCTGGAGAATGTCCACCACCGGATCGAGCAGGGCGAGGCCCCGCTGGCGGCGGCCTATCTGGGCACGCGGCAGGTGGGGTTCGCGGTGATTTCCACCACGCTGGTGGTGTGCGCGGTGTTCGTGCCGATCATGTTCCTGTCCGGCCAGACGGGGTTGCTGTTCCGCGAACTGGCGGTGGCGATGGTGGGCGCGGTGGCCTTTTCGGGCTTTCTGGCGCTCAGCCTTGCGCCGATGCTCTGTTCCAAATTGTTGCGGCATGAGGAACGGGGGCGTTTCGCCGGGTGGATCGATCGCGGGTTCCGGCGCGTGGAGCAGCGCTATGACCGAACGCTCGTGCGCGCCTTCGCACGGCCGTGGATCGTGCTGGCGGCGACCGGCGGCGTGTTTGCATTGGCGGCCTTGCTGTACGGGACGCTCAATTCCGAACTCGCCCCGGCCGAAGATGTCGGCGTGATTCAGGTGCAGATGGCGACCGCGGAAGGCACGGGCTTTGCCGAACTGGACCGGCAGATGCGGCGCGTGGAGGCGCAGATCCTGCCGATGGTCGGCCGGGGGCAGGTGCGCGGTGCGCTGACGCGCTTGCCGGGCGGCAATGCGGACGAGGATTTCAATACCGGGCGGATGGTAGTGTTCCTGAAGCCGTGGGAGGAGCGGACCGGCACGACGCAGGACGTGATCGAGGCGATCAACGCGAAGATCCGCGAATTGCCCGCGATGCGCGGCAATGCGGCGTCGCCCTCCGCGCTGGGGCGCGGGCGCGGCAATCCGGTGAATTTCGTGATTGCGGGGGCAAGCTATGCCGAGCTGGCGCGGGCGCGCGACCGGATATTGGCGGCGGCCGCGTCCAATCCGGGGCTGGTCAATCTGGACAGCGATTATAAGGAAACCAAGCCGCAACTGCTGATCGACGTGGATACCGAGCGGGCCGGCGCGCTGGGCGTGTCGGTGGATGCGGTCAGTCAGGCGTTGCAGACGCTGATGGGATCGCGCCGCGTGTCGACCTATGTCGAGCGGGGCGAGGAATATCGGGTGATCGTGCAGGCGGAACCTGCCGGGCGATCGGTGGAGCGCGATCTGCAACAGGTCTATGTGCGGTCGGCATCGAACCAGTTGGTGCCGCTCGCCAATCTGGTGCGGACGCGGCAGGGCGCGGATGCGCGCGAGCTGGGGCGCTATGACAAGGCGCGTGCGATCACCTTGCAGGGCGGGCTGGCCCCCGGCTACTCGCTGGGGCAGGCGCTGGCCTTTCTGGAAACGCAGGCGCGCGGTGCGCCGGAGATCAGCGCGATCGGCTATCGCGGCGAAAGCCAGGCGTACAAGGAGACGGGCGGGTCGATCCTGCTGGTGTTCGGGCTGACGATCCTCGTCGTCTACCTGCTGCTGGCGGCGCAGTTCGAAAGTTTCGTCCACCCGGCGGTCATCATCATGACGGTGCCGCTGGCGGTGGCGGGCGGGATCATCGGCCTTGCCGCGATGGGGGAGACGCTCAACCTGTATAGTCAGGTGGGCATCGTGATGCTGGTGGGGCTGGCAGCGAAGAACGGCATCCTGATCGTGGAATTCGCCAACCAGTTGCGCGACGAAGGCGTGGCCTTCGCGGCGGCGATCACGCAGGCGGCGACGCGACGGTTGCGCCCGATCCTGATGACGTCGATCGCGACGGTGGCGGGCGCGGTGCCGCTGATGCTGGCGGGCGGCGCGGGGGCGGCGGCGCGGCGGTCGATCGGCGTGGTAGTGGTGTGGGGCGTGTCGATCGCGACGTTGGTGACGATCTTCCTGATCCCGCTGCTCTATCTGTTGATTGCGCGGCGGACGGAATCGCCGCAGGCGGTCTCGCGCCGGCTGGATGCGCAACTGCGCGATCGGCCCGGCGCGGCGGAATGAAGAGAATAGGGACGGCATGAGTGAACTTGCATCGCGCGGGCAGATCCGCATGGCCGGGTTGCGCTGGGGGATCGTGCTGGTCCCGCTGATCCTGCTGCTGGGGCTGGCATCCGGGCGGCTGGCCAATTCGGGTTATGGCAATGGCTGGTTCGCGGCGCTGGCCAAGCCCGCCTTCACCCCGCCGGGCTGGGTGTTCGGCGCGGCGTGGACCATCCTGTATCTGATGATGGGCATCGCGCTGACGCTGGTGGTCGCGGCGCGGGGCGCGCGTTTTCGGGGCGCGGCCATTGCGGCGTTCGTGGCGCAACTGGCGCTCAACCTCGTCTGGTCGCCGCTCTTCTTCGCGATGCACCGGATCTGGCCGGCCTTCGTGCTGATCCTGATGATCTTCGTGCTGGCGGCGGTGACGACGCGGCTGTTCTGGCGGGTAAGGCCGGCGGCGGGGCTCTTGCTGATGCCCTATCTGGTCTGGCTGTGCTTCGCCGCGCTGCTGAATTTCCAGATCGGCCGGATGAACCCGGAAACGCTGCCGCTTGCATGGGCGATCGCGAACCCCCAGATCGCACTTTGACGAACAGGCCCGCGGAGACATACTATGCAGACCGAAAACCGCTTCATCGACGATATCGTGAAGATGATGAATGGCGCGGCGGGCACGCTGGCCGGCGTGGGGCGTGAGGCGGAGGCATCGGCCCGCTCGCGGGCGCGCGAGTGGATCGGCGGACTGGATTTCGTCGCGCGCGACGAATTCGAGGCGGTGAAGGCGTTGGCCGCGGCGGCACGGGACGAAGCCGATATGCTGCGTGCGCGACTCGATGCATTGGAGGCGAAGGCCGCGACCCCGTCGGTCACGCCGGCGCAGACGCAGAGCCAGTCCTTCGGCGTGGGCGAGGCGGGGTTGCCGCCGGTTGCGCCGTCCTGAAGGCCTTTATCCACAGCTTATCGCCGATCGAGGCCGTTCCGCGGGTTGCGGGACGGTTTTCACGCGTCCAAGCAGGGCGCAGATGGGCAGGCATATTCGCATGACGCTGGACGATGAGGACGTAACGACCGACGTCAACGCACCGATCGATATGCTCGAAGAGTATTTCGAGGCGCATGGCTGGTCGAGCGAGCGGCAGGGCGACGAGGAAATCGTCGCGCATTTCCAGGGTAGCTGGACGCAATATGAGCTGCGCGCCGTGTGGCGCGAAGAGGATCAGGTGCTGCAATTCCTGGCGCTGCCGGACGTCCGCGTCGCAGCGGACAAGCGTGCGGCGATCTATGAGACGATCGGGCTGATCAATGAGCAATTGTGGATCGGGCATTTCGAATTATGGGCGTCGTCCGGCATGTTGCTGTTTCGCCATGCGGCATTGCTGGATGGCGATGCCGAAAATGTGCTGACGCTGGATCAGGCGGAGACATTGGTCGAGGCTGCGATCGATGAATGCGAGCGATTCTATCCGGTGTTCCAGTTCGTGCTTTGGGCGGACAAGAGCCCGGCCGATGCGATCGCCGCCGCGCTGATCGAGACGCAGGGCGAGGCGTGAGCGCCGGATCGGTGATCGATGGTCCGATCTGGGCGGTCGGGGCCGGCAATATGGGCGGGGCGATGCTGCGCCGCTGGCTGGACACCGGGCTGGATCCGGCGCGGCTGACGGTGATCCGTAAATCCGGCGCGGTTTTTGCCAATGGCGTGACGACGGTGAACGCGATGCCGGCGGACGGACCCGTGCCGGCGGTGGTGTTGCTGGGCGTGAAGCCGCAAATGCTGGATGCCGTGGCGGGGCCGCTCGCGGCGGCAATCGGGCCGGGAACGGTGCTGATCTCCATCCTGGCGGGGATTGATGTCGCGACGCTGGCCTGTCGCTTTCCCGCTGCACGGATCGTGCGCGCCATGCCCAACCTGCCGGTCGCGATCGGCAGCGGCGTGGTGGCGTTGCACATGGCCGATGAGGACGCTGCGCTGCGTGCGGCGGTTGCGGGGTTGATGGCGCCGCTCGGGCTGGTCGAATGGATGTTGGATGAGGGGATGATGGATCTGGTTACCGCAGTGGCGGGATCGGGGCCGGCCTTCCTGTATCGCTTCATCGATGCGCTGGCGGCGGCGGCGGTTTCGGCCGGGATGTCGAACGAGCAGGCGGCGCGGGTCGCGCTGGCCACGGTGGCCGGTGCGGCGCGGCAGGCGAGCAGTTCCGGCGTCGCACCCGGCATGATGGCGGATCGGGTCGCCAGCCCCGGCGGCAGTACGCGCAAGGGGCTGGACGTCCTCGATGCGATGGACGGGCTGGAGCCGTTGCTGCGCCGGACGATCGACGCCGCGACCGCGCGTAACCGCGAAATGGGGGCCGCTGCGCGAGCCTGAATATGGGAGCCGCGGCGTGATGGGCGCGACCCACATCGTTCGATGACGACTGTGCGTCACCTTGGCGATGGGCGCGTGACGCCTGTACTATTTCGGGACAGTTGGAGACTTTTCCGCGCTCCGACGTTGTATGAGGGAGGCTGTAACAGCCCCGATGAGGAGAAGATGATGTCCGTCAGGTATGTCCTTCGGCCCCAGATCGTGAATCATCAGGTCAAGGGTCGTTTTCGTCTGGTTTCGCTGCGCTCGAACATGCCGCAACATGGCAAGCGGCGGATGACGGCGACGACCGGGCTGGTGATTGCCGGCGCCGCGAGCCTGCTACTCTGGCTGGTCATCCTACTGGTCTTTGCCTGATTAACGAGACGCAAAAGGATAGCGGTCAGTAGGATCCCTTGGCGAGCAATACGCTCGGAATGGTGTTCGCCATGATGAGGATATCGAGTTTGAGCGATTTGGACCGGCTATAGGCGACATCGAGCGCGACGCGGCGGCGATACGTCGTGTCGTTGCGGCCGCTGATTTGCCAGAGGCCCGTGATCCCCGGCTTCACGCTGCAATAATGCGCGATGTAGCGGCCGTAGCGGACGCATTCCTTCTCGACGATCGGACGGGGGCCTACGAGGCTCATCTCGCCTTTCAGGACATTGAAGAATTGCGGCAGTTCGTCGATGCTGCTTTTCCGCAAGAAACGGCCGATGCCGATGATGCGTGGATCGTCTTTGAGCTTGTGGTCCCGTTCCCATTGCGCACGCGCGTCCGCATCAGTCAGCAGCAATTCGGCCAGCCGGGCGTCGGCATCCCGGACCATCGTGCGAAATTTGTAGCAGGGGAAATAGCGACCGCGATGGCCGAGCCGCATTTGCCGGAAGACGATCGGCCCCGGATCGGAGACGAAGACGGCAATCGCCACCAGCGTAAGCAGGGGCAGCAGAAACAGAATCGACAGCGACGACACGATGATGTCGATCATCCGCGTAACCATCCGGCCGAACGAATAAGGATGTTGTGGAACATCGACTGCCGCGCCGGGGTCGTTATTTTCCAAAACGGTCGTGGCATTCCGCATCGGCAACCCCATTGCATCATTGTCTTCAATAGCATGTCCGCCGTCGCAACCGAAACAGGTTGTGATGGAAGTCCCCCCAACGGGGCGCGCACTGCCCGTCGGGCAGGTCGCGAACCGCATGAAGCGCGCAGCGTTAATCGGCATGGCCTTACATCCCAAGCGGAAATCTCGGGCGGCCGGTCAGTGGCTCACTTACAGGGCCGGCAGTGGCCGAACCGATCGGCCGTTTTTCAGTCCTCCCGTCGCGGCCCCGATTGCAGTGGGGTAAGGGTTCGGTAAATGAATCCTGTTAACAGGCGCTTAATAGCGGCGAGTTTGCGGTCGAACCCGGTATGAATCGTTCCAGAGCGAGAATCGCGGGACGATCAGGACTGCGCAGTAAGCCTAGGAAGCGAGCGATTTTCACGGTAATGCCGCCCGCATGACGGATACGACACATTGGGGAACGATCGAGCGCGGCCCGCCGGCGCGGATCGACTGGATGGCGTTCGTGCGCCGATACTGGTTCGTGGTGATTGCGGGGCTGGTGCTCGCGATCCCCAGCCTGGCCCGGTTGGGCAAGCTGGTCTGGACGACCGAGCAAGGTGCGCAGGGGCCGATCATCCTCGCGACCGGCCTGTGGCTGTTGTGGAACGAAGTCGCGGCATCGCGGGTCATCGCACGGCCGCCGTCGGTGGTGCGTGCGGCGGTGCCGCTGCTGCTGGCGGCCATCGCCTATATGGTCGGTCGGATCGCGGGGATCTTGTGGCTGGAATGGCTTGGCGTCAGCTTCATGCTGATGGCGGCGCTTCATGCCTATGTCGGGACGGCAAAGATCCGGTCGCTCTGGTTTCCGCTGCTATATCTCCTTTTTCTGACGCCGCCGCCCTTCTCGATCATTTCGCCGGCCACCAGCGCCTTGAAGCTCGGCATCTCCGCATCCGCGGTAAAGGTGATGGGCGCGCTCGGCTATCAGGTCGCGAGCAGCGGGACGACGATCTACATCGATCAATATGAGCTGCTGGTGGCCGAAGCCTGTTCGGGCATGAATTCGATCGTCAGTCTGCTGGCGATCGGGCTATTCTATATCTTCCTGCGGCACCGGGCGGACTGGCGTTACGCGCTGGTGCTGGCGCTGCTGGTGCTGCCGATCGCGATCCTGACCAATCTCGTGCGGGTGATCATCCTGATGCTGATGACGCATCATTTCGGCGATGCGGTGGCGCAGGGCATGTTGCATGAGGCGGCGGGGCTGATGATGTTCTTCATCGCGCTGTTCACGCTGATGGGCGTCGACCATCTCCTGTCGCCGGTGCGGCGCTATCTCGGACGGAGGGCAGCGGCATGACGCCGGGCGGAACGGACGCGCCGCGCGGCACCGGGCGGCGGCAATTTCTGATCGGCGGCGCGATGCTGGCGGCGACGGGGGCGGCGACCTTGCTGACTCCGCGACGGCTGATCGCCGCGCCACCGGAAGGTTTGCTGGAACGGGCGATCCCGACGCAGATCGGCCCCTATCGCTATCTTACCGCGAGCGGACTGGTGGTGCCGCCGCAGGACGAACTCAGCGAGCGCATCTATGATGCGGTGCTGACGCGTGTCTATGCGGCCGGGCCGGATCGGCCGGCGATCATGCTGCTGATCGCTTATGGCAGCGCGCAGGATTCAGGGTTGCAGGTGCACCGGCCGGAGGTCTGCTATCCCGCGGCGGGATATCAGATCAAGGCGAGCAGCCTTGCGCCGCTGGCCGGCGTGGCGGGTGCGGAAGCGACCTATCTGACGGTGGAACGGGGCGACCGGACCGAGCAGGTCTATTACTGGACGCGGATCGGCAACCAGTATCCGAAGGACCAGTGGGCGGAAAAGCTCGCCATTTTCGGCGCGAATATCCGTGGCGGAATGCCCGACGGCATTCTGGTCCGGGTTTCCGTGCTGTCGCCGTCGCGGGAAGATGCGCTGGCCCCGGTGGCTGCCTTCAACAAGGCGCTGCTGGCCAGCCTCGGTGCCGACGGTCGGCGGATCCTGTTGGGCCAGGGCTGACCCCGGCGGACCATCTTCAGACGAATTACCGGTCCGATCAGGGCCGGCATCCGGAAATCAAGGGAGACGATGTTGCGGACGATCAACGGTAAGCGCGCTTTGTACGCGCCGATGGCAGCGATCATGATGCTGGGCCTGCTCGCCGGTTGCGGCGACAAGACGCCGAACGGGCAGGTGGTGGCCACGGTCGACGGGGCGGACGTGACCCGGCGCGACCTGACCACCGAATTGCAGGCAAGCGGCGCGGGCGCGGCCTTGCCCGCCGATGCGATGAAGAAGCTGCAGCCCCAATTGACGGAGCAGGTGGTCAGCCGCAAGCTGCTGGTCGCGCAGGCCAAGAAGGAAGGGATCGACAAGACCCCGGAATATCTGGCGACGGTGCAGCGCGCGAGCGAGATGTTGCTGGTGCAGCAACTGATCCAGCGCTGGGGATCGAAGCTCGACGTGCCGAGCGACGGTGACGTGCAGGCCTATATCGCCGCGAACCCGCAAATGTTCGCGCAGCGTAAGCTGTTCGTGGTCGATCAGGTCCGGGGCGGCGCGGCCGGGATCGATTCCGCGGCGCTCACACCGCTGAAGACCAATGATGCGGTGGCAGCGCTGCTGCAATCGAAGAAGCAGCCGGTCGAGCGGGGCCAGTCGACGATCGATTCGATCGCGCTCAGCCCCGCGCAATATCAGCAATTGCTGCGCCTGCCCCCGGGTGAACCGATCGTGTCGATCAACAATGGCATGTTGATGTCGAACGTCATCACCGAAGTGCGCAATGCGCCGGTGCCGGACGATCGTCAGGTCCAGGCGGCGAAGACGGCGATGGCTCAGCAGGCCGGCCGGACGATGGTGGAGAACCAGCTGCGCAGCCTGAAGCAGGCGGCCAAGATCGACTATCAGCCCGGCTTCGCGCCGCCCGCGGGCGCGGCGGGATCGGCTCAGGCTGCTCCGGCGGCGGCGAAGTAAGTCGGGAACGGGCGGCGAGGATGCCGCCCGTTTAATCTCGCTGGTCGATTTGTTCGATGCGCGGGAAAGGGATGTTGTGCCCGGCCTTGCGTTCGGCGTTCCGCGCGCGACGTGCAAATTCTACAAGATGTTGGTTTCCCGTTGCAGTGCGGGCCGGTTCCTCGGGGATGCCTCACGACGCGTATCCCGCGCGACCGGGCTTTCCCACGCGGATGCTGCGCGGTGTCGGTGCTGCGGGATGTGGGGCGGTGTCAAACCGTACACACACCGGCTCGGGTTGCGAGGGAACAACTGAGGCGCGACAGCCACGTCGTTATGCACGACCGGACATCCACCGTGGGACGGAAGCGGTGAATGGCTCCGCGAGACCCCTTTACCTTGTGCTTCTCAAAGCAGGTGAAAGAGCATCGTCCATGCGGCGGAGGCGGACGCGACGATCAGCGTTGCGCGCATGGCCGGATGCCATTTCTCGACATGGGGTTCATGGTCGAGATCAAGGACCGGAAGTGCGGTGAACAGGCCGGTGACGACCGGATCCACCGCAAAGGCGGCGGTGACGCTGGCATCGTCGAGCGGGACCGAGAACTGACAGCCGACCTGATCGCCCGTCACGCGGGCGACGGTGCCCAGCCGACGGCCGATGCCCGGCAGGCCGATGCTGATCGTGCTGCCGATGGCGGGTGGATTGGACAGCGTGACGTTGAAGCCGTGACAGGACAGGTCGTTCACCACCACGTCGAGAGGCGACGCGCCATCCTGCCGCAAGGTGCTGGGACGGTCGACCGGACGGCGATCCGAATTCCGCCGGTCCGTGGAAGAAACGGGGCTGTATCTCACTTTGGCCGCCATCGACTTATCCTTGCGATCTGGTCCTATCGAATAGATCCGCGCGGTTAAGGAAGGGCTAAATGACGGGCGTGGGCGGCAGATTTTAATGGTGAACAGTTCATCTATAACCCATTTGGATATATTGCTGTCCTACATGTGCCCGTGCGGTTAGCTGGGACGCCTTCGGATTTGGGAGGCGATGATGACGAAATCGAATCGGATTTGGCGCGGGATGGCGGGGGCCTGCCTGTTCTGGACTGTGGCGGCGGTGGCGGCACCGCCGCCGCTGATCGATGCGCCCGGCGGGTTCGTGCCACGCAGCGCTTTGTCGTTCGGTGCGGCGGGGGGCGTGGCCGTCGCGGTGGACGAGGAGCATCCCTTGCCGGTGGCGGCGGCGGGACGGACGGTCGTCTATCAGGACCGGTCGGGCCTGATCCTCAGCGCCGGCGTGGCGCAGGTGATGGCGCCGGCATTTGCGGGGCGGCGCGGCTTCTTCGTGCAGAATCTGTCGACCGGGGATTTGTGGCTGACCAGCCTCGGCGCGGCGGTGGCCGGGCAGCCGGCGCTGCGCATCGGGGCGGGGCAGCTTTACGAATGTCCGCCAAGCGGGGTGCCGGGCACCGCGCTGTCGATTCTGGGGACGGCCGCCGGCCAGACCTTTTCCGCGCGGGAGTGGTGAGGCGATGGCGATCCGGGATATCGGCAACCCCGCCGGTGCGGGCGGCGTGCGCCTGACGGCAGACCAGACGCGATTCGGCGCGGCGGTGGCGGGCAGCGCGATCGCACAGCTCTCCAACCCGTTCGACGGTGCGACCAGTTACGCCGCGATCGGGACGGTGCCTGCGCAACTGGCGCTGACGAACGGGCAGGTCGTTCGCGGTCAGGTCGCGCCTGTGGACGGCGCGACCTATGCGCTCAAGATCCGCGCCACCAGCGCGGATGGATCGCGCGAAGTGGCGGAGACGCTGCGGTTCACCGGGACGCCGCCGCCGGTGACCTTTGCGGCGACCCGGTTCGGCCTGAATGTCGGGCGGACCGGGGCGGCGGTGGCGGCGAACCGTTTTTTTGCGACGCGCCGCGGTTTCGCCACCCCCGACTGGGCCGTGCGCGATGCGCAATTCCTGTTCTGGAACGGATCGATCCGCGGCGGCGCAGCGCAGGGGACGGGCAATGCCGTGACGATCGAAAAGGATGGCGTGCGGGTCGGATCGGCCACGATTCCACTCACCTATGGGGGCACGCAGGGCGTCGTCATTCCCGATGACGGGCTGGTTCTGTCCGACCCGCTGGCGGCGCCGCTCGCGGCCAACAGCCTGTTCGCCTATCTTTGCGCGGGTAATGTGCAGGTCGGGCAGTCCTATGTCGGGCAGACCGACTATCTGCTGCAGAATGGCGACGGCATCGCGACCGCCTCGACCAGTCGGGCGGCGCTGGTCGACAGCGGCGCGGTGGGGCAGGGCTATTCGGCGGGTGCGCACTGGTCGCCGATCGCCATGTTCGGGCGCGGCTGGAACGGATCGCCCGTAGTCCTGCTGCTGGGGGACAGCGTGCCGGCCGGGCAGATGGAACCCTATTGGATGGCCGATGCGCGCGGGAATCGCGGTTTCGCGTCGAAGATGCTCGACGATCCGGCACGGCGATTGGCCTTCGGCAACTATGCCGTAAGCGGGTTGCGGATCGATCAGGTGACGGGCGCGATCCTGCCCCTGTTGCGACGGATCACCGCCTTGTTGCCCGATGTGCCGTGGACGCATGTGCTGCTGTCGCTGGGGTTGAACGATCTGTTGCAGGATACCGACTCCGCAACGGTGCAGGCGCGCTGCACCGCGTTGCGCGACGCGGTGCAGGCGATCCGCCCGGGCTGTCCCATCCATCCGCTGACCATCACGCCCTATACCGACAAGACCACCAATTTCTGGACCGACGAGGCGGGGCAGGCCTATGCCAGTGCGCGGTTCGGGCCGGCCCCCAGCGACTGGTCGCGGTATAATGGCTGGATCCGATCGCAGCCGGCAGGGTTCGCGACACCGCTCGATATTGCCCCGGTCCTGTGCGGGACCATCCCCGATCGCTGGCGCGTGCTGCCGTTCCAGGCGATGCTGACGGAGGCCGTGCCGACCGACGGCTGGCGTCCCAATGGCGGCGCCGGGCCGACGCAGGTGATGATGGACGCCGCCCCGCCGACCGGTGCGATGCTGGTGTTCGGCCCGGGACAGGCGGATCAGGATGGCGGCTATATCGCCGCGGTGGTGAGCGGCAGCGGTCCTTATGCGGTGACCCTGTTGCGAACGCAGTTGCAGCCGCCGCAGATGCAGGCCCCTGCCGTGGCCAAGGCGCATCCGGTGGGGACGCCGGTGCGGGCCTATCTGAGCTGGGATGGATTACATCCGGGGGGATATGGGCAGGAGCTGATGCGGATCGCGGGCATCGGCGAGAAAGCGAAAATCCTGTGAAAATATAGCGGCTTCGGATCGGTCGGTCCGGGGCCGCTGGCTTTCGTTCACAATCCTGTGGTAGCGGACCCGCAAAGCAGCAACCGGGGGCATGATGACGACCGACAGCGTCGGGGGACCGCACGGTGTGCGTGTTAAAATGGCCACGCGCCATTTCGAAACGCTCGACAGTATGCGCGGCGTGGCGGCGATCGCGGTGGTGTGTCTGCATTTGTCGGCCGTGTTGACGCCGCTCGCGGTGCCGCATGGTTATCTGGCGGTTGACTTGTTCTTTGGACTGAGCGGGCTGGTGCTGGCCCATGCCTATGGCACGCGGATGGACGCGGGGATCGGGTTCGGACGGTTCGCGCTGTTGCGCATCGTGCGGCTTTATCCGCTTTATCTGGCGGGAACGGTCATCGGGATCCTGTTCTTCCTGATGGCGACGCGCCTTGGCACGCAGACCGATCTTTCCGCGGGGCAGATCGGATTGGCGATCGTCGCGGCGCTGTTGATGCTGCCGGTGCCAGTCATGATCGGTCCGAAGGACTGGTTGCAACCGTTCAACGTGGTGGGCTGGTCGCTGTTCTTCGAACTGTCGGTTAATCTGTTGCTCGTACTGGTCTGGCGGCGGCTGGGGAGAACGACGCTGGTCGCGACGATCATGCTGTCGGGGGTGGTTCTGGCAATCCAGACGGTGGCGCATGGCCATGCCGATGTCGGCGCGGAATGGTCCACGATGGCGATGGGCGTCGCGCGGACGATCTTTTCGTTCTTTCTGGGGATCGCCATCCAGCGGATGCCGCGGCCGACGGTGATCCGGACGGGTTGGGCATGGCTGGTGCCGGCGGCGCTCGTTCCGCTCTTTCTACCGGGGCCAAGCGCCGGACCCTATTATGACCTGCTGTGCATCATGCTGCTCTTCCCGGCCCTGATCTATGCGGGTGCGATCGTGGAGCCGCGGCGGCGCGGGGTCGCGGCGTTTCTGGGGCTGATCTCCTTCGCCATCTATGCGCTGCATAGCCCGCTGGTTCTGGTCATCAATACCGCGTCGGCGGAGCTTGGCGGCAATCTGCTGACGTTCACGCCGTGGAGCGGGATGCTGCTCGTGGCGGCGCTGGTGGTGATCGCATGGATGTCGGATCTCCTTTACGACCGGCCGGTACGACGCTGGCTGAGTGCGCGCCTGCGTACACCACGGAGTGCCGCCGCATGAAGGTCCTGCTGGTCGATCCATCGCTTTATACAGATCCCTATGACGCCGCCTTGTCGGCGGGGCTGGCAGCGAACGGCGTCACGCCGCACTGGGCGGTGCGCGGGCTGCGTCCGGGCGAGGAAGGCGAACTGCCGGAAGCGGCCATCGTGCAGCGTTTCTATGCGCTGACCGATGGGGCCAGGCGGCGGTCCGGCAAGCTGTGGAAGGTGGTGAAGGGCATCGAGCATGGGCTGGGGCTGTGCTGTATGGAACGACGCATCCGCCGCGACGCCTATGATATCGTGCATTATCAATGGGCTGCATTGCCGACGCTGGATGTATCTGCGATCCGGCGCATCGTGCGGCAGCGACCGGTCGTACTGACGGTGCATGACACTATGCCGCTCAACGGGGCGGATGTCAGCGGATGGCAGGTGCGGGGGTATGACTCGCTCTTCGACGCGGCCAGCCGGTTGATCGTCCATACGCAGGGTGCACGCGAGACATTGTTGGCGCGCGGGGTTGCTGCCGACCGGATCGACGTCGTGGCGCATGGCCCGCTTGGTCTTCGGCTGAGGCCGCAGCCGGTGACGGACAAGGTGGCGGGACGCTGGCGGGTCGTGCTGTTCGGCCGGCTGCAGGCTTATAAAGGCCTCGACGTCCTGGTGGAGGCGCTGGGCCTGCTGCCGGCAGGGGTGCGCGACCGTTTGGAAGTCGTGGTGGCGGGCGATCCGCTGATGGACATGGCACCGGTGCTTGCCCGTGCGGACGCGCTGGGGTTGGTAGCGCCGACTCTGTCTTTCCGTCTCGGCCGGCTGGACGATCGCGCGATGAGCGATCTGCTGGGGAGTGCGGACGCGTTCGTTTTCCCCTATCACGCGATCGAGGCGAGCGGCGTGCTGTTCCTCGTCGCCGGTTTCCGCAAGTGGATGATCGCCAGCCGGCTGGGAGCATTCGAGGACGCGATCGGCGCAGGATCGGGGCAGGGCGCGCTGGTGGCACCCGGGGATCCGGCGGCGCTGGCGGCGGCGCTGGCGGATGGCATCGGGCGGGTGCCTGCGGCGGACGGCGCGGAATGGGCGCCCGACTGGACGACCATCGGGCGGCAGACGATCGCGATCTATCGGCGTGCGATCCACGATCATCGCGGATAAGGCTTGGCAGATGCCTGGCAGCGGGCTAGCCCGGCTTCAAGGGGAATGAAGTGAACACACGATCGGTTGCCATCGCCTCCGTGGCGATCTCGGTTGCGGCGCTGGCCAGCGGGTCCGCGCACGCGGAGGCGGATTTCCGCATCAACAGCGGTTACCGCCACGAAAGCAATCTGTTTCGGCAGTCCAAGGCGTTGACCGACCAGACCGGGGAGCGCCGTTCCGACAGCGTGTTCTCGCTGGGCGGGACCGTGACCGCCGACGTGCAGCCGGGGCAGTTCGATGCGCAGTTGCAGGTCGATGCCGGTCACGAATGGTATCAGCACAATCCCAACCTCGATAATTTCAACTATTCCGCGCAGTTGGGCGTGACGCGGGAAAGCGGCGGGATTGTGGGCCTGCGGCTCGATGCATTATCCAGACGATCGCTGAGTTCCTACGCCGACATCCGCGCCCGCACGCGCAACGTGCAGGATTTGCAGAGGATCACCGGCGAATTCACCGTTCCGATCACGCCGGAATTCCGGATCGTCGCCAATCCGGAATATACGCAGAGCGAAAATTCCGCGACGTTCGTCAGGGTCAACGACTTCCGGCAATATGGGACGGGGATCGGTCTGGGCTGGTTCTCGCCGATCGGGAACAGCGTCGCCGTCACCATTGCCCGTCGCTATACAGATGGCTTGCGCGACCGGATCATCCAGGTGCCGGATGCGCCAGCGGCGAATTCGCGGATCGATCTGGTGGACACGGAACTGGGGGTTAATCTGCGCTACGCGCCGTCGATCCTGACGATGATCGAGGCCAATGTGGGAATCGTACATCGGAACGACCGTTCAATCCTCGATAATGACTACACCGGTCCGTCGGGCGAGGTGACGCTGCGGTACGAGCCGCGCGCGTCGTTGCGCTTTGCGCTGACCGCCGGACGGCGACTGGAAGCGCAAAGCTATGTCTTCGTCGACTCCGTGCGGTCGGATTATGTCAGCGGAAGCGTGACGGCGCAGGTGCTGGACCGCCTCACGCTGAATGGACGCGTCGATTACAGCACGCGCCTGTTTCGATTCGATCCGCTCGCGGGCGGCGTGGTCACGCAGTCGCGCAAGGAGCGGCTGACGCGCATCGAAGGCCGGGGCGATTATCGCATACTCGACCGCATCGTGCTGGGTGGTCGTTTGGGCTATGAACGGCGGCGTTCGAACGTCACCTTCGGCGAGTACAAGGCGATGACGGTTGCTGCCACTGTTTCGGTCGCGTTCGGCAATCGTAAATCTACGGTGTTCTAATGCAGTGCGAATCGAACGGACTTGGAGATGACATCGTGAAGTTTGCTGGATCGATGTTGCGAACCGGTGTCGGCCTTTGCGCGCTGGCATTGGCAGGGGCGGCCTTGGCGCAGTCGGGATTCGCGACGGGCAGCACGCAGTCGAACGGTGGCCCTGCCACGATCGTCTCGGGTGCATCCGCGGATTACAAGATCGGTGCCGGTGACCTGCTGGCGATCAGCGTCTATCGCTCCCCCGATCTGCAAAGTTCGGTTCGGGTGGGGACGGATGGGGAGATCACCTTCCCATCACTGGGTTCGGTGAAGGTGGCCGGGCTGACTGCCGATGCCATTGCGGAAAAACTGGCGGCGGGCCTCAAGCAGCGCGGCATCTTGGTCGCACCGTCCGTCAATGTACTGGTGACGGAAGTGCGATCCAAGGTCGTGATGGTCATGGGGGCCGTCGGTCGGCCCGGTGAGGTTCCGCTCGACCGGCCCGGTCTTTCGCTGGCCGCCGTGCTCGCACGGTCGGGGGCGGTCTTCGGCACCGGCAGCGGTATCGTGACCGTCATGGGCGGGCGCGAACAGACGGCGGCGCGCGAACAGTTCCGGATCAGCGATCTGGTATCGGGCGTGCGCGATCGCGAGGCTCGGGCGGGAGAAATCCTGGTCGTGGAATCCGCGCCGACCATCTATGTGTCGGGCGAGGTCGGTCGGCCAGGTGCTTATCCGATGGAGCCGGGGATGACCGTGGGGCAGGCCATCGCCTTGGGCGGCGGCGTGACGCCGCGGGGATCGCGTGGGCGGATCCGCGTTACGCGCAAGGAAAAGGATGGCACGACGACCGGAGTTCACAAGGTCGATTTCGACGCACCGGTAGAACCGAACGACCTGATCTATGTCGGTCAGCGCATTTTCTGATCGTGGACGATCGATGCCGCGACGATATCCAGTCGCTGGTTGAAGGCAAGGAGCTACGATGAATCTTCAGCAAATCGGTCTGATCCTGAAAGCGCGATGGCTGATTATTCTGGCTGCCATCCTGACCGGACTGGGGCTGGCGGCGCTTTGGTCGCTGATGTCGGCCAAAGTGTATCAGGCGTCGGCGCAGGTGCTGGTCAATGTCCGTGCGCCGGATGCCGTGGCGGGTGGCCCCGGTTCCGACATCGGCGTCACGCCGCAGTTGCAGCCGGACTATTTGGCGACGCAGGTCGATGTCATCCGGTCCGACCGGGTGGCGCTCGCCGCGGTGAAGAAACTCAACATCCTGGCGGATCCGGAAGCGCTGCGCGGCTATCGCGATGCGGGTTCGCCGGGTTCGCCAACTCTTTATTTCGCGCGCACGCTGCAAAAAGGACTCCGCGTCCTGCCTTCAATCGAATCTCGCGTTATCACGATCAATTATTCGTCTAGTGATCCAGATGCTGCCGCGCGAACGGCCAACGCCTTTGCAGACGCTTATCGTGACGTAAGCCTTGCGTTGCAGACGGAGCCGGCGCGTCAGGCCGCCGGCTTCTATGTCCGGTCGGCAGCCGATCTGCGGCGGCGGCTTGCCGATGCGCAGGCGGCACTGGCGCGGCGTCGCGCCGAATTGGGCGTGACAGGGCTTGCGGAACAGTCCGACGCGGATGATGCGCGGCTGGCGGCGCTGTCCGAACAATTGGCAGCCGCGCAGGCATCGCAGGCGGCGCAAGGCGCGCGCTCCAGCGGCGGGGCCTTGCCCGACGTGATGCAAAGCCCGGTCGTGCAGGGGTTGCAGGCGGATCTTGCCCGGCTGGAGGGGCAGCGTCGGCAATTGGCCACGTTTGCTGGTCCTAACAATGTCGACTATCAGCAGATTACGAACCAGATCGCTTCCTTGCGTGGCGAGCTGGCGAAGCAGCGTGCGCTGGTGACGCAATCAGCCGCGGCCAGTTCGGCGCAGGCTAACCAGAGCGTCGGAACGTTGCGCTCTTCGCTTGATGCGCAGCGTGGCCGGGTCATTAGTGCCCAGCGTGCGCGGGGTGAGGTATCGGCGTTGCAGCAGGACGTTGACAATCTGAAGCAGACCTATGTGCAACTGGTTGCACGGCAGTCGCAGACAAGCCTGCTGGGCGAGTCGAGCCAGACCAATATCTCGGTCCTGTCGCCTGCCACGCCGCCTTCGGCACCGTCCGGTCTGCCATGGCCGTTCAAGATGGTGATCGGGATGGTTCTCGGGACGATCCTGGGCGTGATTACGGCCTTCCTTCTCGAATTTCTCGATCAGCGGATGCGGACACCGGAAGACGCCACCGTCTGGCTGGGGATTCCCAATCTGGGCGGCGTGCGGTCTATCGAGGCTGCGCCGACCCGACTGATCGGATCCACCAAACGCTATCTGCCGGGACCGGCGGAAGGACAGGGCTGATGAACGACATATCGGACAATGGCGCTCGGTCGACGATGCGCCCGGTCGACTATCACGCCCCGTCGTCGAACCGGATCGGTGAGATGCTGCGGCAGATCAACCTGTTGACAGATGCGCAGGCACAGCAGGCCGAGCGCCATGCCGAAGACCAGGGTATGCGGTTCGGTGATGCGGCCGTCGCGCTCGGTTTCATCGATCAGGCCACGTTGCAGCGTGCCCTAGCGACGCAATTCGATCTGCGTGGCGCGCAGGGCGGTGTGACGGGCGAGCCGCTTGCTTTCACCGCCCCGCAATCGCAGGCGGCGGAAGATTATCGGTCGATCCGCAACGCGCTGGCGTTGCGCTGGTTCAAGCATCCCGAAGGCGCGACCACTCTCTCCGTTATCAGCCCGCAGCGGGGAGATGGCCGGTCGGTCATGGCCGCCAATCTGGCGGTCTGCTTCGCGCAAGTGGGATTCAATACCTTGCTGGTCGATGCGGATATGCGCAATCCGACGCAGCATCATCTGTTCAATCTGGACGACCGGATCGGCCTGTCCGGCTATCTGGCCGGGCGGGTGGACCAGAATGCGTTCATCGAAGTGGCCGGAATTCCCAGCCTGAGCGTGATGCCGGCCGGGGGTATTCCGCCCAATCCGCAGGAATTGCTGCTGCGAGGCATGTTGGGCCGGCTGGTCGAGGAAACCCGCGCGCGGTATGAGATGGTGATCTTCGATACGCCGGCGGCGGAAGCCGGCAGCGATTATCAGTTGATCGGCGCCGAGGCGATCGGCGCGCTGATCGTCACGCATCGCGAACAGACGCGGACCCGCGGGGCCAAGCGGCTGGTGGAAAGCTGCCGTGGGTTTGGCATTCGCATCGTCGGTTCGGCGATGAGCGCCGTGCGTTGATCCGGCCGGAGACTGTCCATGTCTCGCTTATCCGGCATCGCCGTGGTCGTCCCGACCCTGAACGAACAAGACGGGATCGCCGCGGTGATCGGGCAGCTTTTGCACGCCGTGCCGCGGGAGCGGGCGGTGCGTCTGTATGTCGCCGATGGTGGCAGTACTGATGCGACACGCACGATCGTGGCCGGGCTTGCCAGGAACGATGACCGGATCCGTTGGATTGACAATCCGGCACGCCTGCAGAGCGCGGCCGTCAATCTGGTGGCACGCACGGTGCAGGACTGGGCGGATATTCTCGTGCGGTGCGATGCCCATGCGGCCTACCCTTCGGACTTCGTGCTGCGGGTTGCGCAGGCGATCGTCGATAGCGACGCGGATTCGGTGGTCGTGCCGATGGACTCGGTGGGGCGGACCTGTGCCGGACGCGGGATCGCCTGGGTTTCTGATACGCCGGCGGGATCGGGCGGATCCGCGCATCGTGGCGGTGCGCGCAGCGGTTTCGTCGATCATGGTCATCATGCCGGCTGGCGGCTGGGCAGTTTCCTTGCCGTCGGTGGCTATGACGAAAGCTATAGCCATAACGAAGATGCCGAACTGGATTGTCGGCTGAACCGCAGCGGGTTCAAGGTCTGGCTCGATGCCGGCATCCGGTTAACCTATTGGGTGCGCCCGACGCTAGGGGCGCTGGCGCGGCAATATCGCAACTATGGACGCGGGCGATCGCGGACCGTGCGGCGACACCCCGGTACGATCCGCGCGCGGCAATTGGCGGTGCCGGGATTTGTGGCGATGAATATGCTGGCGATCCTGTTGGCGCTGGTTTCGCCGTGGGCGCTGCTTGTGCCGTTCGCCTATCTGGGCGCGCTGGCGGCGATCTCGGTTCAGGTTGCGCTTCGGCGGAAGTCCGCCTGTGGCCTGTTCGCCGGACCGGCGGCGCTGGTGATGCATGTTGCATGGGCGATCGGGTTTGCCGAGGGTTTGGTGTTCGTTCGGGAGCGCCCCTGGCAGGCGGCGGTGGCGGCATGACGCAGCGTTGGGGAATCATCGGAACGTCTGCCGTCGCGCAGCAGTTCGGCGCGGCGCTGGCGAAGATGGGCGGCGGGCGGTGTCGGGCGGTCACCTCGGCAAACTCCGCAAATGCCGAGGCCTTCGCCCGTGCGCATGGCTTCTTGCAGGCCTGTCCTGATCTGAATGTATTGCTGGCCGACGACCAGGTGGATGTCGTCTATATCGCCAGTCCTACGGCGCTGCATCACGACCATGCGCTGGCCGCACTGGCTGCTGGCAAGTCTATATTGTGCGAAAAGCCGTTTACCGGAAGTGCGGTGGAGGCAGCAACTGTCGTGGCGACTGCCCGCAAGGCCGGGCTTTTCTGCATGGAAGCCATGTGGCTGCGGTTCAGCGTGATCGTGGAAGAGTTGCGCGGCGCGCTTGCGGACGACCGGTTGGGAGCGATCAGCGGTGCCACCATGTCCATCGGTTATCCGCGCAACGCACGACCGGGCCGGCCGGGCGATGTCAGCGCGATGCGCGTCTTCGGCTGTTACGGGCTGAGCCTAGCGCGGTTTCTCTTCGGTCCGCCACGGGACATGCAGGCTGTGGTGGGCCGCGACGCGCATGGCGTCGACCGCAATGTCGCCGTTACGCTCGATTATGGCAGCTTCGCGATGACGATCGACGCCTCGACGGCCGGTGATCGCGCAAATCGGTTCGAAGTGTTCGGAACACAGGCGACCGCGGTCATCCCGGCGCCGGTGATCGATCCGGTCATGCTGAATATCCTGCCCGCCGGCCATGGCGGCGGGCAATCCCTGAAGCAGGCGGTGGCGACGCCGATCCGGATGCGTCTGCCATCGGCGCGTGCGCGCCGGGGGAGCGGCCTCTACCGCCAGATCGGCGAAGTCGAAGCCTGTATTGCGGCATTGCAGCAAGAGAGCAAAATCATGCCGTTAGATGAAACGCTGGCGGTTTGGCGCATGATGGAGCATATTCTTGTTGCACCTGCGTCGTCGCGGTGGGCGGAAGATAGGGCGATCACGAAATGAGGATGGCGGTTGTTGGCTGCGGTTATGTAGCCGATTTCTATGCGCGCAATCTGAGCGTTCACCCCGATCTGTCGATCGTTTCGGCCTATGATAACGATCTGGCGCGGCGCGATGCGTGGTGCAGCCATTTCAAGATTCCGGCTGCGGAGTCGCTGGACGCTATTTTGGCGGACCCGACCGTCGACATGGTGCTGAACCTGACCAATCCGCGCAGCCATATGGAGGTTTCATCCGCCATTCTTCGCGCAGGCAAGCATCTGTACAGTGAAAAGCCGCTGGGCATGACGCTGGACGAGGCCAAGGCGCTGGTCGCGCTGGCGGATGCGGAGGGCGTGCGGATCGGCTGCGCGCCGTGCAACATGCTGAACGATACCGTGCGGACGGTGGCGGAGACGATTCGGGCCGGTACGATCGGCAAGGTGCGGTTAGCTTATGCTAATTATGACGACGGCATGATTGCGCCGGCCGAGAAGCCCTGGAACTGGCGGTCCGAATCCGGCGCACCTTGGCCTGCCAAGGACGAGTTCGAGATTGGCTGCACCTATGAACATGCCGGCTACTATTTGACCGTCTTGTCCGCCCTGTTCGGGCCTGCGCGGACGGTGACGGCGTTCGCGTCCACCCAGATCCATGACAAGGGTATTCCGGTGGACGGGATGGCCCCGGATTTTTCGGTGGGCTGCATCGAATATGATGACGGCGTGGTGGCACGCGTGACGGCGGGCCTCGTTGCACCGGTCGACAAATCGCTGACGATCGTCGGCGACGATGGTGTGCTGGTGGTGCGTTATCTGCGCAACGATCGCGAGCGCATCCTTGTCAAGCCGCGCAAGCAGGGGCGGACATTGGCCGGCATCGTCAACAAGGTGCCTGCGGTCCTGCGCAAGATCGGGCTGCCCCTGGGCGAGTTCATGCTCTATCCGCGATCGATCGTGCCGGAGGGCAAGACGGTTTCGGCGGGCAAGAACAAGCCAGTGGATTTCCTGCGCGGACCGCAGGATATGGCGGACGCGATCCGCGAAAACCGGCCGCACCGGCTTTCTGGCGAATTTGCGGTGCATGTCGTCGAACAGATCGAAGCGCTGCAATATCCAGCGCGCTACGGCTATCATCGGGTGATCGAAAGCGATTATCCCGCTTTCGATGTGACCACCGCGTGAGGATTTCGGCTTCCGCTGGTAGAGGCGGGGCGGGGGCAGCGTCGAACGGGGGCAGTAACAGGAAATGGATCGGGTGATGGACAGTCATGCACGGGTGACGATCGTCACGCCGACCTATCGGCCCGATCATGCCATCACCGTTGCGCTCTGCGCGACGATCGACCGCCATTTCAAGACGCCCTACCAGCATCTGGTGATCGTGCCGCGGCGGGATTCCCGGCTGTTCGCCGCGCTGGCGGGGCCGAACCGCAAGATCCTGATCGCCGAGGATCTGCTGCGGCCGTATGGCTTCTACAAACTGCCGCTCCCGTCCCGGCTCTACATTCCGGGCCTGATTGACCGCCGCCTGCGCGAGCAATGGTACAAGCCCGGAGTCGGGCGCATCACCGGCTGGCTGATCCAGCAGATCCTGAAACTGCAATCGGCGGATCTGACGCAGGACGAAACGCTGATCTTCATCGACAGCGATCTGGCATTTATCCGCGATATCGACAGCGGAATCTTTCATATCGACGGCAAGCTGCGGCTGCACCGCAACCCCGGCGTGCTGGCGACCGAGCACCATCGCCGCTGGCGCACCTCATCGATCGCGCTGCTCGGGTTGAATGCCGATACGACTCCGGAAAATGGCTATATCGGTAATGTCATCACTTGGAAGCGTTCCAATCTCGTCAAGATGCTGGCGAAGATCGAGTCGGTGACTGGCAAGGACTGGCGAACGGCGTTCGCGAGCACGCGCGACGTGTCCGAATATATGCTCTATGGCTATCATGCCGAATTCGCCCTGCAGGATATAGGCGGTCACGCGATTGCCACGTTCGACGCGATCCATTCGCTGTGGTTCGGCGAACAGGTGCATCGCGACGTGTTTTTAAGTGGGATGCGGCCCCATCATGTTGCCGTGCATATCCAGTCGACGATCATGTCGGACATGACGGAACGCGGCCGGCTGATCGCGGCCGCGATCACGCAATCCAAGCGGGCGACGGACGCGTGAGCATGGCGGTGCTCATTACAAATCCGATGGTGTCGAGCGAGTGCGCGTTGAAAAGGAGCAGTCATGACGGTCGGGCGTAGCGCAGGCGGTACTGTCTGGAACATCCAGATCCTGCGCTTCGTAGCGGCAGCAATGGTCTTGTTCGGACATCTCAACATCGAAGTAGCAGAGCGCCCGGAAATGCAGACCGCGACGTTCCGTCCATTCGAAGCGGTTTGGTGGCCCGGCGGTGTCGACATTTTTTTCGTGATTAGCGGCTTTATCATGTACCATATCTCGGCTGGCCAGTTCGGTACGCCGGGGGCTTCGCGCCGTTTTATGGAGCGTCGGATCATTAGACTGGTGCCGCCTTATTGGGCGTTTACCGGATTGGTGCTTGTTGCAATGCTGTTATTCCCGGCGCAGTTGGCTAGCAGCAGTACCTCGCTTTGGCATGTCGTCGCCTCCCTGTTGTTCATTCCGGCCGCCAATCCGCAGGGAGTTGCAATGCCGGTCCTGATCCTGGGCTGGACGCTGAATTTTGAAATGGTTTTCTACGTCTGTTTTGCGCTGGGACTGATGCTGCCTCGACGCTGGGGTATAGCCTTGATTACCCTGATTTTGCTAGCTTTGGGGGGCGGGATGGCTTTCGGGCCTTATCCTTTGCCGATGGGTTTCTGGTCAAGCTCGATCGCCGTGGAATTCTTGTACGGCATGGCCATCGCGGCAGCGCGCAGAAAAGGCGTGCGAATTCCCGATGCTGTCGGCATCTCGCTGATCCTCTCCGGCGTGATTCTATTGTTTATGCTGTCAGCAATGGGAATTAGTGGCGTTAATTTTCTATGGCGTCCTTTGTGGGCAGGTATCCCCGCTTTGCTATTATGCGCGGGCGCCGCATTGGTACGCGAACCGGAGATGCCGGGGCGCATTAAAAAGTTGCTGATCTTCGGGGGGGACATGTCGTTCGCTATTTATTTGTCGCATCCCTTTACATTGACAATAATGGCATTTTTTGCAACTTTCGTGGGTTTGCGTAATCCTTGGCTGTACATTGAAATTTCGTTCATTATCTGTCTGATTGTAAGCGCTGGTATCTATATATGGTTCGAGCGACCGTTTTACCGCTGGCTAACGCGAATTTATGATCAGAGGCGTTCGGCCAACTCCGTGTCGGCTCTATAATGCTTCAGATATCCGAATGGGCATCTATTTTGTATTTCAATGGATGTAATTTAGTAAAGATAAATCGCCTTTAAAGGCAGATTGATCAGGCCGGAGCCGCCGAAGCATGCGACCAACACGAAAAGGCAGAGTACCAAAAGATGATTGCGCGTGAATTTGGCACTATAGCGAAAGCGCAAAAACAATCAGCGTTCAATCCCTATGTTCATGGTGCTCGTGGCCTGTTTGCGATGATGGTCTTTGTGCTCCACGTCACGCATTCTGGCGCGCCGACTTTTGCTTGGGCTTCTGGCCTTTATGCTCAGACTGCCTTAATGGCGCTGCAATATGGCGTCGAATTGTTTTTTGGAATCAGCGGGATTGTCATCGTAGGTGCGCTCGCCCGGTCACCAAGCCTGAAAGCATTCGCATGGGATCGGGCGACACGAATCCTGCCGGTTCTCTGGGCGTCCATTTTTGTTATTGCGGCGCTCGCGGTTGTCAGTGGCCGCGAAGTTGGGCCAAAGACGGCTCTAGAATGGGTCCTGAATTTCTTCCCGGTAATGCCATTCGTCCTAGTGCCGCTGGTGAATCCCCCGGCGTGGTCCCTTGCCTACGAATTCTTCTTCTACATCTTGGCAGCGCTAGCATGGATGCTGCGCAGGCAAAGCGGCATGCGCTTGGTGATCTGGACCGCGGCAATATTGCTAGTGATTGCCTTACCGCGTGCGATCCTGATGGTGCCAGGCGTACTGCTCGCCTTGCGACTGATCAATGGGAATCGGTTGCGTGGGCTGCACGCAGCGCCCGGCGTCGCGTTAGTGCTGTTTCTCGCATGTTGGCGTGCCGTACCAATCCTACAATGGCACTCTTGGGCGGAAACCAATATATTGGGGCCGCTATATATTCCGTTCGATGCTTGGCTTTCCGCATTTCCGTTCATGATCGGCGGTGGTATTTTTGGAACATTGGCGCTTGTCGGCATTCATGAAGGGCGGGGTATGCTCTCGCGCTTGCTGGCAACCCCGCCTTTACTGTGGCTGGGGACCGTGAGCTACAGTTTCTATCTCTGGCACCCAATGGTTTTGGCGATGATCAAGCACGGGCCGGGAATGGCGGGATTAATGTCGGCTGCGGGGCCGGCAGCGCAACTGCTGCAATTCTGCATTGGCCTGCCGATCGTCCTGCTAGTCAGCTGGGCAAGTCAGCGTTGGATTGAAGTGCGCCTGACTCGCTGGCTGCGGCGTTTTGGTCCGGATAAATCGCCTGGGCCGGTGGAAATAGCACTGCCACACCTCCCGGGGAATGTGCTGTGAATGCAAGCTTCACGGTTGGACGTGCGTCTGGCATGAGGCTGTTCAGCATATGGGTGGAGGCTCGGCAACCTCTCGTCTATGAGGCAGGCGCCAGCAGTCCGAGCGGAGTATGGTGATGGCGATCAAACATTATATTCCGGTAGCAGATGCTGACATGTCACCAATAGCAGAAGCATCCCGAACTCCGTTTCATCCATCGGGCAATGACGAAGCCGGCTCAAATGGGCGCATGTCGTTTTTCACGCTTCTAATATGGTTCAACATATTCTGCTTTCTTGGAATTTTCACGACAAACGGAGGTGGGCTTCAAACCCTCGCAGTCGTTTTGCGGTTCCTGTTGTGGCCGCTGATATTGTTTGGGGCAACCCTTCACATAATGGTGAAGGGGGCTAATTCAGTTGGTCGAAACATGTTGCCGGTCATGCCATTTTTTGCGGTAGGTTTGGTTTCCGCGATGTTCGGTTATGATATGTTTTCGTCGCTACGGATGCTTACATTCTGGTTTTTGGGCATCGTATCCGCAAGTGTGATCGGTGTCGAGGTTCCGGTAGCTAAAGTTCAAAAGACGCTTTTCGCGATTATGTTTGTACTGATGGGTGCGTCGATCTTTCTCGTTTTGATGGTGCCGGGGATGGCTGTCGGGCTGGATACACGTGGGCCTCTCGGAGGAGGTTCCTGGAATGGTATTTTCCCTAGTAAGAACGGCCTAGGATGGGTTGCGGGCTATGCGCTGGTCATCTGTGCTTTCGTTCCACGAACTTCGGTCATCGTGCGCCTAGTGATGGCGGCAGCAACACTCATTTGTCTGGTGTTTTCCGGGTCACAGGGCAGCGTCGTCATCGTGATGGCAACGGCGGCTTTCGTGGCTATCGTCTGGTTTCTTCGTAGAACGTCATTGTCGGTCGGTGCGCGTGCGTCGGTGCTGATGGCGATCGTGATGATCACCATTCCGGTTTCGATGATTGGTTCGAGCCTCGCTCTCGAATTATTAGGGCGGGATGCGACGATGACGGGCCGGACTGATATCTGGCAGGCGTTTCTCGGACGCGCGTTGAATTACTGGCTGATCGGCGCAGGGCCGGGATCCTTTACGACGGGATCATCGGTGACGGTCGATTTGTCAGTAGCATTGGTTAAATTCGGGTCGATCATTACGCCGCACAACATGTTCATCGCCGTGTTCGGTGAAACCGGCATCTTCGGCCTGATCGCCTACGTCTCCGTCCTGTTCTACGTGGCGTTCGTGCTGCCGTTCCGGAATGAACGGCCGATCGCGCTTGCGACATCCGCGATCGCATTCATGACGGCGATCGGTGGCATCGGAGAAACGCGCGAGGTCTTCGGGTCGGCGTTCGCCATGTTCTTGCTGATCCTGATGCTCTCCCTTACGCGGAAATCGGCCGATCAGGATGCGCCCGCGCATATCCCGCCGCCACAGGCCGGTCGGCCGCCCGTCAATCTGGTTCCCGAACCGCGAAACCGCATTCCGGCGCTGGGATGAACATGAACATGAACATGAACATGAACATGTCGCACCCGTCTATCGCGGTCCTCATCCCTACCTTTCGGCGGCCCGTTCTGCTGGCGCAGTTGCTGGACAGCCTGATCGTCGACATCGATGACCGGAAGGTCGTCATTCTGGTGGGGGACAATGATTGCGACCCGAAGATCGCGTCGCTGGTGGCCGGCTATGCCGATCGGGTCGATGTCCGTTACCTGCCAGTGCCCGATCGTGGCGTGTCGCAAGTGCGCAACGGCCTGATCGCGGAGGCGATGCGCGCCCTGCCGGACTGGCAATGGTTGCTAATGCTGGACGATGACGGCACGGTCACGCCGGGCTGGATCGAAGCGTTGGTGTCCTGCGGAGATCGGTTGCGGGCGGATCTGATCGGTGGTCCGGTACTGGGCGTCCTGCCGCCCGATGCCAGCGCCTATGCCCGCCGCAGCATGTTCGCGGCGCGCCGCAGATGGTCGACGGGGCCGGTGGGCTTGCTGAATACGACGCAGAATCTTGGCATATCGCGGCGTTTGCTGGACAGGCTCTCGCTGCCCCTCTTCGACGGCCGCTATGGCGCGTCGGGTGGGGAGGATTATGACTTGTTCCGAAGGACCGTGCAGGCAGGCGGTACGCAGATCTGGTGCGACGAGGCGATCGTGATCGAACCCGCGCCGCCGGAGCGGCTGACGACGCGCTCGCTGCTGGATCGCTATTTTTCGACGGGCGTTTATCTGGGCAGGATCGATTCGCACTATGACGGGCGCGGACGGACATTCCTGCGCGCGAGCAAGGGATTGGTTCTCGGGTTGCAGGAAGCCGTCGTCGGACCGATCCGGCGCAAGGACGAAATGGCGGCGCATGGCATCCTGATGCTGGCGTTGCATTCCGGCCGGCTGTGCGGCCTCGCGGGAGTGCGATCGGCACGATATGTAAAGACCGAAGGTGGTTGAGATGGACGATGGGGCTACAGCGCGCTGGACCGTAGGCTTATGTACCTACAAGCGCCCGGACGGACTTGCACGGGTGATCGATCATATCGGCCGTGCCGCCGTCCGGCTGGCGCAGCCGGTGATGGTGATCGTCGTCGATAATGACGGATCCGACCCCGCCGTCGCGCGGCTGGCGCAGGCGCGGGCCGATGCCGCCGGCCTTGCGCTGATCTTCCGGATCGAAACGACGCCGGGCATTTCAGCGGCTCGCAACGCCGTGTTCGCGGCGGCCGACGAAATCGGTGCGCGGTACATGGCAATGATCGACGATGACGAATGGCCAACCGACGACTGGCTGGTCGAACTGGATGCCGAACGGGCGCGCACCGGAGCGCATGTCGTCGGCGGACCGGTGGCCCCCGTATTCCCCGACAATGCCAAGCGGCTGGAGCCGATCGCGCGCTGGTGGTCGGTCGAGCGGCAGACACTGGAAGGCAAGCCGTTTGTTTTCTGCACCTGCAACTTCCTGATCGATCTGCACGGCGTGCGGGACATGCCGCGGCCTTTGTTCGATCCGAAATTCGGCTTGTCCGGCGGCGGTGATACGGTGTTCTTCCGGTCGCTCTTCTACGCGGGCCACTCAATGGCCTGGACCGACAAGGCGCTGGTGCATGAGGAGGTGCCGCAGTCGCGGGCGTCGGTGGCGTGGATGCGGACGCGGCGCTACCGGGTCGGCAATCATGCGGTGAACTGGGAAGTGAAGGATGGCGGGCGGCGCAAGGCGCTGCTCAAGTCGCTGGGGCTGACCGCGCGGCTGGCTATCTACCCGCTATTGGGACGCGAGCCGGAAGCGCGGATGGCGGGTTGGCTGTTCGAGTTTGAGAAGGTGCGGGGACGCTGGAACGCGCATCGCGGCGCGCTGTATATGGAATATGCCCGCCCCGACGCAGCAACGAACGAGAAGGCCTGCCGTTGACCGACGCGACCGGAAGCCAGGGACCGGCACCCCAGCGGAGCCGGGTGCTTCGTTTTGCCTTCGCGATGATCGAAGGTGGCGGGATCGGACGGTTCCTGAGCGTCCTTGGCCCGACGGCGGTGGCGCTGGGCGTGCAGTTCCTCGCATTCGCCGTCACTGCGCGCGGGTTGGGCGTTGCCCCGTTCGGCGAATATGCAGCCATTCTGGGCCTCGCCTCGATCGGCGTCGAACTAGTCGGGCTGGGCGGCGCGGATCTAATGGTGCGCGCCGTATCGCGGGACGCCAGCCGATTTTCGGCCTTTTTCGGCAATATGTTGCTGTTGATCGCACTGACGTTGGTCCCCGTCGTGCTGTTCTCGCTCTATATCGCGGTATTTCAGGTGCAGAGCAATTTGCCGCCATTGCTCATCCTGATGGCGTTGACCGCAGAAATCACGATCGGGCGCGTATCGTCTTCGGTCGAGCTGGCGATGGTCGCGCATAGCCAACCCTTCCGCGCCAGCTGCGTACGGATGGCGACGGCGAGCGTGCGGTTGTTGCTGGCGATCGGCTATTTCTGGCTAGCCTCCTCGCTGGCGGGCTGGATCGAGGCGGTGCTGATACAGTCGCTCCTGCTGTCGCTGGCCTATATCGTGCTGGTCCGCCAGCTTTACGGCAAGCCGGTGATGGTGTTGCAGACAGGTGAACTGAAATCTGGCGTCGCCTTCTGCGTTAACCAGACGGCACGGTCGATGCAGGGGAATATTGACCGCGTCATCCTGCTGCGTTTTGCCGATCCGGCGGTGCTGGGGGCCTATGCCGCCGGCGCCAGGATGTTGCTGATCGGCCTGTTCCCGTTGCAGGTCGTCACGCGGATCCTGTACCCGCAATTTTTTCGGCACGGAGAAAATGGCATCGCAGCGACCCGGCGCTTCGCGTTGAAGAGCCTGCCGGCTATGCTGGCCACGGGGATCTTCGCCAGCGCGGCAGTGGCAGGCGTTGGTTATTTTGTGCCGGCGCTGTTGGGCAAGGACTTCGCGGATGCAAGTAAATCCTCCATGCTGCTCGGATTGTCACTGCCGTTGATTGCCTTGCAATATCTGGCGGCTGACACGCTGACGGGGGCCGGGTTGCAGCATATTCGCGCGGTCATCTATGCCATCGCTGCCGCCGCGTTCGGGCTGCTGCTGTCGCTTGGTGCGCGACTGGGCGGCGTCGAGGGGCTGATCGTGGCCTATCTCGTTTCCCATGCGCTTCTGGCCATCACCCTGTGGATCGTCGCGTTCGCAGTGCCGACCAAAACCCGCACGATGGCCTGACGATGCGTGCCGGGACGGATTGACTTCGATGTTGGGGCCGATTGCCGACTAGTTAGGATCGGGCATGACGGACGCGCTCGGGATGCCCCCCTTCTATCGGCCGAAGTGGCCGGAGGAAGTTTGATGTCCTTCAAGGTTACGACGGATCGCAGTTAATTTAAATCAGGATCGAAAAGATAGTCATCGCTTCGAGGTAGGACGCACGTGGGATTCGGGTGGCGCCATTCTATTGCAGTATGCTGCGACCAGACCCGCTAGCCTGTCGATCAGGCAATGCTGTCACAAGGTTTCGGCAAGTTATCTGCCGGGTTCGCTCGGCGAAACCGGGAAATGCCATCTTCGAAGCCGGATGTGGACGTCGATAAAGTAGTCTTTCGCGCGGCGTTCGAAGCCGATCAAACTTCCAATAACCCAGCGCTGGCCTCTCCCTCGACGGCCAAAGTATCAGACTTTGACCGCTGTCGGATCTTCTTCGCCCGGCAGGCCCGCCGGCGCCAGCAGTCCGAGATAGGCGAGGCGCCGGACCTCGCGACGTCCGCGCACGACGGTGTCGAGAATCAATCCGGTGAAGCCGTTCAGCACGGCAAGGATGGTCAGCCCCATCGACAGCAGGGCGGTCGGGAAACGCGGGACAAGTCCAGTATCGGCATAAGTGATGAACAAGGGTATCGCCAAAATCAGTGCTAACAAAATCAATAGGCCACCGATCGAACCGAAGAACAGGATAGGACGTTCGAAGCGGAACAGCGTTCCGATCGTCATGAGAATTCTCCAGCCGTCGCGGTAGGTTGACAATTTGGATATCGAACCTTCGGGGCGCGCGCCATAGGCCGTCATGACTTCGCTGACGGGCATCCGCAACTCCAGAGCATGGACGCTGATTTCGGTCTCGATCTCGAAACCGGCGGACAGGACGGGAAAGCTCTTTACGAAGCGACGTGAAAAGACCCGGTATCCGGAAAGGATATCGCTGAAAGAGCGTCCGAAAAGCTGGGCCAGCATACCGGTGAGCATTGCATTGCCCAAACGGTGGCCGCGTCGATAGGCTGCCTGCACTTCGGACTGGCGGGCACCCACCACCATGTCTAGTTGTTGGGTCCAGAGTTCGTCCACCATCCGGGCGGCGGCCGTTGCATCATAGGTAGCATCGCCATCTGCCATGACGTAGACATCGGCTTCGACATCGGCGAACATCCGTCGGACGACATGCCCCTTGCCCTGCATCCTTTCGGTCCGCACGATGGCACCCGCCGCGCGCGCAACGGCGACGGTACGGTCGGAACTGTTATTGTCGTACACGTAAATGACGGCATCCGGCAGGGCCGAACGGAATGCCGCGACTGTCGCGGTGATCGCCGCCTCTTCGTTGTAACAGGGAAGAATCACCGCGACGCTGGGCTGCCGTTGATCGCTCATGTTCATGTTCTAGCCCCCGGAAAATCGTCGACATGCTTGCGGAAGACGTGATTCAGCCATTCCGCCATAGTCTGAGTCCCTCGCCACATGACTGAGCGGGTTATGGCGTGCAAGGTTTAAACCAAGACCAATTTGTGGCACGCGGCGCCATGTGCAGGTTGTGCAATCGCCCATGCCGGGTGTTTATTCGAACACCCACCGGCGGTTGAGCCAGAACATCAAAAGCGGCGTGACGCCCAGCACGAGCGGATAGGGCGCCCAGACCGGCAAGCCCCAGTGTTGGACGAGCAGCCATACCCAGAGGCTGTTGATCGCGAAGCTGATCAGCGCCACCACCATGAATCGTCCGCCGGTGCGCGCCAGATTGTCACGTCGCCCGTGACCGCGAAAGCTCCAGCGGCTGTGCGTGACATAACCCACCAGCACGGCGGCGACGAAGCCGAGCGTCCAGGCAAGATTGGGGTCCCATCCGAAGCGCGCTGTCGCAACCCAGTATACGCCGATATTGGCAATGCTGGCGATGCTGCCGCTGACACCATAACGGATGAGTTGCCCCACAATGGTCTGCCAGTCACGCCCGGCCCCCAGCGCGGCCAGTTTGTCCATCATGCCTGTTCGCCTGCCTATCTTGTCTCGAAGCCTAAGCTCCTACAGCGAAGTGGCTTGGCTCACTAGCGTTAGAATGCAGGCGGGTGCCACCATGCTCCGCGGCGGACCGGATTGCCGGTCTAAATCGCTTGAGGATCATGGCGTGGAACGATAGGCGCGAGCCATGCAGGCGCTTTCGGGGACATGGTATGGATGAAGCAGGCGTTATGCGGCGCGGGGCGTCGAAATCGCGATATTCGCTAGCGTTTCTTTGCCTTTTTCTAGCGGTCGCCAACATCGTTCTTTGGTTCCCCGGGATCATGACGCATGACAGCTTCCGCCAATATAGCGAAGCGGTCAGTGGTGCGTTCACGGCGTGGCATCCGCCCGTCATGGCATGGCTCTGGTCCTATCTCCTGCCGTTCAGCGGTGGCGGATCCGGGCTGCTCGTCATCCATATCTTGCTCTATTGGCTGTCCTTCTATCTGATCGCCGCCACCCTTCTGGAAATGGGACGGCGCCATGCCGCGATCGCGACCCTGTGCGTTGCCCTTGCGCCGCCGTTCATCGTCCTGATGGCTTTCATCTGGAAGGATGTCGGGATGATGGTGACCATTTTTGCGGCGTTCGCGATCATCTTTCGCCAACGGATGCTGTCACGGATTGGGGCGGGATCAATCGCTGCGATCATTTTGTTGCTGGCCTATGCGATCCTCGTGCGCTCCAATGCGATTTTCGGCGTAGCCCCCGTCATTCTTTATGTGTGGCGGCCTGCGCTGATCCACCGGCCGCTCTGGTTGCTACCCGTTTGCGCGGTACTGACCTTCATTGCGATCCCGGTAAGCGGGGCGATTAATCGTTTCGGTTTCCATGCGGAGGGGGCGGCGTTCAAATCGCTTATTCTGTACGATCTAGTCGGAACGGCGCATTTTTCGCGGGATGTTTCCTATTTTCCCGTACCCGTCAGCCTGGACCTGATCGACCATTGCTACTCTCCGAAATGGTGGGATCCGATTGCCAGCGGCGTATGCAGGGATCCGCTGTCGTTCAGCATGAAGAACCCGAGGCCGCTTCTCTATTCGGTGCTGATGCATCCGATTTCCTATGCTGAACATCGTATCGCGCATTTTAACGAAGCGATGTTCGCGTTCGTAGGGTCGGAAGGCTATCGTTACGAAGATACCGATTTCACGCGGCGTTATCGTTCGATGCCGCAGGCGCCCCTGATGCTGGAAGGCACGCGCCTGCATATGCAGTTGCAATCTTTTCCGCTCTTTTCTCCTGCCCTGTTCCTACTGATCGCGCTTCAGATCCTAGGGCTGACTCTGGCGCAGCGTCGGCGGACCGGACTGCTGGGCGAAAGCGCATTCTATCTGGCGCTTTCATCCGCGCTCTATTCCCTGTCCTTCCTGCTGGTCGGGGTGGCCAACATGTCACGATATCAATTCTATCCGGTGGCGGCCGCGGCAATCGCGCTGATCCTTTTCCTCACGGAGCGTTCGGCTCGCGGAGACCGCCTGAGCAGGGCTGAATGGTCGTGCGTCGTGGTGACAGCAATGTTTGCGATCGCGATCGGTCTCTCGCGACTGGTGCTCTGAAGGTCTTCTGCCAGGGCGTAGTTGATCGCGGTCGACCGGTGTCCGTACTGGGACGAACACCGGCCCCTGACCTTATGCGAACACGTGGTGGCTGTTCACGTCGGCCATGCTGACGCCCAGCAGCGTGATCGTGTTCTGCCCGAACTGCGCCACGACGTCGTTCCCGATCGCCTTCACCTCCGGGCCGCTTCCATACTGGCTCTTCAACGCGGACCAGTCGATCCGGTCCTCACCGGCCTTGAAGTCGGTGATGACATCCTTGCCCATCGATCCGCCGAAGACGAAGACGTCGCGGCCATCGCCACCGGTCAACCGGTCGTTGCCGACGCCACCGATGATCGTGTCGTTGCCGGCCTTGCCGTTGATGGTATCGTTGCCCGCACCGCCGGTCAGAATGTTGTCGCGATCGTTGCCGTTCAGATAAGCATTGGATGCGCCTGCCGTTGCGCGGATGGCCGTGCCGCTCAGCGACAATTGCTCGACATTGGCGGACAGAGTGTAATCAACGCTGCTGACGATCATATCCCAACCGCCGTTCGCCAGTTCGATGACCTTGTCCCCGACATTATCGACCGTGTAGACATCGTCACCGACGCCGCCTGTCATGCTGTCGACACCCAACCCGCCGTCGAGAAGATCATTTCCCGCCATTCCGAAAAGGATATTGTCCCGATCGTTTCCGGTCAAAACATTGTTCAGCTCGTTACCGGTTCCGTTCACGGCCGTACCGGAAAGCACCAAATTCTCGATATTCGCGGCCAACACATAATCGACTGACGCATTGACGGTATCCCAGCCGCCCTCGATTTTCTCGATCACGACATCGCGAACATGGTCGACGCTGTACCAGTCGTTGCCGGCACCACCGGTCATGGTGTCGACGCCGCCTCGGCCCATCAACGTGTCATTGCCTGATCCGCCGACGAGAGCGTCGTTCCCAGCCGTTCCGCTCAGGAACGTACCCGCGCCGAATTGGGGTGGGATTACGGACGAGGTGACGATGACCGGCTCATCCACTGCGGCTGCGATCCCGGTCGGATTGGCAAGATCGAATACCTTGGCCGCAATCAGATCCGCCGTCCGAACGCCGACGAACGTGATCATGTTGGTGCCGAAGGTCGCCACCGCCTTGCCGTCCACGTCGGCGAGTTTCGGGGCGCCATGCACGCCCTTCAACGCCGACCAGTCGATGATATCTTCGCCGATCTTGAAATCGTTAATTGTATCCAGGCCGAAACCCGCGCCGAAGACGAACGTGTCCCGGCCGGTGCCGCCCGTCAGCTTGTCATTGCCGGCCCCGCCGATGATCCGGTCATCGCCTGCCTTGCCATCCAGCGTATCATTGCCCGTACCGCCGGTCAGGATGTTGGCCAGTTCGTTGCCGACCACCATACCGCCCGCATTCGTCGTAGAACCGCGGATCGCGGTGCCGGCCAAAGTCATCTGCTCCACATTGGCCGACAGCGTGTAATCCACGTTGCTGACGATCATGTCCCAGCCTTCGTTGACCTTTTCGATCACGACATCGGCGATATTGTCCACGACATAGGTATCGCCATCCAGGCCGCCGACCATGGTATCAGCACCAAGGCCGCCATCAAGACGATCCGCGCCACCGCCGCCGGTCAGGATGTTGGCCAGTTCGTTGCCGACGATGTAATTCGCCTGATCGTTGCCGGTCCCACGGATCGCGTTTCCAATCAGCGTCAGCGATTCGACATTTGCGGAGATCGTGTAGTCGACCGAAGCAGTGACGTTGTCCGTCCCTTCATTGGCCAGTTCGACAATGACGTCCCCCGCATTGTCCACACGATAATTATCGTTTCCGGTGCCCCCGATCATGCGATCCGCGCCGCCAAGCCCATCGAGTGTATCGTTTCCTGCGCCGCCCGACAGGATATTGTTAGCGTCGTTGCCAGTGATAATATTGGCAAATTCGTTCCCCGTCCCGCGAATTGCGGACCCGACAAGCGTCAGATTCTCCAGATTGGCATCCAGCGTCCAATCGACGGCGGCGCGGACGGTGTCCCTGCCCTCATTGGCATTCTCGACGACCTTGTCACCGGAATGATCGACATAATAGGTGTCATCCCCTTTTCCGCCAACCAACGTGTTGGCACCGGTCGTTCCGCTCAGATAGTCGTTGCTCGGCCCGCCGGAGACGATGGTGGACGTTGCTGTGGCGGCTGAGGTGGCGATGATCCCCTGTGGCACATTGTCCAGCGTATAGGCCCGGACATAGTCCACTTTCATATCTGCGCCCTGGAACGTGTCCGCCGTTTTGGCGTCGAGCGCCAGATTGACGATCATATACATCGGGCCATGCATGTCCGGCGGGGTCGGAATGGTCTTGATGGCAACGCCGTCGAGATACCAGGTGACCGTCTCACTGGTCCACATCACGCCATAGGTATGAAAACCTTCGTGCAGATCGGGCGTGTAGAATGTGTTTCCGAGCGGCGCGTCCTTGCCGGTCGCATAGTCATGGATCGCGACCGTATGCAGGTCGCTGCCGTGATTCTCCATGATGTCCAGTTCGGACGCATTGCCCTGCGTGGTGTATAGCCAGAAGGCAGGCCAGATTCCCTGGCCTTCCGGAATTTCCATCCGAGCTTCGAAATAGCCATAGGTCTGCGTGAAACTGTTGCGCGTACTGATGAGACCCGATGTAAACTTATAGCCGGAATAATCGTCGACCAGATCGCTGGCGACGGTTGCAGCGCGGATGGTCAGCACGCCGTCCTTGACCGAGAACGGGTTGACGCCGACGGCTTCCCCGGTGGTTGCGGACAGCAATGTGGTATCGGAATAAAGTTGCTTCTCGCCATTCGACTTTAGGGTTCGCGCGAGCGGAGCATTCCGGTCGTTTCCCCAGCCATAGTCGCTACGCCACGTTCCGCCGGTCAGGCCGTCCCACAGGCTGAGCGAATTGAAATCATCCGAGAAGGACGTCTTCAATCCCGCCGGGCTGTAGTGAAGCTGGAAATTGTCGGACGTGAAGGCGGACACCGTGGTGTCGGCGAATTTGACCGCGTTGTTCGCATCAAGTTTGAGAACGACGTCGTTGCCGACCTGCGACAAGGCTGCCTTGACCTGCGCGAATGTCGTGAATTGCGCATAGCCCGTCAACCGGACCGCGTCGGGGTTGATGGCGACATTGCCGCTTGCGCCAGGGTGAAAATCGGTAATCAGATCGTAACCGGAGTTCGCACGGAAAACGAAGGTGTCGCCGCCGCCGCCGCCGGTCAGGACGTCATTGCCGCCAGCCCCATCGAAGCTTTCGCTGCGGGTGGTGCCTTTCATATAGTTGGCCAGTGCGTTGCCAACCACGCCGTCCGCATAGCCGATTTCGAGATTCTCGATATTATCCGGCATCACATAGCTGGAGACGACATAGATCGTATCGATGCCCTCGTTGGCTTTTTCGACAACGATTCCGCCGGTCCCGACCTGGACATAGCGGTCATCGCCCAAGCCGCCGATCCAGGTCACGGCTCCGCCGCCGGTAAAGGCATCATTGCCTGCGGTGCCCTTGGATACACCGTTGATCACGTTGGTCTTGTCGAAGGTGCGGGCTGCCCAGCTAGGCATCCGCATAGTGTTGCCGAAAAAATCTACGATCGCCATCTGTTTGATCCCCACGCTGTCCGATGGGTGGACGATAGCGTTGAGATTATAGACATTATGTGCGTCAGCACGGTTCCTGCAGCGTAAACCTTCTTTCGTCGAAAGCCGATCGCACGGCGTGGCCACACGCTAAGGGCGCACCTACCAAGCCGATTGGCGCTATCCTGCACCTCCGCTATGCCGTCTGGCATTATCCTGTCGCAAGGGGCGAACAACCGTGAATACGATCTATGACTGGTGTACGATTGCGATCTTCGCAGCGATCGTCGTGCTGTTTCTTCAGCGATCCACAGCCGCCGGGACGCCGGTGGATCGGATGATCGACTATCTTCCGCCTGCGCTGGGATGCGCCGTCGCCAACTATTTCGGCAATGAAGAGCATCACCTGATCGCCATCGTCCTGCTGATCGCTACGATCGTCTATTTCGTTTTGGTGCTGAAACCATTTCCGACGGGTCGGGGATAATTGCGTAGGTCCTTCCTTCCTTGCCGGCCACCCAAGTTCTTCGCAGATCTTCGACCGTCCGGGCCTATGGCAGCAGGCCGAAACCAAAAGCGTGGCTTTTTTGCTGCACCGCAAAAATGTTTCGTTTCAGATGCTTAATTGCACGGTTTTGGGACGAGCTAAGCGATTGCCGAGGGGAACCGTTTTAAAAAACTAGCAAAATCAATATGATACATGCTCCCGTCTTTTGGGATGCTTGTCGTTCTGTGTTAATCGACGATCTTGTGCCGCAGCATAATCAAATGTAGGGATTTTTTAAGGAAACGGCTTCGGTCCCATGAGATTCGAAACCTACTCCTTCGCATACAGGCCGTGATGTAGACGCTCTCACAAAGGGGTATATCGATGAACATGATCCAGAAAATTCTCTACGCAGGCGCCGCGTCGGTCGCTCTGTTCGCAGTTGCACCCGCATCGGCAGCGACCGTCCAGTCCTCGACGATCTTTTTCGACGGGACCTCCACCGGCACGTTCGGTGCGACGATCAGCGGCACGGGTGCATTTTCGGCGCCGTTCCAGTTCACTGTTCCTTCGGCTGGTTCGGCCGGCGTTTCGGTGACGGCGACGTTGAAGTCCGCTTCGGACATCCAGAATCTGTCAGTGTCGCTCAACGGCGTCAGCTATCCGATCACGCAGGTTACTGCGACGGTTCCGGGTTTCCCGTTCGTTTACAAGTTCGGCGGCTTCTCGCAGGATGTCAGCTCCGGGATCCAGAATCTGGTCGTTTCCGGCACGACGTCGGTCAGCTCGTCCTTCGGTGGCAGCATCAACTTCATCGCAGCCGTTCCTGAGCCGGCAAGCTGGGCGCTGATGATCGGCGGCTTCGGTCTGGTCGGTGGCGCGATGCGCCGTCGTGCCAAGCAGGCCAACGTTTCGGTTGCCTACGCCTGAAACTGACCGGGCGGCGCTCGTCGCCGCCCGATTGCGAAAGGGGTCGTCCGGCATCAGTCGGACGACCCCTTTTTTGTCGGACGCAAATGTTAGTTCTGATGCTGGCCGATCACGATGTCAGGCAAGAGAAGAACGCCGCCGAATCGTGGATGATTTTGGGTCGCGGCGCGTTGGCGGAGGGGCGAACGTCGACTGTTGCGTTCAGAGCTGGCGCATTTGACCGACTGTCAACGCAATGACCCGATAATCGACCTACCGCAGTCGTGCTCCAACTTTCCCCGCTGCGGCGACGATCTTGTCCGCAATCATCGTCAGTTCGGCCTCCGTGAAGCTCTTCGCCTGCGGTTGCAGCATCACCTCGACCCCGATTGAAAGGTCGCCGTCGGGGAGAGCGAACAGGTCGAAGATGCGGGCGTCGACGATCGCGGTTTTGTCCGCGGTGCGGACGGCACGGACGAGATCGTCGGCGGCGAGCGTGGCGGGGACGACGAAGGCAAAGTCGCGGCGGACCGCCTGCAAGGCGGGGGGCGTGAAGGGGGTGCGGACGGGGCCGTTGCCGCGCTTCTGCGGGACCGCGTCGAGATAGAGTTCCCCGGCGATCGCAGTGCCGTCCAGACTCAATGCCTTGGCCGTGGCGGGGTGGAGTTCCCCGAATTCGGCGAGGATCGTCTTCGGACCCAGCCGGAGCGTGGCGGAGCGGCCGGGATGATAGATTGGGGAGACCGAAGCCATGACCTGCACCCGATCGACGGGCACGCCGGCGGCTGCGAGCAAGGCCAATGCCTCCGCCTTGGCGTCATAGGCGTCGAAGGGGGCCGGCTTGCCGTTGCGCCAGTCGCGCGGGGCGCGGTCGCCCATCAGGATGAAGCCGAGCGTGGCGCGTTCGGCATCCGCGAGATAGCGGCGGCCAATTTCGAACAGCCGCAGCCCGTTGGTTCCGCGATCGGCATTGCGCTTTGCCGAGGACAGCAGGCCGGGCAGCAGCGACGGCCGCATGACCTTCAAATCCTCACTGATCGGATTGGCGAGCGTCCAGACGCCGCCACCGAAGGCATCGGCCTCCGCCCGGCTGACGAAGCTCCATGTCACCGCTTCCGACAATCCGCGCGCGGCGGCCGCCCGCCGGACGCGGCGTTCTAGCAACTGGGCGGGGGTCGCCGTCGGCCGTGCCACGCCTTCGGCGCGGGGGAGGGGGGTGGACGGAACCTTGTCCAGGCCTTCGATCCGCACGACTTCTTCGACGAGATCGGCCGGACCATCGATATCGCGCCGCCAGCTCGGGATGCGGACATTCCACGCGGCGTCGACGCCGAAGCCGAGTGCGGTGAGGATCTTGCGCTGCCGATCGTTGGAAACCGTCATGCCGGCCAAGCGAAGGCAGAGCGTGGGATCATGCGCGATGACGCGGATGCCGCTGGGGGCCTGCCCCGCCATGATCGCTTCGGATGCTTCACCGCCGCAGAGGGTGCGCACCAGATCGGTGGCGATGGCGAGACCCGGAGCGAGAAATTCGGGATCCACGCCGCGTTCGAACCGGGTGCGCGCGTCGCTGGACAAGGCGAGTGCCTGTCCGGTGCGGGCGATGCCGGTCGGTTCGAACCAGGCGCATTCGATCACGATGTCGGTCGTCTCCGCCGAGACGCCCGAATGCAGGCCGCCCATGATGCCGCCAATGTCATGCACGGTCGTGGCGTCCGCGATGACAGTCATCGTCGCGGAGAGAGTATAATCCTTGCCGTTGAGCGCGGTCAGCGTCTCGCCATCGACCGCCTTGCGCGCGACCAGGCCGCCATCCAGCTTTGCCAGATCATAGACGTGGAGCGGGCGGCCATGATCGAGCATGACATAGTTGGTGATGTCGACGAGCGCGGAGATCGGCCGCTGACCGACCGCGGTCAGCCGTCTGGCCATCCAGTCGGGCGATGCGCCGTTGGTCACGCCGCGGACGACGCGGCCGAACAGGGCCGGGCAACCATCGGGATCCTCGGTGCGGATCGTGACGGGGCAGGGGAAGGTGGGCTTGATCGTCGGGACGATCAGCGATTTCAGCGTCCCGAGGCCCGCTGCCGCCAGATCGCGCGCGATGCCGCGGACGCCCATGCAATCCTGACGATTGGGGGTGATGGCGACGTCGATCACCGGGTCGCTCAATTGCGCATAGTCGGCATAGGTCGTGCCGACGGGGGCGTCCGCAGGCAGTTCGATGATGCCTTCATGTTCGTCGGACAGGAGCAATTCCCGCTTGGAACACATCATGCCGCGCGATTCGACGCCGCGAATGGACGCGATCTTCAGCGTGACGTCGAGACCGGGGACATAGGCCCCCGGCGCGCCGAACACGCCGACCAGCCCGGCGCGGGCGTTGGGCGCGCCGCAGACGACCTGCAACGGTTCCGGCCCGCCGGCATCGACCGACAGGATCTGCAGCTTGTCCGCCTGCGGATGCGGGGCGGCGGTGAGCACGCGCGCGACGACGAAGGGCGCCAGCTTGGCGGCGGGATCGTCGATCCCCTCCACCTCCAGCCCGATCGATGTCAGCGTCTCCGCGATCCGTTCGACGGTCGCGTCGGTATCGAGATGGTCCTTCAACCAGCTGAGCGTGAACTTCATGCCGAAATCCCCCCGGACAGCGTCGGCATGTCGAGCGCCGCGAAACCATAATGACGAAGCCAGCGCAGATCGCCGTCGAAGAAGGGGCGCAGATCGTCCATGCCATATTTCAGCATGGCGAGCCGATCGATGCCGCAGCCGAAGGCGAAACCCTGCCACTCCGCAGGATCGAGGCCGCAGGCGGCGATCACCTTCGGATGGACCATGCCGGAACCGAGGATCTCCATCCAGCCGCCGCCGGCAGCGTCACCGCCGCCGCCGATCACGCGCTTGCCCTTTTCCCAGGTGAAGCCGACATCGACCTCCGCCGAAGGTTCGGTGAACGGGAAGTAGCTGGGGCGCATCCGCAGGACGATATCGTCGCGTTCGAAATAGGCCTTCACAAAGGTTTCGAGCGTCCATTTCAGATGCCCCATCGTGATGCCGCGATCGATCACCAGCCCTTCGACCTGATGGAACATCGGCGTGTGGGTGGCGTCGCTGTCCGACCGGTAGGTGCGGCCGGGCGCGATGATGCGGATCGGCGGCTTCTGCGACAGCATCGTGCGGATCTGGACAGGCGACGTATGCGTGCGGAGCAGCATCCGCTTGTCGGAGGCCTCCTCACCGGGGCGCGGTTCGAAATAGAAGGTGTCGTGCATCGCGCGGGCAGGATGCGTTTCCGGAATGTTGAGCGCGGTGAAATTGTGCCAGTCATCCTCGATTTCCGGCCCGGTCGCGACCGCGAACCCCAGATCGGCGAAGATTTCGGCCAGTTCGTCCATCACCTGCGCGACCGGATGCACCGAACCCTGCGGTGCCGCCGCGACGGGTAGCGTGAGATCGACTCGTTCGGTGGCGAGCCGGGCTTCCAGCGCCTGCGTATCGAGATGCGCCTTGCGATCTGTGATCGCGGCGGTCACGGCTTCGCGCAGCCCGTGAATGGCGGGGCCTTGCGTCTGGCGTTCCTCCGGCGTCAGCTTGCCCATCGTCTTGAGAAGCGCGGTGATCGTTCCGCTCTTGCCCAGCGCGCGGACGCGGATCGCCTCCAGCGCCGGGGCATCGGCGGTTGCGATCTCGGCCAGCAGGGTGGCGCGTTGTTGCTCGATATCGTCCACGCATCGTCCTTTTCACGGTCCCGGCGCGCCGGGCGTCGTTACGGAAACCCGTAGTCGGCGGGCGGGGGTCGGATCAAGCGCGGCTATGCGTGGCCGGGATACATCGTGCAGGGGCTGTGGCTTTGCTGCTTCGACGGAGTTGTGTCCGTTTTTGACAAGCGCCAATCAGGCGAGGGTCGTAAGATACAGGGCGGGCTTCGAACCCGCCCTGTGTCAGTGGATCAGTTTCCGGTCTTCAGAACGGGCGGCAGCGTCTGCTGATGCTGGACGACCAGCCAATCCTCATGCCCGCGACGGCGATAGGTGGAGGTGCAATAGGCGGCATAGCCTTCATCGTCCCGCGTCGCTTTGACATGATAGGCGATGACGATCAGCCCTTCTTCCGGGCGCATGATCTGGCGCTGCTCGAACGTCACTTCGGACCAGCGCGGGGTCGCCGAGACGGCGGCGATGGCCTGTTCGCCGGTCAACACGAACGGATCCGTCGGCAGGACCATCAGGCACTGATCGTCGATGGATTCACGGTAATGGTCGGCATCGGCAGTCCAGAGGCTTTCCTCGAAAGCCCAAACGCGGTCGTCTTCCATGATCGTCTCCTGTCGGTCTCGCCGGGTTCAAGCCTCAAGGGTGCGGATCGTTCCGTGGCGGGCGCGATGGACGATGGGCTACTGCTTCATATTGCTTCATTTTCCTGGGTCGGCAGGGGACGGGCTGGTCGCCGTAAGATGGCGGTGTGCGTTCCGGCGACTCCGTCCCATGCGGATGGGCGGCCAAAATGTTGAAGATCGGGTGCATGGGACTCGAGCAAAATCCCGGAATCCGGCCAACTGATCCATGTGGGCGACGAACCGAAAATGCCGGAAATGCGCCGATCGACTCGGCGCAGCGACCGTCCGTTCTGCCGCCTGTCGCTTTCCTGAACGGGATCGACCGCCTAGCCCAACATCAGGCAACGAGGCGGGATCGTACATGACGAAAACGACGAAGGCGGCAGTTGGTTTCATCGCCATGCTTTTTTTCGCGATGACGCCCGCCGCGGCCGAAGCCAAGGGTTTCGGCTGGCAGTGTGTCCCCTTCGCCCGCATGATTTCCGGTGTGAACCTGTTCGGCAACGCCTTCACCTGGTGGAGCCAAGCGATCGGCAAATATGATCGTGGCAATGCCCCGAAGGCCGGCGCGGTGCTGGTGTTCAAGGCGACCGGCGCGATGCGCGTCGGCCATGTCGCCACCGTCAGCAAGATCGTCAGCGACCGCATCATCAAGGTGACCCATGCCAATTGGTCGCTGATCGGCGGGCATCGTGGACAGGTGGAAAATGACGTGACCGTTGTCGATGCGTCGCCTGCCAATGACTGGAGCCAGGTCAAGGTCTGGTATGCGCCGATCAAGTCGATCGGGGTGAAGGCCTATCCGGTTTATGGCTTCATCTATGGCGGCAAGGCATTGGCCGCCAAGGCTGCGGCCGATGATCTCGCCGCAGGCGATCAGGAAGACAGCGCCGGGGCCTGATCGCGCTTGCGGTGATGCCGCCCCCGGACCTATAGGCCGGGCAATGATGGTTCCCTTTTCGTTCTGTGGCCACGAGTTGATGGCGCTGCCGCAGGGCGCGCTCTACTGGCCGGCGCGACGCGCCTTGCTGGTGGCCGACCTGCATTTCGAGAAAGCGAGCTGGTTTGCGCGCTTCGGGCAGATGCTGCCGCCCTATGATTCGATCGCGACGCTGGCGGACCTGACCGATCTGGCGATGCAGACCGATGCGGCCGAAATCTGGTGTCTGGGCGACAGTTTTCACGACAGTGCGGGATGCGAACGGCTGCCGGTGCGGGCGCGAGACATGTTGCGTGGCCTGACGGACACACGGCGCTGGATGTGGATCACGGGCAATCATGATCCGGTCGTCGCGGATCATTGCGGCGGTACGGTCGTGGACGAGATGGTGGTGGACGGGCTGGTGCTGCGCCACGAAGCGGACCCGCGCGAGACGCGGCCCGAATTATCCGGGCATTTTCATCCGAAATTGCGGGTCACGGTGCGGGGGCGGCGGATTGCGCGGCGCTGTTTCGTCGCAACGGCGACCAAGCTGATCCTGCCGGCGTTCGGATCGCTGACCGGCGGGCTGGATGCGGGGCATCCCGAGATTGGAAGGGCGCTGGGTGCGCCGGGTCAGGCATTGGTGCCGGTCGCCGACCGGTTGTTGCGGTTTCCGTTGGCGGCCTGAGCGGGGATTTGCGGCGCTTCATCGGGGCGCAGAGAGGGCACGTTTTGTCCTTCGATACGCCGCTTCGACAGGCTCAGCAGCTACTCAGGATGAACGGGGTGGGGGAGAACCGCGAAGGATTGATGGCGCGATATTCTCGACGGGCGCATCTCGACAGGCTTGATGCTGCTCGAATCGAACGGATGTCGGCGTGCGACCGGGTGACTCAGGCGTCCGGCCCGAGTGTCGCGTCCAGATCGCGGGGACGGACGAAGCGGGTGAGGGTGCCGGTGCCGGAGCGGAGATCGGCCCAATGGTCGACATCGAAATGGAGTTCGGCGATGCTGGCGGTCGGGAATTTTTCTTCCACCTTGTCGCGTTCGGGATCGCCCATGCGATCGGGGACGAGCGACAGGACCAGATCTTCCAGCCCCGGATTATGCCCGACCAGCAGCAGGCTGTTCACGGCGTCGTCGGTTTCCTGAACGATATCGAGCAAAGTCGGGGCGGAGGCGAGATAGATGCGGCGGTCCCAGACCGGTTCGATCGATTGACCATAGCCGTCGCTGACCTGCGCCAGTGTTTCCATCACGCGCACCGCGGGGGATGCGATCGCGGCATCGAAGCGGAGGCCGGCGCTGCGGAGATGTTGCCCGACCGTGCGGCCGGCGCGCTGGCCCTTGGGGTTCAGGGGGCGGTCGAAATCGCGTGCGACATGATCGTCCCACCCGGATTTTGCATGACGAAGCAGGATCAAGATCTTCATGCGGCCCCCGGATGTTCGCTGACAGCCGCCTGATGCCCGGCTTTCGTGTCGGAGGAAAGACGGGATGCGACGGTGGCGACCGCTTCGTCCAGCGTCACCCGCCGGACGGTGACGCCCGGCGGGAAGGCATCGAGCAGGCGGGAGGGCATGGCGGCGGAGAGCAGCACGAACAGGCCGCGATCATCGGCGCGGCGGATCAGGCGTCCGAAGGCCTGCGCCAGCCGGGCGCGGACCACGCGATCATCATGCGCGCTGCCGCCGCCCGCCGCGCGCCGGGCGGCATGGAGGACGGTGGGACGGGGCCATGGCACGCCTTCCATCACCACCAGCCGCAGCGAATTGCCGGGCACGTCGACCCCGTCGCGCAGCGCATCGGTGCCGAGCAGCGAGGCACGCGGATCGTCGCGGAAAATATCCACCAGCGTGCCGGTGTCGATCGGATCGACATGTTGTGCATAGAGCGGCAGGCCCGCGCGGGCGAGGCGGTCGGCGATGCGCGCCGTCACCACCTTCAGCCGGGCGACCGCCGTGAACAGGCCGAGCGTGCCGCCGCCCGCCGCCTCGATCAACTGCGCATAGGCACCGGCAAGCTGCGCGAGATCGCCGCGCTTGACGTCGGTGACGACCAGCACTTCCGACCGGGCGGCATAATCGAACGGGCTGGCGACGGCGAAGCGGCGTGGGACGACCGCGATATGGCCGGTGCCGGCGGCGGCGTCGGCACTGTTCCAGTCCTGCCCGCCGCGCAGGGTGGCGGACGTGACGATCACACCGTGCGCGGGTTTGAGCACCGTTTCCGCCAGTGGGCGCGAGGGATCCAGCCAGTGGCGATGCAGGCCGATGTCGAATTCCCGCCCCTCGACGCGGTCGACGGCCAGCCAATCGACATAATCGGGATCGACGGGGCTACCCAGCCGGCCAAGCAGCGCGATCCAGCCGTTCAGCATCTGGCTGCGCAGTGTCAGTCCGCCGATCGCGCCTTCGATCCGCGCGCGGGCGGCGGCGTCCAGCCAGTCGGGGCCGTCCTCCATCACCGCTTCCAGACGCTGGCGCAGGCGGAGCATGGGGCCGACCATCGCTTCCAGCGCGCGGGCGGCGGGGGCGGCGGCTTCGATCAGTGGGCCGTCCAGCTCGGCGGCTTCGGTCTCGATTCCGTAGCCGGCATCGGCGGCGCGGGCGCGGGCGAACACCGTGTCGCGGACGCGGGCGAGCAGGATCTCGATCGGGCCGAGCGGCAGGCCCTCGCCCAGCCGGCCGAGCCAGGAATCGGCGGGCAGCTCCTGCGCGGCGCGGACGGCATCCTCGATCGCCAGTCCGCCGGCTTCGTCATAGGAGCCGACATCGGACAGGCGCGCGGCGAGACCGCGACGGCGGCCGCGCGCTGTCTTTTCCGGCCCCATGATCCAGCGGCGCAGTTCGATGGCTTCCTGCCCGGTGAGTGCGGCGGCGAAGGTGGAGTCGGCGGCGTCGAAGAGATGATGGCCTTCGTCGAACACGATGCGGGCGAGCGGACGGCCTTCGTCGCGGCGGCGCTGCGCAAGGATCATGACGAGCGCGTGGTTGGCGATGACGATGTCCGCCCCTTCGCTGGCGCGAGCGGCGCGTTCGATGAAACAGCGACGATAATGGGGGCAGCCAGCATAGACGCATTCGCCGCGCCGGTCGGTCAGCGCAGTCGACCCCGCCTTGCGGAACAAGGTGGGCAGCCAGCCGGGCAGATCGCCGCCGACCATGTCGCCATCCTTGCTATAGGCCGCCCAGCGCGCGACCAGATGGGCGAGGATGGCGGCGCGGCCCTGAAACCCGCCCTGCAGCGCATCTTCGAGGTTCAACAGGCACAGATAATTTTCGCGGCCCTTGCGGACGACGACCTTGTCGCGTCGTTCGGCGGCATCCGGAAAGATGCGCGCGGTCTCGCGGTCGAGCTGGCGTTGCAGCGCCTTGGTGTAGGTGCTGATCCAGACCGGGCCTTCGGCACGCGCGGCATAGAGGGCGGCGGGCGCGAGATAGCCGAGCGTCTTGCCGATGCCCGTGCCGGCTTCGGCCAGCAGGACATGCGGGCGATCGTCCATGATGCGCGGATCGAAGGCGCGGGCGGCGGCGACGGCATAGTCGCGCTGGCCCTGACGCGGTTCGGCATCGGCACCGACCAGCCGTTCGAGCGTCTGCACGGTTTCGACATCGCCCAGCACGACGGGGCGGGGCTGCGGACGGGCCGCGCCTTCCTGCCATTCGGGAAGTTTCGAGAAGAGCCAGCGTTCGGCCTTGTCCGGTTTTGCGATGCGCGGGAGGATGGCGACGCTCCAGGGCCAGCGCAGGCGTTGCAGCGTCTGCGCCGATGTCCATGCGCCTTCGCGCTCGGCCCAATCGGGGCGCTCCATCCGCGCGAGCAGTTCGGCCGCGGCGACGCGCAGGAAGGCGGCGGCGCTGCTGTCGTCCGTGGGTGCGGGCAGGTCCAGCGCGCGCGCCAGTCCGGCGGGCGTGGGGACGGCGAAGGCGGCGGGATGGACGAAGGCATAAAGTTCGAGCAGGTCGAGACCGCTCAGTTCGCCATAGCCCAGCCGGGTGGCGGCGAGCGGGGCGTTGAGCAGGATGTGCGGACTTTCCGCCGCGCGCGCAATCGCTTCACCGCGACCGACGGTGCGGATGCGGCCATCGGCTTCCGCGATCCAGATGCCCCCATGGGTGGCATAGAGCGCGCTGAACGGGAGGGCGACGGTCATCCCGTCCTACATAGCGATTGGTGCGGGCGGTGCCACCGGTGATCGGCGGGACGGGGCTGGTCATCCGCTTGCGGCTGCGTGTCGGCTTGCGCGCATCCCGTCGCTGTGGTTCTTATTGGTCATAAAATGGTCCGCTGTCCGTCGCTTGCGACGAGGCGGGCCACCGGATGCGGAGTGCGGGCGATGGTGGCGTGGTCGATGGTGGCGTTGGCGGCAATGGCCGGGAGCATGGGGCCGGTGTCTGCTTCCCCAGCGATGACGCAAGCTGACCTTGATCGACTGGCGGCGACGATCGGCTATCGCTTCACCATCCTGACCAATCGTCCGGCATCCTGCCCGAACCGGCAACCGCTTTGCTTCGAATCCGATATCGCCATCCATATTCCGGCGGATGCACGGGTCGCGACGGCCCCGATCGAGATCCGCTATGCCTTCGTCAATCGCGTGCTGGCGGTGGAAAGCGATGTGTTCACAAGCCGCCAGATCAAAGGCGATATCAATGCTTTGTCGGTGAAAGCCGGGCAAATGCTGCGTCCGGGCCGGACCTATCATGTGCGTGTCATCGCGGTGGGGGCCTTCTATTCCCGCAATCATGCGATGCCGAACGCGATGGTGGCGGCCGCAGGGCTGACGCCACGGGTGATTGCGGCGACGCGGGCAGGGATCGATTCGGATACGGGGCTGGAGACGCTGCCCTTCGTCGCGCCGATGACGGACGAGGCAGCGCTGGCAGGGGGATCGGCGCAGGACAAGACGGTTTGGCGGACGCCGGAACGTGCCTTCGCGCTATATGCGGAGCGGGGTGCGGCGACGCCCGTGGATGTCGCGATCCTGCCCCGGCCGCGCAAGGCGGTCCGGCCCGGTGGGCGTCCGGTCGATCTCGGCGCGGGCCTGCGGGTGAGCTATGAGGGCATCGACCGTGGGGATGTGGCGGCGGCGCTGGCTGCGGTCCCGCATCGGGCGGGCACGGTGCCGCTGATCGTTCGACGGCAAGCGGGGATGGCGGCGGAGAGTTATCGTCTGCGCGTGAAGGACAGCGCGGTGCGGATCGATGCGGCGGATGCGGCGGGGGCTTCCTATGCGCTGCGGTCGCTGGCGCAGCAGATCGCGGCGGAGGGGAGCCGTTTGCGGCCGCTGGAGGTCGAGGACGCGCCGAATCTGCCGTTTCGCGGGCTGCTGATCGATGTCGCGCGCAATTTTCAGGGCAAGGCGACGCTGCTGACGCTGATCGATCAGATGGCGGCGTACAAGCTGAACCGGCTGCATCTGCATCTGGCGGATGACGAGGGCTGGCGACTTGCCATTGCCGGGTTGCCGGAACTGACGGAGGTCGGTGGCTATCGTTGCGCGGATCAGGACGAAGCCACCTGCCTGTCGCCGCAACTCGGGGCGGACCCGGCCCGCAACGCGCCGACCAACGGCTATCTGACCGCGCAGGATTATATCGAGATCCTGCGGGCGGCGAAGGCGCGGCAGATCGTCGTGATTCCGTCCTTCGACATGCCGGGCCATTCGCGCGCGGCGATCCGGTCGATGGAAGCGCGGTATAGGCGGCTGATGGCGGCGGGCGATCAGGCGGGGGCGGCGCGGTATCGGCTGGTCGATCCGGACGATCGCACCCGCTATCTAGGCGTGCAGAATTATGACGACAATACGCTGAACGTCTGTCTCGACAGCACCTATCGCTTCATCGACACAGTGATCGACGGCGTGGTCGCGTTGCACAAGGCGGCGGGCGCGCCGCTGACGACCTATCATATCGGCGCGGACGAGACGGCGGGGGCATGGACCGATTCCCCGGCTTGCCGGGGGATGATCGCGCGGACGGGCAAGCCGGCGCGTGCGCTGGGCACGATGTTCATCGAACGGATCGCGGGCACGATCGCGGCACGCGGCCTGATCGTCGGCGGATGGAGTGACGGGCTGGGCCATACCGATCCCGCGCGGATGCCGGCCGCGGTGCAGACCAATATCTGGGGCCGGCTGCACAATGGCGGCGTGACCGAAGCGCATGTGCAGGCCAATCGCGGGTGGCAGACGGTGCTGTCGATGCCGGATGCGGGCTATTTCGATATGCCTTATGCGCCGGACCCCGAGGAGACGGGGTATGACTGGGCGACGCGCGGGGTGGATTCGTTTCAGGCGTTCGGTTTCATGCCGGGCAATCTTCCGGCGAACGGTGCGCTGATTACGGATACCTATGCGCGGCCGCTTGCCGTCATGGACCCGGTGCCGCTGGAGGCGGGGCGCGCGATCAGCGGGTTGCAGGCGCAATTGTGGAGCGAGACGGTGCGGCGTCCCGCGCAGGCGACCTATATGCTGTTCCCGCGGCTGCTGGCGCTGGCGGAACGGAGTTGGGCGAAGCCGGCTTGGGAGCCGGCTTATGTGCCTGGGGCCAGCTACGCGCTGGGCGATCCGCGCGTGGACCGCACGGCATTGCTGGCGGGATGGCGCGACTTTGCGGGGCGGGTCGGCGTGCAGTTGCGGACGCTGGATGCGGCGGGGCTGGTGTACCGGCTGGCACCGCCGGGCGCGCGCATCGTGGCGGGGCGGCTGGAAGCGAACAGCGAGTTTCCCGGCACGCCGATCGAATATCGCCAGTCCGGGGGGCGCTGGCAGCGTTATGCGGGGCCGGTCGCGGTGTCGGGAGTGGTGATGCTGCGCACCCGCACCCCCGATGGCCGTCGCGCCAGCCGGTCGATCAGCGTGGGGGCTGAACCGGCGCGTTGAGCGCGATCAGCGCCGGCGCGTCCGCGATGAACCGGTCCAGTACGCCGTCTGCGATTTTGACCGGGCCATCGAAGCGGGTGGCACCGGGAATGGAGGGGATGGCGGCGGCCTCCGCCGCGAGCCGCTTCGCATCCGTGAAGAAGTGCGGGGCGGCGTCGCTACCGCGATCGGCGGCGTCGAGACCGGCGGCGGTCAGCGTAAGGGCGCGTCCCCAGCGCTGCATCGCATCCAGCCACGGGCGGGCCTGTTCGGCGAAGCCGGGATCGGCGACGCCCGACCGGATGATGTCGGGTGCGGTCGTCAGATCTTCGGCGGTTCGGGTGAGATCGGCGATGGCGGCGCGGCGGGCGGCATCGTCCGTGTCGGCGATGGCGGTGCGGACGCGGTCCAGCACGGCCTTCAGGCGGGGGGCCTGTTCCTGCCATGGCTGGCTGCCGAAGGTGGGGGCGAGATGCTGCGTGTCGAAGAAGGTGAGCAGCGCTTCTGTGGTGCGCGCATCGCCTGCCGCCAGATCGCGGGCGGCGGCGTGCCATGTCCGGTCGGCATCATAATCCCGGTCATTCCACGCAAAGGCGGTCAGGCCCATGACCGCGACGCGGCTGGGGACTTCCTGATTCATCGGGTTGGACACGATCCCGGTCAGTTCGCCGGAAAGCCCCGCCTCGCGCCGGGCATAGGGGGCGAGCAGCAGCCGGCCCGTGGATGAGGCATAATCATTGACGGGATAATTGTCCCACAACAGCGTTTTGCGGCCGAACGCCTTCGTCGCGGCGCGGGCATCGGGAATGGAGATTGCGGGGGGGACGACATCGGTGCCGGTCCATTGCACCACGATCTTCGGGTCGAGTGCCTTGCGGAGGGCCGACTTGTAGGGGCTTTCCTTCGCATCATAATATTCGGTCGGCACCATGATGAGTGCGCTGGTGGGATCGTGCCGGGCGACAAGATCGGCCTGCACGGCATTCAGCAGCGCCGCCTGCGCCGTTCCGGCCGCCGCAGCACCGGACGGGCCGAACGTCGCCTTGTCCCGATCGCAATTCCATTTGGTATATTCGATATCGTCGAGCGCGACGTAGAAGCTGCGCACGCCGATGGCGCGCATGGCATCGAATTTTCGCATCAGCGCCTGACGATCCGCCGGATCGGAGAAGCAGACCGAGGGGCCGGGCGAGATGGCATAGACGAAGCCGATATGATTGCGTCTGGCCGATGCGACCAGAGTGCCGAGCGCGCTGAGCGTGGCGGCGGGATAGGCCTCGCGCCAGCGATCCCGCGCATAGGGATCGTCCTTCGGGCTGTAGATATAGGTGTTCGCCTTGACCCGGGTGAGGAAATCGAGATGCCGGGCGCGATCGGTCATCGACCAAGGCTTGCCGTAGAAACCCTCGATCGTGCCGCGGATGGGCATGGAGGGGTGATCGCGGATCGTGAGCGCGGGGAAGGTCGCGCGTTCGCTAAGCTGGCGCAATGTCTGCACGCCGTGGAACAGGCCATCGGCATCATGGCCGGCCAATGTGATGAGGCTGCCCTGACCGATGGCGATGCTCGACAGGCTATAGCCTTCGGCATGGGTTTCGGCCTCCGTGCCGCTACGCGACAGGGCATCACGCACGACGGGCGCGTCGTTCGGGCCGATCACGATATGGGTCCGGTCCAGCGTGGCGGGCAGGCGGCGCGCGGTGTCGATCTGCGTGACGCCTGCAGCGGTCAGGAGGGTGCGGACCGAGGCGACGCTTTCGGGATCGCTGCCCGGCGCGGCGATCAGGACGACCGAGCGGCCGAGCGTGACCGTGCCGGTGCCGAGCGCGATCGATGTCGGGGTCGGGAAAATGGCGGGGAGGGTCGTCGGTCGAGGGGCTGCGTTGGCCGAGGGGGAAGCCACGATGCCGAACGCCGCCAACAGCGGCAGAAGCCGGGCCTGCGATCGGTTTCTGGAACGCTTCATCCTCGATCTCCGGTATTGTAATGGTCCTGTCTTCACGGCGTAACGGGGCGAGCCGATCCCGACAACCCGCTTCGAACGACCGGCTATCATGGCGTGGCCGATCCTGCCGGTTTCCGTTGTGCAGGACCGATAGGATACCTGTCCGGTGCTGGCGGCGTCGCACCATGCAGGATATCGTCCGCCAGGCGCTTGACGTCCTCGCCATGCTTGTTAGCGTTATCAGCGAAAGGACGGGTCGTTCGACCGGCACCGTTCCGACAGGAGACTGCCATGCAACGCGTACCCGTCCGGCCCTTTCGTTCGCGTGACTGGTTCGCGGATCCCGCCCGGTCGGACATGACGGCGCTCTACCTCGAACGGTTCATGAATTACGGACTGACCCCGGCGGAATTGCGGTCGGGGCGGCCGATCATCGGCATCGCGCAGACCGGCAGCGATTTGTCCCCCTGCAACCGCATCCATCTCGATCTGGCGCGGCGGGTGCGCGACGGGATCCGCGATGCGGGCGGGATCGCGATGGAGTTTCCGGTTCATCCGATCTTCGAGAATTGCCGCCGGCCGACCGCCGCGCTGGATCGCAACCTGGCCTATCTGGGGCTGGTAGAGACGCTGTACGGCTATCCGATCGACGCGGTGGTGCTGACCACGGGTTGCGACAAGACGACGCCATCGGGGATCATGGCGGCATCGACGGTGGATATTCCTGCGATCGTCCTGTCGGGCGGCCCGATGCTGGACGGGTGGCATGAGGGCGAACTGGTCGGTTCGGGCACCGTGATCTGGCGATCCCGCCGGAAGCTGGCGGCGGGCGAAATCGATGAGGAAGAATTCCTGCAACGCGCGACCGACAGCGCGCCGTCCGCCGGGCATTGCAACACGATGGGCACCGCATCGACGATGAACGCGGTGGCCGAGGCGCTGGGCCTGTCGCTTACGGGGTGCGCGGCGATCCCCGCGCCGTACCGCGAACGTGGGCAGTTCGCCTATGAGACCGGGCGGCGGATCGTCGAGATGGCCTATGAGGATTTGCGGCCGTCGCGCATCCTGTCGCGCGAGAGCTTCCTGAACGCGATCCGCGTCGTGACCGCGATTGGCGGTTCCTCGAATGCGCAGCCGCATATCCATGCGATGGCGCAACATGCCGGCATTCCGATCACCGCCGCCGACTGGTCGACCCATGGCTATGACCTGCCGCTGCTGGTGGATGTGCAGCCCGCCGGGCGCTATCTGGGCGAGGCGTTTCACCGTGCGGGCGGCGTGCCGGCGGTGATGACCGAATTGCTGGCAGCGGGAAAGCTGGACGGCGATTGCCTGACCGTGACCGGCCGGACGCTGGCCGACAATCTGACCGGGCGGACGGCGCGCGACCGCGACGTGATTCGCCCGTTCGACCAGCCGCTGAAGGAGCAGGCGGGTTTCCTTGTGCTGTCGGGCAATCTGTTCGACGTGGCGATCATGAAGACGAGCGTCATTTCGCCCGCCTTCCGCGAACGCTATCTCCGCACGCCGGGCGCGGAGGACCGGTTCGACGCGCGCGCGATCGTGTTCGAGGGATCGGACGATTATCACCACCGGATCAACGACCCCGCGCTCGATATCGACGAAGGCTGCATCCTCGTGATCCGCGGGGCAGGACCGATCGGTTGGCCCGGATCGGCGGAGGTGGTGAACATGCAGCCGCCGGACCATCTGATCCAGCGCGGGATCATGGCATTGCCGACGCTGGGCGACGGCCGGCAATCGGGTACGTCGGACAGCCCGTCCATCCTGAACGCCAGCCCGGAAAGCGCGGTGGGCGGCGGCCTGTCCTGGTTGCGGACCGGCGACATGATCCGCATCGACCTGAAGGCCGGGCGCTGCGACGCGCTGGTCGACGATGCGGAAATCGCCCGCCGCCGGACCGAACCGGCCCCGCCGGTGCCGCCGAGCAACACGCCATGGGAGGAATTGTATCGCGAGAAGACCGGGCAACTGGGCGACGGCGCGGTGCTGGATTTCGCGGTCAAATATCGCGGGATCGCGGCGAAGACACCGCGGCATAATCATTAGAGTGTGATGATTTCAGGTTGATCGTATTCACCGCTCATCCTGAGTAGGGACTGAGCGTAGTCGAAGGCCCGTATCGAAGGATGGGTACAGTGCTTCGATACGCGTCCTCGATACGCCCCTGCGGGGCTACTCGGCCGCTACTCAGCATGAACGGATTCGCTTAAAGTCATGATGCTCTAAAGAGCGATAATATCGAACTGACCCATAGCCCGAACTGCGGAGAGGGTTTGGGACGTTGCGGGCGACGAGCGATCGAAGCGGGCCGGACCAAGCCGGCCCGCTTCCCTCCTTTGTGCCCAATGGCGCGCGCGAGACAATAAGGCCCCTTCGGGAACCGTCGCGATGTCGATGCGCTTGCGCGGCGCTGTGCCATGATCGGACCCGGACCAAATATTTTCGGGCTTTGTAGGTGAACGACCTACACGCATTTCCAATCCGGTCGCTAAGGGGCCTCGAACGGCCTCCGTTCCGTCGACGCTGCATCGCATAGGCGTGGCGCGAAGGGCGGAGTCGGGTGGTCAGTCCACCGATGCCGGGCGGGGACATTTGCTTACTGCGGTCGCCGCCAAGGTTGGGAATCGAGAAGGGGGAAAGTGATGAAGTCCGGACTGAAAAAGACACTATTGACGTCGCTGGCCGTGGTTTCGGCGGTTGTCGCGTTCGGCGCACCGGCGCAGGCGCTGACGATCGATCTCAACATGCGGACAAAGGAGTCCACAGGACGCAGCTATAGTCAAGATGGCTTCACGTTAACCGCTTCTTCCCGGCAAAACACATCAGGATATATAAATCTTTTGATGAACCCTTACCCCGGGTGGAACGCGAACGGAAGCAATGCAACGCTGGCTCTCAATATTCCTGGCTGGACCATTCTCACGAGAAGTATCAGTGAGCTGGAAAATACTCCTAAGCCGTTTTCTTTTCAGGGTATATCCGTGGCCGACGTCCGGAATAACCCCTATGGCGGCGATATCGAGTTCCTGTTCCGACATATCAACGGGACGTCATCCACCCAGACGGTTCATCTCAAGGAAATTGAAGGGCTGCAGGCATTCAGCTTCAATGAGAAGAATCTTTCAAGTGTCGAGTTTCGGCCACGGCGTGTATATTCCGGCTCCATACAGTTTGATTTTATCCGGGTGGTTGAAGGTGCCAGCGCCGTTCCCGAGCCGGCGTCCTGGGCGATGATGTTCGTGGGCTTCGGCCTGATCGGAGGCGTGACCCGTCATCGCCGACGCGCCTTCAGCCGCGCCGTCGCCTGATCCGGCCGGCGATGATTCTGGTGCGTCCCGTCCCGCAACGGGCAGGGACGTGCCGTTATCGTTCAGCAAGGCGGTCTTGCGGAACATGGGCGCGATCGCATCGCGGCGGTCGCGCCGCGATCCTCATTGCGGATTGCCGGGGGCGAAGGCGAATGACTGCGCCTTGTACCAGTCCAGATCATGGGCCGGGGCGGCGGCACCCGGGGGCAGTGGGAGGTGGTTGACCGACATCCAGTAAGCGAGGCTGGCGTCGCGCCACCATGTTGCCTCCGCGCTCTGGATGTCGAGGAAGGTCGCGGTCTTCGTCCAGCGTTCGGCGTCGATCCGGGGTTTCAGCGCCTGCCAGTCGCGCCGCATCGTGGCGACGGTAGCGACGCCGTGGTCATAGCGGTGGACCAGTTCCGGCCAGAGCGTGCGGCCGGAGGCCATGGGCCGGTCCCACCGCACATGATGGAACCACAGGAGATCGCGTTCGGGCGTGGTGGCGGGGTCGGCGAGGCGCTGCGCGACGGGCGGGGCATATTGCGCGATGGCGTTGCTGCCGGTGCGCGTCCGATCGAAGCCGATGCCGGTGCGGTCGGCGCGGTGATAATAGACCGGGTTCCATTCAGGCCGCTTGAGATCCGCGACCCAGGGGCCGGGGCCATAATGATGGCCGGTCGCCATGATGTGGGCGAGACCGAGCGGGGTCATGTAATCGACCACCGCTTCGCGCGATGCCATCATCATCCTGACGACCGGATCGACGATGGCGGGGTCGGGTGCGAAGGTCATCGCCGTCCATTCCCGCGCCACGGTTTCCGCGCCGACGTCCGGCGACCATGCCATGCGGCCGAAGGCGTACCAGTTGGCCTGATTGAAGGTGGAACCCGCCCAGTCGCGGTCGCGCCCGATATTGGCGACCCCCGCCATGCCGGTCAGCCAGTGGTTCTCCAGCGATCCGTCGACGATGCGCGCCACGGTCGATCCGGGGCCTTTGGCCATCGTGTCGGCGGCGAGTGTTTCGGCGAAGAGCGGCCCGAGATAGGCGAGGTGCGTCGCGAAGCCGAGATATTCCTTGGTGATCTGAAATTCGATCATCAGCGGCGTCTTCGGCATCGCGCCGAACAGCGGGTGGAAGGGTTCGCGCGGCTGGAAATCGATCGCGCCATTCTTGACCTGCACGATGACATTGTCGGCGAAGCGGCCGTCGAGCGGTTTGAATTCGGTCCAGGCCTGCTTCGCGCGGTCGTCCGGGTCGGTATCGGCATAGACGAAGGCGCGCCACATCACGATGCCGCCATGCGGGCGCAGCGCTGCGGCGAGCATGTTGGCGCCATCGGCATGACTGCGATGATAGTCGCGCGGGCCGGGTTGTCCCTCGCTGTTCGCCTTGACCAGGAAGCCGCCGAAGTCGGGGATGGCGCGGTAGATCTCGTCCGCCTTGGCCTTCCACCATGCCGCGACCTGCGGATCGAGCGGGTCGGCGGTCTTCAGGCCGCCCAGCTCGATCGGTGCGGAGAAGCGCGCGGAAAGATAGACCTTAATGCCATAGGGGCGGAAGATGTCGGCAAGCGCCGCCGCCTTGGCGATATAGCGCGGGGTCAGGCTTTCGGCCTTGGCATTCACATTGTTGAGGACGGTGCCGTTGATCCCGATCGCGGCGTTGGCGCGGGCATAGTCGGTGTAACGCGGGTCGCGGAAATCGGGGAGCGTCCACCAGTCCCACAGCGATTGACCGGCATAGCCGCGTTCGACCACGCCATCCAGATTGTCCCAATGGTCGAGGACACGCAGCCGGACGCGCGGGGCGGAGGACAGGGCGACGGATTCGAGCCTGCCGCCGGTCTGGAGGAAGCGGAGCAGTGCGAAGCTGCCATAGAGGATGCCGCGATTTGTATTGGCGGTGACCAGAGTGACCGGCCGGCCCGATCGCGTCACGCGGCGGACCAGATAGCCTTCGTCCCCCAGCGCCGCGACGGGGAGGTGGAGCGCGGCGACATCGCGGTCGGCTGCGGTCGCCAGCAGGATGGGATCCGCGCTTGCGCCGTCGCGGATCGGGTGCCCGGTCATGCCGGACAGGCCACGGTGCAGTTCAGTGGCGGCGGCAATCAGGGTGGGGCTGTCCCCGCGCCGTTCGATGGACCCGATCCGGATCGTGGCGGCATCCGCCCGCTTCGGGTAGCGCAGCCACAGGTCATAGCCGTCCTCCGCCAGTGCCGCCGCGGGCATGGCGACAAGGGCGGTGAACAGCATGGCGATCCCCAGGATCGACCAGCGCGATGCTTTCATCTTCCTCTCCCTCCGCCCGCCACGCATTCAGCACATGACGATCCATCGGATGTGTTACCGCTAT
>Ga0265797_10000056_pt1 | contig 259746 bp, 247 predicted proteins | sample P2T30metagenome_FD_192433 | JGI IMG/M metagenome (GOLD analysis project Ga0265797, IMG submission 192433) | Plant litter microbial communities from East Loma Ridge, Irvine, California - P2 T30 | ecosystem: Environmental > Terrestrial > Plant litter > Unclassified | place: USA: California...
GGCGCGGACCACTTCGCCGCTCGGAACAAGACCAACGGCACCGTCCGCGACGCCGTGACGAACTTCCTCAAGGTCTACATGGACGGCAACAGCGCGTACAAGCCGTACGTCTGCCCGGCCCAGCCGATCTCGGCCGCCATCAGCGACTCCGCCAGCTCCTGCCCCCAGTAGGACCGATCCACGGCCTCCGGGCCCCATGAGAGCGGCGTGCGACCTCGGGTCGCACGCCGCTCTCGGCGTCCCGGGGTGTGATCACGGGCGGGGCGCCCGCGCAGTGGCTGCTGTACGACGCGGCCTAGCGCACGGGCGGATGCAGCGGGCCGGGCATCACGCCGGCAGCGCCGCCGCGAGGAGCGCGCGCGCCGCATCGCGGGCCGCCTCGAACGGGCGCGCGAACGTGCCCATCCCGAGCGTCACGAGCGCGCCCTCGTAGAGCAGCATCAGCGTGCGGGACGTGGCGGCCGGATCGGGCAGGCCGGCCTCGCGGCAGAGGTCGCGGATCCGCTCGAGGAGCCAGGCCTTCTGCCGCATCGCCTCGGGCAGCACGTCGTGGCCGTCGTCCTCGTCGCCGAGCTCGCCGGCACCGAGCTCCGCTCGTGCGTTGATCGCGCTGCAGCCCTTGGGCGTGTTCTCGTCCGCCCAGCTGACGGCCGCGTCGAAGACCGCGAGCACGCGGTCGATCCCGGGCTCGGGCGTGCGCGTCAGCCGCGTCTCGAGGTGCTCGCGCCAGCGCGCGTCGCGGTGCTGCAGGTAGGACACGACCAGCTGCTCCTTCGAGCCGAAGCGGTCGTAGATCGTCTTCTTCGTGACCCCGGCGGCCGCGGCGACGGCATCGACGCCGACCACGTGGATCCCCCGCGCGTAGAAGAGGTCGGACGCCGCGTCGAGCACGCGGCGGGCGCCCGGCGTGAGCGGGGCGAGGTCGGGGATCGGGGTGCGCACGCCTCGACTATACCGGTCTGTATAGTCGGACCCATGAGACGTATACGGATCGGTATACCTACGGTCGTCGTGACCGCCGCGGCCGGCGCGGGCTTCGTGCTCGCGTGGAGCTCGGGGTTCCTCATCGCGGCGATCGGCACGGTCGAGGTGCCGGCGACGACGCTCCTGCTCTGGCGATTCGCGCCGGTGGCCGCGGTGCTGCTCGCGGTCGTCGCCGTGCGCGGATCCGCCCGCGGCGTCGGCGCCCGCACGCTCGGGCGGCAGGCGCTCATCGGCGCGTGCGCGCAGCTCGGCTACTGCGCGTTCGTGTACGCGGCGGTCGGCGCGGGCATCGCGACGGGGACGACGGCGCTCATCGACGCGGTGCAGCCGCTCGTCGTCGCGACGCTCGTGGGGCCGCTGCTCGGGCTCCGCGTGCGCGGCGCGCAGTGGGGCGGGCTCGCGCTCGGCGCGGTGGGGGTGGTGCTCGTGGTGCTGTCGCAGGCGGGGGCGGCGGACGCGGATCCGGTCGCGTACCTCCTGCCGGCCGCCGCGATGGCCTGCCTGGTCGCGGGCACCTTCCTCGAGCGGCGCTCCGCCGACCGGCCTCCGGTGCTCGTCACGCTGACGGTGCACGTCACGGTCACGACGGTCGCGCTCCTCGTCGCCGCCGCGGCGACCGGCACGCTCGCGCCGCCCGCGGACCCCGCCTTCTGGATCACCGCGGCCCTCGCCGCGCTCGTGCCCACCCTCGCCTCCTACGGCCTGTACTGGTGGCTGCTCGAGCGGGTGGGGATCACGGCGCTCAACGCGCTGCTCTTCCTCGTGGCGCCCACGACCGCGGCGGCGGGGGCGCTGCTGCTCGGCGAGCGGATCACCGCGGTGACGCTCGCGGGGTTCGCGCTCTGCGCCGCCGGCGTGGCCGTGGTGCTGGCGACGGAGGGGCGGCGGCCGCGGCGTCGCCCGGAGGCGGCGCCCGATCCGGCGCCGCGCGCTCAGGCCGTCGCGGGCTGATCCGAGCGCGGCTGGCCGCGCAGCCACAGGTCCACCTCGCGGGTGGAGCGGAGGCGCACGATGCGGAGGTGCGGGTGCGCGATGGCCGCGTGCACCACGCGGCTGCGCACCTTCGCGCGGCCTCGCCACCCCCAGCGGACGATGTGGTCCGGGTCGGTGAAGACGGTGAGCATCGGCGGCTCGACGTTGTCGTGCCAGAGCGGCTCGCGGCGCCAGCGGCGCAGGACCGTGCGACGGATCAGCCGCCCCATGTGCACCTGCACCGGCAGGTCGAGCCACACCAGCGTGTCCGCGCGCGACGGCAGCAGCGGCCCGAGCTGCGTCGTGTACTGCCACTCGGTGACCCAGGCGTCGCGCGAGGTGAAGGCCTCGACGTCGTCGCGGAAGGTGGGCAGCTCGGTCCAGCCGGGGCCGTGGAAGAGCGCGTCCATCTCAGTGTGCGGCAGGCCCGTGCGCTCCTGGATGCGGCGGGCCAGCGTGGTCTTGCCCGCCCCCGATGGTGCGGCGATGACGATGCGCCGGGCGGGCGGATCGAGGCGCTGCAGGGGTCCGAGCATCCGGCGATCCTAGGGCGGGAGGGTGGACGGGCGTCGGGATCCGTCCCCGTCCTTCCCGCCGCGCACCCCGGCCGGTAGCGTGGTGCGGCCCGCAAGGACTCGCCGACGAACCGGAAGGGGCCGATCATCCGATCGCTCTCGCGCGACGACGCGCAGCCCGTGGATGCCCATCCCGTCCTCACGACCGCGACCGCGGCGCCCACGTGGGAGGAGGGCGTGATCGTCGGCAGCGGCCGGATCGGCGCCGTCGCGCACGGCCCGGCCGACGCGATCACCGTCTCGCTCGCGCACGAGCGCTGGTTCCCGCCCGTGAACCCGCGGCCCGCCGCCCCCGACCTGCGGCCGCGCCTCGACGCGATCCGCCGCGCGCTCCTCGCGGGCGACGCGGACACGGCGAGCGCCGAGCTCGAGGCGGCCGCGCGCGACGACGGCTACGGCGACGGGCTCGTCTGGACCGACCCGCTCGGCATCTGCGCGACCCTCGTGATCCGCACGCCCGGCGGTGCGGTCGGCATGCGGCGGAGCGTCGACCCGGTCGGCGGTGAGGTCGCGATCGCCTGGGCGGACCGGGACGGCGGGCGGCACGCGGTGCGGATGGTCGCGCCGCGGGCGGACGCGGGGGCAGGGGCGGGCGCGAGCGCAGGGGCGACGGCGGGCGCGGGCCGCTCCGACGGCGGCGTCCTCTGGATCGCGCTCGAGTCCGACCGGGAGCACGACGTGGAGGTCGAGCTCGGCCTCGGCGCGGGCGACGCGACCTCGCTCGACACGGGCGTGCCGGATGCGTCGGCCGCGGTGCGCGCCTCCGTCGCGGGCGGCGGGCGCGGGGTCCTCACGGCCGACGCGGGCGCGGGATCCGTCGCGGTGCGGGCGGTGACGACCGTCGACGCGGGCGCGGCATGGGCGGAGGCGGGCGGATCCGCGCGCGCGACCGTCCGCACCGGCCCCGGCGGACCGCGGCTCGTGCGCGTCGCCGTGGCCACGGGCCCGGCCCACGCGACGACGACGCCCGTCGAGCCGGCCGCCGGATCCGCCCCCACCTGGGGCGACCTCCGCGCGGCCCAGCGCGCGACCCACGGCCTGCTGGTCGCCGCCTCGACGCTGGACCTCGACGGCGCGACGCCCGCCGGCCCGACGCCGACGACCGCAGCCGCAGCGACAGCCGCAGCGACACCGGCGACCGCGACCGCCCCCGTGGATCCCGACACCGAGGCCGTCTGGGCCGCTGCCCGCGCCGGCGACCCGGTCGCCCGCCGCCGCGTCGTGGAGATCGCCTACCTGAGCGGCCGCGCGAACGTGATCGCCGCCACGGGCGAGCTGCCGCCGACGCTGCAGGGCGTCTGGCAGGGCACGTGGCGCCCCGCGTGGTCCGCCGACTACACGCTCAACGGCAACGTGCAGGACGGCGCGATGGCCGGCATGGTCGCGACGGGCACGCCCGAGCTCGCCCGCAGCATCCTCGCGCTGGTGCTGCCCCACCTCGACGACTTCCGCGAGAACGCCCGCCGCGTCTTCGGCGCCGAGGGGATGCTGCTGCCCGCGCGCATGTCGACGCACGGCCGCGCCGACCACCTCTCCCCCGACTACCCGCACCCGTTCTGGATCGGCTGCGGCGGCTGGATCCTCCGGATCGCGGCGGACGCCGTCTCCGCCACGGGCGACCGCGGCATGGTGGACGACCGGCTGTGGGAGCTCGCCGAGGGCGTGCTGCGCTTCGCCGAGACGGCGACCGTGCTGGTCGACGGCGTGCGCCGCCTCGTCCCCTCCTACTCGCCCGAGAACACGCCCCGCGGCGAGCGGGTGCCGGCCGCGACCGACGCGACCATGGACGTCGCGATCCTCCGCGATGCCGCCCGGGCCACCGCCCTCCTCGGCCGGGCCCGCGGCGACGCGTCGCTCGACGCGCGCTGGGACGCGGTGGTCCGCGACCTGCCGCCGTACCGGGTGGCCGACGACGGCACGCTCGCCGAGTGGCTGGATCCGCGCTGGCCGGAGGAGGTCGCGCACCGCCACGCGTCGCAGCTGCACCCCGTCGGCACGGGCACCGACCCGGCGTTCCACGGCGACGGCGCGGAGGCCGTGCGCCTGCGGGCCGCGGCCGCGCGCACGGTGGCGGCGAAGATCGCCTGGCGCGCGGAGGACCCGACGGCCCCGCCCGGCCGGATGGAGATGGCGTTCGGCCTGGTGCAGATGGGCCGCGCGGCCGCCGCGCTCGGCGACGCGGAGTCCGCGCTGACGTGCGCCGAGTGGCTCGCGGTCGACCACTGGAGCCCGACGCTCACGACCCGGCACGACGCCGGCCGGATCTTCAACCTCGACGCGAGCGGCGGCCTGCCGGGCCTCGTCGCGGCGATGCTGCTCGGATCCGACGAGGGGTCGCTCGCCGTGCTCCCCGCGGTGCCGGCGGCGTGGCCCCGCGGGTGCGTCACCGGGCTCCGCGCGCGCGGCGGCCTCGTGGTCGACCGGCTCGCGTGGGATCCGGAGGGCGCGACCCTCGTCGTGCGCCGCCTCCCCGCGGCCGCGTGGCTCGCGCCCGCGGGCGGCACGGCGCTCCGGCTGCCCCGGACGGCGACCGTGCGCGTCGACGGCGCGGTGCACGACGCGGACGCGCCCGTCGTCATCGGCGAGGAACCCATGCGCGTCGAGGTCGGATGGGCTCCCCGCGGCGTACTGTGAGATCGATCTCTCACTCCGGGACCCCGGTCCCGGCCCCCAGCGGCACCGTCGCCGCCCCATCGCAGGAGCATCCGTGACCACCACCATCACCGTCGACCTCGACCGCCCCGGCGCCACCATCAGCCGCCACCTCTACGGGCACTTCGCCGAGCACCTCGGCCGCTGCATCTACGACGGCTTCTTCGTGGGCGAGGACTCGCCCGTGCCGAACGCCGGCGGGATCCGCCTGGACGTCGTCGAGGCGCTCCGGGCCCTCGACATCCCCAACCTCCGCTGGCCCGGCGGATGCTTCGCCGACCGGTACCACTGGCGGGAGGGCGTGGGCCCGCGCGAGGAGCGGCCCAAGCTCATCAACACGCACTGGGGCGGCGCGGTCGAGGACAACTCCTTCGGCACGCACGAGTTCATGGCGCTCTGCGAGCTGCTCGGCGCCGACGCCTACGTCTCGGGCAACATCGGCTCGGGCACGGTGCAGGAGATGTCCGACTGGGTCGAGTACCTGACGGGCGCGGGGCAGTCGCGCATGGCCGACCTCCGCCGCGCGAACGGCCGGGACGAGCCGTGGACCGTGCCGTTCTGGGGCCTCGGCAACGAGGCGTGGGGCTGCGGAGGCAACATGCGCTCGGTCACCTACGCCGACCTCGCCCGGCAGTTCGGCACCTTCTGCGAGAGCGGCGGCGCGACCCCGCTGCACCGCATCGCGGCGGGCGCCGACACCATGGACACCGAGTGGACCGAGACGCTCATGCGCGTGATCCCGGAGATGGACGCGCACCCGTTCTCGTCCGTGCCGTGGGAGTCGATCTCCGTCCACTACTACACGCTCGGCGGCAGCTGGACGGCGAAGGGCAGCGCCACGGGCTTCGACGAGGACGCCTACTGGAGCACCATCGTCGCGGCCCAGGGCATCGAGCCGCTGCTGCGCGCGCACGCCGACGTGATGGACGTGCACGACCCCGCCAAGGAGTACGGCATGGTGCTCGACGAGTGGGGCACCTGGTGGGACGTGGAGCCGGGCACGAACCCGGGGTTCCTGTTCCAGCAGAACACCATCCGCGACGCCATGGTCGCCGCCTGGCACTTCGACGTCTTCCACGCGTTCGCCGACCGGCTGCGGATGGCGAACATCGCGCAGACGGTGAACGTGCTGCAGGCGATGCTGCTGACGGATCCCGACGGCGGCGAGATGGTGCGCACCCCCACGTACCACGTGTTCGAGATGAACCGCGGGCACCACGACGCCACCTCGCTGCCGGCCACGGTCGTCGGCCCGACGCGCGCGGTCGACGGCCGCGAGATCCCGCTGGCCTCCGCCTCGGCGAGCGCCAAGGACGGCCGCGTGCTCGTGTCGCTGACGAACGTCGACCTCGACGAGCCGCAGGAGGTCGTGGTGTCGTTCCGCGGCGGCCGCGCGGTCGACGTCGTGGGCCGCATCCTCACGGCCGACCGGCCCGACGCGCACAACCGCCCGGGCGACGCCGACGCCGTGCATCCGGTCCCGCTCGAGGGGATCGAGACGACCGCCGACGGCGTGCGCCTCACCCTCCCGCCGCACTCGTTCGCGACCCTCTCGCTGCGGCTCGAGGCGTGACCGCGCCGGTCTGCGCGGCGATCCCGCCCCTGGGGTGGAACAGCTGGGACGCGTTCGGCGGATCCGTGACCGAGGAGGAGGTGCTCGCCAACGCGCGCTTCCTCGCCGCGCACCTGCTGCCGCACGGCTGGGACACGGTCGTCGTCGACATCCAGTGGTACGAGCCGGATCCGGGCGCGCACGACTACCGGGAGGCGTCCGCCGCCGAGCTCGACGCGTGGGGCCGGCCGCAGCCCGCGGTCGGCCGCTTCCCGTCGGCGGCGGGCGGGCGCGGGTTCGCGGAGCTCGCGCGGCGGATCCACGCGATGGGCCTCCGCTTCGGCGTGCACCTCATGCGCGGCGTGCCCCGGCGCGCGGCCGAGGAGCGGCTGCCGGTCCTCGGATCCGACGCCACGTGCGCCGACATCGCCGACCCGGCGAACCCCTGCCCGTGGAACCCCGACATGCACGGCGTCGAGATGACGCGGCCCGGCGCGCAGGAGTGGTACGACTCCGTGTTCGCGATGCTCGCGGAGTGGGGCGTCGACTACGTGAAGCTCGATGACGTGCTGTACCCGCCGGTCCAGGCCGCGGAGGTCACGGCGATCTCGCGCGCGATCGCCGCGTCCGGCCGCCCGATGACCCTGAGCCTCTCGCCCGGCAAGCGCCTCAGCCTCGAGCACCTCGACCTGCTGCGGGAGACCGCGCAGCTCTGGCGGATCTCCGACGACTTCTGGGACGACTGGGAGCACCTCCGCGAGCAGTTCCAGCGCGCCGCGAGGTGGGCGCCGCACCAGCGCCCCGGCGGGTGGGCGGACGCCGACATGCTGCCGCTCGGCCGCATCGGGATCCGCGCCCACGTCGGCGGCGACCGGCAGAGCCGCTTCACCCCGGCCGAGCGGCGCACGCTCGTGTCGCTGTGGTGCCTGCTCCGCTCGCCGCTGATGTTCGGCGGGCACCTGCCCGACACCGACGCCGCCACGCTCGCGCTGCTCACCAACGACGACGTGCTCGCGCTCCTCGGCAGCGACGCGAGCCGCGAGATCGTGCGCGACGGCGACCTCGTGATCTGGGCGGCCGAGCAGGGCGCCACCCGGTGGCGCGCGGTCTTCCAGCTGGGCGACGCGCCGCTCGCCACGATCGCGCACCTCGCCGACCTCGGCTGCCCGGACGCGACCCGCGCCACGGACCTCTGGACCGGCGAGGAGCTCGCGGTCGTCGACGGCGGGATCCCGCTCGAGGTCGAGGCCCACGGCGTGCGGCTGCTGCGGCTCGCCTGACGACGCGACGACGCCGGCCGCCGATCCCCGAGGGGGACGGCGGCCGGCGTCGTGACGGGCGCGGATGCGAGCGCGGATGCGGGCGCGGGCCTCAGCCCTTGAACGCTCCGTCCATGATCCCGGTGATCATCCGCCGCCCCACGAAGAAGAACAGGATCAGCAGCGGCAGCGTCGCCATGAACGACCCGCCCATCGCGAGCGCCACGTCGATCGACCGGTTCGCCTGCAGCTGCTTCAGCGCGATCTGCACCGTGAACAGCTCCGGCGACTTCAGCACGATGAACGGCCACATGAAGTCGTTCCACACGCCCGTGAACGTGATGAGCCCGAGCACGAACGCGGCCGGCCGCACCACCGGGAACGCGACGCCCCAGAACAGCTGCCACGAGTTCGCGCCGTCGAGCCGGGCCGCCTGGATGAGCTCGTCGCTCACCGTGGTGGACATGTGCTGCCGCATCCAGAAGATGCCGAACGCGCTCGCGAGGCCCGGCACGATGATCGCCTGCAGCGTGTCGACCCAGCCGAGCTGGCTGATGATCAGGTACTGCGGGATCACGCTGAGCTGCGCGGGCACCGTCATCGTGAGCAGCACGATGAGGAACAGCGTGTTCCGCCCCGGGAACGTGAGCTTCGCGAACGCGAAGCCGGCCATGGCGCAGAGCACCGCGGACAGCACCGCGACGGTCGTCGACACGAGCACGCTGTTGAGCAGCGACAGCATGAACGGCACCGTGTCGAACACCTTGCCCGCCACCTCGAGGAAGTTCGTGCCGGGGAACAGGCGCGGCGGGATCGAGGTGACGGCGGTCGCCCCCACCGAGGCCACGACGAGCATGTAGTAGAGCGGGAACACCGAGATCAGCACGGCGATGCTCAGGAACACGTAGACGATCGGGCTGATGCCGCCGCCCTTGCCCCGGCGTCGCGGCAGCGCCGCGCGCTTCGTGACCGGTGCGGCGACGACGGGGGACACGGTCTGGTCGATCACGTCGGACATCAGCTCGCCTTCCGGGTGCGGGTGGACAGGTAGAAGTTGAGGAGCGCGACGACCACCACGATCACGAACAGCACGACCCCGATGGCGGACCCGTAGCCGAACTCGAACTGCCCGAAGCCCTGCTCGTAGAGGAACAGCGCGAGCGTCTGGCACTGCCGCCCGGCGCCGCAGGTGAGGCCCGACTCGGGCGCCGCGAGCAGCGGCTCCGTGAAGATCTGCAGGCCGCCGATGGTCGACATGATCACGGTGAAGATGATGATCGGGCGGAGCGCCGGGATCGTCAGGTGCCGGAACTGCTGCCAGCTGGACGCGCCGTCCACCGCCGCCGCCTCGAACATCTCCCGCGGGAGCGCCTGGAGGCCCGCGAGGTAGAGCAGCGTGTTGTAGCCGAACCAGCGCCACATGACCATGGCCGAGATCAGGATCCACGAGCCGTGGTTGGTCGCCATGAAGTTGACCGACGGGAGGCCGAAGATCCCGAGCACCCAGTTGATGAGGCCGAAGTTGCGGTCGAAGATCTGCGCGAACACGATCGCGGTCGCGGCGACCGAGGTGATGTACGGCACGAGCAGCGCCATGCGGAAGAAGTTCGCCCACTTGAGCCGGGCGTGGTTGAGCAGGTGCGCGAGGAAGAGCGCGAGGAGGAGCTGCGGGATCGTGGAGATCAGGAAGATCGCGAACGTGTTGACGAGCGCGTTCCAGAACCGGTCGTCGGCGAAGAGCTGCTGGAAGTTCGCGAGCCCGACGAAGGTCTGCTTCCCGATCGGGTTCCAGTCGAACAGCGAGACGTAGAACGTGAAGACCAGGGGGAACAGGCCGAACACGATGAAGATGACGAAGAAGGGCGCGACGTAGGCGTACGGCGCGATGCGCTCGGAGAGCGACTGCTGGATCCTGCGGGTCGGGCTCGCCGCCGGTGCCTTCCCGCGGCGCGGGCGCGGGGCGGGAGGCGCGGGGGGCTCGGTGCTCGTGCGGGGTGATGTCGCCGTCGACATGGGGTACCTCCGTCTGGGGGCGGCCCGGAGCGTGAGCGCGCCGGGCCGCCGGGTGGGTGGGACGGGATCAGCCGCCGATGGCGGTCTTCGCCGAGGCGAGCGCCTGCGGCCACGCCTTCGCGGAGGTGACGTTGCCCGACTCCAGCTCGACGAGCGTGTTGAGCAGGGCCGCGTTGATGGGCGACGTGTCGGGTCCGTTGTAGAAGGACGGGAACTCCGTCACCGACTGCGACATCACCTCGCCGATCTTGGAGTCGCCGAAGAAGTCGTCCGTGTAGGCCGAGACGGCGTCGCTCCCGATCGCGGCGGTCGCCGCCGGGAACGTGCCGGTGCGCTCGAAGTGCTCCTGCTGGGCCTCGCCGGACATCATCGTCTCGATGTACTGCCAGGCCGCCTGCGGGTGCTCCGCGCGGGCCGGGATGGCGATGACGCTGCCGCCCCAGTTGCCGCCGACGCCGGGGACGCTCGCGACGCGCCAGTCCCCCGCGGTGTCGGGGGCGTCGGTCTTGATGCCCTGCAGGATCCACGACGGCGCCACTGTGACGGCGAACGCGCCGTTCGCGCGCCCCGGCGCCCAGCCCGACGACCACGCGGCGATGCCCGCGCTGATGCCGGCGTCATGCGCGTCGACCGCGACCTGGAACGCGTCCTCGACCTGCGGGTTCGTGTCGTAGACGAGCTCGCCGTCCTCCGAGTAGTACTTCTCGCTCACCTGGTTGACGGTGGAGAAGAAGACGCTCGTCTCGATGTTGTCGACGAACGGCTTGCCCGTCGCCTTCGTGTACTGCTCGCCCATCGCGATGAACGACGGCCAGTCCTTCCACATCGCCGCGACCTCGTCAGGCTCGGTGGGCAGGCCCGCCGCGGCGAAGAGGTCGGCGCGGTACGCGAAGCCGAGGCCGCCCACGTCGGTCGGGATGCCGATGACCGAGCCATCCTCCGCGGTGGCCGCCTTGGCCGCCCACGGCAGGTAGTCGTCGGCGATGCCGTCGCCGCCGAGCGTGCGCAGGTCGAGGAAGTTGGCGCTGTTCTCGACGAACTGCGGGAGGTCGTCGTTCTGGATCATGACGAGGTCGGGGACCTTGCCGCCCGCGAGCGCCGCGGTGAGGGCGGTGGCCGTCTCGGTGGTGGAGCCGACCTCGGTCAGCTTGACCTTCGCGTCGGGCTTCTTCTGCTGGTACTCGGCGACGCCGTCCTTGGCGCCGATGCCGGTGAACGACCAGAAGGAGGCCTCCGCGTTCGGGTCGTCGGATCCGGCGCCGCCTCCGCCGGACGAGCATCCGGTCAGGGCGACGGCGACTGCGGCGGCGGCGATGGCGGCCGTCAGGGTTCTTCTCACGATGCTTCCTCTTCATTGGGGATCCGCGCGGCGTGATCGGAGCGCCGGTGCTCCCGCCGAGAGAACGATCTCTTGGCGTCACCGTAGCTCGCGTGCCGGGGACGTGCAAGCGGCGATGCCGAACCGAGACCGGCGCCCGGACATCGATCTCCGCCTAGGATCAGGGAGGCTCCGCGCCCGTGGGCGGCGCCGATCCGGGAGGGGTCCATGACCAGCACGGCGGCCGCCGCATGACGCGCCCCACGCTCGTCGACGTGGCGCAGGCCGCCGGCGTCTCCCGCGCGACCGCCGCGCGCGTCCTCTCCGGCGGCACGAAGGTCGACGCCCGCATGTCCGCCGCCGTGCTGCACGCGGCCGAGCAGCTCGGCTACGAGGCGAACAGCGCGGCCCGCATGCTGCGCGGCGGCCGGGCGGGCGCGATCGGCCTGGTCATCGCGGTCGACGAGCTCGACAGCCTCACCGGCACGTTCTTCACCTCGGTGCTGAAGGGCGCCGCGAAGGCGCTGCACGCCGCCGACCTCCAGCCCGTGCTGCTGCCGGCCGACCAGGACGACGCCGACCGGATCCCCCGCTTCCTCCGCTCGCGCGCGGTCGACGGCGCGGTCGTGATCCTCCAGCACGAGATCACGCACCTCGCCCCGACGCTCGCGGACTCCCCCGTGCCGATCGGCTGGGTCGGCCGCCCACGCGGCGCCCTCGCGGACGACGCGATCATCGTGGACTCCGACAACCACGGCGGCGGGCGCCTCGCGGCACGCGCGCTCGCGGACGCGGGGCGGCGGCGGCTCGGGATCATCGCGGGGCCGCACGACATGGAGCCGGCGCGCGACCGGATCCGCGGCTGGCGCGACGAGCTCACCGAGCTCGGGATCGAGCACGGCGCCATCGTGCACGCCGAGTTCACGCTCGAGAGCGGCGCGGCCGCCATGGCCCGCCTCCTCCACCGGCACCCCGACATCGACGGCGTCTTCGCCTCCTCCGACCTCATGGCCGTCGGCGCGATCCGCATGCTCCAGGCCTCCGGGCGCCGCGTCCCCGTCGACGTCTCGGTCGTGGGCTTCGACGACGTGATCATCGCGGCGACCTCGGACCCGCCGCTCACCACCGTGCGCCAGCCGCTCGAGGAGATGGGCCGCGTCGCCGCCGAGACGGTGATCGCCGCGTCGCTCGGGCAGGAGGTCGACCGGCAGCCGGTGCTCCCGACGACGCTCGTGCAGCGCGAGTCGGCCTGAGTCGGCGTGAGCCGGCGTGAGTCCGCGTGAGCCGCGTCACGGCGTGGGCGACGCGAGATCGATCTCGGGCGCGGCGGCCTCGGGGCGCGGCGGCGCCACGGATCCGCGCAGCACGAGCTCCGTCTCCAGCTCCATCCGCGACGCCGGCGACCCCGCCGCGCGCGACCTCGGCGACCGATGCGCCTGCTCGAGCATGTGGAACGCGGTGGCGCCCATCTCGGCGATCGGCTGCCGCACGGTCGTCATGGGCGGCATGGCCCACGCCGACTCCTGCACGCCGTCGAAGCCGAGCACGCTGAGGTCGTCCGGGATCCGCAGGCCCGCGTCGTCGGCGGCCTCGTAGACGCCGAGGCCCATCACGTCGGAGCACGCGAAGAACGCCGTGGGCCGGTCGCGCGCGGCGAGCATGGCGCCCGCGGCGGAGCGGGCCCGTTCGCGGTCCCAGTCGCAGAACGCGACGCGCTCGTCCGGCACCACGACGCCCGCTGCGCGCAGCGCCGTCATCAGGCCGTCGATGCGCGCGCTGCCGAACAGGTGCGAGCGGAGGCCGCCGATCACGCCGATGCGCGTGTGCCCCTGGGCGATGAGGTGCTCGGCCGCCATCCGCCCGCCCTCCCAGTTGGTGGATCCGACGCTCGCCACCTCCGCCGGCGGCCGGGTGCTCGGGTCGATGACGACCACCGGGATGCCCGCCGTCGTGAGGGTGTGCAGGCCCGCGGCGGACACGTCGACCAGCACGAGGATCGCGCCGAGCGACGGGCGGCGGAGGAGCCGGCGGATCCACTCGCCGTCGGGTCGGGCGCGCGTGAGCACGAGGTCGACGCCCGCCGCGGACGACTCCTCCTCGATGGCGCTCAGCACGGGCCCGATCCAGCTGCCCTCGATGTGGCCGACGACCACGTCGACGATGCGGCCGGCGCGCGGATCCGGCTCGGTCGCCCGGGTGCGCGGCCGCCGGCGGTAGTCGAGGGCGTGGGCGGCGCTCATGACGCGCTCGCGCGTCGCCTCGGAGACGTCGGTGCCGCCGTTCAGCACCTTCGAGACGGTCGGGACGGTGGTGCCGGCCCGCTCGGCGATCTGCGCCATGGTCGGCCGGGGCGCGGCCGCTCTGCTGTCCATGGGCGGAGCCTAGCCGAGCGATGAGTGGAGTTGCGCAACTTCCGCGCCCTCCCGATGCCGGATCGAGACCCGGCACCCTCTTGCCGCCCGGTGAGCCGGGGTGGACAATGACGGGACGCCGTGCGGAGCTCGTGGGAGTTGCGCAACGACTGTTCGATGACGAACTGCGGAGCGATCCGCCCGGCTCCCGGAGGACGACGATGACCGCCACCCCGCTCGTCGAGCTGCGTCCGCGATCCGCGTCCTCCCCCGCCGCCCGCCGCGAAGCCGACCGGGGCCGCGTCGCCGGCCGCTCCCGCCGCGTCGATCCCGCGCCCGACGACCGCCGCGACGACCTCGTCTGGCGCAGCGGCCGCCTCGAGCTCCACCTCCGCCGCGCCGCCGACGGCCCGGTCGTGCTCGCGCGGCTGGTCGCGGGGTGCGTCGAGACGGTGGTCGCGGAGCCGGTCCCGCTCGCCGACGCGCTCGTGGGCGAGGGCGAGGGCGCGGGCTCGGGCTCGGGCTCCGGCTCCGGCTCCGGCGTCGGCTCGGGCGTCGCGGCGGCCGTCGGCGCCGACCTGCGGTACGTGGCCCACTCCGTCTCCGCGGACGGCGCCACGCTCGTGCTCGTGCAGGCGACGGCCGCCGGGATCCGCGTGACCGCCACCCTGCACGGCCGCGACGGCGCCCTCCGCAGCACCGTGGTCGTGACCAACGGCACCGGCGCCCCCGTGCGCGTCGCGGCCGTCACCTGCTGGGCCGCGCCGCTCGGCGTGCGGCTCGACAAGGGCGACGTGCCGGATCCGGCCGCGGACTGGGAGCTCCTCGAGGCCCGGGTGGATGCCGCGGGCGTCGAGCGCTGGTCGGCGCGGGACCTGCGGAGCGGCGAGCTGCTGCCGTGCCCTCGCGCGGGAGGCGCGGAGGCGGTTCGCGGATCCGTGGATCGCGCGTCGGCCGCCGCCCTCGGCACCGGGACCGGGTCCGCCCTGCCCGTCGCCGCCCTCCTCTCCGAGCGGCAGGAGGTCGCCTGGCTGTGGGAGGTCGCCGCCGACGCGTCCTGGCGGTGGCAGGTGCTCGAGGGCACCGCCGACTGCCGGCTCGCGCTCTCGCGTCCGGCCGCCCCGGGTCGCGCCGCCGCGGAGCCCACCATCGCGGAGCCGCTGGCCCCCGGCGCCTCCACCGCGCCCGCGTCGGCCCTGCTCGCCGTGGGGGCCGACCTCGAGGACGCCGCCGCGGCGCTGACCCGTGCCCGGCGCGCCGAGCACCGGGCGTCCGGCGCGATCCCGTCCGACCGCGTCCACGACGCGACCGGCATCGCGACCGCGGCGCTCTCGACGCTGCCCGAGGAGACCCGGATCGCGGTGCGCCTCCGACCCGACATGACCACCGCGGAGACGACCGCAGCGCTCGTCGCCGGGCTCGCGGGCGTCCTCCACCTCGACGCGGATGACGCGGACGACGCCGACGACGCCCTGCGGCCGGATCAGCGCGCCCTCGCCGCCGACGCCCTCCCGGTCGCCGACGAGCTGCGCGACGGCCTCGCCCGCTCCGTGCCGCTGTGGCCCCGGGGCATCCCCGCGGGCGACGACCACGTGACCTGCGCGGCGCGCGACACCGGGGACGCGGTCGTCGTCGCGATCGACCCCGGCGACGCGGACGCCGCGCCCCTCTCCTTCCCGTCGCTCCTCGGCCGCCGGATCGACGTCGCGGTCGTCTTCCCGCGGGTGCCCGAGGGACGCGCGGCGGACGGCGACGCGGAATGGGACGCCGTGCGCGGGATCCTCACGGTGCGGTCGGCCCCGGGCGGCCCGTCCGCGCGCGTGCTGGAGCTGCGTCGGCGGTCGTGAGCCGGCGGCGCGCGCGGTGCCGCCCGCCGAGACCGGCCGTCAGCGCGGCCACGTGCGGCAGGATCGGCCCGTGACCGACGACGACGCATCCGCCGCCCGCCTCCTCGCCGCCTACGACGCCCAGCTCCGCACCGACGCCGAGACGACGGACGCGCTCGACGTGCGCGAGCTCGGTCCGCTGCGGCTCGCCGCCTTCCCCGGCGGCCGCGGCTTCATCACGTACGCCGACCTCGGCGGCCTCGACGAGGAGGCCATCCGCGAGCTGGTCCCCGCGGCCCTCGCGCGGTTCCGCGACGACCCGGCGATCACGGCGGTCGAGTGGAAGACGCGCGGCCACGACCGCGCACCCGGGCTCGACGGGATCCTCCGCGCGCACGGCTTCGCGCCCGAGGAGCGCGAGACGATCATGCTCGGCGAGGCTCGCGGGCTCGCGGTCGACGTGACGCTGCCCGACGGCGTGACGCTCCGCCGGGTCACGGCCGAGGCCGACGTGCGGGCCATGAGCGCGATGCAGGACGAGGTGTTCGGCGACGCGGTCTCCTCCGACCACGCCGACGCGATCCTCCGCCGGCTCGAGCTCGACGACGCGATGGAGCTGTGGGTCGCGGAGGCCGACGGCCGGGTCGTCACGGCCGGACGCCTGCAGCCGGTGCCCGGATCCGACTTCGCCGGCATCTGGGGCGGCGCGACCGTGCCGGGGTGGCGCGGCCGCGGGATCTACCGCGCGCTCACGGCCGCCCGCGCGCGCTCGGCCCTCGCCGCCGGGCGGACCCTCATCCACAGCGACTCGACCGACCTGTCGCGCCCGATCCTCGAGCGGTCCGGCCTCCTCGCCTGCTCCACGACCACGCCGTACGCCTGGTCGCGCTGACCGCGGCGCACGGCCCGCCCCGCGGGATCCGGAGCCGGCATCACCCGACGCCGCCCCCGCGCCCACCGGAGTTGACTGGCCGGGTGCAGACGTTCCTCCCCTACCCCGAGCTCGACGCGAGCATGGCCGTGCTCGACGACAAGCGGCTCGGCAAGCAGCGCGTCGAGACGCTGCAGGTGATGAAGGCCGTGACCGTCGCCGGCTACGGCTGGCAGAGCCACCCCGTCACGCGCATGTGGCGCGGGTACCGGCCCGCGCTCATGGAGTACCAGGAGGCGACCTGCGCCGAGTGGATGCGGCGCGGCTTCGCCGACACGTGCTTCGAGAAGACGCTGGCGGTCATCGCCGAGGTGCCCGAGGACCTCGCCGCGTACTCCGAGGGGCGCATCGTCCGGCCGCCGTGGTGGGGCCGCCCCGAGCTGCACCTCTCCCACCGCTCGAAGCTGCTCGCCAAGGCGCCGGAGCTGTACCGGCCGTCGTTCCCCGCGGATCCCGACGACCTCGACTACGTCTGGCCGGTCGCGAGCGCGTGATGCGTTCGCCCACCCGGGGTACCGTTGCCTCGTGAGCGACATGAGCAGCGCGACGCCCTCGGGGCGTGGGGAGGTAGTCGGCGGCACGTCCGTCGGCACCAGGTAGTCACGGATCCGTCGCCGCGCCCGGTCGGGCCGGCCGCTCCCGGCACGCCGTCGATCCTCGTGGGATCCGGCCGCCACCCCTGACACCCGTTCCCGCGGCACCGCCGCGACCCCGTACGAAGGCAGCCATGCTCCCCCTCACCGAATCCGACATCCGCGCGTCCCTCGTGAACGCCTCCCAGCGCGAGGCGCGCGACGTCCGCCTCCCCGACGGCTTCGCCGACCTCGCCTGGGACCGCCTCGACTTCCTCGGCTGGCGCGACCCGAAGGCCCCGCAGCGCGGGATCGTCGTCGTCCCCGCGGGCGACGAGCTGATCGGCGTGCTCCTGCAGCAGGCCGGCACGGCCCCGCGCTCCCGCGCCCAGTGCTCGTGGTGCCAGGACGTGCGCCTGCCCGCGCCGGTCGTGTTCTACGGCGCGCGCCGGGCCGGATCCGCCGGCCGCAACGGCAACACCATCGGCACGCTCGTCTGCACCGACTTCGAGTGCAGCGCCAACGTGCGGAAGCCCCGGCCGATCCCGTACCTCGGCTTCGACCCCGAGGCGGCGACCGCGCAGTTCATCGAGGACCTGCGCACGCGCGTCGCGTCCTTCGCGGCGGACGTGGCGTCGACGGCCTGATCCCCCGCGACGGCGGGGGCGGCCGGCGCGCCCCGGCGTCGGCCATGCTCGGAGCATGCTGCTGCGCACCGTGATCCTGTTCGCCCTCGCCGCGGTCGCCGAGATCGGCGGCGCCTGGCTCGTCTGGCAGGCCGTGCGCGAGGGCCGGCCGTGGTGGTGGGCCGGGCTCGGCGTGATGGCGCTCGGCGCCTACGGGTTCATCGCGTCGCTGCAGGCGGATGCGTCGTTCGGCCGGATCCTCGCGGCGTACGGCGGCGTGTTCGTCGCCGGCTCGCTCCTGTGGGGCGCGATCGTGGACGGCTACCGACCCGACCGGTGGGACGTGGCCGGTGCGGCGATCTGCCTGCTCGGCGTCGCGGTGATCATGGCGGGGCCGCGCGGCGCGGGCGCCTGATCCGGGGTCTGTGTGGGACGTCGATCCCGCTCACGACGGCGCGCCCGCCCCGGAGGACGGACGCGCGCGGTGGGTCGGCCGGATCCGCGCATCGGGGGCAGCGGACCCGACCGGGTCTCGGGGGGGGGAGCTCAGGACTCCGGCGTGCACACCGTCGCGAGCGCGGTGCGGAAGGCCTTGCGGTGCGCGTCGTCGAGGCCCTGGCCGAGCTCGCCGCGCGCGTCCTTCACGAGGTGGCCGCAGGACCGGTCGTCGAGCGCGTCGTGCGCCTGGCCGATGGCCGGGATGAGGCGGGCGTCGACCGCGTTGATGCGCGGGCGGACGCTCGTGGTGAGGTCGGGCGCGGTGGTCGGCGCCTCGTCGGGGTGCGCGTGCCAGCGGGCGATGAGCGCGTACTGCACCTGCTTGCTCGCGGTGATCTGCGCCCGCATGATGCGCTCGGCGGCGACCGGGTCGACCCCGTCGGCCTTCGCGGCCGCGATGGTCGCGTCGATGACGGCCTGCTCGCGCGCGGGATCCGCCACGGCCTTGCCCGACAGGTACTTCGACGCGGCCACGTCGTCGGCGATCTCGAGGCGGTCGAGGGCCGCGGACGCCACGGCGGTGACGGCCTGCTGCTCCGCCGGGTCGCGCGGGCACGCCTGCGCGGGCGCGGCGGCGCCGAGCACGGCGGCGAGGGAGACGGCGAAGGCGGACGACACGAGGAGCGCGCGGTGGGGCATGGGGATCCGTTCTGCGGAGGGCGGGTCGATCGAGGGGGGCGAGCGGGTCGGCGCACGTGGGGTCGGGTCGGCGCGGTCGGGTCGCGGCGAGCATAGGCAGACGACGCGCCCGGGCGGACGGCGGCGTCCACAGGCCTGCCCGATCGGGGGCGGGGGCATCGCGCGCGGTCGTCGATAGCGTGGGCGGATGACCGCACCCGACGCCGCGCCCGACGCCGCCCCTGCCTCCGACGCTCCCGGCAGGTCGGGCGCGATCCGCGGCGTCCGCGGCGCGCTCCTCGCCCTGGTCGTCGGCGTCGCCGCGGCCGCGCTCGGCCTGCTGCCTTGGATCCTCGCGGGCCTCCGCCTCCCGCTCCAGGACCTGTGGGCGCAGGACGTCGCGTCCGCGGCGGACATGCCCCTCGCGCTGCTGCCGCTGAACCAGTACACGGTCGCGCTGCTGGCCGCGGTGATCGTGGTCGGCGGCGGGCTCGCCGGCGCGGCCGCGCGGATCCTGCGACCCCGGCTGCCTCGCGCCGGAGCGTGGCTGGTCGTCGCGGGCCTCGTCGTCGCGCAGGCGCTCGCGCTCCTGCAGGCCGCGACGGTCACGGCCGACGGGCTCGGCGTCGACGACCCGCAGCCCGTCGGCGTCGACCGCACGGGCGCCGTCATCAGCGAGGCGCAGGTGTACCTCGTGGCGTTCGTCGGCGGCACGGTCGCGGCGATCGCCGTGGCCGCGGTCGTCGCGCTCGTGCTGGCCCTCGCGCCCGTCGGGCTCGCGGTGGTGGCCGCCGCCGTGCCGGCCGCGCTGCTCGCGGCGTGGGTGACGGGCGCGCCGCCGGTCGTCGACGGCGGATGGATCGGGTCGATCGAGCCCGCCCTGACCGCCGTCGCGCGCTGGGTGCCGCCGGTCGCGCTCGGGCTCGCGATCGCGGCGACGGGGTTGCGCGGCGCGGGCCGGATCGTGGGCGCGGTGCTCGCGACGGTCGTGCTCTGGCTCGGCCAGGCGCTCGTCACGGCGGTCTCGTCCGCGCTCGGATCCCGGGCCCTCCTCCGCTACCCGCTGGAGCTGGTCGACTTCGCGAGCCAGGTGTTCGCCGCGGCCCTCGGCCCGGCCGCACGCGTGCTGCCGGAGCTCGCGGTGCTCGTCGTCGTCGCGGTCGTCGGCGCGCTGGTGGTGCGGCGCCGACGCGTGCGCTCCGCAGCGGCCTGATCCGGCCGGCCGCTAGCGGCGGCCGCCGCGGGACCGCGCCCGGCGGTCGACGAGGTGCGACGCGAGGAAGCACACCGCGCCGAGGCCGAAGAGGCCGGCGACGACCCAGCTCGCGCCGGCGGACGGATCGACCGCCGCCCGGACGGCGTTCGCGACCGCGATGACCGCGAAGAGCGCGGCGAGGAGGAGCGGGACGCGGCGGCCGCGCGCGGATCCCGGATCCGGCGCGCTCACGCGTCGCGCCCGGCCGTCGGGTCGGAGACGGCCGGGCGATCGGCGTCCCGCGGATCAGTGGTCGCCGGACGCGAGCGGATCGCGCGGCGCACGCACAGCACCGCGAGCGACGCGCAGACGACGGCCACCGGGATCGCCACGGGCCAGCCGAGGCTCGGCCCGGCCCAGCACCGGAGGGGCGCCTCCCCGAACCGGCTGCAGCCGCCGGACCACACGCCGACGGCGAGGACGGCGGCCGTGAAGAGGATCGCGGCGGCCGAGTCCCAGACGGGACGCGGGAAGGAGGCCATGCGCTCGACGCTACGGCGCCGGGCGACGCGGCGCGCGCCCCAGCTCGGGGCACCCCGCGCGCTCAGCCCGCGAGCTCCCGCAGCAGCCGCGGCAGGTCGCGCATGTCGTCGAAGGCCGTCGCGCCCGCGTCGCGCAGCCGGTGCGCCGGCGTGAGCCCGCCCGCGTAGCCGAGGGCGCGCATGCCCGCCGCCCGCGCGCCCTGCACCCCGTAGGGGCTGTCCTCCACGACGACGCAGCGCGCCGGATCCACGCCCATGCGCGCGGCCGCGAGGAGGAAGAGGTCGGGTGCGGGCTTGCCGTGCTCCACCTCGGTGGCGCTGGAGATCCGCCCCGCGAAGCGCGGCAGGAGACCCGTGCGCGCGAGGTTCGCGTGGATCTTCGGGAAGCCGCCGCTCGAGGCCACGCAGGTCGGCGTCGTGATGCGGTCGAGCGCGTCCTCGATCCCGTCGACCGGCCGCAGGTGCGCCTCGAACGCGTCCGCGTAGCGGTGCAGGTAGGGCGCGTCCCAGTCGTCGGCGAGCGGGCGGCCGAGGTGCGCGGCGACCTCGGCCGTGAAGGACGCGTGCGACTTCCCGACGAAGCGCTCGACCACCTCCTCGGTCGTGAGGTCCCAGCCGAGCTCGGCGAGGACGGCCCGGTCGATCTCCACGGCGAGCACCTCGCTGTCGACGAGCACGCCGTCGCAGTCGAGGATCACGAGGTCGACGGGCGCGGCGGGTCGGGCCGACCCGCTCATGCCGGGGGGCGCTCGGAGGCGCCGGCGGCGCGCATCACGCCCGATGGATCGACGAGCACGCGCGCGAACGCCAGCTCGGCCGCGCCGATCATGAGGCGGTCGGGGCCGAGGGCGGCGCGGCGGATGCGCAGGGCCTCGCGTGCGCCGGGGAGCGCCTGGGCGGTGGCGCGGGCGAGGATCCGGTCGGGATCCGCCGCGTGCAGCGACCCGAGGAACCCGCCGAGCACGACGAGCGACGGGTTGAAGATGTTGACGACGTTGCGCAGCGCGACCGCGAGGTTGTCGATCTGCCGCTCGACCTCGCGGGTGACGGCCGGGTCGCCCGCCGCGAGCGCCGCGGCGAGCACGTCGCCGAGCTCGTCGGCGCGGGCGCGCGGGAGGCCCGTGACCTCGAGCAGCGCGTCCTGGCCGACGGTCGTCTCCAGGCAGCCGACGGCGCCGCAGTGGCACAGCTCGCCGCCGGAGTCGACGAGCGTGTGGCCGAGCTCGCCGCCGTACCCCTCCGCGCCGCCGAACGGGCGCCGTCCGATGAGCACGCCGCCGCCGACGCCCGACGCGCCGCCGTTGAGGTAGACGAGGTCGTCGACGTCGCGGCCGGATCCGAAGCGCCCCTCCGCGACGGCGGCGAGGCTCGCGTCGTTGGCGGCGAGCGCCGGGAGCCCGGTGGCCTCGGCGAGGAGCGCGGCGAACGGCTCGTCGACCCAGCCGAGGTGCGGCGCGAGGCGCACGAGGCCGCCGTCGAAGCGCACGAGGCCGGGGACCGCGACGCCGACGCCGAGCACGCGCGCGTCGGGCCGGTCGGCGAGGAGGTCGGCGCGCAGCTCGGCGACGATCGCGCTCGCGAGGTCGGCGGCCTTCGCGGCGGTCGGGATCCCGTCGGTGTCGCGGCGCACGCGGCGCTGCACGACGCCGTCGAGGCCCACGAGGCCCACGGTGACGGCGTCGATCTCGGGGTTGACCGCGAAGACGACCACGCGCGGATCCGCCGAGACGATTGGGCTCGGCCGGCCGACGCGGTTGGTGCCGGGCGGCTCGGACTCGACCACGAGGCCGAGATCCTGCAGCTCGCCCACGAGCGCGGCGATGGTGGAGCGGTTGAGGCCCGTCTCGCGCGTCAGCTCGGAGCGCGACGCGGGGCCGGTCTCGTGCACGATCTGGAGCACGGTCGCGAGGTTGGAGCGGCGGACGTGGTCGGGCGTCGTGCCGCGGGAGCGGGCGTCGCCGGCGGGCGGGACCTCGCGGGAGCGCGGATCCGGTGCGAGCGGCACCGCGCGGGCGGGGTCCGCGACCGGGGCGAGGGGCGCGCGCTCGGCGTCGCCCGTCTCCTGCCCGGTCACTGGATCCCCACCCGATGAGGCTACCCGGCGGCGGCCGGGCGGGCGACGGCCGCGGCGCCGGCGGACGCCTGCCCCTGCAGCGCCCGGCGCACGCCCTGGCCGCGCCACGACTCGAGCCGCGCGCGCACGTCGTCGCGCCGCTCGTCGGCGAGCGCGGTCGCGTGGGCGCGCTCGAGCACGTCGTCGATCGCGACGCGCGCGTCGGCGTCCTTGGACTCGATCGCGGCCTCCACCATCGCGAGGCTCATCACGTTGCCGCGCACCTCGCCGTGCGGTCGCTCGCCGGTCCGCAGCGCGCGCACGAACGCCCGCAGCGAGCCGGCGATCTCGACGCCCACCGACTCGGCGGCCGCGGGCTCCGCGGGCGGTCCGTCGGGCGCGTCCGGGACATCGCTCGTGGGCGCGTGGTCGCCGTCCCAGAGCGCGGTGCCGTGCGCGCCGCTCAGCCGCCAGGATCCGTTCCACGACGTCTCCGCGCCCGGGCTGCACCAGCTGCCCGTGTAGACGTAGCGCACGCCGCCCTCGAACGTGAAGACCGCGGTGGCGCCCGCGTCGCCGCGGTACCAGCTCCACGCCGGGTTGTACGACTCGCACGAGACGCTGACGGGATCCGCGTCGAGCAGGTACCGCACGGCGTCGAACTGGTGCACGGCCATGTCGAGCAGGAGCACGTCGTCCATCTCCTCGCGGAACCCGCCGAAGTGCGGGGCCTTGAAGAACTCGGTGGTGACGATGCCGACGCCGCCGAGGTCGGCCGCCCGCCGCTTGAGCGCGACGAGCTGGTCGTTGTAGCGGCGCGACTGGCTGACCATGAACAGCTCGCCCGTGATCTCGGCGGCCGCCGCGAGCGACAGCCCCTCCGCGACCGTGAGCGCGACGGGCTTCTCGCCGAGCACCGGGATCCCGGCGAAGAGCGCCTGCGTGGTGACGGGGTGGTGCGCGCGCGGGATGGTGACGTCGATCACCGCGTCGGGCCGCACCCGCTCGATCAGCTCGCCGAGGTCGGTGGACGCCTCGGCCGTCGCCCCGTGCGCGGCGGCGCCGTCCCGCGCGGCCTGCTCGTCGAGGTCGACGACGCCCACGAGCTCGACGTCGGGATCCTCCGCGACGGCCTGCAGCCACTGCCGCCCCATGCCGCCCGCGCCGACCTGCACGACCCGCAGGCGCGCGCCGCCCGCGGGCGCGACGATGCGGTGGTCGGCGCCCGTGCGCTCCCCCGCGTCCGTCATCGCTCGAGCGCCCCGGCGTAGTCGGCGCCCTGGAAGAACTCGCCGGACTCGTAGCGGAGCAGGGTCGGCGTCTCGCGCTCGCGGTCGGGTCGCGCCCACTCGCAGGCGTTCGCGATCACGCGGCGGACGTCCCTGTGGTGGTACACGGGGAAGTCCTGGTCGCCGGGCGAGAAGAAGAAGATCCGGCCGAAGCCGCGGCGGTAGGTCATGCCGCTGCGGAACACCTCGCCGCCCGTGAAGCCCGAGATGAAGACGAGCTCGTCGGGCGTGGGCACGTCGAAGTACTCGCCGTACATCTCCTGCTCGTCGATGACGATGGGGTTCGGCACGCCGCGGGTGATGGGGTGCTGCGGGTTCACGGTCCACACCAGCTCGCGGTCGTGCTCGCTGCGCCAGCGGAGGGTGCACGTGGTGCCCATGAGCTTCGTGAAGATCTTCGACCAGTGCCCCGAGTGCAGCACGATGAGGCCCATCCCGGCGAGCACGTGGCGGTGCACGCGCTCGACGATCTCGTCGTCCACCTCGGCGTGGGCGGCGTGGCCCCACCAGGTGAGCACGTCCGTGCGGGCGAGCAGCTCCTCGGTGAGGCCGTGCTCGGGCTGGTCCATGGTGGCGATCTCGACGTGCGCCCCGGGCAGGTTCTCCTGGACGCCCTCGGCGACGGCGCCGTGCATCCCGGTCGGGTAGCGCTCCTGCACGTGCTGCTCGATCTGCTCGTGGCGGTTCTCGCCCCAGACGGTGACGCGGAGCGGGGAGGTGGTGTCGGTCATGGTGTCTCTTCTCTGAGGATCGTGCGGATGTCGGAGGCGGCGGGAGGGCCGTCGGGAGCGCGGGCGCGCGGGAGCCGGATCACTTGACCGCGCCGCCCGTCGCGCCCGCCGCGATGAAGCGCTGCGCCGCGAGCAGCAGCACGATCGCGGGGAGCGACGCGAGCACGGCCGTCGCCATCACCGTGCTCCAGTCCGCGGTGTACGTCCCGATGTACTGGTAGATCCCGAGGGTGATGGGGCGCACGTCGTCCGTGGTGGTGAGCGTCAGCGCGAACAGGAAGTCGCTCCAGGTGAAGAGGAACGTGAAGAGCCCGGCCGTGATCACGGCGTTGAGGCTCACCGGCAGCACGATCGAGCGGAAGGCCCGGAAGTTGCCGGCGCCGTCCACCTTCGCGGCCTCGATGATCGACGGCGGGATGTTCGCCATGAACGCCCGCATGATGAGGATCGCGAACGGGATGCCGGCCGTGGAGTCCGCGAGGATCAGGCCGGGGATCGAGTTGAGCAGCCCCACGTCGTTGTACGCGGCGTAGAGCGCGTTGGCGACGACGATGCCCGGGATCATCTGCGAGATGAGGATGCCGAACAGCACCGCGTTGATCCAGCGGAACCTGAACTGCGCCAGCGCGTACGCCGCCGGGGTGGCGACGGCGAGGCTCAGCACCACGCTGCCGAGCGCGATGACGAGGCTCGTGCCGAGCGCCTGGCCCTGCTCGCGGAGCGCCGTGGCGTACCCGCCGAACTGCGCCTCGAACGGGAACCACGCGGCCTCGATGGCGGGGCCGGCCGGCTGCAGCGAGATGTTCACCATCCAGTAGACGGGGAACAGCATCAGGGCGAGGATCACGATGCCGACGACCGTGGAGATCCAGCTGCGGTCGGCGCGCGGCCTCCGCGACCCGACCGGGCGCGGCAGGGCGGGACGGGAGGCCCCGCGGGCGGGGGCGACGCGGGCGGCGGTGTCAGTCATCGACGGCCTTCCTGTTCGCGCGGAGGTAGACCACCGCGAACACCGCCGAGATGGCGATGAGGATGTTGCTGAGGGCGGCGCCCGACCCGAAGTCGAACTGCTGGAACGAGAGCGTGTACGACTGCGTCGCGATGGTCTGCGTCGCGTTCGCGGGTCCGCCGTTCGTGAGGCCGAGGATGATGTCGAGCACCTTGATCGTGTAGACGACGCCGAGCACGAGCACCACGCCCACCACGGGTCGCAGCAGCGGCCAGGTGATGTGGCGGAAGCCCTTCCAGCCGGTGGCCCCGTCGAGGGAGCCGGCCTCGTACAGCTCCGGCGGGATGTCCTGGAGGCCGCCGTACAGGATGGTCGTGTTGAACGGGATCCCGATCCACACGTTCACGGCGATCACGGTGATGAGCGCGAACGCCGGGCTCGTGAGCCACGGCACCGGGTCCTGCACCGCGCCCGTGCCGAGCAGGAACTGGTTGAGCACGCCGGAGTCCTGGTCGAGGATCCACTTCCACACCGCGCTCGAGACGATGAGCGGCAGCAGCCACGGCAGGAGCAGCAGCGCCCGCAGCAGCCCGTTGAGCGGGAACGAGCGGCGGAAGAACAGCGCCAGCACGAGCCCGATCACGAACTGGCCGAGGATCGACCCGGCCGTGAAGAGGAACGTGTTCAGCAGCGCCGTGGAGAAGATCGACGACGAGATGACGGACGCGTAGTTCGCGAACCCGACCCACGGCGCCTCGCCCGTGTAGAAGGTGGTCGTCGTGTACTCCTGGAAGCTCATGACGATGTTCTTCACGACGGGGAAGCCGAAGAAGAGCACGAGGTAGACGACCGCCGGCACCAGGAACATCGCCTGGAAGAAGCGCTCCCACCTGAAGCGGGGACGGCGGCGCACGGGCCCCCGCGCGGAGGCCGCGACCCCGGCGCCCCGGGCCCGCCCGGCCGCCTGCGCGGTCGGGCGGGCGGGGACGGCGGTCGTCGCCATCAGCCCTGCTCGGCGTTCTTCAGCGCGTCCTCCGGGGAGGACTGGCCGGTCAGCGCCGACTGCACGGCCGTGTAGATCTTGGTCGCGGCCTTCGGCCACGCCTCGCCGAGCTCGCGGGTGCGGGCGCGGGCGTCGGCGACGAGGTCGACGAACACCTGCTCCGCGGGCACCTGCTGGCCGAACTCGGTGGCGACGGCGGTCTTCGACGGGATCGTGAAGCGCTTGGTGGCCATGTCGAGCTGGTTCTCGTCGGAGTTGAGGCACTCGACGACCTTCGCGGCCGTGGCCTGCTTGGCCTTGTCGCCCGTCTGCGGCACGGTCCATACCTCGCCGCCCAGCGGGGCGACGGCGGTCCCACCGGCGGTGGGCGCGGGGATCTTCGCGATTCCGTAGTCGACGCCCGACTCGGTGAGCGCCGGGATCTGCCACGGGCCGTTGATCATCATCGCCGTCTTGCCGGCCATGAACTGGTCGTTGACGTCGGACTGGGTCCAGTTCACCACGCTCTGCGAGGCCGAGCCGTCCTTCACGAGGTCGGTCCAGAGCTGGAGCGCCTCCGCGGTCTCGGGGGTGGCGATGTCCTTCTCGTCGCCGCCGTTCGACCACATGAAGGGCAGGAACTGCCAGGTGCCCTCGTAGGTGGCGTTGGCGTCCATCGCGATGCCGTAGCGGTCGCCGTCCTTCAGCGCCGCGGCCGCGGTCTTCATCTCGTCCCACGTGGTGGGCGGCTGGATCCCCGCGTCGGCCAGCATCTTCGTGTTGTAGAACAGCGCGATCGTGTTGACGGTGGGCGCGAGGCCGTACGTCTTGCCCTCGTAGGTGCCGGCGTCCACGACGCCCTTCGCGTAGCCGTCGGTGGAGATGCCGAAGTCCTCGAGCGGGGCGAGCGCGCCGGTCGCGGCGATCTGCTGCAGGTCGGGGTTGTCGAGCATCAGCACGTCGGGGAGGGTGCGCGAGGAGGCCTGCTGCAGCACCTTCTGGATGAGGCTCGAGCCCGGGATCGACGTGCGCTTGATGGTGACGCCGAGCGACTCGCCGCACTTCGTGAGGGTGTCGCCGATGACCGCGTCGTCGTTGCCCTCGTTGTAGTAGTCGGTGACGGTGATCGTCGTCGGATCCCCGCCGGACGAGGATCCGCCTCCCCCGCCGCCGGAGCAGCCGGCGAGCACGAGGGGGACGGTGGCCGCGAAGGCGGCGGCGCCGATGAGTCGGCGGCGGCGGGCGGTGGATCGAGGGGACATCGCGTGGTCTCTTCCTTGAGGTGGCGGTGGGTCCGGGGTGCGACGACCTCCTGATCCGCCAGCTCCGCACGCATCCGGAAGGCGTCGTCGCGCACCCGATGGCGGCGACGCTAACACCGGATCAGGGGTCGTGTAAAGCGGTTAACCGCACGCGGTGCGGGACGGGATGCCGCCGGACGCTGGACGCCGCCCGGCCGGGCGCGGATCATGTGGAGCGCACCCGCAGCTCGAGGAGGAGCCCATGCGCACGTTGACCGCCGGCCTGTTCGCGTCCGTCGACGGGGTGGTCGAGGACCCCCACCTCTTCCAGCACGACTCGTTCGACGCCGAGCTCGGCGCGGGCCTCGGGCGCATGATCGGGTCGGTCACGACCGCCGTCATGGGCCGCCGCGGGTTCGAGGCGTGGTCGGCGCACTGGCCCGCCGCGCCCGCCGACGACCCGTTCGCCGCGTTCGTGAACCCGCTCGAGAAGCTCGTCGCGTCGACGACGCTCACGGGCGACCTCGGCTGGAACGCCACCCGCATCGAGGGCGACGTGCTCGAGGCGGTCGCGGAGCTGAAGCGCGGCGAGGGCGGCGAGATCGCCGTGCTGTCGAGCATCTCGCTCACGCGGGCGCTGCTGTTCGCGGGGCTGCTCGACGAGCTGACCCTGATGGTCCACCCGGTCGTCGCGGGCGCCGGCCGGCACCTGTTCGAGCCGGGCGACCCGATGACGCGGCTGGAGCTGCGCCGCTCGGAGGTCACGAGCCGGGGCAACGCGGTGCTGACGTACGCCCGGCGCGACTGAGCGCGCGCGGTCCGGGCCGGCGCCTCCTGCGCACCGGCCTCCCGCTCAGCGCGGCGCGACCGGCGGCAGCAGCCCCTGCTCGGCGGCGGCCGCGCGGGCGATCAGCAGGGTCGGGTCGACGATCCCGCCCGCGGCGATGAGCGCGTCCAGCTCGAGGACCGGCATCCGCACGAGCCGCACCTGCTCGGAGGGGTCGGAGCGGTCGGGCGTACCCGCGGTGGTCGGCGCCGTGCACGCGAACACGTGCACGAGCCAGGCGGCGCGGCCGGGGTTCACGGCGTAGGTGCGCAGCGGCCGGACCTCCGGCGCGACGAGACCCAGCTCCTCCTCCAGCTCACGGCGGGCGGCGTCGGCGGGCTCCTCGTGGGCGTCGCCCGCGCCGCCGGGGAGGTCGAGGATCCACCGCCCGAGCGGGAAGCGGTACTGGCGGGTGAGGAGCACGGCGTCGCCGTCGATCACGAGGGTCGCGACCGCGAACGGCACGCTCTCGTCGACGAGGTACCGCGAGGCGGACCCGTCGGGCAGCACGACGCCGTGGTCGACGAGCACGACGCGGCCGCGGTGGGCGTCGCGCCGGTCGGTGGTGGTCCAGCCGGGCTCGGCAACGGCGCCGTTCGCGACCGGATCCGCGTCGCGGGGGACGGGGCCGGCTCCGGGGACGCTCATCCCGCGAGCCTAGGCGCGGGCCGCCGCGGCGCCGAGCGGCCGTGTGCGCGCCGCGAGCAGCGCCATCAGAGCAGCCCGCCCAGCGCGATCCCGAGGCCCGCGGCCGCGACGCAGGCGAGGAGCATGCCGACGCCGTTCGCGAGGGCCGCGCCGAGCCGGCCCGCCTGCGCGAGGCGCACGGTCTCGAGGCTGGCGGTGCTGAAGGTCGTGTAGCCGCCCATCAGGCCGCCGCCGAGGATCAGCAGGAGGTCGTGCGGGAGGCCCGCGTGCGCGGCCGCGCCCGTGAGGAGGCCGAGGCCGAAGGACCCGGTGACGTTGATGACGGTCGTGCCCCAAGGGTACGAGGCGCCGAGGCGGCCCTTCACGACGCCGTCGACGAGGAGGCGGAGGGCGGATCCGGCGCCGCCGGCCACGCAGATCAGCGCGAACACGAGGGGGCCGGTCACGACGCCGCTCCCGTCCCGCGACCGGCCGCCGAGCGCCGGTGCAGCGCGCCGCCGGCCGCGATCCCGGCGAGCGAGGCGACCGCGCCGGCCACGATCGAGAGCGCCGCGTACGCGAGGGCGACGCCGAGCGCGGATCCGGCGAGCGAAGCCGTGTCCGTCGCCAGCGCGCTGTAGGTGGTGAAGCCGCCGAGCACGCCCGTGCCGACCAGCAGCCGGATCCCGCGGCGGCGGCCCTCGTCGGGCCCGCGGAGGGCGAGCGCCTCGAGCAGCGCACCGAGCACGAAGGCGCCGACGAGGTTGATCACGAGGATCGTCACCGGCAGGCCGCCCGCGGGCGCGGGCCAGGTGAGGGCGAGGGCCTCGCGGATCCCCGTGCCGACGGCGCCGCCGAGCGCGACGAGGCCGAGCGACGAGGCGCGGAGGTGGACGGGCCGCGGCGGGCGGTCGTGGGGCGAGCGGTGGGTCATGGGGTCTCCCATCTCGGATGGCATGGCGGTGCCGTGAGACAGGGACTGTCGTCGACGAGGATGTCGAGGTTCGGGTACGGCGAGCCCCACCGCCGCGCCTCCCGCGGGAGGCCCTCCCGGAGGAGGAACGCCCATTGAACCACGGGCCGGGTGCGCGCGGGCCGGACGGCCCAGCGCCCGGAGTCCCGCGCCCGGCGCCCCGGCGCCTCGGCGCCCCGGCGGATCAGCGCGGCGCGCGGTCGAGCGTCACCGCCACCGACTCCCACAGCCCGACGAGGTCGAGGGTCGGGTCGCGGAGCCACTGGAGCTGCAGGCCGTCGAGGATCGCGAGGACCTCCACGGCGAAGGCGTCCGGATCCGGGTGCCACGCGGAGGCGAGCGCGGCGATCCACCGCCGGGCCTCGACCGCGCGCTCGGCGAAGTAGGCGTGCGCCGGGTGGGCGGGATCCAGGGCCTCGGCCCCGAGGATCGCGTAGAGCCGCACGATCTCCCGCCGCTCCGCGTTCCTCCGCACGAGCGCGTCGAGCGCCGCCCACGCCGCGTCGGCGGTGACGGACCCCGCGGGCGCCGGACCCATCACGCCCTCGTCGGTCTCGTCCCGGTGCCGGAGGACGGCGACGAGCACCTCCTCCTTGGAGGCGAAGTGGTGCTCGATGCCGGCGCGCGTGATCCCGCAGTCGGCCGCCAGCTGCGACAGCGTGAAGGAGTTGTACCCGCGCTCGGAGACCTGCCGCGCGGCCGCCTCGATGATCAGCTCGCGCCGCCGCTCGGGAGCGAGTCGGGTGCGCACGCGGTCGGCTGCCATCCGCCGATCCTCCCACGCGGCCGTTGCGCTCCCGCGGGAGCGCGGCTTAGGCTCCACCTACCTGCACTGATGCAGGTAAGACGTCGACGACGATGCGGAGAGCCATCACCATGAGCACCGGGACCGAGTTCGAGCAGGGCGTGGAGCGCGTGCGGCGCGGCGAGGAGGCCGGCGCCGTGGCGCAGTCGATCCTCGACGGCCTGACCCCCGAGGAGCGCCTCTCGCTCCTCGACGGCGACGACGACTTCTGGACCGGCATGGCCGAGATGATGCAGCGCTACAACGCGCGCCCCATCACGATGGGCCGCGTCGACCGGGTCGGCATCCCGGGCCTCCGCTTCAGCGACGGCCCGCGCGGCGTGGTGATGGGCGGATCCACCGCCTTCCCCGTCGCGATGGCCCGCGGCGCGACCTGGGACGTCGACCTCGAGGAGCGCATCGGCCGCGCGATCGGCGCCGAGATGCGCGCGCAGGGCGCCGACTTCTTCGGCGGCGTGTGCATCAACCTCCCGCGCCACCCCGCGTGGGGCCGCGCGCAGGAGACCTACGGCGAGGACAGCCTGCTGCTCGGCGCGTTCGGCGTCGCCCTCACCCGCGGCGTGCAGCGGCACGGCATGGCCGTCGCCAAGCACTACGCCCTCAACTCGATGGAGAACGCGCGCTTCACGGTCGACGTCACGGCCGACGACGCCACGCTGCAGGAGGTCTACCTGCCGCACTTCCGCCGCGTCGTCGAGGAGGGCGTGGACGGGATCATGACCGCCTACAACAGCGTCAACGGCGAGTGGGCGGGGCAGAACGAGGAGCTGATGGAGGGGATCCTCCGCGGCATGTGGGGCTTCGCGGGCGTCACCGTCTCCGACTTCATCTGGGGGCTGCGGGACGCGACCGCCTCGCTCCGGGCGGGCCTCGACGTCGAGGAGCCGTTCCGGCAGCAGCGCGCCGAGCACCTGCCCGCCGACCTCGAGGCCGGCCGCGCGAGCTGGGCGGACGTCGACCGCGCCGGCCGCCGGATCATCGCGACCCAGCTCGCGTACCGCGCCCGCGACCTCGACCCGGAGCCCGGCATGGACGTCGTGTTCTCCGCGGAGCACCGGGCGCTCGCCCGCGAGGCCGCCGCGTCCGCCGCCGTGCTGCTGACGAACGACGACGTCGACGGACGCCCGCTGCTGCCGCTCGCCGCCGCGGAGCTGACCCGCGTGGCCGTCGTCGGCCGCCTCGCCGACCTGCCGAACACGGGCGACGAGGGATCCTCCAACGTGCACTCCCCCCAGGTCGTCACGCCCCTCGCCGGCCTCCGCGCCGCGCTCCCCGACGCGCGCGTCGACCACGTCGCGGCCGACGACCCGGAGGCCGCGGCCGAGGCGGCCCGCGCCGCCGACGTCGCCATCGTGGTGGTCGGCTACACGTCCGCCGACGAGGGCGAGTACATCGGCGAGCTGAGCGACCAGGAGGACCTCACGGCCCTCTTCCCGCCGGCGCCCGATGGCGTCGACCTCGGCGCGCTGATGAGCCAGTCCGGCAGCGAGCTCTCCATGGGCACGGCCGTCGGCGGCGACCGGCGCTCCCTGCGCGTGCGGCCGGTGGACGCGGAGATCATCCGCGCGACCGCCGCCGCGAACCCGCGCACCGTGGTGGTCGTGGTGACGGCCGGCGCCGTGATCACCGAGGAGTGGCGGGACGCCGTGCCCGCCGTCCTGGTGGGCTGGTACAGCGGATCCGAGGGCGGCGCCGCCCTCGCCGACGTGCTCCTCGGCGTGCACGACGCGACCGGGCGCCTGCCGTACTCGATCCCCACGAGCGAGGACCACCTCCCCGCCTTCGACGCCGACGCGACCCGGATCGCCTACGACCGCTGGCACGGCCAGCGCCTCCTCGACCGTGACGGCGTGGACGCCGCCTTCCCGCTCGGCTTCGGCCTCTCGTACACGTCGTTCGCGATCGACGCCGTCACGGTGGGCGAGGTCGCCGACGAGCGCTTCGCGGCCGAGGTGACCGTCCGCAACACGGGCGACCGGGACGGCCGGCACGTCGTGCAGCTCTACGCGGCGCTCGACGCGGAGGACTTCCCGCGCCGCGTGCTGGTGGGCTTCGCGCCGATCGAACTCGCGGCCGGGGCGACGGGCACCGTGACGATCACGGGATCCACCCGCCCGACGGACCGCTGGACCGCCGACGGCTTCGTCCCCGCGGCCGACGACGCCGTCCTCGAGGCGTCCGCGTACTCCGGCGACCCCGCCGCCGCCACCGCGCCGCTCCGCCTCGCCCGCCCCTGATCCGACCCCGACCGACCGCTGACCCACCCGCACCACCGACCGGAGGACGACGATGTCCGAGCACCACCCGCCCCGATCCGCCGGGCACGCGCCCGACACCACGAGCATCACGACCGATCCGCACGACGGACGCACCACGTTCCGCCCGGTGCGGCTCGGCATCGCCCTGTTCGTGGGCGCCGCCCTGTGGATCGGCCCGTTCTTCGCGAACAACGCCGTGCTCCTGCCCGCGCGCCTCGAGCAGATCGCGCCGGACGAGAAGGTGGGGCTCATCGCGCTGCTCGCCATCACCGGCTCGATCGTGGCGATGCTCTCGAACATCGTGTTCGGCGCGCTCAGCGACCTGACCCGCAGCCGCATCGGACGACGCGCGCCGTGGATGGTGCTCGGCTCGATCGGCGCGTCCGCCTCCCTGTTCGCCATGCAGGCGGCGGACACCCCTGGCCTCGTCGTCGCGACGTGGATGGCGTTCCAGCTGTTCCTCAACGCGATCGCGGCGCCGCTGCTCGCGATGCTGGCCGACCGCATCCCCGCCGCGCGCCGTGGCACGTACTCCGCGGTCTACGGCGTCGGCCTGCTGCTCGGCGTGCACGGGTCGCAGATCGTCGCGTCGGGCTTCGTCGCGGATCCGGTCGCCGGCATGCTCGTGTTCGCGGTGCTCGTGCTCGTCGCCGGACCGGTCGTGGCGCTCATCGCGCCGGAGAAGTCGAACCGCGACGTGCCCCGCGAGGCGTTCAGCCCGCGGATGCTGCTGCAGAGCTTCTCGTTCCCGCGGCACGGCGCCCGCGACTACTACCTCGCGCTCTCGGGGAAGCTGCTGTTCGTGCTCGGCACGTACTCGCTGACGGGGTACCAGCTCTACATCCTCACCGACCACATGGGGCAGACCACCGAGCAGGCCGGCGGGATCATCGCGCTCATGGCGACGATCCAGCTCGTCACGTCGCTGTTCTTCGGGGCCGTGTCCGGGCCCCTGTCCGACCGGCTCGGCCGACGGAAGCCGCTCGTGATCGCGTCCGCGTTCCTCGTCGCGACCGCGTCCCTGTTCCCGTTCTTCGTCGCGCAGCCGTGGACGATGCTCGTCTACGCGCTCATCGCCGGCATCGGGACGGGCGTCTACAACTCGGTCGACCAGGCGCTCAACACCGAGGTGCTGCCGGACGCGGACAACGCGGCCAAGGACCTCGGCATCCTCAACATGGCGAACACGGGCGGGCAGATCCTGGGGCCGGGCGTGACCTCGGGCATCGTCGGCGCGACGGGCGGGTACGGCCCGGTGTTCATCGCGGCGACGGGCATCGTCGCGGCCTCGGCCCTCCTCATCAAGCCGATCCGGTCCGTGCGCTGACGCCCGCGCCGCGCCGACTGCTGCTCCCCGAAGTCAAGGGGTCGCCCGCAGGATGGCGCGGCGGGACGCGCCTGCGTAGGTTCGAGGTGCGGTGCATCGCACGAGGCGTGCCGCGGCGCACCGGACCCGGACTCGGACTCCCCCGAGGGCGAGCCACGCGACCGGTGCCGACCGCGATGACGCGCGTGCCCCCGCTCGCGCAGCCCGGGACGGCGCAGGACCCCGCGTCGTCCCGGGTCGCTCCGCGCAGCGCGCGTCGCGGGACGCTAGCCGTAGGTGTACAGGTCGAGGTCGGCGCTCGCGGGCTGCTCCTCGGGATCCTCCGACTCGTCCTCGCGCTCGTGCACCTCGAGGCGCACGGAGGAGCGCGACGTGACGAGCACGGACACCCCCACCTGGCCGGCGCCGACGAAGTCGACGAAGCGGGCGCCCCCGGTGACGGCGTCGACGATGCGCGCCTTGAGCGCCTCGACGTCCTGGCCCTCGGCGAGCTGGATCGGCTCGCCGTCGATGCGGATGCTGGTGGTGGTGTGCATGTGACCCTCGTGTCGCGCAGCGCCGGGGAGGCCGGCGTCCTGGCGAGCCGCCACGGGGTCCGGGCGAGCGAGCTCGATGGGTCGAGACTATTCCCCAGTCGGGGAGCGGTCTCCCCCCTTGACACGGGCGCGGAGCGGGATCGCCCGGCCCGCCGCGACGGAGGCGGCGGCGCACGGGGCTCCGCCGCGGCCGGATCCGCCGTGGTCGCCGCGGCACGGCCCGGGTAGCGTCGGAGCATGAACGCGCACGGCATCGTCGCCCCGCCCCCGCCGGCCGACGGACGCACGACCCACGGCCCCGCCTCCTACTTCCCGAGCATCGAGAGCGCCTACGGCCAGCCGGTGCAGCACTGGATCGACCTCGCCGACGCCCGCCTCGACGTGGAGCCGCACATGCGCGCGGTCACCTGGTTGAAGACCGAGCACGGGCTCGGCCACGGCCACGCCAACGCGGTCGTCGCGTTCGTGAAGGCCGCGCGCACCGCGGGCTGAGCGGCGCTGCCCGCGACGCCGGCACCAGCCCCGCACCGCCGCGTAGCCTGGGCCCATGCGGATCCGCCGGCCCCTCCCCGCCGCGCCCGCCGCGGTCGGCGCCCTGGTCGCGGGCGTCGCGGTCGCCGGCGTCGCGGTCGCGGTCGTCCTGGCGGCGAGCGAGCTGATCCACCTCCTCGCGAGCACGCGCGGCCTCGGTCGCGCCCCCGGCCGGTCCGACGGCACGGTGGGCCGCGAGGCCGTCGTCGTGCTCGGCTTCGGCGACGCCGGCCCGCGCGCGAACCGGATCAACCGCTTCCGGGTCGACGCGGCCCTCCGCTCGATGGACCCGGGTGCCGCATCGACCACGCTCGTGCTCTGCGGCGGATCCGTGATGGGCGACGAGCCCGAGGCGCGGATCCTCGCCCGCTACGCCCGCGAGCGCGGCTACGCGGGCCCCGTCGTCCTCGAGGGGGCGAGCCGGAGCACGCGCGAAAACGTCGCGAACGCGATCCCGCTCATCGAGGACGCCGACACCGTCCGCATCGTCTCCGACTCCGTGCACGCCGAGGAGGCGCGCGGCTACCTGCGCGCGGCCCGCCCCGACCTCGCGAACCGCCTGGCGCGCGCGGAGGACTACCGCTTCGGCGAGGTGACGTGGATGAAGCCGCTCGCCATCGTCGTCGCGGTCCTGCGGCGGGCGCGCGCGGCCTGAGCCGCGACCTCCTCCCGGGCACCGGAGGGGCCGGGCGCCTGGGCATCCGCCGGGCATCGCCGCCCGGACCCGCCCTCCGTGGACAGTCGGAACCGCCGCGCGCGCGGGCGTGCGAACGTATCGCGTGCGCATCCTCCTCTCCGCCGTCCGGCTCGCCACGGCCGCGGCCGCCCTCGTCGGCGTCATCGCCCAGTACCACGTCAACTACGCCTACTGGATCAGCCTCGGCATCCCGGGCATCGCCGGGAAGTCGCTCGACTTCGCGCTGTTCTTCACGACCGAGGCGAACCTGCTCGGCGTGGTGGTGCTCACCATCGGCGGCCTGCGCCTGGCGCGCGGGCGGGTGGACGCGAGCGTCGCCTGGGCCACGCTGCGCCTCTCGTCGACGGTGTACCTGCTCATCACCGGGATCGTCTGGAACCTGCTGCTCCGCGGGCTCCCCGTCCCGCCTCCCCTGCAGCTCGACTGGGCCAACCAGATCGTGCACGTGGCGGTGCCGATCGTCGTCCTCCTCGACTGGCTCATCGCGCCCGACCGCACCCGGCTCGGCGGCGGCGCCATCGGCCGCCTCATCGTCTTCCCCCTCGTCTGGATCGCGGTCACGCTCGGCCGCGGACCCTTCACCGGCGACCAGGTCACGGGCAGCCCCACCTACTACCCGTACGGCTTCCTCGACCCGACCTCCTCGCCCGGCGGGTACCTCACGGTCGGCGAGTACGTGGTGGGCCTCACCATCGCGGTGTGCGGCATCGCCGGCCTCCTCATCGCCGTGACGCGCCTGCGCCCCCGCGTCGGCGGCGAGAGCCCGACGCTCCGGGCACGGGGTGCCTGACCCCCTCGTCGCGCGGTACCTCGCGGCGCTGGAGCAGGCGGACGTCCCGGCGGCGCTCGCGCTGTTCGCCCCGGACGGCGTCGTGCACTCCCCGCTGTACGGGATCCTCCCGGCGGCCCGGTTCTACCCGGCGCTGTTCGCCGACACCGGCGCATCGCGGCTCCGCCTGCGCCGGGTGATGCGCGCGGACGACGAGGGGACGCCCACGGTCGCGTTCTGGTTCGACTTCGACTGGGTCCTCGCGAACGGTGAGCACGCGCCCTTCTCGGTGGTCGACGTGGCCGAGCTCGACGCGGAGGGGCGCATCGTGCGGCTGCACATCGTCTACGACACAGCGCCCCTCCGCCCGGCGTTCGACCGCCAGCGCGCGCAGGCCGCCGGCGACGCCCGCGGGGCCTGACCCCGGGCTACGCTGAGGCGCATCCCGCCCGCACGCGACCGCGCGCGACCGCCCGACCGCGAGGAGCCGCCATCCCGACCATGCGAGAGGTCGCCGCACGCGCGGGGGTCTCGATCGCCACGGTCTCGTTCGTCGTCAACGGCACCAAGGCCGTGTCCGAGCAGACGCGGCGGGCCGTCACCGAGGCGATGCAGGAGCTCGGCTACCGCAACAACGTCGTGGCCCGCGCGCTCGCCAGCAAGCGCACCCGGATCATCGCGCTGCTGTTCCCGGCCGACGTGCAGCGCCTCAGCCGCATCGCCCTCGAGATCTTCATGAGCGCGGCCACGCGCGCGTCCGAGCTCGGCTACCACCTGGTGCTGTGGCCCACGGGCACGTCGCCGGACGACGTGTCCGACCTCGTCTCGGGGCGCCTGGTCGACGGCGTCATCGTGATGGAGGTGCGCATGGACGACTCGCGCATCGCCGACCTCGCGGCGCTCGACGTGCCGTTCGTCTCGATCGGGCGCACGGCCGACACCCGCGACCTGCCGTTCGTCGACATGGACTTCGAGCGCACCGTCGCCGAGGGGATCGACCACCTCCAGGCGCTCGGCCACCGGCGCTTCGGGCTGATGGTGGAGGACCTCGAGGGCGGGCCCCTGCGCGGGTACGGCCCCACGACGCGCACCGAGCGCGCGTTCCGCGCCGAGACGGCGGAGCGCGGGCTGGCCGCCGCGGTGGTCCGGTGCCCGCCCACGCCCGTCGGCGGGCGGGCCGCGGCAGGCGAGCTGCTGGCGGCGGATCCGGGCATCACGGCGGTCCTGATCCTCAACGACCAGGCGGCGCGCGGCCTCATCTCGGGGCTCGATGCGGCGGGCCGGCGCGTGCCGGACGACGTGTCGATCCTGTCGCTCGCGTCGTCGACCGAGGTGGGCGCGCTCGTCGAGCCGGCCCTCAGCACGATGGACGCGCCGGGTCCGGAGCTCGGCCGCCTCTCGGTGGAGACGCTGCTCGCGCGCCTCGATGGCACGACCGCCGAGCTGCCGCACGCGCTGCTGCCGTGCCGGCTGCACGTGGCGGCGTCGACGGGGCCGGCGCCCGCGGCCTGATGCGGCGCCGCGCCGGCGGGCGGGCAGGCGAGCGCCGACGCCGGGCCGGGACGCGCCGCGCGGACCGTCCCGGGCGGACCGGTCGGAGTGGCCCGACCGACCGGACCAGCGGACGGGCCGGCCGCCGCGCTCCCGCGACGGCCGGCCGGATCACCCCGCCGCGGGTGGCGCCGCGCGGTGCACGCGCGCGGCCGTGACCAGCGCGTCGAGCAGCACGAAGCCGACCAGCGGGATCCCGACGAGCGGCAGGAACAGCCCCACGCCGAGCCCGACCGCGACCACCGCCGCGATGCCCCACCACGGCGCCCGCACCAGCGCGCCCGCCGGTGCCGGGCGGCCGGGTCGCGCGACGCCGGGACGGCGCTTCCCCCACATCAGGTAGCCGAACACGACCATGGCCGCGATCCCGAGCGCCGTCACCGCCAGCAGGATCTGGTTCGGGAGCCCGAACATCGTCCCCTGGTGCGTGTCGACGCCCCAGCGCGCGAGCTTCGCGGGGAAGGCGTAGTCCGCGAAGTCGGTGCGCCCGACCACCTGGAGCGTGCTCCCGTCGACGGCCACCTGGTCGACCTGCGTGGGGAACGAGCGCTGGATCTCGCTCACGGTCCACGCCGTCCCCGCCGCCGACGGCGGTTTGATCTCCACGAGACCCGTGTCGACGTTCACGCCCTGCGCGACGCGGAGCACGTCGTCGAAGGTCGCCGGATCCACAGGCGCGGTCGTCGCGGGCGCCGCGCCGCCATGGTGGCCGGCGTGCGGATCCGCCGCCGCTCCCCCGCTCGCGCCCGCGGCGGCGGCCTCGCCGAGCGCGGTCGGCAGGGTCGGTGCCTGCCAGCTGAGCGCGGCGCGGAGGTCGGTCACGTTCTGTCCACCGAACCGCGACCACGTGATCCCGGTCGCCGACAGGAACAGCGCGCCCACGACCAGCCACACGCCGATCGACGCGTGCCAGGAGAGGATGCGCCGGTAGCCCGTCGCGCGCGGGTCCGGCCGCACGAGGTCGCGGCGGCGGCGCGACCGACGCCAGCGCGCGATCCACAGGCCGAGTCCCGCGAGCGTCACGATGCCGAGCCAGCTCGCGGCGAGCTCGCTGTAGAGCCGGCCCGCGTCGCCGAGGCCGAGGGTGCGGTGGACGTCGCTGATCGCCGAGCGGAGCGGGAGGGCGCCGCTCGTGCCGTAGACCGGGAGGTCGCCGCGGATGGACGCGTCGGCCGGGTCGACGAAGATCGCCCGGCTCTCGCTCGCGCGGAGGCCCTCGCCCGTGAACATCACGCGCGTGGTGTCGCCGGGACCGGGTGCGGGGCGGACCGCCGTGAGGGTGCCGGATCCGCCGACCACCGCCTCCGCGGCCTCGACCTGCGCGGCGAGCGGGACCGTCGAGCCGGTGACGGGCGCGCGGAGCTCGTGCGCGTAGACGACCCGCTCGATCGACGGCGACAGCGCGTAGGCCGCGCCGCTCAGGGCCGCGACCAGGATGAACGGGCCGACGAGGATCCCGGCCAGGAAGTGCAGGCGGAGCAGCAGCGGGAGGAGCCAGCCGCGCGGCGGGCGGGTGACGACGGGGGCCGGGGCCGACGCGGGTGCGCCGGATGCCGGGGCGGGCCCGCCGGATGCCGGGGCGTCCGCGGTCGCGGCGGCGGTGGCCGCGGCCGCGGCATCCGCCCGGTCGTCGACGGCGGTCATCGGCGTGCGCCCTGCTGCGGGCGGCGCATGCCGATGGTGAGGAGCATCACGGCGACGACGCCCACGACGAGCGCGCCGAGGCCGAGGAACCGGGCGACCGGGTCGACCGGGGCCGCGGCGGGGGTCGCGGCGGCGGCGTCCGCGGATGCGCCGGCGCCGGTCGCGCCGGCGGCCGTCCCGGTGGCGCTCGTCAGGGTGACCGACGGCGCCGGGTGGTCGGGCTCGGCGTCCGCGGCCGGGAGCTCGGCCCAGTCGGTGGATCCCTCCACGCACGTCTGCAGCGTCGGGAACGCGACGACGTCCCCGGCCCGGCCGTCGACGGGGAGCAGCGCCTCGACCTGCACGGTCGCGCGCAGGGCGTCGGGCAGCGGCTGGTCGGCCGTGTAGGTGACGGTCGTGCCGTCCGCCGTCTCCTGCTCGGCGACGGACCAGCCGGGCGTCAGGGTCGGCTTCACGGCCTGCACGTCGGCGGGGAAGCGGATCGCGAGGGCGGTGGTGGCGGATCCCTCGCAGCCGTGGCCGACCGCGAAGGTCAGGACGCTGAGGGCGGCCGGGGCGGTGGAGGAGGCGTCGAGCTCGACGTGGGCGGACGCGGCGAGCGGCGCCGACAGCGCGAGGCCGACGCCGAGCGCGGCGCCGGCGGCCACGAGCGCGCGCCGGGAGGCGGCGCGCCGGGGTGCGGCGCCGGTCGTCCGGGTGGCGGCGTCGACATGGCGGCGGCGTCCCGGCGGGCGGGCGGATGCGGGCAGGCGGGTGGTGCGGGGCATGGGGGTCCTTCGGTGGGGCACGGGCGTGGCCGTGCGGATCCGGGCGTGCGGGGGCGCGCGGCACCCCGGCGACGATCGGCGGCGCGGGAGCGCGGGAGGCGCGGGAGGCGCGGGAGATCGTCGGCGGGCGGGCGGCGCGGGCCGCGCCCGGGTCCCCGAGGGACGCGGCGGGCGCGGATCAGGCGGCGAACAGGCCCCGCGGCGGACCGCGGCGGCCCCGGATCCGCGCGGTGAGGAGGGAGACGAGGCGCGCCGGGCGCACGTCGGCGGCTAGGCGGCCGGGCCGCGGGGCGACGGCCGGCTCGGCGAGCGCGGCGGCCACGGCGACGGCGGCCGCCACCAGCGCGCCGACGGCCCCGGAGATCGCGCCGCCCACGCGCACGGTGAGCGCCCACGCGACGCGGCGGACGGCGTCGGCCCCGGCGCGGAGCGAGCAGACGCTGATCAGGCCGGCGATGACGTGCGCGAGGAGCATGGCGCCGTCGTGGTCCGCGGGCATGGCCATGGCACCCGGATCGGCGAGCGCGCGGGCGGCGTCGGCGGCGGCCGCGTGCGCCTGTGCGTGGCCGTGCCCGCTGGCGGCAGCGGATCCGGAGGCGGCGCCGGCGGCCGACCCGGCGGATCCGCCCGCCGCGCCGCCGGCCGCCGCCATGCCGGATCCGCCGAACGTGAAGGCCGCGTGCAGCACCCCCTGGGTGGCGCCGATGGCGAGCACGAGGTGGGCGAGCGTCACGCGGCGGCCGCCGAGCGCGAAGCAGAGCACGACGCCCGCGACGAGCGCGAGCCCGAGGACGAGCGGATGCGGGATGCCGCCGCCGGCCGCCGCGTGCGCGGTCGCCGTGACGAGCGTGCAGACCAGCGCGGACAGCGCGGCGCGCCGCATCCTCGCTTGTCGTGCCTGCACCCGTCCGCCTCCCGGTCGTCCGGACCAGGGTACGCGAGCGTCCGCGGGCCCCTGCCCGCGGACCTCAGCCCGCGGGCGTCCGCCGGCGGGCGTCAGCTCGCGGCGGGGTTCACCTGCACCCACGCGCTGCCGTCGGCCGAGCTGCGCTCCACCGCGTCGAGCACGCGCTGCACGCGGAGCCCGTCGGCGAAGGACGGCTGCGGCTCCTGGCCTGCGGCGATGTCGTGCACGAGGTCGCGCACCTGGTGCGTGAACGCGTGCTCGTAGCCGAGGCCGTGGCCGGTGGGCCACCACGCGGCCGTGTAGGGGTGCTCGGGCTCGGTGACGAGGATCCGCCGGAAGCCGAGCTTGTCGGCCGGCGCGGTCGCGTCGTACAGCTCGATCTCGTTGAGGCGCTCGAGGTCGAAGGAGATGGCGCCGTCGGATCCGCTGAACTCCAGCCGGAGCGCGTTCTTGCGGCCGGTGGCCATGCGGGTCGCCTCGAAGCTGGCGAGTGCGCCGCCGGCGAGCTTCCCGGTGAAGTAGGCCGCGTCGTCGACCGTCACCTTCCCGCGCTCGCTGGAAGCGACGCCGCCGAGGCCGCGCGTCTCGGCGAGCAGCGGGCGCTCCTCGACGAAGGTGCGGAGCAGGCCGCTCACCGCGTCGAGCGTGTCGCCCGTGATGAACTGCACGGCGTCGACGATGTGGGCGCCGATGTCCCCGAGCGCGCCGGATCCCGCCGCCTCCTTGTCGAGGCGCCAGGTCATCGGGCCCTCGGCGTCGGTCAGCCAGTCCTGCAGGTACAGGGCGCGCACCTGGCGGAGCTCGCCGATCGCGCCCTGCGCCACGAGGTCGCGCGCGAAGGTGATGGCGGGCACGCGGCGGTAGCTGAAGCCGACCATCGCGCGGATGCCCTTCGCGGCGGCCTTCTCCGCAGCGGCCGCCATGATCTCGGCCTCCTCCACCGTGTTGGCGAGCGGCTTCTCGCACAGCACGTGCTTGCCGGCCTCGAGCGCGGCGACCGCGATCTCGACGTGCGTGCTGCCGGGCGAGCAGATGTCGACCACGTCGATGTCGTCGCGCTCGATCGCGGCGCGCCAGTCGGTCTCGGCGCGATCCCAGCCCCAGCGGTCCGCGGACTCCTGCGTGCGGGCCTGGTCGCGCCCGACGACGGACACCATGCGCGGCGCGAGCGGCAGGTCGAAGAACGCGGGGGCGACGCGCCAGGCCTGCGAGTGGGCGGCGCCCATGAACCCGTGGCCGACCATCGCGACGCCGAGGGCGCCTCCGGTCTCCGTGGGCGTCGCTGCGGGTTGCGTGTCGGACATGGGACTCCTTCGTCTCATTCGTGGGGTGGATCGGCGTGCGGGCGGATCCGCGTGCGGGGATTCGTTGCGGCTCGCGTCAAATGTACGGGGCGGCCACGGCGCGGGACAAGGCGCGCGCCGCGTCCGCATGCGACGACGGCCGGACCCCCGCGGGGATCCGGCCGTCGTCGTGCGTGGTGCGGGTGGTGCCGTGCCGCTACTCCGCGGACCGCAGGCGGCGGCGGGCGACGAGCGCGCCCGCGCCGACGAGGGCCAGGAGCGCGCCGAGGCCGCCGAGGCCGAGGGCCGCGGCGCCGTCGGTGCCCGTGACGGGCAGGGTGTCGCCGTGCTGCGCGGCCGGCTTCGTGATCGGCTTCGGCGCGGTGCCCGCGGGGTCGATCGACGGCGTGGTCGGCGTCGGGGTCGGGACGCCCGGGATGACCGGTCCGCCCGCGTCCTCGCCGGTCAGCTCGACGGTGCCGCCCTGCGCGAGGCCCGACTCGAGGCCCAGGACGGACACCTGGTACGTGCCCGGCTGGATGTCGCCGAACAGGATGATCGGCTGCGCGAACGTGCCGTCGACGTCGGCGCGCACGAGGTCCTCGAGCGAGCGGGTGCTGACGCCCACGCCGCCGTTGGCGTCGCTGAGCTGGATCACGCGGCCGTCGGGCGCGGTGACCGTGACCTGCACGGCCTCGTAGCGGAGGTAGCCGGTCGCGGTGACCTCGAGGCCGCCGAGGAGGCTGGTCGCCTCGGCGACGGTGGTCGGCGAGATGGTCGAGAACGACGCCTCGGCGCGCACGAACGGGCCGACGGGCGCCTCGGCGAAGCGCACCAGGCCGCGTATCTCGCCCGTGACGGTGAGGTCGAGGCCGACCTGCGTGAGGGTGACGCTCGCGGTCCGCGAGCCCTGGAGCAGCTCGGTGAAGCTCGCGGGGAACGCGTACGTGCCGTCGGCGCCGACGATGCCGATGCCGGCGACGGACTTGACGCCCACGGCGTTGAAGTAGCTGGCGGTGACGATGCTGCCCGCGGTGCCGGTGCCGGCGAACGGCACGGCCTCGTTGATCGGGAGGGCGACGCCGCGGTCGGGCGTGGTCCAGGTGAAGGGCAGCTCGACGACGGGGACGGTCGGCTCGAGCGTCGGCAGGCCGGTCGTGGGCGCGCCGGGGGTGGTCGGGACGGCCGGGGTCGGCGTGGTCTCGACCGGGGCGTCGGCGACGGGCGCGGACTCCTCGGCGGGCGCGGGCGTCGGGGTCGCGTCCTCGGCGGGGGCCTCGACCGCGGGGGTCTCGGCGACGGGCGCCTCGGCGGCCGGGGCGGCGACGGCGACGGGCGTCGCATCCGCGGGGACGGTCTCGGCGTGGGCGGCGGGCGCCATCGCGAGGGGCAGGAGGACGAGCGATGCCGAGAGGCAGGCGCCCGCTGCTGCGCGGCGGAACGACCTGCCGCGACCGGCGGCGGGGGTGGGACGGGTCATGACATCTCCAGTGGTGCCGACCGCCCGTGCGCGCCATTGCTGTGCCGCGACCGTGCGGTAGAGGGGACGCGTTCCGGGGTCTCGGGGACGCGGCGGGGAGGATCTGCTCCCCATCGCCGACTGTAGGGACTTCCTTTCCCCACCTGGGGAGATATTTCGGGCAGTGTGACGCGTGTGACTCGTGATCCCCGGAGTTGCGGGGGTGACACGCGGGATCCACCCCCGCACTGGGGGTCCGCAGCCGGGCCGCCCGGGCGGCGTCCGGTCAGCCCGCGGGCGCCAGCACGAGGTCGTCGCCGGAGACCGCGAGCAGCACGATGCGGTCCTGACCGGCACGTCGTCCCGTCACGACGGGCAGGTCGAGGAGCGCCTGCGGGGCGACGGGCTCGCCGCCCGCGTCGAGCAGCCGGTGGGCGAGCTCGCGCAGCGGGAGCCGGTGCGTCGGCTCCTCGGCGAGCGCCTGCACGACGACGAGCTCGGTCGGATCCAGCTCCAGCGCCACGCCCGCGAGCCACGCCTCGCCCGTGACCGGGTCCAGCACGAGGTCGCCCGCGGTGACGAGCGCGGGCGCGAGGCCGCGGCGGCGGAACAGGTCGCGCACGGTCCCGACGACCTCCTCGAGGCCGAACGGCTTCGTGACGTAGTCGTCGGCGCCCGCCCCGAAGGCGGAGAGACGGTCCTCGAGCGAGTCGCGGCCGGTGAGGAAGAGGACGGGGGTCGCGACGCCCGCGCGACGCAGCTCGGCGACGACCTCCACGCCCGAGACGTCGGGCAGCATCATGTCGAGGAGCATGGCGTCGGGCGCGTCCTCGACGGCGGCGGCGATGGCCGCGCGGCCGGTCGCGAACACGCGCACGTCCCAGCCCTCCATCCGCAGCGCGAGCGACAGCAGCTGCGTGATGGGCGCCTCCTCGTCGACCACCGCGACCCGGAGCGCGCGCGGCGGGCCGGATGCGGCCGGGTCCGCGGGCGACGGCGCCGCCCGCTCGTCGTCGGGGGCGGCGGGGCTCGCGATGCCGGTCATGGGGATCCTCTCGTGGCCGCCCGGATGCCGCCGCCGACCCGCGGGGGGACGGGCCGACGGCGGAGGCTCCGGGCGGAGCGCGCGGCCGGGGGAGCCGCTCCCCCATCCTGACGAGCGGCGGGCTCGCGGGCGTCCTCCCCGGGGATGGTCACGGGTGGTCCCCACGGGGTGCACGGGCGGGGCACCGCGGATCACGAGGAGGCGCACGGCGCGTCCGGAGGAGGGGGCGGCACCCACCGGCGCCTCGGCCCGGCGGCGGCACCCTCGTCCCGGGCCCGCGGATCCGCGAGACTGATCCGCACGCCGACCTCACGGATCACCCCGCCCCGGCGTCTACCCGGTGTGGAGATGATGCAGCCGTTCGACAGGGTCGTGACCGAGCACGGCGCCGTGGTGCTCCGCGTCTGCCGGGCCGTGCTCGGCGGGCACGCGGACGCCGAGGACGCGTGGTCGGAGACGTTCCTGTCGGCGCTCGTCGCGTACCCGCGGCTCGGCCCGCGAGCCGACGTGCGGGCGTGGCTCGTCACCATCGCGCACCGCAAGGCCCTCGACGCCATCCGCGCCCGCGGCCGCCGCGCGCTCCCCGTCGACGAGGTGCCCGAGCGGATCTCCGACCTCGGCGTGCCCGGATCCGGCGACCCCGACCTCTGGCGCGAAGTCGGCCGCCTGCCCGAGCGGCAGCGGCTCGCGGTCGCCTACCGGCACCTCGGCGGGCTGCCGTACGCGGAGGTCGCGGCCGTGATCGGCGGCACGCCCGATGCCGCGCGCCGGGCGGCGGCCGACGGGGTGGCGAGCCTGCGGCGGGCGATGGCGGACGAGCCGCGCGGCGCGGCGGCCGCCGCCGGCGCATCCGGTCCCGCCCGGGCACCCGATCCCGGCCCCGCCGATCCCGCGCCCGCCCGCGGCGACGCGGCCGACCCCGCATCCGCCGACGCCCCCGACCCCGCATCCGTCAGCGCACCTGCCCGAGGAGGACGACCGTGACCGACCCCGATCCCGACGACGCCGCCCCCTTCCTCGACGCGGACGCCCTCGAGCGCGCGGATCCCACCGCCCCCGCCCTCGACGCCCTCCGCCTCCGCCTCGCCGACGCGGCCGAGGAGGCGGACGCCCTCGACGTCGGGTTCACCACCATCGACTCCCCCGTCGGCCCGCTCCTCCTCGCCGCCACCGAGCGCGGCCTGATCCGCGTCGCGTACTCCCGCGAGGACCACGACACCGTGCTCGGCGACCTCGCGCGCCGGCTCGGCCCGCGGATCCTGCGCGCCCCGAGGCGCCTCGATGCGGCGGCCCGCGAGCTCGACGAGTACTTCGCCGGCCGACGCCGCTCCTTCGACCTCCCGCTCGACCGCCGCCTCTCCACCGGCTTCCGCGATCGCGTGCAGCGGCTGCTCCCCGAGATCCCGTACGGCTCCACGCGCACCTACCGCGAGGTCGCCGAGACCGCCGGCAGCCCGGCCGCCACGCGCGCGGTCGGCACCGCCTGCTCGACGAACCCGCTGCCCGTCGTGATCCCCTGCCACCGCGTCCTCCGCTCCGACGGCACGCTCGGCGGCTACATCGGCGGGCTCGCGGCGAAGACGACGCTGCTCGAGCTGGAGGGGCGCCTCTGACCCGGCTCCCCCCTCCGGCGGACGCGTGGAGCGCGGGCAGGTGCCCACCATGGGTGCATGAGCCGACCCGGTGCGCCCGACGACCGCCCCGCGTCGAGCGGGGGCATCGGCCGACGGCGCGGCACGGCACTCGCCGCGCTCTTCGCGCTCGGCGTCGTGATGCTGCTGACCCGCGACGACCTGCGCCCCCTCGGCCTGCTGCTGATCGTCGCGAGCGCGGTCGTGTTCCTGACGGCCTCGACCGTCGCGCGGGGCCGACGGGGCGCCCGGCGCTGAACGTCCCCCACGAGGCGGACGCGGGCGCCCTGCCCGGCTGCCTACCGTGGAGGGCATGAGCGGATCCGAAGCACCCGGCGCCCCCGCGCCCTCGCCGGACGACGACGACGACGACACGACGAACCCGAACGTCGCGCTCGGCATCGTCTTCGGGATGCTCGGCCTGGTCCTGATGCTCACCCTCGACGACACGCGCGTCGCCGGCCTGCCGTTCCTGATCCTCGGCGTCACCTTCTTCGTGATGGGGATCCGCCCGCGGAAGGGAACCGCCGCGACCCCCGCGGACGCTCCGACGGCTCCGGAGCCCCCGACCCCCGGAGGCGACGCCCGCTAGCGCCCGTGCCCCCGCCCCTCCCGCTCCGCGCCCGCCCGCCGTAGATTGGCCGCAACGGATGGGGGAGCACATGGTGGCACGTCGCAGGGCCCTGATCGTCGGTGCGGGCGTCGCGGGCATGTCCGCCGCGATCCGCCTGGAGGAGGCCGGCTGGGAGCCGGTGATCGTGGAACGGAAGCCGTCGCGGCGGATGGCCGGGTACATGGTCGGCATGTTCGCCGAGGGGGCCGTCGCGGCCGAGCGCCTGGGGGTGCGGGACGACATCGGATCCCGCGACCGGCCCGACCGCGTCACGCTCCAGCTCGACGCCGACGGATCCCGCCGCCCCGGCCCCGGCCTCGCCGACCAGCCCGGCGCCCCCGAGGCCGTGCTCCGCAGCGACATCGAGGCGGCGCTGTGGACCCGCATGGGCGACCGCATCGAGGTGCGCTTCGGCCTCGAGCCCGTGGCCGTCGACCAGGACGCCGACGCCGCGCACGTCACCCTGCGCACCGTCGCGACCGGGGAGACGCACCGCGAGTCGTTCGACCTCCTCGTCGGCGCCGACGGCGTGCGCTCGGCCGTGCGCACGCTGGTGCTGGATCCCGAGCGCCGCTCCGTGAAGCCCATGCCCGCCGTGGTCTGCGCGTTCCAGGCCCGCGGCCAGATGCCCGGGTTCGCCGAGCACGAGAGCGTCATCGTCTCCGAGCCGCGCCGCGCGATGTGGGTCTTCGCCCTCGCCGGCACCACGCCCACCGTGATGATGAGCTACCGCACTCGCACGGCCGGGAAGGACCTCCGGGGATCCGCCGCCGACGCCATGCGCCGCGCCTTCGCGGGCCTGTCCGCGGGCGGCGTCGTCGAGGACGCGCTCCGCGAGCTCGACGCGGCGGACGCCACCCTGTTCGACTCGGTGGAGCAGATCCGCCTGCCGTCCTGGCACCGCGGACGCGTCGTCGTCATCGGCGACGCCGCCTGGTGCCTCACCCTCTTCTCGGGCATGGGCGCGACCTCCGGCCTCCTCGGCGGGACGGCGCTCGGCGACGCGCTGGCCGCGCATCCGGACGACATGGAGGCCGCCCTCACGGCGTTCGAGGCGGAGATGCGGCCGTTCGTCGTGAAGCACCAGCGCACGGCGGCGCTCAAGTCGCAGCTGTTCGTGCCGTCGGGGCGCATCACCTGGTGGATCCGCCGCCGCCTGCTCGCGTCGAAGCGGTTCCGCGTGATGGGCGTCGGCGCCCCGCGCGAGCCGAAGGGGACGGCGGCCGCCGCTGCGCCCACCGCGCCGGAGCCCGAGACCGCGACCGCCGCCTGATCCGGTCAGCCGGCGTCGTACCCCGTCGACCGGCTCTCCGCGGCCCACGCGTCGACGTCGGCGCGCAGGTCGTCGAGCGCGCCCGTCACGATCTCCACCGCGTCCGCGCCGAGCAGCAGGTAGTAGGGAGCGCGTCCTGAGGCGACGGCGTCGACGAGCACGCGCGCACCCGCGGCCGGGTCGCCGGGCTGCGTGCCGTCGGTGGAGTCGTTCTCCTTGCGGCGCTTGCCGGCGGTCTCGGCGTAGTCGTCGATCACCGTGGACGACTGCGTGAGCGAGCGGCCGGAGAAGTCGGTCCGGAAGGATCCGGGCGCGACGACCGTCGCGACGATCCCGAGCGGCGCGAGCTCGGTGCGCAGCGCCATGGTCATCTGCTCGATCGCGGCCTTCACGGCGCCGTAGTAGCCGGATCCGGCGCCCGTGCGGGCGGCGCCGATCGACGACAGGTTCACGATGGTGCCGCTGCGGCGCTCGCGCATGCCGGGCAGCACCGCCTTGATCATGCGGACGCTGCCGTGGAAGTGGGTGTCGAACAGGCGCGCGACGTCCTCGTCGTCGCCCTCCTCGACGGCGGCACGGTAGCCGTAGCCCGCGTTGTTGACGAGCACGTCGACGCCGCCGAAGCGGGCGGTCGCCTCGTCGACCGCGAGCGACACCTGCGCCTGGTCGGTCACGTCGAGGTCGAGCGCGAGGGCGTGCTCGGGGAAGCGGTCGGCGAGGTCCTGCACGTTGGCGGCGTCGCGGGCCGTGACGACGACGTCCTCTCCGCGCGACAGCGCCTCCTCCGCGAAGGCGCGTCCGAGTCCGGTGGAGCATCCCGTGATCAGCCAGGTCGTCATGCGCGTTCCTCTTCCTCGTGGATGCGGTGGGCGCGACGGTGTGGCGCCCGGCTTCGAGGCTATGCGCATTGGGCGGGGAGCGGACGCCGGTGCTACAGCGCCGCAGGAGCCCTGCGATACCAGCGCGCGATTACAATGTCAAACTTTTCTATTGGTTGCGAGAAGGCAACGAGTTTCATGTACGTTGTGACGCGTCGGCGGGCTGGGGGCTCGCCACTCATTGGGGGATTCATGAAGAAATCAGTTAGAACCAAGTTCCTGAGCGTCTTTGGCGTCCTGGCCGTGATGCTGGGAATGGCAGCCGGAACACAGGGCGCACAGGCAGTGCAGGGCCCGCCCACCCGCGATGCATCCATCCAGAGCGGAGTGATCCTCGGGATCTTCGGAACTGCATGCATCCCGAGCAGCAGCATCTGCTGGCCGGGCGGGACGCTCTCCGTGAGCGTCTCGGGCGACAAGAAGAAGATCAACGGCCAGAGCGCTGACGTGGCGGACCTCATCGGAAGCCGTGGCTCCGGCGCCGTGCTCTGCAACTGGCACATCGACTTCTCTGACCACGACACGAACGGCAAGGACACGTACCGGTCGCAGGGCGTGAACCACAAGGCGTGCACCGGCAGCCGTATCGAGCGCATCGTGTCGTCACCGCGCACTGCGAGCTCGAAGGCCGTGCAGACGTGCTCCGAGCTGTGGAGCCAGGGAGCGTTGGTGAAGAAGGTCTGCATCAACCTCGGCTGATACTAGAACCATGACGATGCGACTTGCGGTCTCCTACTTGGCAGTGTTTGTCGTGACCGGCTCGATCGTGAGTCAAGTCCTGGTGTGGCTGAGCTGGTTCAGTCCGCTCGTGCTCTTCTTCGTCGCTCTCGTCGCCGCGCTGGCGGCCGCGCACTTTGCCGTCGTCAGACCGCGACGTCGCACGAAGGGAAGCGTCTAGTACCGACCCAACACCGCAGAGGGGGCCGTGGCATCAGCCACGGCCCCCTCTCGTCCTCTAGCCGTCAGCGCCTCCTCGGTTGTTCGACGTACAACAATCCGACCGGCTCAGGCCACGTCTTCAGGCTGCGCGTGAGCATTAATGTCGGCCAGGATCTCCACAATGACGGTCACGTCCGACTCGTCGAAGAGATAGTCGATGCCGCTCGGGGCGCGGTCGGTATAGGGCGATTCGTAGAGGCGTCCCGCGTCCATCACGCCGTTCGCCGTGAGCTCGTCGGCGATCAGGTGGATGAAGCGGATCTGGTCGACCGAGAAGCGCGAGCCGCCGAGGAAGCGCGCGAAGGACTCGAGCGCCGCCTCCCGGTCGAGGCCGACGAGCGAGCGGATGAACGGCCCGAGCCCCTGCGCCTGTTCGGTCGCGAGTTCGATGTCGGCCTTCGAGCCCGCCCCGCTGGCGAGCAGCATCGTCTCGAGCGCGCTGAGGTCGTCCGCGGTCAGCTGCCGGTTGCGACGCAGGCGCTGGAGTGCGAGGTGATCCTCGTGCTGCCGTAGGTACACAGTCGCCTTGGCCCGGAATCGTTCGAGATCGGTGCCCACCGTCGTCTGGCGGAGCACGATCTCGGTGACTTCGCCGAGCTCATCGATGAAATCCGTGTAGACGCGCGGTCGCGTGACGTTCGGCACGAAACGCACGAGCGCGCGGATGCGGAGACGCACGACCTCGAGCATGTCGAGGGTCACGTCGACCCACCAGTCGTCGCCCGCGATCTCCTCCAGCAGCACGAGCTGCTCCGCGACCGATGGGATCGCCGACTTCGACAGCAGCGCCGTCGCGATCGCCTGCACCTGCTGGCGGATGCGCTCGCAGGCGACCAGGTCGCCGTCGAGCTGCGCGAGCTGTCGGCGCAGGATCAGAAGGTCGAAGCGCTTGGCATCGACATCGTCGTCGGTGACGCTCGACGGCAGGCCGGCCAGGTGCGTGAGCACCTCCGCCGCGTCCTCGAGCGTCAGCTCCTCCCATGCCGCCGCCTCGGCGAACCGCTCGACCCAGCGCCGAGCCGGCCGCACGAGGAAGTTGTCGAGGTTCATCCCTGCGACGATCCGATGGAGGGTGTCGGCGGTAGAAGAACGCAGCTCCCGACCCAGCTGCGCGCGGTCGAGCCCGGTGATCAGTCCGAGGCGGGCCTCGAACAGCCGCTGGGTGAGGGACTTCTGGATGGAGCCCTCGCTCCCGGGCAGGTCCTGGCTGAAGAACTCGAGGTTGCCGCAGAAGTCGAAGACCAGGAAGTCCTTCTTATGCTGACCCTCGCCGAACAGATCCTCGCGCAGTCGCGTGCCGCGGCCGATCATCTGCCAGAACTTCGACTTCGACCGCACCGGCTTGAAGAACACGAGGTTCACGATCTCGGGAACGTCGATGCCGGTGTCGAGCATGTCGACGGAGATCGCGATGTGCGGCGCATGGTCGGCTATCGAGAAGTCGTCGATCAAGCTCTGCGCGTACGGCGTGCTGTGGGTGATGGTCCGCGCGAAGTGCCCCGCATGCTCGGGGTACTGCGCGTCGAAGCGGCGTTGGATGAAATCGGCGTGCGCCTGGTTCTTGGCGAACACGATGGTCTTACCGAGGCGGTCGCCGCCCGCGACCTTGTACCCGCGCGTCATGAGGGTCGCCAGCGCCTTGTCGACGGTGTCCTCGTTGAAGAGGAATCGGTTCAGCTCGTCCGCCTCGACCGCGGTCGGCGCGCCGTCCTCGCCCCAGTCGAGCGCATCCCAGTCCTCCTTCTCCGCCGGGCTGAGCTCGTCGTACCGGATGCCCTGACGCAGGAACCGGGTGCCGACCGACACCCCGCGCGGCGGCACGAGGAATCCTTCGTCGACCGCTTCGTCGAGCCCGTAGGAGTCCGTCGGCACACCGTCCTCGAGGTGGAACAGCCGGTAGGTGTTGTGGTCGACCTCGTCCTTCGGCGTCGCCGTCAACCCGACCAGGAGTGCGTCGAACCACTCGAAGATGGCCCCGTACTTCTGGTAGACCGACCGGTGCGCCTCGTCGATCACGATGAGATCGAAGGATCCAGGTCCGAATCGACGCTTCGCCCCACCGTCGCCGTCGGAGGTCTCATTGATCAGGTTCATCATCGTGGGATACGTCGACACGTAGACGCGTCCCTCAGTGTTCCGTTCGGTGACCAGGTTCACCGTCGTGGATCCCGGCAGATGTGCTGTGAACGCGTTCGCCGCCTGCTTCACCAGCGCGGTGCGATCGGCGAGGAACAGGATGCGCTTCGCCCAGTTGGCCTTCGTGAGCTGATCGGCCAGCGCGATGACCGTCCGCGTTTTACCCGACCCGGTCGCCATAACCAGCAGCGCCTGCCGCTGCTTGCGGTCGAACGAGTCCCCCACCGCTCGGATCGCCCGTGCCTGATAGTGACGACCCGCGATGTCACTGCTCACCGCAGCCCCGGAGAGCGGCACGCGGGTCGAGCGGCGCTGGATCATCAGCTCGAGCTCGCCGCGCGTGTAGAACCCGGCGACCTGCCGCGGCGGATAACCCGCCTCGTCGTCCCACAGCCAGTGCTCGTACCCGTTCGTGAAGAACACGACAGGCCGTCGCCCGTAGGTCGCCTCCAGGCTGTCGGCGTAGAGCTTCGCCTGCTGCTGCCCGACCTGCGCGCTCGTGGCCGTGCGCTTCGCCTCGACGACGGCCAGCGGCAGACCGTCATCGCCCCACAGCACGTAGTCGGCGAATCCGATTCCCGGCCCATTCGGCATGCCGGTGACCTGGAACTCGCGATCACGCGCGTCAGTGAGCGGCCAGCCGGCCTCCGCCAGCAGCATGTCGATGAAGAGGTCCCGGGTCTCGGCCTCGGAGTAGTCGTGGTCGTCAGATCCCTGGTTCGACGCCTGAGCGGCTGCGATCTGCTCGCGCAGCTGCTCGATCTCCGCTGCCTGCTCGGCCGCCAACTCGTCGCGGTCGGCGAGAGCCTTGGCGTGGGCTTGGTCCTGCGCGGCGAATCTGGCCGCGAGCCGCTGCACGTCGTCCCGGGTCAGCGGCGCCGCGCGGGCCGCGAGCTGCGGATCGAACTGCACACCTGTCGGCACGCCCTCCGGGTGCGCCGAGTGCCGGAACGTCGCCCACACCAGCACGTGGTGCAGCTCCCGCAGCGCCGCGAGCGCGATGTCGGGCCGGATCGGCTGCTGCGCATGCACCGCCTGGTTGCCGAGCTTGCGGATCAGGTTAAGCTTCTGCCCGATCCCCACCCCCGTGACCTGCGCGAAGCCCGCATCGTTGATGCGCGCGGCGAGGTCGTCCTGGTACGGGACAGGCAGGTCGAGCACGTCGTAGAGGTGACCGACGAGCTGCTCCACCGCGCGGCGGCTGTAGAAGCACGCCGACCGCGGGTCGCTGGAGAGGTAGGACTCCGCTCGGGATGCGTCCTCGAAGACGTCCGGCCATGCGGCGCGGGCGAAGGCGAAGTTGGCGGTCACAGTTCGCCTCGGAAGGCGCGGTACTGAAGTGCCCCGAACAGCTCGTTTCCGGCAGTGGCAACTCGCCTTGACTGGCCTGACCACTTTCGCGAAGCCTTCACTCGAGACAAGAATAGATCCTGCATTTGGAGGGGCGGCATGGGCACTTCAAGCTTCTCGATGCGGAAGAGCGCGAGCTTGCCGACCGTCACTTGCCCGACATGAGTGCGGATCTGAGCCTGCACGGTAGGTGTACGCAGCGCGAATGCAAGCCATTCAGGCCTATAAGCCCCTTGTTCGCGAGGTACGATTCGTGCTGCATTCTCCGTCAAGTTCGCGCCGACCAAATCTGTAGGCACAGGAGCAACCGAACCAATCGTACCGGCAATTGAGATGATGACATCGTCAACATCTACAACGTACCGTGAAATACCAGAATAAACACCATCGTCGATGTAGCGAAGGTTTGATTTCTCAATTGTTCCGTCGACGAGGTCCACGACTCGGATGTAAGGGTGACGCGTGGGTTCCTTCGAGTAGGAAGCACCCTTGGGCAATCGCTTCCCGCCACGAACAACAGCAACCTCGTTAAGACGAACGATCGCGCGCTCAGCCTCGAACATTTCTTTGAACAAAGCGGCGCTGAACGCTGAAGTCATGGCGAGGGCTTGCCGGCGCTTTTCGCGCAGCACATCGGCACGGTCGAGGATCTCGGCAATGCGCCTCTGCTCCTCGAGCGCCGGCAACGGAACCTCGAGATCACCCGTCCGTGAGAGATTCAAATTTGCGATGCTTGTCGTCTGACTACTGAAGCTCCGAAGGAGCGCCTGAGTGCGCGGAGCCGTGAAGTACCTGTATAGAAAACGTGAATCGACGACGTTTTGATCTGGTCGGAGTGCGGTCACGAAACCACCGATGGCCATCGGCTCCTTGAGCGGCGGCACCCAGCAAGCCTTCCCCACCACTTGCCAACTATTCGCGCTTGAAATGAGCGTGTCACCAGGGAGCAGATACTGCGCGTCGCGCTTCACGAGATGCGCGGGTATTCGGATTACGTCACTGAGGTCCAACTGCTGTTGAACATTCTTCGTCCTCATCACACCAACACCCACGCCATTGACGTCGCTCGGCTTGAACGTGACTCCTCGAACAAATGATGCAATGTCAGCGAGCCTGACGGTCCTCACGCGAGCATCGCCTTCAGCTCTGCGAGCCCATCTGCGATCTCCGCTTCAAGGGCCTCGATGTCGGCGATGATCTCCAGAGGCGGCCGATGCTCGACCTCGTCGTGGACGACCTCCTTGTAGCGGTTCAGGGAGAGGTCATAGCCCTGCGCCACGATGTCCGCCTTGGGCACTGTGAACGACTGGTCGGTGCGGGCTCGGTCGCGTTCCGTGGTGCGGCGGTCCGCCCACCGGGCGAGCGCATCCGGCAGGTCGTTCGCCTCGATCGGGTTGCGCTTGTCGTCGAGGGAGAAGCCATCCGCACGTACGTCGTAGAACCAGACGTCGCCGGTGCCGCCGGAGTCCGTCTTCGTGAAGAACAGGATCGCGGTCGAGACACCCGCGTACGGGCGGAAGACACCGGAGGGCAGCTTCACGACCGCGTCGAGCTTCTGGTCCTCCACGAGCATGCGCCGCAGCGCCTTGTGCGCCGTCGACGAACCGAACAGCACGCCGTCCGGCACGATCACGGCCGCGCGGCCGCCCGGCTTCAGCAGCTTGAGGAACAGCGCCATGAAGAGCAGCTCGGTCTTCTTCGTCTTCACGACACGCTGCAGGTCCTTCGACGTCGACTCGTAATCGAGCGAACCGGCGAAGGGCGGGTTCGCCAGGATCAGCGAGTAGCGCTCCGTGTCGGCGCTCACGCCCTCGGAAAGCGAGTCGCGATAGCGGATGTCGGGCGATTCGACGCCGTGGAGCAGCATGTTCATGCTGCCGATGCGCAGCATGGTCGAGTCGAAGTCGAACCCGTGGAACATGCTCGAGTGGAAGTGCGACCGCTGCGCTGCATTCGTCATCACTCCGGGATGCTCGCGCCGCACGTACTCCGAGGCGGCGACGAGGAATCCCGCCGTGCCGCACGCGGGGTCGCAGATCTCGTCCTCCGGCTGCGGCGCCGTCATGGCCACCATCAGCTCGATGATGTGCCGGGGCGTGCGGAACTGCCCGTTCACTCCTGCGGACGCGATCTTCGACAGCAGGTACTCGTACAGGTCGCCGTTGGTGTCGCGCTCAGCCATGGGGATGTCGTCGAGCATGTCGACCACCCGCGACAGCAACGCCGGCGTCGGAATCGTGAAGCGGGCGTCGCGCATGTGCTCGCCGTACGTCGACCCGTCGCCGCCGAGGGCCTGCAGGAAGGGGAACACCTCGTCGCGTACGACTTCGAACATGACCTCGGCGTCGTTGTTCTTGAAGCGGCTCCAACGCAGCTCCCTCTGTCGCGGCAGGTAGATCGGCTTCTCGAGCGCGACACCGGTGGCGCGTGCCTTCCTCTCAGCAAGTGTCTGCAGGTCATCGAGTCGCCGCACGAACAGCAGGTAGGTGATCTGCTCGATCACCTCGAGCGGGTTCGAGATGCCCCCTGACCAGAACGCGTCCCAGACCCGGTCGATCTTGCTCTTGAGCTCTCCAGTGATCACGCATTGACGATATCCGCACCGTGGCCGCTGGACGTGGTGCCGCACGCTGCTGCAGCTGACGCCTTCCGGCGGCGACCGGTCTACTGTCGGGCCTGATGAGCGACGACGCCCGGCACCCGGATCCCGACCCCGACCCGCGCACCTCGTGGACCGCACGCCGCGGACCGCTCCTCACCGTCGCCGTCATCGTCGGCATCTCGCCGTTCGCGACCGACCTCTACATCCCCGGCCTCCCGGCCATCGCGACCGACCTCGACGCCTCCACGGCCTCGGTGCAGCTGACGCTGACCGCCTTCCTCGTCGCGTTCGCCGTCGGCCAGCTGGTGATCGGGCCGATCAGCGACGGCGTGGGCCGCCGCCGCATCCTCCTCACCGGCACCGCGCTCTTCACCCTCGCCAGCATCGGCTGCGCGATCGCGCCCGACGTGACGACGCTGATCCTCGCCCGCGTCGTGCAGGGCCTGGGCGGCGCCGCCGCCGCGGTCTCGGCCCGCGCCATGGTCGGCGACGCCTCCACCGGGACCCTCCGCAGCCGCCTCTTCGCGACGCTCGCGGTCGTCAACTCGGTGGGCCCGGTCGTCGCCCCGCTCGTCGGCGGGCTCGTGCTGTCGTTCTCGTCCTGGCGCGCCGCGTTCGTCGTGCTGGCCGCGCTCGGCCTGGCCCTCACGCTCGCCGCCGCGCGCCTGCTGCCCGAGACGCTCGTGCGTACCGGCGCCGGCGGCACGTCGCCCCGCGCCGTCCTCGGCCGCATGGCGGAGCTGCTGCGGATCCCCCGCTTCCGCTGGTACCTCGTCACCGGCTGCACCGCGACCATCGGGTTCTTCTCCTACATCGCCACCTCCTCCTTCGTGTTCCAGGAGCAGTACGGCTTCGGCGAGGGCCTCTACACGCTGGTGTTCGCGTCGAACGCGTCCTGCATGATCGCGTCGACGCTCGTCTTCCGTCGCCTCATCGGGCGCTTCGACGAGGACCGCCTCTTCACGATCGGCCTCGCCACCTGCGCGCTCGGGTCGGTCCTCGTGCTCCTCGGGGCGGTCGGCGGGACGGGCCCCGCGCTGGTCTGGCCGGCCCTCGCCCTCGTCACCGCGGGCTGGGGCTGGGTGATCCCGGGCTCGATCACCCTCACCCAAGCGCTGGGCCACCGGCACCCCGGCACGGCCTCGGCGCTCGTCGGCGGCCTGCAGTTCGGCCTCGGCGGGCTGGCGACGCCGCTCGCGGGCGCCCTCGGCGGCACCGCGACGGCGATGGGGGCGCTGATGTCCGGCTTCATCGCGGTCGGGCTCGCCGCGCAGCTGTGGGCGTCCCGGACCCGCGCGGGAGGATGACCGCGGGCCGCGGGGACGCGCTCGGATCGGCCCCGCACCATCCGCCCAGCACCCGCCCCCATGACCGCACCCTGCACGCGCACCCCGCTCCCGCCCGGAGGTGGCACCATGGGGCGACGATGCTGCCGGGCCCGACCGTCGCATCCGCGAGACGGGGCCCCGGCGCCGCCTCAGGAGGATCACCGGTGCGCTGCCCGATCAACGGCTGCCCGACGTCGACACCCCGAACCGCCCCCGCGGGAGCCCGGCCGTGAGCGGCCCGAAGCTCCTCCGCGCGCCCGAGCAGCGGCGGGCCCGCGCCGGGATCACCGCGTGGCTCCTCGACGGACTGCCCGGCGCATCCGGCGCCCACCCCGGCCCGCACGCCGAGACCGTCGGCAAGACGCACTCGTGGTGGCGCGTCATGTGCCTCACGGGCGTCGACTACTTCTCCACGCTCGGCTACCAGCCGGCCATCGCGGCCGTCGCGGCGGGACTGTTGTCGCCGCTCGCGACGCTCGTCCTCATCCTGCTGACGCTCCTCGGCGCGCTCCCCGTCTATCGGCGCGTGGCGCGCGAGAGCCCCCGCGGAGAGGGATCCATCGCCATGCTCGAGCGCCTCCTCCCCTGGTGGGGCGGCAAGCTCTTCGTGCTCGTGCTGCTCGGGTTCGCGGCGACGGACTTCCTCATCACCATCACGCTGTCGGCCGCGGACGCGACCGCGCACGCCGTCGAGAACCCGTTCGCGCCCGCGTGGTTCTCCGGCAACGAGGTGCTGCTGACCCTGGTGCTGCTGGCCGCGCTCGCCTTCGTGTTCCTCCGCGGGTTCCGCGAGGCGATCTCCATCGCCGTCGTGCTCGTGGCGGCGTTCCTCCTGCTCAACGCCGTCGTCATCGTCGTCTCCCTCTTCCACGTCGCCGGCAACCTGCAGGTCATCGACGACTGGTGGCTCGCGCTCACGGCGCAGCACGGCAACCCGCTCGTGATGGTGGGCATCGCGCTCATCGTCTTCCCGAAGCTCGCGCTCGGCCTCTCCGGCTTCGAGACGGGAGTCGCCGTGATGCCGCAGGTGCGCGGCGAGGACGACGCCGACGGGGTGCCGCGCACGCGGATCCACGGCACGAAGCGCCTGCTCGCGACGGCGGCGCTCATCATGAGCGCGTTCCTCATCACCTCGAGCTTCGTGACCACGCTCCTGATCCCGCAGGCCGAGTTCCAGCCGGGCGGCAAGGCCAGCGGCCGGGCGCTCGCGTACCTGGCGCACCAGTTCCTCGGCGACGGCTTCGGCACGCTCTACGACATCAGCACGATCTGCATCCTCTGGTTCGCGGGCGCCTCCGCGATGGCCGGACTCCTCAACATCGTGCCGCGCTACCTGCCGCGCTACGGCATGGCGCCGCACTGGGCCGCCGCCGTGCGCCCGCTCGTGCTCGTCTTCACGGCCATCGCGGTGATCGTGACGCTCGTGTTCCAGGCGGACGTGGACGCGCAGGCGGGCGCCTACGCGACCGGCGTGCTCGTGCTCATCACCTCGGCCTCGGTCGCGGTGACGCTCTCGGCGCGGAAGGCCGGGCAGCGCAAGCGCATGATCGGCTTCGCAGCCATCGCGACGGTGTTCGCGTACACGACCGTGGTGAACGTGATCGAGCGGCCGGACGGCGTGCGGATCGCCGCGCTGTTCATCCTCGGGATCCTCGTGGTGTCGATCGTCAGCCGCGTGCAGCGCTCCTTCCAGCTGCGCGCGACCTCGCTCACGATGGACGAGCAGGCGCGCGCCTTCGTCATCGAGGACGCGGAGGACTACGGCGCGGTGAGCATCATCGCCCACGAGCCGGACGAGCCCGACGAGGCGCTGACGGAGGCCGAGCAGGTCGCCGAGTACCGCCGGAAGGCCAGCGACGAGCGGCGTGACAGCGGGATCCCGGCGCGAGCGCCCGTGATCTTCCTCGAGGTGACCCCGGGCGACTCGTCGGAGTTCGAGGAGGACCTCGTGGTGCGCGGCATCGTCCGCTGCGGCTTCCGCGTGCTCCAGGTCACGAGCGGCAACGTCCCCAACACGATCGCAGCCGTGCTCCTGGCCGTCCGCGACCTCACCGGAGTGAAGCCCGGCGTCTACTTCGAGTGGACGGAGGGGTCCCCCGTCGGCAACCTCCTCCGCTTCCTCGTGACGGGCACGGGCGAGGTCGCCCCGGTGACCCGCGAGGTGCTGCGGCGGGCGGAGCCGGTGCGGGCCCGGCGGCCGGACGTGCACGTGAGCTGACGCGGCGACGGGCCGGTCAGGCGCGCGGCGGCTCCTGCGCGGAGCGGAGGCGCGCGGCCAGGGCGCCGGCCGCCGCGCGCAGCTCCTCCGGCGCGACGACCGTGATCGGGGCGTCGAAGCGGGCCACGGCGGCGAGGACCCCGGTCCACGACCACGAGCCGACGGTGATCCGCGTCGACGTCGCCGACACCTCCTCCATCTCGCCGTCGCCGATCCACAGGGCGACCTCGCGGGCGGGCAGCTCGACGAGCAGCTCACCGGTGCAGGGCCAGCGGTCCTCCGCCGCGGATCCCTTCGCCCGGGCCGCGAGGAACGTGCGCGCCTCCGTCGCGGGCAGCTCCCGCGGCGCGAAGCGCGGGCCGGTGGGCGTGCGCGGCAGCATCCGGTCGAGCCGGAAGGTGCGCCAGTCGTCGCGGTCGAGGTCCCACGCCACGAGGTACCACCGCGAGCGCCGGGCGACGATCGCGTGCGGCTCGACGCGCCGGGGCGGCCCCGCCTCCTCGCCGACGCGGTCGAAGCGCAGGGTCAGCCGGTCGCGGACCGCGGCGCTCGCGGCCTCCAGCACCACCGGATCCACCCGTGGCTCAGCGCCCGGCCCCGGCTCCGCGCCCGTGAAGCGGATGCCGTCGATCCGGTGCCGCAGCCGCGACGGCATCACCTGCCGCACGGTCGCGAGGGCGCGCTCCGCGGCCTCGTCGACGTCGACGCCCATCGCGGGCACCGACTGGAGCGCGACGGCGATCGCCACGGCCTGCTCATCGTCGAACAGCAGCGGCGGCAGCTCCGACCCGGCGGCCAGCCGGTAGCCGCCGTCCGGCCCCTTCACCGAGCGGATCTCGTACCCGAGCTCGCGGAGGCGCTCGACGTCGCGGCGGACGGTGCGCGGCGTGACCTCGAGGCGCTCGGCGAGGATCCGCCCCGGCCAGTCGCGCCGGGTCTGCAGCAGGGACAGGAGGGACAGCATCCGCGACGAGCTCCCGATCATGGATCCAGTCTCGCGGGAGTGGAGGACCGCAGCTGTCCGCCACTGCCGGGAGGGTGCTCCTCAGCGGCCCGGATCCGGAGCCGCACCACCCAGCACGAGGAGACACCGTGAGCATCACGACCACCACCCACCTCAACTTCCGCGGCACCGCGCGCCAGGCGCTCGAGCTCTACCGGAGCGTCCTCGGCGGGGACGTCGTCGTCGCCACCTACGCCGACCTCGGCATGCCGGCCGAGGCGCCCGGCGCGGACAATGTGGTCTTCGGCCAGCTCGAGACCGCCGACGGCCTCCGGCTCATGGCCTACGACGTGCCCGGCCATGACGACGCCGACGGCAGCGCGATCGCCGGCACGACGACGCGCGAGCAGGGCGCGACGATCACCGACCGCACCTTCTTCCAGTCGCTGCGGGGCGCGTCCCTCGCCGAGGTCGAGCGCTGCTGGGCGGGGCTCGCGGAGGGCGCGACCGTGATCGAGCCGCTCGCCGCATCCGCCTGGGCGGCGGGCTTCGGGATGCTCACCGACCGGTTCGGCGTGACCTGGGTCATCGACGTGCAGGCGCCGTCCGCCGGCTGACCCGACGGCGACGACGACGAGGCGGCCGACACCCGGAGGTGCCGACCGCCTCATCATGCGCGGGCTCCCGCGCCGTGGCGGGTGGAGGCTGCGCCTTCCTACAGGCGGCCCTCGCACTGGTGCGTCGGGCCGCCCGCGTACTTCACGCACCGCGCGACCGTGCCCTCCAGATGCCAGTGCTCACCGAGGTGGGCCCGGAAGTTGCTCGGGAAGATGCCCCAATCCCTGCTGCAGTCCGGGACCGGGTTGATCGTCGCACCCCAGCCCTGGGCGGTGGTGAAGTCGAGCGAGTTCCACCTGTTTCCCGGGGAGATGGGGATGCAGACCTTGTCGCTCGTGGGCGTGGGCCCGACCTGGACGGCCGTGTACTTGCTGGTCGTGACGAAGAGGTCGAACCCGTCGCCCCAGCCGTGATGCGCGAAGGCCTCGGGCTGCGCGCTCGCGGGCGGCGCCGCGACCGGCAGGGCGGTGAACGCGCCCGCCACGGCCAGAGCGCACGCGATCAGCCGCATGCCGCGGAGAGCGGGACGGTGGGACGCCGGGGGTGGCGTGGAGGAGTCAGGGATCATGGTGGACCTTCCGTGGTGAGGCGGGGTGAGCCGTCGCGGACGCGAGGCGGATGGACGGTAGCCGAGGCCCCGGGACCTGCGCGCCCGCCCTCCCCACGTCCGCCAGGCCACGTGCCGGGCCCCGACGTCGCAGGCCCCGGTCACGCGCGAGGTGCTGCGGCGGGCCGAGCCCGTGAGGGCCCGGCGGCCGGACGTGCACGTGAGTAGAGGCTCGGCACGACGACGCCGCGCCGCGCGGGCATGTCGCTCGTCGTCGGGAAGCGCGCCCGCCGCCCTAGCGACCGGCGCCGCGCACCCCCGTCGTGCTCCGGATCCACGCCGCGTCCTGCGAGAGGAGGGCGTAGACGGAGACGCCGTGCGGGTCGTCCCGCTCGTCGCCGAAGCCCTGGGAGCAGAGGGCCCGGACGCGGCCGTCGACCAGGAGCGGACCGCCGGAGTCGCCGTCGTTCGGCACTCCGTTGATGCCCGTGACCTCCTGCGCCGCGCCGTGGAAGCCGTCGACCTCGGCGCCGGTGAGGCGGACGGTGGCCGCGTAGAGCCTCGTCGCCTGCTTCCCGTGCGCGCGGAAGCCGTAGCCCTCGATGGTCCCGGTGCCGGAGGCGGCCGCCCCGGATCGCAGGTCGAGGGGGGCGTACGCCGACAGGGGCGCGGGCGCGGCGAGGTGCATCAGCGCGATGTCGCCCTTCGGGGCAACGACCACGCGGTCCACGGGCGTCGCGGGGCCCGAGTGCGTCACCGAGTTCGACTGGTAGACGTCGATGTCGTCGGTGTCCCCCGTGCACTGCCGCGCGGTGAGGACCCAGGAGGCGTCGACCTGCACGCCCGTGCAGTCCTCCTCGGAGCCCGAGGGGACGGTCCCGCCGGTCTCGACGATCTGGACGACCCATGGGGTGTGCGGCGCCACGCGGCCGGCGACGATGCGGGACTCCCCCGGATCCACGGTCGTCGGCGTGGGCGCGCCGCCCGACAGCCCCAGGGTGATGGCCAGTCCGGCCACGAGCAGGTTCGCGAGCATTCGGTGTCTCTTCTCTTCGTCGGATCACGCGCGGAACGATCTCCGGCGGAGGATGCGCGGGAGCGGAGCCCCCGATGGATGCGCGGGACGGGGAGGTGCGCGCCGCCCGAGGGCGGTGGCCCGTCGGCCCGCGTGGACAGGATGGAGGACGGCGGCGGACGCCGTCGGGGGCGTCCACATCGGGCGTCTCGCAGGGGGGAGCCGAGCCCGCGCGACGGCGCCGACGATCGCCGCGCATCCGGTCAGCATTCGCCACGGGCCGGCATCTCGCCTATCGTTCACCTGAACGATAACGAGGAGGGCCCGTCCCGATGCCATCGATCGTCACCACCCGCACCGCATCCGCGGACGCGAGCTCGCGCCCCATCCGCGTCGTCGACCGCGCCGCGCGCCCCGACCGGACGGCCGCGCCCAGCCGCCGCGCCGTCCTCGCGGGCACCGCCGGGATCGCCGGCCTCGGCCTGCTCGCCCTCACCGGATGCGCCACCGGCGCGAACAGCACGACCATCCCCGAGGCCGCCGCCACCGGCACCGCCGCCCGCGGGGGCCGCCTCCGCGTCGCGCGGCCGGCCGCATCCGCCGCCGAGACCCTCGACTCCGCCAGCTCGCTCTCGGCGTACGAGTACCTCGGCGCCCTCTACAACCGGCTCGTGAGGCTCGACGAGGAGGGGCAGACGATCCCCGACCTCGCCGAGGAGTGGGCGGCGAGCGCCGACGGCGCCACCTGGACCTTCCGGCTCCGCCACGGGGTGCGCTTCCACGACGGGTCGACCTTCACGGCCGCCGACGCGATCGCCTCCATCCAGCACATCCTCGACCCGGCGACGGCCTCCCCGCAGGGCGGCGTGCTCGCGGACATGATCGGGCCCGACAGCATGTCGGCGCCCGACCCGTACACGCTCCGGTTCCAGCTGCTCACCCCGAACGCGGAGTTCCCCTCGCTGCTCACGGCGTACCAGTGCTACATCGTGCCGGCGGCCGCCATCGGCACGATCGGGCGCACGGGCATCGGCACGGGGCCGTTCCGCCTCTCGTCGTTCCACCCGGCCGGATCCGGCAGCGTCGAGGCGTTCGACGACCACTTCGCCGGGCGGCCCGTGCTCGACGGCATCGACTTCTCCTCCATCCAGGACACGACGGCCCGCGTCAACGCGCTGCTCGCCGGGCAGATCGACCTCATCTCGCAGACGAACCTCGACTTCGCGACCGCCCGCGTCGTCTCGGCCTCGAGCCGGGCGACGGTCGCGCGGGTGGTGGACGCGCAGTGGTACACGATCCCGATGCTCGCCACGAGCGACGAGTTCCGGGACCCGCTCGTGCGGCAGGCGATGAAGCTCGCGTACGACCCCGAGCAGATCGTCGCCACGGCCCTGCAGGGCACCGGCACGCCGGCGCGCGACAACCCGGTGCCGCCGTCGCTCGCCGCGTTCGTCGACGTCGACCGCCCCTACGACCCCGACCAGGCCAAGGCGCTGCTCGCGAAGGCCGGCATGGCGGGCCTCCGGACCGAGATCCACACCTCCAGCTACGAGTCGGTCTTCACGCCCATGGCCGTCGCCTACCGCGACCAGGTGAAGGCCGCGGGCATCGACCTCACGGTGCGGAGCTCCTCCGCCGACTCCTACTACACGGAGATCTGGATGCAGAAGCCGCTCATGGTGAGCTACTGGTTCACCGGCCGGCCCATCGACCAGGTGCTGAACCAGATCTTCCGCACCGGCTCCTCCTACAACGAGAGCGCCTGGTCGAACCCCACGTTCGACGCGCTCCTCGACGACGCCCGCGCCACGATGGACGACGCGAAGCGGCTGATGCTCTACCAGGACGCGCAGCGGCTCGTCGTGGAGGACGGCGCCGACATGACGCCCATGTTCGGCGACCGGCTCGTCGGCATCTCGCGCGACGTCGTCAACTACCGCGAGTACGGCTTCGAGTTCGACCACCTGACGATCGGGTTCCGCGCGTGACCGCGTCGCTGGCCGTCGTCCGCCGCATCGGCACGGCGCTCCTCACGATCGTGCTCGCCTCGCTGTTCGTGTTCCTCGCGGTGCAGCTGCTGCCGGGCGACGTGGCGCAGCAGCTGCTCGGGCAGAACGCGACGCCCGAGGCCGTCGCGACCCTCCGCGAGTCGCTCGGGCTCGACCGGAACGTGTGGCTGCGCTACGGCGACTGGCTCCTCGGCGCCGCGCGCGGCGACTTCGGCACCTCGCTCGTGAGCGGGGACCCGGTCGCGCCGACGCTGCTCCTCGCCTTCCGCAACAGCATGCTCATCGCGATCCCGGCGATGCTCGTCGGCGTCACCGTCTCGCTCGCGCTCGGCGTGGTCGCGGGCGTCCGCCGCGGGCGCCGCATCGACTCGGTGATCAGCGTCGTGAGCCTCGTGGTGATGAGCGTGCCCGAGTTCATGGTCGCCACCGTGCTGGTGCTCGCGTTCGCCATCGCGATCCCCGTCTTCCCCGCCGTGGTGCTCCGCGGCAGCGACGCCACGGTCGCCGAGCTCCTGCCCTCGGTGGGGCTGCCGGTGATCGTGCTGACCCTCGCGATGGCCGCCTACATCGTGCGCACGATGCGGTCGTCGACCATCGACGTGATGGCGTCGGAGTTCATCACGACCGCCGAGCTCAAGGGCCTCACCACCCGGCAGGTGGTGTGGCGGCACGCCGTGCCGAGCGCCCTCCTGCCGACGCTCAACGTGGTCGCGCTCAACGTGGCGTGGCTGCTCGGCGGCGTCGTCGTGGTCGAGAACGTCTTCAACTACCCGGGCATGGGCAAGCTGATGCTCGAGTCCGTCTCCACGCGCGACCTGCCGACCATCCAGGCGATCGCCCTCCTGAGCGCCGGCGTGTACGTGGTCTGCAACCTCGCGGCCGACCTCGCCGCCCTCGCCCTCGATCCCCGGCTCCGCACGAGGCAGCGTCCCCGGCGCCTGCCGCGCGGCGCCCGACGGAAGGCCCGCGCATGACCGCCCCCGCATCCGCCCGGCCCGCCGGGTCGAGCCGTCCGACCGGTCCGACCGGTCGCATCCGCGCGTGGCTGGCGCCGCTCCGGGGATCCACCGCGCTCGCCATCGGGCTCGGGCTCATCGCGCTGCACGTGGTGCTCGCGGTGCTCGCGCCGTGGATCGCGGGGCACGATCCCGTGGTCACCGACTCCGGCGACGTGCTCTCCGGCACGACCTGGGCGCACTGGCTCGGCACCGACCAGTACGGGCGGGACATCCTCTCCCGCACGCTCAACGGCGGCCGGTACGCGCTCGTCGTGACCTTCCTCGCGACCACCATCGCGGTCGCGATCGGCACGGTCGTCGGCTGCGTCACGGCGTACGCGGACGACTGGTCCGACGAGGTCGTCATGCGCGTCGTCGACGCGCTGCTCAGCATCCCGTCGATCCTCGCGCTGCTCGTGGTGGTGACGGTGTTCGGATCCGGCCTCTGGGTCATCGTGCTCGCCGTGACGGTCGTGTACGCGCCCGCCGTGACCCGCGTGGTGCGGGGCGCCGCGCGGACCGTGATCACGCAGGACTACGTCACGGCCGCCCGCGCCCGCGGCGAGCGCCCGCTGAGCATCGTGTTCCGCGAGATCCTGCCGAACGTGCTCGACGTGGTGCTCGTGGAGTACGCGATGCGCGCGTCGTGGATCGTGCTGCTCATCTCGTCGCTCTCGTTCCTCGGCTTCGGCGCGAACCCGCCGACGCCCGACTGGGGGCTCATGGTGCAGGAGAACCGCACCGCCCTGACCGTCGTGCCCATGGGCACGCTCGCGCCGATCGTCGCGCTCGCGACCCTCGTGATCGGCCTCAACCTCAGCGCCGACGGGCTCAGCAAGTCGCTCGGCGTCGACCGCGCGCAGAAGGGGATGGCATGAGGCCCGGGACCGTCGAGGACACCCTGACCGGGGCCGTGCGCCTCGGCACCGTCGTGCGCGTCGCCGACCTGGCGATCTCGTACTCGAGCGGGACCGCGGACGTGCCCGTCGTGCGCGGCGTGAGCTTCGAGATCCGCGCCGGGCGCGCGCTCGGGCTCGTCGGCGAGTCCGGCAGCGGCAAGTCGACCGTGGCGCGCACGCTCCTCGCGCACCTGCGCCGCGGATCCCGCGTCGTCGGCGGCAGCGTGGAGGTCGGCGGGGACGACGTGTTCGCCCTGTCCCCCGCCGCGATCCGCGAGCTCCGCGGCGGCACCGCGGCCGTCGTGGCGCAGAACGCCGGCCAGTCGCTCACGCCGTCCATGCGCGTGGGCCGCCAGCTCCGCGAGGCGCTCGAGAGCCACGGCCTGCCGAGCGACGACGAGCGGGTGCAGGAGCTGATCCGGCTCGTGCGCCTGCCCGACCCCGCGACCATCGTGCGCCGCTACCCGCACCAGCTGTCCGGCGGGCAGCAGCAGCGCATCGCGATCGCCATGGCCGTCGCGGCGCGCCCCCGCGTGCTGGTGCTCGACGAGCCGACCACCGCGCTCGACGTGGTGACGCAGGCGGCCGTCCTCACCCTGATCCGCGAGCTCGCGCTCGAGCTCGGCATGGCCGTCCTGCTCGTCAGCCACGACCTCGGCGTCGTCTCGACGATGGTCGACGAGATCGCCGTGATGCGCGACGGCGTCATCGTGGAGCACCGCCGGACCGCGGAGCTCTTCGCCTCGCCCGCGCATCCGTACACGCGGGAGCTCCTGGCCGCGATCCCGGGCGGCCCGTGCGCCGGATCCGCGGACGCCGCTATGCCCGCGACGCCCGCACCCGCCCCGGTGCCGCCGGTCGTCGTCGCCGACGGCCTCGTCGTCCGCTACGGCCGCGGCCTGCCGCCCGCCGTCTCGGACGTGTCGTTCACGATCGCGCCGCGCGAGACGCTCGCCGTCGTGGGCGAGTCCGGCAGCGGCAAGACGACGCTCGCGACCGCGCTCGCCGGCCTCGTGCCCACGGAGTCCGGCACCTTCCGGTTCCAGGGCGACGGCGTCGAGGGCGACCTGACCTCCGCGGTCGCGCACCGGCCGCTCGACCTGCGCCGCGCGGTGCAGCTCGTGTTCCAGAACGCGGACACCTCGCTCAACCCCAGGCGGACCGTCGGCGCCGCCATCGCGCGGCCGCTGAAGCTCTTCACCGGCAGCTCCTCCCCGGAGCGCGTGGGCGAGATCCTCACCGAGGTGGGCCTGTCGCCGGACTTCGCCGGCCGGCTCCCCGGGCAGCTCTCCGGCGGCCAGCGGCAGCGCGTCGGGATCGCCCGGGCGCTGGCGGCGGGGCCGCAGCTGGTGATCGCCGACGAGATCACGACCGCGCTCGACGTGCGCGTGCAGGCGGAGATCCTCCAGCTGCTCGCCGACCTGCGGCGCGACAAGGGCCTCAGCTGCCTCTTCATCAGCCACGACCTCGCCGTCGTGCGCGGGGTCGCGGACCGCGTGGCCGTGATGACGGGCGGGCGCATCGTGGAGGTCGGCCCGACCGAGCGCGTCTTCGCCGGGCCGAACCACCCGTACACGCGGCAGCTGCTGGACGCGACGCTGGAGCCCGGCGCCACCGAGCTGCCGGTCGTCGAGGACGTGCGCGCCACCTGGCGCGACGCCGCGGGTGGAGGGTGGAGGGAGCTCGGCGACGGGCACCGGATCCGGGACTGGGAGGACGCACGATGACCGACGCCGCAGCGGGGACGACCGCGACCGGAGCCGACGACGGCGTGGACGGCGCCGACGTGAGCGACGACGTGACGCATCGCGACGTCTGGATCCCGATGCCCGACGGCACGCCCCTCCACGCCCGCATCTGGTCGCGCGCAGGCGACGGGCCCGTCCCCGCGCTCCTCGAGTACCTCCCCTACCGGCTCGACGACTGGACCGCCCCGCGCGACAGCGAGCGGCACCCCTGGTACGCCGCGCACGGCTACGCCTCCATCCGCGTCGACATCCGCGGCACCGGATCCTCCGACGGCCTGTTCGTCGACGAGTACTCCGCCCAGGAGCTCGACGACGGCGTCGCGGTGATCGAGTGGATCGCCGCGCAGGACTGGTGCACTGGCGCGGTCGGGATGTTCGGGATCTCGTGGGGCGGCTTCAACGGCCTGCAGCTCGCGGGCCGCGCGCCTGAGGCGCTGAAGGCCGTCGTCACCGTGTGCTCCACCGACGACCGGTACGACAACGACGTGCACTACATGGGCGGCGCGGTGCTCGGCATCGACATGGCCGCGTGGGGCGCGACGATGTTCGCGTTCAACTCGCGGCCGCCGCGGCCCGAGGTCGTGGGCGAGGGCTGGGTGGAGCGCTGGCGCGAGCGCCTGGATCCCGGTCGGCCGATGACGCCGACCTGGCTCGCGCACCAGGAGCGCGACGCCTACTGGCGGCACGGCAGCGTGTGCGAGGACTACGCGGCCATCACCGCGCCCGTGCTCGCGGTCGGCGGGTGGGCGGATCCGTACCGCGACGCCGTGCTGCGCCTCGTGGAGAACGTGTCCGCGCCCGTGAAGGGCATCATCGGGCCGTGGTCGCACCAGTACCCGGACCGCGGCCTGACGCCGGGCCCGTCCATCGGCTTCCTGCAGGAGACCCTGCGCTGGTGGGACCGCTGGCTGAAGGGCGTCGACACCGGCGTGGAGGCGGATCCCGCGCTCCGCGCCTTCCTCAGCGACTCCGAGCCGCCCGCCACGAGCTATCCCGAGCGCACGGGGCGCTGGGTCGCCGCGCCCTCGTGGCCGCCGCCCGCGTCCGTCGCGGCCCAGCCCGTCCTGCCGCTGACCGTGTTCCACGGGCCGGCCGCCGCGGGCGACGCCGTCGTGGTCCGCTCCCCCCAGCGCACCGGCCTCGACGCCGGCCGGTTCTTCCCGTTCGGCAACGCCACCGACCTGCCGCCGGACCAGCGCGCCGAGGACGGCCTCTCGGTCTGCTTCGACCTGCTCCTCGACGAGCCGCTCGACGTGCTCGGGAACGTGCTCGTCGACCTCGCGGTCACGAGCGATCTGCCCGACGCGAACGTCGTGGTGCGGCTCTGCGACGTCGCGCCCGACGGCGCCTCCACGCTCGTGACGCGCGGCGCGCTCAACCTCAACAAGCGGATCGACCGCGCCCGGATCGACCCGATGGTCCCCGGCGAGGAGGCCGTCGTGCGCGTGCCGCTCGTCTCCACCGGCCACTCCTTCCCGGCCGGGCACCGGCTGCGCATCGCGGTGTCGTCGGCGTACTGGCCGTGGATCTGGCCGCACGCCCGCGAGGCGACCCTCGCCGTCGCGCCCTCCCGCAGCGCCGTGACGCTGCCCGTCTGGACGCGCGCGGAGGACGACGGCGTGCGCTTCGAGGAGGCCGTGCAGGCGACGCCCATCGCCATCCAGCGGATCCCCGACGACTCCGGCCTGCCCGAGCGCAGCGTCTCCCACGACGTGGCGACCGGCGAGTGGACGCTCGACGTCGACCCCGGCTACGGCGGATCCCGGGTCTACCCCGACGGCCTCGTCTTCACGGAGTCGAGCCGCGAGACGTACCGGATCACCGAGGGCGACCCGACCTCGGCCGTCGCCGAGTCGCGCTGGGCCATCGGCCTCGAGCAGCCGACCTGGCGCGCGCGCCTCGAGACGACCTCGCGCGTGACCGCCGACGCGGACGCCTTCCGCGTCGTCAACACGCTCCGGGCGTGGGCGCGCGACGGCGGCCCGGACGCGCCCGAGGTGCTCGTCGCCGACCGCGTCTTCGACGACCTCGTCCCGCGGACCTCCGCGTGACGGCGGGCACGGCGCCGGGCGCGAGCGCGCCCGCAGCGACCGCGACGAGCGCGACGAGCGCGACGGCCGCGGCCACCGCGACCGGCGCGCGCCGCGGCGGCAAGCGCGAGAAGCCCGAGGTGCGGCGGGCGATGATCGTCGCGGCCGCCCGCGCCGTGATCCTCCGCCAGGGCCTCACCGCCACCGGCCTCCGCGACATCGCCGCCGAGGGCGACGTGTCCGTGGGCACCGTCACGTACCACTTCGCCAGCGTCGCGGAGATCCTCGACGAGGTCGTCGCCCTCGAGACCGACCGGTTCTACGCGGGGACCGTCGAGGAGGTCGACGCGGATCCGGATCCGGTGCACGGCATCCGCCTGCTCGTCGAGCCGCTGTTCGACGGCACCGACGCGTCCGAGGCGCACTGGCGGCTCTGGTCGGACTACTGGACCGCCGTCTCGCGGAAGCCCGCCCTCACGCCCGAGCGCCTCGAGCGCCTCCGCGTGTGGGAGGCGTGCCTCGTGCGCACGATCCGCCGCGGCGTCGAGGGCGGCGTCTTCCGGCAGGTGGACGCGCCCGAGGTGGCGCTCAAGCTCGCGGCCTACAGCGACGGCATCGCGACGCAGCTGTCCCAGAAGGTGCCGGGCCTCGACACGGCGCGGGCGCTCGAGTGGATCTGGACCCTCCTCGACGCGGAGCTCGCCGATCCCGCCGCCGGGACGCCGCTGTTCCGCTGAGGACCGCGCGACCGGCGTCGACCCGGGCCATGATGATCGAGGCGACGCGGCCCGACGGCTCGCGGGACGCCGATCCGCCCACCGCCGAACGCCCGGAGGACCCATGCTCATCGAACCCGTCGACGCCGCCCGCGCCCACGTCAGCAGCCACGTCGACCCCGAGGACTTCGACGCCTTCTGGGCCGACACCCTCGCGGAGGCCGGGCAGCACGACCTCGACGTGCGGCTCGCGCCGGTGGAGACCGACCTCGCGCTGGTCGACGTGCAGGACGTGACCTTCGCCGGATCCGGCGGCACCGACGTGCGCGCCTGGCTCCGCACCCCCGCGGGCGCCACCGGCCCGCTGCCCACGGTCGTCTCCTACGTCGGCTACGGCGGCGGGCGGGGACGCGCCGAGGAGACCCTGATCTACGCCGCCGCCGGCTTCGCGCACCTGCAGATGGACACCCGCGGCCAGGGCTCGTACTGGAGCGCCGGCGACACGGCCGACCACGGGGAGGCCGGACCCGCGATCCCCGGCTTCATGACCCGCGGCATCGCCTCCCGCGAGACCTACTACTACCGCCGCCTCTTCACCGACGCGGTGCGCGCGGTCGACGTCGCCCGCTCGCTCGACGTCGTGGATCCGTCGCGCATCGCCGTGCAGGGCGGCAGCCAGGGCGGCGGCATGGCCCTCGCGGTCGCGGGCCTCCGCGACGACGTGGCGGCCGTCTCCGCCTACGTGCCGTTCCTCTGCGACATCGAGCGGGCCACCCACATCACCGACGCGTACCCGTACCACGAGGTCGTCGACTACCTGAAGACGCACCGGGGCCGCGGCGAGGACGTGCACGCCGTGCTCCGGTACTTCGACGGCGTCGCGTTCTCGCGTCGCGCGACCGCGCCCGCGCGCTTCTCGGTCGGGCTCATGGACGCGACCTGCCCGCCCTCCACCGTCTACGGCGCGTTCAACTCCTACGCGGGCGAGAAGGAGATCGTCGAGTGGGAGTACAACGGCCACGACGGCGGCGGCATCGACGACGAGCTCGGCACGCTCGCGTTCCTGCGGCGGCGGATGGGGTGACGCGGGCACGCCCCGATCCGGGGGCCGATCCGGGCGCGGATCCGGTCGCGGATGGGGGCGCCACCCGCCCCGGGGTCGGCGGTTCCGCGTAGCCTGGGAGCACCTCGCCGGTGGAGCGAGCGGACCGGGAGGACGTCATGCCCCGGCCCCGCATCCGCCCCGCGAAGCCCGGCAGGAGCAGCAAGCCCGGGCCCCCGCCGCCGTCCGTCGCGGCGCGCGTGGCCGCGGATCCGGCGCAGAAGGAGGTCCTCGTCGAGGAGGCCCTGCTGCTCGTGGGCGTGGCGCTCCGGCTGCAGATGGAGAACCTGATCATCCTGCGCACGCTGCGGGAGCGGCGCGCGTTCGACGAGGAGTCGCTCATCGAGGCGCTCCGCGGCGAGCTCGCGGAGCTCACGGGCGAGAAGCGCGGCGAGGCCGAGCGGCTGCGCATGGCCACCGAGCGCGCGGCGCTGCGCGACGGCAAGGGCCGGCGGCCCGACGACTACCGCGAGGGCGACGTGCCGGGGCTCCGGCTCCGGGCCGAGATCGCGGAGGAGATCGTGGAGCGGCTCGGCGCGCTGTCGCGGGATCCGGATGCGCTGCGCGAGGTGCTGGTCATCGCGCGCGACTCGGCGCTCGAGCAGATCGTGCGCGCGCGGCTCAGCCCGCAGCTCCTGCCCGGCGCGTTCCCCGAGGAGGGCCGCGACGACCGGGTCGGCGAGCTGCGCGACGAGCTCGCGCGGCTGGCGGCGGAGCGGGAGCGGGCCGAGGAGCGCGCGGGGGCGCGGGACCCGGCGCGGAGCCGTGCGCGGACCCCGGCGCGGGGGCGACCGCAGAAGGTGTGACGCGACGGCGCCCGGATGCGGGTGCCGCCGACGGACGCCGGTGCCGCGCACGGACGCCGGCGCCGCCCGCGCCTCCGCCGCTCAGGGCGCGAACGCGAACCGCGGCTCCACGCGCTCGCCGGTCGCCGCATCCGCCGCGAGGCTGCCGATGAGCGGCGCGAACTTGGCGCCGTGGCCGGAGCAGGGCGAGACGATCGTGATGCCCTCCATCCGGTCGATCACGAAGTCCTCGCTCGGCGTGCTCGTGAAGAGGCACGTCGTCTCGGCGTAGGGCACCGGGTCCACGCCCGGGAGGTTGCGGCGCGCCCAGTCGACGACGCGGGCGCGGTTGGCGGGATCGACGCGGCCGTCCTGGTGGGCGGCCGACGGGATCACGCGGCCGCCGTCGAACTCGGCGACCTTGTGGCCGCGGCCCTCCACGTCGCGTCCGCCGGGCAGCGCGTAGACCTGCATGCGCTCGTCCATGTGGATGGAGGTGGGCACGGGCGGTGCGGGCGGGCCGTCCGCATACGGACTCCGCCGATACGGGAAGTGGAACACCTGCTCCTGCCGCACGCGCAGCGGCGGGATGCGGTCGAGGGCGGCGCGCGGGAGCGGCAGCGCGGCCAGGAGCTCGGGGAGCCAGCCGCCGGCGCCCACCACCACGCTGTCGCCGTCGACGTGCCGGCCGTCGTCCGAGGTCACCCGGAAGCCCGCGCCGACGCGCTCGACGGACGCGGCCGTCCAGCCCTCGTGCACGACGGCGCCGTGCGCGACGGCCAGGTCGAGCATCGTGCGCACCGCGACCTCGGCGTCGACCACGCCCGCGGCCGGATGCCAGAGCACGTCGGAGTCGAAGGAGAGCGCGGGCCAGCGGTCCTCGGCCTCGCGCGCGGACATCAGCTCGTGGTCGATCCCGACGCGCTCGAGCACGCGCGCGAGCTCGGCCGGGCGGCGCACGAGGCCGGAGTCGACGGATCCGGTCGGCGTCACGATGCGCGCGCCCGTGGTGCGCTCGAGACGGTCCCAGAGCACGCGGGCGTCGCGCATCAGGCGCACGTAGAAGGGGTCGGCGTAGGCGTAGCGGAGGATGCGGGCGGATCCGTGCGAGCTGCCGCGCATGCTCGCCGGCCGGTCGCGCTCGAGCACCGTGACCTCGTGCCCGCGGCTCGCGAGCTGCCACGCGGTGGCCGCCCCGGCGAGCCCGGCGCCGATGACCACGTGGTGGGCTGCGCGCGCCCTCACCGTGATCCCCGCATCGGTCCAGGGTACGGGCGCGCGTCTCCCGCGTCCGGGGTCGGCGGGAGCCGTAAGCGGTGGCGTCGCCCACTACCCTGTCGCGATGATCGCCTTCCGACCGGGTCGTCCGCGTGCCTGATGCGAAGCCCACGGCCGCCGTCTACGTCGACGGCTTCAACCTCTACCGCCGGCTGCTGACGCACGAGCCGTCGCTGAAGTGGCTGGACCTCGCCAGGCTGTGCGACCTGCTGCTCCCGTCCTTCGACGTCATCCGCATCCGGTACTTCACCGCGCTGATCCGCGCGACGGCGGGGACGGACCCTCGGAGTCCCGTCCGGCAGCAGGCCTACATCCGCGCCCTCCGCACCTCATCGCGCGTCTCCGTCCACCTCGGGACGTTCCGGGTGGACAAGCGGACGATGCCCGTGCACCCCGTCCGGTTCGACGACCGTGGCGAGCTCGTGAAGGTCAACGTGCGGAAGACCGAGGAGAAGGGCTCGGACGTCGACCTCGCCGCCCACATGCTGGTCGACGCGTTCCGAGGAGCCTCCGACGTGTGCTTCCTGCTGTCCAACGACTCGGACTTCACCGACGCCTTCCGCCTCGTCCGCGACGAGGCGGGCGCGGAGATCGGTCTCATCTCACCGACGGACCGCCCCTCCGCGTCGTTGCTCGCCGTCGGGCCAGCCCACATCAGGAAGATCCGACGCGGTGCGCTCGAGCGGTCGCAGTTCCCGGACGCCCTCTACGACGCGGACGGGCAGGTCCACCGACCGGGAGCATGGGGGGAAAGAGCTGAGGCTCCTTCCGGGGAAGGAGCCTCGCACCCGGCTGCCGAAGCGACCGGGGGTGTGCCCCCATCGTAGCGGAGCCCCGCTTCGCCACGAGCGTCGAGGGCCTCGCCAGGGGGTGGCGCCCTCACAGCAGGAACACGCGGATCAGGCCGGTCACGACGTAGCCGGCCGCGAAGACGCCGGTGATCACGAGGGTGCGGCGCGAGGGCCGCTCCTCCGTGCGCATGCGACGAGCGGCGAGGCGCACGACCATCACCAGGGCGCCGAGCGCGAAGACGAGGTACGCCACGAGCACGGCCTTCTCGACCGCGTCACCCACGGGCCCGCCTCCGCAGACGCGTCGCGCGCACGGCGGCCCAGCCGAGACCGGCGAGGCCGAACAGCACGAAGATGCCGGCGTAGAGCCAGGCGGGGGCCTCCCAGCGGAAGCCGCCCTCGGTCGACAGGTCGGGCACGAGCCCCACGATCAGCAGCCCGAGCATCAGCGTGAAGGCCGAGATGCCCGTGAGCGTGCGGACCTTGCCGGCTTCGACCTCGTCCGTGTCGCCCGCGCCCATGCCGCCTCCGCCCGCGCCACGTCGGAAGGCGGCGTCCCCTCCATCGTGGCCGACCGGGGAGCGCCCGGCTGCCACCCGTCCGAGAGGATGGACGCATGCCCTCCCCCGTCACGCTCACCGCCCGCGCGCTCCTCCTCGACATGGACGGGACGCTGGTCGACTCCACCGCGCTCGTGGAGGAGATCTGGACGATATTCGCCCGCCGCTTCGGCCACGACCCCGCCGACCTGATGCGGCGGATCCACGGCGTGCGCGCCGCCGACAGCATCGCCCGGTTCGCGCCCGCCGGCAGCGACGTGCCCGCGCTCCTCGCCGAGCTCGACCGGCTCGAGCTCGACGGCAGCCCGGCGACGGTGGAGATCCCCGGCGCCCGCGACCTCGTGGCCGCGCTGCCCGCCGGATCGCACGCGCTCGTCACGAGCGCGGGCCCGGCCCTCGCGCGCGCCCGGCTCGCCGGCGCCGGGATCCGCGTGCCCGACGTCGTGGTCTCGGCCGACGACGTCACCGCCGGCAAGCCCGACCCCTCCGGCTACCTGCTCGCGGCCGAGCGCCTGGGCGTGGATCCCTCGGACGCGATCGTCTACGAGGACGCCGAGGCCGGCATCCGCGCGGGCCTCGCCGCGGGCATGCGCGTGGTCGTCGTCGGCGACCACGCGAGCGACGCCACCGTCGGCCTCCCCCGCGTCCGCGACCACCGCGGCACGACGGTCGAGGCGCGCGACGGGGTCCTCACGCTCACGCTCCCCGGCGCCTGATCCGGCCGACCTGCGTGCACGCCGCGAGCTCCATGGCAGTCGCGTCCGCGATTCGGCCACCTGGCCCAATCCCTCCTACGGTGATCCCATGAACACCTTCCCCCGGACCGTCTCGTGAGGTGGCTCCTGCTCGGCGGCGCCATCGCCTCCGAGGTGACCGCCTCCCTCGCCCTCCAGGCCGCCGTCGACGTGCCGGGCTGGTACGCGCTCGTCGTCGTCGGCTACCTCGTCGCCTTCGGCTTCCTCACGCGCGTGCTGAAGGCGGGCATGGCCGTCGGCGTCGCGTACGGGATCTGGGGTGCGGCCGGCGTCGCCCTCACGGCCGTCGGCGCGACCGCGCTCTTCGGCCAGCCGCTCACCGGCCCGATGATCGCCGGGCTCGTGCTGATCGTCGCCGGCGTGCTCCTCGTGGAGCTCGGCTCGCAGCGCGCGCACGCGGCGAGGGCGGTCGGCGACGCCCGGGCGGCAGGCGTCGCCGACGCGAGCGCATCCGCGCCCACCCTCGGCACGGCCCGCTGATGGCCTGGCTGCTGCTCGCGATCGCCATCGTCACCGAGGTCGCCGCGACGATCTCCCTCAAGCTCGCGACCGACGGCCGCCGCCGCTGGTACGCGGTCGTCGCCGTCGGCTACGTCACGGCCTTCTCGATGCTCGCCGGCGCCCTCTCGCTCGGCCTGCCGATCGGCGTCGCCTACGGGATCTGGGCGGCCACGGGCGTCGCCCTCACCGCGATCCTCGGCCGGATCCTCTTCCGCGACCCGCTCACCCGCACGATGGTCGCGGGCATCGCGCTCATCATCGGCGGGGTGCTGTTCATCGAGCTGGGGCACTGACGGCGGCGCGCGCGTCCTCCCACGTCGCGACCAGCTCGTCCGCGGTCGTCACGAGCCCGAGGTGCAGCGACACCATGCCGAGCGCCGCGCGCTCCAGCCCCTCGTCGGTGCCGCGGACCAGGTCCGACAGCACGGTCACGCGGTAGCCGAGGTTGGACGCGTCGAACGCGGTGTTGAGCACGCAGCAGTCGGCCATGATCCCGTCGAGCACCACGGCGCGCACGCCCATCTGACGGAGCAGGAAGTCGAGGTCGGTCGGGTAGAACGCCGAGAGGCGCTTCTTGCCGGTGACGACCTCGTCGCCGGGCTGCACGTCGGTCGCGAACTCGGTCCAGCGGCTGCCCGCGATGGCGTGGTCCGACGCCCCGGGGATCTCGCCCACGTGCTGCGGGAAGGTCCGCCGCCACGCGCTCGGCGACGTGCCGCCGAGGTCGTCGACGCCGGACGCGCGCACCTCCGACCGCACGTGGATCACCGGCACGCCGAGCGCCCGGGCCCGCCGGTGGAAGTCGTCGATGGGCGCGATCACCTGGCGTCCGCGCGGCGCCGGGCACGGGCAGTCGGGGTCCTCGGAGAGGTGGCCCTGGTGCATGTCGATAGAGATGATCGCGGTGCTCGCGGGATCCAGCCAGGCGCCGAACTCCCCGTCGCGCGCGATCTCGAGCGGGCTGCCGTGGACGTCGATGGCGGTCATGCCGCGCTCCTCTCGTCCGATGCGGTGGTGGCGGGCGCGGCCGACGCACCCGCCGGCGGCGCGTCCGCCGGAGTGCCCGTCGAGGACCCCGCCGGGGTCGCGCGGCGCCGCTCCTCGCGCCGCTCCAGCGCCGGCCGCAGCCCGTGGTTGACGAGGCCGTGCAGCCCGAGCAGCAGGAACATGCCGGTCATCATCGGGCTGGTCACGATGCTGGCGATCGACGGCGGCAGCGACGCGGAGATGTCGGCCGGGATGTACTGGGTGCCCAGCGCGACGATGAAGGCGGTCGCGCCCACCGCGAGGTTGAGGTCGTCCCACGCGACGCGGGCGAGCATCTGGATCCCGCTGACCGCGATGATCCCGAAGAGGATCGTGGAGGCCGCCGACAGCACGGGCCCGGAGATCCCCGCGAGGAACAGGCTCACCGGAGGCAGGAAGGCGAGCGCGACGGCGACGCCGCCGGCGGTCAACGTCACGAAGCGGCTGCCGATGCCGGAGACGCGGACGATGCCGGCGTTCTCCGGGTAGGACGTGGTGCCGATCCCGCCGAAGAGCGCCCCGACCACGGTGCCGCCGAACTCGGAGAAGAGGCCCCGGTTCACGCGCTGCGTGTCGACCCGCTGCCCGCCCCAGCTCGCGATCATCGTGTACATGCCCATGGACTCGGTGCCCGCCTGGAGGAACGCGACGAGCATGAGGACCACGACGGATCCCTCGACGCCGAAGCCCCACGGCAGGAGGTGCGGCGCCCCCAGGAGCGGCGCGGACCCGAGGTCGGGCGGCGTCCACGCGCCCACGGCGAGCGCCACGACGCTGCCGCCGACGATGCCCCAGAAGATCGCGCCGCGCTTCACGATACCGCGGCCGACGAGCAGGCAGGCCAGCACGATGACGGCCGTCGCGACCGTCACCACGAGCGCGAGCGACCCGTACCCGGGCGTCCCCGCCGTGCCGAACCAGCCGCCCGCGCCGATGCTCGCGAGCTGCGCCCCGATGATCACGAACAGCGTCCCGAGCACGATGGGCGAGGACACGAAGGCCGACACGTGCCCGAACAGGCCGAAGCGCTTCAGCGGGATCGTGAGGGCCATGAAGACGAGGCCCGCGACGGCCATCGAGCCGAACGCGGTGCCGAGGCCGAACGCGGCGCCCGAGGAGATGATGGCGACCATGAACGCGGCGGTCGGTCCCTGCACGATGGGCAGGCGGAGCACCCGCGACGACTGCAGGATCGTGACGACCCCGGTGAGCAGGAAGCAGGCCTGGATCATCCACGCGACCTCCTCGCTCGAGAGCCGCAGCGACGTCCCGATGATGCTCGGGAAGACCCAGATGCCGGTGAGCGCGAGCAGGTGCTGCACGCCGAAGAGCGCGGTGCGGGCGGGCGGCAGCCTCTCGTCGAAGCCGACGCTGAGCACGGGCACGGGCGCGGGGGCGCCCGTCGGGGAAGGCGGCGAGGCGTGCATCGGGGGACCTCCGGTCGGATCGGGGCGAGCATCGGGTCTTCGCTCTGGTCGTAGAAGTTACATTCCGGGTGTTGCAGGCGTGTTTCCGTCGTGCGACCGGCAGCGCACGGCCCTCGGAGGGCGCGATCGTGCGCGGGCACCTGGGACGATGGGCGCATGAGCGAGCAGACGCGCAGCCGGACCCGCGGATCCGCCGAGCCGGCAGCCCGCCCGGCACCGGCCCCGCGCGAGGCCCTCGAGGACGTGGTGCAGGGCGTGGGCGAGCGGATCAAGACGCTGCGCCTCCGGAACGAGCTCACGCTCCAGGACCTCGCCGAGCGCACGGGCCTCAGCCTCTCGATGCTGAGCACGGTCGAGCGCGGCAAGACGACCGCGTCGATCGGCACGCTGCACGCGATCGCGCAGGGGCTCGGCGTGGAGATCACGACGCTGTTCGCCAAGTCGGGGCAGGCCGACGCGCCGATCATCCCGCTGGAGGCGCAGATCCGCGACGTGATGCCCGGAGGCGCGCACCGCCGGGCGGCCGTCTACCGGTCGGACCTCGACATCGAGGTCTACGTCGACGAGTACGACCCGGGCACGAGCCACGCCCGTCGGCCGTCGCAGCACCCGGGCCACGAGTTCGGCGTCGTGATCGAGGGCGACCTCGAGATCCAGCTCGACGGCGAGATCTACGCGGCGGGCGAGGGGGATGCGGCGCAGTTCCCCGCGAAGCACGCGCACCTCATCCGCAACACGTCGGACCGCCCGGCGCGCGCCGTCTGGATCAACCTCCGCCGCCTCTGAGCGGTGGCGCTCGCGGAGGCGGCGCTTCACCTAGGGTGAAGTCCCTGCACCCCGAGCGAAGGAGGCCGTGTGGGCCGCTGGCGCACGACCGTCTCGCTGGCGCTCGTCGTGGCGTGCTTCCTGTCCGGGATGGCGCTCTCGACGGCGCCGACGCCGCTGTACCCGGCGTACGAGGCGCGGTTCGGGATCGGACCGTCCGGCGTGACGCTGCTGTTCGCCGTCTTCGCCGTCGGCGCCATCGCGTCGCTCCTCGCCTCGCTGCGCGTGCTGCGCGGCGCGGACCTGCGCGGCGTCGTGGCCCTCGCCGCGGGGATCGAGGCGGTCGCCGCGGTCGCGCTCGCCCTGCTGCCGTCGTTCGGCGGGTTCGCCGTCGGCCGGCTGCTGACGGGCGTCGGCGTGGGCGTGCTCGCGTCGTCCATCTCGGTGATCATCGGCCGCATCGCGGAGGCCGGCCCGCCGTCGCGCTCCTCGGCCGTGGCGCTCCGGATCGCCCCCGCCCTCAGCATGTGCGGGCTCGCGCTCGGCCCGCTCGTCTCGGGGCTCGCGGCGCCGTCGGATCCGGGCGGCCTGCGCGCCCTCTACCTCGCGTACGCCGGCGTGCTCGGCCTCGGCGCGGTGGCGGCGCGCGTGGTCATCCCGCGGCTGCCCGCGCCCGCCGGGGCGCCCGCCGCGCCGGACACCGCGCCGGCACCGTCCGCGGACCGGCCCGCCGCGTGGACCCTCCTCGGCGCCTTCCTGGCCTTCTCCGTGACCGGCCTCTTCGGCGCGCTGGCGCCGACGCTGCTCGGCGCGATGTCCGGGGACGTGCCGGTGCCGGTGAGCGGGCTCGTGGTCGCCTCCGTGTTCCTCGCCGGGGCACTGGCCCCGCAGGTCGTGCGGGGGCGGGCAGCCGGGATCGGGGCGGGCACCGTCGCGCTCGTCGGGGGCCTCGTGCTCGTCGCCGCGGCCACGACGGCCGGCGCGATCGGCCTGTTCGTCGCCGCCGGGGCGCTGAGCGGCGCGGGCGCCGGCATCGTGTTCTCGGCCTCGCTGAGGTCCGCGCTCCGGTCGGCCGACGCGGCCGGCCGCCCGCGCGCCGCCACCCTCGTCTTCACCGCCGCCTACGCGGGGCTCGCCGTGCCGGTCGTGGGCGTCGGCCTCCTGCTCACGGCGGCGCCGTCCGCGCTGGCAGCCTGGCTGTTCGCGGCGGCCATCGCCGTCGGCGCGGTCGCGCTCCGCCGCGCGGCCCCCCGCCGGGCGTGACCGATCAGCCCTTGACCGCTCCCCCGCCGAGCCCCGCCACGAGGTACTTCCGCGCGAACACCGCGATGAGGACCACCGGGATCACGAGCGCGATGCTCGCGGCGGCGAGCGTCTGGTACGTCGAGATGTCGTCGGCGCCCTTCTGCGCGGCGATGAACACCGGGATCGTGACGGCCTGGTTCTGCGTGAGCGTCAGCGCCACGAGGTACTCCTGGAACGCGACCAGCAGCGTGAAGACGCCCGCGGTCACCAGCCCCGGCCCCATGAGCGGCACGATCACGCGGCGGAACGCGCCGAAGCGGCTGCAGCCGTCGATCATCGCGGCCTCGTCGAGCTCCGTCGGGATGTCGCGGAAGAACCCGACGAGCAGCAGCAGCGTGAACGGCATGTTCACCGCCACGAGCGCGGCGACCAGGGCGATCTTGGTGTCGTAGATCCCGAGCGCCTGGCTCATCTCGTAGAACGGCAGCACGACGGCGAAGCGCGGGATGGTCCGCAGCACGACGGCGAGCACCAGCAGGATCGGCCCGACGACGCCGGCGTAGCGCGCGAACGCGTACGCGGCGGGCGCGCCGACGACCAGCGCGACCACGACCGTGAGCCCGGCGACGATGAACGTGTTGACGAGCACCTCGGCGAACAGCGTGCCGCGCCACAGCTCGACGAAGGAGTCGAGGCGCGGCTCGAAGATCCACGTCGGTGGGTTCGTGAAGGCGTCGCGGAACGGCTTGATCGCGGTGAGCAGCGCCCACAGGAACGGGCTGAGCGACACGAGCACGACCACGAGGAGCGCGGCGCCGGCCCAGAGCGAGCCGATCCGCTCGCGGCGGCGGCGCTCCCGCGCGGTGAGCGTGCGTCCGGATCCGGTGGGGCGGCCGTCGCGCGGGAGCCGCGTCCGGCCGGTGGGCACGAGCGGGGTGGATGCGGTCATGCGGCCCGCGCCCCCTTCCAGGTCTGTCGGAGGAACGGGATCAGCAGCACGAGCGTGATGACGATGGTGACCACGTTCACCGCGCTCGCAACCCCCAGCCGGTACGACTCCCCGAGCGCCACCTGGTAGACGAACACCATGAGCGACTCGGTGCCGACGCTGCCGGCGGCCGGGGTGATGATCCGGATCGAGTCGAACACCTTGAGGCTGTCCATCAGGCTGATCAGCGTCACGAACGAGAACAGCGGCGCGAGCAGCGGCACGATCATGTACCGCTGGCGCTGCCACCAGCCGGCGCCGTCGAGCTGCGCGGCCTCGAGCGGCTCCTCCGGGAGCGTCTGGAGCCCGGCGAGCAGCACGAGGATCACGAACGGCGTCTCGTGCCAGAGCGCGTGCAGGCCGATGAGGACGCGGGCGGGCCCGGTCTCCGTCAGCCAGTCCACGTGGATCCCGAACACGGCGAGTCCCTGGTTCACGACGCCGCCGAAGATGTCGTTGAAGAGCCAGGAGAAGTTGAGCGCGCCGATCACGGTCGGCACCACGTAGCTCGCCATGAGCAGCCCGAGGATCACCATCCGCCCGCGCTCGATGCGGTTCAGCAGCAGCGCGATGCCGTAGCCCACGATGAGCTTCGCGATCGTCATGACGATCGCGTAGGTGATCGTGAACGCGGCGTCGCGCCCGAAGCGGCGGTCGGTGAAGATCTCGACGTAGTTCGCGATCCCATTGAAGACGCCCGGTTGGCCCACCGGCACGTTCTGGAAGCTCCAGACGAGCGTGGTGATCAGCGGCACGATCAGCAGCCCCGCCATCAGGATGATGGCGGGTGCCGTGAACGCGGCGAAGGTCTTGAGCCTCATGCCCGGGGGCCGGGGCCGGATGCGCGGGCGTCGCCGCGCGTGCCGGGTCCGCGCATCAGGGCGCGAAGCCCGCCGTGGCGATGGCCTGGACGGCCGCCGCCTGCAGCTGGGTCGCCCCGTCCGCGGAGGAGAGCGTGCCGTCGACGACCTGCGCGAGGATCGGCGCCATGGCGGCGAACACGTCGGACATGTACGGCACGAGCGGCAGGCCGTTCGGGTTCTCGCTCTCGAGCACGTCGCGCGCGGCCTCCTCGAACGGGAGGTCGGCGGCCTGCGCCTGCGTGGTGCGGGCCGGGATCGTGGCCTTGGCGGCCTCGGTCGCGGCGTCGGCGCCGGTCGCGACGCCGAGCAGGTCGAAGAGCAGGTCCTTGTCGACCTTCGAGTTCGCGGCGATGGAGAGGCCGTCGACCGAGAGGCTCGTCGCGGGGGTGCCGCCCTCCTCGACCGCGGGCGGCACGGCGAACGCGAACTTGTCGAAGTTCTCCGTCTGCCCCTCGTCGAGGAGCGCGGAGACGCGGCCGGCGAACAGCATCGACATGGCGGCCTGGCCGGTCTGCAGCTGCGTGATGACCTCGGGCGACGACCACGACGTCGACTGCGAGCTCATCTGCTGGTAGGTGGCGCGGAGGGTGTCGAGCGCCTGGATCGACTCGGGGGTGTCGAGCGTCGGGGTCGCGGATCCGTCCTCGAACCACGTGCCGCCGAGCGAGCCGAGGTACTGGTTGTACGCGCTCGAGTTGTCGCCGGCCGCGTTGAACGGGAGGGCCAGCGGGTTCGCCATGCCGGTCTCGGTGCGGATCCTGTCGGCCGCCGCGTACATCTCCTCGAACGTCGTGGGCACCTCGATGCCGAGGTCGGAGAGGATGTCCTCGCGGTAGATGAAGATGATCGTGCCCCAGAAGGTGGGGATGCCGACCTGCTTGCCGTCGTACTGCAGCGACTCCAGCAGGGTCGGGTCGATGTCGTCGATGCCGAGCTCGTCGCCGGCGTCGGCGATGCGGTCGTCGAGCGGATCGATCCAGCCCCGCTCCGCGTAGAGCGGGTAGACGGTGCCGTAGACCTCGACGAGGTCGTAGCTCGGGTTCGCGCCCGACATGGACTGCACGGCGCGCTGGTTCTGGCCGCCGAAGTCGGTGGTGGGGGCGTTCACCGTGAGGTTCCCGCCCGTGCAGCCGGTCGCGATCGCATCGGTGAACGGGTTCGTCGACGGGCTGTTGTACGAGAGCACGTTGACCGTGGTCTTCGCGTCGGGCTGCGGGATGTCGCAGGCGACGCCCGCTCCTCCCACGTCGGCGCCGGCGCCGCAGCCGGTGAGGGCGACGGTGGCGGCGGCCACAGCGGCGCCGAGCGCCAGGCGGATCGGGCGGCGTCGCCGGCGGGTGGTCGGGGTGGCGGTGTCGCGCATCGGAGTCCTTCGGGGTGCGGGTCGCAGGTGGCGACGGGTCGAGGAGGATGCACGCGGGCGTGCGGTCCGGTCGTGCGGGCCCGGCGGATCGCCGCGCCGAGGACGCCGACGGCGCCCACCGGGCCGCGAGGGAGGCCGTTAGTCCACAAACTACGGGTGCGCTCGTGGTCCGTGTCATGGCGGGTGACGACGTCCAGCAAGACGAAAGGCACGCGGCCGACACGCTCGGCGGCGGCCGCGATCGTCGGTGCGGGTGGCACCATGACGGCATGGCATGGAGCGACGCGGGCGACCCGCAGCGGTACGGCGCGGGCATCCTGCAGGGCGAGCGGATCCGCCTGCGAGCGCTGGAGGACGGCGACCTGCCCGACCTCGTGCGCTGGTGGCGGGATCCGGAGTGGGCGGTGCTCCAGCAGCTCACGGCGCGGCCTCGACCCGAGGCCGACGTCGTCGAGCAGTTCCGGAAGTGGAGCGCGAACGAGGAGGCCGGGTCGGTCGGGTTCTGCGTGACCGACCGGACGTCCGGCCAGCTCCTCGGCCACGTCACCCTCTACGGCGCGCGGCTGCTGACGCGCGCGGCGACGCTCACGGTGATGATCGGATCCGAGCACGTCGGCGCCGGCTACGGCACCGACGCCGTCCGCACCCTCGTCGACTACGGCTTCCGCGAGATGGGGCTCAACCGGATCGAGCTGCGCGTCTTCGCCTACAACGCACGCGCTCGGGCCGCGTACGCGAAGGTCGGCTTCGTCGAAGAGGGCGTGCTCCGCGAGACGGTCTTCCACGACGGCGCGTTCAACGACGAGATCGTGATGTCGGTGCTGGCGCGGGACTGGTTCGCGCGCTGACGCGGCGGGCGCGGATCGGCCGCCCTACTGCGGGTGCGGCGCCTCGCCGCGCTCGAGCATCGCGAGCCGGTTCGCGCGCACGGTCGCGTTCGGCGCCGTCGACGCCCGGTGGATCACGGCGTAGCCGCTACCGTCGCGGTACTTGCAACGCATACGTGACGGCACACCACAGAGAGGCGTTACTAGCGGAGCCGCACAAGCGATCCCCGAGCCTCCAAGCTAATATTTGCAATATCTCACTTTCACCCCCATTTTGGGGGAGACCACTTGGACCTTACTCGGCATACGCTCGAAAAACTCTTGCGCCCCGCTGCCTTCACCCGACGAAGCCCGCATCAGGCTGCCCCACCCTGGGCACCTGCATTCATGGGGTCAAGATGACAGGAGCAGCCGTGTCCGTTGACGCCCTCAAAGAAGCAATTGCCCACAAGCAAGTAGTAGTCGTCACTGGCACCGGCGTTTCGGCCGCTCTCAGCGGAGGCGCAAAGACAGCGACATGGCTAGGCCTGCTCGAGGACGGCGTCGCCCGAATAGAAGCAATCGATGGCAATCGGGGCGCATTCCTTCGCATGCGGCTAGAAGCTTATACAAATGCGCCCGCCCACGAGAAGCGCTTATCCGACCTTACTAATCTAGCAACCGAACTCAAGCAAGAATTCGATGCCCATGACATAAATAGCTTTAACAGATGGCTCAACGTTGCAATTGGCCAACTGCCACTTGAGCACAAGGACCTCGCGTACAACATAGAGGCGCTTGCGGCGCCAATATTTACTACAAATTATGACTTACTTCTCGAGCGCGCTTTGGGGCGTAGCTCTTCATCCTGGCGACACCCGGATGTCATGAGAAACATAGCGACACACTCCAACCCCGCCATCGGACACTTGCATGGGTTGCACGAAGACTCTGGATCTGTAATATTTACAAACGCAGATTATTCCAAGGTGATAAGTGACCCCGCCGCCCAGGCTTTACAAAATGCAGCCTTCACAATGAAGACATTCCTTTTCATCGGTTTTGGTAGCGGAACGGACGATCCAAACTTTAAGTTGATGATTGACAATTTTGGCGCCATGTTTTCTGGAACTACCGCCGCCCACTTCCGCCTCTGTCTGACTGGGGATGCCCAGCCTGGTAGTAGTCTAGCAAGCGTCGTCGACGTCCCGTATGGACATAAGCACGAGGATTTACCAGCGTTTCTTGAATCTCTAAAACCAGACACATCGGTTCGTGCACTGGTGGATAAGCGCACTCGATCCTTTGACGACCTATTAGTGCGCGCACGAGACAATTCGACATTATGGCGCGAAGCAGATGCAGTCGAGGGTAAGACGTTTGCAGAGCTAGTCGTCCCACCTATATTTCTGCCTGAGCCCCATGATCAGTATGCAACAGAATCTGTTCTCGATGGTGAAAGCAAAAAAGCGAGCCCACTCGATCCTAATAAGATTTTCACGTCGAGCGGAATTGTCCTCATTGCAGGAGAGGAAAACGCCGGGGTCTCCACAGCTGTACTTTGGGCACTGAATCTTTATTTGCAGACAGACAAGAAAGTACATACACATTATATTGACGATCCGCTAATCAACGGGCCGGCTCCCGTTACGAAGAAGTTGCAGCGCCTCTACAGAACTTGGGGCGTAGATCCCATCCCGGACGCCATGCTTGCGGACGCAGCAATCGGAATCGATAACCTTAGATACGAAACGTCGGATAAATTTGAACGAGCAATCGCCGACATCGCCGCTCTCGGCGTAAGGACCACCTTTATCGGCGTTCGCCAGCAAGACGCTATTGACGTAGCAAACGCGTTGTCGAAGGCGGGCGCACCGAGCGTGTCCATTGCCTACTTAGGGCGCTTCAGTGACATGGAAGCACAAGAGCTGGCGCGCCGCGTTTCTCCCGGCAGCGAGAGCCGACTAGTAACCGCAGTAATGGTGGTGATCCGCGCGAAGCGGCTACCTCGCAATCCATTCACAATCACTTTGCTCATTGAATTGATACGAAACGGCAGCAATCTCAAAGACCAAGAATCAGAAATCGCTGTTCTCGACAAGTACATGGACCTGCTGCTTATCGGCGATCACATCCGATCTGACGCGCGGGATGAGCTTACGCTTCGCAACAAGCGTGTAGTGCTCGTCGCAATCGCGCGCAAATTTGTTGAGGCCAAGGAAGACAAAGCGGAACAGTCAGAAGTGTTGACCTGGATTCAAGCGCTGTTCACGGAATTGGGGTGGCCTTACAATGCCCTCGGGTGCGTAAATGACCTTATTCGACGCCGAGTTCTCAGCGCTGGCCCCGCAAATACAATTGGCTTTCAGCGTTCCGCGTATCTGGAATTGATGGCCGGCATCGCAGCTCAAGAAGACATAGGCTTTAGAAATATCGTGTTCTCCGCTCCGTTAGAACTCGCGTCTATCGTTCGTACCTATGCAGCCATGAGTAGAAATGATTCAGACCTACTCGAGTTGATGGAAAAAGAGCTGTCGCGGGTCGAGTTCACGCCTCCGTCCGGCACCGTTTTCGGGCGAGTGCGTCAGAGCAAAGCGCCTTCCACGCTCTTCAGCGACTCGGGCGAAAGCAGCGAAGATGGTGAGGCGGACCCCCCTGAAGCTGGACCGAATATAGACATAGAAGCGTACTATGACAATCGCAGCGATAGAGATGCTCCTGCCTTTCTGACCGCACGGATCGAAGATCTTCCGCCGGGACGAGTAGCTATGCTCCTGGCCGACTTGGCATCACGGGTACTCCGAGATACTGACGAGATCCGTGACCAGGAACTAAAGGCGCGAGTGCTGCAAAAGGTACTCACTTCCTGGGTTCGCTTTACTGACCTTTACGAAAACGATCTAAAGATGCATCCGGATCTCGATGCTTCGATCCGTTCTTTATTTCAAGAGCCAGAAAAGGAGGAAATGAGTGATTCTGAGGTGGCGTCACTAAGGGCTATGGTTCTGCGGATTGCGCCAAGTTACTTGACGCTGAGTGGAATTTCTTATTGCCTGGCCGGGCCAAGCCTTATCCCTCTCCTTGACAAGCTTGACATTGATAGCATTCCGGACGGAGAACACGCTGGCGTTGTGCGCATACTTGCGCTGTATGTATCCGGAAGCACATCCTGGGTACATGCCCTCGCGAAGCTTTCTACAGAGGCGTCCAAATCATGGATCTCTGCCGTTTTCTTGTCATCCCTGGCTAGGTATGCTTATATCTCGGACCGGAAATTAAATGACTCTGATCGTATCGCGATTCGAGACTTTTTACGGCACACCATTGGTTTGCGCTATGAATTCAGTGGATTGAGCGCCAAGAACAAGGCCATGAACGCATTTGAGGACGAGCTTCGAAAGGCGCAGCTCAAGGAGTCGAGGCGCCCGACTCGATCGATCAGCGTTTTGGGCTGAATTTCTGCGCGTGCGGCGCCGCGCCGCGCTCGAGCATCGCGACGAGCTTCGCGAGGCGGTTCGCGCGGACGGCGGCGTTCGGCGCGGTCGCGACCCGGTGGATCACGGCGTAGCGGTTGACCTTGCTGAGCGTCGCGAAGGTCGCCGCGGCGGCGGGCGACGCGGCGAGCGCGGCCAGCAGGTCCTCGGGCTCGGCGGCGGACGCCTGGCCCGCGTACGCGCGCTCCCACCGGCCGTCGGCCTGCGCGCGCTCCACCTCGCGGAGCCCGGCCGGCCGCATCCGCCCCTCGGCCGTGAGCGTCGCGACGAGGCCGATGTTGCGCTCCGACCACAGCGACGCCTTGCGCCTGGGGGTGAAGCGGCGCCGGAAGATCCGCTCGTCGATGCTCGCGGTCTGCCCGTCGATCCACCCGCTGCACAGCGCCTCGTCGAGGGCCTCCGCGTAGGTGAGGGAGGTCGGATCCGTCGTGCCCTTCTTCGCGAGCACCAGCCACACGCCGTCGGACGACTCCTCGTGCGCGTCGAGCCAGGCGCGCCAGGCGGCGCGGTCGGGGACGGTGAGGAGCTCGTGCGCGGCGGCGGGCATGGATCCGATGCTACGGACGCCCCCGTCGGCTACCTCGTGGGCATCTCCATCATGCCGCCCGCGGTCATCTCCATGCCGCCGGCGCCTGCCGTTGCCGTGTCCGCGGAGCCGCCAGCTGTCATGGTCATGGCGCCGGGTGCCGTCATCGTCAGCCCCATCGCCGTGCCGCCCTGGCCCGTCATCGAGCCGAGGGCGCCCTGGGCGGTCGGCGCAGCCTCGGCGCCCTGGGCCGGGCGCGAGGCGCAGGGCACTGTGACGTCGATCGAGGCGGTGTGCGCGGTCTCGTCCATCGCGGCCACGGAGACGGACATGCCGTCCGCGAGCGCCACCTTCTCGCCGGGTCGCACGAGCTCGTCGCTCACGCTCGTGTCACCGGGGCGGATGAGGATGGTCCCGGAGTCCGGCACGGTCGGATCGGTGCGCAGGATCTGCACGCCCGAGGGCCGCGCGACCTTGAAGCCGGAGATCCACAGCGGGTCGTACTCCGACTGGTCGACCACGTCGGCGTACTGCACGTAGTAGGTGACGGACGGGCGCGCCGGATCCGTCCACGAGATGACGCGCGTCGCGTCGAAGCCCGCGCTCATGGTCTGGATGGGGATGCGCCGCGTGGCACCGCACGCGGGCACGGCTCGGCGCGCGAGCAGACCGAGCCGGTCGAGCGAGGGCGCGGACGCCGGGTAGTAGGAGTACGACGAGCCCATCAGGTCCGTGGTGTTCCCGTACTCGTCGCGCGTGCAGGAGGAGGGCAGCCCGTTCGACGCGTCGAAGTCCCAGCCGGTCGTGCACCGCACGCCCGAGGCGTGGTGCAGCGACATGTTGTGCCCGAGCTCGTGGGTGAGGGCCGCGGGCGTGCTGTCCGTGACGTACGCCGTCCCGCCGGCGTCGATGTCGTCCCCCTGGTCGCCGGAGGAGAAGTCCCCGCACTGCATCCCGCCGGGGACGAACGCGACGAGGTCCTTGTCGGGACCCGGCGTCCAGCCGGACTGCGCGAGCGCGAAGGTGACGACCGCGTCGGGGTCGTCGCAGCGGATGCTCGGATCGTCCGGCTGGATCCAGTCGGTCACCGAGGCCGCGTCGAACCGCACGAAGCTGCCCGACTCGTGCTCCCAGTACGCCGACGCATCGTCGATGGTGGCGATCGCGTCGTCCCGGGTGAAGTCGCGCGTGGTGCCGGCGGGGGCGATGAGCACCGCCGTGATCTCGTGCACGGCCTTCGCCCCGGCGGGCGCCGAGCGAACCACCGTGTACGGAGCCGAGGCCGCGAGCGCCGAGTCGGACGGGACGGCCGACGTGACGGCGCCCATGAGCAGGAGCCCGGGCAGGACGAGCAGGATCAACGGTCTCCGCATGGCGATGCCTCACTCCCGCGAGCGGGGATCACGCCGCAGGTGGCCCGCAACGTGCGCGAAGGTAGCGGGCCGGGGCGCTCACCCGCGGGCGCAGCGCACATGCGATCCGCGGTCCGACCGCCGGAACGCCGCGACCGCCGCGACCGCTAGAGCGTCACCACGAGCTTCCGCGCCGAGACGCCCTCGCGCAGCCGGTCCATCGCCGGCTGGATCGCCTCGAGGCCGGTGCCCGTGACCTCCGCCTGCGGCATCGCGACGTAGCGGCCCTCGGCGAGCGCTTCGGGCAGGAAGCGCCCCCAGAGCATCGGGCCGACCTCGTCGTGCATGAGCGCGCTGCCCCAGATGAAGGTCGCGCGGATCCCGCGGGCGCGTGCCCGCAGCATCAGGGCCGGGGTGGCGGTGCCCATGCGGAGGCCGAGGCGCACGAGCGGCAGGCCGATGCGGCCGCCGCGCGGGAGGGTCTCGAACGAGACGGGCGGGCTCGCCATGCTGACGCGCGTCGCGCCCGTGGCGGCGGCGATCCGCACGGCCGGGTCGCCGGATCCGGTGCCGATCGCGAGCACGCCCGCCACGCGTCGCCCGGCCAGGTGCTGCACGATGTCCTGCACGGCCGTCGGGCTCCGGTAGTCGAAGGCGCGGCTCGCGCCGAGCGAGCGCACGAGCTCGTGGTTGCGCGGCGACGCGGTGGTCACGACGTCGTAGCCGGCGGCGACGGCGAGCTGGATCGCGTTCATGCCGACGCTCGTGGATCCGCCCCACACGACCACGGTCTCGCCCGTCGGCGGCGTGGTCGCGCCCGGCATGCGCAGGCCGAGCTGGCCGGCGCCGAAGAGGCCCGACGCGGCGGTGGAGACGCCGAGCGGGAGGACGGCGGCGTCCTCGAAGCGGAGGGCGTCGGGGATCGGGGCGGCGAGGTCGGTGCGCACGATCGCGCGGGTCTGGAACCCGCCCTCCGGCGCGTGCCGGCGCCCCTTCTCCATGCCGACCGCGTAGGCGACGACCCGGTCGCCGACGGCGAAGCGCGTGACGCCGGCGCCGACCTCCTCGACGACGCCCGCGACGTCCTCGCCGAGCACCGCGGGGTGCGGCAGCCAGCGGTACATGAGGTCGCCCATGTGCTGCTTCATGGTGTCGAGCGGGTTGATCGCGACGGCGCGCACGCGGATCGCGACCTCGCCGGCCCCGGGTGCGGTGCGGGGCGCCGGGCCGACGGTGAGGTCGGCGGCGGACGAGGCGAGCCAGGCGGCGGACTCGACGGATTCGGTGGGCACGGCGGATCTCCGATCTCGGGGTCGCGCTGCCTGATGACATCGCGTGTCATCACCATACACACCGATGGCACGCCGTGTCATCACTAGGATCGACGCATGAGCAGATGGCAGCCGGACACGCGTGAGCGCCTGGCCGCCGCCGCCCTCGAGCTGTTCCGCGAGCAGGGGTTCGCGGAGACGACCGTGCCCGAGATCACCGCCCGCGCCGGCCTCACGACCCGCACCTTCTTCCGCCACTTCGCCGACAAGCGCGAGGTGCTGTTCGCCGAGGAGGACGAGCTGCCGGCGCTCGTCACGCGCATCATCCGCGAGGCGGCGCCCGACCGCTCGCCGCTCCAGGTCGTCGAGGACGGCTTCCCGGAGGTCGTCGCGTCGCAGTTCGCGGAGGGGCGCGCGACGCTGCTCGCCCGCAAGCGCATCATCGTCGCCGACGCCGGCCTGCAGGAGCGCGAGATGCGCAAGGTCGCGGCGATGCAGGAGGCGGTGCGCGCGGGGTTCGTCGAGCGCGGGGTGGATCCGCTCACCGCCGTGCTCGTCGCCCACGCCACCGCGACGGTCTTCGGGGTGTCCATCGGGCGGTGGCTGTCGGATGACGGCGGGCGCGCCGACCTCGCCGACGTGCTGCGCGACACCCTCGGCGCGTTCCGTCGGGTGATGGCGGCGGGCGCCTGATGCGGGTCACGTACGACGCGAGCGTGGATGCCGCGTACATCGCGTTCGCGGGGCCGGTCGGCGACGGCGAGGCGGCGACGCAGATCCCCGCGATCACGACGCCCGGCGACCGCGGCGAGGTCGCCCTCGACTTCGACGCCGACGGCCGCCTCCTCGGCATCGAGGTGCTGCACGCGAGCGCGGTGCTGCCAGCGGCGGTGCTCGCGGAGGCGGAGCGGATCGGCTAGCTGCCGCGGAGCACCTTCTGCATCGGGCGGCCGCGGGCGATCTCGTCGATGAGCTTGTCGAGGATGCGGACCTTCTTCATCAGCGGGTCCTCGATCTCCTCGATGCGGACGCCGCAGATCACCCCGCGCACCTGGTCGGCGAGCGGGTTCAGGCGCGCCGCCGCGAAGAAGTCCTGGAACGTCGTCTCCGCGTCGAGGTGGCGCTGGAGCCCGGCCTGGTCGAAGCCGGTGAGCCAGGTGATCACCTCGTCGACCTCCGCGCGCGTGCGGCCCTTCCGCTCGACCTTCTTCACGTAGAGCACGTGGACCGACGCGAACGACGTCGTGTAGATGCGGTGCATGTCGGGAGCGTAGGCCGATGCGGAGGCGGGGTCGAGGGTGGGAATAGCCGGGCGCCCCGGCGCCGTTCACTTGCATGCAGACGCATCCACCCGGATCCGTCGCCGTCGAGCACCGAGGAGCGCCCCATGGCCACGAAGATCGGCTTCCTGTCGTTCAACCACTGGCAGGACGTGCGCGGATCCCGCGTACGCACGGCCCAGGACTCGCTGCTCCAGTCGATCGACCTCGCGGTCGCGGCCGAGGAGATCGGCATCGACGGCGCGTACTTCCGCGTGCACCACTTCGCGCCGCAGCAGGCGGCGCCGTTCCCGCTGCTGGCCGCCATCGCGAGCCGCACCAGCCGGATCGAGATCGGCACCGGCGTCGTCGACATGCGCTACGAGAACCCCCTCTACATGGCGGAGGAGGCGGCCATGACCGACCTCATCTCCAACCGCCGGGTGCAGCTCGGCATCAGCCGCGGATCGCCCGAGCAGGTCGAGGCCGGCTACGAGTCCTTCGGCTACGTGCCCCAGGACGGCGAGACCGACGCCGACATGGCCCGCCGCCACACGGGCCTCTTCCTCCGCGCGCTCGAGGGCGAGGAGCTCGCGACCGCGGCCCCGCAGCGCGGCATGATCGCCGGCGGCGTCGCGCTCACCCCGCAGTCGCCGGGCCTCCGCCAGCGGATCTGGTGGGGCGCCGGCACGCGCGCCACCGGCCAGTGGGCGGCCGAGCAGGGCATGAACCTCATGTCGTCGACGCTCCTCTCCGAGGACACCGGCGTGCCGCTCGACGTGCTCCAGGCCGAGCAGATCCAGCTGTTCCGCGACGGCTGGGCCGCCGCCGGGCACGCGTGGGAGCCGCGGGTGAGCGTGAGCCGCAGCATCATCCCGATCATCGACGACGAGTCGGAGGCGTACTTCGGCGTCCGCGCGCAGATCGAGGGCCGCGACCAGGTGGGTGAGGTCGGCGGCGAGAAGTGGCGCTTCGGCCGCTCCTACATCGGCACCCCCGAGCGCCTCATCGAGGAGCTCGGCGCCGACCAGGCGATCGCCGCGGCCGACACCCTCCTCGTCACCATCCCCAACCAGCTCGGCGTGGACTTCAACCTGCACTCGCTCGCGGCGATCAAGGAGATCGGGGAGGCGTTGGGGTGGGACCGGGCGGATGTGGCGGTGGGGGCGTCCACCTGATCCGCTGACGGCCGCCCGTCCGCGCGCTCAGTCGCCGGTCGGCCGCTTGCGCTGCTGCTTCGTGGCGGACCGCTGCGTCTTGGCCGCGAGGCGTCTCTTCTGGGAGCCCCTCGTGGGTCGCGTCGGGCGTCGTGGTGCGGCATCGGGCGCGAGGGCGTCGGCGACGAGCTGACGCAGCCCGTCGATCGCGGCGACCCTGTTGCGCAGCTGCGACCGCTGCTCGGAGACCGTCACCGTGATGGCCCCGGCGACGAGGCGTCGGCCGAGCCGGTCGAGGATCCGCTCCCGCTGCCGGTCGCTGAGCACGAGCGATCCGGCGACGTCCCACGTGAGCTGCACCCGGCTGTCCGAGGTGTTGACGTGCTGCCCGCCCGGCCCGGACGAGCGGGAGAACCGCCACTGCAGCTCGGCGGCGGGGATGGTCAGCGCGGTGCCGACCTCGAGATCCATGCGGCAAGGGTCCCACGGGTCGACCCGAGCGCGTGCGGGCTAGCGGTTCCGACGGAGGTTGCTGCGGCGGATGACGACCCGGCCGATCAGCGCGAGCACCAGCATCACGACCACCATGACGACGATCCGCATGACGAAGTCGAGCTCGACGAACGCGAGCGCGGACGCGGACATGAAGGCGGTCACCGCGACCAGCCCGAGCGCCTGACGAGCGGAGAGCTCCCCCGTCAGCCGCCTTTTCGCCGCTGAGTCGTGCTCGAAGCTGCGCCTGTCGTCCATGCATCCACCGTCCCACACGCGATATGGCTCAGCCGTCCGCCGCCTCCCCCACTTCGGGCCGCCGCGCCGTCAGGTACAGCCGATGCGCCGTGATCACCAGCGCGAGCCACGCGCCGCCGAGGAAGAAGGCCGCGAGGACGTCCGTGAACCAGTGGTGGCCGAGGTAGACACGGGTGGCGCCGATCGTGACCGCGAAGACCACGGCCACCGTGATCGAGAGCACGCGGGTCGCGCGGCGGTGCTGGCGGAGGAGGAGCAGGTAGGCGAGGATCCCGGCGATCGCCACCGCGTTCAGCGTGTGCCCGCTCGGGAACGACGGCGACGTCTCGTACGGCGGCACCGCGTCGGCGAGGTCGGGGCGGGCGCGGTCGATGATGTCCTTGCCCGCGATGGTGAGCAGCAGGGATCCGCCGCCGGCCGCGAGCACGAGGATGATCGGCGTCCACGAGCGGCGACGCACCGCGAGGAACAGCATCGTCACCACCGCGATGATCGGCATGACCACGACCCCCGCGACGTCCGTGTACGCGGTCGCCGCGTCGTTCAGCCACGGCGTGCGGATGCCGATCATGAACGCGAGGAGCGGCTTGTCGAGGCCGGCGACCCCGTCGGCGTCGGTCACGTTGTCGTAGACCTGCGCGGCGATCGCGGCGAGGCCGAACGCGAGCACGAGACCCACCAGCAGCGTGATCACGAGGGCCGCGTACGGGCCGAGCGCCCGGACGATCCGCTGCACGAGCCGCACCAGCGCGCGGCCGACCGGGGTCGCCCAGCGGGTCAGGTCGCGGGCGCCGAGGTAGCGGTCGCGGCGCAGCTCACCGGCGACGCCCTGGTCGGCGGGGTCGAGGGGATCGAGGGGCCTGCGCCTCGGGGTCTCGCTCATGGGTCCTCCTGCTCGGCGGAGGGATCCGCTCCTCGACGCTACCGAGTGCCGGCCGGGGACGACCCGATGGCGTGCGCCCCCGATGTCCGCTCCCCGCACGCGCGCACCGACGCGCGCCGCCCGGTGCTTCCCTGGAGAGGACGCCGCACGCGGGACCCGCCCGCGTCGCACCACGCCGCGTCCGCCGACGAAGGAGTCCGCATGCCCGACATCACGAAGGTCACCGTCCTCGGCGCGGGGGTGCTCGGCGCCCAGATCGCGTTCCAGGCCGCGAACCACGGCAAGGCCGTGACGAGCTACGACGTGGACGACGCCGCGCTCGAGGCCGCGCGCGGGCGGCTCGACGCGATCGTCGCGCAGTTCGTGTCCGAGTCCGGCGAGGAGACCCGGGAGTCCGCGACCGCGGCCGCCGCGGGGATCACGCTGACGAGCGACCTCGCCGCCTCCGTCGCCGACGCCGACCTCGTGATCGAGGCGGTCCCCGAGCGCCTCGACCTCAAGCAGGACGTCTACCGCCGCATCGCCGAGGCCGCGCCCGAGCGCACGGTCTTCGCCACCAACTCGTCGACGCTCCTGCCGAGCGCGATCGCCGACTCCACCGGCCGCCCCGACCGCTTCCTCGCCCTGCACTTCGCGAACCACGTGTGGCGGCAGAACACAGCCGAGGTCATGGGCACCGAGCGCACGTCGCCCGAGGTGTTCGACCGGGTGGTCGCGTTCGCGGAGGAGATCGGCATGGTCCCGATCCCGCTGAAGAAGGAGCAGCCCGGCTACGTGCTCAACTCGCTGCTCGTGCCGCTGCTCGATGCGGCCGCGGGCCTCCTGCTGACGGGCGTCGCGGATCCGCAGACCATCGACACCACCTGGCGCATCGCCACGGGCGCGCCCCTCGGCCCGTTCCAGATCTACGACGTCGTCGGCCTCCGCACCGCCTACGCGGTCTCGGCCGCGAGCGACGAACCGGGAGCGCAGGCGTGGGCGGCCCACCTCCAGAGCGAGTACCTCGACCAGGGCAAGCTCGGCGTGGAGTCGGGCGAGGGGTTCTACGCGTATCGGTGATGCCCGGGCCCGGTGAGGCGACCGGCGACGCAGGGGCGACGCCCGCGGGTCACCGCGGATCCGCCGCCCCGCTCGCCGCGAACGACCGCGCCGCGCGCGTGACCGCCTCCGACAGGGCGCGCATCGCCGGCGTCTCCACGCGGCGGGCGAGCGACGCGAGGTAGATGGTGCGGGCCGGGATCCGGTCGGCCGGGCGGAACGACACCGCCCGCACGTCCTCGCGGTGCGACGCGAGCGCGAGCCGCGGCGCCATCGCGATGCCGACGCCGGCCGCCACCATCGCCTGCACCTCCTGGTAGTCGTACGCCTCGTAGGCGACGTCCGGCCGGATGCCCGCGGCCGCGCAGCTGCGGTAGAGCACGTCGGCCGCCGGGTGCCCGCCGTTGCGCGTGATCCACGACTCCCGCCGCAGCGACTTGAGCGACACCCCGTCGCGGATGGGGCTGTCCGCCGCGACGAGCAGCATCGTCTCGTCCTCCACCAGCTTCCGCAGCGCGAGGTGCTTCTCGGCCTCCTCGGTCCACGCGTAGCTCCACAGCAGCGCGAGCTCGACCTCGCCGGAGCTGAGCTTGTCGATGAGCTCCGGCCGCAGCGCCGACTGCACGCGGATCTCGATGCCCGGCCACGCCGCGTGCGCGTCCTTGAGCGCATCCGCCAGCAGCGACGCGCTCACGGTGGGGAACGAGCCGAGCCGCACGGTGCCGTGCTCGAGCCCGCGGATCGCCTCGAGCTCCCCCTCGGCGGCCCGCAGCTCGCGACGCACCGTGCGCGCCTTCGCCGCGAGGACCTGCCCGGCCTCGGTCAACCGCATGCCGCGCGGGAGGCGGTCGAGCACGGGCTGGCCGATGAGCTGCTCGAGCTTCGCGATGCGCTGCGACGCCGCCGAGGTGGTCATCCGCGAGCGGGCCGCGCCGCCCGTCAGCGTGCCGGTGTCGACCACGTCGAGCAGCAGGTCGAGCGTGACGAGGTCGAAGGAGGCCATGCGCTGACTTTAGCGGAGCTGAACGGGGGCGTAGCAGATCGAGCTTCTCCTTGAACCGCCGCGTTCGTAGCGTGAGCACATCGACGACGACCAGGAGGCCTCGTGAGCATCCCCGCCACCCTCATGCGCGGAGGGACCAGCAAGTGCTGGCTCTTCGACCGCGACGCCGTCCCGGCCGACCGGGACGCGCTCGCCGAGCTCCTCATCGAGCTGTTCGGCGCCGACGACCCGCGCCAGCTCGACGGCGTCGGCGGCGGCACGTCGGTCACGTCCAAGGCCGTGATCGTGGGCCGGAGCGACGAGCCGGGCATCGACGTCGACTACCTCTTCGCGCAGGTCGCGATCGGCGCGCATGTCGTGGAGTGGGGCAGCAACTGCGGCAACTGCGCCACGGCCGTCGCCCAGTGGTCGGTCGAGCGATTCGGGTTGGCCGACGCCGACGACGCGGCCACGACGGTCCGGATGCGGAACCTCAACACCTCTGCCGTCGTCGTCGCCCAGGTCGCGGGCGCACGGGACGCCGAGGTCTCGGTGCCGGGCGTCCGTGGATCCGGCACCGCCGTCGACCTCGCGTTCGTCGACCCGGCCGGATCCACGACCGGCGCCCTCTTCCCCACCGGCTCCGTGCGCGAGGAGCTCGTCGTCGACGGCACCGCCTACGAGGTCACGATGGCCGACGCGGGCGCGCCCGTCGTGCTGCTCGCCGCGGCCGACCTCGGGCTGCCGGCCGCCGCGACGGAGGTCGAGATCCTCGCGGCCGTGCCGCTGCTGCGTCGGATCCGCGCGCACGCCGCCGTCGCCATGGGCATCGCGCCGAGCGTCGCCGAGGCGGGCGACGCGGTGCCCAAGGTCGGCGTCGTCGGCCCGGCGGTCGACCACGTGACCACGCTCGGCGAGGAGGTGCGCGCGGCCGACCACGACGTCTCCGTGCGCATGCTCTCGATGAACGCGGCGCATCCCACCATCGGCCTCACGAGCGCCGTCGCCCTGGCCCTCGCCGCGCGCGAACCGGGCACCGTGCTCGAGCGGGTGGGCGTGGATCCGGCCACCGCGCCCCTCCGCCTCGGCACCCTCGGCGGCCCGCTCCGCGCCGGCGTCGAGGTCGACGCATCCGGCACGCGGGTCCTGCTCCAGCGGGCGGCCCGCCGCCTCGCCGACTCGGAGCTGCTCACGCACCACGAACCCATCCCGCTCGCCCCCACCCGCTGACGCGTCCCGCGTCCGCGATCACCAGGAGAAGACAGTGTCGTCTATCGAGATCATCCCCCTCATCGGCCTCGTCGTGATGTTCGTCATCGCGACCGTGTTCCCGATCAACATCGGCTTCCTCGGCTTCATCGGGGCCTTCCTCGTCGGCGCCATCGCGTTCGGCTACGACGACAAGGAGATCCTCGAGGTCTTCCCGTCGTCGATCGTGCTCACGATCATCGGCGTCACCTACTTCTTCGGCATGGCGAAGCAGAACGGCACCATCGACCTGATGGTGAGCGCCTGCATCCGGGCCGTGCGCGGGAAGCTCTACCTGATCCCGTGGGTCTTCTTCCTCGTGGCCGCGTTCCTCACGTCGCTCGGCACGTTCAGCCCGGCCGCGGTCGCACTCATCGCCCCCGCCGCCATGAGCTTCGCGGGGCGCACGCGCATGAGCCCGCTCGTGATGGGGATCATGACCATCAACGGGGCCCACGCCGGCGCCTTCTCGCCCATCTCCGTCTCGGGCGTGCTCGTGCGCGACATCGTCGAGGGCAACGGCCTGACGCTCGACCCGTGGCAGCTCTTCTTCTCCAGCTTCGGGATCAACACGCTGCTGTCGGTGCTGACGGTCGCCGCCTACGCCGTCACGAGCCGCGTGAAGACGCTCGAGTACACGGCGACCGGCAGCGTCATGACCATCGAGGACGACGCGGTCGACGCCGACCACGTGCCGCTCACCCGGGTGCGGATGCTGACGCTCGCGCTCATCGCCGCCATCCTCGTGATCGTGCTCGTCGGGCACCAGCCGATCAGCTTCGTGGCCATCGCCGCGGGCGTGCTCCTCTCCTTCACGGACCTGAAGAACACGAGCCGCACGATCGCCGGCATCAGCTGGCCGACCGTGCTGCTGGTGGGCGGCATGGTCACCTACATCGCGATGCTGGAGGAGCTCGGCACCATCGACGACCTCGCCGACATGGCGCTGCTCATCGGCGCCCCCGTGATCGTGGCGCTCGTGCTCTGCTACGTGATCGGGGTCTCCTCGGCCTTCGCCTCCTCCACCGCGCTGCTCGCGGCGATCATCCCGCTGTCCCTGCCGCTGCTGCAGCTCGGCGAGCTGCCCGTGGTGGGGGTCGTCGCGGCGCTCTCGATCGCGGCCACCGTGGTCGACGTCTCGCCCTTCTCCACGAACGGCGCGCTCGTGCTGGCGAACGCGCAGGGCATCGACCGGAACGTCTTCTACCGGCAGCTGCTGCTCAACGCGGGAGCCGTGGTCGCCGTCGCGCCGCTCATCTGCTGGGTGCTGCTGGTCGTCATCCCGAACGCCTTCGCCTGATCCGACCGCACGCATCCCCCGCCTGCGCGCGGGAGAGAGGGAGAGTGGAGCATGACCGCACCGATCCGCATCGCCGTCCTCGACGACCACCAGGGCGTCTCCGCTCGTCTCGCCGACTGGGGATCGATCCCCGGGGTCGAGGCGACGGCGTTCCGGGAGCACCTCGGATCCCCCGAGGAGGTGGTCGCGGCGCTGCGGCCCTTCGACGTGGTCGTGGCCATGCGCGAGCGCACCCGCTTCGACGAGGCCGTGCTCTCGGCCCTGCCGGCGCTCCGCCTCCTCGTGACCACGGGACGCGCGAACGCCGCCATCGACCTGCCGGCGGCGGCCCGCGCCGGGATCCTCGTGTCGGGCGGCGCGACCGGCGGCACCTCGGGCGCCGCCGAGCTCACCTGGGCGCTGATCCTCGCCGCCCTCCGGCACGTCCCCGAGGAGGACCGCCGCGTGCGCGACGGCCTCTGGCAGGGCACGATCGGCGGCGACCTCCAGGGGCGTCGGCTCGGCATCGTGGGGCTCGGCGCGATCGGCGCGCGCGTCGCCCGGGTCGCGCTCGCGTTCGACATGGAGGTGGCGGCGTGGAGCCGGCACCTGGATCCGGAGCGAGCGCGCGCCCTCGGCGTGATCCCGGTCGGCAAGGACGAGCTGGTCGCCACCGCCGACGTGCTCAGCGTGCACGCCAAGCTCGACGCGTCGTCCGTCGGCCTCATCGGCGCGCGCGACATCGCCGCGATGAAGCCCACGGCGATCCTCGTCAACACCGCCCGCGGCCCGCTCGTCGACGAGGCCGCGCTGCTCGCCGCCCTGCACGCGGGCCGGATCGGCGGGGCCGGGCTCGACGTCTTCGACCGCGAGCCGCTGCCCGCCGACTCGCCGTGGCGACAGGCGCCGCGCACGGTGCTCACGCCGCACCTGGGCTACGTCACGGACGACACCTACCGCCGCTTCTTCGCCGAGGCGCACGAGTGCGTGGCCGCGTGGGTCGCGGGCGCGCCGATCCGGCTGCTCGGCTGATCAGCCCCGGCGGGCCTTCCCGGTCGCCCCGCCGGATCCGAGCACGAACCGCACCAGCCGCGTCACGCTCTCGGAGTGGTCGGCCTTCCGACCGAGCACGCGCAGCACGATGACGCCGAGGATCGCCTGGCCGAGCTCCTCCACGGGGGCGTCGGCCGGGAGCTGGCCCGCGCGGATCCCCGAGGCCAGCCGCTCGGACAGGTCGCGGTCGACGCCGAGGCTCGCGCTCAGGCTGTCGCCGACGGCCTCGTCCTCGGCGGCCGCCGCCACGAGCGAGCGGACGAGCGGGCCGCCGGTGGGCGCGTCCAGCACGGCGAGCACGCCGGTGAGCCAGCGCTCGATGTCGGCGAGCAGGTCGCCCGTGTCGGGCACGGCGAACTCCACCGGGATCAGCCGGCCCTCGGTCATGCACTCGGCGATGAGCGCGCCGCGCGACGGCCACCACCGGTAGATCGTCTGCTTGCCGACGCCGGCCTCCTTGGCGACGCCCTCGATCGTGAGGTGGTCGTAGCCGACGGCGTGGATGAGGCGCACGGTCGCGCCGAGGATCGCCTCGCGGGCCGCCTCGCTGCGGACCCGTCCGGTTCGGTGCTCGTTCACCTGCACAGGCTAGCTCCAGAGACTAGACGAGACGTAGCGTATCGTCGAAGCGTCTGAAGGAGATGACATGGCGTCAGTGCTGTACCGGCTCGGTTCGATGGCCGCGCGTCGCGCGTGGCTCGTGATCGTCTCGTGGGTGGTGATCCTCGGGATCGGCGTGGGCTCGTTCCTCGCGTTCGCCGGCACCCTCGGCAACAGCTTCGACATCCCGGGCACCGCGTCCGGCGCCGTCACCGACGAGCTCGCGCAGACGCTGCCCGACACCGCGGGCGGCACCGGCACGGTCGTCTACCGCACCACCGACGGCTCCGCCTTCACCGACGAGCAGAAGGCCGACATCTCCGCCCTCGCGACGAGCGCGGGCGACCTCCCGGGCGTCGCGCGCGTGGTGGATCCGTTCGCCGTCACCCAGCAGCGCGCCGATCAGGCCGCGCAGCTCTCCAGCGGCGACGAGCAGATCACCGCGGGCCGCACGCAGCTCGACCAGGCGCAGCAGCAGCTCGACGCCGGGAAGGCGCAGCTCGACGCGGGCCAGCAGCAGCTCACCGCCGCGCGCCAGCAGGCCGAGGCCGCGGGGGCGCCCGCCGCGCAGATCGCCGCGCTCGACGCCCAGCAGGCCCAGCTCGACCAGCAGACGCAGGCCCTCCAGCAGCAGCAGGCCACCGTCGACTCCTCGCGCACGCAGCTCGAGTCGGGCGCCGAGCAGGCCGAGCTCGGCCGCACGCTCCTCGGCCTCACGGACGGCATCGGCGTCGTCTCGGACGACGGCTCGACCGCCATCGTCAACGTGTCCTTCACGGATCCGCGCCTCGAGCTCTCCGAGGAGACCAAGCAGGACGCCATCGCGCACTTCGAGGACGCGCCCGTCGCCGGCACGAGCGTCGACTTCGCGACCGACCTCGCGCAGGGCGTGCCAGAGATCTTCGGCATCGGCGAGGTCGTCGGCCTCGTCTTCGCCGCCATCGTGCTCATCGTGATGCTCGGCACCCTCATCGCCGCCGCGCTCCCCATCGTCACCGCGGTGGTGGGCGTGGGCGTCGGCGTCACGGCGTCGCTCGCCTTCTCCGGCGTGGTCGACATGGCGTCGGTGACCCCGGTGCTGGGCGTGATGCTCGGCCTCGCGGTCGGCATCGACTACTCCCTCTTCATCGTCAACCGGCACCGGAAGCAGCTCCTCGGCGGCACGGGCGTGCGCGAGTCGATCGGGCTCGCCACCGGCACGTCGGGCACGGCGGTCGTGTTCGCGGGATCCACCGTGATCGTCGCGCTCCTCGCCCTCAACATCACGGGCGTGCCGTTCCTCGCGCTGATGGGCACGGTCGGCGCGGTCTGCGTGCTCGTCGCCGTGCTGGTCGCGATCACGTTGACGCCCGCGGTCCTCGGCCTCGCCGGCATGCGCGTGCTCCGGAAGCGCGACCGCGCGCGCGTCGCCGCCGGCCACGAGCGCCACCCGCACGGGGCGCCGACGGCGCTCAAGCCGATGTCGAACGCGCGCGCCGTGCTCACGGTGGTCGGCACGGTCGTCGCCCTGCTCGTGGTCGCGATCCCGAGCTTGTCGATGCGCCTCGGCCTGCCGGACGGATCCAGCGAGCCGGCCGGATCCACCAGCCAGCAGGCGTTCTCCACGGTCGCCGCCGAGTTCGGCGAGGGCGCCAACGGCCCGCTGCTCGTGGTCGCCGACGTGCCTTCCGGCGTCTCCGAGGGCGACCTCCTCGCCACGCAGGTCGAGGTCGCGCAGGCGCTGCACGACCTCGACGACGTGGTCGCCGTCGCCCCCGTCGCCAACACGGACGACGGCACCGTGCTCGCGTTCCAGGTGCTCCCGACCGAGGGCCCGAACAGCGCGTCGACCGAGCAGCTGGTGCAGGACATCCGCGCCATGCCCGAGCTCGATGGCGGCATCTCGCTCGGCGTCGCCGGGCAGGCCGCCACGAACATCGACATCTCCGAGGCGCTGGCCGCGGTGCTGCCGCTCTACCTGCTCGTGGTCGTGGGGCTGTCGCTGCTGATCCTCATCGTGGTGTTCCGCTCGATCCTCCTGCCGCTCATCGCGACGGGCGGGTTCGTGCTGTCGCTGTTCGCGACCTACGGGCTCATCGTCGCGGTGTTCCAGTTCGGCTGGGGCGCGAGCCTCATCGGGCTGGAGAGCTCGGGGCCGATCCTGAGCTTCCTGCCGGTGATCCTCGTCGGGATCCTGTTCGGCCTCGCCATGGACTACCAGCTGTTCCTCGCCAGCGGCATGCGGGAGGCGTACGTGCACGGCGCCGAGGCGCGGCTCGCGGTGGTGCAGGGCTTCCGGGCCGGGCGCGCGGTCGTCACGGCGGCGGCGCTGATCATGGTGTCGGTGTTCGGCGGGTTCGTCTTCTCGGAGTCGACCATCATCCGGTCCATCGGCTTCGGCCTCGCGTTCGGCGTGCTCCTCGACGCGTTCGTGGTGCGGATGCTGCTGATGCCCGCGCTCATGCACCTGCTCGGCCGCTCGGCCTGGTGGCTGCCGCGCTGGCTCGACCGGATCCTGCCGGACGTCGACATCGAGGGCGCCGCGCTGGAGCGGACGCACCCGCACGAGTCCGCGACGACCGGGGTCCCCGCGACCGAGCTCCCCGGCGGGCTGCCGGCCGACGGCGGGCACGGCGCGCACGCGGCGCCGCCCACGCCGTCGACCGTCCGCGCCGAGACGGAGGCCGCGCCGCACGAGCGGTAGCCGCCGGACCGGCGGGCGCCGCGCGAGCGGTAGCCGCGGACGGTAGCCGCCGCGGGTGGCCGCGGCGGGCGGCGCGTCCCGGCGAGCGGGGCGGCCGCGGCAGGCGCGGCCGCCCGGCGATCCTCGCGGGACGGTCCCACCCGGCTGCGGGAGAGTGGATGCGAGCACGTCCGCCCGGCCCGCCGCGACAGAAGGACCCGCCCATGACCGACGCCCCCGCCCCCGCGATCGCCGCCCCGCGGATCCCGAAGCCCGAGCACCCGCGCCCGCAGTCCACGCGGCCCGACTGGCTCAACCTCAACGGCACGTGGGACTTCGAGCGCGACCGCGGCGACTCCGGCCTCGAGCGCGGCCTGCTCGAGCGGGAGCTGGCCGAGGAGATCCTGGTGCCGTTCGCGCCGGAGTCGATCGCCTCGGGCATCGGCGACGTCGACTTCCTCACGGCCGTCTGGTACCGCCGCCGCGTGCGGATCCCCGCCGGCTGGAGCGGCCGCCGGGTCCTCCTCCACTTCGGCGCGGTCGACCACGACGCCACCGTGTGGGTCGGCGGCGAGGAGGTCGCGCGGCACCGCGGCGGCTTCACGTCGTTCACGGCCGACCTCGGCGTGCGGGCCGACGAGGAGGAGCTCGTGATCACGGTCCGCGCCCGCGACACCCGCGATGAGCCGCAGGCCCGCGGCAAGCAGGCCACCTGGTACGCGAACACCGAGTGCTTCTACACGCGCACGACCGGGATCTGGCAGACGGTGTGGCTGGAGCCGGTGCCCGAGGCCCACATCCGCCAGGCGCACATCGAGCCGCAGCTCGGCGACGCGTCCTTCACCGTCACGCCCGAGCTGTCGCACCGCACGGCGGGCCTCCGGTTCGAGGCCGTGCTCCGGGATGCGGCCGGCGAGATCACGCGCGCGTCCGTGCCCGCCGGCCTCGGCGCCCGGGTCGTGCTGCGGATCCCCGCCGACCGAGTGCGGCCGTGGTCGCCGGAGGATCCGCACCTCTACGACATCGCGCTGCGCCTGGTCGACGGCACGGGCGACGACGCGCGGGTCGTCGACGAGGTCGCGTCCTACGGCGGCCTCCGCTCGATCGCGATCGACGGCCAGGACCTCCTCCTCAACGGCCGCCGCGTCTTCCAGCGCCTCGTGCTCGACCAGGGCTACTGGCCCGACACGCTGATGACCTCACCGGACGACGCCGCGCTCGTCCGCGACATCGAGCTGTCCATGGCCGCGGGCTTCACCGGAGCCCGCCTGCACCAGAAGGTCTTCGAGGAGCGCTTCCTCTTCCACGCCGACCGGCTCGGCTACCTCGTCTGGGGCGAGTTCGGCGACTGGGGCGCGGGCGGCGGCCTCGGCAAGGACGCGCAGCAGCCGACGGCCTCGTTCATCACCCAGTGGATCGAGGCGGTCGAGCGCGACCGCTCCCACCCGTCGATCGTCGGCTGGTGCCCGCTGAACGAGACGTACCAGCCGCTGCACGACCGCATCACGCAGCTCGACGACGTCACGGCCGGCATGTACCGGGCGACCAAGGCGGCGGATCCGTCGCGCCCCGTCCTCGACGCCTCCGGCTACTCCCACCGCGTGCCCGGCGCCGACGTCTACGACTCCCACTCCTACGAGCAGGACCCGGACGCCTTCCGCCGCGAGCAGGCCGGCCTCGCCGACGGCCGCCCCTTCGTCAACGACCTCGACGGCCGCGCGATGTCGGTGCCGTACGCGGGCCAGCCGTTCTTCGTCTCGGAGTACGGCGGCATCTGGTGGAACCCGGCCGAGGCGGAGGCCGCAGCCGACGACGCCGACCCCGAGCGCGCCGTCTCCTGGGGCTACGGCGAGCGCGTCCGCACGGTGGAGGAGTGGCACGCCCGGTTCCGCGGCCTCACCGAGGTGCTGCTGGAGGATCCGCGCATGTTCGGCTACTGCTACACGCAGCTCACCGACACGTTCCAGGAGCAGAACGGCATCTACGACGCCCACCGCCGGCCCAAGTTCGACATCGCGCGGATCCGGGCGGTGCAGGAGCGGCGGGCGGCGTACGAGGAGCGGGACGACGCCTGACCCGCGGACGCGGCGCCGCGCGGCGCCCCCGCGCGACGAGAGCCCGCCCCCGCGATCCGCATGGATCACGGGGGCGGGCTCTCGTTCCGGGACGAGGCCGCCTCACCTCCCGGCGAGCGACCCGCCGATCCCGCCGACGCTGAAGTACTTGTTCAGCAGGGCGAAGATCAGCACGGGCGGCAGCATCATGATGACCGCGACCGCCATCACCGAGCCCCAGTCGGCCGCGTTCTGCTGGAAGAACGTGTTGAGGCCGATGGGGAGGGTGTACTTCGTGAAGTCCTGCAGGAACAGGAGCGCGATCAGGTAGTCGTTCCAGGCCAGCAGGAACGAGAAGATCGCGGTCGAGAGGATGCCCGGCAGCGAGTTGCGGAGCACGACGCGCACGAAGCCGCCGAACACGCTCGCGCCGTCCATCCACGCCGCCTCCTCCAGGGTGATGGGGATGGAGTCGATGTACGCCGCCATCATCCAGATCGCGACCGACATGGTCGAGCCGATGTAGATGATCGCCACGCCCTGCAGGGTGTTGATGAGGCCCATCGCCGAGAACGTGATGAACAGCGGGATCGCCGCCGTCACCACCGGCAGCGCCTGCACCACGAACAGCACGAGCGAGTACCCGGAGACGAGCCGCGACCGCGAGCGGCTGAGCACGTAGCCGGCGGGCGCCGCGATGACGACCGAGACGACCACGGTCACGAGCGCGACGAGCAGGCTGTTGCCGAGCCAGATCATCACGTCGGTGCCGCCGAGCACGCGCTCGAAGTTCTCGAGCGTGAACCCGGTCGCCGTCGAGTTCTGCCCCGGCTGGGTGGAGAGGAACAGCACCGCGAGGATCGGCGTGATCACCACGAGCGTGATCACCGCGATGAGCAGGAAGCGCCACCACTGGCCCTTCTGCTCGCGCTGCTTCGCGGAGGTCCGCTTGACGTCGCCGACGGTCGCCGAGGTGGCGCCGCCGACCGCGAGTGCCTGGCTCATTCGATGTCCGCCTTCTTGATCTGCCGGTACAGCAGCGTGGACACGAGGACGAGCACGGCCGTCATCATGAACGCGACCGCCGTGGCCGGTCCGGTCTGCAGGTTCTGGAACGCCTGCTGGTACGCCAGCACGATCAGCGACGTCGTCGCGTTCACGGGACCGCCCTGCGTGAGCAGGAAGATCGTCGGGAAGTCGTTGACGCAGAAGATCGTCATCAGCACCCAGCTGATGTACGTGGTGCGGGAGATGATCGGGAGGGTCACGCCGCGGAACGCCTGCCAGGCGCTCGCGCCGTCCATCTTCGCCGCCTCGTAGACGTTGGTGTCCACCGACGCGAGCGCCGAGGACATCATCATCAGCATGAACGGGAAGCTGATCCAGACCTTGAACACGCAGACCACGACCTGCGCGAGGAGCGGATCGCCGAGGAAGTTCGCGTCGGGGAACCCGAGCGTCTCCAGGATGATCGGGACCGGGCTCTGCGGCGTCGCCACCAGCCAGTTCCACGAGGTCGACGAGACGACCACCGGGACGATCCACGGCAGCAGCAGGAGCACCTTAAAGAACCCGTTGGCCGGGATGCGGGTGCGCAGCAGCAGCGCGAGGGCCAGGCCCACGAGCCACGAGCCGAAGACGCCCGTGACCGTGAAGACGATCGTGAACACCGTCGCGTTGCGGAACGACTCCGACGCCAGCACGCTCGCGTAGTTCTCGAACCCGACGAACGGCGTCTCCCACGGCAGCGTCGACGGCGTCCCCTGCTGCAGCGACTGCAGGAAGGAGTAGACGACGGGGTAGACGTTGAGCAGGATCAGCAGGATCAGCGACGGAAGCGCGAACAGCGCCAGCGTCGCGCCGGCCCGTCCGAGCGGCGTCTTGCCGGAGCCCTTCCGCGGCGCGCTCGGCCGTCGGCCGGGGCCGGCGACGCCGACCCCGCGGCGCGCCAGCCCGACCTTGTCGACGACGCGGGTGTCGCGCGTGTCCCGCGTGTCGCGGGTGTCCAGCGCCATCAGGTCACCTCGTCCATGTCATGCCCTCCGGATGCGCGCGTGATCACGCGCCCGCGTCCAGTTCCTTCTGCAGCTTCTCGAGCGACTCGCGCGCCGTGACGGTGCCGCCGAGGACCGACTGCGCGAACGAGATCGTCGGCTGCGTGCCGTCGACCTTGGTCACGTTCTGGAAGACGGTGTTGGAGCCGGGCGCGCCCCACGTCTTCGAGATGGGCTGCCAGTCGGTGAGGATCTTCGTGGTGTTCGCGTCGTCCGCGTACGCCTCCTCCGCGATGGACTTCAGCGGCGGCAGGCCGATGCCGGTCTGCTTCGTCCAGAGCGACTTCATGTTCTGGTAGTAGTACGTGAGGAACGCCTCGCTGTTCTCCTGGCTCGGCGTCGACTTGTACATCATGATGTTGTTCGGGAAGTAGAGCGCGCCCTTCTCGCCGCCGGGGCCCACGAGCGGGTCGCCGACCACCATGTTGGCGGCGGTCTCCGCGCTCACGTTCGCCGGGGCTCCCGCGCCGTCCCAGAGCATGCCGAAGGTGCCGGCGTCCATCTGCTGGTACGCGTTGTCGGAGGTGTAGGTGGCGCTGCGGGGGTCCACGTAGCCGTTCTTCACCATGCCGAGCACCCACTCGACGGCCTCGATGTTCTTGTCGGTGACGACGTCCGGGTTCTGGTCGCCGTCGAACAGGCCGCCGCCGTTGTTGATCATGTGGGCCACGATCTGGTGGAAGCCGGTGAAGGCGCCGGCGCCCGAGCGGGTGCCGTAGCCGTAGACGCCGATCTTCTTGAGCCCGGCGCACGCGGCCTCGTAGGAGTCCCAGTCGGTGGGCGCCTCGACGCCGGCCTTCTCGAGGAGGTCCTTGCGGTACCAGTACATGCGCATGTCGAGGTTGTACGGGACGGCCGCGTAGCCGTTGGCCGTCTTGAGGGTGTCGACGAGGCCCGGGAGGAAGTCGTCGTAGATGCCGTTGCCCTTCCACGTCTCGATGAGGTCGTCGGCGTACGCGATCTTGCCCTGCGACTCGAAGAGGAACGCCGTCGTCCCGCCGCCCGAGCTCACCGCGGGGCCGTTGTTGGCGGCGACCGCGGTGGAGAAGGTCTGCGTGAAGTTGGCCCACTGGACCTGCTGGTAGCTCACGGCGCCCATGCCGCTCGCGGGCTTGTAGGCCGCCGAGATCACCTTGTCCTCGGCGAGGAACGCGGGCGCGCCCCAGGGCATGTTCCAGAACTTGAGGGGTGCGGCGGCGCCGCTGGCGCCTCCGCCGCCGCCGCTGCAGGCGGCGAGGAGGCCGACCGCTGCGGCGCCGACCCCCGCGCTGAGGAGGGATCGTCGGGTGAGGCCGTTGCCGAAGGCGCTCGAGGACTGCTGTGGCATTTCTGACTCCGTTGTCTCGTGGTGCTGTGTGTGGTGGGAGGGAAGGGGCTGGGTCTAGGGGCGCGCGTCGGCCGCGAGCGCGGGGGCGGCGGCGAGGAGGGCGCGGAGGTCGGCGACGTCGTCGGGCGCGCATCGGCCGTGGGCGGCGTCGCGGGCGATCCGCAGGGCCGTGCGGTGGCCCGACTCGAAGACGACGGGGAGGTCCTCGCGGCCGGCCGGATCCGTGACGCTCGCGCGGCCGGGCGACGCCGAGCCGGGCGCGGGCAGGACCACGTGCGCGGCGCGGTCGCCGACGAGGATCCGGAACGTCGACCGTCCGTGGTCGTGGCCGGCGACGACGACGCTCACGACCACGTGGACGCCGGACGCGCTCGGCCCGGCGAGCATCAGGTGCTGCGGGGTCGCGACGACGGGGGCGAGCTCCGCGACGGGCGAGCCGAGCAGCGTCCCCGCGGTGAGCGCGAGCGCGCGGGCGGCCCCCCGCAGGTCGGCCGTGCCCGCGACCGCGGCGCGCGCCTCGAGGAGCGCGCCGGGAGCGGCGAAGCGGTGGATCCGCGGCGCCACCCGGCGAACGGCCTCGGCGTGGCGCCACGGCACGTCGAGCACCACGGGGACGCCGGTCGCGATCAGCGCGGCGAGGGCGTCGTCGTCGGCCGCGCCGGGGTCGAGCACGAGGAGCGCGCGGGCGCCGTCCCGCGCGGCCTCGACCGCGCGTGACGCCCAGCCGGGTCCGCCGTCGAGCACGACGACCTCGCCGGCGTCGTCGGCGCGGCGGAAGGACTCGGGCAACGAGGCGAGGGTCGCGGCGGCCGCGGCCCGGCGGACCGGCGTCGCGGCGGCGTCGACGCGCACGGCGAGCGAGCTCATGCGGCCACCCCCGCCCGGGATCCGGCGCCCGCGAGCGCGTCGCCGTCGGCGGCGGCACGGATCAGGTCCGCGCACTGCTCCGCGATGGAGGTCGCGAGCGCGAGGTCGGCGAGGAGGTCGTCGAGCGGCACCGGATCGGCGGCCCCGACGAGCACGTCGTGCACGTGCTCCCACTCGCCGACGTAGCCGTTGTCGGCGTACGGGCCCCACGTCGTCGCGCTGCGGGCGTCGACGAGGGTGGCGGTGCTGGATCCGGCGTGCACGTAGGAGAGGGAGAAGTCGACGTGGAGCGAGCGGTCCACGGCGACCGCGTCGAGCGTCCACTCGGGGTCCCACGTCGCGCCGCCGACCCCGTGCACCTCGAGCACGCTCCCGCCGACCATCGCGACGATCTCGTAGCCCCACGGGTCGAGGGTGCGCGCGGCGATCACGCGCGGCGGCTCCGCGGGCAGCAGCTGGCGGGCGAGCGGCAGGTCGTGGATCGCGAGGCCGAGCACGCCGCCGGTGATGGCGGCGACGCGCGCCTCCAGGTCCGGGGCGCCGGGCGAGCGGGGCGCGGGCCGGCCGACGATCTCGGTGGCCGAGTCCTCGGAGTCGGGGTTCGGCGGGATCACGGCGGAGATGCGCACGGTGTGCGGGGCGTCGCCCGCGGCGCGCCAGCCGTCGAGCGCGGCGGTCCAGGCGGCGTCGAAGGCGTGCATCGTGCCGACGACGACGGGCACGCCGTGCTCGACCGACGCCCGGGCGATGGCCTCGCCCTCCTCGACGGAGACGGCGAGCGGCTTCTCGCACAGCACCGCGCGCTTGCCGGCACGGCAGGCGGCGATGACCTGCTCGGCGTGGAAGCGGTTCGGGCTGCCGATCACGACGACGTCGACGGCCGGGTCGTCGATGAGCGCGTCCACGTCGGTGGAGTGGCGGGCGTCGACGCGGGCGGCGACGCGGCGGGCCACGTCCGGATCCACGTCCATCACGTGCACCACGCGGAACCGGTCGGCCATGCGCGCCAACGTCGGCAGGTGGATGGCCTGCCCGACGGGACCCGCCCCGATGAGGCCGACCCCGAACACCACTTCGCTCACGACGCCCTCGTCCCTAGCTGATGACCCAGGACGAATACTGACGACCTGTTTACGGTTGAGTCACTGTACGTCCGGGTTCGCGGACCGCACAAGGGGGAGGATCGACATCGTGACCGACACCCGCAGGCCGGCCCCGCCCTCGGGCACCCCCGAGAGCGATTCCCGCGCTGGTGGCGATGAGAGCGCGATCACCGATCCGGCCTCCCGCTCGGGCCAGACGAGGCGCGGTCGGTACTCGACCGGCGTCCGCCGCCGCGCCGAGATCGTCGAGGCGGCCGTGCGCGTGTTCGGGATCCGTGGGTACGGCGCCGCGACCATCAAGGGCATCGCCGACGAGGTGGGCGTCTCCCCCGCGGCCGTGCTGCGCTACTTCACGAAGGAGGAGCTGCTCACCGAGGTGCTGCGCCAGTGGGACCGGCAGCAGCCGTTCGTCTCCGAGGCCGCGCCGGGCCTGCCGGCGATCCGCGCCTTCGTCGACCTGATGCGGTACCACGTGGAGCACCGCGGCTTCCTCGAGCTGTACCTGACCTTCGCGACCGAGACCAGCGACGCCACGCATCCGGCGCACGAGTACATGCGCGGGCGGTACGCGCGCACGGTCGCGCAGATCCGCCGCAGCATCGGCGAGGCGGTCACGCTCGAGCAGGTGCCGCCGATGGACGACGCGACGCTCGACTACGAGGCCGCGTGCTTCCTCGCGATCCTCGACGGGCTCGAGATCCAGTGGATCCACAACCCGCGGATCGACCTGCCCGGCCTCGTCGGCGAGTACGTGGAGCAGTCGATCGCCCGGTGGCAGGTGGGTGCACGGGTCGCGGTCCCGCCCGGGTCCGCCGCGTGGGACTGACGCCGGAGCGGAGGAGGGAGCCCGACCGCGCCTAGTGCCCCGCCACGCCCTCCGGCACCGGGTTCGCCGGGCGGCGCACGAAGAACGAGGCGGCGACGGCGGCGAGGGAGATGAAGCCGCCGATCATGAAGGCCGCCTGCACGCCGGCCGCGGTCGCGGTGACCTCGGACTGGCCGTCGGCCACGCCCGCGACGGTCGTCGTGGTGAGCACCGTGACGAACAGCGCCGTGCCCGCCGCGCCCGCGAGCTGCTGCATCGTCGAGACGGTCGCGCTGCCGTGCGAGTAGAGGCGCGGCGGCAGGGATCCGAGGGCCGAGGTGAGCAGCGGCGTGAACATGAACGCGAGGCCCGCGTTGAGCACGAGGTGCACCGCGATGACCCAGCCGATGGACGTGCCCTCGTGCAGCATCGTGGTCATGCCCCAGAGCGCGATGCTCACGACGACGGCGCCGGGGATCACGAGCGGGCGCGGCCCGACGCGGTCGAAGAGGCGGCCGACGATGGGCGACAGGATCGCCATGAGCGCGCCGCCGGGGAGCAGCAGCAGGCCGGTCTCGAGCGTGCCGAGCTCCAGCACGTTCTGCAGGTAGAGCGGCAGGACGATGAGGCTGCCGAACAGCGCCATCATGCTGACGCTCACCATGATCACGGCCACCACGAACGCGCGGCTGCGGAACGTGCGGAGGTCCATGAGGGCACGGTCCTCGCGCTGCAGGCCGATCTGGCGGGCGATGAACGCGGCGAGCGCGATGGCGCCGACGGCGATGGGGATCCAGAGCGGCAGGGGCGCGTTGCCCTCGGCGGACTCGCCCAGGCTCGAGAGGCCGAAGATCAGGCCGCCGAACGCGAGCGTGGAGAGCACCACGGAGAGGATGTCGAACGGGAGCTTCCGCGGGGTGGTGAGGTTCGTGATCTTCCAGAGGCCGAGCGAGAGCGCGATGACGGCGATGGGCAGCACGATCCAGAACATCCAGCGCCACGACAGCGAGCTGAGGATGAGGCCGGACACCGTCGGCCCGATGGCCGGGGCGACCGCGATGACGATGGAGATGACGCCCATGAGGCGGCCGCGGCGGGCGGCGGGCACCAGGTTGAGGACGGTCGTGAACAGCAGCGGCATCATGATGGCCGTGCCGCTGGCCTGCACGATGCGGCCGACGAGCAGGATGCCGAAGCCGGGCGCGATGGCCGCGACGAGCGTGCCCAGCGAGAACAGCGTCATGGCGGCGCCGAAGACCTGGCGCGTGGAGAAGCGCTGCAGGATGAAGCCGGTCGCGGGGATCACGACGGCCATCGTGAGCATGAAGCCGGTCGTGAGCCACTGCGCGGTGGCGGTGGTGATGGACAGGTCGACCATGAGGCTCGGCAGGGCGACGCTCATGATCGTCTCGTTGAGGATGACGACGAACGCCGCGACCACGAGCAGGCCGATGACGAGCGGGGCGCCGTGCGGCAGGCGCTCGTCCTCGGGGGCGACGGCCCGGTCGGCGGCGGCGCGGTCCGCGCGGGGCAGGGTCGCGTCGGCGGGCGTGGCGTCGCGCCGGGTGTCGGCGGAAGGCGGCGTGGTCATGTGCGGTTCTCCGGGGAGTGGAAGGCGGGGCGCGCGCGACGGTGCGGGGCCGGGGAGGTCCGGATGTCAGACTCGGACCATGTGGCAGTATATGACAGATTCGTCGGATCCGACCGGCGGGATGCGCGAGAGGCAGGCGACCGGATGGGCACGCTGAGCGACACGGCCGAGGCGGCGGGCACGACGGGCGCAGCCGTGGCAGCCACCGCGGCCAGCGGCGCGGCTGCCGGCGCGACGGGCCTCCGGGAGCGCCGCCGCATGGCGACGACCACCGAGATCAGCGAGGCCGCCCTCGCGCTCTTCGAGGAGCGCGGCATGGCGGGCACCACCATCCACGACATCGCGCAGGCCGCGGGCGTCTCCGACCGCACGTGCTTCCGCTACTTCCCGAGCAAGGAGGAATCGGTCCTCACGCTGCACCCGGTGTTCGACGCGCCGCTGGATGCATGGCTCGCCGACGTCGACCGCGGATCCGCGCCGCTCCCCCAGCTCGAGGCCGTCTACGAGCGCGTGCTCGCGAGCCTCGACGGCGAGCTCGCGCACATCGCGCACCAGCAGCTGCGCGTGCGGCGGCTCATGGCCGACGAGCCGCAGCTGCGCTCGGCCGCGGTGTCGATCGACGCGACGCGCTCGTGGGAGCTGGCGGAGCGGATCACGACGGCGTTCGGCGGCCGCATCACCGCGCAGGAGGCGCGCCTCGTCACCGAGCTCGCGGGCGTCGCGGTGCGCGCGGCCTTCGACGAGTGGGCGGATGCGCGCACGGCCGGCCTCGACGCGACCCTGGTCGCCTCCCACGCGGCGGTGCGCCGCCGCCTCCGCGACATCGCGGGCAGCGGCGCGGCCTGACCAGGCGACCGCCTCCAGGCGGTCCCATCAGCTCCAGCAGCGCTGGAGCTGACGGTGCCCCTCAGCCGAACGCGCGCCGCGACGCGATCTCCGCGCCCGCCACCAGCGCGCGGAGCTTCGCCCACGCCACGTCGGTCGCGACGAACTCGTAGCTCGCGAAGGTCGAGAGGCCGCAGTCGGTGCCGGCGATCACCCGGGTCGGGTCGCCCACGGCGTCGACGACCTCGAGGATCCGGTTCGCGATCACCTGCGGGTGCTCCAGGTAGTTGGTGGTCACGTCCACGACGCCCGGGATGAGCACGGCGCCCTCGGGCAGCGGGTGGTCGCGGAACGCCGGCGCCTCGTGCTGGTGCGCCGGGTTCCCGAGCGGGATGCTGAACGCACCCACGTTCGCCCGGTACAGGTGCGGGAGCAGCACGTCGACGGGCACGTCGTCCTGGTGCGGGCCCTGCCAGTTGCCCCAGCAGACGTGCAGGCGCACCTTGTCGCGGGGGATGTCGCGGATCGCGTGGTTGAGCGCGTCCACGTGCAGGTCGACCGCCGCGAGGAACTCCTCGAGCGTGGCGTCGCCGAACTGGATGACGCGCTCCATCGCGAGGTCGGGCGCATCGAGCTGGAGGACGTGGCCGCGCGCGACGATCGCGTCGTACTCGAGCTTGAGCTGGTCGGCGAGCGCGAAGACGTAGGCGCGGTCGTCGCCGTAGTGCGGGTTCGCGGCGTCGAGCAGCAGGGTCGTGGAGACGATGCCCGGGGTCGCGGCGGAGAAGAACGTGCCGGCGGGTCGGAGGCCCTGGCCCGCCTGCGCGGCGAGCTCGCGGTCGAAGCCGTCGAGGTCCTCGGTGATGCCCGCGAGCGTCGGGTCGTACGCGAGCAGGCCCTGCGCCACCGGCGGATCCCAGACCCGCGCGACGTCCGCGCCCTCCACGATCTGCTTCGCCTGGAACGCGGCGTAGTCGGGGAACTTCAGCGAGTCGAGCGTCGGCTTGCGGTGCCCGGCGCCGCCGAACCCGTCGATGCGCTCGAGCACGTAGGTCGAGAAGCCGACGCGCGGCACCTCGCCGTCGTTCACGACGTCGAGGCCGGTCTCGAGCTGGCGGCGCACGGTGTCGGCGACGGACGTCGCGGTCACCTCCGCCAGCTCGGCCGCGTCGAACGGCCGACCCTGGTCGCGGGCGACGAGCAGGCGGGTCAGCTCCGGCGAGCGCGGCAGGCTGCCGGCGTGCGTGGTCAGGATGCGGTCGGTCATGCGGGCTCCTCGGGGGCGGGCGGCGGGGCGGCGGGCGGATGCGGGGATGGGGACGGCGCGTCCGGCGGCCCTGCGGGACATCCGGCCGTCGCGCCGTGTCCAGCCTGGCGGACGGCGCCTGCGGGTGGGCGCGGAACACCGAGGCGGCCCGTCACACGGCGACATGCCGCCGGATCCTCCGCCCGCGCCTCCCGCGGCGACGGGTGTGGACGGTCGGGCGCCGATCCCAGCCTCGATCCCTACCCTCCTCGGGACCGCAGCGCTCCCCGCCGCGACGAGGGAGATCGAGCATGCGCCGTGCCGCCCACCCGACGGGCCTGCCCCTCGCCCTCGGCGTCGTCGCCCTCGGATCGGCGTGCGTCGCCGCCGGGGTGCTCGGTGTCCTCACCGTCGGCGCCATCCGCCTCCAGCGGCTGCTCCTCGCGGATCCGGTCGCGCCGCTGCCCGACGCCGCGCTCCCCTGAGGAGCCCTCCGCGCGATCGTCCGCGCGCCCGCGCACCCGTCCACCCAGCCACCCAGCCACCCAGCCACCCAGCCACCCAGCGTCCACGCCCGGGACGCCCACCCGTCCGCCCGCCCTCCCGTCGCGCACCGCGCGCACCCGACCGGAAGCAGCATCGTGTCCTCCTACCTGCTCTGCGCCCCGCCCATCTACGGGCACCTCCTGCCGCTCGTCACCGTCGGCCGCGGCCTGGCCGCGCGCGGTCACGCGATCACCGTGCTGACGGGCGCGAAGTACCGCGACCTCGTCACGGGGGCCGGCCTCCGCTTCGCGCCCCTGCCCGCCGAGGTCGACTTCGACGACGCCGACCTCGAGGAGCTGCTCGCCCCGGCCTCCGCGGCGCGCGGCGTGGGAGCGATCCGCGAGGGCATGATCGCCCTGTTCGTCCGGGTGATCCCGGCGCAGCACCGCGCCGTGCTCGCGCTCCTCGACGCCGAGCCGTTCGACGCCGTGCTCGCGGAGGGGGCCTTCACCGGCCTCGTCCCCTACCTCGCCCTCCCGCCGGCGGAGCGCCTGCCGGTGCTGGGCATCGGCGCCACGCCCGTGGTGCTCGCGAGCGTCGACGCGGCGCCGTTCGGGGCGGGCCTCGCGCCCGGCCGCGGGCCGCTCGGGCGCCTCCGGAACCGGGCGCTCGCGCTCGCCATCCGCCCCGGGCTCACCCGACCCCTGCGGGAGGCGGTGGATGCCGTGCTCGCGGAGATCGGCTCCCCCGCCTCCCGCGCCGACCCCTTCGACTACGCCTACCGCTGCTTCGACGCGCTCTTCCAGCTGAGCGTCGCCGAGCTCGAGTACCCGCGCCGGGAGCTGCCCGGCACCGTCCGCTTCGTCGGGCCGCTGCGGGACGCGGCGGGTCGCGCGGACGCGGCGGCGCTGCGGGACGCGGCGGGTCGCGCGGACGCGGCGGCGCTGCCGGACTGGTGGTCGGACCTCGTCGACGGCCGCCCGGTCGTGCACGTCACCCAGGGCACCATCGACAACGCGGACCTCGGTCGCCTCGTCGCCCCGACCCTGCGCGCCCTCGCCGACGAGGACGTCCTGGTCGTCGCGACCACCGGCGGCCGACCCGTCGCGGACGTGGAGCGCGCGCTCGGCGGCCCGCTGCCGGAGAACGCGCGCGTGGCGGAGTTCCTCCCCTACGACCTGCTGCTGCCGCTGGTCGACGCCGTCGTCACGAACGGCGGGTTCGGCGGCGTGCAGCGGGTCATCGCGCACGGCCTGCCGCTCGTGGTCGCGGGATCCACCGAGGACAAGCCCGAGGTCGCGGCCCGCGTCGCCTGGGCGGGATGCGGCAGGAACCTCCGTACGGGCACCCCGCGGCCGGACGTCGTGCGCCGCGCCGTGCGCGAGGTCCTCACGACGCCGTCGTACCGACTGCGGAGCCGCGAGGTCGCCACGGCGATCGCGGCCCTGCCGGATCCGCTGGAGGTCATCGCGGCCGGCCTGGACGCCGCGGTGGCGGCGCACCGGGGTCCGTCGGCGACGTCGGGCGCCTGAGCCGACGCCCCCGGCCGGGGCGGACGGGGACGGGGACGTCTAGTACGGGCGGTACTGCGAGAGCGCGAAGAGGATCCCGCCGATCACGAGCACCACGGCGGCGGACGCGAGCAGCCCGACGGAGGACACCGCGATGCCGCCCCCGACGAGGCGCGGGCGCTCCGCGGGGTGCCGCCGCGCATCGCGGATCCCGCGCCGGACGCCCACGATGCCGATCACGAACGTGACGATGGATGCAGCGGCGAACAGCACCGCCCCGATCAGGAGCTGCGGCTCGGGGATCAGCCGCGCGGCCGCGATCGACGCGACGACGCCCACCGGCCCGACGAGGCTGAGCCAGCCGAGCCGCCAAGCCCGGGAGCGCGGGCGGAGGGCGGCGTCATGCGGATCCGTCATGCGTGAAGGGTATTCGCGGCCCGCGCCTCGCGGACGGGTGCGCGCCCCCGTCGCGGCGCGGCCGGCGGCACGGCCGGCCGCGCCGCTGACCGAACGGCCGCCCCGCCGCGCGCCTCACGCGATGCGGATCAGCTTCCGGTTCGCGAACTCGTCCACCGCGTGCCGGCCGAGCTCGCGGCCCGATCCCGAGCGCTTCACGCCGCCGAAGGGCAGGTCGGCCGCGTCGCCGAGCACGAGGTTGACCCAGACCATGCCCGCGTCGATGCCGTCGGCGACCCGCAGCGCCTGCTCCGGATCCGTCGTGTAGACGTACGAGCCGAGGCCGAACGGGGTGTCGTTGGCGAGCGCGACGGCCTCCTCCTCGGACGCGACCCGGTAGAGCGCGGCGACGGGGCCGAAGAACTCCTCGCGGTAGGCGTCCATCTCCGGCGTCACATCGGCGAGCACGGCGGGCGGGAACATGTTGCCCACGGGCTCGCCGCTCGCGAGCACGGTGGCGCCCTGGTCCGCCGCCCGGGCCAGCTGCTCCGTGAGGCGCTCGGTCGCGGCGCGCGAGGAGAGCGGGCCGAGCAGGGTGCCGTCGGCCAACGGATCCGCGGGCTGGGCCGCGGTGAGCGCCGCCGTGAAGCGCGCGGCGAAGTCGTCGTAGAGGTGGTCGATCACGAGGAAGCGCTTGGCGCCGTTGCAGGACTGGCCGTTGTTGTCGAGGCGCGCGGCCACGGCGTCGGCGACGACCGCGTCGAGGTCGTCGGTCGACAGCAGGAGGAAGGGATCGGATCCGCCGAGCTCCAGCACGACCTTCTTCAGGTGCCGGCCGGCGATCTCCGCGACCGCGGCGCCCGCCCGCTCGGAGCCCGTGACGGAGACGCCCTGCACGCGCGGATCCGCGATGACGCCCTCGATCTGCGCGTTCGTCGCGAGCACGCTCACGTAGACGCCCGGGTCGGCGCCCTGCTCCGCCGCCGCGTCCGCGTACATGCGCTGGATCGCCTCCGCCGACTCGGGGCACTGCGGCGCGTGCTTCAGCAGGATCGCGTTCCCCGTGACGATGGCGGGACCGACGAACCGGGCCACCTGGTAGTACGGGAAGTTCCACGGCATGATCCCGAGCAGCACGCCGAGGCCCGAGCGGCGCACGAACGCGGATCCGGTGCCGTCGGCGAGCGCGATCGGCTCGTCGGCGAGGAACTCCTCGGCGTTCCGGGCGTAGTAGCCGAGGATGTCGGCGGCGAAGTCGACCTCGCCGAGCGCCTGGTCGAGGGGCTTGCCCATCTCGCGCACGATGATCCGCGCCAGCTCGTCGCGGCGCTCCGTGTGCAGCTCGGCGACGCGGGCCACGAGCGCGGCGCGCTGGGCGACGGAGGTGCGGCGCGACCAGCCGCGGTACGCGCCCTCGGCGGCGGCGAGCGCGTCCTGCAGCTCCGCGTCGGTGATCTCGGGATGCTCGGCGACGGTCTCGCCGGTGGTCGGATCGGTGACGGCGTAGCTGCTCATGGGTGCTCCTCCTCGTGCTGCCGCGCGGGTGGCGCGGGTGGGGCCCACGATATCGAGCGGGTGGCGCCGTGGCCGAGGCGGCGACGCCGTCCCGCCCGCCGACCCCTCGCACGGACCGCCGTCGCCGTCAACGCCTTGAGGAGCGGGGGCCCGCCGTGGGAGCGTCGTGATGGGGCCGGGCATCCGCGCCCCATGGGGCAGCTCCGAGGAGCTGGGCGGCGCGGGTCGGCCGCCGGTACCCCGGCGGGACACGGCGCGTCCACCGGCCGTCCACCCGCCGGGCACAGCATGGGGGTGCGGTGCGGACGTCCGGGGGGACGACGTGCACCGCGGATCCGGGGGGATTCCGATGGTCGATGCGCAGCACATGCGACAGGGGCCGCCCGCGGCGCAGGCGGAGCCCGTCGAGCGGGCGCGGCTGCTGCGGCCGGGCCAGCCGCTGGGCCTCCGGCTCGACGCGCGCGTCGACGAGTTCCGGGAGCTGCTGCTGCGCTGCCCGCTCGAGGAGGTGCGGCCCGCGGGCCGCGACTGGCTGCGGCTGCGCTACGAGGAGATCGTGCCGCTGGTGCTGCCCGCGGCCCTCGCGGCGGTCGAGCACGGGCGGACCCTGCCTCCCGCGTGCCTCGACGAGCTCCGCGCGGTCGCCCGCCGGAGCGCGGCGCAGCCCGACGTCGACCTGTCCGTCGCCCTCCGCGGCGCCCTGCCCGCGCTGCGCGTCTTCGCGCTCGTGATGCACGCGGCGGCCGCCGAGCGCGACGCCACGCTCGTCGTCGCCATGGCCCGCGCGTCCCACGTCGCGCACGAGCTCGGCACGTGCTGGGTGGAGGCCTGGGCGGGGCATCGCGCCGAGGACGCGGCGACGCCCGCCGTGATCGTCGCGGGACCGGCCCCCGCCGACGCCGACGTGGAGCTCGACCTCGTGGCCCGCGCGCCCGACCTCGACGACGTGGAGGAGCGCATGCTCGCCCTCACCGCCCACGGCCTGTCCAACGACGAGATCGCGCGCGCCACCTCGTACAGCCGGCAGGCCGTGGCGTGGCACCTCGGTCGGCTGATGCGCACGTGGAACGCGCCCAACCGCACGGCGCTCGTGTCGGTCGCGTTCGTCCGCGGCGTGATCCGCACCCGGCGCGATCGGCGCGCGCGCCGTGCCGAGCCGCCGCGCATGATCGAGGGCGGGACGCGCGGACGCCCCGCCATCCCGGAGGATGACGGGGCGCCGACGGAGCCGTGACGGGGATCAGCCGCCGTTGATGCTGATGACGTTGTCCGTCTTGACGTTGTTGCCCAGCACGCCCCAGTTCAGGAACCCGCCGTCGCCGTTGTTGGTGACCTTGCCGGGTCCGTCGAACCAGTAGATGACGTAGCTGCCGCCCTTGATGTCGATGGGCTTGGCGTCCACGATGGCGCCCTCGACGACGATGTCCTGGTTCTTGTTGACGACCGCGACCGTGAGGCGGTCCGGGTTGTCCGCGCTGTAGTAGCCGATGTCGAGCGCGGCCAGGACGGCGCCGTTGCGGTCGCTCTGGTCGTTCACCGCGGCGGTGATGGCGCCGACGATGGCGACCGGGTCGAGCGTGACGCTGCCCGTGACGGGGCTGTTGACCTCGCTGCTCTCGGCGGCGGGTGCCGCGGGCTCGGCCGCCTGGGCGGGTGCCGCCGCGAAGCCGCTGAGCGCGGCGATCATCCCGCCGCTGAGGGCCGCGGTGGCGACGATGCGGGTGGTCTTCGACGTGAGCTTGCTCATGATCTCTTCCTCTTCCTGTGGGGTCTTGGATGGATCGTGCTGTCAGTCGTTCTTTCCGACACCCATGACGATGCCGGGCGGGCGGCCGGAGCGCACGCGATCGGGGCGGTCGTTGGACGGTCGTCCAACACCTCGTCGAACGAGGGCGGAATGTGCTTCCGGGCGGCAGCGACGGCGACCCATCGTCCGCGGGCGGGGCGCGCGGCGCGACCGCTCGCTAGCGTCGGGGCATGGACGACGGACGGGACGCGGGGCGGCGCGACGCCGTCGCCGACCTCCTCGGGCGACCGGTCTCCGCGCTCGAGGGCGTGCGCCGGGAGCCGCTGGAGTACGACGCGTTCCTCGCGTACCGGACCGTGACGCGGATCCGTGGGACGGCGGTGGTCGACGGCGGCGCGCGTCTCCCCTGGTCGCTCGTCGAGAAGCTCACCGAGGGGCCGCGGCTCGCCGTGCCGTACCTCGTCGCGAACGGCGCGCGGGAGCTGGCCGCCTACCGGTCGGGGCTGCTCGACCGCCTACCGCCGGGGATCCGGGCGCCGCGCGCGCACGGGACCCGGCGCGATGCGGACGGGGGCGTGACGCTGTGGCTCGAGGAGGTGCGACACGCGGCGGCCCGGCCGCTGGATCCGGCGACGCTGCTCGACGCGGCCGAGGCGCTGGGGCTCGTGGCCGGGCGGTGGCTCGGGCGGCCGCCGGAGGATCCGTGGCTCTTCACCGGCTGGATCGACCGGCACGCGCAACCCGAGGCCGCCGCGTCCGGCGCACGCACGCTCGCCGCGCCTGGACCGCGCGCGACCGCGCTGCTCGGGGAGCGAATCCCGGCCGCCGCCCGCCTGCTCGCCGGCCAGGACCGCGTGCGCCCCGCGCTCGAGGCGCTGCCGCGGACGCTCTGCCACCACGACGCGACCGGGGCGAACGTGTTCGCGGACGGCGACGGGATCGTGCTCATCGACTGGGAGTCGGTGGGGCCGGGGCCGATCGGCGCGGACCTCGCGTCGCTCCTGTTCTCGTCCGTGCGGCGGGGTGACGCGGCGGTCGGCGACGTGTCCGCCGTGCTCGACGAGGCGGTCGCGCGGTACGGCTCCGGCATCCGCGCGGCGGGCGGGAGCGTGCCGCCCGGCGTCGTGCGGCGCGGCCTCGACGCCGCCATCGCGCTCCGCTGGAAGCTCGCTGCCGACCTCGTGGCGGCGATCGACGCCGGATCCGCGATGCGTCGCGGCAGCCTCCCGGACGAACCGGCCGATCGCGCGCGGGCGGAGCTGACGGCGCTGCTCGACGTGCTGCTCGCGTCGGCGGGGCGCGTGCTCGGCTGATGCGCCCTCGCGTGGGCCGGACGGCACCCGCCCGTCTACGCTCGCGGCATGCCCACCCGGATCCGCCCCGCCGCCGCCCGCGACCTCGCCGCGCTGCAGGGGATCGAGGACCGGGCCGACCGGATCCTCGTCGAGCTGCTGCGACCCTCCACGTGGTGGCCCGCGCCGACCGGGGCGGAGCGCGCGGCCGAGCCGGGGTTCCTGCTGGTCGCGGAGGAGGAGGACGCCGACGCGGACGGCCAGCTCGTCGGCTTCGCGCACGTCCTCGAGGTCGACGGCCTCGCGCACCTGGAGCAGGTGGCGGTGCCGCCCGAGCACGGGCGCCGCGGGCACGGCGGCGCGCTCGTCGAGGCGGCGGCCGCGGAGGCCCGGCGGCGCGGGCATCGGCGGATCACGCTGCGCACCTTCGCCGACGTCCCCTGGAACGCGCCCGCCTACGCCCGCGCCGGCTTCGTGGAGGAGCCGTCGGCGACGCCCTTCCACCTGCGCCTCGTGGAGACGGAGGCGCGGCTCGGGCTCGACCTGCTCGGGCGGCGGGTGCAGATGGGGCGCGCGCTGGGCTCGGGTCCTCCGGTGACGGTCGACGGCGACGCGTTCGTCGACTCCATCCGCGCCCGCTTCTCGGCGCACCCGGAGCTGGCCCCCGGGAAGTCGTGGGTGGCCGGGCGGGCTCGCGCGGACGGCTCCGCCGTGGTCCTGTACCGGGCATCGCATTCGCCCCGGGTCCTCGGTCGACGCTGGATGCTCGAGGAGCTCGCGCAGGACTTCTCGCCGAGCGACGCGCGCAGCCTGGCGTCGGCCGTGTTCGCGAACGAGGTCGGCGAGCCCGACGGCCCGCCCGCGTCGCTGGCGGTGGACTGGGCGGACGGTCTCGTCGACGATCCCTCGGCCGTGGGGTGGGTCGTGAACCGGTGGACCGGCGCCGACGGATGACCCGGGCCGTCCCGCGCGGCGGTGGACCGTCGGTCAGCGCGACCGGCGGAGAGCCACGGCGAAGAGGATCGAGAGGGTCGCCGAGACGGCTGCGCCGACGAGCATCACGACCCCGAGGGCGCCGTTCCCGTCCGCGCCGTCCGCGGCCATGAGCACCAGGACCCCGACCACGACCTGCGCGACCGCGAGCGCCGCGAAGGCCACGATCATCACGCGCTGGACGGTGCGGATCCGGCGCGACCCGGCTGCCGCCGACGACTGCTCCTGCATCGGGCCCCCTGCTGATCCGCGCGCGCCGGTGCGTTCCCGGCGTGCATCTCCTAGGGTCCCAGCATGCCCGTCCTCCTCGACCTCGACGACACCCTGGTCGATCGCTCGGGCGCCTTCGCGCGCTGGGCGGCCGAGGCCGTGCCGGCGTGGGACGGCGACTCCGCGGACGTCGAGTGGCTGCTCCACGCCGACGGCCGGGGGCGCACGCCCCGCGAGGTGCTCGCGCAGGGCGTCGTCGACCGGTTCCCCGCCGCTGGATCCGACGTCGACGGCCTGGTCGCCGCGCTGCGCCGCGAGGTCGTCGCGCGGAACGACTGCTACCCGGGCGTCGTCGCGCGGCTGCGGGAGCTCGCCGACCTCGGGGAGTCGCTCGTCGTCGTGACCAACGGCGACGCATGGCAGCAGCGGGCCACGATCGAGCGCACCGGCATCGCCGACCTCGTGACCGGGAGCGTGATCTCGGGCGCGCTGGGCGTGAAGAAGCCGGACGCGCGGATCTTCGCGGCCGCCCGCGAGATCGCCGGCCCGGGACGCGCCTGGATGGTCGGCGACGACCTCGAGGCCGACATGGCCGGCGGTCGCGCGGTGGGCCTCGAGACCGCGTGGGTGTCGCACGGGCGCCCCTGGACGCCCGCCTGGTCGCCGACGCTGGAGGGCCGCGACCCGGCAGACGTGCTCGCCGCGGTGGCCCGCGCGATTCGGGACGCCGGCTGACGGGATCCGCCCTACCGCCCCCTGGCCGCCCGCCCGCGCCACAGCAGCCACACGAAGTACGGCGTGCCGACGAGCGCGGTCACGAGGCCGGCGCCGAGCTGGGCGGGGGCGATCGCGGTGCGGCCGAGGAGGTCGGCGAGGGTCACGAGGGCGGCGCCCAGGAGGATCGCGACGGGCACCACGCGCGCGTGCCGTGAGCCGACGAGCGCGCGGGCCGCGTGCGGGGCGACCAGGCCGACGAAGCCGATCACGCCCACCGCCGCGACGGCCGTCGCCGTGAGCACGACCGCGATCGCGAGGGCGAGCAGGCGAGCGCGGCCGAGCGAGACGCCGAGGAGGCGCGGGGTGTCGTCGTCGAGGGCGACCAGGTCGAGCATCCGGTGCCGGGGGGCCGCGAGCGCCACGCCGAGCACGAGCGCGACGAGCACCGGCAGGGCGTCGTCGAAGCCGCGGCCGTACGTGGATCCGGAGAGCCAGGTGAGCGCCTTCGCCGCGTTGAAGGGGTCGGTGAGCACGATGATCAGGCTGATGGCCGCGGCCGTGCCCGCCGAGACGCCGACGCCGATGAGCACCAAGCGGTTCTGCGGGAAGCCGCCGCGCGCCGCCAGACCGAACACCACGCCCGCGGCCGCGAGCGCGCCGAGCCCCGCCGCGCCGGCGATGCCCCAGCCGGCCGCGAGCGGCGCGCTGGTCACGAACAGCACCGCGCCGAGGCCCGCACCGCCGGAGACGCCGAGGATCGCCGGATCCGCCAGCGGGTTCCGCGTCACGGCCTGCACGAGCACGCCGGCGAGCGCGAGGGCCGCGCCCGCGAGCACGGCGGCGAGCACGCGGGGCACGCGGGTGTCGAGCACGTAGCTCACGACGGGGCCGGCGGTGCCGCGGATCCCGTTCACGACGTCGCCGAGGAGCAGCTTCGCGTCGCCGAGGAGCACGGCCGCGACCAGCAGCGCCGCGAGGACGGCCACGAGCGCGCCGACCACGAGCGCGACGCGGCGACGGGTGACGACGCCGTGCCGCTCGGTGGGCGCGGGCGCCGCGCTGTCGCGGGTGCGCACGGCCAGCACCACGAGCACGACCGCGCCGATGAGGGACGTGACGAGGCCTGTCGGCACGGCGACCGACGCCTCGGCCCCGACGACCGCGCGGAGCAGCACGTCGGCGAGCAGCACGACGGCCGCGCCCATCAGCCCGGCGACGGGGATGAAGACCCACGAGCGGCGGACGCCCGGCACGAGCGCGCGGAGCGGCCGCGCGAACGCGGGCGCGTAGAGGCCGACGAAGCCGATGGGACCTGCGACCGTCACGGCCGCGGCGGCGAGCAGAACGGAGGCGAGCACGGCGATCACGCGGGTCGCCCGCACGTCGACGCCGAGGCTGCGGGCGGCGTCGTCGCCGAGGCCGAGCGCGTCGAGCCGACGCGTGAGGAGGAGCAGCAGCACGAGCGCGACCACCACGACGGGCGCCATCTGCGCGACCGCGTCGAAGCCGTTCTGGCCGATGCCGCCCTGGCCCCAGCGGTAGAGGCCGCTGGTCTGCTGCGGGAAGAGGAGGAGGAGCGCGCTGGTCACGGATCCGAGGCCCAGCGCGAGCGCGCTGCCCGCGAGCACGAGGCGCACGGTGCCGGATCCGAGTCCCGAGACCGCGAGCACGACCGCCGCGGCGACGAGCCCGCCGACGAACGCGACGCCCGCGCCCGCGATCACCGGCAGCGTGAGGCCGGTGACGCCCGCGACCGCGAGGGCCGCGTAGGCGCCCGCGTTCACCGCGAGCGTGTCGGGCGAGGCGAGCACGTTGCGGCTCACCGTCTGGAGCGCGGCGCCGGCCGCGCCGAGGGCGAGGCCCACGAGGATCCCGGCCGCCATGCGCGGCAGCCGCGACGCGACCACGACGGACGCGTCGCCCGGCGTCGCGCGGCCCGTGAGCGCCTCCCAGACCTCGCGGGGTCCGACCGCGGCGGTGCCCTGGGTGACGTCGACCACCGCGAGCACCGCCACCACGAGCACGAGCAGGGCGACGACCGCGACCGCCCGCACCGGGATCCGGCCGGCCCCGTCGGCGCGCACGACGGCGGCGAGCGACGGGACGGGGGCCGGGATCGCCGCCTCCGCCGGGCGCGCGGGAGGCGCGTCGGTCGGCGGGGGCGCGGTGCGGGCGGGGGCGGTCATCGGATCGGGAGGGCGGGTCGGGGTGCGGGTCGGGCGCGCCGGATCAGCCCGCGAGGGTGGCGACGACGGCCTTCGCGTACGCCGTCATCGAGGCGGGGCCGCCGAACACCCAGATGCCCTCGGGCATGCGGTGCACGTCGCCGGCCGTCACGAACGGGAGCGACTGCCAGACGGCGTTGCCCGCGAGCGTGGACGCGAACGGGTCGTCGCCCTGGGTGGAGTTCGAGTTGTAGAGGAACTGCACGTCGCCGACGGTGGTGAGGCCCTCGACGTCGGTGGATCCGAGGCCGTAGGCGGGGTCGACCTCGCCGGTCCAGGCGTTCTCGAGGCCGAGCTCGGCGGTCACGTCGCCGACGAGCGAGCCCTTCCCGAACGGGCGCACGGTGACCTGGCCGGCGTCCACGTACGCGTCCGCGAACAGGAACTTGGAGCCCGCGAGGCCGGCCGCGTCGAGCGCGGCCTTGGCGTCGGAGACGGCCTGGTCGTAGGCGCCGATGACCTCGGTCGCCTTGTCCTCGGTGCCGGTCGCCTTCGCGATGAGCTCGAGGTTGTCCTCGCTCTGCTGGATCTGCTTCGTGCCGTCGGCCGACTTCACCTGCAGCACCGGCGCGATCGCCTTGAGCTGCTCGACGGCGTCCGCGGGCAGGTCGGTGGTCGCGACGATGAGGTCGGGCGCGAGCGACGCGATGGTCTCCACGCTGGGCTCGCCGCGCGTCCCGATGTCGGCGGGCTCGTTCACGAGCGGGACGGCCGACGACCACGCGCCGTAGCCCTCGACGTCCGCGACGCCGACCGGATCGACGCCCAGCGACACGAGGTTCTCCACGACGTTCCACTCGGTGCCGACGACCTTGGTCGCGGGTCCGTCGAGCGTGACCTCCGCGCCGGTGCCGTCGGTGAGGGTGATGGACGCGGCGCCCGGCGTGGATCCAGCACCCGTGGATGCCTCCTCGGTGGTGCCGCATGCGGTCAGCGTGAGCGCTGTCGCGGCGGCGAGGGCGGTCATCGCCAAGGTGCGTCGTCTCGTGATCACGGGTGGAGCCTCTCGTTCCTGTGGTGGTGGCGGGCGACCGCGCGGGTGCGCAGGCTGCCCGTCGTCGGGTCCGCGTGGACCTCGACGGGGATGCCGTAGACCTCGGTGAGGAGGTCGGGGGTCAGCACCTCGGATGGGGTGCCGGTCTTCACGATCCGGCCGTCGGAGAGCAGCGCGACGGTGTCGGCGAGCGCGGCGGCCTGATCGAGGTCGTGGAGGACGACGCCGACGGCGATGCGGCCGTCGTCGGCGAGGTCGCGCACCAGGTCGAGGAGCTCGACCTGGTAGCGGAGGTCGAGGTAGGTGGTGGGCTCGTCGAGGAGCAGCACGCCGGTCTCCTGCGCGAGGCAGCTCGCGAGCCAGACCCGCTGGAGCTGGCCGCCCGAGAGCTGGTCGACGCCGCGGTCGGCGAGCGCGACGAGGCCCGTGAGGTCGAGGGCGCGGTCGACGGCGGCGCGGCCCTCGGGATCCGCCCCGCCGAAGCGGCCGCGGTGCGGGTAGCGGCCGAACTCGACGACGTCGCGGACGCTGAGGCCGCCGGGCGTCGGCCGTCCCTGCGTGAGGAGCGCGACGCGGCGGGCGAAGCGGCGGAGGGAGAGGTCGAGGGCGTCGGTCTCGGCGCCCTCCTCAACGAGCGCGAGGGATCCGGAGCGCGCCGCCTGCAGCCGGGCCATGGTGCGCAGGAGGGTCGACTTGCCGCTGCCGTTGGGGCCGACGAGCACGGTGACGCAGCCCGGCCGGATCTCGAGGCCGGCGCCGTGCACGACGGCCGTGTCGCCGTACGCGACCGTGATGTCGCGGGCCGCGAGGGCGGATGCGGCGGGGCGGGCGGTGCCTGCGGCCGCCGGGCCCGCGCCCACGGGGCCTGCGCCCGTGGGGCCTGCGGCCGGCGCCGCGGCCTCGGCCGGGGCGTCTGCGGCCGACCCCGGGTCGACGGCGCGCGGGATCGGCGAGGTCGGAGCGGGGGAGGTCACGATAGGTGAGGTTAGCCTATCCTCACGTCCGCGGACAACCCGGGCGTCGACCGCGCAGGTCCTCCTCCCCGAGCCGGTGGGCGCCGCGGAGCCAGGCGACCAGCTCGTCCGCGGTCGCGTCCGCCGCGTCGGGCAACGGATCCGCGCTGGCGAGCGCGTGCGCGATGCCGCCGGGCGCGCTCCCCAGCACCGCGTCGAGCAGGGCGTCGCCGCGGAGCCCGACCTCGCCGAGCAGCCGGATCTCGCGCGCGTTCAGCCCCACGGGCAGGTCGCCGTTGCCGAGGTCGGTGCCGTGCGCCACGCGGCCGCCGACCGCGCGGTACCTGCGCGCGTTGTCGAGGGCGGCGTCGAGGTCGGCGCCCTCGTGGATCGCCAGGGTCGAGATCCAGAGCACGTCGCGCGCCGCCGACTCCCGCAGCGTCGCGTCGTCGAGCCGCTCGGTCCACGGCACGTGCACGAGCACGTCGGCGCCCGCGCGGATCGCCCGCCCGGCCTGGCCCGCGCCCTCCGCGTGCACCGCGGCCGGGAGCCCGGCGTCGTGCGCGGCGTCGACGAGCGCCGCCAGCACGTCGTCCGGGAGGAGCGGTCCGCCGTCGTGCAGCACGATCTTCACTGCACCCGATCCGCCCGCCCGCGCCGCCGCGACGGCCCCCGCCGCGTCCTCCGCGCGCGCCACCTCGCGGAGCGCGGCAGCCGGTGCCCAGGGCCGGTCGGACGGGTAACCCCCCACGGCGGTGTGGAACGGACCCGCGTACCGGACGGCCACCCCCGCGGGCGGGTGGGCCGCGATGCGCGCGATAGCGACGGGATCCCACCCCAGGTCCACGACCGCCGTGACGACCGATCCGGCGAGCGCCGCGTGGTCGACGAGCCCGAGGTGCACGTGCCGGTCGACGACGCCGCCGGACACGCTGAGGTCGAGCCGCCCGCGCACCGGCGCGGCGGGATCCGCGAGCGTGACGCTCCCGCTCGCGATGCGCACCGCGACCTCCCGGTGCCGCCGGTCGAGCCGCAGCTCGCGCACGCGCCACACGCCATCGGCGGCGACGCCGTCGTCGGCAGCGCCGGGAGCGTCGGCAGCGACCCCGTCGGCGGCGGCGCCGGCAGCGTCGGCAGCAGCGCCGTCGGCGGGCGGGACGGGCCGGTCGGCCGGGCGCGAGGGGGTCATGGGGCGAGCGTAGGCCGCGGCCGGAGCCCGTCCGGCGCACGGCGGCGACGTGCCGGACGGATCCGCGCGGCCGCCCATGTGCAGGAGCCGACCGGCCGGATCCGCCCAGCCCGTACCCTCGTGCGATCCCGTCCCCGATCCGCGCCCGAGGTCCCATGACGCCCGCCCCACCCCCGCACGCCGCCGCGAGCCGCGCGCGCCGCGCGGCCACCCGGCGGCCCGATCCGGCCCGCGCCGACGGAGCGCGCCGATGCTGAGCAGCCCCGACCGCGACGACGACCTCCTCCGGGAGCGCCTCCGCGCCCTGCACGACACCTGGCCCGGCGACCCCGCCGACGACGACCCGCTGCACGACGCACGCCGGCGCGCGGAGGCCGGATCCCCGCCGCGGCTCGTCGACCTCGTCGCCCCGGTGTGCCGCGCCATCGGCCGCCGCCTCGGCGCGAGCGCCACGGGCCTGCCCCTGCCGCCGGCCCCGACGCCACCCGGCGCCGCCGCCCCGGGCGCCGACCTCGCCGCGACCTCGCCTCCCGCGTCACCCGACCCGGCCCCCGCTCCCGACGCGGACACCGAGGCCGACGCCGACGCCGACACCCGCCGCACCCGCCGCACCGACCGCCCCCGCTGACCCCGCCGCCCCATCCGCGCGACGCGCGACCCGCGACGCCTCCACCCGCCCCCGCGCGTCGCTACCGTGGACCCGTGCCCTCCGACCCCGCCCTCCGGACCGCTTCCGAGATCGCGCTCCCATCCGCGCCAGCATCAGCCCGCGCAGCAGCCCCCGCGGCGACGCGCACGACCGCCGGGCCCCGCGCATGAGGCGCGTCGACGACTCCCCCACCATCCACGACGTCGCCGCGCGCGCGGGCGTCTCCAAGTCGGTCGTGTCCCGCGCGCTCTCGGGCGCCCCGGGCGTCGCCGCGGCCACGCAGCTGGCCGTCCGCGCCGCCGCCGACGAGATCGGCTACGTGCCGAACGCGCACGCCCGCAGCATGTCCGCCCATCGCACCCACACGCTCGGGGTGCTGGTGCGCGACGCGTCCACCCCCTTCTACGGGCACCTGCTGACGGCACTGCAGCAGCGCGCGTCGGAGCGCGGCTACCGGGTCGTCACGGCCACGGGCTTCGGCGCCTTCGACGTGCAGGAGGAGCGCAAGGCCCTCGAGACGCTGGTGTCCCTGCGGGTGGAGGGCCTCGTCGTCTGCAGCGGCGCGCTCCCGGTGGAGGACATCCTGCCGTCGGCCCGGCGGATCCCCACGGTCGTCGCCGGCCGCCCCGAGGTCGACCCGGCGCTCAGCAGCGTCTACTGCGACGAGACCACGGGCGGGCACGGCCTCGCCGACCACGTGGCGTCGCTCGGCCACCGCCGCGTCGCCGTCGTGACCCTCAGCCCGCGCCACTCGCTCACCATCTCGGCCCGCACGCACGCCATGCTCGACCGGCTCCGCGAGCTCGGCCTCGACGTGGTGCACGTCCCGGCGGACGACCACGCCGACGGCCACATCGACGGCGCGGACGGACTCGCCCAGGCGCTCGTGGACGCGGGCGGGATCACGGCCCTCATGGCGCCGAGCGACCTCTGGGCGCTCGCGATCCTCGACGGGCTCGCGCGCCGCGGGATCACGGCCCCCGACGACATCTCCGTCACCGGCTACGACGGCCTGCCGCCCTTCACGAGCGAGCTGATCGGCTTCACCTCGTGGCGCCAGCCGATCCCGGTGATCGGCGCGCTCGCGGTCGACGCCGTGGTCGACCGCATCGACGGCAGCGTCTCGGGCACGTGCCACACCGCGGTCGACGGCGAGCTGATCCCCGGCAGGACCGCCGTCCGCCTCCGCGGCTGACGCGGCGCGTGTGCCGCCAGCGCGTGCCGCCGGCGCGTGCCGTGAGCGTGCGGCGGATGCGCACGACGCCGGGCGCGGATCGCCCCGCCGCCGCGCTCCGGCATCCGCCTCGCGGGCGCCCGTAACCCCTGCTCCCCCTCCTCGGCAAGGGGGTGGGCGGTCCGCGTCGCCGCGCGTGGGATGGAGGCGGGAGGCAGCATGCAGCAGCGCACGACGATGCACATCAGCGGCCGCGACTACGTGCTCGCGGACGACCAGGACCCCGGGGACGTGCAGCGCCGCGCGCTGGCGGCCGTGCGCGCGGGCGGCGCCATGGTCCGCGTCGGGCTCGCGGGCGCGCGCGCGGTCGACGTGCTGGTGAGCCCCGGCATCCCCCTCGTCTTCCTGACCGTGGACCTGCCCGAGGACGACGAGCTCGGCGCCACGCTCACCTCCCCCATCGACATCCCCGACTACGACCACTGGCTGTCGCAGTAGCCCGGACGGCGATGCCCCCGCGTCGTCGCGCACGCGCGTCGCGCCCGGCCGCCGCGCCGGCCGCCGCGCCGTCCGCCGGCACCCGCCGTCCATCCCCCGTTCACCCCGCGGCCGTCCCCGGGGGGCGTCGATGTGGCACCGTGTCGGTCGCGGTGGGAACGTTCCCTCCGCACGGACGACGCCGCAGGAGGATCCCGCATGGACCACGACGACCCCACCGCCTACGACATCGCGGCGCCCGACATCGTCCCCGCCGCGGCCGGTCGCCTCGACGTGCGCGCGTCGCTGCTCCCCCGCGACGACAGCGACCCCTACCGCTACGGGATCTTCCTCCGTCCCGACCCGCGCACCTGCCGCGCCGTGACCGTCGTCACCGACCAGATCCGCGCGCAGTACGGCCTCGTCTCCGCGGGCGCCTTCCCCCCGCACGCGACCCTCATCGGCAGCCAGCCGTTCGGGCACGACGAGGCCCGCGTGATCGAGGCGGTCACCGCGCTCCTCGCCGACCGCCCCGCGTTCCCGGTGCACAACGCGGGCGTCCGCGATCAGGGCTTCGGCTTCGTCTACGACGTCGACGAGCGGGCCGACGGCAGCAAGAACGCCGAGCTGCTCGCGCTCGCGGCGGACATCGACCGCGTCGCCGCCCCGTTCCGCCGACCCATGGACTCCCCGGAGCACCACTCGTTCGACCCCGCGCGCTTCCGCGCGCACCTCTCCCTGGCCTCGCACGACCTCCTCGTGCGTCCGGACCTGCACGACGAGGTCGGCGACTTCATCCGCGGGCTCGAGCAGCCCGTGCCCGAAGGCTTCCTCGGCGACACGGTGGTCATGTACCGCACGGCGAGCCCGGACTGGTCCGGCCGCTGGTGGACGACGCTCACCTGGGAGCACGTCCGCACCTGGACCCTGGGCGGCCGGGACGCCTGACCGGGCGGTCGCGCCGGGCCGTCGCGCCGGGCCCTCGCTCCGTCCGGCGCGGCACCCGGCCCGCTCCGCCCGCACGTGGCGATCGCTCCTCCCGGGCCCGGCCGCTGTCCCCGCGGCGCACCGAGGAGACGCCGGTGCCCCCGGTGAGACCTCGGACGCGCGAGGATGGAGGGAAGCACGAGGGGGATCCATGCGCACGACCGTCTACACCAGCACCGCAACGCGGGACCTGACCGACGACGACCTGGCGGAGCTCCTGCGCCAGTGCGTCCGCAACAACGAGGAGTCCGGGCTCACCGGCATGCTCCTGCATCGGGACGGGCGCTTCATGCAGGTGCTCGAGGGGCCCGACGACGCGGTGCGGGACGTGTTCTCCGTCATCGCCGCCGACACCCGGCACACCGAGGTGCGCCTGCTCCTCGACGAGTCCATCACCGAGCGGGCGTTCCCGGCCTGGAAGATGGCGTTCCGCACGGTGGACGACGCGACCGTCGCCCGCCTCGAGGGCTACGACGACTTCCTCGACCGGCCCGCCGAGGCCGCCGCGCGCCCGGACGCGCCGTCGCGGGCCCGCTGGCTCCTGGAGTGGTTCCGCTCGCACCCGGTCTGATCCGCGCGCGCTGCGGGGTGGACACCGCCCCGCGCCCGTGGGACCCTATCGACATTCGTTGCAACGATGATCGATGGGACGCCACCATGAGCAGCACCTCCACCGCCGGACCCGGCGTCGCCGCGCAGAGCACGCGCCTCGTGCTCCGGCTGGCGTTCGTCGTCGCGCTGCTCGTGATGCTCGCGGTCGCGGTGAGCGCCGCCCTCGTCGCCGTCGAGACGATCCGCACGGGCGTCGTCCGCACCTCGCTCGAGATGCGCGGCGACCTCCCCGCGCGCGCCGACGCCGGATCCGCCGACCTGCGCTCCGGCGCCTACCGCACGGCGGACGTCGCGGTCGGCGAGCTGTCGGGCGGCATCGTCGCGATGCACGTGGTGCGCATCGCGCTCGACGCGTCGGTCGGCCTCGCGCTCGCGGGCACGGTCGCGATCCTGGCCCGGCGGCTGCTCCGGCCGGATCCGCTCGCCCGCCGCGTCAGCCTCGTGGTCACGCTCGCGGGCGGCACGGTGATGATCGCGGCGCTCCTCTCGCTGGGGGTGGGCACGGGCGTCGCGTGGCTCGTCGGCGGCGAGCTCAACGACCCGCTGGACGGCCTCGAGGGCTTCTGGCCGGTGGTCGCCGAGGTCGACCTCTCGACGATCGCGCTCGGCTTCGCCCTGATGATCGTGGGCCTCGTGGTCGAGCACGGCGAGCGGCTGCAGCGCGACACCCGCGGCCTCGTCTGATGGCGGCCGACGACGACGGCCCCACCGGCGTGCACTGCCGGCTCGACGAGCTGCTCGCCGCGCGCGGCATGACGCTGACGCGGCTCAGCGCGATCGTGGGGGTCAGCCAGGTGAACCTGTCGGTGCTGAAGAACGACCGGGCGCGGGCGGTGCGCTACTCCACGCTCGTGGCGGTGTGCCGCGCGCTCGACTGCGAGATCGGCGACCTGCTGGTGCTGGATCCGCCGACGTCCGGAGGCGCGGCGTCCTGACCACGGGTCCCGGACCCGCGGCGACTCAGCCGCGCAGCGCCGCCAGCGCCTTCTCGACCCGGCGCGCCCGCGTCCCGTCCGTCCTCGCCTCGCCGATCGGATCCACGAGCGCCCGCTGCCGGCTCGACGACAGGGCCGCGAACGCCTCGGCCAGGGCGGGCTCCGCGGCGAACGCGGCGGCGACCTCCTCGGGGAGCACGGCCTCGCGCGGCACGGCGTCGAGCTCGATCGTGACCTCGACCTCGTCGTCGGCGGCGATCCCGGACGCGGCGCGATGCGCGGCGCTCAGCGGCAGCAGGTGCTGCCCGCCCATGGTGCCGACGGTCGTGCGGTAGGAGTACCCCGGGACGGTCACGACCACGGCCGGCCGCTTCCCGGCGCCCAGCTCCTCGAGCGCCTCGGGCGGCACGGGCAGCCCCGTCGCGTTCACGCGGGCCTGCAGGACGCGGGTGCGGAAGGTGGGCATGGCGGCTCCTCGGTGAGCGGGCGGCGCGGCGCGGGCGGCCGCCGGCGGTGGCCCGAGGCTAGGCCCGCGGATCCGCCCGCGTCGAGACGGCGACCGTGAACTTCGCGTTCCGTCCCGCCTCGCGGGTCGGCCCGACGAGGCGCGCGAGCTGCGGCCGGTAGCCGAGCGGGCTGTTGTAGACGGTCCAGAGCTCGCCGCCCGGGCGCAGCATGCGCGCGGCGGAGCGGAAGAGGCGCTCGGCGAGGCCCGCGTGCACGGTCGCGCCCGTGTGGAACGGCGGGTTGAGGAGCACGAGGTCGACGGATCCGTCCGGCACGGTCGATCCCGCGTCGTCGCGCACCACGGTCACCCGCTCCCCCAGCCCGTTCGCCGCGACGGTGGCGCGGGCCGACGCGACGGCCGCCCACGACTGGTCGGTCGCGATCACGCGCATGCCGGGCCGCGCGAGCGCGACGGCCGAGGCGATGACGCCCGTGCCGCAGCCGAGGTCGACGGCGCTGCGCGCATCCGCTGGCAGGTCCTGCAGGAACGAGAGCAGGAAGCGCGTGCCGATGTCGATGCGCGCGCCCGCGAACGCGGCGCCGTGCGCCCGCACCTCGAGGCCGAGGTCCGGGTGCGACTCGCGGCGCGGGAAGGCGTCGGCCGTGGCGTCGCGCACGGGCCCGCGGGCCACGAGCACGCGCGACTTCTGCCGGGCGAGGGTCGCGTGCACGTCGCCGAAGCGCCGGCGGAGCACGTCGGTCATCGCAGGCGCCATGTGCTTGATCCGCCCGCCCGCGAGCACGGTGACGTCGTCGGCCGCCGCGCGCGCCACCACGCCGGCCCACTCGTCGAGCGCGTCGAGGCTGCGCGGGAGGCGCGCGAGGACCACCCGGGCGCCGACGGCGAGGGCCTCGTCGAGCCCGTGGTGCGCGAACGCGGCGGTCTCGCCGAGGTCCCGGGCGTTGAGGTCGAGCGCCGTCTCGGAGACGAGCGCGTCCTGGTGCACGCGGATCCGCATCGGATCCACCGCCCCCGCACGCCGGAGCGCCGCGGCGGCCCCGAGCGCGAGCGCACCGTACTGGTCGCCGACCACGACGACCTCGTCGGGCGTCACGGGCCGACCGGCGGCGGCCTCGTCCGCGAGGAGCGCGAGCAGCTCGTCGAGGAGCAGGCGATCCGCGGCGTCGGCCGCGAAGAGGTTCTCGGCCTCGACGTCGGGTCGGCGCCGGAGCGCGCCCAGGTCGAGGAGGTCGTCGGCGTTCGCCGCGGATCCGGTGGCGTCGGTCACCGCGCGTCGCGCCCGCCGGCGTCCCGGTCGTCCCCGGGGCCGGCCAGGGCCGCGCGGTAGAGCACGACCTCGGTCTGCCGCGAGGGCCGCACGCCCGCGCGCAGCGACACCACGTCGCCGTCGCCGCGGGCCGCGAACACGCGGCGGCCGGGCCGGGAGAGCAGCTCGTCCGCGAGCGCGGACTCGAGCTGGCGGACGCGGCCGCGCAGCTCGGACACCTGGTTCTCGAGCTCGAGGATCCGCGCGATGCCCTCCAGGCTCACGCCCTCCGCGCCCAGCCGGGCGACCTCCCGCAGCTGCACGATGTCGCGCATCGAGTAGCGGCGGGAGCGCCCGGCCGTGCGGGTGGGCGACACGAGCCCGAGGCGGTCGTACTGCCGGAGCGTCTGCGGGTGCATGCCCGAGAGCTCCGCCGCCACGGAGATCACGAAGACGGGAGCGTCCTCGTCCATCGCGTCGCGGGGATCCACGTCAGCTCCTGGCCCGCTCGAGGAGGTCGGCGCGCGGGTCCTCGACGGGTCCCGAGCTGGCGAACGCGTCGAGCGCCACGCGCTGGGCGTCGGTGAGGCGCGACGGCACCGCGACCTCGATGCGCGCGAGCAGGTCGCCCGTGCCCTTCGCCGTCGTGACGCCGCGGCCCTTGACGCGCAGCACCTTGCCGCTGGACGTGCCCGGCGTGACCTTGAGCCGCACCGGGTCGCCGCCGAGCGTCGGCACCTCGATGGTCGCGCCGAGCGCGGCCTCCGGGAACGTGACGGGCACGTTGACCCGGAGGTTCAGCCCGTCCCGCTCGAACACGGGGTGCGGACGCACGTGCACGGTGAGGATGATGTCGCCCGACGCGCCGCCGTCGCCGGAGGGCTCGCCCTTGCCGGCGAGGCGGATCTTCTGCCCGTCGGTGACCCCGGCCGGCACGCGCACCGTGATGGGGCGCCCGTCGGAGTCCTGCAGGCGCACGACGTCGCCCTGCACCGCGGTGAGGAAGTCGATCGTGGTCGACGCCGTCACGTCGCGGCCCTTGGTGGGCGCGCCGTACCCGCGGTAGCCGCCGGTCGACTGGCCGAAGCCGCCGTTGCCGAACATGCCCCCGAGGATGTCCTCGAACCCGCCCTGGCTGTACTGCGGCTGGCCGGATCCGAACCCGGCACGTCGCCCGCGGCCGCCGGCCTGCTGGCCGAACATGCCGCCGAACACGTCCTCGAACCCGCCGCCCTGGGCGCCGGCGCCGGGCGCGCTGAAGCGGGCGCCGGATCCCATCGCGCGCACCTGGTCGTACTCGCGCCGCTGCTCCTTGTCGGACAGCACGGCGTTCGCCTCGCTGATCTCCTTGAAGCGCGCCTCGGCCGACGGATCCGGGTTGCTGTCCGGGTGGTACTGCCGGGCGAGCTTGCGGTAGGCCTTCTTGAGGTCGGCCTCCGAGACGTCCTTGGACACTCCGAGGACCTTGTAGAAGTCCTTGTCGAACCAGTCCTGGCTGGCCATCAGACGCCTCCCTTCTTCTTCTCGTGGTGGGTGCCGCACGACCCGGTCCGGGCGCCCGCGCGTGCGGACGCCCGGACCGGGGTGGGTGCAGCCGGATCGATGCTGCGGTCGATGGCGCTACTCCGGCTTGTCGACGACGACCTTCGCGGCCCGCAGCAGCGTCTCGCCGATGTAGTAGCCACTCTCGACGACGTCCGCCACGGTGTCCACCTGGACCTCGGGGTTCGGCTTCTGGAAGATCGCCTCGTGCACCTGCGGGTCGAAGGCGTCGCCCACGGCGCCCACCTTCACCAGCCCGATGCGCTCCACGTTCGTCCGCAGCTTGGCGACGATCGCGGTGAGCGGTCCGCCCTCCGCGAGGTCGCCGTGCTTCTCGGCGCGGTCGAGGTCGTCGAGCACCGGGAGGATGCCCTTCACCACGTCGCCGACCGCGCGCTGGCGCTCGATCTCGCGGTTGGCCTCGGTGCGCTTGCGGTAGTTGGCGTACTCGGCGGTGACGCGCTTCAGGTCCGCGAGGTGCTCGGAGTCGCCCTCGACGGGCTCGTTCCGGGTCTGCTCGATGAGGTCCTGGAGCTCCTCGTCCATGGCGTCGGTCGTCTCGACGTCGGGGCCCTCGGCCTCGACGAACGCGCCGTCCACGCCGGGGACGGAGGCCTGGTCGGCCGCCGCGTCCGCCGTGGCGTCGGGCCCGGCCGGGGCCGAGGAGGCCGACCGCTCGGCCCCCTCGTCCTCGGGCGTGGCGTCGTCGGGCACGCGGCCCTCGCCGTTCGCGGTGTCCTCGGTCATCGGTCGGTCTTCTTGTCCTCGTCCTCGTCCACGACCTCGGCGTCGACGATGTCCTCGTCGTCCTTCTTCGCCTCGGGCGCGCCCTCGGGCGTCTCCGCCTGGGCCTGCTCCTGCTGGCCCTGCGCGTAGATGGCCTCGCCGAGCTTGGTCTGGCTCGCCGACAGCTTGTCGAACGCGGTCTTGACCGCGGCCTCGTCGTCGCCGGCGAGGGCGCTCTTCAGGCCGTCGACGTCACCCTGGACCTCGGACTTGACGTCCTCGGGGAGCTTGTCGTCGTTCTCCTTGATGAGCTTGTCGATCGAGTAGGCGAGCTGCTCCGCGTTGTTGCGGACCTCGGCCTGCTCGCGGCGCGTCTTGTCCTCCGCCGCGTGCTCCTCGGCCTCGCGCACCATGCGCTCGATGTCCTCCTTGCCGAGCGAGGATCCGCCCGTGATGGTCATCGACTGCTCCTTGCCGGTGCCCTTGTCCTTGGCGGACACGTGCACGATGCCGTTGGCGTCGATGTCGAAGGTGACCTCGACCTGCGGGATCCCGCGGGGCGCCGGCGCGATGCCGGTGAGCTCGAAGGTGCCGAGGTTCTTGTTGTCGCGGGTGAACTCGCGCTCGCCCTGGAAGACCTGGATCGCGACGGACGGCTGGTTGTCGTCGGCCGTGGTGAAGGTCTCGCTGCGCTTGGTCGGGATGGCCGTGTTGCGCTCGATGAGCTTGGTCATGATGCCGCCCTTGGTCTCGATGCCGAGGCTCAGGGGGGTGACGTCGATGAGCAGGACGTCCTTGCGCTCGCCCTTCAGCACGCCGGCCTGGAGCGCGGCGCCTACGGCGACGACCTCGTCCGGGTTGACGCCCTTGTTGGGCTCCTTGCCGCCCGTGAGCTTCTTCACGAGGTCGACGACGGCGGGCATGCGGGTGGATCCGCCGACGAGGACCACGTGGGCCACGTCGCCGACCGAGACGCCGGCCTCGCGGATGACGTCCTCGAAGGGCTTGCGGGTGCGCTCGAGCAGGTCGTTCGTCAGCTCCTCGAACTTGGCGCGGGTCAGCGTCTCGTCGAGGTTGGCCGGGCCGTTCTCCGTGAGGGAGAGGTAGGGCAGCTGGATGCTCGTGCTGGTGGAGGAGCTGAGCTCCTTCTTCGCCTGCTCCGCGGCCTCCTTGAGGCGCTGCTTGGCGATCTTGTCGTTCGAGACGTCGACGCCCGTCGACTCCTTGAAGCGCTTGACGAGGTGGTCGACGATGCGCTGGTCCCAGTCGTCGCCGCCGAGGCGGTTGTCGCCCGCGGTGGAGCGGACCTGGATGGTGCTGAAGTCGTCGTCCTTGCCCACCTCGAGGAGGGAGACGTCGAACGTGCCGCCGCCGAGGTCGAAGACGAGGATGAGCTCGTCCTCCTTGCCCCGGTCGAGGCCGTAGGCGAGGGCCGCCGCGGTCGGCTCGTTGATGATGCGCAGCACGTTGAGGCCCGCGATCTCGCCGGCCTCCTTCGTGGCCTGGCGCTCGGCGTCGTTGAAGTACGCGGGGACGGTGATGACCGCGTCGGTCACCGAGTCGCCCAGGTACTGCTCGGCGTCGCGCTTGAGCTTGCCGAGGATGCGGGCGGACAGCTCCTGCGACGTGTACTTCTTGTCGTCGATGCCGACGGTCCAGTCGGTGCCCATGTGGCGCTTGACCGACGAGATGGTGCGGTCGACGTTGGTGACGTTCTGGCGCTTGGCGGTCTCGCCGACCAGCACCTCGCCGTCCTTGGTGAACGCGACGACGGACGGCGTGGTGCGCGCGCCCTCGGCGTTGGCGATGACGGTGGGCTCTCCGCCCTCCAGGACCGAGACCACCGAGTTGGTGGTACCCAGGTCGATTCCTACTGCACGAGCCATGGGGTGTTCTCCTTCTGTTGCCGCGGCGCCCGGATCACGGGGTCGCTTCGTGGGTGACGCGGGGTGAGCCGCGGAGTCTCGCTCGCGGTGCCGCTTCGTTAGCGGCGTTGCTACTTGAGCCGCGATGACTCAACTCTACCGGAGCCCCGTCCGGCGTCAAGTCGGATCCGCCGAACCTGAGCGCAGGCGGCTCAACTCCCAGGAGAGGGCCGATCAGGTCACGTTCGCATCACGGACCCATCGACTTCGGGAGGGGTGCCGAATGCCCTGTCGACTCCAACCGGCGGCCGCTCGGCCGCCCCGACCGAAGGATCCACCATGCGCAACATCTCGAAGTCCCTCCTGGGCCTCACCACCGCCGGCTTCCTCGTCGTCGGGCTCGCCGCGTGCTCCACGCCGCCGCAGACCGCCGACTCCGGATCGTCGTCCTCGAAGCCCGCCGCGACCGCGACGACCGAGGCGAACCCCACGCCGCTCGCGTCGATCCCGACCCTGACCGGCGTCGACACCAAGGTCACGCTCGACTCCGGCTTCACCGGCGCCCTCACGACCCTGGGCCTGACGCCCGGCGTCATCGGCACCGCGACCCTCGACGGCGCCACCGGCACCCTCGCGTTCCCCATCACCGGCGGCAACGTGAAGTACTTCGACCCGCAGCAGTCCTACCGCCCCTACGTCCAGGGCGAGATCGACCACTCGGGCTCCGGCATCAGCCTCACCGCCGGCTCCACCGTCGTGAAGCTCACCGACTTCGTCATCGACCCCGGCACCAGCCGCCTCACCGGGTCGGTCCAGGTCGGCGACGGCGAGGTCATGAAGGACGTCTACATCTTCAACCTCGACGGCACGACCCTGAAGCCCCTCGCCATGGAGGGCGACAACGCCGTCCTCGAGGGCACCACGGTCAAGGTCAGCCCCGACGCCGCGTCGCTGCTGAACAGCACCTTCGGCACCACCGCCGTCACCGACCAGCTCGTCGTCGGCATCGCCAAGATCACCGTCAACACCAAGTAGCACCCACCCGGGGCTCGACCCCCGCAGCAGCACCAGGAACGGCCCGGCCCACGACGCCGGGCCGTTCCTCGTGCGCCCGGCGGATCGCGACGGCGCACGCAGGGAAGCCCCCTCGCATGCGCGGCGAGGGGGCCCCTGCCGGGCGACTCGGGACCCGGTCCACTCACTTCGGAACGGACGCGGGATCCGGCGGGGCGGCTGTCCGCCGGGGGCCAGGCCCCCGCCCGTCCGCCTCGACCGAGGGCCGTCGCGCATAACAGGATCTCCCGATCAGCGGGCCGTCCATGCACATCGGAGCTTCCCAGCCACCACCCCCATCGTGGATGCATGAGCATTCAACGAACTCCCGTGTCCCTGCTCGCGCGCGGCACCGCCGCGCTCGCTGGCGTCGTCGTCCTCGCCGGCTGCCAGGCCGCCGGATCCTCCGCGGCCTCCGCCGACCCCGCCACCGACGCCTCCCCCGTCGTCGCCACCGCTCCCGCGGGCGACGGCGGCACCACGGCCGACCGCACCGACTCCGCCACGGAGTCGGCCAACGCGGACGCCGTCTCGAAGCTGATCGCCGCCGCGTTCCCCGATCCGACCAGCGAGGCCGCGCAGTCCGCGGTCATCGCGGCCGTCGCCCCGGACGCCACCTCGCACGGCGCGAAGGCCGGCCCCGGCGGCCTGCTCGACGAGTTCGTGCAGGCGCACGCGCGCATCCCCGGCGCGCAGGCCGTCGTCAAGCACATCGGCGCCGACGGCGACCTCGTGGCCGTGCACTGGCAGATCACCGCGAACCCGGACGACGAGCGCACCGGCGAGGCGGCGCTCGACGTGTTCCGCGTCGCGCCGAACGGCCAGATCGACGAGCACTGGTCGTTCGACCAGCCGGTGCCGCAGGGCACGCCCGCCAGCGGCAACACGAACACCATGTTCAGCGACCTCTACCAGGGATCGGCCGGGAAGCCGGCGCCCACCGAGGAGCAGGAGGAGGCGAACCGGCAGCTGGCCGTGAGCGCCTACGACACCCTCTTCAAGGACCACGACCCGAGCGTGCTCGACCGCTCGTTCGACCCGGCGTACCTCCAGCACAACACCGTCGCCGCGAACGGCACGGCCGCGCTGAAGGCGTTCTTCTCGGGCGGCGCGCAGTTCCCGGCGCAGCAGGCGGTGGTCTCGATCTCGGACGGCGACCTGGTCTGGATCCTCTCGCAGCCGGTCGGCGCGAAGGCGGACGACCCGTACCTCGCGGCCGACGTCTTCCGCGTCGACGGCGGCCTCATCCGCGAGCACTGGGACGTGGTGCCCGCGAGCTGATCCGACGCACGCACGCACGAGGAGGGACGGCCCGACGGCCGTCCCTCCTCTCGCGTCCGGAGCCGGTCAGCGGCCGGCGTCGTAGTGGGCCTTGACCTGCGTGGCCGTGAGCGCCGTCTTGTAGAGCGCGGCGAAGCGCATGCTGCCCGTGAAGTAGTTGTTGCCCGGGTTCGGCCAGCCCGACGTGTTGTCGTAGCCGATCCGCCAGTAGCCGGTGTTGCTCTCCGGCGCGGTGAACGCCGTGTTGCCGGCGACGCGCGCGCCGTCGACGTACATGGTCATGCCCGTGCTCGGCGACATGGTCGAGACCACGTGGTGCCACGCGCCGTCGGCGACGTTCGCCGGGCTCGTGAGCGTCTGGTAGCCGTTGTTGTAGGTGCCGAAGACGAGCTGGCCGGTCGTGGAGACGTAGGTGTGGCGGTCGTAGGCCGACGAGGATCCGCTCGCCGAGTTGCCGAAGCCGATGAGCTTGCCGCCCTTCACCGTGGTCTTGAACCAGAGCTCGGTGCTGAAGGTCGCGGGGCCCTGCGCCATGAGCGAGTTGGTGAGCTGGCTCGTCGACCCGTTCAGCGTGTACGCGCCGCCGGCGTCGCGGGGGCAGGCCTGCGGGCTGACGTTCGTGCTGGTCATGGATCCGCGGTAGGTGCCGGGGTAGGCGCCGGTCGCGGCGTCGGTGGCCGTCGTGGATCCGCTCGCCTCGTTCAACGCGTAGGCGAAGACGGCGTTGGCCTTGTCGGCCGCGAACGCGCTCGAGCAGGTGAAGAACGCGGCGGACGAGGCGGCGGTGTTGTTCGTGTTGGTGATCGCGGCGGTGTACGCGCCGTTCGTGCCCGGCGCGAGGAGCAGCACGGCGCCGAGGGCGGCCGCGGAGACGGCGGCCGCGATCCCGGCGAGGCGCGGGGCGCGGCGGGGGCGGGCGTCCGCGGCGGATGCGCGGCCGAGGAGGCGGGCGACGACGCTCATGCGCGGCGCTCCTCCTCGGCGGGGAGGCCGACGACCAGCGTGTAGAGGAGGGGGACGGCGCAGAGGCCGAAGAAGACGACCCAGCCCCAGAGCGGCAGGTCGAGCGTGGACGAGATGTCGTGGAACTTCCCGGCCTCGCCCGCGGGGGCGGTGATCGAGCCGACCGCGCCGGAGACGACGGAGGTGGCGGTGCCGCCCTCGGCCGCGACCCGGATGGGCAGCAGGCCGGTGTTGACGACGGTGGCGCGGACGTCGCTGCCGGCGGTCACGGCGTCGAGGACGACGAGGCCGACGAACGGCTTCAGCAGGAAGACGGTGAAGGCGGCGACGAGGGATCCGCCGAGCATGCGCATCGAGGCGCGGTGCGTGGGCGAGCCGATGAGGCGGGTGAGGATCATCACGATCACGAGGCCCGCGAGCATCAGCGGCAGGCCCTTCGCGAGCCAGCCGAAGCCGGGGAGGATCGTCGTGGCCTCGCCGACGAGGTGCTCCTGGTCGGTCTTCCACGGGTCCACGGCGCCGTTGATGTCGCCCCGGGTGGTGAGGCCGTCGGCGTCGACCGCGATGACGCGGTGCGTGTAGGTCTCGGCGGGGGTGGTGGAGGGGTGGAAGCTGACGACGTCGCCCACCTGCACGTCCTCGAGGAGGACGGGGGTGGTGAGCAGCAGCGTGCCGACGGGGGCCGTGGTGCCCATCGACGGCGTCTGCACGACGAACCAACGGCCGCCGGACGCCTGGAAGAGGAGCGTCGCCGCGACGAGGAGCGTGAGGAGGACGGTGGCCGTCCACATCACGACGGTGCGGCGGCGGACGGAGCGGGAGGTGCGCGCGGCCCGGCGGGCGGCGCCGCGCGCGGGGAGGGCGGAGGAGGCGGGGTCGAGGTCCGCCTCCTCCGTGACGAGGACGTCCAGGTCGACGGCATCCCGCTCGACGGGCTCGAGGTCGACGGCGTCGAGCTCGAGGAGGTCCAGCTCGAGGAGGTCGAGCTCGAGGGCGTCGATCTCGAGGGCGTCGATCGCGGAGGCGTCGATCTCGGAGGCGGTCGGGGGAAGGGGAGCGGTCGCGGGGGCGGTCGCGCGGTCCTGGATGTCGGTCATGGGGCACCTCCCGGGTCAGGGCTCATGGGATGGGCGCGCGTGGGGACGGTCGCGCGGAGGGCGGGGCCGCCGTGGCGGCCCCGCCGGATCGTGCGGGGACTAGGCCGCGAAGGTCCAGGTGAGGGGCAGCGAGGCGCCGAGGCCCTGGTACGTGTTGCCGGCGGAGGAGTCGAGCGTGACGGCGAACGTGAAGTCGGTGCTGCCGTTCGCGGCGAGGGCGGTCAGCGTCTTGGCGGAGGAGCCGGCGAGGGTCGCGGCGGTGCCGGAGAAGACGGGCGCGGTGGAGCCGGCGGCCGTGATGACGACGTTGAGCTTGGAGCAGAAGTCGGTGGCGGAGCCGTTGACCGTGCCGTTCTTGGTCTGGGTGCAGGTGGCGCCCGGGGTCAGCGTGAAGGTCGCGGCCTTCGACGTGCCGACGTTCTTGATGTTGACGACGCTCGTGACCGTCTGGCCGGGGACCATCGTGGTCGAGCCGCCGAACTTGTTGATGGTGGAGCAGGTGGCGGCGTTGGAGTCGACGCCGGTCGCCGCGCTCGTGCTGAGGCAGGTGACGGTCGGGGCGCCGTTGGCGCCGGCCTGCGACTCCTGCATGACGAGCGAGCCGGAGGCCGCCGTGTTGGTGTCGTTGGTGATCGAGGCGACGAAGCCCGAGAGCGTGCCGGACATCGAGACGGAGAGGAGGACGGCCGCGGCGACGCCGGTCGCGATGGCGAGGGGGGCGAAGCGGACGCGCTTGGTCTTGGCGGCGGGGGCGATGTGGTTCGACATGTTCGTGGCTCCTGGGTTCGGAAGGGGGAGGGGCTGGGTGAGCCCCCGGTCGGGAGATCGGTGACTCGCTTTGCAAGTAACTCGAATGTACAGCTACTCGGGAATCGTGCAATCCCCCCACTGCGGGGGGCATCGCGTTCGCGGAGCGGATGAGCCCCCTCCCGCCGCGTTACAGTCGCTGGACCGCACTCGGATCCGCCCGGATCCCCGACTCAGGGACACCGCCCATGACCCCGGAGAGAACCGCTCCACGACGCCGCGACGCCGCGGCCGTGGACGCGCTCGCGAACGCGCTGCACATGGTCGAGACCGCGCAGCGGCAGCTGCGCACCCGGATCGCGCAGGACGTCGGCATGAACGTCACCGACCTGACCGTCGTCAGCCTCGTGGGCGACCTCGGCCGCATGACCCCGAAGCTGCTCGCCTCCGAGATCTCCATGGGCACGGGCGCCGTGACCGCGGTGATCGACCGGCTGGTGGGTGCCGGGCTCCTCGACCGCGTGCCCAACCCGCGGGATCGGCGGAGCGTCTTCCTCGAGCTCACCGACACCGGACGCGCGACGCTCGCGCGCGTGGCGGCCGACTACCGCGCGGCCGCCGAGGTGGCGCTCCGGGCGTCCCCGGGGCTCGGATCCGAGGAGACCGCGGAGGACATCGCGCGCGCCGCCATCGCGATGACGGCGCACACGATGGACGGGCCGGACGCGGCGACGGCCCCGTGACCGACGGCTCCGCGCTCCCCGAGGGCTGCCAGGTGGTGCTCGTCGACGGGAGCGGCCGGATCCTCCTGCAGCTGCGCGACGACATCCCGACCATCCCGTTCCCCGGGATGTGGGCGCTGCCCGGCGGCATGCTCGAGCCGCCGGAGACGCCGCTCGCGTGCATCGTGCGGGAGGTGGAGGAGGAGCTCGGCGCCCGGATCCCGCCCGCGGAGGTCACGCACCTGATGACGCGGACGCGCTCCTACGGGATGGAGCACACGTTCACGGCGCGGCTCGACGTGCCGGCGGAGGAGATCGCGCTCACCGAAGGCCAGCGCGTGGCGTGGTTCCCGGTGTCCGAGGCGATCGGCCTGGGGCTCGCCTACGAGGACGCGGACGTGCTGCGGGAGGTCGCGGGGCTGCTGCCGCGCGGGTGAGGGCGGCGGTCGGCCGGCCCCGGCCGCGGCCCCGGCGCTGACCCGAGCGGTCGGCAGGGCGGCGGGTCGGCGGTCAGGCGCGGTGCGCGCGGTCCGCGTCGAGGATCCCGCGGAGGTGCGCGGCGTCGGCCCGGTAGAGCACGGCCTCGTCGCGGAGGTGCGGCCTGCCGAGCTCGTCGGCCTTGGCGTCGGACATCTCGGCGAGGTCGTGGAGGCGCAGCATGGCGACGCGGATCACGTCGGTCCAGGTCGCGTCGGATCCGTACGCGGCGAGGAGCAGGGCCACCCGGCGGCGGGCGTCGTCCATGCCGGGTGCGCCCTCCGGCGTCGATCCCGTGAGCGGCACCGCGCGCGTGGCGAGGTACGCGATGTCCCAGATGCGCGGGCCGGGCGAGCACATGTCCACGTCGATCACGCCGGTGAGCCGGCCGTCGGCGAAGACGAGGTTGTGCGGCGCGAAGTCGTTGTGGCAGATCACCTCGGCGGGCACCTTGACCTCCGACTGCCACACGGCGCCGCCCAGCATGAAGCCGACGCTCGCGTCGTGCAGCTCCCGGAGGCGCCGGCCGGCCTGGACGAGGACGTCGTCGGCCCAGATCCAGTCGGGCAGCGGGTAGACGGGCACGACGCCGTCGAGGAACGTGAGCCGCTCGCGGCCGCCCTCGATGCCGAGCGGCTGGGGGATCCCGTCGACGCCCGCGAGCGCCAGGTGCCGCAGGTACCGGTGCACGGTCGGGGTCCAGGGGCCGGCGTCGCGGAGGACGGTGTCGCCCTCGCGCTCGACGCGGTTCATGTTGCCGCCTTCGAGGGGTCCGTCCATCGGGCCAGCGTAGGGGCGGGTCCGTTCGCCCGGCGACCCTGCCGCGACACGTCCACCGACTAGGTTGCGAGCATGAGCACCACCGCGCCCGGACGCATCGACGAGCCCGCCGCCCCGCCCCGCCGACGCGTCGCCGCGTGGGCGCTGTGGGACTGGGGATCCGCGGCCTTCAACGCGGTGGTCACCACCTTCGTCTTCAGCACGTACCTCGCCAGCAGCCTGTTCGTGGATCCGGCCATCGTCGCCGCCGCCGGGGACGACGCCCGGAACCCGGCGCTCGTGGCCGCGAAGGCCGACACGTCCGGCGTCATCTCGCTCGCGCTGACCCTCGCGGGTCTCCTCATCGCGGTGCTCGCGCCCGTGCTCGGGCAGCGCTCCGACGGATCCGGGCGGCGACGGCTCTGGCTCGGGATCAACACCGGGATCGTCGTGCTCGCGATGCTCGGCATGGTCTTCGTGGAGCCCGTGCCGTCGTACCTGTGGCTCGGCGCCGTGCTGCTCGCGACCGGCAACGTGTTCTTCGAGTTCGCGAGCGTGAACTACAACGCGATGCTCGTGCAGGTGAGCACGCCGCGCACGGTCGGCCGCGTGTCCGGGCTCGGCTGGGGCATGGGCTACGTGGGCGGCATCGTGCTGCTCGCGCTGCTGCTCGGCCTCTTCCTCTTCGACTTCGGGACGCCGGGCGCATCCGGCCTCCTCGGCCTGCCGTCGGGCGAGGCGGGCGGCGCGCTCGACGTGCGCATCGCGATCCTCGTGGCGGCGATCTGGTGCGCCGTGTTCTCGATCCCGGTGCTCGTGGGCGTGCCCGAGATCGCGGCGGCGCCGGGTCGCGGGCGGCAAGGGATCCTCGCGTCGTACGGCACCCTGTTCCGCCGGATCGCGGAGCTCTACCGCGAGTCGCCGCGCGTGCTCGTGTTCCTGCTCGCGAGCGCGGTGTTCCGCGACGGGCTCGCGGCGGTGTTCACGTTCGGGGCGATCATCGCGGCCCAGGTCTTCGGGTTCACGACCACCGAGGTGCTGCTGTTCGGCGTCGCGGCCAACGTCGTGGCCGGCATCGGCACGTTCGCGGCCGGCTGGTTCGACGACCGGTTCGGCGCGAAGCCCGTCATCCTGGTGTCGCTGGCGTGCCTGATCGTCGGCGGATCCGCGGTGCTCGCCGTCGGCGACGCCAAGGCCGGCTTCTGGGCGACCGGCCTGTTCCTCTGCCTCTTCGTGGGGCCCGTGCAGTCGTCGAGCCGCACGTTCCTCGCGCGCATCTCCCCCGCCGGCCGCGAGGGCGAGATGTTCGGCCTCTACACGACCACCGGCCGCGCGGTCTCGTTCCTCGCGCCGGGCCTGTTCGGCATCGCGGTGGCGATCACGGGCGACACCCGCTTCGGCATCATCGGCATCGTGATCGTGCTGCTCGCGGGGCTGCTGCTGATGCTGCGGGTGCGCGGGGCGGATGCGCGGGTGGCGTGACCCGCACGCGCCGTCAGGCCAGCTCGAAGTCGTAGAGGCCGGATCCGGCCCCGGCGCCGCCTCGCGCGGACCGGCGATCCGCGAGCGGCATGATCACCCGGTCGCGCACCGCGGCGCCCACCGGCCCGAGGAGCTTGATCCGGTCGAGCCACCGGCCCTGCTCGATCACGGACGCGACCCGCTCCCGGCGGCGCCGGGCGAGCTGCGCCACGACGTCGGCCGGATTCGCGCCCTCGACCAGGATGCGCCCGAGCACGGCGGCGTCCTCGAGCGCGAGGGACGCGCCCTGGCCGGACGACGGGGAGATGGCGTGCGCGGCGTCGCCCACCAGGGCCACCCGGCCGGCGCCCCACGCGGGAGGCGCCTCCGGGCGCGGGAGGCGGGCATCCAGATCCGGGGACGCCGGGACGAGGTGCTCGAGCGGCAGCGCGTCCCGGGCGCCGAGCCGCAGCAGCAGGCGCGCCCAGTCCTCCGACGCGAGCGGCGGGTCCGGGGCGGACCCGCGCCGGGAGACGGGGACGCGGGGGTTCGCGAACCACCCGGTGGTGCCGTCCTCGAGGATCGCGTACGCGACGAAGCAGTCGCGCCCGAAGCGGAACTGCAGGGTGCCGGGAGCGGACGCGGAGGAGGGCAGCGCGCCCGCCCGGGCCGTGCCGCCGACGTAGACGAGGCCGGTGACGCGATCCGCGGACCCGGCCGCGTGCGCCCCCAGACCCGCCCGGACCGCCGATCCCACCCCGTCCGCTCCGATCACGAGGTCCCCCGCATGCCGTTCCCCGTGCTCCGTGATGAGGGTCGCTCCCCGCGCGTCCTGCTCGACGGCGTTCACGCGGGCCGCGTGCACCGTGCGCGCCCCGACGCGCGCCGCCTCCTCCCGCAGCAGCGCGTGGAGGTCGGCGCGACGCAGCGAGCGGGTGACGCGGCCCTCCCCCGGCTGCGGACCGAGCGGCAGGTCCGCCGTGCGGCGCCCGTCGGCCGCGGAGATGCGGACCCGCGGGGTGGCCTCGCCGAGCTCGCTCGCCGCGTCGCCGAGCCCGAGGGCGTCGAGCGCGACCATCCCGTTGCTCGCGACCTGCAGCCAGGATCCCGTCGCCTCCGCGGCGCTCCGGCGCTCGAGGACGGTCGCCGCGTGCCCCGCGCGGCGGACGGCGACGGCGGTCGCGAGACCGGCGATGCCGCCGCCCGCGATCACGACGTGCACGCGGGTGTCCTCGGGTCGATCATGCGGCGCCTCTCATCCGCCCCGGGATCGTGGTCGGCGCGCACCGCGGTACGCGGCTCCTCGTCACCGGACGGTCGGGGCCGGGCGGCCGCGAGCCGCGTGACGGGCTGACAGGGGACGATGCCCGCGAGGGTAGGCGGCGCACCCCGGGAGCCGCTGCGCGGGTCCCCAGGTGCGAGCGCGCGGGCGGCCGCGGAGGTGCCGCCTTCGCCGCGGTCGCCGTCGTCGGATCAGTCGAGCGACCCGCCGCCCACCTTCACGTCGGTCGCGTTCGCGAGGGTCGCGCGCACCACGGCCGTGAGGGCCGTCGCGAGCTGCTCCATGCGCATGTAGGGCCGGTCGGTGCCGATCGCCTCCTCGGTCGAGTACGGGATGTGGACGAAGCCGCCGCGGGTGCCGGGGCGGTCGCGCAGCTCGTGCATCAGCAGGTAGAAGACGTGGTTGCAGGTGTAGGTGCCGGCGGTCTGCGAGACGACCGCGGGGATGCCCTTCGTGCGCACGGCCGCGACCGCCGCCTTGATCGGCAGGGTGCTGAAGTACGCCGCCGGGCCGCCGTCGACCACCGGCTCGTCGATGGGCTGGAAGCCGGTGTTGTCGGGGATGCGGGCGTCGTCGACGTTGATCGCGACGCGCTCCACCTCGAGCGTCTCGATGCCGCCGGCGAGGCCCACGGAGATGACGACGTCCGGATCCACCTCGGCGAGCGCCGCCCGCAGCGCGTCGTCGACCTTCGCGAAGTCGACGGGCAGCTGGCGCACCTGGATCTCCGCGTCGCCGTCCCAGCGGTCGCGCACCTCCTGCACGGCCGTCCACGACGGGTTGCTGGTGTCGCCGTCGAAGGGCTCGAATCCGGTGAGGAGGACGGTGGGCATGCGGGGGCTCCTGTCGGATCGGGGAGGAGGGGCGGGATCCACGCTACGCCCCGCGCCCACCGGAGGCGGAGCCGCCGCGGGAGCGATCCCGACCGCTAGCTTCGGGGCATGATCTCCTCCCCGGGCGCCGGCATCGGCATCGTCCTGTACGTCCTCGTCGTCCTCGCGCTCGTGGTGCTGTCGATCGTCGCGACCGTCGTGCTCATCCGGCTCGCGCTCGTCGCGCGGCGGACGCTCCTCGTCACGACCTCGCTGCAGGAGGCGCGGCTCGAGCTGATCCGCGAGCAGACCGCGCGGCTGCAGGCGGACGACGGGGACGCGGGCGGCCCGTACGCTCCCGGATCCGGTCCCTCCGGCCCGGCCGCCTGATCGTGGACAGCAGGTACGACAGCGTGCTGCTGCCGAGCGGCTACGACGTCGTCTGGTCGCTGTCGCTGCTCGTGGTCGTCGCGCTGCTGGCGCTCGGCGCGGTGGCGCTCGTCGTGCTGTTCCGGGTCGCGCTCGCCGGCCGCCGCACGCTCGCCGCGACCGCCGCGCTCGGCGAGGCCCGCCTCGAGCTGGCGCGTGAGCGGGCGGCGCGACTGCGCGCGGGATGGCCGGATGCCGGCGAGGCGGATCCGGACTCCTGACGCCGGCGCGCGGCGCACGTCACGGTTGCGGATCAGCTCACGGGCTCCGCGAACACGACGCGGTTGTCCTCGTAGTGGCCGACGCTGCGGTCGAAGACGCCGCCGCAGGTGATGAGGCGGAGCTGGTCGGTGGGCTGCGCGCCGAACACGCGCGCGGTCGGGAAGTCGGCCTTGGCGAAGTCGGCGACCTCGGTCACGGAGTAGCGCGTGGTGCCGCCGTCGACGTCCTGCACGGACACCTCGTCGCCCACGCCGAGCTCGGCGAGCCGGGCGAACGCGGCGGGGCCGACGCGGGAGTCGACGTGCGCGGCGATCACGGTGGGGCCGCGTCCGCCGGGGCGGCCGCCTCCGGTGAACCAGCCGACGTCGTCGAAGTCGACGGGCACCTCCATCCGGCCGTCGGGCGCGATCCCGAGGTCGATGAGCGGCTGGTCCAGCTCGATGGCGGGGATCGCGACGCGGGTCGGGACCGCGCCGAGGCCCTGCACGACCTGGGGGTCGGTCGTGAGCGGGACGCTCGACGCGGCGTTCGGGGGCGCGTCCGCCGGGGCGGTCGCGAGGGCTTCCGGCGGAGCGGCGGCGGGAGCGGGCGCGCATCCGGCCAGCACGGCCAGCGGGATCAGCGCGCCCGCGAGCACCGCGGCCCGACGGGTGCGCCGCGTGGGGGCGCCGACCGGGTCGCGGTGCACGGGGATCAGGACTCCTGGGCGCGGTGGCGGCGCATCAGCACGACGCCCGCCGCGGCGAGCGCGACGGCACCGCCGCCCGCGACGAGCGGGAGGGCGGCCGAGGGGGAGGCGGCGGATCCGCCGGCACCCGTGTCGACGCCGCCGACCGGCACCTGGGTCAGCTGGCCGCGCACGGCGCCCGCGGCGAACGACGCGGTGTGGCTGTCGGCCGCGAACGCGGACGGGTCGGCCTCGATCTGCGCGACCGTGAAGCCCTCGCCGGTGTCGGCGTTCTGCGCGCTCATGATCCCGGTGGTGAACGGCCCCTGCATGCAGCCGGAGCTGGTGCGCGTGCCGTTCCCGGCGTCGGCGGGGTTCGGGAAGGCGATGCGCGGCGGGCCGGCCTTGCCGACGGCGGCCTGGTGGATGTGCGTGGCCGTCTTCGCGGGGCTCTTGTACTCGCCGGTGACGCCCGTGAGGGTGATGTCGTAGCAGATCGTGTTCGACGTCGAGTCGAGGCGCAGGTCGAAGCGGCCGGTGGCGCCGGGCTCGCCGGGGGTCGCGACGCCGTCGGCGTTCAGCACCTGGTCGGGCGTCGCCATCACGGTGAAGGCGCTCGTGAAGCGCTCCGGCTCGGGGACGGTGGTCTCGGCGGACGCGGGCATCGCGGCGAGGAGGGTGAGGGCGGCCGCGGCGGCGCCCCCGATGGTCGTGTTCCGGACGAGTCTCGTGTGCGTCATCGCGTGCAGCCTCTCGTGGTGGGGCGCCCGAGCGGGCACCGCTTCTGACAGGGCATACGCACGGCGGGCGGCGGGCGTTCATCGGGTGCCGGAATCCATCCGGGCGATCTCGTGCGGTCGGCGTCCCCTCCCGGCCCCGCGATGAACGCCGGCGCCTTCGCCGACGTATCCCCCGGTGAGGGCGCGCACCCGCCGCCTAGGCTGGAGATCACGATGGCGCTCGTCCTGACGCGTCCGGCACCTTCCTCCGAGCGGAGCACGATGAGCGCGTCCACGCCCGGCTTCGACGTGCGCTGGGCGTTCGCGGAGCACGGCGGCGCGCTGCTCGGCTTCGCGGTCAACGCCTTGCAGGACCGCCAGCTCGCGGAGGACTGCGTGCAGGAGACCTTCCTCCGCGCCTGGCGCGCCCGCGACTCCTTCGACGGCGAGCGCGGCAGCGCGCGCACCTGGCTGTTCGCGATCGAGCGGCGGGTGATCCTCGACGTGCACCGCGCGCGGGCCCGCACCCCGCGGGTCGTGGCCGAGGAGGAGGCGCCCGAGCAAGCGACGACGGAGGCGGATCCGCTCGACCGGCTCGGGATCGTCGAGGGCCTCGCGCGCCTCAGCGACGCGCATCGCGAGGCCGTCGTCGCCGTGCACCTCACCGGGCTCAGCTACCAGGAGCTCTCCACCGCCACGGGCGTGCCCGTCCCCACCCTGCGCACGCGCGTCTTCCACGCGCTCCGCGCCCTCCGCACGCACCTCGACGAAGGGGATCCCGCATGACCGATGACCGCACACCCCGGCCGGACGCCGCGGAGCCCGACGACCGCCGCGCCGAGCTGATCGCCGCCGTCCTCGCCGACGACCTCTCGCCCGCCGAGACCGCGGAGCTGGAGGCGATGCGCGCGGCCGACCCGACGATCGACGCGGAGATCGCGCTCCTCGGCGGCCTGCCGTCGGCGATCCGCGGCGTCGGAGCGTGGGAGGACGCGGAGCCGAGCGCGGAGCTGGCGCGGCGGATCGGGCTGATCTCGGACGGCGACGCGGAGCGCAGGATGACGGACGGACCCGCCGACCTCGACGCGCGACGCGCACGCCGCGGATCGCGCACCCGGCGCACCGCCCTCGCGATCGCCGGCGCCGCCGCCTGCCTCGCGATCGGCGCGGCCGGCGGCGCGCTCCTCGCGACCCCGCGCGCCGACGTCGCGACCGGCCCGGCCGGCACCCTCGGCGCGCTCGAGGACGTGACCTTCGCCGGCGCGCCCGCGGGCGTCGACGTGCAGGGCGAGGTCGTGGCGCACACGTGGGGCACCGAGACCCTCCTCGCGGTTGACGGCCTCACGGTGGGCGACAGCTACTCCGTCGTGATCGTCGACGCGGCGGGCGGGGAGCACACGTCCGGCACGATGCTCGGATCCGCGGTCCGCATCGACTGTCGCCTCAACGCCGACGTGCTGCGCGAGGACGCGGCGGCCGTGGAGATCCGCGACGCCGCGGGGGATCGCGTCGCCGTGGCGGAGCTGCCGCCGGTCAGCGCCTGATCGACCCCGCCGCGCCGCACGAGCGCGCCCTCACGCCTGCGAGGGCTGCCCGTTGCTCGCCGTGGTGCCGCCGTCGACCGGCAGGATCGCGCCCGTGATGAACGAGGCGTCGTCGCTCGCGAGGAACGCGATCGCGGCCGCCACCTCGTCGGCCTCGCCGCCGCGGCCGAGCGAGATGCGCTTCGCGAACTCCGCCTTCAGCTCCTCGTCGTCCTCCTTGCCGGCGACCAGCTCGGTCCAGATGAGGCCGGGCGCGACCGCGTTCACGCGCACGCCGTCGACGCCGTGGTCGAGCGCGGTGGCGCGCGTGAAGTTGCTCACGCCGCCCTTCGCCGCGTTGTACGCGCTCATGTGGTGGTCCGCCGCCATGCCCGACACCGAGGAGACGTTGACGATGGATCCGCGCGTCTCGACCAGGTGCGGGAGCGCCGCCCGCGTGCCGTAGAAGACGCCCGAGAGGTCGGTGTCGATGACGCGGCGCCACTCGTCGTCGGTGATGTCCGCGATGGGGCCGGCCTGGAAGGTGCCGGCGTTGTTGACGAGCACGTCGAGGCGGCCGTGCGCCTCGAGGGCGGTGGCGACCGCGCGGTCGGCGTCGGCCGAGACGGCGGCGTCCGCGACGAGCGCGGTGGCGCTGCCCGCGGGGAGCGAGTCGGCGACCGCGCGGATCTTGTCCTCCACGCTGTCGGTGATCACGACCTTCGCGCCCTCCGCGACGAAGCGGCGGGCCGTGGCCTCGCCGATGCCCGATCCTGCGCCGGTGATGATGACGACCTTGCCGTCGAAGCGTCCAGCCATGCTGATCCTCCTGGGTTCGCGGGGACGGCGGGCGCCGTCGCCGCGAGGCGCGCGGACCGCCGTCGGGAGCATCCAGCCGACTCCCCGCGGCCGCGATCGTCAAGGGCCGGGGAGGCGATTCGGAGGGGGCGAGGGGCGGGGATCCATGGCCCGCGCGCCGCCCTGCGCCCGTCCGACGGCGAAGTGTAGCGCGCCGACAGGGACCCGGGAACCTCGGAGGAACCGCCGGTTTAGTTGTGTCAGTGCAACTAATGTCGCGGACCCCCTGGGAGGCCCTCCTCCCCGGATCCGTGGTCGTGGCGACGGCGGAGCACGACGTGGAGGGGATCCTCGCGGACGACGAGCGCGAGGCCGTCGCGACCGCCCTGCCGGGCCGCCGCGCGGAGTTCGTGACCGGTCGCGTGCTCGCCCGGCAGGCGCTCGGCGTCCTGGGCATCCGCTCCGCGTCGATCCCCGTCGCCCGCAGCGGGGCGCCGGTGTGGCCGACCGGGGCGGTCGGCAGCATCACGCACTGCGTCGGGCTCCGCGCCTGCGCCGTGGGACGACGCGACGCGCACGCCGGGATCGGCATCGACGCGACGCCCGCCCGCCCCCTGCCCGGAGGCGTGCTGGCGCGCGTGGCGGACCTCGGCAGCGCACGCGTCGCCGCGGGCCTCGACGCGCTCCGGGCATCCGGGGTCGGGAGTCCCGACAGCGTGCTCTTCGCCGCCGCCGAAGCCGTCGCGAAGGCCCGGACGTCGGCGCACGGCGGGTGGCACGGGATCGACGGCGCGGACGTCGCGCTCCACCCGGACGGCTCCTTCGCCGCCCGGGCACGACGGGGACCGGCGTTCGCCGGGACCGGTCGGTGGGCGGTGGCCGGGGGGCTGGCGCTGGCGGGGATCGCGCTCGACGCGCACTGAAGCCGGTGCGCACGCGCGCGCCGGGACGAACGAGGAGAGGACCAGCACATGGGGAACGAACACGAGAACGAGCACGACGACGCGTCGATCGAGGCGCTCTTCGCGCAGCACGCGGACCGTCCGGCGCTGCGACAGCGGTCCGGGGCGGACATCACGGACATCGGCTTCGGGGAGCTGTGGGACCGGGCGAGCGCGCTGGCCGCGGCGCTCGGGGAGACGGTGTCCGCCGGCGACCGGATCGCGGTGCTCGGCACCGCGACCGCGGACGCCGTCACCCTCGACCTCGCCACCTGGATCCTCGGCGCGGTGAGCGTCCCGCTGCAGGCGAGCGCGCCCCTCCCGGCCCTGCAGGGCATCGTCGAGGAGACCACGCCGGTCTGGATCGCGGTCACGGCCGAGCAGGCCGCGGTGGCCCGGGCGGTCGCCGAGGCCTCGGGAGACGGCATCCGGACGATGCTGATCGACGTCGCCGCCGGCACCGCCGCCGCCGCAGACGCCGACGCGGGCGCCGACCTGACGCTCGACGGGCTCGTCGCCCGCGGGGCCGGCCTGCCGCGCATCAGCCCGTGGCATCCCGCACCCGGCGAGGACCCGCTCGCGCTCCTGCTCTACACGTCGGGCAGCACCGGCACGCCGAAGGGCGCGATGTACACGCGCTCCATGGTCGAGCGGATGTGGCAGGCCATGCGGCCCGATCCCGCCGCGCAGGCCGGCGCAGCCACGACCGCCACCGCGGAAGCCGCCACGGACGCTGCAGCCGACGGCATCGTCGGGTACGCCTACCTCCCGATGAGCCACCTCACCGGCCGCTCCGCCCTGTTCGCCACGCTCGGCCGCGGCGGCACGGTCGCGCTCGCGACCTCGACCGACCTGTCGACGCTCTTCGACGACCTCCGGGCCTTCGCCCCGACCGAGTTCGTGTTCGTGCCGCGCGTCGCGGAGATGCTCCGGCAGGAGGGCGACCGCGAGGAGCAGCGACGCCTCGCCGCCGGCGGCGCGGACGTGGACGCGATCCGCGCCGCGGTCCAGGCCGACCTGCGCGTCCGCGCGTTCGGCGGCCGCATCGCCCAGGCGATCTGCACCAGCGCCCCGCTCACGCCCGAGCTCCGCGCGTACGTCGAGGAGTGCCTCGGGATCACGCTGCACGACATGTACGGGTCGACCGAGGCCGGCGGCGTCCTCCACGACGGGGTCGTCCAGCAGCCTCCCGTCACCGCGCACAAGCTCGTCGACGTCCCCGAGCTCGGGTACCGCACCACCGACCTCCCGCACCCGCGGGGCGAGCTGCTCATCAAGAGCGATGCCGTGATCGCCGGGTACTTCCGCCGGCCGGACGTCACCGCCGCCGTGTTCGACGAGGACGGCTTCTACCGGACCGGCGACGTCATGGCGCAGACCGGACCCGACACGTACGAGTACCTCGACCGCCGGAACAACGTGCTCAAGCTGTCGCAGGGCGAGTTCGTGGCGGTGGCATCGCTCGAGGCGACCTACGGCGGGACGCCCGAGGTGCACCAGGTCGCGCTGCACGGCGACAGCCGGCACGCGTTCCTCGTCGCGGTCGTCGTGCCGACGGAGGCCGGGTCGTCGGAGCGCGACGTCCTCGCCGCCCTGCAGCGCACCGCCCGCGCGCACGGCCTCGCGCCCTACGAGGTGCCCCGCGGCGTGATCGTCGAGCCGCAGCCGTTCACGGTCGACGGCGGCATGCTCTCCGACGCCGGCAAGCTCCTGCGCCTGCGCCTCACGCAGCGGTACGGCGAGCGCTTCGCCGCCCTGTACGACGCGCTCGAGTCGCAGCAGAGCGGCACCCTCGTGGCCGCGCTCCGCGAACGCGACGACGACGAGCCGACGGTCGACACGGTGGTGCGCGCCGCCCTCCTGCTCCTCGGGGCCGAGGTGTCCCCCGCGACCGCCGCCGCGGCCCGGTTCTCGGACCTCGGCGGGGACTCCCTGTCGGCGCTGACGTTCTCCGGGATCCTCGAGGACGTGTTCGACGCCGAGGTGCCCGTCGGCGTCATCACCGACCCGACCAACGACCTCGCCGCCGTCGCCGCGTACGTGGAGCGCTCCGCCTCCGACGACCGGCCGACCGTGACGCGCGTGCACGGCGCCGGCGCATCCACCCTGCGCGTGGGCGACCTGCGCCTCGATCGGATGCTGGGCGGCATCCCGACGCCGGTCCCCCGCGCATCCGCCCGGCCGGGATCCCGGACCGTGCTGCTCACCGGCGCCAACGGCTACCTCGGCCGGTTCCTCGCCATCGACTGGCTCGAGCGCCTCGCCCCGGAGGGCGGCACGCTGGTGTGCGTCGTGCGCGGTGCCGACGACGCCGACGCCCGGCGCCGCCTCGACGACGCCTTCGCCGCCGACCCCGCGTTCGCGCGGCGCTTCGCCGAGCTGGCGGGATCGCTCGAGGTGATGGCCGGCGACGTCAGCGAGCACCGCCTCGGCCTCGACGACGCGCGGTGGGAGACCCTGGCCGGCCGGGTCGACCTCGTCGCGCACGCCGCGGCCCTCGTGAACCACGTACTCCCGTACCCGGCGCTGTTCGGCCCGAACGTCGTCGGCACCGCCGAGGCGATCCGCCTGGCGATCGCCGCCGGCAGCGTGCCCGTCACCTTCGTGTCGAGCGTCGCCGTCGCGGGCGGCGCCCGGCCGAGCGCCGCCGCCGACGCGGCCCCGTCCGCGCCCGGCGCGCTCGACGAGCACGCCGACATCCGCGTGATGATCCCCGAGTGGGCCGTCGGCGACGAGTACGCCAACGGGTACGGGGCGAGCAAGTGGGCGAGCGAGGTGCTGCTCCGCGAAGCGCACGAGCACCACGGCGTCCCCGTGGCCGTGTTCCGCTCCGACATGATCCTGGCGCACCCGCGCTGGCGCGGCCAGGTTAACCTCCCCGACGTCTTCACCCGGCTGATGTGGAGCGTGCTCACCACCGGGCTCGCCCCGGCCTCGTTCGTGCGGCGCGGCCCCGACGGCGAGCGGCAGCGCTCCCACTACGACGGACTGCCGGCCGACTTCACGGCCGCGGCGATCGACGCGATCGGCGCGGCGCTCACCGAGGGGCACCGCACGTTCAACGTCGTGAACCCCCACGACGACGGCGTCTCGCTCGACACCTTCGTCGACTGGCTCCGCGAGGACGGCCACGAGATCGAGCGCGTCGCGGACCACGCGGAGTGGGTCGCGCGGTTCCGCGACGCACTGGCATCGCTCCCGGACGCGGACCGCGCCCGGTCCGTCCTGCCGCTGATGCACGCGTTCGCGGCGCCCGAGGAGCCGCACGCCGGCTCGGCGATCCCGGCCGACGCGTTCATCGACGCCGTCCGCGCGGTCCGCCCGCTCGGGGCGTCGGAGATCCCGTCGCTCGACCACGCGCTCATCACGAAGGTGGCGGACGACCTCGCGTTCCTGGGGCTGCTCGCGCCGGCGTCGGCGCGGGCGCGGGTGGCGGCCGCGTGATGCCCGCGCGCGTCGACTGATCGCGACGCGCGACGCCTGGGGAGGGGCCGGCAGCCACGCGCTGCCGGCCCCTCCGCGTCCGCTGGAAGTCGGCGTCAGCGTCCGGCACGGCGGCCGGATCCGCCGCCCCGAGAGAAGATACACGCCGGTAACACGAGGGAAACGGCCGCGATACGGGGCAGAACCACACTGGACGGAAATACCTATCGCTCGATAGATACTCCGACCGGGCAACCGGATCTCCGGCGCATCCGCAGCACCGCGCCCTCGTGAGAGGCCAGAAGATTGAGCACCCCGCACACCCCCTCGCCGGCCGCGGCCCGCACCTCGGCCCCCGCCCCCGTCGTCCCGCCCGGCTCCGCCCGGGACACCGCGGCCCCCTCGCCTCACGTCCCGCCCGGCTCCGCGCAGGACACCGCAACCCCCGCCGCCCACCTCCCGTCCGGCTACGCGCAGGAGCTCCACCGGGGCGTCGGCCCGTTCTCCTCGTTCGCGGCCGGGTTCTCGTTCGTGTCGATCCTCACGACCGTGTTCCAGCTCTTCGGGCTCGGCTTCGGGCTCGGCGGCGCCGCGTTCTTCTGGGCGTGGCCGGTCGTGTTCGTCGGGCAGCTGCTGGTGGCCCTCAACTTCGCGCAGCTCGCGGCCTCGTGGCCCATCTCCGGCGCGATCTTCCAGTGGTCGAGCCGCCTCGCCGGCACCACGATCGGGTGGTTCACCGGCTGGACCATGATCGTCGGCCAGATCCTCACGGTCGCCGTCGCCGCCATCGCGGTGCAGGCCGTGCTGCCCGCCATCTGGGCCGGGTTCCAGATCGTCGGGGGCCCCGACGCGGATCCGTCGGTCGCCTCCCCCACGGGCGCGGCGAACGCGGTGCTGCTCGGGATCCTCCTGCTCGTCGTCACCACGGTCGTCAACATCCTCAGCGTGCGGCTCATGGCGCGCGTGACGACAGCGGGCGTCCTGATCGAGATCGTCGGCGTGGTGGTGCTCGTCGCGGTGCTCTTCCTCCTCCCGCAGCGCGGACCCGAGGTCGTGCTGACGACCGCCGGCCGCACGGGCGACGAGCCGTACGTCTTCGCCTGGCTCGCGTCATCCCTCATGGCGGCGTACGTGATGGTCGGCTTCGACTCCGCGGGCGAGCTCGCGGAGGAGACGCACAGCCCGCGCAAGACCACGCCGAAGACGATCATCCGCGCGCTCGTCGTCTCCGGCCTCGGCGGGGCGCTGCTCATCGTGGGCACGCTGGTCGCGGCGCCGAGCGTCACCGACGGGCAGCTCGCCACGAAGGGCATCGCCTGGGTCATCACGTCGGTCGTCGGCGACGTGGGCGGCCGCCTCCTCCTCTGCGCGGTCGCGGTCGCGGTGTTCGCCTGCACGCTCGCGGTGCAGACCTCGGGCACGCGGATGATGTACTCGATGGCGCGCGAGCGGGCCCTCCCGTTCCACCGCCAGCTCGCGAAGGTGTCGCCGCGCACCGGCACGCCCGTGCTCACCTCGGTGGTCGTCGGCGTCGGCGCGGCCCTCGCCCTGGCGGTCAACATCGGCCAGTCGGCGATCTTCACGGCGCTCTCGAGCCTCTGCATCGCGATGCTCTACCTCGCGTACCTCGGCGTCACCGGCCCGCTGCTGGTCGCCCGGATCCGCGGGCGCTTCCCGCAGGGCGGCGTGGACGAGGACGGCGCGCCGCTCTTCACGCTCGGCCGCTGGGGCATCCCGCTCAACGTCGTGGCCGTGCTCTTCCAGGCGGGCATGGCCGTGAACCTGATCTGGCCGCGCGCCGAGATCTACGACCTCACGGGCGGGTCGTGGTGGCTGCAGTACAGCGCGCTCCTCTTCATCGGCGCCACGCTGCTGGTCGGCGCGGGGTACCACGCGTGGCGGCACCGCTCGCACGGGCCCCTCGAGCTGCGGGACGTGCCGACCACGGCCGCCATCCCGGTCGTCGAGGCGGCGGGGGCGACGATCCGATGAGGGACCTGCACACGACCGACAGCGTCACCGCCTCCCGCGACGACGCCCGCGCCCAGGCCGCCCTCCGGAGCGACTGGATGCCGTACGTCCCCGCCTCCTCGTCGCCGTTCGCGCCCGCGGGCGTGGATCCGGCCGACCTCACCTGGGCCGAGACCGTCGCGCCCGGCGGGTACGCGCACCGCGTGCTCGCGCGCGGATCCCGCCTCCGCTTCGACGACCCCACGGGCGACGCCTGCGCGCACCTGCTGCTCTACGACGCGGAGGCGCCGGGCGAACGGCTGAACGTGGCCGACACCGTGAAGATCCCGTGGCAGGCGTACCTCGGCGAGGGCTCGCCGCTGCTGAGCGGCGACGGGCGGATCCTCGCGAGCATCGTGGAGGACACCTCCGGCCACCACGACGCCCTCTGCGGCACCTCGACCGACGCGCTCAACGAGCGGCGCTACGGATCCGGCGCGCCCGAGGGCCCGACGCCCAGCGGCCGGTCGCTCCTCGTGAAGGCCGCCGCGAAGCACGGGCTCACGCGCCGCGACCTGCCGCCCGGCGTCTCCCTCTTCCAGGGCGTGCGCGTGGAGGAGGACGGCGCGCTGCGGCCCACCGGATCCGCGGGGCCCGCCACGCACGTGACACTCGTGGCCGAGATGCCGCTGCTCGTGCTCGTCGCGGACGTGCCGCATCCGCTCGACCCGCGGCCGGACCACGTGGTGGGGCCGCTGCGGATCCACGCCTGGCGCGGCTCCCCCACCGGACCCGACGACGCGCGCTTCCACGCCAGCCCGGAGCTGACGCGCGCCTACCTGAACTCGATCGACCGCTGCGAAGCGAGAGGGAACCGATGACCCCGACCGTCACGTCCACCGTCCCCACCGGCGCCGTGCACGCGCCGGACGCCGTGCTCGACTGGGGCGCGTCGCTCGTCGCAGGCCGGGTCGTGCGCGACGACCGCGTGGCGCCGCTCGCGCCCTGGTCGGCCGTCGTGCGCGCGGGCCAGGTGCTCACGATCGTCGACGTGGGCGGCAACCAGTCCGCCGACTTCCTCGTCTACGACGCCGACGACCCGGAGGAGCGGTACAGCGTGCCCGACACGATCGTGGCGCAGGGCAACGCGTACCTCGGCACCGGATCCGTGCTCATGTCGAGCGAGGGCCGGCCCCTGATGACGGTGGTCGGCAACGAGATCGACCGCCAGGACACCCTCGGCGGCGCCTGCTCCAAGGAGTCGAACACGCTCCGCTACGGGCACCACACCGCGCACCAGCACGCCTGCCGGGAGAACTTCCTCACGGAGGGCGCGCGGCACGGGCTGGGCGCGCGCGACATCGTCTCGAACGTCAACTGGTTCATGAACGTGCCCGTGGAGGCCGACGGCGCCCTCGGGATCGTCGACGGGATGAGCGCGCCCGGGAAGCGGGTGGCCGTGCGGGCCGAGCGGGACGTGCTGGTGATCGTGTCCAACTGCCCGCAGATGAACAACCCGTGCAACGACTTCCGCTGCACGCCGCTGCGGATGATCGTGGTGGAGCCGTGAGCGGCGCCGCCGGCGAGCGCCGGGCGCTCGACACCGACACCGTGCTCGTCGCGAACCGCGGCGAGATCGCGTGCCGCGTGATCCGCACCGCGAAGGCCATGGGGATGCGCACGGTCGCGGTCTTCTCCGACGCCGACCGGGCGGCTCCCCACGTGCGCGAGGCCGACGAGGCCGTGCGCCTCGGGCCGGCCGCGCCGCGCGAGTCGTACCTGCGCATCGACGCGATCATCGAGGCGGCGCGCGCGACGGGCGCGGGCCTCATCCACCCCGGCTACGGGTTCCTCAGCGAGAACCTGGAGTTCGCGTCGGCCTGCGAGGAGGCGGGGATCCGCTTCGTCGGGCCGACCGCCGACCAGATCCTCGCGTTCGGCGCCAAGCACACCGCGCGCGAGCTGGCCGAGGCCGCCGGCGTGCCCATGCTCGCGGGCACCGGCCTCCTCGCCGACGCCGACGAGGCCGTGCGCGAGGCCGCGCGCGTCGGCCTGCCCGTGATGCTCAAGGCCACGGGCGGCGGAGGCGGCATCGGCATGCAGGCCTGCGCGACGCCGGAGGAGGTGCGCGAGGCGTACGGCCGGGTGACGCGGCTCGCGGAGTCGGCGTTCGGATCCACCGGCATCTTCCTCGAGCGCCTCGTGCGCCCGGCCCGGCACGTGGAGGTGCAGCTCGTGGGCGACGGCGAAGGCCGCGTGGCCGTGATCGGCGACCGCGACTGCTCCCTCCAGCGCCGCAACCAGAAGGTGATCGAGGAGGCGCCCGCGCCCGCGCTGCCCGACCGCGTGCGCGCGCAGCTGCACGCCTCCGCCCGCGCGCTCGCGGAGTCCGTCTCCTACCGCAGCGCCGGCACGGTCGAGTTCGTCTACGACCCGGTGCGCGAGGAGGCGGCGTTCCTCGAGGTCAACACGCGCCTGCAGGTCGAGCACCCCGTCACCGAGGAGGTGCACGGCGTCGACCTCGTGGAGCTGATGCTGCGGCTCGCCCGCGACGGCGCCGCGGGCCTCCCCGACGACCTCTTCACGCGCGAGTGGATCCCGGAGGGCCACGCCGTCGAGGCCCGCCTCTACGCCGAGGACCCGGCCAAGGGATCGCTGCCGTCGAGCGGCCTCGTGACGCAGGCCGTGCTGCCGGCGGGTCCCGGGATCCGCGTCGACGGCTGGATCGAGACGGGCCTCGAGGTCTCCGCCTCCTACGACCCGCTGCTCGCCAAGGTCATCGCGACGGGCGAGACGCGCGACGACGCGCTCGACCTCCTCGGCGAGGCGCTCGACGGCACGCGGATCGACGGCATCGTCACGAACGCCGGCCTCCTGCGCGCGCTCGTCGACGACCTCGAGCTCCGCACGGCCACGCACTCCACCTCGACCCTCGACGTGACGGACGACCCGGCGCCGCGCATCGACGTCGTCTCCCCCGGCACCATGACGACCGTGCAGGACCTGCCCGGCCGGCTCGGCCACTGGCAGGTGGGCGTGCCGCCGAGCGGCCCGTTCGATCCCGTCTCGCTCGCGGAGGCGAACACCGCGGTCGGCAACCCGGAGGGCGCGCCCGGCCTCGAGATCACGGCCGACGGGCCCGTGCTGCGCTTCTCGACCGCCTCGGTGGTGGCCGTCACGGGCGCCCCCGCGCCGGTCACGGTCGACGGCGCGCCCGCCGCGATGTGGGAGCCGATCGAGGTCGCCGCCGGGCAGACCCTCGCGATCGGCCGCGCCGACGGGCCCGGGCTCCGCCTGTTCCTCGCCGTGCGCGGCGGGATCGACGTGCCCTCCTACCTCGGATCCGCGTCCACCTTCACGCTCGGCCGCTTCGGCGGGCACGCGGGCCGGGCGCTGCTCGCGGGCGACGTGCTGCGGCCCGGATCCCCCGACTCCGACGCCGAGCACCCCGCGTTCCCCGCGGGCGCGCGCCTCGGGCTGATCGGCGGCCCGACGCCCGCGCACCGGCGGCCGGCGCTCACCTCGACGTGGGAGATCGCCGTCACGGAGGGCCCGCACGCGGCGCCCGACTTCTTCACGCGCGACGACATCGACGTGCTGTACGCCACCGACTACGGCGTGCACCACAACTCGGCGCGCACCGGGATCCGGCTCATCGGCCCGCGGCCCGGCTGGGCGCGCGAGGACGGCGGCGAGGCGGGGCTGCACCCGTCGAACATCCACGACACCCCGTACGCGGTGGGGGCGATCGACTTCACGGGCGACACCCCGATCATCCTCGGCCCCGACGGCCCGTCCCTCGGCGGCTTCGTGTGCCCGGCGGTGGTCGCGAGCGGCGAGCTGTGGAAGCTCGGCCAGCTGCGGCCGGGCGACACCGTGCGGTTCGTGCCCGTGAAGGAGGCGGACGCCGCGGCGCTCGTCGACGCGCGCGCCTCCCTCACGGTGATCCGCACGGGCGGCGACGGCGACGACGGCGTGATCGGCCGGCTCGAGGCCACCGACGCGCGGCCCTCCGTCGCGTACCGGCGCGACGGCGACGACGACGTGCTCGTGGAGTACGGCGACATGACCCTCGACATCGCGCTCCGGATGCGCGTGCACGCGCTCATGACCCGGCTGCAGGAGGAGCGGCCCGCGGGTCTGCTGGAACTGACGCCCGGGATCCGCTCGCTGCAGGTGCGCACGGATCCGCGCGTGCTGAAGGCCACGGCCGTCGCGGGCCTGCTCCGGGAGCTGGAGGACGAGATCCCGCCGACGGACCAGCTCGTCGTGCCGTCGCGCACCGTGCGGCTGCCGCTCTCCTGGGACGACCCGGCGACGCGCCTCGCCATCGAGCGCTACATGGCGGGCGTCCGCGACGACGCGCCCTGGACGCCGTGGAACATCGAGTTCATCCGCCGGATCAACGGGCTCGAGTCGGTCGACGACGTCTACCGCACGGTCTTCGACGCGAGCTACCTCGTGCTCGGCCTCGGCGACGTGTACCTCGGCGCGCCCGTGGCCACGCCGCTGGATCCGCGCCACCGCCTCGTGACCACGAAGTACAACCCGGCGCGCACCTGGACCGCGGAGAACTCCGTGGGCATCGGCGGCGCCTACCTCTGCGTCTACGGGATGGAGGGGCCGGGCGGGTACCAGTTCGTCGGCCGCACCGTGCAGATCTGGAACCGCTTCCGCCGCGGCGGGCTCTTCCAGGAGCACCCGTGGGCGCTCCGGTTCTTCGACCGGATCGAGTGGTACCCGGTCGGCGCGGAGGAGCTGCTCGAGCTCCGGGCCGAGACGGACGCGGGCCGCGGCGACTTCGCCACGGAGGACGGCGAGTTCTCCATCGCCGACCACCACGCGTTCCTCGCCGCGAACGACGCCTCGATCCGCTCCTTCCGCGAGACGCAGACGCGCGCCTTCGAGGAGGAGAAGGCCCGCTGGCGCCTCTCCGGCGAGTTCGACGTGCGCGACGAGCCGGCCGTCGTGGTCCCCGACGAGGTGCCCGTGCCGCCGGGCGCGACCGCCGTGACGGCGCCGTTCACCTCGACCGTGTGGCGGGTGGACGTGCGCCCCGGCGACGACGTGACGGCCGGCGACGCCGTGCTCGCGGTCGAGGCGATGAAGATGGAGTCCGTGGTGGGCGCGCCGGTGGCGGGCCGCGTGCTGGAGATCCGCATCGCGCCCGGCGAGCAGGTCGCGCCCGGGCAGGTGCTCGCGGTGATCGGGGCCGCGTCCTGATCGCCGTCGCCGCGGGAGGCGGCCGGGTGCGCGCCGCGCGTGACCCCGGCCGCCGCGTGATCCCCACCTGCGAGGATGGCGGGATGGCCAAGGACGACAAGCCGGCCCGCGTCGGCCGCCCCCGCGCGATGCCCGACGCCGGCTCGACGCTGAGCCCGCGCGAGCAGATCCTCGACGCCGCCGCCGCGCTCTTCGCGGAGCACGGGCTGAGCGGCACGTCCACGCGCCTCATCGCCGAGCGGGTGGGCATCCGCCAGGCCTCCCTCTACTACCACTTCGCCGGCAAGGACGACCTGCTCGTCGAGCTGCTCACGCGCTCCGTGCGGCCCAGCCTCGACGTCGTCCGCGGCATCGAGGAGGCCGTCCCCGACCGCGCGTCGGCGGCCGGCGCCCTCCACGCGCTCGTGATGGCGGACTTCCGCACGCTCGCCGACACCCCGCACAACATCGGCACGCTCTACCTGCTGCCCGAGGTGCAGGGCGAGCGGTACGACGGCTTCCGCACGCAGCGGCGCGAGCTGCAGGAGGCGTACGGGCGGATCGGCACGGCCGCGGCGAGCGCCGACGTGCGCCGCACCATCGGGCCGGAGGCGCTGGGGGCCGTGCTGATCCAGCTGGCCGAGCTCGTGATCCAGCTACGCCGTCGCGGCGAGCCCGACGACGCCGACCGCGACGCCATCGCCGCCACGTGCCTGCGCGCGTGCGGGCTGGGGATGGCGGAGATCGCCGAGGCACGCCGCGACGCCGAGCGGCTGCTCGCGACGGTGCCCGCGCTCTAGCCGCGCCCGCTCGCGCCGCCGGCGCGGGCGCCCCCGCCGCAGGCGCGAACGCTCCCGCCGCCGGGCCTCACCCCGCGGGCGGCAGCCCCGCCTGCTGCCGCAGCCCCGCCAGCAGCAGGTCGAGCCCGGAGCGGAAGACGTCGAGGTCGTCGTGCGTGGCCAGCTCGTCGGCCGCGTCGTGGGCGAAGGGGAACTCCTCGGGGTCGAGGGCGCGCCAGCGGTCGGCGAACGCGGCGAGGAAGCCCGCGCGATCCAGCCCGCTCTCGAAGAACTCCTTCGGCGGCGGCTCCGCGAGGTCGGCCGCGACCCCGACGACGTAGCTGACGATGGACGACACCGCGTGGAAGCGCTGGCGCGGCGTGAGGTCGAGCTGCAGGAGCTGCTGGCCGAGGCGCTCGTACATCGCCATCGTGTTGGGCCGCAGCCCGTTGTTGCGGAGCATGTACTGCCCGAACCAGGGCCGGCGCACGAACTCGTCGAAGAGCGCCAGGGCGACGGCGCGCACGTTCTCCAGGGGATCGGGACCGTGGATGAGCGGCTCGGAGTCGACGAGGACCCGGCCCATCACCTCCTCGGTCGCGCGCGCGACGAGCTCGTCGCGGCTCGCGACGTACCAGTAGATGCTCGCCACTCCCCCGCCGAGCCGCGCCGCGAGCGCCCGGAAGGTGAGCGCCGGCTCCCCCGCCTCGTCGAGGATCGCGATCGCCTCCGCGAGCACCGTGTCGAGCGAGTGCGACGCCCGCTGGCGTCCCCGTGCGCGGGCGGGCGCCGTGCCCGTGCCGCGCTTCTCCGTGGATCCGTCTGCCGCCATGCCTTGCATCCTACCGAACGACGTTCCATACTATCGAACGTCGTCCGATACTCGTACGGCGTTCGATGAGAAGAGGCCCGCCCATGAGCACGACGACGATCGACACCGCCCCATCCCGCGCGCACGCCTCGCTGCGCTCCGCGGCCCTCCCGCTGGCCGCCCTCTGCCTGGCCTTCTTCGTCGAGATGGTCGACAACACGCTGCTCTCCGTCGCCCTGCCGACCATCGGCCGCTCGCTCGAGAGCGGGACGACGGGCCTGCAGTGGGTGACGGGCGCCTACTCGCTCACCTTCGGCGGCCTGCTGCTGACCGCCGGATCCGCCGCCGACCGGTTCGGGCGACGCCGCGTGCTGCTCACCGGCCTCGCGGCCTTCGGCGTGATCAGCCTCGCCGTCGTGCTCGTCACCGACATCGGCCAGCTCATCGCCCTGCGCGCGGCCCTCGGCGCCGCCGCCGCGGCCATGGCGCCCGTGACGATGTCGCTGGTCTTCCGGCTCTTCGACGACGAGCGGCTGCGGATGCGGTCGATCACGATCGTGATGATCGTGGGCATGTCCGGCATGGTCCTCGGGCCGCTCCTCGGCGGATCCGTCCTCGCCGCCGTCAGCTGGCAGTGGCTGCTCGTCGTCAACGCCCCCATCGCCCTGCTGGTCTGGATCGGCGTCCGCGTGGGCGTCCCGGCCGACCGCCGCGCCGACCTCACCTCCGAGCGCCTCGACCTGCCCGGCACCGTGCTCACCATCGCCGCGATCGGGCTCGGCTGCTACACGCTCACGAGCGGCGTGCAGCACGGGTGGCTCGCGCCCGTCACGCTGGCCTGCGCGGCCGGCGCCGTCGCCGCGGTCGCGGGCTTCGTCCTCCGCGAGCGCCGGGCGACCTCGCCCATGATCGACCTCGCGATCTTCCGCGCGGGGCCCGTCCGCGGCGCCGCGCTCACGCAGCTCGGCGCCGCGGTCGGGTTCGCCAGCATCCTGTTCGGGCTGATCCTGCACTTCCAGTACGCCTACGGCTGGAGCCCGGTGCGCGCCGGCCTCGCGAACCTGCCCGTCATCGTGACGATGATCGCCGCCACCCCGATCACCGAGCGCCTCGCCGCCCGCCTCGGCCACCGCCTGGCCTGCCTCGTGGGCACCGGCCTCCTGGTGGCGGGGCTCGGCGGCATGGCCTGGGCCGTCGAGCACGGCTACCTCGCCATCGCCGCGATGATGGTGCTGCTCACGATCGGGCTGCGGACGATCATGACCATCTGCGCGGTCGCCCTCGTCGAGGCGATGCCCGCCAACCGCACCTCGATGGGCGCCGCGCTCAACGACACGGCCCAGGAGCTCGGCACCAGCCTCGGCACGGCGGTCGTCGGCACGCTCATCGCCGCGCTGGTCACGAACGCCCTGCCGGTCGGTGCGTGGAGCGCGGAGCTCGTGCAGACGTTCTTCACGGGCGAGCGGATCGCCTACGCGGCGGTCGCCGTGCTGGTGGGCGTGATCGCGACGGTCGGCGCGCTGTCGCTCACGGACTCCCGCACGACCGAGGAGCCGGGGGCGGACGAGGATGCTGCCGCGGACGAGGCGGCTGCTCCGAGCGCGGCCCGCGCCGCGAGCGGCCAGCCCGCGGGGCCCGGCGCCGAGCGCACCGCGGCGTGAGCGGGGGCGGGGCGCGGGCGCGCGAGGTGGGCGCGTCCCCTCGCGGACGCGTCGCCGCGGCCGCCTCAGCCGATGCGTGCCAGCAGCTCGAGCGACCGCTCGACCACGAGGGCGGTGGCGACCGGATCCGACGACGGCAGCGACGCGTCCGTGAACAGGTGCGCGTCGCCGTCGTAGACGAAGACCTCGGCGAGCTCGGGGCCGACCGCGTCCACGAGCTCGCGCGCGGCCTCGAGGTCGCCCTCGCCCGCGAAGTACGGATCCCGCGTCATGCCGTGCACCTGCACCGGAACGCCCGCGGGCCACGGCCCGAACGCCCACTCCGCCGAGAGCGACACGAACGACTCGTAGAGGAGCGCGCCCCGGGCGCCCGGCCGGGTCTGCGCGAGGCGCTGCGCGATGGATCCGCCCCACGAGACGCCCGCGTACACCAGCCCGGCGGGCAGCCCCTCGAGCGCGCGCTCGGTGCGGGCGGCGACCACGCCGTCGTCGAGGCCGGCCATGAGCGCGAGGCCCGCCTCGACCGTCTCGGGCAGCGCGCCGTCGAGCAGGTCGGGCACGTGCACGACGTGGCCGCCGTCGCGCAGGGCGTCGGCGAGCGCGTGGACGCCGGGCGTCGCGCCCTGCACGTGGTGGAACAGCACGATCTCGGCCAAGGGAGCCTCCCGCCCGCCGCGCGGACGCGGATCCGTCGGCGCGCGGACGTCGCGGGCCGTCGCTGCCCACGATAGGGACCGGGATCAGCGCGGGGAAGGGCGCCGGCCGTCCGTCTCCGCCGCGAGGTGGCCGCCGAAGGACAGGCGGCGCGCGTCGTCCACCGCGTCCTCGAAGCGGAGGGCCGTGTCGCGGAGCATCGCGAGGGTGGCGAGCGCGTGGATCCGCACCCGCCCGTCGGCCGCCTGCCGCGACCGCTCGACCACGGGCTGCGCCAGCCGGCCGACCGTGACGAAGGCGCGCGTGAGGCTGTGCTGCATCTCGGCGGGTCCGCGGCCGAGCTGCGACGCCAGCTCGCGGAGGAGGAGCCCGGCGCCGGTGGGGTCGCGGTCGGCGTCGATCAGGCCCGACGCCGTCCGCCACGCGGTGCGGGCGACGTGCTCGTCGGGGTCCCGCAGGAGCTCGCGCCCGATCGCCGGCAGCGCGCGCCGGTCCCCGATCTTGGAGAGCGTGTGCAGCGCCTGGCTGCGCGCCTGCGGCACGGGCGACGCGAGCTCGGCGACGAGCGGCGGGATCGTGAGCTCGCGGTCGTGGCGGATCAGCGCCCACGTGAGCATCTCGCGCACGTTGAGGTCGGGCTCGACGCGGCAGCGGTGGATCAGCCCCTCGACGAGCGCCGGATGCGGCCGGGTGCCCGCGGTGAGCGCGGCCTGGAGGCGGGCGGAGGCGTCGGGCGCGCGGAGGGCGGCGGCGAGGCGGGCGGCGATGGCGTCGTCGTCGAGGCGGGCGGAGCGGTCCCGGTCCGGGCCGTCCGGCTCGTCGCGGGCGGCGTCGCTCACAGCACGTCCCCGATCGCGGCGAGCACCCGGTCCGGGTCCTCGAGCTGCATGTCGTGGTGGATGCCCGGCAGCCGCCGGACGTCCCAGCCCGCGCGCTCCAGCTCGGCCGCGTAGGCGTCGGGCAGCACGGCGGCCGACTCGTCGGAGAGCACGATCGTCGACGGCACGGCCGGCGCGCTCACCGCGAGCGGATGGAAGGCCACGTCGCGGAAGACGCCGATCGCCATGCCGCGGTCGAACCGGGCCTGGGCGGCGGCGAGCGACGCCCGCACCGCGGGGGCGTAGGCGGCGCGGATCCGGGCGGCAGCCCGGGCGCGTGGCAGCTGCGCGACGGCGAGGCCCACGAGCGGGGCGGCCCAGAACAGGCGGCCGCGGATCCCCGTGGTCGGCAGCGCGAGCCGGAAGCCGGGATCGAGGTACACGGCGTGCGCGGGCTCGAGGCGGGCGACGGCGCGCACCAGCACGGATCCGCCGAGCGAGTGCCCGACGACCGCGTCGAGGCCGCGCGGCAGCGCCTCCGCGACGTCGTCGGCCATCTCCTCGATGCCGTACGAGCCGGCCCGGTCGCTCTCCCCGTGCCCGCGGAGGTCGACGGTCGTGACGGTGCAGCGGCCGGAGGCGACGAGCCGCTCGACGACGGGCGCCCAGGTCGCGCCGTCCGCGCCGAGCCCGTGCACCAGGCCGACGTGGCGGGGTCCGGTCCCGGTGGTGACGCGGTGCAGCTGCATGGGTCCAGTCTCCTCCGGGCGGGCGGCCCCCGCGCCCCCGCGGCCGGTCGCCGGACGCACGACGCCGGACGCACGACGGCCCCGCGTCCGTCTCCGGATGCGGGGCCGTCGGTCGAGCCGCAGTGCGGGTCGCCCTCTACAGCGTCGCCGCCGCCGGGTCCCAGTCCTCCGCGAGCGGGGTCGGCTTGTCGACCGTCGACGCGACCTGCACGACCTCGCGGCTGTCGGCTGCGTCGCGGATCGCGAGCAGCACGTCGAGCACGTGGGCCGCGACCTCGCCGGATGCGCGCACCGGGTCCCCGCCGCGGATGCTGCGCGCGAGGTCCAGCACGCCGGATCCCCGGCCGTACGTGGATCCGGCCGCCGTCAGCGTCTCCGGCTCCTGCTGCCCGAAGCGCCACAGCTGGCTGTCGCCCTCGAACGTGTTCGGGTCGGGGAGCACGATGGTGCCCTCGCTTCCCGAGATCTCGACGAAGCCCATGCGCGGCAGCGCGTTCTGGAAGCTGAACGTGGACTGCGCCGACTGCCCGCCCGCGAACGAGATGAGCGCGGCGTGGTGCGTGGGCACCTCCACCGGGAAGTCGGTGCCCGCGCGGGGTCCGCTGCCGATGGTGCGCGTCGTGCGCGAGGTCGAGGAGACCGCGCTCACCGTCTCGGCGGCGCCGAACGCGTGCACGAGCGTGGTGACGTAGTACGGGCCCATGTCAAAGAGGGGTCCGGCGCCGTGCGCGAACAGGAACTCGGGGTTCGGGTGCCAGGCGTCGGGGCCGGGCACGTGGAAGAGCGTCGTCGCGGTGAGCGGCTCGCCGATGTCGCCGCGGGCGATGGCGCGCATGGCCGACTGGATCCCCGCGCCGAGCACGGTGTCGGGCGCGCACGCGACCTGCACGCCGGCGGCGCGGGCCGCCTCGAGCAGGTCCTGGCCGGATGCGTGGTCCAGCGCCAGCGGCTTCTCGCTCCACACGTGCTTGCCAACGGCGACGATGCGCCGGCCGACCTCGGCGTGCGTGGCGGGCAGCGTGAGGTTCACGACGATCTCGATCTCGTCCATCGCGAGGAGCTCGTCGACGGTGCCGTGATGCGGCACGCCGTGCTCCTCGGCGCGCGCGCGGGCGCGGTCGAGGTCGATGTCGGCGACGAACAGGACCTCGAGGTCCGGCATCGCCGTCATGTTCTCCAGGTAGGTGCCCGAGATGACGCCCGCGCCGATGACGCCGACGCCGACGCGGCCGGTGCCGCCGGTCACTTGTCGTTCTCCTGCAGCCAGGCGAGCGACGCCGCGATGCCGTCGAAGACGTCGCCCGCGTAGTCGTCGAACTCGACGACGCGCAGCGCGTGCGGGGCGGCCGCGAGCACGGCGGCGACGTCGACGTCGCCCTGGCCCGCGGGCTCCTGCATCTTGAAGGCCTGCGCGAGCTCCGGCGGCACGACGAGCGCGGACTCGGCGCTCGGCAGCACCTTGGCGATGGCGTCGGAGATCTTGCCGTCCTTGACGTGCAGGAACCGCACGCGGTCGCCGAGCCGCTTCAGCAGGGCGGGCGTGTCCATGCCGCCGACGGTGGACCAGAACGCGTCGAGCTCGAGCACGACGTCGGCGTTGAGGCGCTCGACGAAGAGCTCGTAGATCGGCCGACCGTCGACCGTGTTCGCGAACTCCCACTGGTGGTTGTGGTACCCGAAGGCGAGCCCGCGCGCGGCGGCCTGGACCTGCAGCTCGTTGACGCGGTCGGCGATCCGGTGCGCGTCGTCGGCGGTCTGCCAGCGCTCGCTCGGGATGAAGGGATCGATGACCGTCTGGATCCCGAGCTTCGCCGCGGCGTCGAAGGTGCGGGCGGCCTGGTCGTCGTCGCCGTCGATGACGGGCGCGTGGCCCGAGGGCGCGGTGACGCCGGATGCGGCGAAAGCGGCGGCGAACTCGTCGGCGCGCTCGACGAACGCGTACGGCTCGACCTGCGTGTAGCCGATCTCGGCGACGCGGGCGACGGCGCCCTGCAGGTCGGCGGAGACGGCGTCGCGGACCGTGTAGAGCTGGACGGAGGGGGCGGACATGGTCGCTCCTTTCAGGAGGGTGACTGGTGGCCCGACGGCCGTCGCACGCTCCTGCCGTCGTCTCGACGGCTGAGCCACGATGCCCGCTGGGATGTCCGGCGCGGGAGACGCGCCGTGTCGTCAAACCTACCGTCGGTCGGGGTCCGGATCCCAGGGGCGCGGGCGGCGGATCCTGGTCGCGGCCGCGGCCCGGTGCCAGGCTGGCAGCACCCGCTCGACGACGAGGCAAGGACGCGCCCATGAGGATCCACCGCACGATCACGGTGTTCGACGCCCCCGACCTGGCCGCGGAGAGCGCCTTCTGGGCGGGCCTCCTCGGCGGCGAGGTGGCCGCGGAGGACGACTGGCACAGCGTGCGCGTCGACGGCGAGTGGCGCCTCGGCTTCCAGCTCGCGCCCGACTTCGTCGCGCCGGAGTGGCCGGGCGAGGGGCCGCGCCAGCAGATGCAGATGCACCTCGACCTGTACGTCGACGACCTCGAGGCGGGCCGCGAGCGCGTGCTCGCCCTCGGCGGTCGCCTCCTCCAGCCGGCCCCGGACCCGACGGCGCCCGACCGCTTCGACGTGTACGCGGATCCGGCGGGGCACCCGTTCTGCCTGTGCGTGTCGAGCGGGGACGCCGGAGCCTGACCCGGGCGCGTCGCACGGCGGGCGTCGGGCGTCGCGCGTCCGTGCGTCCGTGCGTCCGTGCGTCGATGCCCCGCGACGCCGCTCGTCGGATCCTCGGTGACGGTGCCCTAGCGTGGACGCCGCGCGGACCGCACCCGACGACCCGCCCGTCGGCCCAGGAGGCACCGCATGACCGAGCACGGCCGCCCCGCCACCACGGTCCGCGTCACGCGCATCGTGCACCGCGGCCTCACCGTGCGGATCAGCACCCTCGGCAGCCCCGACGGCCGCGCCTTCGTGCTCGTGCCCGGCATCGGCGTCTCCTCCGACTACTTCGAGCGCCTCGCGCCGCGACTCGACGCCCGCGGCACCGTGCACGCGCTCGACCTGCCGGGGTTCGCCGGCGTGCGCCACCCCGGGCGGTCGCTCGAGATCCGCGAGTACGCCGACCTCGTGGGTGCCGCGATCGACGCGCTCGGCCTCGACGACCCCGTGCTCGTCGGCCACTCGATGGGCACGCAGGTGGTGGCCGACCTCGCCGCCCGGCGCCCGGGGATCAGCACGGTGGTGCTCATCAGCCCGGTGGTCGACCCGGCCGCGCGCTCGGTGCCGCGTGCCGCCCTCCGCTTCCTGCGCTCCTCCGTCCGCGAGCCGAGCCGGATCCAGGTGCTCGCCGTCCGCGCGTACCTCGTCTGCGGCGTGCGCTGGTTCCTCCGTGTGCTGCCGCGGATGATGTCGTTCCCGATCGAGGCGCGCCTGCCGGAGATCCGCGCGAGCACGCTCGTGATCCGCGGCGAGCACGACGCCGTCGCCCCGCGCGCCTGGGTCGAGGAGATGGGCCGGCTGCTGCCGCGCGCGCGGCTGTGGGAGATCCCCGGCGCCGCGCACTCGGTGATGCACGACCACGCCGACGAGGTCGCCCGCCTCTGCCTCGCCCACCTCGAGCGGCGTCCGGGCGACGGCTCCTCCACCGAGGACGCCTCCGCCGCGCTGCGCCGCTTCCCGCAGGGCGAGGAGCAGCCGGACGAGGAGCACGCCGACTTCGCGCCGACGCTCGGCGACTCGATCCGCGGGATCCGCGCGCAGGTGGCCGAGGGCGTCGCGATCCTCCGGGGCGACGACGCCGCGATCGGCCGCGCCAAGACCGCGCACGCGGAGGCGATGGCGGATGCGGCGGAGCGGGCGCGGCGGCGGCGCGCGCGATCCGGCCGCCAGCGCGCGGCCCGGCCCTAGCGCGCGGGATCCGCGGGGCGCACGCCCGGCGTGCCGCCGGCGGTCGTCGACGCACGGCCCGACGCCCGCTCCAGCGCCCCCAGCCGCGCCTCGATGCGCTCGGTGGCCCGCCGGGTCCGCACGACGGAGATCGCGATCACGACGCCGAGCACGATCATCGCGAGGGGGAAGAGCAGGGACGCGAGTCCGCCGAGCACGAGCCCGGCCATCGGTCCGCCGGGCACGGTGGGCGCGAAGAACCCGTGCGGCTCGGGGCCCACGAAGGCCGAGAGGGTGATCAGGTCGAGAGCGGCGATGGGGTCCTCCAACAGGTCGGCGGGCGCGTCCGGGCGACGCTACCCGGGCGATCCCGCGGAGGGAAGGGCCGACGGCTCGCCGCATCCGCACGCGGGAGGCGGCGGCGGATCCATCGGACCGCGCAGCGGACGCAGCGGACGCGGGCGGACCAGGCGGCCGACCCCTCAGCCGCGCCCGCCCGCGAACCCGAACGCGTGCAGCCCCAGCCCGTCCGCGAGCCCCTGGGCGAGGCGGGCGCCGCGCACGCTGGTGCCCTGGCCGTCGAGCGGCGGGCTGAAGACCGCGGCGCCGAGGCGGTCGGGCGCGGAGAGGACGATGGCGCCGGAGACGCTCGACTTCGCGGGCACGCCGACCCGCCGCATCCAGCGGCCGGAGCCGTCGTAGACGCCGCAGGTCGCCATCACGGAGACGACGTCGCGCGCCGCTTCCCGGGAGACCACGCGTGACCCGGTGAGCGGGTTACGACCTCCGGCCGCGAGCGTCGCGCCCATCGCCGCGAGGATCTCGGACGTCACGAGCACCGCGCACGACCGGGCGTAGGCGGCCACGGCGTCGTCCGCGGAGACGTGCAGCGTGCCCTCCGAGCGCATGAGGTGGGCGAGCGCGTGGTTGCGGTCGCCGAGCAGCCGCTCGCACTCCGCGACCTCCCCGTCGACCTCGAGGTCGCGACCGGCGAACGCGCTGAGGCCCGCGAGGATCCGCTCGGTGCGCTCCTCGAGGGAGGACCCGCGCACGAGGCTCGCCGTGAGGATCGCCCCCGCGTTCACCATCGGGTTCGGCGGCCGGCCCGTGCCGCTCTCGAGCTTGATCGCGTCGAAGGCCTCGCCCGTCGGCTCGATGCCGACCGCGTCGAGCGCGGCGCCGTCGGTGTCCGCGAGCGCCAGCGCGAAGAGGAACGGCTTCACCGCGGACTGGATGGAGAAGGGGTGCGCGCTGTCGCCCGCGGCGTGCGCGCGGCCGTCGGGCGTGACGAGCGCGATGCCGGCGAGCGACGGATCCGCGTCCGCGAGCTGCGGGATGCTGTCGTCGACCTCGCCGCCGTCCTCGTCGGCGACCGACGCGAGCAGCCGGTCGAGGTCGAACGCATGGGCGGCGTCGTGCGCGGGATCGTGCGGGGCGGATCCGGGGGCGGGCATGGTCCCACCCTGCCAGCGGGAGCGGCGACCGGTCGTGTCGCGGAGCGCGCCGGCCGCCTGCACCGGCGTCGTCGCCGCGGGAGAAGAGGAAGGCCCGGCCTCCGTGCACGGAGAGCCGGGCGAGGACGGGCATCTCCCCCCGGAGCTGCCCGCACGTTGCGAGGACCGCCCACCCGAAGGGCTCGTCCCGCTGATTGACAACGTAGGCCAACGGAGAACTGCATGCATCTGCATCGACGTTCCGCGGCTAGTCCAATCGGTCAGCCGAGGGTGTCGCGCGGGTCCGTTCCGGCCTCCTGCGCGCGCCGCGCGTCCCGGGAGACCAGCCGCTGAAACAGGATGGCGAGCACGGCGATCCCGACAGGGATCCACCCCCGCGGGTTCCCGACCACCAGGCCGGCGACGGCGACCGCCACGGGGACGTCTCGAGATCGGCGACCACGCCCATGCCGCTCACCGATCGCCGTCCCCGCCAACCTGTGCAGCGACACCCGAACTCACCCCTGACCCTTCTCGCTCCGCCGACCGTGGCGTTACGCGCCGCCGAGTGCGTCGGCCCTTGATGTGCGTGTCCGCAGACCTCCTCTCGTGGAGAGCGGCACCGCTGTCGGGACGGTGTTCGCGCGTTCAAGCCGAGCGCACGTCGAGCCGCTCCATCAGAGGCCCCGAGACGAAGACGTCATCCTCCGCTCACAATGGCGCCAGGGTCCGGACTTTCGGCGGCTCCCTCGCACGGCATCACAATCGGGGGACATGACGTAGATTGTCAGCGTTTGTTATCTGACTCATGAACCTGCCGTGAGCTGAAGCGCCAAAGATTCTCTCGTGTCTGACTAATCGCTGTCCTTCAAGCTGTCGTCGTCGTTGCGTAGAACTTCATCTACCTGACCTCTGATCATTGCCCTGCGCGCAAGGAAGAACGTGCCTAAGCCTAGTAACACACTAAGGATCCCAAGAAGCCATATTCCGTAGGAGAATGACACTGCACCCCCCAGCAATAGGAGCGGGGCAACGAGCATATAGGGCGTCTGTGGCTTCATGACCTCAGCGTACTACTGCTTGAAGCGCTCTGGGCCCTACATCATCGTGGGCAGTTACTAGTAGCGGTCGTGAGTCACGCAGTCGCGTCCGCCACGATCAAGTAAAGTGGTATATCTGGTGTACACGAGATGTAATTATTGCGCCAGATTCTGCAATTGCCTACATTTGAATTTGCTGTGTTTCACACCCGAAGGCGAAAGCTCCCATGAGCAATAGCGGCATGTTATTTGACGATCCGAGTAATCCGTGAACAGTGGCTAGCGGGCACGGTCGGCCGGCTAGGTGCGTATTATTGCGGCTGTCAGAACCGCTGTAAGGCCGTGTAGGCTAGCATATACATAAGGACTTCGAACGGACGATAATGAACAAGTACGACATCTTCAAAGGCGTTTTTATCGGCGCCCTTTTGATTGCCATGGGGTTTGGATTTAATGCGGCCAATGACGCGAATTCACCTGCTTTAATCATCGTAGGCTCGGTCTTGGTCGCAGGCAGTCTCGCGATTCTTATTTTCTTACCGAAGAAGGATAAAGAGTAAGGTGGGCGCAGGATCCAAATCCTGCGCCCACCAAGTCACAATTGACTGCTCGTCGTGAATTAAGACCTTCCGCGCAACGCGTCGACGTTAACGCTGTTCATGTGTCCTACTAGAAGACCCGCGCGAGAAGACGAATCGCAATCTCAACGATGTCGAGATATGCAACACCCCGGTTCGCCGCGGCTTGGTCTTCTGCGTTTTCGATGAGGAAGGCACCTGCAATGCCAGTCGCGCAACCGTACGCGAGGGAGCCGATGAGTCCGATCGGACCTGTAAGTAAGCCAAATGCCCCAGCGATCCCAGCATTGGTTACAGCTCCCAGGACGCAACTATTAAACGCAGCGGAACCCGTCAGTAGGCCGGAGGGGTCCGAGAAGTTAATAGGGTTCGAATTTGCGTAGGCGTAGGGGTTTCCTTCCTGACCGGACGGGTCGAATTGAGTGAACCGCCCCAACGTGGCATCGTAGTAACGTGCGCCTAGCTTGTACAGATTCCTCGACTCTTGATACCCGCCGATAAACCTTAGCGAGTTCAACGCGACTGCATTGTTCGTCGATGTCGCGCGCTCTTCGCCGTATGGGCTGTAGGAATAGCCTCCCTCCCAGATTCCGGTACCGGAGAACATGCCTATCATGGAGCCTGCGAGGTCCGAAACGTAGTAGTGGCTGGAGGAGATACGGAACCCGACCACTCCGCCCGAGGGTGTGCGGCTGTAGTTCTGCACGAGACTGGCGGACGTGTTCGTCTGTCGCGAGAGCCCGAGGATCGAGTTGGAGAAGGATCGTCCACCCGTAGCGCTCTGGGTGTCCGTGTTTCCCTCTCCGAAGGCGGCGAAGTTGGTCGCTCCGATGCTCTGCACCTGTCCACGATCGCCGTAGGTCGCGACGACACCGGTCACGCCGTTCTTCACCTGGTTGCCAGCAGCGTCGTAGACCCACTGGGTGGTGTCCGCGCTGGTGCTGGTGAGCTGGTTCGCCGCGTTGTAGCCGTAGTCGATCGAGGTGTCCTGCGTGCCGCCCGTGTTGCCGGAGCGGACCTGCGAGGTGCGGTTTCCCGCGGCGTCGTAGGCGTACGCCCACATCGCGTTGGTGTTGCCACCGGCCTTCTCCTCGGCGACCGTGAGGCGCTTCATCGAGTCGTACTGGTACGCGGTGACCGCGCCGGCCGGGATGCCCTCTTCCTTGCCGCTGGTGCGGGTCTGGATGGCGGTGGTGTCCTTGCCGTCCTTCGCGTACGAGTACGCGACGTCGGCGGACACGTTGCCTGCGGCGTTCTTGGCCTGCACCTGGGTGGTGCGGCCGGCCTTGTCGATGGTGGTCACCATCTGGGCGCCGGCGGGGAACACGCGTCGGGTCTCCGCGCCGTTGGCGTCGTACTCGAACAGCGTGCAACCGCTGTTGGCGGCGGGGTTGCCGCTGGTGGGGCAGACACCGCCGGGCTCGCGCTGGCTGGCGAGCTCGTTGGCGGCGTTGTAGGTGTTGGTCGTGACGCCGCTGGTGTCCTCGAAGGTGAGGATGTTCCCGGCTGCGTCGTAGGTGTACTTCTGGTTGAGCCCGGCGAGTGCACCGATCTGGCTGGTGGTGCGGCCGAGGGTGTCGTACTCGAACTGCTTGGTCCCGGCGAAGCTGTCGGAGTCGTACTGCACGAGCCCGTTCGGGTAGTACGTCTTCGCGAGCGTGCTGCCGTTGGCGAACGTGATCACCGTCTGGCGGTCGCGGACGTCGTAGGCGTACTTCGTCACCTTGCCGCGCGGGTCCGTGACGCTGGTGACGCGGGAGAGCGCGTCGTACGTGTACGTCGTCGCGCCCTGGGGCGCCGGCGGGGTCACCTTGGCGAGGTTGTACATGCCGTCGTAGTTGTAGCGGGTGATGTTCCCGTTTCCGTCCTTGGCGGAGCAGACCTGGCCGGGGGCGCCGCCGCAGATGGTGGAGTCCCAGTTGTCGTAGACACGCTCGAACTCGACCGCACCGGTTCCGCCGGCGGTGGTGTCCTTCTTCTTGGTGGGGTTGCCGGCGGCGTCGTAGTCATAGCTGGCGGTGTTGCCGCTGGCGTCGGTGGAGCACTTGACCTGGAAGGTGTCGCCGCCGCTCGAAGCGCAACCGGCGCCGGCCGCGTACACGGCGGAGGCCGCAGCGCCGGTGGGCAGCTCGGTCTTCGTGGCGTTGTTGAGGCCGTCATACGAGTTCTTGGTCTCGTTGCCGGGCGTGCTGCCGGATCCGAGCGCGTCGGTCGAGGTCTGCACGTCGCTGTTCGCGGTCCAGCTCTGCGAGCGGGCGCGGTTGAGCGGATCCTTCGCCGAGGTGACGCGGCCCTGGTTGTCGTAGTTGTAGGTCGACGCCTTCCCGTTGGGGTTGGTGACGACGGTGTTCCCGCTGTTATATGCGAAGACGGTCACCACGTCGGCCTTGTTCCCGTAGGTCGGGGACGTGGACTTCTGCGTGATCTTGGTGACCTTGTGCGCGGTGTTGTAGCCGAACGTGATCGTCGTCGTACCGGGTGCCGACGGGACGGTCATCGTCGCGAGACGACCCGTCGTGTCGTACGTCATCGTGGTGACGGCGCCGCCAGGCTTGTCGATCTTCGTCAGCTGGCCGGAGCCGTTCCGCGTGTACGTGGTGGTGCGGTTGGCCGAGTCGACGATCGAGGTGATCTTCGGGTCGGAGCCGGTGGTGTGGTTCACGCGCGTGAAGCGGCCGGAGGTGTCCTTGACCGTGTAGGTCGTGGCGGACGTGGTCCAGTCGTTGGTGAGGCCGATGCCGTTGCGATCGGTGTGGTAGGTCAGCTGCTTCGTGTTCACGTCGAAGTCGTACGCCTCGCCGCTCTTGTTGTACTTGAGCTTCCAGGTGAACTGGCCCTTGCTCAGGGACGCGTTGAAGCCGGCCGGAGCGACCCACGCGCCGGCGCTGTTCTTGGTGAACTTCGCGGAGAACCCGGTCGGTCCGACGAACGTGGCCTCGGTCTCGCCGCTGTTCACGGAGAGGCCGAAGTCGACGTTGCTCATGACGGAGGACCAGCCGCCGCCGAGGGCGCCGGCGGAGCTCGAGAGGCCGTTGTAGTAGCGGTCGGCGCGGACGCCGATGCCGGCGGCGGAGCTCGTGCCGTCGTTCGCGGTGAGCAGCAGGTTGCCGTTCGCGAGGTTCACGCGGGCGACGGTGTCGTCCGAGAGCGTGATGTCCTCGAAGGACATGGAGGGGAGCGCGCCGAGGCCCGGTGCGCCGACCGGCGTGCCGGCGGGGACGCGCTGGGTGGACACGGGCTGGCCGAGCTTGCGGTCCGCGTCCGGGATCTCCCACACGGGCAGCTCCGGAGCGGGCGTGGAGACGTCGGCGGGCTCGGCCGGGATCGTCCCCGGCGTCCACACGGCGGCCTTAGCGGCCTTCTGGGCCTCGTCCTGCATCTGCTTGTTGACCTGCGCAGGGTCCTGCGTCTGGTCCTCGAACTGCACCGGCCCCGCGGCCGTCTCGGCGGACGCCGGCATGGTGCCGAGACCCGTGATCATCACGGCGCTCGTCGCGATGACCGCGATCGTGCACCTCACCTTGCCGGCGGAACGCCAGCTGAAAACGCGTCGACCGCGCATGTTGCTCCCTTATTCCTGGAAAAGCGGGCAGCATCGCCCGGTCTCAAGGTAGGGGTGCGGGCGAATGCCGTCGCGGCCTCCCCCGGATCGCCCCGAATTGGGGGTCCGGCCGTTTCCGCGCGCATTCCGGGCCCTCCGCACCACGCAAGTCCTCATAAGCGAGGACACACGCGGGCGTGCATTGCCTGTACTCGGGAGAGCGCCTCCGAGCGCGTCACCGCCCGGCTCTCCGGAGGTGCACGATGAACGAGGGGCGCATTTCGCGCGACCATTTCCACACGAATGAAGGAGTTCGCGAATGCGTCACAAGAGGATAACGATCACGGCGGCCACGGCCGTGATATTGGGAGTGACGTCCCTGAGCCCGGCATTCGGCGCCACGCGCCCGCAGGTCGACGTCGAGCAGCCTGTCGCGGCTCCCCTCTCCGACGCCGCCGCCGAGGCGATCGATGCGGCGCACATCGCCGAGCAGACGGGCCGGCCCGTCGAGCAGGTGCGCGCCGAGCAGCACCGCGACGTGCTGTTCGGCCAGGCGCTCGCCTCCCTGCAGCGCGTGGACGGCTTCGCGAACGCCGGCAAGGACGCCAGCGGGCCCGGCTACTGGGTCGCGTTCACCGCGCCGGTGTCCGCCGACGCGCTCGCCCCGCTGGGCGAGCTCGCCCCCGACGTCCGCACCACGACGGACGCGCCCCTCACCGCCGAGGAGCGCAGCACGGCCGTGGCCGCCGCCGCGCAGGCCGTGCAGGCCGAGCTCGGCGCCGAGAGCGTCGAGGCGAGCATGAGCGAGGACGGCACGACCGTCACCGCGGCCGCTGTGCTGCCCGAGGCGTCCGCGTCCGTCTCCGCTTCCGTGGATGTCACCGCCGCGGCGCAGGCCGGGACCGACCGGGCCGAGGCCGCCGTCGCCCAGGCCGCGACGGTCCCCGTCGAGGTCGCCCTCACCGAGGAGGACCCGAGCCAGGAGGTCCTCTCCGGCGGCACCGCGCTCGGCATCGGCAACACGCAGCAGCTCGCCTGCACGGCCGGCTTCACGGTCCGCAACGCGCGCACCGGCGCGACCGGCCTGATCACCGCATCGCACTGCCCGGATGATCTGAACTACGAGTCCCGCCAGATCCTCACCTTCGAGGGCCACGGCGACAGCGGCCAGCTCGACGAGCAGTGGTTCAGCTCCTCCGAGTCCGTGCACAACGAGTTCATCAGCCAGAAGGCCGGATCCACCCTGATCCGCCGCAAGGCCACCGCCGTCGCCGCGCCCTTCGTCGGCATGAACATCTGCAAGTACGGCACCGTCACGGCTTACGGCTGCTCGCAGGTCATCAACGGCCCGACCACCACGGTCAACGCGAACGGCGTCACCTACGCGAACCTCTGGCAGGTCGACGGCTACATCACCCAGGAGGGCGACAGCGGCGGACCCTGGTTCTACGGCAACACCGCGTACGGGATCCACTACGGCAACATCCCCCGCGGCGGCGCGGACCGCAGCGCCTTCACCTCGATCACGGCGATCGAGGCCGCGACCGACCTGCGCGTCCTGCGCTAGCGCCCGTCGGGGGAGGGCGGCGCCCCGCCCTCCCCCGTCGGCAGTGTCCCCCGAGGCTGCTCGACGTGCGCGGAGCCCGCCGCGCTACGACCGGGCCCTCGCCCCCTCCCGCGCCGCCGCGACCGCCGCCGCCACGATCCCCCCGTCGGCCACGTCGTGCGCCGCCTCGCCGCCGCCCGGGCCCACGCGCACGGCGACCACGCGCCGCCGGGCCGAGAGGTGGATCGCGTCGACGCCCGCGCCGACGAGCCCCGGGATCGCGTCGACCGTCACTCCCCCGCCGGCCTGGATCTCGATCCGCCCGCGGGCGCGCGCCACCAGCTCCGCGAGCGCCGGCACCCCGTCGCCCGCCCGCGCGGCGCCGCCCGACGTGAGCACGCGGCCGACCCCGGCGGCGAGGAGGGCGTCGAGCGCGGCCTCCCGGTCGTCGACGGCATCGATCGCGCGGTGGAAGGTGAACACGGCGTCGCCCGTCGCGTCGACGAGCCGGGCGAGCAGATCGGCGTCCACGCGCCCGCCGGCGGTGAGCCCCCCGGAGACGACGCCCGCGGCCCCCGCGGCGAGCGCCGCCCGCACGTCGCGGAGCATGACGGCGCGCTCGTCGGCGTCGTGCACGAACCCGCCCGGCCGCGGCCGGATCAGCACGTGCACCGGCAGCCCCACGGCGACCACGGCCTCCACGAGCCCGATGCTCGGGGTCACGCCGCCCGTCGCGGCGAGCGCGGAGCACAGCTCGACGCGGTCGGCGCCGGCGGTCGCGGCAGTGCGCGCGGAGGCCGCGTCCTGCACGGCGATCTCCACCGCCACGCGACGATCAGGGGACGGGTCGGCGGGGCGCGTCATGGCCCCATGGAAGCACCCTCACCCGGATCCGCCCGCGCCGCAGATGAAGAACATGTTTATGCAGGCGCGATTTAACACGGCGCGTGCCTGCGCGGGGCCCGGCGCTCGCACCATGGGGTCCACCCGAGCCCGCATCGCGACCCCCAGGAGACACGTCATGGCCGACATCACCCGCCGCACCGCCATCGGGCTGGGAGGGGCCTTCGGGCTCACCGCCCTCCTCGCCGCCTGCGCCTCCGGATCCGGCGGCGGGGGCGGCCCCGCCACGGCCGACCTCCGCGTCTGGATGATGACCGACTCGGTCTCCCAGGAGGCGCGCGACTGGCTGAAGAAGACGTTCGAGGAGCAGCACCCCGGATCCACGCTCACGATCGAGCTGCAGGTGTGGGACGGCATCGTCTCCAAGCTCCAGACCTCGCTCGCGAGCGCCGACTCGACCCCCGACATCATCGAGCTCGGCAACACGCAGGCCCCCACGTTCTGCGCGGTCGGGGCCCTCACCAGCCTCGAGGACATGAAGGAGGAGCTGGGCGGCGCGAGCCTCACGCAGTCGCTCGTGGAGCTCGGCTCGCACGACGGCCAGATGTACGCGGCGCCGTTCTACGCGGGCAGCCGCCTGTTCTTCTACCGCAAGGACATGTTCGAGGAGGCGCGCGTCGCCGTCCCCACGAGCATCGAGGAGCTCACCGCCGCTGCCGCCAAGCTGCAGGCCGCGCACGCGGGCGACCCGTCGTTCTCGGGCCTGTACCTCCCCGGCATCTCGTGGCAGTCGGCGCTCGCGTGGCAGTTCACCGAGGGCGGGCGCCTCGCGGAGCAGGACGGCGACACCTGGAAGGGCTCGCTCTCCAGCCCCGAGAGCCAGAAGGCGTTCCAGGCGCTGCAGGAGATCTGGAAGACGGGATCCACCGCCGGCACCGTGACCGACAGCGAGGTCTCCGAGAAGCCGTGGGTGCCGTTCAACGCGGGCGAGACCGCGATGTTCTTCGGCTTCAACTGGCACCTGGCCAACATCGACCAGGGGCTCGTGGACGCCGGGAACGTGGGCTACTTCGGCTTCCCGGCGGCCGCGGGCGGCGACGCCGGCCACCCGTTCGCCGGCGGCTCCAACGTCGCGATCTCCGCCCGCTCGAAGAACCAGGACCTCGCCAAGGAGGTCATGAAGCTGATCTTCTCCCAGCCCTTCCAGGAGTACTTCGCCAGCGTCGGCGGCTGGGTCCCCGGCAACCTCGACTACGCCGGCGCGCTCGGCAGCGACGAGCTCGCGACCCTCACCACCGAGGCCGTGCGCAACTCGGTCGGCACGCCCGCGGCGCAGAACTGGGCGCTCGTGGAGGGCGCGCGCGTCATCGACGACTTCTACGTCGCCCTCGCGGCCGGGGGCGACCCCGTCGCGCTCGCGTCCGCCGCGGACGCCAAGCTCACGAGCCTGCTCGGATCGGCGTGATCCGCCCGTGAGCGCCGTCCTCAGCACGTCCACGTCCACGCCGTCGCCCGCGCCGGCCCTCGAGGCGCCGCGCAGCCCGCGGGCCGAGCGCCGGCTCGCGTGGGCGCTCGTCCTGCCGGCCATGGCGATCGTCGCGGTCGGCCTCGCGTATCCCCTCGCGCGCCAGGTCATCATGTCGTTCCAGCGCTTCGGCCTGGCCCAGCAGTTCGGCCAGGCGCCGGAGATGGTGGGCCTCGCGAACTACGCGCAGGTGCTCGGCGACCCGGCCTTCTGGGCGTCGCTCGGCCGCTCGGTGGGCTTCTGCCTGGCGTGCGCCGCGGCGACCGTGGTGATCGGCACGGCCGGCGCGATGCTGCTCACGCAGGTGCGCCGGTCCATCGCCGTGGGCGTGCAGATCGTGATGCTCGTGGCGTGGGCGATGCCCGTGCTCAGCTCGCTGCAGGTGTTCCAGCTGCTGTTCGACCCGCGCAGCGGCGTCGTCGGCTGGACCCTCGGGAAGCTCGGCGCCGAGGGCATGGTCGGCTACAACTGGCTCTCGGACCCGGTGACCTTCTTCGTGGTCGCGGGCCTCCTCATCACGTGGATGAGCGTGCCGCTCGTGGTCTTCATGGTCTACGCCTCCGTGACCCAGCTCGACGAGTCGATGATGGAGGCCGCCCAGCTCGACGGCGCCGACGGCCGCCAGCGCTTCCTGCACATCGTGGCGCCGTCCGTGGCCCCGGTGCTCCTGCTCGTGAGCCTGCTGCAGGTGATCTGGGACCTGCGGGTGTTCACGCAGATCCACATCCTGCAGCAGAGCAGCGGCATCACCGACCAGACCAACGTGCTGGGCACGTTCGTCTACCAGATCGGGCTCTCCGGCGGGAACTACGGCGTCGCCTCGGCGGCCGCCATGGTCATGCTCGCCGTGAGCCTGCTGCTCACCTGGCGCTACATCCGGGCGCTGCTGACCGAGGGGGACGCCCGATGACCGCCACCATCGCCCGCACGTCGACCGGGGCCGCCACCGCGCCCGCGGGGTCGTCGACCGCCGCGCCGCCCGCCGCTCCCGCCGCCCGCGCGCCCCGCGCCCGCCGCCGCCGCTCGCCCGGCCGCATCGCGCTCGACGTCGTCGCCGTCGCGTTCGGCCTGGTCTGGCTCTTCCCCGTCTACTGGATGGTCGACGCGGCCTTCCTCACCCCCGAGCAGCTGTCGTCCCGCACGCCCACCTGGCTGCCGATCGGCGGCACGGGCGAGCACTTCGCGCGCGTGCTGGGCGACGCCCGGTTCTGGTCGGCGCTGCGGATGAGCACGCTCATCGCGCTCGTCGTGGTCGCCGGGTCGCTCGCGTTCGGCGTGATCGCGGCGTTCGCGCTCAGCCGGTTCCGCTTCCGCGGACGCACGTCGATGATCGTGGCGGTGCTCGTGATCCAGATGATCCCGGCGGAGGCCCTCTTCATCTCGCAGTATCGGATGCTCGACGGCTGGGGCCTGCTCAACTCCGTGCTCGGCCTGAGCATCCTGTACCTCGCCGCCAACGTCCCGTTCACCATCTGGGTGCTCAAGGGCTTCGTCGACGGGATCCCCGTGGAGCTCGAGGAGGCCGCCATGCTCGACGGCTGCAGCCGCGTCGGCGCGTTCCGCCGGGTGACGCTGCCGCTGCTCGGATCCGGCCTCGTCGCCTCCAGCATCTTCGGCTTCCTGGCCGCGTGGAACGAGTACACGCTCGCGCTCGTGACGCTCTCCGCCGACGACAGCCGCACGCTCCCGCTCTGGCTGCAGGGCTTCCGCGGCCAGATGCAGGAGACCGACTGGGGCGGCATCATGGCAGGATCGACGCTCATGGCGCTCCCCGTCGTGATCCTCTTCCTCATCGTGCAGAAGCGCATGGCGACGGGCCTCACCGCGGGCGCGGTCAAGTGACGGCCCACCCGCGGCTGGAGCTGCGGGTGCCGCGGCCCGTCATCGCGTTCGACATCGGCGGCACCGACGTCAAGATCGCGGTGGTGGACGCCCGGGGCGAGGTCGTCGAGGCCCGCTCCGTGCCCACGCCCCGGCACGACGCGGCGGCGCTCGTCGCCGCCCTCGCCTCCGTCGTCGCGGAGGCCACGCGCGACCACCCGCACGCCGCCCCCGCGGCGGTGGGCGTGCACGTGGCCGGCGTGGTCGACGACGACCGCGGCGTGGTCGTGCTCGCCGAGCACGTGGGGCTCCGCGACGTGCCCATGCGCGACCTGCTCGCCGCGGCCACCGGGCTCCCGGTCGCGTTCGGCAACGACGCGCGCGGCGCCGGCGTCGCCGAGTTCGAGATGGGCGCCGCGCGCGGGGCCCGCGACGCGGTCGTGGTGAGCATCGGCACGGGGATCGGCGCGGCCGTCTTCGTCGACGGCCGCCTCTACACGGCGAGCGGCCGGGGCGCGGAGATCGGCCACATGCGCACGACGCCCGTCGGGTCCACCGCGGGGATCCGCTGCGCGTGCGGCGGATCCGGGTGCCTCGAGACCGTGGCCTCCGCGAAGGGCGTCGCCGACGCCTACGCGCGCGCCACCGGCGGCACGACGACCGAGGGCGGCGCGGCGCGCGTGTTCGCGGCGGCGGCCGACGGGGACCCGGTCGCGCGGCAGGTGGTGGACGCGTGCATCGACGCGCTCGCGCTCGCCTTCGCGCAGCTGACGGCGATCCTCTCCCCCGAGGTCGTGGTCGTGGCCGGCGGCCTGTCGCGGGCGGGCGAGCAGCTGCTCGGGCCGCTGCGCGAGCGGCTCGACGGGCTCCTCACCTTCCAGCGGCGGCCGCTCGTGGTCGCCGCGCGCTTCGGCGGGCAGGCCGGCGTCATCGCATCGGCCCTCATCGCGGGGCGGCTGCCGGCCGACGCCCGCGTCGGGGACCTCACGGGCGCCGCGGCCGGCCGGGACGCGCCCGCGTGACCGCGCCGCCGAAGGGCCCGCCCGGCGCGCTCGGCCCGCTCGGCGCGCTCGGCCCGCCCGGCGGACGCGTCCCCGAGCGCCTCCTCGGCGGATCCCGGCTGCCGCCGCCCCCGCGGATCCGGCGCGCGACCCCCGACAGCGAGATCGCCGGGGAGACGGCGTCGGCGCTGCTGTACATGATCGCCACCGGCTCGGCCACGAACCGCGCCGACCTCGCCCGCACGCTCGGCCTGCCGCCCTCGACCATCACCGGCAAGATCACGCAGCTGCTGCGCGCCGGCCTCGTCGAGGAGCGCGGATCCGGCGACCCCACGGGCGGCCGCCGCCCCCGCGTGCTGCACCTCCGCGACGACGCCGGCGTGATGCTCGCCGCCGACCTCGGCCGCAGCCACGCCCGCCTGGCGCTGCTCAGCATGTCCGGCACGATCGTCGACGCGCGCACCATCCCGATCGACATCGGCGCAGGCCCCGACGGCGTGCTCGCGCTGGTCGCGGACGCGCTGCGCGCGCTCGTCGCCGCCCACGGGGACCCGGTGGTCCGCGGCGTCGGCATGTGCCTGCCCGGGCCGGTCGACACCGCGCGCGGCATGGTCGAGTCGCCCGCGTCGATGCCGGGCTGGCACCGGTTCGACGTGGTCGGCTGGCTGGAGGAGGAGTTCGACGCCGTCGCGGTGGTCGACAACGACGCGAACATGATGGGCCTCGGCGAGCACGCCACCCTCGACCGGCGGGCGGCGGGCTCCCGCGTGCGGGTCGGCAGCCTGCTGTTCCTCAAGGCGGGCGCCTCGGTCGGCTGCGGGATCGTCATCAACGGGCACGTGTACCGCGGCGCGACCGCGCTGGCCGGCGACATCGCGCACGTGCGGGTCGCCGCGGCCGCCCAGATGCCGTGCAACTGCGGCAACACCGGCTGCCTCGAGACGATCGTGGGCGCCAACGGCATCGTCGCGGGGCTCCGGTCCTCGGGCGCTCCCGTGCGCGACCTCCCGGAGGTGGTGCGGCTCGCGCACGACGGCGATCCGCGCGCCACCACGCGGCTGCGCCAGGCCGGCCGCACGGTGGGCGACACCCTCGCGGCCGTCGTCAACTTCTTCAACCCCGAGGTGGTCGTGATCGGCGGGATGCTCTCCACGGTCGAGCCGTTCGTCGCGGCGGTCCGCTCGCAGCTCTACGAGAGCTGCCATCCGCTCGCGACGACGGCCATCCGCATCCAGCAGAGCGAGGCCGGGGTGGACGCGGGCGTGCTCGGCATCGGCCAGCTCTGCCTGCGGAAGGCGCTGGCGCGGCTGTACTGAGCGGGCGGGCGGGCGCCCCGCCTCAGCGCACGCGCGTCAGCATCCGCGCCGAGAGGTCGGGCGTCTCCGTCACCTCGTCGAACGGCACCATCGGCCGGATGATCCGTCGGTGCGGCAGCCGCGCGATGTCCTGGTCGACCCCGCCCGGCGTGAGCGCCATCATCCAGTCGGCCGCCATCGCGTGCAGCTCGGGCTCGAGGTAGCCGATCTTCACCACCACCACGTCGGCCGCGCGCGCGTCGATGCCGTTCCGCGTGAAGTCGCCCTCCAGGTGGTACGGCTTCCGGCGGGCCGTGAGGATCACGCGCAGGCCGCCCACGCGCACCACGACCTCGACGTCGGCGGCCGGATCCCCGTGCGCGATGTGCTCGACCGTGCCGCGGAGCTCTGCCGGCGGCGCCACCGTGTCGTCGACGAGCGCGCCCGCGCGGATGTCGACGGCGCCGCCGACGCCGGCCGCGACGCACGACGCGACGGCCCCGGGATCCGGGATCGACGCGTAGACCGCCTCCACCTCGCCGGACGCGATCTCGGGCCGCGCGACGAGCGCCCGGAGCGTGCCCGTGGCGTCGCCCGCGCCGCCCGCGGTGGGGTTGTCGCCCGAGTCGCTGATGAGGAACGGCCGGGCGTCGCTCGCGACGGCCGCGTCGAGGCACGCGTCGAGCGTGCCGACGGGCGCGACGAACGCGAAGTCGTCCCGCACGCGCCAGAGCTCCGCGGCGAGCTCCTCCGCGGACGCCGCCACGACCGCGGCGTCGTCGCCGGTCACGACCACGGCCGCGTGGTTGCGCGGCTCGTCCGCCCAGGCGTAGCCGATCCAGATCCCCGCGTCGATGACGCCCTCGCGTGCCGTGATGCCGGGGATCCGCCCGTACAGCCCCTTGGCGGGCTCGTCGCGCGTGCTCGTCCTCTCCCCCGGCAGCAGGATCGGCACGGGCACCCACGCGGTCGCGACCGGCTCGTCGCGCCGCGGCCCCGTGAGCCGGTCGACGAGGTTCCGCACGGCCCGCTCGACCGTCTCGAGGGCGTCCTCGTGCGGCGCCAGGCGGTAGCAGGTGATGAGGTCGACGGCGCCCGCGAGCAGCGGCGTCACGTTGCCGTGCAGGTCCATGGTCGCCGAGATGAGCGCGTCGGGGCCCACCATCTCGCGGATGCGGGCGGCGAGCGCGCCCTCGGGGTCGTCGGTGCCGATCACGCTCATGGCGCCGTGCACGTCGTAGAGGACGCCGTCGACGGGGCCGTCGTCCGCGAGCGAGCGCTCGAGCGCGCCCAGCATGTCGTCGAGGATCGCGCGGTGGTCCTCCGCCGGCACCGGCCCGCCCGGGATGGCCCGGAAGTGCGGCAGCGCCGTCCAGTCCGCGCGCTCGCGCAGCGGCGTGCCGGGCGCGAGGAACGGGCGTCCCGCGAGGTAGGAGTCGCCCTCGGTGCGCACGAACTGGTCGACGCGCGTCACGGCCGGCGAGTACACGCTGGCCTCGAGCGACATGCCGAGCGAGACGATCCGGGGACGGTGCGGCATGGGTCCTCCTCCTCCGGCGCGGGCCGCGGGCGCCGCCCTCCCGCCGGGTCCCCCTCACCATATGGACCCGCGCGTGGCCGCCGGCGGGCCCGCGGTTACGGCTCCGTTAAACCGGTCGTGCAGGAACGCCGCGACCCCCGTGCCTCCCTACCGTGGGGGCACGGTCGACCACCCGGCGGCCGTGGAAGGAAGGCCGCCCATGCGCTTCGGCGTCAGCTCCTACACGTTCGCCCCGGCCCTCGAGGCCGGCACCCTGACCGTGCCCGACGTCGTCGACCTCGTGGCCGACTCCGACGCCGCCCACCTGGAGATCTCGATCGCCGGGCTCGGCAGCGAGCTCGTCGACGACCCGGAGCTGGTCGCCGCGATCCGCGCCCGGGCCGACGCGCGCGGCGTCGTGCTCGCGAACTACGCGGTCGGCGCCGACCTCCGGGGCCCCGACCTCGACGGCGAGGTCGCCCGGCTGCACGAGCACCTCCGCGTGGCGCACGAGCTCGGGATCCCGCTGCTCCGCCACGACGTGTTCGCCTGGCCCTGGCGCGAGGCCGACGACGCGGAGTTCGAGCGCGCGCTGGCGACGATCGTGCCCGTGTGCCGCGCCCTCGCCGACCACGCCGCGACCCTCGGCATCGCCACCACCGTCGAGAACCACGGCATGAGCATGAACGCGAGCGACCGGATCCTGCGCCTCGTGGAGGCCGTCGACCGCCCGGCCTTCCGCGTCACGCTCGACGTCGGCAACTCCCTCTGCGTCGACGAGGACCCGCTCGACGCCGTGCCCCGCCTCCTCCCGCACGCCGCGGTCGTGCACCTCAAGGACTTCGACGTGCGCGACGTGCCGCCGGACGACACGTGGATGACGACGCTCGGCGGGCGCGGGATCCGCGGCGCCGTCGTCGGCTCGGGCGACCTGCCGCTCGGCGAGCTGCTCGGGCTCGTCGCCGCGTCCGGCTTCGATGGGCCGGTGTCGATCGAGTTCGAGGGGCTCGAGGATCCGATGACGGGCTTCACCCAGGGCCTCGCCGCCGCGCAGCGCCTCGCGGCGGAGGCCGTCCGATGAGCGCGACCGACGCATCCGGCCTCGCTCCCGCGACCGCGCCCGTGCGCGTGGGCGTCGTGGGCGCCGGCACCATCGCGGGCCTGCACCTCGCGGCCTACGCCCGGAACCCGGACGTGGTGGTCGCGGGGATCTGCGACATCGACGGCGAGCGCGCGGCGGCCCGCGCATCCGAGCACGGGGCCGCGCTCGTCTCCACCGACTTCCGCGCGTTCGTCGCCGATCCCTCGATCGACGCCGTCAGCGTCTGCACGCGCAACGACACCCACGCCGAGGTCGCGATCGCCGCGCTCGAGGCCGGCAAGAGCGTCCTGCTGGAGAAGCCGATGGCCGTCACGGTCGCGCAGGCCGAGGCCATCGTGGCGGCGGAGGCGGCGAGCGCCGGATCCGTGCAGGTCGGCTACGTGCGCCGCCACTCCTCGAACGCGGTCACCCTCAAGCGCTTCGTGGACGCGGGCGACCTCGGTCCCCTCTACTACGCGAAGGCCGTGTTCCTCCGGCAGGCCGGCGATCCGGGCGGCTGGTTCTCGAACCGCTCCGTCTCCGGCGGCGGCCCCCTCATCGACCTCGGCGTGCACTTCCTCGACATGGCGCTCTGGCTCATGGACTTCCCCGAGCCCGTCGCCGTGACCGGGTACGCGTTCCACCGGCTCGGCAGCCGCGGCAACATCCGCGGGCTCACGCGCTACCTCAGCGCCGACCAGACGCCCTCCGACGACCCCGTGGAGGACCTCGCGGGCGCGCTCGTGCGCTTCGCGGACGGCGCCGTGCTCTCGATCGAGACCTCGTACTCGCTGCACGGCCGCGACAGCCAGTCGTTCGAGGTGTTCGGCGAGCGCGGCGGGGCGACGCTCGAGCCGGAGCTGCGGATCACGACGGAGCTGCACGACACCGTGGTGGAGATCGCGCCGAACATCGACGCGCTGTCCTTCGACCTCGACGAGGGCTTCCAGGTGGAGATCGACACGTTCGTGCGCACGGTGCGCGGCGAGATCCCGTCCGTCGCGCCGGCCGCGCACGGGCTGCACCTCGCCCGGATCCTCGAGGCCGTCTACGCGTCGGCCGCGAGCGGGCGCGAGGTGCGGCTGGACGGCCACCCGGCCGGGCTCGGCGCCCCGCACCCGGACGCGACGGTCGCCGACGCCGCCGCCTGACCGCCGCCGATCACGCCGGCTGCAGCAGCTCCCCCTCCGCCACGAGCTTCCGCGACAGCACGCGGTACCCCTCCTTCTCGAAGAAGACGGTGATGCGGTCGTCCTCAGCGCTCATCACGGTGCCCGGCCCCCACTCCGCGTGGGTGACGGCGGACTGCGGCGAGAACGGGTCGGCGGCGGAGGATGCCGCGGGAGCCTCCACGTCCGCGGCCCCCGACCCCATCGCCTCCTCGTGCGCGTCGTCCGCCTCGAGCCGGTCGCACGCGTCGCAGTTCCCGCAGCGCTCCGGCGACTCCTCGCCGAAGTAGCCGAGCAGGAACTGGCGGCGGCACTGCTGCGTCTCGGCGTAGCCGCGCATCATCTCCAGGCGCGAGACCTCGATGCGCTCGCGCTCCTGCGCCACCTCCTTGGCGCGGGACGCGGCCTCGCGCGGATCCAGCTCCTCGCGCACGAAGGCGCCGTCGCGGTCGGACCCGAGCACGCCCGCGTCCACGAGCAGGTTGAGGACGCCGCCGACCGTGCGCGGCGACATCCCGGCCCGCTCGGCGACGGCCGCCGGGCGCACCGGGCCGTCGACACCCGCCACCGCGACCGCCGCGTACACGTCGCGGAGGCTCGCGGGCCGGGGCGTGCGCGCCGCGAAGAACCGGCGGAGGCCGAGGTCCTCGGCCCGGTAGTGCAGGATCCCGACCGCCGGCTCCCCGTCGCGTCCCGCGCGCCCGACCTCCTGGTAGTACGCGTCGACCGACTCGGGCGGCGCCGCGTGGATCACGTACCGCACGGTCGGCTTGTCGATCCCCATGCCGAACGCGCTCGTGGCGACCACCACGTCCACGTCGTCCTCGTGGAACGCCGTCTGCACGCGCTCGCGCTCGGCCGCGGGGAGGCCCGCGTGGTACGCGTCGACGCGGAGGCCGGCCGCGCGGATCTCGTCGGCGTAGTCCTCGGCGTCCTTGCGCGTCGCGACGTAGACGAGGCCCGGCTGCGTCTGCTCCATCACGTGCGCGACGATCGCGCGCCGCTTCTCCGCCTCCTCGGTGTGCCGCCGCACCTCGAGCCGGATGTTCGGTCGGTCGAAGCCGCTGGAGAGCACGAACGGGTCGCGGAGCCCGAGGCGCTCCTCGATCTCGACCCGGATGGGCGTGGACCCGGTCGCGGTCATCGCGACGGTCGGCGGGTGCCCGAGCGCGTCGATCACGCCGCCGAGCCCCAGGTAGTCGGGCCGGAAGTCGTGGCCCCACGACGCGACGCAGTGCGCCTCGTCGATCACCACGAGGGACACCCCCCGCGCCACGAGCCGCGCGACGACCTCGTCGCGCGCGAGCTGCTCGGGCGTGAGGAACACGATCCGCGCGCCCGGCTCCTCCACGGTCGCCCACGCCTCGTCGAGCGCCTTCCCGCGGATCGTGCTGTTGATCACGCGCGCGGGCGGCGCGGCCGGCGCGTCCTCGAGGTTCTGCACCTGGTCGGCCTGCAGCGCGATGAGCGGCGAGACGACGACGGTCAGGCCCTCCATGAGCACGGTGGCGACCTGGTAGATCGCGGACTTGCCGTAGCCCGTGGGCATCACGACGAGCGCGTCGCGGCCGCGGACGAGCGGGCCGATGGTGCGCACCTGGCCGTCGTGCAGCTCGTCCCAGCCGAAGGACTCGCGGGCGACGCGGAGCGCGTCCTCCGGCTCGGGGCCGGGCGCGGGCTCGGGGACGATGGCGGGATCCGCGGCGGGGTCCTGCGCCTCGGCGGGCCGACCCTCGGAGGCCTCGGTGCGGTCGTCGGTGCGGTGATCGGTGCGGTCGTCGGTCGTGCGGGTGCTGCCCTCTGCGGCGCGGTTCTGCTTCACCTCCCCACTGAACGCCGGAGGTCGAGCAGTGCCCAGGTGCGCGCATCCGCTCTCGGCGGACCGTCACCCTCCCCGGCGTCCGGGCGCGCCGCGACGCACCCCGAGCGCGCCGCGAGCCGTCGGGACCGCCCGGCCCGTCCCTCAGCCGGCGTCGACCCGCGGGAACGGATCCGCGTACCCCGCCCACGCGTCGGGCCCGGCCGCGAGCTCCGCCGGCGTCAGCACGGCCCGCCCGATCGCGCGCCGCAGGACGGCCGGCCGCAGCCCGATCCCGAAGAACGCGATCTCCGTCCCGTGCGGCGCCTCCTCCGTCCACGGGTCGATCCCGGTCGGCTGCAGCGTGAGCATCGACCCGACGCTCGACCACCCGCCCACCTCGCCCGGCCGCGACGCGAGCGACACGAAGCCCTTCGAGCGCAGCACCAGCCCGGCGCGGTCGGGCCGCAGCTCCTCCTCCACGGCGTCGGCGAGGCGCTGCGGGTGCAGGGGCCGCGGGTCGCCCACCACGACGGATCCCACGGGTCCCGTCAGCCGGTCGAGGTCCGCCGGACGCGCGGCCACGCCCGCGGCCGTGAGCTCGCGCATCCAGCCGGCCGAGGCCGCGAGGCCGGCCACGTCGCCCCAGCGCGGCAGCCGGTCGAGCGCCAGCGGGCGCCGCGCGTCGAGCACGGTCGCCCGCGGCGCGAGCCGCCGCACGAGCGCGACGACCAGGCCGCGCGCCTCCTGCGGCACGCGCGCCATGCCGGTGAGGACCACGACGGTCGCGTACTCCACGAGGTCGACGAGCGTCTCCGCCTCCGTGAACGCGTCCTCGACGCGGCCGAAGGAGACGGCGTGCAGGCGGTCGGCGGGCACGACGGAGACGACGTGGCGGAGCCCGAAGCCGGATCCGACCCCGCCGAGCGCGCGCTGCAGCCGCCGCTCCTGCCGCAGCAGCAGGTCGAGGCCCATGCCGGTCGCGCGGGCGTCGGCCGTGGCGGGGATCCCGACCACCGCCTCGGCGCCCGGCCCGAGCTCGGCGAGGTCGTCGAGGAAGCGCGCGATGGGCTCGACCGGGTCCGCCTCGTCCGGCGGCAGCACGAGGAGCGAGGCCGCGCGCTCGGCGACGGCGTCGCGGAGGACGGAGCGGAGCGCGGATCCCTCCCCCACGACGAGCACGACGCCGGACGGCGGCTGGGGCTGCGGGTGCACGGAGGTGGATCGATCGCGAGCGGGCATGGCGCTAGTCTATTGAGAACTGTTCTCACGAAAGGACCACCATGAAGGTGCGCAACTCGATCAAGGCCCTGAAGAAGCTCCCCGGCGCGCAGGTCGTGCGCCGCCGCGGCCGCGTCTTCGTCATCAACAAGAAGAACCCGCGGAACAAGGTCCGCCAGGGCTGATCCCACGTCGGGCGGGCGCCCCAGATCTGGGGCGTCGCCGCCGGACCCCGCGCCGATACGGTGGGGACCAGCCGAACCACGGGGGGTCCGCGCATGATCGTCGTCGTCATCATCGCCTGCGAGATCGGCTTCTGGGTCGTGCTGGCCGCCGGGCTCGCCGTCCGCTACGCCCTCCGCCGCCCGCGCCTCGGCGCCGTGCTCCTCGCGTGCGTGCCCGTCGTGGACCTCGTGCTGCTCGTCGCCGCCGCCGTCGACCTCCGCGGCGGGGCGACCGCCGACTGGACCCACGGCCTCGCCGCCGCGTACCTCGGCGGATCCGTCGCCTTCGGCCACTCGATGGTGCGCTGGCTCGACGCCCGCTTCGCCCACCGCTTCGCCGGCGGCCCGGCGCCGGCGCGCCCCGCCCGGTCCGGTCGCGCCAGGGTGCGCTACGAGTGGCGGATGTGGATCCTCACGGTGGTCGCCTACGCGATCGCCTGCGCCCTGCTGCTCGCCGCCATCGCGTTCGTCGGCGACGCCGCGCGGACCCGGGCGCTCGAGGACTGGATCGCCCGCCTCACGGCGCTCCTCGGCATCTGCACCATCTGGGCCGTCTGCTGGACCATCTGGCCCGGCCCGGAGCCCACGACCGACGTCGAGCCGGCCGCGGTCCCCGCCTCCGCATCCGGCCGCTGAGCCGCGGGGCGCCGGTCCGCCTCAGAGCGCGAAGCGCAGCCGCAGGAGGTGGGATCCGTCGGCGCGCGTCTCGGCCGTCAGGGTGCCGCCGAGCAGCTGGGCCCGCTCGCGGAGCCCGGTGAGCCCGTGGCGTCCGCTCGGCAGGTCGAGCAGCGGGAGCGTCGGCGCGCCCGCGTCCACCTCGAGCACCACGTGGCCCGCGTCGAGCCGGCCGCTGATCCGCACGGCCGCGCCGGTCGCGTGCTTGCGCGCGTTCGTCAGGCCCTCCTGCACCGTCCGGTAGACGGCTCGCTGGGCGGCCGCGGGCAGGTCGCCGGGGAGGTCGAGGGCGGTCTCCACGCGGATCCCGCTGGCCGCCACGAGCGCCGGCACGTCCTCCAGGGTCGGCTGCGGCGCGAGCTCGCGCCGCTCCCCGCCCGCGGCGCGCAGCACCTCGACCATGCCGCGCAGCTCCTCGAGCGTCACCGTGCTGAGCCCGCGGATCGTGCGCGCGGCCTCCCGGGAGCGCTCGTCGGCCGCGCCCACCTGCATCGCCCCGGCCTGCACGGCGATGAGGCTGACCTGGTGCGAGACCACGTCGTGCATCTCGCGCGCGAGCACCGCCCGCTCCCGCGAGAGCGCCACCTCGGCAGCCTGCCGCTGCCCGAGCGACTGCGCGGCCCGGAGCTCCACGAGCTGCGCCCGGGCCGTCCGCCGCTCGCGCAGGAACGCGCCGAGCAGCGCCGGCCCGACCGTGTAGATGGTCGCGTCCACGAGCGGCTCGACCAGGAACGGCACGTCCTCCGGGGGCCAGAGCGGCGCCATGTACGCGACCACGGATCCGACCACCGCCACCGCGACCTGCCACCGCGGCGCGCGCGAGAGGCCGAGGTCGAAGAGCGCGATCACGAGCGGGACGTACGCGATGCTCAGGTAGAAGGCCGGCAGCGCGGCCAGCACGCTCAGCCACGGCCAGCGGCGGCGGAGCACGAGGCCGAGGCAGGCGGCGATCCCCGCGGCGACCTCCCCCGACGACTGCGCGGCGGAGAGGAACCCGTAGGACAGGGCCGTGGCGACGCCGGCCACGAGCAGGTCGACGAGCGCGGCGCGCACGCGGTCGGCGGCGGTCGGGCGGCCCGCGGGATCGGCGGCGGCGTCGAGCGCGTCCGCGTCCGCGCCCCGGTCGGCGTCGGCCGCGCGGCCCGCGGCGAGCGCCCGCCTCGTCAGCCGCATCATCGGATCACCGCCGCGGCACGAGCCCCGCGCGGTCGGCGACGACGGCCGCCTCCACGCGCGAGCCGACGCCGAGCGCCTGCACGATGGAGCTCACCGTCTCCTTGACCGTCCCGAGCGTCAGCCCGCTCTCGGCCACGATCTCCGCGTTCGAGAGCCCGCGGGCGAGCGCCTTCAGCACGGTGGTCTCGCGGTCGCCGAGCCGCGCGACGCGGGCCCGCTCGGCGTCGTCCTCGAGCGAGCGGAAGAGCCGGCCGGGGCGGAGGCCGGGCGCCAGCACGATGCCGCCGGACGCGAGCGTGAGCACGTGCCGGGCGAGCTGCTCCGGATCCGTGTCCTTGAGCAGGAAGCCCGACGCGCCGCGGTGCAACGCCTCCAGCACCTGGTCGTCGGTGTCGAACGTGGTGAGCATGGCGACGGCGGGCGGCCGGGGCTCCGCCATCAGCTCGGCGAGGATCGTGAGGCCGTCGGGCGCGGGCATGCGGATGTCGAGGAGCACCACGTCGGGCGCGTGCTCGCGCACGGTCGCCACCGCGGTGTCGCTCGAGACGGCGGCCCGCACGGCGATCCGCGGCGAGGCGCCCAGCACCATCGCGATGCCCGAGCGGACGAGCGACTCGTCGTCGACCACGACGACCGTCACGACGGGCCCGGTCGGCTCGGTGGGGACGGCCGCGTCGTCGCGCGCACCGGATGCGTGGCTCACGCGTCCCGCCTCCCCGTGGCGGATCCGCCGCCGACGCCCGTCGCGCCGTCGCGGTCCCCCGCGTGGCCGAGGCTAGCGCCCCGCGCCGCGCGCCTCGCCGCCCGGTTCGCGCGCCGCGCCTCCCGCCGCGCGACGCCCGCCGCCCGCAGCGCGCCCACGAGCTGCCGGGTCCGCAGCGTCGGCACGTAGGCGGAGGTGAGGGCGCGCCCGATCGGCGCGAGGTCGGCCGCGGTCGGGCAGGCGAGCCAGAGGGTCTCGTACCGCGGGTCGAACTTGGCCTTGAAGCGCAGCAGCGAGGTGAAGCCGTAGGACGGCTCGAGCGCGCGTCCGGTCGCGGCCAGCAGGCGCGCGACCACCCGGTCGACGGGTCCCCCGGCGAGGCCCCGGCCGACGCCCGCGAGCGGCGTGCCCGACAGGCTCAGCGTCTCGAGGCCCTCCTCCTGGAAGGCGCGGGCGGCGGTCGCGATGAGGAACTCCATCACGCCCGGCATGGGATCCGCGCCGCGGCGCATCACGTCGAGCGTGCGGCCCACGAGGCGGCCGTCGCGGAACACGGGCAGCCAGCTGGTGACGCCGTGCACCCGGCCGGCGGCGTCGACGGCGAGCAGCATCCGCACCTCGGGGTCGTCGAGCTCGCGCAGGCCGCCGAGCGTGAAGCCCATCTCGGGCAGCGCCTTCGCGTCGACCCAGTCGCCGCTCAGCGCGTCGACCGCGCGGCGGAGGGGCTCGGGCAGCGTGCGGTAGGTGCCCCACAGCGCGTCGACGCCGTCGCGCGCGGCGCGGTTGGTCGCCGTGCGCAGGTCCTGGCGGCGCTTGCCCGAGGTCGAGAAGCCCGCGAGGTCGATCACGGCCTCCTCGGCCACCGGCGTGACGCTCCAGCCGAGCTCCGCGAAGACCGGCAGGTGCTGCGAGTGGATGCTGTAGAACGCCGGCACGAGGCCGCGCGCGGAGCAGTGCCGGGCGAATGCGCGGATCGTCGCGGGCGCGTCGGCGGTGGTCGCGATCGGGTCCGACACTGTGAGGGCGACGCCGTGCGCGGCCCGGTACGCGACGGCCCCGTGCGCCGAGCCGTCGGAGGACGCGCTGTCCGAGGACGCGACGTCGTCGGCGGCGAACCAGTGGCTGCTGCCGGCCCACGTGCCCATGAACCCGAGGGATCCGGCGTCCGCCCGCGCCAGCTGCGCGAGCACGCGCTCGCGCCCGGCGGAGCGCTCCCCGGCGGCGGCGCGCATCGTGAAGGACCGGCGGCGGACGACGAGCACGACGAGCGCGGCCGCCGGAACGAGCCACGTGGTGAGCACGAGCGCGGGCACCTCGAGGTCGGTCCACGACGCGACGGAGAAGGTGAACCAGTCCTCGGCGAGCGGGATGACCGTGTAGTACCAGGCGAGGAGGCCGGTGACGAGCAGGAGGGCCGTGATGCCCATCACGAGCCCGAGGCGCCGCCCGCGGAGCAGCAGCGCGACCGCGAGGATCAGGACGCACAGCACGACCACGGTGCTGCCGGGGTCGAGCAGGGAGCCCATGGTGCTGAGCACGCCGATCGCGTCGCCGGACACCGCGGCGATCCACCAGCTGAGGGTGACCGTGCCGAGCATCGTGGCGGCGACCACCCGGGCGTGGGAGGTGGCGGCGTCGTGCCAGGCGGGGCGGGAGGAGAGCGGCACGAGGATCCGGCCGAGGCCCATCCCGATGAGCAGCGCGACGCCGCGCGTGAGGTCGACGCCGTGGCCGCCGGCGAGGAGGCCGGCGAGCACCGCCGCGAGAACGGCGGCGCGGAGCCCGTCGCGGTGGGCCGGCGCGAGGCCGCGGCTGGCGGCGGCGGCGACCGCGACGATCACGACGGACGGCGCCCACAGCCGGTCGGCCGCGTCGAGCTGGGAGTAGAGGTCGCCGAGCGCGAGGCCCACGGCGATGAGGAGGGAGGCGACGGCGACCGGCGCGAGCGAGCCGAGCCCGGCGACGAGCGCGGTGCGCACGATCCCGATGCGGCTCTCCGACCAGGCCAGCACGGCCACGACGACGGCGAGCGCGATGGCGGTCGCGGCGGGATGCGCGAGCTCGCCCAGCCCGGCCATCACGCCCATCCACGCGCTGCCGGCGGGGACGGCGAGCGCGGCGAGCGGGTGGCGGGCGAGCGTCCGGAGGAGCGTCCGCGCGGCGCCGGTCGGACGGGCGACGGCGGGCGCGGACGCGGGCGCGGTGGGCGGCCGGTCCGCGGGGTCGGCGGGCAGCGATCGGGCGGCGGGGGCGAGCGTCGGGTGCGTCACGTCCCCAGTGTGCGGAGGGAGGGCACCCCGCCGCGTCGGCCGCGGGATCCGATCCCTCCGCCCATCGGCTGACCCGCGCCGCCGATCGGCTGGCCTCGGCGGCGACCGGGCGGGAGGTCCTGCCGCCGCCGCGGCGCGCCCCGGGGACGCCCGCCCAGGAGGCGCACGCCCCCGAGACGCGAGAAGGCCCCCGGTTCCCCGGGGGCCTTCTTCCCTGCTGGTGCGCGAGGGGGGACTTGAACCCCCACGTCCTCACGGACACACGGACCTGAACCGTGCGCGTCTACCAATTCCGCCACTCGCGCCAACCGGACGACATTATCACGCCGCGGAGCCGATCCCGCGCCGCCACCGCGCCCCGGCGGCCCGCATCCGGCCGTCCGCGAGGATGATCCGCACCCACCCCGAGGCCCGTGTCCAGGGCGCCGCCCCGCGAGTTGGCTAACATCGCACTATTCATCCGCGGAAGGACCGCGCGAGGACGGATCACACGTGGGAATCCTGGACAACTTCGAGAAGGGCCTCGAGCGCGCCGTCAACGGCGCCTTCGTGAAGACCTTCAAGTCCGGCCTGCAGCCCGTGGAGATCGTCGCGCAGCTGCGACGCGAGCTCGACACGCACGCCGCCATCGTCGACCGCGACCTCATCCTCGTCCCCAACTCCTTCACGCTCCGCGTCTCCCGTGCCGACCACGAGCGCATCGCGTCCCTCGGCTCCACGCTCACCGACGAGCTGCGCCAGGCCGTCGAGCGCCACGCGTCCACGCAGGGCTACCAGTTCGCCGGCGTCGTGCAGGTCTCCTTCCGCCGCGACGACCAGCTGTCCGAGGGCGTCCTCGGCATCGACAGCCGCACGGTCGAGGGCAGCGTCACGTGGATGCCCGTCGTCGACGTCGCCGGCACGCGCCACCCGCTCGCCGTGGGCCGCACGGTCATCGGCCGCGGCAGCGACGCCGACATCACGGTCGACGACCCGGGCACCTCGCGCCGCCACGTCGAGATCGCGTGGGACGGATCCCGCGCCCAGGTCCGCGACCTCGGCTCCACGAACGGCTCCGAGCTCAACGGCGCGCCGGTCACCAAGGCGCCGCTCCCGCCCGAGTCCGTCATCCGCATCGGCCGCACCGCCATCACCTTCCGGGTCGTCCCGCAGGCCACCGAGGAGCGCGGCGGCCGCGAGCCGCAGCGCTCGCGCAGCGACGACGGGTTCTGGGGGGCGTCATGACCGAGCTGACCCTCCTGGTCCTCCGCCTCGCGTTCCTCGCGGTGCTGTGGCTGTTCGTCTTCGGCATCGTCTACGCGCTCCGCTCCGACCTCTTCGGCCAACGGGTCCGCAAGCTCCGCGAGGAGACGGGCTCCGGCGGCGGATCCCCGTTCCCCTCCTCCCCGTACGCCGCGTCCGCCGCTGCCGCACCCCGCGCCGCGGCCGTGCAGCCGCCGCCCATCTCGACGATGCCGTCCGGCGCCAACTCGGGTGCCGTCCCCTCGCGCGCCAAGGCCACGACGTCCACGGCCCGCCACCTCGTCATCACGTCGGGCGCCAAGGCCGGCACCGAGATCCCGCTCGGCACGGAGCCGCTCACCATCGGCCGCTCGAGCGAGTCGGGCCTCGTGATCCGCGACGACTACACCTCCACGCACCACGCGCGCCTGCTGCTCTGGAACGACGAGTGGATGATCCAGGACCTCGACTCGACCAACGGCACCTTCCTCGACGGCAAGCGCGTGAGCGTGCCGACGCAGGTGCCGCTCGACACGCCGATCCGCATCGGCGCGACCAGCTTCGAGCTCAGGCGGTAGCGGCATGGCGACAGTGACGCAGGCCGCTGCCGTCTCCCACGTGGGCAAGGTCCGGTCGAACAACCAGGACTCCGGCTACGCGGGGCGGCACCTGTTCGTCGTCGCCGACGGCATGGGCGGGCACGCGGGCGGCGACGTCGCGTCCGCGGTCGCCACCAAGCGCATCATCGAGACCGACAAGCCCTACGCCTCCGCGCACGACGCGGAGTTCGCGCTCCAGGCCGGCCTCGTCGCCGCCAACCAGCTCCTCGCCGAGACCGTGTTCGAGCACTCCGAGCTCACCGGGATGGGCACGACGGTCAGCGCCCTCGCCCGCGTCGACCGCCACGTCGCCATCGCCCACATCGGCGACTCGCGCATCTACCTCTTCCGCCGCGGCGAGCTCAGCCAGATCTCGGCCGACCACACGTTCGTGCAGCGCCTCGTCGACAGCGGCCGCATCACGCCGGAGGAGGCGCTCGTCCACCCCCGCCGCTCCGTGCTGATGCGCGTGCTCGGCGACGTCGACGCGGCCCCCGAGGTCGACACCCAGGTGCTGGACACCCACACGGGCGACCGCTGGCTCCTCTGCTCGGACGGGCTCAGCAGCTACGTGTCCGAGGAGCGGATCACCGAGATCCTCGCGACCGCGGGCACCCCGGAGTCCATCGCCGATGCGCTCGTGAAGGAGTCGCTCGACCACGGCGCCCCCGACAACGTCACCGTCGTGGTCGTCGACGTGCTCGACGAGGACGACGAGACCGCGGCCGCCCGCCCCGACCCGGAGCCCGTGCTCGTCGGATCCGCCGCGCAGCCGCTCGCCTTCGGCGACGAGCCCTCGAAGCGCGCCGTCCGGATCCCGTCGCTCCTCCTCCACCCGCTGCGCGCGAGCACCGCGTCGCGCGACGCCCAGTTCGAGCCCGAGTCCGACCAGTACCTCGAGGCGCTCATCGCCGAGGACCGGCGGCGCGCGCTCCGGCGCCGCATCACCTGGCTGGTCGGCGTCGCCCTGATCCTCGCGGGCCTCGTGCTCGCGTGCGTGCTCGGCTACCGCTGGACCCAGTCGCGCTACTACGTGGGCGAGTCCGAGGGCTCGGTCGCCGTCTACAACGGCGTGCAGCAGACCATCGGGCCGATCCAGCTGTCCCACGTCTACGCCCGCACCGAGGTGCGCGTCGACGACCTCCAGCCCTTCTACCGCCAGCAGGTCGAGCAGACCATCAACGCGGACTCGCTCTCGGGCGCCGAGGAGATCGTCAACCGGCTCCAGGAGGCCGCGGGTGGCTAGCGCCGGCGTGGCGGACGCCCCCGCGCGCGGCCGCGAGCGCGCGCCCAAGGTCCCGCGGATCCGCGTGCCCCGCCGCCTCAGGAATCTCGAGCTCGCGCTGGTCGTGCTGGCGTCCGTCATCAACGGCGGCGCCCTCTACCTCGTGCAGCTCGGCGCGCTCGGCGCGTTCGACCAGAGCTTCTTCCTGCCCGCCACGGGCCTCGCCGTGCTGGTCCTCGGCATGCACGTGGCGCTGCGCTGGCTCGCGCCCGACGCAGATCCGTTCATCCTCCCCATCGCCACGGTGCTCAACGGCCTGGGGATCGCGGCCATCTACCGCCTCGACCTCGCCGGCGGGTACTCCGGCTGGGAGAGCGTGGCCGTGCGGCAGATCGTCTGGTCCGGCCTCGCCATCGTGTGCGCCCTCGCGGTCATCGTGCTGCTGAAGAACCACCGCGTGCTGCAGCGCTACCGCTACATCGCCATGTTCGTGGGCCTCATCCTGCTGCTCCTCCCGATGCTCCCGTTCATCGGGCAGAACATCAACGGCGCGCGCGTCTGGATCCACATCGGCGGCTTCTCCTTCCAGCCCGGCGAGATCGCGAAGATCTGCCTCGCGGTGTTCTTCGCCGGCTACCTCGTCACGGCGCGCGACAGCCTCTCGATGGTGGGCGTCAAGGTCCTGGGGATGCGCTTCCCGCGCGTCCGCGACCTCGGCCCGATCCTCCTGGTCTGGGCCGCCTCGATGAGCGTCCTCGTGTTCCAGCGCGACCTCGGCACGTCCCTGCTGTACTTCGGCCTCTTCATCGTCATGACCTACGTGAGCACCGGCCGCATCGGCTGGGTCGTGCTCGGCGCCGTGCTGTTCCTCGGCGGCGCGTACGGCGCGAGCACGCTGGGCTACGTCGGCGGCCGCGTCGACGCCTGGCTGAAGCCCTTCGACCCGGCGGTCTACGACGCGAACGGCGGCAGCTACCAGCTCGTCACGGGCCTGTTCGGCATGGCCGACGGCGGCCTGTTCGGGCGGGGGCTCGGCAGCGGCATGCCCAACCTCACGCCGCTCGCCAACAGCGACTTCATCCTCGCGAGCCTCGGCGAGGAGCTCGGCCTCACGGGCGTCTTCGCGATCCTGGCCCTCTACCTCCTGCTCGTCTCCCGCGGCTTCCGCATCGGCTTCGCGGGCCAGGACGACTTCGGCAAGCTGCTCGGCATCGGGCTCTCGTTCGTCATCGCGCTGCAGGTCTTCATCGTCATCGGCGGCGTCACCCGCGTCATCCCGCTCACGGGCCTCACGACGCCGTTCATGGCGGCGGGCGGATCCTCGCTCCTCGCCAACTGGATCATCGCGGCCCTGCTGCTGCGCCTGTCCGACACCGTCCGCAACCAGCCCCGATTGGTGGTCGAGTCGTGAACCGCGAGCTGAAGCGCGTCTCCGTGTTCGTCCTGGCCATGTTCGTGGCCCTGTTCGTCGCGGCCTCGATCATCCAGGTGATCGCGGCGCCGACCCTGCAGGCGGATCCTCGGAACTCCCGCACCATCATCGCCAGCTACTCCGCCGAGCGCGGCGCGATCCTCGTCGACGGCACCCCCATCGCCTCCTCGGTCCCGGTCGAGGACCGCTACAAGTTCCTCCGCACGTACGCGCAGCCCGACCTCTACAGCGCGGTCACCGGCTACTACACGCTCGGCCAGGGATCCACGGGCCTCGAGTCCTCCATGAACGACGTCCTCAGCGGCACGAGCGGCACGCAGTTCTTCGACAGCCTCACGCGCACCTTCACCGGGCAGGACCCGAAGGGCGCGTCGGTCGAGCTCACCATCGACCCGAAGGTGCAGCAGGCGGCCTACGACGCGCTCGGGTCGCTGCAGGGGTCCGTCGTCGCCGTCGAGCCGTCCACCGGCAAGATCCTCGCGATGGTCTCCAAGCCCGGCTACGACCCCAACGCGCTGGCCTCGCACGACCGCGCCGCCGTGAAGCAGAGCTACGCCTCGCTCCTCGCCGATCCCGCGAACCCGCTCATCGACCGGGCCGTCAACAGCCTCAACCCGCCCGGCTCCACGTTCAAGCTCATCACGACGGCGGCGGCCCTCGAGTCCGGCCAGTACACGCCCGACTCGCTCCTGCCGAACCCCGCCACCTTCACGCTCCCGGGCACCTCCACGGTCATCACGAACGCCGGCGAGGGCGCGTGCGGCAACGAGCCCGAGGTGTCGATCGCCACCGCGCTCCGCCTCAGCTGCAACATCCCGTTCGCCCAGCTCGGCATCGCGCTCGGCTCCGAGCGGATAGCGAAGATGGCGGAGGCGTTCGGCTACGGGAAGTCGATCGACGTCCCCATGGCGAGCGCCAAGAGCGTCTTCTCCCCCGACCTCGACGACGCCCAGACGGCCCAGTCCGCCTTCGGTCAGCTCGACGTCCGCGCCACCCCGCTGCAGACCGCCATGGTCACGGCCGGGATCGCGAACGGGGGCGAGGTGATGAAGCCCAGCGTCGTCGACAGCGTCCTCAACCCGGACCTCAGCGAGCTGTCCGGATTCTCCCCCAGCCGCTTCGCCGACCCCATCTCGAAGGAGACCGCCGCCACCATGACGCGGATGATGATCGACAACGTCCAGAGCGGCGTCGCCACCAATGCGAGAATCTCCGGTGTCGATGTGGCGGGCAAGACCGGCACCGCCCAGAACGGTGCCGACGACCCGTACACCCTCTGGTTCACCGGCTTCGCGCCGGCGGAGTCCCCGAAGGTGGCGGTCGCGGTCCTGGTCGAGGACGGCGGCGGACGAGGACGATCGGGCTCGGGGAACACCCTCGCCGCCCCCGTGGCGAAGAAAGTGATTGAGGCGGTGCTGGACAGATGAGACCCACGAGCGGACTGACCTTCGGAGGGCGTTACCAGCTGGGCGATCGCATCGCCATCGGCGGCATGGGCGAGGTGTGGGAGGCGACCGACCTCGTCATCGGACGCAAGGTCGCCATCAAGATCCTCAAGGACGAGTACCTGGGCGACCCCGGGTTCCTCGAGCGCTTCCGGGCCGAGGCGCGCCACGCGGCGCTCGTCAACCACGAGGGCATCGCCAACGTCTTCGACTACGGCGAGGAGGACGGCAGCGCCTTCCTCGTGATGGAGCTCGTCCCCGGCGAGGCCCTGTCGACCATCCTCGAGCGGGAGCGCGTGCTCTCGAGCGACAAGGTGCTCGACATCATCTCCCAGACCGCGCTCGCGCTCCACGCCGCGCATCAGGCCGGTCTCGTGCACCGCGACATCAAGCCGGGCAATCTGCTCATCACGCCCGACGGACGCGTGAAGATCACCGACTTCGGCATCGCCCGCATCGCCGACCAGGTGCCGCTCACGGCCACGGGCCAGGTGATGGGCACGGTCCAGTACCTGTCGCCCGAGCAGGCGAGCGGCCACCCCGCGTCGCCGTCCACCGACGTGTACTCGATGGGCATCGTCGCGTACGAGTGCCTGGCCGGCCGCCGCCCCTTCACGGGCGAGTCGCAGGTCGCCATCGCCATGGCGCAGATCAACGAGCAGCCGCCCGAGCTCCCCGTCACGGTCGCGGAGCCCGTCCGCAACCTCGTCATGTCCTGCATCGCGAAGAAGCCGGCGGACCGCCCGCAGAGCGCCGCCCACCTGGCGCGCGCCGCGCAGGCGCTGCGCCGCGGCGACGTCGCGACCGCCACCATGGCCGTCGCGGCCGTCGCCGGTGCCGCCGCCGCGGATCCGGGCACGCCCACCCAGGCCACCCAGCTCATGCCGTCCGGCCGCCGCGTCGACACGGGTGCCACCACCGTCCTCGCCTCCGCGCCGCGCGCCGGCGCGCCGTCGCCGTTCGACTTCGACGAGCCCGACGCGGATGACGAGGAGCCCGAGCAGCCGCGCGCCCGCAAGCGCGCCATCTGGATCTTCGTGGTCGTCGCCGTCCTGGTCGTCGCCGCCATCGTGGCCGGCCTCATCGCCGCGTCCGCGAACAGGGAGGCGGACACGCCGGCCCCGGCGCCCACCGAGACCAGCGCAGCGCCGAGCCCCACGCCCAGCGCGTCGCCCACGCCCACCCCGACGCCCACCCCGACCACCGTCGAGATCAAGCGCGAGGACTACATCGGCCGCGACCAGAAGACGGTCTCGGACGAGCTCACGGCCCTCGGCCTCAAGGTCACCGTCATCACTGGCAGCGCCGCGCCGTCCGGCGAGGAGGAGGGCCGCGTCACCGCGATCACCCCCACCGGCAGCGTCGCGAAGGGCGCCACCATCCAGATCACGGCCTACGGGGCGCAGACGCTGCCGACCGCGGCGCCCGTCACCCCCACGGTGAACCCGACGACCGTCCGAGCCGGCCAGTCGGTCGACATCTCCTGGCCCGCGTACTCCTGCCCGGCGGGCCAGACGCTCAACGGCTACCAGATCCAGGCCGACTCGGTGTCCGGCGGCGCCACCGGCACGTGGGCCGGGAGCACCAACCCCACCAACGCGCAGACGACCTCGGGCGAGATCAAGGCCGGCACGAGCCCCGGCTCGTTCACGGTCAAGTACCTCGCCATCTGCGGCACGAACGAGTCGCCCTACAGCAGCACGGTCACGGTCGCGGTCGACGCCGCCCCGGGCGGCACGGGCACCGGCGGAGGGACCGGCGGGGGCACCGGAGGCGGCGGAACGGGCGGCACCGGAGGCACGGGCGGCGGCAACGGGGGCACGACGGGCATGGCGCCCACGCCCGCCCCGGGCCGCGAGGACCAGCGCTCGCTGGTCTCCAGCACGCACCGCATGCCCTGATCGGCATGCGCCGCGCGAGCGCTCCCCCACCCTCCGTGCTCCGCCCCGGATCCCCAGCGGCGCCCGGGTAAGCTCATCCCCGTCCTGATCCCGAACCCGACGAGAGGCAGCCCGTGACCGACACGCGTGTCCTCGGCGGACGATACGAGATCGGGGCGCTCCTGGGCCGCGGAGGCATGGCCGACGTCTACGAGGGCGTCGACGCGCGCCTCGGCCGACGCGTCGCCGTCAAGATCCTGCGCCGCGGTCTCGCGGAGGATCCGGCGTTCCGGAGCCGCTTCCGCCAGGAGGCCCAGGCGGCCGCGCGCATGTCGCACCCCACGATCGTCCGCGTGTTCGACGCCGGCGAGGACGTGGTCACCGACCAGGACGGCGCATCGCACACGGTCCCCTTCATCGTCATGGAGCGGGTCGAGGGCCGCCTCCTCAAGGACGTCATCACCGACGGCCCGCTCGAGCCCGACGAGGCCGTCCGCGTCATGGCCGGCGTCCTCACCGCCCTCGAGTACTCGCACCGCGCGGGCGTCGTCCACCGCGACATCAAGCCCGGCAACATCATGGTCACGCCCACCGGCCAGGTGAAGGTCATGGACTTCGGCATCGCGCGCGCGGTCTCCGACACCTCCGCCACCATCGCCCAGACCACGGCGATCCTCGGCACGGCCCGCTACTTCTCGCCCGAGCAGGCCAAGGGCGAGTCCGTGGACGCGCGCACCGACCTCTACTCCGCCGGCGTCGTCCTCTTCGAGTTGCTCACCGGCCAGGCGCCCTTCCGGGCGGACACCGCCGTCGCCGTCGCCTACCAGCACGTCAGCGAGACGCCCGTCACGCCGAGCAGCGTCCAGGAGCACGTCTCCACGCAGCTCGACCAGGTGGTCCTGCACGCCATGGCGAAGGACCGCTACGCGCGCTTCCAGACCGCATCCGACTTCCGTGCCGACCTCGACCGCGCCGCAGCCGGCACCCTGCCGGAGCGCGAGGCGCCCACCACCGACGTGGGCGCCACGCTCTTCGGCGCGCCCTCGGGCCCGTCCTCCTCCCAGCAGGCGCTCCGTCAGCTCGGCGTCGACGACGACCGCACCGTCCGCACCCAGAGCCGTCCGCCCGTGCCCTGGATCTGGGCCGGCGTCACCGTCGTCGTCGTCATCCTCATCGCCGTCGTCATCTGGGTCACCAGCCTCAGCTCCATCGCGCCGCCCGACATCAGCCCTACGGTGCCCGACGTCGCGGGATCCACGTACTCGAGCGCCGCGGCCGCCCTCGAGGAGGCGGGACTCGTCCCGCTCGAACGCGAGGAGGCGAGCACGACGGTCGCCGAGGGCACGGTGCTCCGCACGAACCCGGATGCCGGGGAGAACGTCGCGTCGAAGACCGAGATCGACGTGTTCGTCTCCTCCGGGCCGCCGGTGGTGCAGGTGCCCAACGTCACCAACATGGACGAGGCCACCGCCACCGCGAGCCTCCAGTCCGCCGGCCTCAAGGTCGGCGAGGTCGTGCGCCAGTCCTCGCCCACCGTCTCCGACGGCGTGGTCATGCAGACCGACCCGGCGTCATCCGCTCAGGTGGATCAGGGTTCCTCGGTGAAGCTCGTGCTCTCGAACGGCAAGGTCTCCATGCCCGACGTGCTGGGTCAGCCCCTGGTCGAGGCGCAGTCCCTGCTCGAGGCCTCCGAGCTCACGGTCACGACGCGGAGGGATCCCTCCTGCGTGCGCGCAGACGGTTCTCCGGTGAGCCAGCAGTCCGTGCCTCCGGGTGACGTCGCCCAGCGCTCCACCGTGGCGCTCACCTACTGCACGGGCACCGGGCGCAGCACGCCAGCGCCCTCTCCAACGGAATCCGCGCCGACGCAGGCACCCCCGCGCGGCTGATCCGGGATATAGCGCGTGCCCTCGGGCTCGCCCCGCAGCCGGTTCAGCTCACGCGGACGAGCGGCGACAGCCGCGACGACGTATCTCGGGCCCCGCCCAGCCCCGCGCCCTCGAGCCAGTTGCCGAGCATCCGGTAGCCGCCCTCGGTGAGCACCGACTCCGGATGGAACTGCACCCCCACGATGGGCGCGGCCTCGTGCTGCAGCCCCATGATGACGCCGCCGTCCGTGCGCGACGTGACGACGAGGTCCGAGGGGACGGTGCCGTCGACCACGGCGAGCGAGTGGTACCTCGTGGCAGTGAAGGGCTGCGGCACGCCGAGGTAGAAGTCGCCATCGTCGTGCGTGACGAGGGAGGTCTTGCCGTGCATGAGCTCCTCGGCGTTCGTCACGGTCGCGCCGAACGCCTCGGCGATCGCCTGGTGCCCGAGGCACACGCCGAGCAGGGGCGTGCCGGACCCGAGGGCCGCGCGCACCGTGGGGATGGAGACCCCCGCCTCCGAGGGCTTGCCCGGTCCGGGCGACACCAGCACGGCGTCGTACTCCGAGATGACGCCGGCCATGTCGGCATCGGCGTGGTCGTCGTTGCGCATGACCACCGTCTCCGCGCCGAGCTGCTGCAGGTAGCCGTTGAGCGTGTAGACGAAGCTGTCGTAGTTGTCGATCACGAGGACGCGCGTCACTGGTGCACCGTCACTTCCTGGGTGTTGACGATGGAGTCGACCCAGGGGAAGACCCAGGTGACGAGGCAGTAGAGGATCGCGGCGATCGCGATGAGCAGGATCAGGAGCCGGACCCAGACCGGTCCGGGCAGGATGCGCCAGAGAGCCGCGTACACGCTCAGCCCGCCTTCGCGAACGACGTGCCGGCGAGGGCTGCGGGCGTCGACGCGTCCGACCGCGGCTGCCACGACTCGAAGACGCTGTAGGCCACGACGCGCTCGGCCGCGGAGAAGAGGGGGTTGCAGCTCGTCATCGTGAGGATGCGGTCACCCGGTTGGGCGTCGGGAGCCTGGGGCACCTCGTTGAGCACGTCGACTCCGGTGGGCTTCACGTACTCGAGTGTACGGAAGCGGTAGGTGTACCAGCCGTCCTGGGTCTCGACCACGATGGCGTCGCCGACGCGCAGGTCGGTGATCTGGTTGAAGGGCTTGCCGTAGGTGGTGCGGTGGGCGGCCACCGCGAAGTTGCCCACCTGCCCGGGCATCTGCGTCTCCCGGTAGTGGCCGATCTTGCCGAGGTTCAGGACGTCGCCCAGCCCCACCCCCGTGGCGACCGGCACGACGTAGTCCGGACCGAAGCGCGGGATGTAGATGTTGCCGAAGTCGGTGGCGTTCGACGCGGGGGCCGCCGTGATGACGGGATCACCGGGTGCAGCGGGAGAGGCGGTCGGGTCGGGGGTCGTCTCCGGAGCCGGCGCCGCCGTGGCCCAGGAGCGGCTGTTCTCGAGCGCCTGGTCGCGCTGGCCGCTGCTCACGACGATGTCGTTGAACCACAGCTGCCAGCCGAGGAACAGCATGATGAGGACGCCCGCCGTGAGGAGCAGCTCGCCGAACACCCCGACGGTGCCGAGGATGACGTCTCCGCGACGCGCCCGGCGCCGCGACGCGCGACGGGACGGGACGGGGTGCGGAGCGCTCATGTGCCGATTGTAGGTGGCCGAGATGCGCGGATCCCCCCGTGCTCGCTCCCGTGGACCCGGGGGTCATCCGGGGCCGGTGGAGGAGCGTCCCGCTAGAATCACCGCATGGCCCGCGACAAGACGACGAGACCCTCCCGCCAGGAACGCGTGCGGGACGAGGACGCCCCGAACCCGGTGTGGTTCAAGCCCATCATGTTCGGCTTCATGCTCGTGGGCCTGGCCTGGCTCATCGTCTACTACGTGAGCCTCAACGCGTTCCCCATCCCGGACCTGGGCGTCGGCAACATCCTCATCGGCTTCGGCCTCATCCTGGTCGGCTTCCTCATGACCACCAGGTGGCGCTGACCGCAGCCACCCGCACGTCGAGCCCGTCGCCATCTCCGGATGGCGGCGGGCTCTTCTGCTTCTCGCCCTCCTTGGAGCGGTTCTCCACAGAACGCATGTGGACAACCATCCCCACATGTGGAGAACCGGCCGCGTCACGCAGTGCAGTGGCACCGGCGGTGGCGGTTACCGGCGGGCGCCGATGGATCCGGCGTCGGGGCCCGTCGCGCGGCTCACCCGAGCCGTCTGCATCCCGCCCCTCGCGGCGGAAATGACACGCGTGTAACTATCCCCACTGTGGACGGGCCTGTGGATAACCCTCTGCCGCGCAGGGTCACCAGATGTCCAGCCGTGCCCCGCTAGCACCTGCTCCGAACGCGTTCGGCTCGGCCGCGGACCGGCGCGAGGTCTCAGAAGGTGACGGGGAAGAGCGCGGCGGCGGCGAGGATCGCCACGGCCAGTCCGGCGAGCGATCCGACCTGCAGGCGACGGGCGTCGCGCGTGCGCAGGAGCACGAGCGCGACCACCGCGCCGGTCACCAGACCGCCGACGTGCGCCTGCCACGAGACGCCCTGGACGACGAAGCCGAGCAGGAGGTTGAGCACGATGATGCCGAGGAGCGGTCCGACGTTGCCGCCGAGCTTGCGCGCCAGCACGAAGTAGCCGCCCATCAGGCCGAAGATCGCCCCCGAGGCGCCGACGACCGCCTGGAGGGGCTCGCCCATCGCGCCGCCGATCACCTCGACGCCGAGGGATCCGCCCAGAGCGGAGATGAGGAAGAGGGCCAGGAAGCGGGCGCGGCCGAGCATGGGCTCGAGGACGCGGCCGAAGACGAAGACCGACAGCATGTTCAGCAGGATGTGGAAGATGCTCGACGGGGAGTGCGTGAACGCGCTGGTGAGCATGCGCCAGGGCTCGTAGTCGTTCGCGGCGAGGCTGCCGTAGACGGGCGCGAACCACAGCGACGTGGTGACGCGGTCGCCGACGATCGGCAGCACCTGGAGGATCCAGACCACGGCGCAGACCGCCATGATCGCGTAGGTCACGACGGGCCCCGAGCTCCGGGTCATCCGCGTGACGAACGGCGCCCGGGAGCGAGGAGCGGTGCGACGCTGCTCCTTCATGTCCTCCGGGCAGATCACCCCGACGGCGGCCGGCGTCTGGCACTCCGGGCAGATGGTCCGCCCGCATCGCTGGCACAGCACGAAGCTCTGCCGGTCGGGGTGCCGGTAGCAGCGGTCGGCCGCCGTACGGGGTGAATCGGTCATCAGACCTTCTCGACGGTGACGCTCTCGATCACGACGTCCTCGCGGGGACGGTCGCGGCCGTCGGTCGCGACGGCGTTGAGGGCATCGACGACCTTCTTGGACGCGTCGTCGGCGACCTCGCCGAAGATCGTGTGCTTGCCCTGGAGCCACGTGGTGGGCGCCGTGGTGATGAAGAACTGCGAGCCGTTCGTGCCGCGGCCGCCCTGGGTGCCGGCGTTCGCCATGGCGAGGATGTACGGCTTCGAGAAGTCGAGGTCGCGGCTGATCTCGTCGTCGAACTGGTAGCCGGGGCCTCCGGTGCCCTGGCCGAGCGGGTCGCCGCCCTGGAGCATGAAGTCCTTGATGATGCGGTGGAAGACGACGCCGTCGTACAGCGGGTCGTTCGACTTCTTGCCCGTCTGGGGGTGGGTCCACTCCTTCTCGCCGGTGGCGAGGCCGACGAAGTTCTCGACGGTCTGGGGCGCGTGCGACCCGAAGAGGTTGAGGACGATGGTGCCGTGGTTGGTCGTCATGGTGGCGACGTGAGTGTGCGCAGACATGGAGCAATGGTCTCACGGCGGAGCTGGGACTCGGCGGACGCACAGGGTCCGTCGTGTTTGCCCGCAGAGGCACCCGTGCCAGACTGGGGATTCCTGGCGATATCACACCGATGGAGGTCCCCTTGGGTCTGTCACGCAAGAACAAGAAGGAGTTGGCGAAGCTCCGCACCCACGCGGCCGCCGTCCTCAAGGAGCAGCGCGAGGTCCTCGACCGGGCCAACGTCGTCGTGGCGGAGGCCGCGCACACGGCCCGCAAGCTCTCCGACCAGCACGTCGTCCCCGCCGTCAAGCGCGGCGTCGACGACCACATCCGTCCCGGCTACGAGGCGGGCGCCGAGCGCGCACGCGCCGCGGCCGACTCCGCCTACAAGGGCTTCACGCACACGGTCCTGCCGGCCGTCGCCGGTGCCGCGGGCTCCGCGGTCGCCGCGACCGAGGGCATCCGCAACAGCAAGCAGGTGAAGGACGCCGTCAAGAAGGCCGGCAAGGTCTCCTCCAAGGCGCAGGAGTTCGGCAAGCACTACGTCGACAACGGCCGCTCGTACGTGGGCCGCTACGTGCCCCAGGTCGCCCCCGCGAAGAAGGGCCTCGGCTTCGGCGGAGTCGCCCTCATCGCGCTGGGCGTCGTCGTGGTCGGCGGCGTCGGCTACGCGCTGTACCAGACGTTCCGCGCCGACGACGACCTGTGGATCGCCGACGACGAGCCCGAGGCCGTCGCCACGGGCGCCCAGGACCAGCCCGCGAGCTGATCCCGCTGCAGCAGTTCGACGAAGGCCCGGTCATCACGAGGTGACCGGGCCTTCGTCATTCGACGGATCGGCGGAGGAGAGCGCATCCGTCCGCGGACGATTCGCGGGCGGGCGAAGTGCAGAGCGCGGCCCGACCCGATGGGAGGTGATCATCCTCGGTTCGACTCGAGGGATCGTGGTGTGGAGTCACGGGGAATCGAACCCCGGACCTCCTGCTTGCAAAGCAGGCGCTCTACCAATTGAGCTATGACCCCGATCGGTGAGCCTCGGATCGCCTCGCGACCTACCGGCTCGATTCCCGCCATGCCCCCGGATCACGCGGATCCGGGGGTGTTGGTGGGGATACCAGGATTTGAACCTGGGACCTCTTCATTATCAGTGAAGCGCTCTAACCAACTGAGCTATATCCCCATCGGGCAGGACTACGTTACCGTACGCCTGCCCGTTTCTCCCAATCGGCTACGCGTTGGTGAAGCCGACGAGGACACCGCCGGTGATGCGCACGCTGAGGTTGTACAGCAGCGCGGCGACGGCACCGAGGACGGTGCCGACGACGATGTTGAGCACGGCAACCACGATGGCGAAGCCGAGCACCTGGCCGAGGCCGAACACGTCCTGGAGGGAGAAGTCCGCGGATCCGGAGACCTCCTGGAACAGCTGGTCGACCGTGCCGAAGACGTTCGTGGTCTGCAGCACGACGTAGATGAGGAACGTGGCCACGACCGTGATGACGCCGAGCACCACGGAGAAGAGGAACGCCAGCTTCAGCGCCGACCAGAAGTCGACGTACACGAGCTTGAGACGCACCTGCTTGGTGGTGGTGGCTCGCGAGGACTTCTTCGCGAGCTTCTCGGCGACACTACTCATCGGGGGTTTCCTTCCCAGCAGCGGTACCGTCGGACGCGTCGGGCGCAGCTTCGGGGACCACCAGGTTGCGTTCGGAGTTCTTGGCCAGTGAGATGATCCTGTCGTCGTCCGCGAAACGGGCGAACACGACACCCATGGTGTCTCTGCCCTTCGCCGGGACCTCGGCCACGGCAGAGCGTACCACCTTGCCGCTGGCGAGCACGACGAGGATCTCGTCCTCCTCGCCCACGATCAGGGCCCCCGCGAGGTCGCCGCGGGCATCCTGCAGCTTGGCCACCTTGATGCCCATTCCGCCGCGATTCTGCACGCGGTACTGGTCCGCGGCGGTGCGCTTCGCGAACCCGCCCTCGGTGACCACGAACACGAAGCCCTGGTGCCCGACGACCGATGCGCTGAGCAGCGTGTCGTCCCCGCGGAAGGTCATGCCCTTCACGCCGGAGGTCGAGCGGCCCATCGGCCGGAGCGCGGAGTTGTCGGCGGAGAACCGCAGCGACATGCCCTTGCGCGAGACGAGCAGCAGGTCGTCGTCCTCGTCCACGAGCAGCGCCGACACGAGCGCGTCGCCGTCGCGGAGGTTGATCGCGATGATGCCGCCCGTGCGGTTCGTGTCGTACTCCGTGAGCGCGGTCTTCTTCATCAGGCCGTCGCGCGTGGCGAGCACGAGGTACTGCGCCACCTGGTAGTCGCGGATGTCGAGGACCTGCTGGATCTCCTCGTCCGGCTGCATCGCGAGCAGGTTGGCGACGTGCTGGCCCTTCGCGTCGCGGCCGGCCTCCTGGAGCTCGTACGCCTTGGCGCGGTAGACCCGCCCCTTGTCCGTGAGGAAGAGCAGCCAGTGGTGCGTGGTGGTGACGAAGAAGTGCTCGACCACGTCGTCGGCCCGGAGCTGGGCGCCGCGGACGCCCTTGCCACCGCGGTGCTGGCTGCGGTAGTTGTCGATGCGCGTGCGCTTGATGTACCCGCCTCGCGTGACGGTGACCACCATCTCCTCCTCGGGGATGAGGTCCTCCATGCTCATGTCGCCGTCGAAGCCGAGCATGATCTCCGTGCGCCGGTCGTCCCCGTACTTGTCGGTGATCTCCTGCAGCTCGGTGCTGATGATCTCGCGCTGGACGGACGGCGTCGCGAGGATGTGCTTGTACTCGGCGATGCGCTCCTCGAGCTCGGCCGCCTGGTCCTGGATCTTCTGGCGCTCGAGCGCGGCGAGCCGGCGCAGCTGCATCTCGAGGATGGCGTTGGCCTGCAGCTCGTCGATGTCGAGCAGCTTCATCAGGCCGCTGCGGGCGACCTCGACCGTCTCGGAACGGCGGATGAGGGCGATGACCTCGTCGAGCGCGTCGAGCGCCTTGAGGTAGCCGCGGAGGATGTGCGCGCGCGCCTCGGCCTCGTTGAGGCGGAACTGCGTGCGGCGGACGATGACGTCGACCTGGTGGTCGACCCAGGCGGAGATGAAGCCGTCGAGCGCGAGCGTGCGCGGGATCCCGTCGACGATCGCGAGCATGTTCGCGCCGAAGTTCTCCTGCAGCTGCGTGTGCTTGTAGAGGTTGTTCAGCACGACCTTCGCGACCGCGTCGCGCTTCAGCACGATGACGAGGCGCTGGCCGGTGCGGCCCGAGGTCTCGTCCCGGATGTCGGCGACGCCGCCGAGCTTGCCGTCCTTCACGAGCTCGGCGATCTTGATCGCGAGGTTGTCGGGGTTCACCTGGTACGGCAGCTCGGTGACCACGAGGCACACGCGGCCCTGGATCTCCTCGACCGCGACGACCGCGCGCATCGTGATGGATCCGCGACCCGTGCGGTACGCGTCGATGATGCCCTTGGTGCCGAGCACCTGGGCGCCCGTCGGGAAGTCCGGGCCCTTGATCCGCTCGAGGAGCGCCTCGAGCAGCTCCTCCCGGTTCGCGTCCGGGTTGGCGAGCAGCCACTGGGCACCGGAGGCGACCTCGCGGAGGTTGTGCGGCGGGATGTTGGTGGCCATGCCGACCGCGATGCCGACGGAGCCGTTGACCAGCAGGTTCGGGAAGCGCGACGGCAGGATCTTCGGCTCGAGCGTGCGGCCGTCGTAGTTGTCCTGGAAGTCGACCGTGTCCTCGGTGATGTCCCGGACCATCTCCATGGCGAGCGGCGCCATCTTGGTCTCGGTGTACCGCGGCGCCGCGGCGCCGTCGTTGCCGGCCGAGCCGAAGTTGCCCTGGCCGAGCGCCAGCGGGTAGCGGAGGCTCCACGGCTGCACGAGGCGCACGAGTGCGTCGTAGATGGAGGAGTCGCCGTGCGGGTGGAACTGCCCCATGACCTCGCCGACCACGCGGGCCGACTTGAAGAAGGAGCGGTCGGGGCGGTATCCGCCGTCGTACATGGCGTAGATCACGCGACGGTGCACGGGCTTCAGGCCGTCGCGCACCTCGGGGAGGGCGCGCTGCACGATGACGCTCATCGCGTAGTCGAGGAACGAGCGCTGCATCTCGAGCTGGAGGTCGACCTGCTCGATGCGGTCGTGTGTGACGACCACGGTGGCGTCGGGGTCGATGATGGCGCCGGGCAGCGAGTCGGACGCGGCGGCGGCCGAGGACGCCGGCGTCACGCCCTCCTGGGGCAGCGCGTCGTCGGTGGACGCGGCCTGCCCGTCGTCCGGAGTCGCGCCCGTTCCCTGCTCGTCGTCCGGAGTGGTGTCGTCGGCCATGGAGGTCCCGTTCAGATGTCAGTGGATCGTGGAGTCGGTGCCGGGCGGCGGCGGGCCCTGGGCCCCACCGCCGCCGCGTCGATCAGATGTCGAGGAACCTGACGTCCTTGGCGTTGCGCTGGATGAAGCTGCGGCGGGACTCGACGTCCTCGCCCATCAGCGTCGAGAAGACCTCGTCGGCACCGGCGGCGTCGTCGAGCGTGACCTGCATGAGCGTGCGCGTGGCGGGGTCCATGGTGGTCTCCCACAGCTCCTTGTAGTCCATCTCGCCGAGGCCCTTGTAGCGCTGGATGCCGTTGTCCTTCGGGATCCGCTTGCCGTTCGCCTGCCCGTGCGCGAGCAGCGCGTCGCGCTCCGCGTCCGTGTAGACGTACTGGTGCTCGGCGTTCGACCACTTCAGCCGGTACAGCGGCGGCTGCGCGAGGTACACGTAGCCGAGCTCGATGAGCGGCCGCATGTAGCGGAACAGCAGCGTGAGCAGCAGGGTCGTGATGTGCTGGCCGTCGACGTCGGCGTCGGCCATCAGCACGATCTTGTGGTACCTGACCTTCTCGGCGTCGAAGTCCTCGCCGATGCCCGCGCCGAACGCGGTGATCATCGACTGCACCTCGTTGTTCTGGAGCGCCCGGTCGAGCCGCGCCTTCTCCACGTTGAGGATCTTCCCCCGCAGCGGCAGGATCGCCTGCGTCGTGGGGTTGCGGCCCTGGACGGCGGATCCGCCGGCCGAGTCGCCCTCGACGAGGAACACCTCGGACAGCGACGGGTCCTTGCTCTGGCAGTCCTTGAGCTTGCCCGGCATGCCGCCGGACTCGAGCAGGCCCTTGCGCCGGGTCTGCTCGCGCGCCTTGCGGGCGGCGAGGCGCGCCTGCGACGCCTGCATGCCCTTCCGGATGATGTCCTTCGCCTGCGCCGGGTTCTTCTCGAGCCAGTCGCCGAGCTGCTGGCCGACGATGCGCTGCACGTAGGCCTTCGCCTCCGTGTTGCCGAGCTTCGTCTTCGTCTGGCCCTCGAACTGCGGCTCGCCGAGCTTCACGGAGATGACGGCGGTGAGGCCCTCGCGGACGTCGTCGCCCGTGAGGTTCTCGTCCTTCTCGCGGAGCAGCTTGTTCTCGCGCGCGTAGCGGTTCACGAGCGTGGTGAGCGCCGCGCGGAACCCCTCCTCGTGCGTGCCGCCCTCGTGCGTGTTGATGGTGTTGGCGTACGTGTGGACGCTCTCCGTGTAGGAGGTGGTCCACTGCATCGCGACCTCGAGGCTGATCTTCTTGACCGTGTCCTCGGACTCGAAGGCGATGACGTCCGCGTTGACGACCTCGGTCTTCTTCGCCTTCACGAGGTGCTCGACGTAGTCGACGAGACCGCGCTCGTAGAGGAACTTCTCGGTGCGGTGCTCGGCGCCGTCGACCTCGCGCTCGTCGTGCAACGTGAGGGCGAGCCCCTTGTTGAGGAACGCCATCTGCTGGAAGCGCGCGCGGAGGGTGTCGTAGTCGAACTCGACGGTCTCGAAGATCTCGCGGCTCGGCCAGAAGGTGATCGTCGTGCCGGTCTCGGTGGATCCCTCGCCCTTCTGGAGGGGCGCGTCCGGCACGCCGATGGTGAAGCTCTGGCGCCAGACGGCGCCCTGGCGGCGGACCTCGACGTCGAGGCGCTCCGACAGAGCGTTCACAACGGAGCTGCCGACGCCGTGCAGGCCGCCGGAGACCGCGTATCCGCCGCCGCCGAACTTGCCGCCGGCGTGGAGCTTCGTGAGGACGAGCTCGACGGTGGAGATGCCCTCGACGGGGTGGATGTCCACGGGGATGCCGCGGCCGTCGTCGACGACGCGGATGCCGCCGTCCTTGCGCATGGTGATCTGGATGTCGCTGGCGAAGCCCGCGAGCGCCTCGTCGACCGAGTTGTCGACGATCTCGCTCACGAGGTGGTGGAGTCCGCGCGGTCCCGTGGAGCCGATGTACATGCCGGGGCGCTTGCGCACGGCCTCGAGGCCCTCGAGCACCTGGATCTCGTTGGCGCCGTAGTCGTTGCTCACCTGCTGGCGGGTGATGTGGTCGGAGTCGTTGTGCGTCTCCTCGACCTCCACCTCGTCCGGGGTGGAGTCGTCGGGGAGGTCCTGTGAGGCATCCGATGTCATGAAGTGGTGGCTCCTGCCGCGTCGACGCGCCCCTGCCCGGCGACGGACGCGCGCGGATCACGAGGTGATCCGGGGACCGTCGACCTGGACTGCGGGCGACCCCTCATTCTATCGCAGGAGCACCCTCCGCACCGCCTATCCGCCCGTCTGGCGCGCTTTCGTGGCGGGGGTGGGGTGATTCGCCTCCCTAGCCGTAGGTATCGCGCGGGCCCCGCCCTGGGATCGACCTGGGGCCACGTTTCCACGACGGGGCGTTCGGGCCCTGGAAGCGGATCGACCGGATGCCCGCGTCCGGGAAGCGCTCGGCGATGCGCGTCGTGATCTCCACGCGCATGAGCCGCAGCTGCGTCGCCCAGGCGGTGGACTCGCATTCCACGGTGAGGAGGCCGTCCTCGATGCCGACCGGAGAGGAGTGAACCGCGGTCTCCTCGCCGGCGATGGTCGTCCACGCCGCCATGAGCTCGGCCTGCGAGAGGGAGGAGGTCCAGCCCATGCGCGAGGTGAGCGAGTCCATGACGTTGCCGAGCGAGTCGGGATCGCGTCCCGGCTGGAACGGCGAGCTGCCGGCCTTCTGCTCCCGGCGCTTCCGCGCCGAGGGCGAGCGGACGGACGCGTCGCCGAAGACGCGGCGGAAGCGGCGGTAGACGGCGACCGCCTCCGACTCCGGCATCGGGCCACCGTCGGGAGCGCGGGGGATCACGCCGCTCCCCCGTCCGGGTCCGTCTCCGTCGACGCGGATCCGGGTGCGTCGACGATCTCACCGGCGCGTATGTGCACGGCGTTCGCGGCGAGGTGCGCCGGCACGTCCTCGAACACGGCCGCCGTGATGAGGACCTGCTCGAAGCCGGTCACGGCCTCCGCGAGGCGCCCGCGGCGGGCCTGGTCGAGCTCCGCGAACACGTCGTCGAGGATCAGGACGGGGTCGCCCGTCTGCGAGTCCCGGCGCAGCAGCTCCGCCGACGCCAGCTTGATCGCCAGCGCGAACGACCACGACTCCCCGTGGCTGGCGTAGCCCTTCGCGGGTAACCCGTTGAGGCGGAACAGCACGTCGTCGCGATGCGGTCCCACCAGGGTGAGGCCCCGCTCGAGCTCGCGCGGGCGCATCCGGGCGATGGCGGCGGTGAACACCGGGACGACGTCCTCCGTCCGCGTGAACCGCCCGCCGTCCCGTGAGCCCGACTCGTCCGCGGCGTCGTCCTCGCCGGGGTCGTCGGCCAGGATGCTCAGCTCGGGACGCGCCGACGGCCCGTGGTCGGATCCCGCCACCGCGAGGTAGGCCCGCGCGAGCTCCGGTTGGAGGTCCTGCACGAGGGCACCGCGGGCGGCGATGATCTGCGAGCCGATGGACACGAGCCGCTCGTCCCAGATGTCGAGGGTGCCGAGCTGGTCGGCCTTCATGCCCCGGGCCCGCGCCGACTTGAGCAGGGTGTTGCGCTGCTTGAGCGCGCGCTCGTAGTCGGACAGCACCCCGGCGAGCCGGGGCGTCCGCAGCACGAGGAGCTGGTCGAGGAGGCGACGGCGCCCGGACGGATCCCCGCGCACGAGCGCCAGGTCCTCCGGCGCGAACAGCACGCTCGAGAAGTACCGCGGCAGCTCCCGGGGCTTCGTGGGCGTGCTGTTCACCTGCGCGCGGTTGGCCGCCGAGCGGTTGATCTGCACCTCGACCCGGAGCTCGCGCCCCGCGTGCTGGAGGAGGGCCCGGATCACGGCCGAGTCGGCACCCTGGCGGATGAGCGCCTGGTCGGTGGAGACGCGGTGCGACCCGAGCGTGCTCAGGAAGCCCAGCGCCTCCACCAGGTTCGTCTTGCCCTGCCCGTTGCTGCCCACGAAGAGGGTGGCACCGGGCAGGAGCGCGACGTCCGCGCGGGTGTAGTTGCGGAAGTCACCCAGGGAGAGGTGACGGACGATCATCCGGTGGTCAGGACTTCTTCTGCACCGAGTGGCCGCCGAACTGGTTGCGCAGCGCCGCGACGGCCTTCATGGCCGGGGAGTCCTCCTGGCGGGAGGAGAAGCGCGCGAAGATCGACGCGCTGATGGCGGGCATGGGCACGGCGTTGTCGAGGGCCTCCTCGATGGTCCAGCGGCCCTCGCCGGAGTCCTGCACGAAGCCCTCGATGTCCTCGAAGCCCGGGTCCTCCTTGAGCGCCTTGACCAGGAGCTCGAGCAGCCAGGAGCGCACGACCGTGCCGCGCTGCCATGCCTCGAACGTGCCCGTGACGTCCTTGATGATGTCCTTGCGCGCCGCGAGGAGCTCGTAGCCCTCGGCGAACGACTGCATCATCGCGTACTCGATGCCGTTGTGGACCATCTTCGCGTAGTGGCCCGCGCCGGAGTCGCCCACGTGCACGAAGCCCTCCTCGCGAGGACCCTCGGGGCGCAGCGCATCGAAGACGGGCATGGCGCGCTGGACCTGCTCGACCGGGCCGCCGACCATCAGGCCGTAGCCGTTCTCGAGGCCCCAGACGCCGCCGGAGACGCCGGCGTCGACGAAGTCGATGCCCTTGTCCTTGAGCAGGCCCGCGTGCGCGAAGTCGTCGGTGAACTTGGAGTTCCCGCCGTCGATCACCAGGTCGCCGGGCTCGAGGATGCGGGCGAGGTCGCCCACGACGTTCTGCGTGACCTTCCCGGCCGGGACCATGACCCAGACGAGGCGCGGGGTGGGCAGCGCGGCGGCGAGGTCGTCGAGGGTGGCCACGTCGGAGACGTCGGGGTTGGTGTCGTAGCCGGTCACCTCGATGCCGTTCGCCTCGAGGCGCGCGCGCATGCGGGCGCCCATCTTGCCGAGTCCGACGAGTCCGATGTGCATGTTCTCTCCTTGATCGCGGTCTAGCGCAGCAGCAGGTTCGGCTGCAGCAGGTACCGGTAGTTGTCGGCGCCGGCCTGGTCCTTGGAGGACTGGCTCGTGATGAGCACGGGGCCGGGCTTGTTGGGGTTGTCCGTCTTCGTGAACGAGAGGCGGACGAACTCGGAGTGGACGGCGCCGAGGCCGTCCAGCAGGAACTGCGGCTTGAGCGAGACGACGGTGTCCACGCCGGTGAGGAGGGCGTCGATGCTCTCCGACGCCTGCGCGTGCTCGGAGCCGATGGCCTCCAGGGTGAGGCCGTCGATGGTGAAGGTGAAGCGCAGCGCGGCCTCGCGCTCGAGGACGAGCTGGACGCGTCGCGTAGCCTCGATCAGGTCCGCCGTGTTGATGACCGCGTAGTTGTCGACCGTCTCGGGGAACAGCCGCTTGACGGGCGGGAAGTTGCCGCGGATCAGGAGCGACGTCACGGTCTTCTTGTCGGCGCTGAACGCGATCAGCTGGCGGTCGTCCGTGTCGGTGATGGCGACGGAGATCGTGCCGCTGTGGCCGAAGGTCTTGCCGATCTCCTGCAGCGTGCGCGCCGGCACGAGCGCGGTGCGGCTGGTGCCGTCGCCCGACGAGTCGCCGCCGTCCCAGTCGATCTCGCGCACCGCCACGCGGTAGCGGTCGGTGGCGATGAGGCCGAGGCTCGTCTCCCCCACCTCGAGCTGGACGCCCGTGATCACGGGGGTCACGTCGTCGCGCGAGGCGGCGACGGCGACCTGGGACACGGCGGCGGCGAACTGCTCGGCCGGCAGGAGCCCGGACTGCTCGGAGATCTGCGGCAGCGTCGGGTACTCCTCGACGGGCATGCTCAGCAGGGTGAAGTGCGCCGACCCGCACGAGACGGTGATCTTCGACTCGTCGGTCGTGAAGCGCACCGGCGCGTTCGGGAGACGGTTCGCGATGTCCGCGAGCAGGCGGCCGGACACGAGGACGCGACCCGACTCCTCGATGTCGGCCTGGATCTGCGTCCGCGCCGAGACCTCGTAGTCGAACGACGACAGCGTCAGCCCGTCCTCGGTCGCCTCGATCAGCACACCGCTCAGGATCGGGAGGGTCGTGCGCTGCGGGAGGAGCTTGACGGCGAAGGACACCGCCTCGCTGAAGACGTCCCTGTTGACTTGGAACTTCACGTTGTGGACCCCTCGATGAGCGGAAGATTTGTCGGTCAATGCTAGCCGTGCCGACGAGGGGGCCAGCGCCCCGAGGTCCATCCACACCCTGAGGTTCTTGGGCGACATCCAATGAAGGGTTTAAGGATCAATAGTCTTAACCGCTGTGGAATCTGTGGACAACTCCCGGGATCGCCGCGGTTCAGGGGGAACTACACGTCTGGAAGTTGTGGGACGGGTGTGGAGCCGCCTGGGGACTCGGCGGATCGCCGACGCGCCGTGATCGCCGGTTCCACAGGCCGGAGGTTCGAACCCACATCGCGGACGGCGGTTCTCCACAGTTATCCACACCCTGTACACACTGTGGGGAACGGCCATCCGACCGCGGCCGGAGTTCCGGAGCGCCTCGATCGGGAGCCAGGAGCGTCGTCGGCTCCCCCGGCGGAGGGCTTCGCCGTCGTCGGGATGCGCGTACGGGCCCTGGAGCGCCCGTGGCCGGGCGCACGAAGAAGGGGTCGGACCTCGTGGTCCGACCCCTTCGCATGTGGTCGTCAGCTCGCGACCTCGACGAGGAGGCGGCCGGACGGCGTCACATCTTGCCGTAGCGGTGGTTCTGCTTGATGCGGCTCGTGAGCTCGGTGACCTGGTTGTAGATGGACCGCCGCTCCTTCATGAGCTCGGTGATCTTCTTGTTCGCGTACATGACGGTCGTGTGGTCGCGGTTCCCGAACAGCTGGCCGATCTTGGGCAGCGAGAGGTTCGTGAGCTCCCGGCACAGGTACATGGCGATCTGGCGGGCGGTGGCCACGGCCTGGGACCGGGACGAACCGTACAGGTCGTCGACCGTGAGCTTGAAGTAGGCCGCGGTGTGGTTGATGATGTCGACCGGCGCGATGACGTTGTCCTCGTCCAGCGTGATCAGGTCCTTGAGCACCGTCTGCACCAGCGACAGGTCGACGGGGGTCTTGTTCAGGCTCGCGAAGGCCGTGACCCGGATGAGCGTCCCCTCGAGCTCCCGGATGTTCGAGGTGACCTTGGTGGCCATGTACTCGAGGATGTCGTCCGGCACCTGCAGCTTCTCGCTCTGCGCCTTCTTGCGCAGGATGGCGATGCGGGTCTCGAGGTCCGGCGCCTGCACGTCCGTGATCAGGCCCCACTCGAAGCGCGACCGCATGCGGTCCTCGAAGCCGGTGAGGTGCTTCGGCGGCAGGTCGCTGGTGATGACCACCTGCTTGTTGTGGTCGTGCAGCGTGTTGAAGGTGTGGAAGAAGGCCTCCTGGGTGGAGTCCTTGCCCTGGAGGAACTGGATGTCGTCGATCAGGAGGATGTCGTTGTCGCGGTAGCGCGACTGGAACAGCGACGACCGGTTGTTGGCGATCGAGTTGATGAAGTCGTTCGTGAACTCCTCCGAGCTCACGTACCGCACGCGGATGCCCGGGTAGAGGCTGATGGCGTAGTGCCCGATGGCGTGGAGGAGGTGCGTCTTGCCGAGGCCGGAGTCCCCGTAGATGAAGAGGGGGTTGTAGGCCTTGGCCGGCGCTTCGGCGACGGCGACCGCGGCGGCGTGCGCGAAGCGGTTGGATCCGCCGATGACGAAGGTGTCGAAGCCGTACTTCGGGTTGAGCCTCGAGTCCCCTCGCGAGGGCGAGGCGGGCAGGCCCGGGTTGTCGGCGGGCGCCGTGATGGTGGGCGTCTCGATGTACGGCTGCTCGGTCGCCGGCTCGGGATGCTGCGCGAACGCGTCCTGCGCGATCTCCGGATTGACCACGATCGCGAAGTTGCTCACCCCGGCCGTCTCGTCGAGGGAGCCGATGGCGTTGAGGAGGGGGACGCGGATGCGCTGCTCGAGCATCCCGCGGGTGAGGTCGTTGGGCACCTCGAGGTAGAGGGTGCCCGTCATCACGCCCTTGGGCTCGACCAGGCTGATGAAGCCATGGAGCTGCGGGGTGATGCGGTCGTCCGCGGTGAGCGCGGCCAGCACGTTCTGCCAGATCGCGTGCGTCGGGTCGGAGCGGTCGGACATGTTTCCCCATCTGCCGTCACGGTGCTCGGATCCGACGGCTCGCGCCGGGCGTGCACGCGATGCTGCGGCCTGCTGTCGACGCTGGACGAGCGTCGCGTCGTGCGTGCGGCGTCCGTCCCCGGAGACTCCGAGGGTGCGGACCGTCCGGTACCGCGACCGCGGACAGCATAGTTACTCACAGGGTTATCCACCCTGTGTGCGAACGGGCCGCCTGCACCGCGCGAGCGATCCCCGACGCGTCGCGGCCACGCCACACGCTAGCCACCGCCGAGGATCAGGACAAATCGACCCTATCGACGCCGGCATGTCAATACCGGCCATCCGGCTCCCCGTGTGGATAATCGCGCTTCCGCTCCCGGGTTTGACCGGAGGGCCCTCGACCCGTAGATTTAGGCAGTTGACCCAGCCTGTCGAGGCTGCCCCATCTTCCCAGCCGCACTCGTCGGCCCCGTGGACCAACCTGAGTGGAGACTCACCGTGAGCAAGCGCACCTTCCAGCCGAACAACCGCAAGAAGGCCAAGAAGCACGGCTTCCGCCTCCGCATGCGCACCCGTGCCGGCCGTGCCATCCTCGCCGCCCGTCGTGGCAAGGGACGCACCGAGCTCTCCGCGTAGCACGTGCTCGCTCGGCGGAACCGCGTGACGAGCGGTGCGGACTACCGCACCATCGTCCGTCGCGGGCGCCGAGCCACCACGGGGACCGCGGTCGTGTATGCGACGACCGCTCCCGTCGACAGCCCCACCCGCTTCGGGTTCATCGTGTCGAAGAAGGTCGGCAACGCCGTCATCCGCAACACCGTGCGGCGTCGTCTGAAGGCGGTCTCCGCCGGTCTCCTGCCGACGGTGCCGACAGGCAGCTCCGTCGTCATCCGCGTCCTGCCAGGCATGGAGCAGACAGCGTGGGATACCCTGCAGGGGGAGATCGCGTCAGCCGTGACGCGCGCCGTGAGGACGTCATGATGAGGGCACTGACCTCCGTCGTCCTCGCGCCTCGGAACGCGGCCATCGCCGTGATCTCGCTCTACCGACGCGTCGTCTCCCCTCTCTACGGGGACGTCTGCCGCTACTACCCCTCCTGCTCGGCGTACGGGCTCGAGGCGGTCCAGGAGCACGGGCTCGTGCGCGGCGGCGCTCTCGCAGCGTGGCGCGTGTGCCGTTGCCACCCGTGGGCGGAGGGCGGCATCGACGACGTCCCCGCTCGGCGGGACCAGCACTACCGACGCACGCGGCTCGGATTCGTCGTCGCACCCAGCCACGGAAAGGGCTAACGACCACTCATGGACTTCCTCGGAACGATCCTGTGGCCGATCAAGTGGGTCATCGAACTCATCCTGGTCGGCTTCCACACCCTCTGGACCAGCATCGGAATGGATCCGGACAACGGCGCCACGTGGGTGCTCTCGATCGTCGGCCTGGTGCTCGTGGTCCGAGCCGCGCTCATCCCCATCTTCGTGCGCCAGATCAAGAACCAGCGCCGCATGATGGAGGTCGCTCCGCAGCTGAAGAAGATCCAGGACAAGTACAAGGGCAAGCGCGACCAGTTCTCCCGCGAGGCGATGTCCCGCGAGACCATGGCGCTGTACAAGGACACGGGCACCAACCCGCTGAGTAGCTGCCTCCCGCTGCTCCTGCAGATGCCGATCTTCTTCTCCCTCTACTCCGTGCTGCACCGCGCTGCGGTCGAGGAGCTCCCCGGGATCGGTCTCCTCAACGCGGACCTGTCCCGGTCGTTCGGCGAGTCGTCCTTCCTCGGTGCTCCCCTGCAGTCCGCCATCTCGACGGCCAACGGCAACATCACGGTCATCGTCATCGCGACCACGATGGTCATCCTCATGAGCGCGTCGCAGTTCATCACGCAGCTCCAGATCATGGCCAAGAACATGTCGGAGGAGACCAAGGCCAGCCCGATGTTCAAGCAGCAGCGCATCCTGCTGTACATCCTCCCGCTCGTCTTCGCCGTCTCCGGCATCGCCTTCCCCCTCGGCGTGATGTTCTACTGGCTCGTCTCCAACTTCTGGACGATGGGCCAGCAGTTCCTCGTGATCCGCAACATGCCGACGCCCGGCAGCGAGGCCGCGAGGGCCCGTGAGGCGCGTCTGGCCCGCAAGGGCAAGTTCGTGGCTCCGGAGACGTCAGCGGACGCCGGCACCGTCGTGGTGGAGGAGCGGAAGCCCGTCCAGCGCCAGCAGCCGGTGGGCAAGAACCGCGCCAAGAAGCAGGCGGGATCCAAGAACCGATGAGCGATCCGATCTCCGTCTCCCCGGATGAGCTCGCGCCAGTCCCCACGGCGCCTGAGACGATCGAGGGTGGTGGCGTCGGCGACGTCGCGCCCGTGCCCGGCGTCGACGAGGGCGACATCGCCGCGGACTACATCGAGGAGCTCCTCGACATCTGCGACCTCGACGGGGACATCGACATCGACCAGCGTGGCGGTCGCGCCTACGTGTCTGTCGACGCCGCGGACTCGCAGGACCTCCGGCTGCTGTCCGACCCGGAGACCGTGACGGCGCTGCAGGAGCTCACGCGCCTGGCGGTGCAGAACAAGACGGGTGCGTTCTCGCGACTCATCCTGGACGTGGGCGGGTCGCGCGACGCGCGACAGGCGGAGCTCGGTCGTCTCGTCGATCGTGCCATCGAGCGCATCTCGGCGGGTTCCTCGTCGGCGGCGCTGCCGCCGATGTCGTCGTACGAGCGGAAGCTTGTCCACGACATCGTCGCGGAGCGCGGCTACACGTCGGAGTCCGAAGGCGAAGGGCGCGATCGGCATACGGTGATCACCAAGGCGTGACCGCCGGCACAGCCGCCGGAAGGGGCAGGACCCGTTGGGGTCCTGCCCCTTCCTCATGTCACGGTCACCTGTGGTAGCACGGCTGTGCTATCAAATTCGCGGACCGCGGCGCGGACGCACGGCGCGGACTGGCAGCGCGGATCGGCGGCGCGGATCGGCGGCGCGGACGGTGGTGCAAAAAGGAGGTACAGAGCGATGATGCAGAGCGGAGGTGTTTCACGTGAAACGGTGAGCACGAAAGCCGCTCGCCTGCGAGGTGTCGGTCACAGAGAGATCGATTCGGGGATACCCACGGATGAGCGCTTGGAAGGGAGTGAACAGGGGGAGTGACGATAGCGACGGGCCCTCGCCTGGGCAGATCCTCGGGTCACCGCGTTGTCGGCGCCATCAGCGCTCCCTTCGGCTCGTCGAAGGAGGGGTTCGGTCCTCTCGCTCGCGACAGCAGGTTTCACGTGAAACCAGTCATCAATCGACGGTACCGGAGGAGTACGTCGCCATCAGCTAAACTCGTCCAGGCCGAGGCGACCACGTCGTCGGTAGGGGTTGGTCTTCTTGTGCAGACCGCCAGAAGCAGATGATGTACGTGATGTGAGGTCAGGATGAGTGACGCGCTGACCATTGAGGCGGAGCCGGCAGTCGCCGCTCAGCTGTTCGGTTCGCAGATGGATGTCGCACGGAGTTTTGCGGCTGATCTAGGGAGGCGTGGCGAGGAGCTGGGGCTCATCGGTCCGCTGGAGCCGGCACGCATCTGGACTCGACACATCCTCAATTCGGTCCTCGTCGCACCACTTCTTCGGCCTGGACTCGTGGGTGACATCGGTACCGGGGCTGGTCTCCCCGGCTTGGTGCTGGCCATCGCTCGACCCGACGTGCAATTCGTGCTGATCGAGCCAATGGAGCGTCGGGTCGCATGGCTGGAGGAGCAGGTTGGTCTTCTCGGCCTGAGGAACGTCGTGGTGGAACGAGCGCGAGCGGAGGATGTGGCGACGAAGTACGTACTCGACCAGGTCACCGCCCGTGCGGTGAGCGCCTTCTCCAAGCTGATCCCCCTCGCCGCCCCGATGGTGCGAACCGGTGGGGAGATGGTCCTCATGAAGGGCGCCAACGCGGAGCGTGAGGTCGAGGCCGCGAGCAAGGCGATCCGCAAGTACCACCTCGAAGACGTCGAGGTGATCACGCTGGGTGAGGACGTCGTGACAGAGACGACGCGAGTGATCCGTGCACGCGTTGAATGAATCCAACAAGAACAGCCTGACCAGCGGGAGATTCCGGTGCCCCGTTCCTCATGTTTCACGTGAAACGCACCCTACCTACGTGGCCACCAACAGGCTCAGACCGAACCGATCCGAAGGGCCCGCATGGACGACGAACTGAGTCCCATCATGAGGGAGCTTTCGGAGACAAGTCGACGACGCAAGGCGCTGGCCGGTCAGGTGCTTCCTCGACCGGCTGCCACACGAGTGTTCACCATCGCCAACCAGAAGGGCGGGGTGGGAAAGACGACCTCGACGGTCAACCTGGCCGCAGCGCTCGCCAAGTCCGGGGCCCGCACTCTCGTCATCGATCTCGATCCCCAAGGCAACGCATCCACGGCCTTAGGAGTCGACCGGCAGGGTGAGATCACGAGCGTGTATGACGTCCTCGTGGAAGATGCACCCATCGCGGACGCGATCCAGCGCAGCCCGGAGTTCGAGACCCTCTCGTGCGTTCCGGCGACGATCCATCTCGCGGGGGCGGAGATCGAGCTCGTCGCCCTACCCCATCGCGAGCGACGCCTCCGCATCGCGTTGGATGCCTTCCTCGAATCCGACGAAGGGCACGGGTACGACTACGTGCTGATCGACTGCCCGCCGTCGCTCGGCCTGCTGACCATCAACGCATTCGCGGCAGCGCGGGAGGTGCTGATCCCCATCCAGTGCGAGTACTACGCGCTGGAGGGCCTGAGTCAGCTGCTGTCCAACATCCAGCTCATCTCGCAGCACCTCAACCCCGAGCTGGCCCTCTCCACGATCCTGCTGACGATGTACGACGGCCGGACCAACCTCGCACAGCAGGTGGCGGCCGAGGTCCGCGAGCACTTCCCTGATCAGACCCTCCAGACGCTCATCCCGCGCTCCGTGCGGATCAGCGAGGCCCCCAGCTACGGCCAGAGCGTCATCAGCTACGACCCCAACTCACCCGGCGCGCTCTCCTACCTGGAGGCTGCCGCCGAGATCGCACACCGAGGAGCGTCCAGATAATGGCAACGAAGAGAACCGGCCTGGGGCGCGGCATCGGCGCCCTCATCCCCACCTCCGACGAGCGCAGCCGTCCCGTCGACGTGTTCTTCCCTGATTCCGCCGCGGCGGGAGCACCGTCCGGCGTCGCGAAGGGAAGTCGTGATGTGGCCGCCGGCAGCGAGCCAGAGCTGGTCGCCGTCCCCGGAGCGCGACTCGCGAACCTCGATCCTGCGGACATCACACCCAACGCGCAGCAGCCGCGCACCGACTTCCGTCCCGACGAGCTGCAGGAGCTCGTGGTCTCCATCCGTGAGTACGGCGTGCTGCAGCCGATCGTGGTGCGTCCGTTGGGAGTGGACGGCACCGGACGGGCGCGGTACGAGCTCGTGATGGGGGAGCGGCGTCTCCGGGCCACGAAGGAGCTGGGGCTCGACACGATCCCGGCCGTCATCAAGGACACCGCCGACGAGTCGATGCTGCGGGACGCGCTCCTGGAGAACCTGCACCGGTCGGAGCTGAACCCCCTCGAAGAAGCGAGCGCCTACCAGCAGCTGCTCGCGGACTTCGCCATCACCCAGGATGAGCTGGCGCAGCGACTGGGGCGGTCGCGGCCGCAGATCACCAACACCATCCGGCTCCTGCGACTCCCCGAGGACGTGCAGCACCGCGTAGCGGCAGGAGTGCTCTCCGCCGGCCACGCTCGGGCCATCCTCTCGTCCGGCGATGACGACGCCATGCGGCTGCTGGCCGACAAGATCGTCAACGAGGACCTGTCCGTCCGGGCGGCGGAGGCGGCGGCGCAACGCGGTCAGAAGACGACGAAGCCGCGCAAGGTCACGGCCTCGGCCCGCACTGCGCATCTGGACGAGACGGCGCAGCGGATCGGCGACCACCTCAACACGAGCGTCCGGGTGACGATGTCGGCGCAGAAGGGGCAGATCGTCATCGACTTCGCGACCGTGGGGGACCTCGCTCGCATCGCCGACGAGATGGGCGTGCCCGCCGAGACGCCGGAGGGCTGAGGGCCGTAGCCCGTCGGGATGCGAACTCGGCGACGGTGACCAGCCCGACGGCCGATGCCGTCTCGCAGGCGTGCGCTGCGTCAGGGCATGACGACTCGCGGGCGTGTAGCGAGTGGCGTGCGGGCACGGAGCAGCCAGCGCGTCAGGAGCGGGCGACGGCCTCGACGAGTCGGCGGTAGAGGGCGCCGACCTCGATGTCCGCGGCGCCAAGCCCCTGGGGCAGCAGCGACGTCTCGGTGAGACCCGGGATGACGTTGACCTCGAGGAACCACGGCAGGCCGTCGGCGTCCACGATGAGGTCCACGCGCGACATCTGCCCGATCCCGAGCGCCCGATGGATCCGGACCGCGGTGTCAGCCACCGCGGCGCCCTCCGCGTCCGCCAGCCGGGCCGGGGTGTAGAAGCGGGTCAGGCCCGCGTTGTAGCGCGCCTCGTAGCCGTACACGCCGGACGTGGGGACGATCTCGGTGGCCGGCAGCGCCTCGGGGCCGTCCCCGGTGTCGAGGACGCCGATCGCGATCTCCGTACCTTCCACGAGCTGCTCGATGATGGCGACGTCGCCGTAGGTGTACGCGTCCACCATGGCGCGGGGGAGCGCACCGGCATCCCGCACGATCGTGACGCCCTGGGCGGATCCGCCCCGGGCCGGCTTGACGGCGTAGGGGGCCCGCATCGCCTCGGAGACGAGCCGGAGGACCGCCGCCGCCCCGAGCTCGCGGAAGGTGTCCTTCGGGAGGGTCACCGAGCGCGGCGTGCGGATCCCGGCGGCCTCGGCCATGGCCTTGGCGGTCGGCTTGTCCCATGCGAGGCGCGCAGCGCGCGCCGACGACCCGACGTAGGGCACCCCGGCGAGCTCGAGGAGGCCGAGCAGGGCCCCGTCCTCGCCGCTGGCCCCGTGCAGGACCGGCCAGACGACCGCGGGAGGGGTGTCGCGGAGGAAGTCGAGCAGGGTGGCGTCCGGGTCGCGCATGGTGGCGTCCACGCCGGCGCTCCGCAGCGCGTCCGCCACCCGGCGGCCGCTGCGCAGGGAGACGTCGCGCTCGTGGGAGATCCCGCCGGCCAGGACGACGACGGAGAGGGGGTCGTGTGCGGTCATGATGCTCGATCCAGTCGTGTTCGGAGTCCGAGGGCGTGCGGGGGAGAGGTGTTCAGTCGAGGTCCGGCGGCGGCGCGGAGACGCTCGTGGTGGACCGGGACGACAGCGCACCGGTGCCGGAGAAGGTCGTGAGCAGGTCGAGCTCATCGTCGATCACCCCGGCCATGCGCCGCACGCCCTCGCGGATGCGCTCCGGTGTCGGGTAGCAGAACGACAGGCGGATCGCATCGCGACCGCGGCCGTCCGCGTAGAACGCCGTGCCGGGCGTGTAGGCCACCAGCGCGGTGACGGCGCGGGGGAGCATCTGCTTCGAGTCGAGCTGCTCCGGCAGCTTCAGCCAGACGTAGAAGCCGCCGTTCGGGACGGTCCAGCTGAGGCCCGGGAGATGCTCCTGGAGGGCGGAGAGCGTCGCGTCGCGCCGCTCGCGGTACACGCCGCGGAAGGTGTCGATCTGGCCCTTCCAGTCGGACGCGTGCAGGTACTCCGAGATGATCAGCTGGCTGAAGGAGCTGGGGGAGAGGACCGCGGACTCCTGTGCGAGGATCAGCTTCTCGCGGATGGCGTGCGGGGCGAGGGCCCAGCCCACGCGGAAGCCGGGGGCGAGCGTCTTGGAGAACGAGCCGAGGTAGATGACGCCCTCGTCGTCCAGGCTGCGCATCGCGTCCGGGGCGGGCCGGTCGAACCAGAGGAGGCCGTAGGGGTTGTCCTCGAGCACGAGGATGTCGTTCGACCGGCAGATCTCGAGGATCTCGGGGCGCCGCGCGGCGGACATGGTGACGCCGGCGGGGTTGTGGAAGTTGGGGACCGTGTAGAGGAACTTGATGGTGCGGCCCTCGCCGCGGATCCGTGCGATGGCCTCCCGCAGCGCCTCGGGGACGAGGCCGTCGTCGTCCATGACCACGTGCTCCACCACGGCCTGGTAGCTGCGGAAGACGCCGATGGCTCCGACGTAGCTGGGGGCCTCGGCGAGGATCACGTCGCCCGGGTCGATGAACAGCTTGGTGACGAGGTCGAGCGCCTGCTGCGAGCCCGTGGTCGTGACGATGTCGTCGACGCTGCCACGGATGCCCTCGAGCGCCATGATCTCGAGGATGTCCTCGCGGAGCTCCGGCGTGCCCTGGCCGCCGCCGTACTGCAGGGCGACGGGGCCGCGCTCGCGCATGACCTTCTCCATCGCCGAGACGATCAGCTCCTGCGGGAGGGCGGAGACGAACGGCATGCCGCCGGCGAGCGAGACGACCTCGGGTCGGGAGGCCACGGCGAAGAGGGCGCGGACCTCGGAGGCGCTGAGGCCCGAGGTCCTCTCCGCGTAGTGGGGGAACCAGGGGTCGAGGGTGGTGCCCGCGGGATCGCGGGGGCTGCCTGCAGAAGTCACGTCACGTCTCTCACTGTCCGATTGCCGATCAGCCTAACGGGCGGTCGCGGAGGGCATGCCCGGGCTGGCCGGACACGGTCCGCGACCGCGGACGACGGAGGGCCCGGCACCTGTGCGGTGCCGGGCCCTCCGTGCGGGGTGTCGCGATCCTCGAGGGACCGCGACGCGGGATCACTTGAGGAAGTCGGCGAACTCCTGCTCGAGGGCCGGCTTCGGCTTGGCGCCGATGACCGTCTTGACGACCTCGCCGGCCTGGAAGACCTTCATGGCGGGGATCGAGGTGATCTTGTACTTCATGGCGACCTCGGGGTTGTCGTCCACGTCGATCTTGACGAGCTCGATGCCGGGGTTCTCGGCGGCGATCTGGTCGAGGATCGGGGAGACGGCCTTGCACGGGCCGCACCAGGGGGCCCAGAAGTCGACGATGACGGTCTTCTCGGCATCGAGGACGTCGGACTGGAAGCTGGCGTCGGTGACGTCGCGTGCGTGGGACATGTGTGCTCCTTCGTGCGGTTCGTGTGGTTCGTGCGGATCCAGGCGGTTCCCGGGTCCCGAGGCGGTGGCGGGGCCGGCGGCCCCGGTGCTACGCGTGCTCGGCGCCGACGAGCTCGCCGTCGGGGTCCACCGCGCTGCCGGCTGCGGGGGCGCCGTGTCCGGCGGGTCCGTCCAGGCCGTCGGACGACGCGTCGAGCAGCGCGTCGGGCAGGGACGCGAGGAAGTGCTCGGCGTCGAGCGCGGCGATGGTGCCGGAGGCGGCGGCCGTGATGGCCTGGCGGTAGGTGGGGTCGATGACGTCGCCGGCGGCGAAGACGCCCGGCAGGTTCGTGCGGGAGGAGCGGCCGTCGACGGCGATGGTGCCCTCGGCGGTGAGCTCGAGCTGCTGGTGGAAGAGGTGCGTGCGGGGGTCGTTGCCGATGGCGATGAACAGCCCGTCGAGCGCGAGCGGGCGCTGCTCGCCGGTCACGGTGTCCTCGAGGACGACGCCGTCGACCTTCTCGTCGCCCGTGATGTCGACCACCTGCGCGTTCCAGACGAACTCGATCTTCGGGTTCTCGAACGCCCGCTCCTGCATGATCTTCGACGCGCGCAGCGAGTCCTTGCGGTGGATGACGTAGACCTTCTCCGCGAAGCGCGTGAGGAAGGTGGCCTCCTCCATCGCGCTGTCGCCGCCTCCCACGACCGCGATGGTCTTCTGGCGGAAGAAGAACCCGTCGCAGGTCGCGCACCAGGAGACGCCGTGGCCGCTCAGGCGGTCCTCGGCGGGGAGGCCCAGCTTGCGGTACGCGGATCCGGTGGCGGCGATGACCGCGAGGCCCTCGTGCACGTCGCCGTTGCCGAGGGTGACGCGCTTGACGTCGCCCTCCAGCTCCACGGACGTGACGTCGTCGAGGACGACCTCGGTGCCGAAGCGCTCGGCCTGCGCCTGCATCGCCATCATCAGGTCGGGGCCCTGGATGCCCTCGGGGAAGCCCGGGTAGTTCTCCACCTCGGTGGTGTTCATCAGCTCGCCGCCGGCCTCGACGGAGCTCGCGATGAGGAGAGGGGTGAGGTTGGCGCGCGCGGCGTAGATGGCGGCGGTGTACCCGGCCGGTCCCGAACCGATGATGATGATCTGACGCACGACGGCTTCTCCTCCACTGCTCGGCGGGGCACCGTCCCGGCGCCCGCTCACCTCTGCAACAGACCCACGGTAGCGGCTATTCCTCCGCCTCCCCCGGGCGGATCGGCGCCCCGTTCGGCAGCGGCCACGGGCGCGGCGGATGGGGTCGGCGGCGGCGTCAGCGGCGGCGGATGCGCCGCATCACGGGCCCCGCGAGCTGCTGCAGCTCGGACGAGCGCATGGCGGCCAGGGCGGCGAGGTACACGGCCGTCATGACCGCGGCGAGCGGGATGCCCACGAGGAGCGCCTGCCCCTTGGACGCGACGCCCACGCCCGCGAACGCGCCGCCGGAGACCAGCAGCAGGAGGGCGAGTCCGACGAGCGCGGTCGGCACCGCCGCCACGACGAAGCGCGCGGAGCTGCGGAGGATCCGGCGCCCGTCGATGCGCCCGATGCGGCGACGGAGGAGCACGGCGGCGAGCACGGCCTGCCCGGTGACGGTGACGGTCTGCAGCACCGCGAGGCCCACGCCGATCAGCTCGACAGGCTGCTGCGCGATGACGAGGGCGCCGGCGATGAACACCACGACCTGGGCGCTCTGGATCACGAACGGCGTCCGCGTGTCCGACAGGGCGTAGAACGCGCGCTGCAGGACGAAGAGCGTGCTGAACGCCGGCAGCCCCAGGATGAAGGCGATGAGCACCATCCCGTAGCCGCGGACCTCGCCGATGTCGCCCGAGACCATGACGCGCGCGACCGGACCCGCGAGGACGGCGATGAGCGCGGTCGACAGGACGGTCATCAGCGCCACCGTGCGGACCGCGGAGGACAGGTCGACGCGCATGCTGTCGTGGTCGCCCTCGCCCGCGTGGGTGCTCATGCGCGTGAAGTAGGCCGTGGCGATGGAGACCGCGAAGATCGAGTGCGGGAGCATGAAGAACAGCCACGCGTTGAGCAGGATCGTGCTCGACGGGCTGTCCGACGTGGCCGCGATGTTGGCGACGTTCGACTGCGCGATGCCGGCGAGCTGCGTGACGACGAGCATGCCGAAGGTCCAGCCCGCGAGCCGGCCGGCCGTGCCGAGGCCGACGCCGCGCCAGGCGAAGTCGAAGCGGAAGCGGAGGCCGACGCGGCGCCAGAAGACGAAGAGGATGAGCGCCTGCGCGACGACGCCCAGGGTCGCGGATCCCGCCAGCACGACGATCTTGTCGAGGCTCCAGTCGTCGACCGGGCGGCTCCCCGATCCGAACATCCCCTGGAAGAGGAGGAGGCCCGCGATGGCGACCACGTTGTTGAGCACGGGCGCCCACGTGAAGGGGCCGAAGGACCCGCGGGCGTTGAGCACCTCCCCGAGCACGGCGTAGAGGCCGTAGAAGAAGATCTGCGGGAGGCACCAGTACGCGAAGGCGACCACGAGCGCGAAGACATCCGGCGGCAGCGTCGCCGCGTAGATCCCCGAGACGACCGGGGCGCCGACGGTCGCGAGGACGGTGACGCCGCCGAGCACGACGATCGCGATGGTCACGAGCTTGTTGATGTAGCCGGCGCCGCCGTCCGCGTGCTTGGCGGCGCGCACCACCTGCGGCACGAGGACGGCGTTGAGGACGCCGCCGGCGATGATCACGTAGATGTTGTTCGGGAGCTGGTTCGCGTTGGAGAAGGCGTTGGAGCTGCCGAGGGTCGCGCCGATGGTCTGCAGCAGGACGATCGCCTTGACGAAGCCGAGGATGCGGGAGACGAACGTGCCCGACGCGAGCAGGGCGGAGGCGCGGCCGATGCCGCCGCCGCGGGACGTGGCCGCCGTCACGGGGTGGCCTCTGCGGGGGTCGACGCGGTCCGGTCAGTCATCGGTCTCCTCGGGCAGGCCGGCGAGCTGCCGGGCTCGGGCGCGGCGGCGCTTGCGGATGCTGCGGTAGAGGCCGAAGCCGAACAGGAGGGCCACCGCCGCGACGAACAGGGTCGTCACCACGGCCTCGAACCCGGCGCGGATGAAGAGCTCCACGGGGGCGCTCTCCCCGACCTGCACGCTGCCGTCCTCGGTGGTGAGGCGGGCCGTGACCACGACGTCGCCGTTGGAGATGGAGGTGATGGGCGGACGGGCGGACGCGCTGCCGTGCGCGGGGACGGTGACCACGGCGGAGTCGTCGACGCGGATCCGGCCGCTGCCCGCGGTGATGGACAGCCGCACGGTGACGGGCTGGTCGAGCGCGTTGCTCACGTTGATGAGGAGGCTCGTCGTGTCGCTGATGACGGTGTTCTGGCGCGTGGTGATGGCGACCGAGGACAGCAGGGCATCGGCCTGGGCGACGTAACCGTCCTGGGCGGTCACGGCTCCATCCGCCTCGCCGCGCCAGCGCGTGGACAGGGTCGCGAGGAGGAGCAGGCGCTGCTGGCCCGTGATGAGCTCCGGCTTCTCGACCGCCTTGGCGAACGCGTCGACCTGCGCCTCCAGCGACATGGTGTCGGCGACGCGGCGGACGCGGTCGGCGTCCTCCGGGTGGTCGACGACCTGGACGTCGACGGCCGGGCTGCCGAGCGCCGTGGCGAGGGGAGCCGTGTCGCTGTAGGGCAGCGCGCCGATGGCGTCGAGCAGCTGGCCGAGGCGTCCGTTCGACGCGGCCCAGCCGCGCTCCAGCGCCGCGACGACGACGTGGCCGTCGGCCTCGCGGGCGTCGGCGGCGAGGGTGGCCGAGAGCCGGGCGAGCGCGATGCCGAAGCCCTGGTCGGTCTCGGCCGACAGGGCCTGGTCGACGAGGGCGGAGACGTCGGCGTCGGTGACGAGCACGGTCGCGTCGCCCGCGTCGCCGACGGCGCCGACGCGGGCCGTGCCGGTGGATCGGACGTCGTCGCTCGAGAGGACGGTGGTCGTCGTGCCGCTCGCCGCGAAGACGCCGAGGTCGGACGCGACGGCGGTGCCGGCGAGCGGCCACGCGAATCCGGACATCGTGTAGTCCCAGGTCGTGAGGTCCGCGAGGCTCGGCACGGGGGACGCGGCGGGAGCCGTCGGCGTCGGGGTCGGCTCGGGGCTGCCGCTCTCCTCGGGCGCGGTCGTCGCGAGGCCGGCGATCGCGGATCCACGGGCGGCGTCCCCCGCGGCGGCGGGGCTCTGCGAGGGCGCGGGCGACTCGTCCGGCGCCCGGGTGGGGGAGGGCGACGGGCTGGATCCGGGAGCGGCGAAGCGGCTCGCCCGCACGGCGTAGGTGACGTCCGTCGGCGCGAGGAGGGCGGCGCCTCCCGCCTGCGCCTGCACGGCCACGTCCGCATCGGCCCAGGCCAGGGCGAAGGTCTCGTTGGGGATGGTCCTCAGGCGCTCGAGCCATTCCACGGCCGACGCGGGCGCGTCGGTGCCGAGGATGCGGATGGAGGCGAGGATGCGCGGGTCGATGCCCACCGCGACGGGACGGCCCGCCACGGCCTCCAGCTGGCGAGTGAGCGTGCCCGTCGGGCTCGTGTAGGTGGCGAGCGCCTCCGCGTCGATCAGGTCGGATGCGCTGGGCGGCACCGTCAGGGGCATCACGGCGGCGACGGGTGTCGCCGCGGGATCCGTCCCGGGGCTCCAGACGACGGCGCCGCGGCCGGTGCTGACGGTCGTCCCGCCGGCCGCGAGCACGGCCGTGAGGCCCCGAGGGCCGAACCCGCCGCGGTTGCCCTGGAGGCCGACGGTGGCGGCCGGCACGGTGACGGGCACGTCGACGGTGCCGCCCGCGGCGACCTCCGGCGACCCGGTCCGGCCGATGCGGGGACCCGTGCGCGCGTTGGCCTCGGTGCCCGCGACGTCCAGCCAGCCGTCGATCTCCGTGCGCGTGTCGAGCACGGTGCGGTTGAGGTCGAGGTCGATCTCGCCGGCCGGCACCGCCGCATCCGTCGCGTTGACGACCGTGACCGTGACCTGCAGGTCCTCGCCGGGTCGCAGGATGCCCTCGGCGGCGGGGGTGACCGAGAGGCTCACGCCCTCGGTCGCCGCGTGCGCCGGGGTCGCCGGACCCGCGACCGTCCCGGCGGCGAGCGTCCCGGCGGCGACCGTGACGCATACGAGGGTGGAGATCGTGCGTCGAGCGGATCGCCGGATCAGCCGGAGGGCTCTGTCCGTGCGGGTGGGGCCGGCGTCGTGTCGAGGCGCGGCGTGCATCTGGCGATTCTAAAGCGCTGGCCCCGGGCGCCCCGTGAGCGCTCGCCGTGGTCGCGGAAGCCCGTCGCGCCGCGGCCGTAGACTGTCCGACCATGCACAGCGTCGCACAGGCCCTCGAGCGTCTCCGCGAGCTGGCCGCATCGCCCCCGGTCGCCGTGCTCGCGCGCGCCTTCCACGAGGCGGGCCACGAGCTCGCCCTCGTCGGCGGACCGGTGCGCGACGCGTTCCTCGGCCGCGACGCCACCGACCTCGACCTCACCACGGACGCGCGGCCCGACCGCATCCTCGAGATCGTGAAGCCCGTCGCGGACGCCCACTGGGACATCGGCCGCGCCTTCGGCACGATCGGCGCGCGCGTGAAGGGCGAGCAGGTCGAGATCACGACGTACCGCACCGACCAGTACGACGGCGTCTCCCGCAAGCCCGAGGTCGAGTTCGGCTCCTCCCTCGAGGAGGACCTGGTGCGCCGCGACTTCACGGTGAACGCGCTCGCCGTGCGCCTGCCGCAGGTCGTGCTGGTGGATCCGTCCGGCGGCATCGACGACCTCCTCGCCCAGGTGCTCCGCACGCCCGTCGCCCCCGAGGTCTCCTTCGGCGACGACCCGCTCCGCATGATGCGCGCCGTGCGCTTCGCCTCCCAGCTCGGGTTCCGGCTCGACGACGCCGCGTTCGCGGCCATCCGCGACATGGCCCCGCGGATCCTCGACATCTCCGTCGAGCGAGTGAGCGACGAGCTCTCCAAGCTGCTGCGCACGCCCGAGCCGCGCGCCGGCCTCGACCTCCTCGTGGAGGGGGGCCTCGCGGAGCACGTGCTGCCCGAGCTCCCCGCGATGAAGCTGGAGGCCGACGAGCACCACCGCCACAAGGACGTCTACCAGCACTCCCTCCAGGTGCTCGACCAGGCCATCGACCACGAGCGCAGCCGTCACCCGGGCGAGGCGCCGGACCTCGTGCTCCGCCTGGCGGCGCTCCTCCACGACATCGGCAAGCCGTCGACGCGGCGCCTGGAGCCGGGCGGGGTCGTCACCTTCCACCACCACGACGTGGTCGGCGCGAAGATGGCGAAGCGCCGCCTGCGCGCCCTCCGCTTCGACAACGACACCATCGCCTCGGTGTCCCGCCTCGTCGAGCTCCACCTCCGCTTCTTCGGCTACACGGAGGGCGGCTGGACCGACTCCGCCGTGCGCCGGTACGTGCGCGACGCCGGTCCCGAGCTCGAGCGCCTGCACATGCTGACCCGCGCCGACGTCACGACGCAGAACCGCCGCAAGGCCGACCGCCTCGGATTCGCGTACGACGACCTCGAGACCCGCATCGCCGAGCTCGCCGAGCAGGAGGAGATGGCGGCGGTGCGCCCGGACCTCGACGGCGAGGCCATCATGCGGATCCTCGACGTGCCGCCCGGCCCGGTGGTGGGGCGCGCCTACCGCTTCCTCCTCGAGCTGCGGCTCGATGAGGGGCCGCTCGACGAGGACGAGGCCACGCGTCGGCTCGTCGCGTGGTGGGCGGCCGAGCAGGGCTGACGCGCCTCTCCCGCTTCCCGACGCGGATCCGGCTGGTGCGCCTCCTCCCCATCCGGTAGTCTTGCGAGGTTGTCCGCCCGGCGGCGGGATTCCCCTCCTCCGCGCGGACAGATGCACATACCCTCCTGTCGCAGATCGTCTGCGACCGTTCAAGTCCGAAGGAGGTGGGTTAGTGACGCATCAGTACGAACTCATGGTGATCCTCGATCCCGAGATCGATGAGCGCACCGTCGCTCCCAGTCTCGACAAGTTCCTCAACGTCATCCGCACCAGCGGTGGCACCGTCGACAACGTCGACGTCTGGGGCCGTCGTCGACTGGCGTACGAGATCAACAAGAAGAACGAGGGCATCTACGCCGTCGTCCAGCTCACCGCGACCAGCGAGGCCACGCAGGAGCTCGACCGCCAGCTGGGCCTGTCCGAGGCCGTCATGCGCACCAAGGTGCTGCGTGCCGAGGAGGCCATGGCCATGGTCGCCTCCGCTGCGAAGCTCGCCGACGAGAAGGCCGCCCGCAAGGCCGCCGCCACGTCCAAGGCCGCAGACGCCGCGCCCCAGGCGCCCGCCACGGACGCCGCTCCGGCGACGCCCGGCAAGCCGGCGGCGCAGGCCGCTTCCAGCGAGAAGACCGGGGAGTAGTCGATGGCCGGCGAAACCATCATCACGGTCGTGGGCAACCTCACCAGTGATCCGGAGCTGCGGTACACGCAGAACGGGCTGGCGGTAGCCAACTTCACCATCGCCTCCACGCCGAGGTCCTTCGACCGCGCGAGCAACGACTGGAAGGACGGCGACGCCCTCTTCCTCCGTGCGAGCGTGTGGCGCGAGTTCGCCGAGCACGTGGCGTCCTCGCTCGCCAAGGGCTCGCGTGTCGTCGCGACCGGCCGCCTCAAGCAGCGGTCGTACGAGACGAAGGAGGGCGAGAAGCGCACCTCCATCGAGCTCGAGGTCGACGAGATCGGCCCCTCGCTCCGCTACGCCACGGCGCAGGTCACCCGCGCGTCGGGCGGCGGCAACGGCAACGGCGGAGGCAACTCCGGCGGTGGCGGTCGCGGCCAGTTCGGCGGCGGGCAGCCCCAGCAGCAGGTGGCCGAGGAGCCGTGGGGAACCCCCGCGAGCTCCGGCGGAGGCAACTCCGGCGGCGACGGCGGCTGGTCCAACCCCGGCAACTTCAACGACGAGACGCCCTTCTAGGGCTCGTCGCACTACGTACGAAAGACAGGAAGAATCATGGCTGGAAAGAGCAGCGGCGACCGCCGCAAGCCTCTCCGCGGAGCCAAGGGCGGCAAGAACGCCGCCCCGGCGAAGTCCATCCGCGTCGGCGTCATCGACTACAAGGATGTCGCCACCCTCCGCAAGTTCATCTCCGAGCGGGGAAAGATCCGCGCTCGTCGCATCACCGGTGTCTCGGTGCAGGAGCAGCGCCTCATCGCGCGCGCAGTCAAGAACGCGCGTGAGATGGCACTTCTCCCCTACGCCGGCTCCGGCCGTTAAGGGGTAATGGAATGTCGAAAGTGATCCTCACGACCGAGGTCTCCGGCCTCGGTTCCCCCGGCGACGTCGTCGAGGTCAAGAACGGGTTCTCCCGCAACTACCTCGTCCCCCAGGGCTTCGCGGTCATCTGGAGCCGTGGCGGCGAGAAGCAGATCGAGCAGATCAAGGCCGCGAGTGCCGCTCGCGAGCACGCGACCATCGAGGAGGCTCAGGACCTCAAGAGCCGCCTCGAGGCCAAGATCGTCAAGCTCACCGTCAAGGCCGGCCAGGGCGGGCGCCTCTTCGGCTCCGTCAAGACGTCCGACATCGCCAAGGCGGTCGAGGAGTCCGGCATCGGCCAGGTCGACAAGCGCAAGATCGAGATCCCCAACGCCATCAAGGCCACGGGGAACCACGAGGCCACGATCCGGCTCCGTGACGACATCGTCGCCACGATCAGCCTGCAGGTCGTCGCCGCGAAGTAACGCAGCACGAGTTCGATGGCGGTGGGCATCATGCCCACCGCCATCGGCGGTTAACCGGCCGGTCAGAGGGCCCTCGTTCCCCAGCCCCATCCACAGGCCCGGCACTAGCAGAAGAACTCTCAAGCCCTGGTGCAGACTAGTTTTCCCACATCGGGTGTGGAACTCCCAGCACCAGGTCAGCGATGGATTCCGTTGCAGAATCCGTCCTGAGTGCACAGGCTTGTCCCCAGGTAGTCCACACGATGCCCGGCGTTTCGCCCACTTTGTCCACAACTCCGTCCACAGGCGCATTTGGTGCCGCGGGGCGGCGATCCATATCGTGGGGCAGCGCCCGTCGAACGGGCCGCCACGGGCCCTCCAGGAGGCCCGGCCGACGCCCTCCGAGCGGTGTCGGTGGTCCGAGCTAGAACGGTCGTGCGGGTGCATCCGCCCAGCCGACCGAGGGGAGCCGCACGTGTCCATCGCCCATCTGGGTCTCGCCGGCGAACGGGACGAGCGCGACAAGCGCGCCGGCCACGAGCGCACGCCGCCGCACGACCTCCTCGCCGAGCAGAGCGCCATCGGCGGCATGCTCCTCAGCAAGGACGCCGTGGCCGACGCGGTCGAGCAGGTGCGGGCGATCGACTTCTACATCCCCAAGCACGAGATCATCTTCGACGCCATCCTGTCGCTGTACTCGCACGGGGAGCCGACGGACGTCATCGCCGTCACGGACGAGCTCACGAAGCTCGGCGAGCTGAGCCGCGCCGGCGGGGCGGACTACCTGCACACGCTCACGAGCGTGGTGCCCACGGCCGCCAACGCCGGCTTCTACGCGTCCATCGTCGCCGAGAAGGCGGTGCTGCGGCGCCTCGTGGAGGCGGGCACCCGCATCGTGCAGATGGGCTACGCCAGCGAGGGCGAGGTCGTCGACCTCGTGAACAACGCGCAGGCGGAGATCTACGGCGTCACGGGCGGCGTCGAGGCGGAGGACTACGTGCCGCTCACGGACGCGGTCACGGTCGCCATCGACGAGATCGAGGCGGCCAAGGGCAAGGACGGCCAGATGACCGGCGTGCCCACCGGCTTCGCCGACCTCGACGCGCTCACCAACGGCCTGCACCCGGGCCAGCTCATCATCGTCGCCGCGCGCCCCGCGCTCGGCAAGTCGACGCTGGCGCTCGACTTCGCGCGGGCCGCCAGCATCAAGTACGACATGCCGTCCATCTTCTTCAGCCTCGAGATGGGGCGCAGCGAGATCGCGATGCGCCTCCTGTCCGCCGAGGCGTCCGTGCCGCTGCAGAGCATGCGCAAGGGCACCGTGGACGCGCGCGACTGGACGACCATCGCGCAGACCCGCGGCCGCATCAACGACGCCCCGCTCTACATCGACGACAGCCCCAACATGACGCTCGTCGAGATCCGCGCGAAGTGCCGGCGGCTCAAGCAGAAGGTCGGGCTCAAGCTCGTCGTCATCGACTACCTGCAGCTCATGACGAGCGGCAAGAAGGTCGAGTCGCGCCAGCAGGAGGTCTCGGAGTTCTCCCGTGCCCTCAAGCTCATGGCGAAGGAGCTGCAGGTGCCGGTCATCGCGCTGTCGCAGCTGAACCGTGGCCCGGAGCAGCGTGCCGACAAGATGCCGGCCATCTCCGACCTCCGCGAGTCCGGTTCGCTCGAGCAGGACGCCGACATGGTCATCCTGCTGCACCGTGAGAGCGCCTACGAGAAGGACAACCCGCGCGCGGGCGAGGCCGACTTCATCGTCGCCAAGCACCGCAACGGGCCGACGGGCACCATCACCGTCGGCTTCCACGGCCACTTCTCGCGCTTCGCGGACATGCCCGCGGGCGGGTAGCGGTCGCTACGGCTACGGCTACGGCTACGGCTACGGCTGCGGTGACGGCGACGGTCACCACGCCGCGCGTTCCCCGCTCAGGGCGCGAAGTAGAGGTGGGCGTGCGCGGCGCAGCCGGGGTTGAAGGCGGCGCCGCAGCTCGGGCAGGCGTCCGCCGCCAGGTACTCCGGGACGGTCATGGTCGCGCGGCACACGCCGCACAGGGCTGCCGGCAGGTGGTGCTCGGAGCGGGGGATCACCTCGAGCGGGTGATCGGCGACCGCCGCGTGGCACAGGTGGCAGGGGTGCCAGACGTCGCAGCAGGGCGCGCGGAGGGCGACGACGTCGAGGGGCGATCCGTAGTGGATGCAGCGCGTCTGGGAGTCGATGGCCGGCCCACGGACCTCGACACTGAACGCCACCCGGGCGTGACCGGCTGAGCTGGTCACGTGCGCAGACTCCGCCAACAGGGACATGCGGGCGTGACCTGCCGAGGGGGTCACGCCGTCGCCGTCAGCGGGGAGGGGCGCGGCGGCGGGGTCTCCCGGGCCGGAGCCGATCATGCGCGCGTCCGCGGCATCACGCGTCCGGCAGGGCCGTCGCGGCGTCGACGAGGGTGAGCTCGGGGCTGTCGCGCTCGATGGCCTTGAGGCGCCACGGGGTCGTGATGAGGGCGATGTGCGTGCCGTCGGAGCGGACGAGCACCTCGACGCCGATGGTCTTGGCGAGGGCCGGCGCGGAGGCCGCGTCGGTGATCCGCGCCACCTGGTACTCGAGCGGCTCCATGCGCAGCGGCGCGCGGAACTCGTTCGTCATGCGCTCGACGACGACCTCGAACTGCATGGGGCCGACGGCGCCGAGGACGGGGGCCTGGTCGCCGCGGAGGTCGGAGCGCATCACCTGGATGACGCCCTCGTGGTCGAGCTGCTCGATGCCCTTGCGGAACTGCTTGTGCGTGCTCGTGTCCTTGGAGCGGACGACGCGGAAGAGCTCCGGCGCGAACTGCGGCAGGCGCGGGAACGTGACGGGGGCGCCGTCGAAGAGCGTGTCGCCCACGCGGATGTTGGACGCGTTGACGAGGCCGACCACGTCGCCCGGGTACGCGTCGTCGACCGTGGAGCGCTCGCGGCCGAAGAGCTGCTGCGCGTACTTCGTGACGAAGGGGCGGCCGGTCTGGGCGTGCGTGACGGTCATGCCGCGGTGGAAGACGCCCGAGCAGATCCGCATGAAGGCCAGGCGGTCACGGTGCGCCGTGTTCATGCCCGACTGCACCTTGAAGACGAACCCGGAGAAGTCCTCCTCGACGGGACGCGTGCGGTCCTTCTCGTCGGGCCGCGGCTGGGCGGCCGGGGCGATGGCGTCGAGCGCGTCGAGGATGTGGGTCACGCCGAAGTTCAGGACGGCGGCCGCGAAGAGCACGGGCGTGGTGCGGCGGGCGAGGAACGACTCCTCGTCGTGGTCCTGGCCCTCCTCGTGCAGCAGCTCGCTCTCCTCGACGGCGTCCGTCCACGCGGATCCGGCCGCGGCCAGCGCTTCGTCGGGCGACATGCGGGTCTCGGGGGCGATGCTCGCGCCGCCGGCCGTGCGGGTGAAGTGCACGCACTCGCCGGTGGAGCGGTCGACGACGCCGAAGAACGCGCCGGACTCGCCGACCGGCCAGGTGAGCGGGGTGGGGAGGAGGCCCGTGCGCTCCTTGATCTCGTCCATGAGGTCGAGCGGCTCGCGGCCCGGGCGATCCCACTTGTTGATGACGGTGATGATCGGGATGCGGCGCTGGCGGCACACCTCGAACAGCTTCATGGTCTGCGTCTCGAGGCCGCGCGAGGCGTCGACGAGCATGATCGCGGCGTCGACCGCGGAGAGGACGCGGTAGGTGTCCTCGGAGAAGTCGGCGTGGCCGGGGGTGTCGACGACGTTCATGACGGTGTCGCGGTGGGTGAACTGGATCGCCGCGGAGCTCACGGAGATGCCGCGCTCCTTCTCCATGTCCATCCAGTCGGAGACCGTGGACTTGCGCCCCTGCTTGCCGTGCACGGCGCCCGCGGACCCGATGGCGTGCGCGTGCAGCAGCAGCGCCTCGGTGAGCGTGGACTTGCCCGCGTCGGGGTGGGAGATGACGGCGAAGGTGCGACGGCGGGACGCCTCGCGCAGCACGGGGGAGGCGGAGGCCGGGGCGGCTGCGCGGGGAGGGGTGATGGTCGACACCTCCCCATGGTACGAGGCCGTGACGGGAGGGTCGTCGTCCGGTGCCGTCGCGGGCGTCGCGGCGGGGAGGGGCTCCGGGCGGCCGGCAGCGGCCGGGGGAGGCGCAGGCGACGGCCGGCAGCGTCCGAAGGAGCGGCGGGTGCGCGGGAGCGGCCTCAGCGCGCCCGGAGGCGGTCGAGGAACTCGTCGGCCATCGCGAGGTGCTCGGCGAGGCGGCGGCGGCGCTCCTCGGCGTCGGCGATGAAGGCGGCGAGGTCGGCGCGGAGGGTCGCGGTGTCGTCGTCGGGGCCGGCGGCGTCGAGGGCGTCGGTGACCTCGAGGAGGCGCATCATCTCCTCCAGCGAGAAGCCGAGCGGCTTCATCCGGCGGATGAGGAGGAGGCGCTCGAGGTCGTCGGCCGTGTAGAGGCGGAAGCCGCCGTCGGATCGGCCGGACGGGCGCAGCAGACCGGTCTCGTCGTAGTGGCGGAGCGTGCGGTGCGACAGGCCGGTGCGCTCGGCGAGCTCGCCGATCTGCATCGTCGCGGGGCCGGCGGTGCGCGCCATGCGGGCCTCCAGACGGAATCCGCCCTCGGGGGGACGGATGGATGTGGTGCGGCCGGGCGACCGCATCCGTCCATTCTCCCCGATCCCGGCTGCGGATCGCCGCCCCCGTCCGGGGCTGCTGCCGGGGCGGATCGCCGGGGTGCTCGCGGGGCTGCCGGCCGGGGTGCCCGACGCGGGCCCGCGCCCCGGGCGGAGTGCGGCCGCCGGCCGCTCGTAGGATCGGGCGCATGAGGATCGCGTTCGTCTCGCTGCACACGTCGCCGATCCAGACACCCAGCACGGGCGACGCCGGCGGGCTCAACGTCTACCTCCTCGAGCTCGCGCGCAGCCTCGGGCGGCAGGGGCACGAGGTCCGGCTGATCACGCGCGCGACCGGGCCCGGACCCTCCGCTCCCGTCCCCGTCGCGCCGGGCGTCGAGCTGCTGTCGCTCGCGGCCGGACCCGCGGGGCCGCTCGCGAAGGAGGACCTGCCGGGGATCACGGCCGCCTTCGCCGACGAGCTGGCGGCGCTCCCGCCCGCGGACGTCGTGCACTCCCACTACTGGCTGTCGGCCGTCGCGGCGCTGCCGGTCGCGCGGGCGTGGGGCGTCCCGCACGCGCTCACGCTGCACTCGGTGTCCGCCGGCAAGAACCGGCGCCTGGTGCCCGGCGACACCCCCGAGCCGGCCTCGCGACTCGCGGAGGAGGCGCGGCTGGTGCGCGCGTCCGACCTGGTGGTCGCGTCGGCGGAGTCGGAGAGGCGGCTGCTCGTGGAGGCGTACGGGGCGGATCCGTCGGCCGTGCACGTCGTCGCGCCGGGTGTGGAGGAGGCGTTCCTGCGCGAGCCGTCGGGACGCGACGACGACGGGCGGGCGCGCATCGTGCTGCTCGGGCGGATCCAGCCGCTCAAGGGGCAGGACGTGGCGCTCCGGGCGCTCGCCCTGATGGACCCGGCGACGCGTCCGCTCCTCGTGCTCGCGGGCGGCGTCTCGCCCGGTCGGGACGCGTACGCGGCGAGCCTGCACGCGCTCGTGGGGTCGCTGGGGCTCGACGGCGACGTCGTGTTCGCGGGGCCGCTCGACCGCGCCGCGACCGCCCGCACGCTCGCGAGCGCGCAGCTCGCGCTGATGCCGTCGGCCGCCGAGACCTTCGGGCTGGTCGCGCTCGAGGCGGCCGCGTGCGGCACGCCCGTCGTCGCCTCGCGCACCGAGGGGCTCGTGGACTCCGTGCGCGAGGGCGTGAGCGGCGTCTTCGTGCACACGCGGGATCCGGCCGACTGGGCTCGTGCGGTCGAGGCGCTCCTCGCGGATCGGGCGGGGCTCCTGCGGCTGTCCGCGTCGGCACGCGCGCACGCGGCCGGGCGGACCTGGGACGTGGCCGCGGCGGACGTGGCGGGGGAGTACCGGGCGCTCGTCGCGGGGCGGGCGGTGCGCGCGGGCTGACGCGGGGTGCGCGTGGATCCGTCCGATCCCTCCGGCCGGGCTCAGCCGTCCCCGCGCGGCAGCAGGGCCTCCGCGTCGCGCGCCACGTCCTCGGCGGCGCGCTCCAGCCAGCGGGCGGCGTGCGCGCGGGCGTCGGCGCCGGATCCGGCCAGGTCGGTGAGCGAGCGGACCGCGCGGAACCCGTCGGTCGCGGCCCCCACCGATCCCGCGACGAGGACCGCGGCCGTGCCGTGCGCCGCCGCGAGGTCGAGGACCCGGGACGGCACCTTGCCGGTGCGGGACTGCGCGTCGAACCGGCCCTCGCCCGTGATCACCACGTCGGCGTCGGCGACGAGCGCGGCCAGCCCGATCGCGTCGGCCACGCCCGCGGACCCCGAGGCGGCCTCCGCGCCCCAGGCCAGGAGGCCGGCCGCGGTGCCGCCGGCCGCGCCGGAACCGGGCGTCGCGGGATCCACGCCCAGGAGCCGGGCGAGGTGCGCGAGCCCGGCGTCGAGGAGGCGGACGTCGTCCGGGGTCGCGCCCTTCTGCGGGCCGTAGACGGCGGCCGCGCCCGCGGGTCCGGTGAGCGGCGCGCGGACGTCGGCGAGGATCCGCGCTCCGCCGGCCGGGAGGGCACGGAGCCCCGCGAGGTCCGCCGACGCGATGCCGGCGAGGGCCCCGCCGCCGTCGCCCGCCGCCGACCCGTCGACGCTCCGGAACGGCGCTCCCAGCTCCCGGAGCGCGCCCACGCCGCCGTCCGTCGACGAGCTGCCGCCGAGCGCGAGCAGCAGGCGGGGGACTCCCGCGTCGAGGGCCGCGCGGATCGCCTGGCCGAAGCCGCGGGTGTGCGCGGCCAGCGGGCGGAGCGGGTCCAGCAGCGTGATGCCGCTCGTCGACGCGACCTCGACGACGCCGGTGCCGTCGGGCAGCCGCAGCCAGTGCGCGTCGACGGGACGGTCGTCGGGGCCCGTGACGCGCACCGGCACGCGGCGGGCGCCGGGGACGGCTGACGCGAGCACGTCGAGGGTGCCCTGGCCGCCGTCCGCCATGGGCGCGAGCGTCACGTCGTCGCCGGGACGCGCGCGGAGCCAGCCGCGGCGGAGCGCCTCGGCGGCCTCGACGGCGGTGGCGGATCCGGTGAGCGAGTCGGGCGCCATGACGACGCGCAGCGGGCGGGGAGCGGCGGTGCTCATGGGGCCAGTCTGCCCGGTGGCGCGGCGCCCGGCCCTGCGGCTCCCGGTGGCGCGGCGCCCGGCCTTGCGGCGCCCGGTCGTGCGGCTCCCAGCCGTGCGGCTCCCGGGCGGCGCGACAGCTCGGATCGGCGCGCGAGACGACCGCCGGCCGGCCGGCCGCCGCCGACGCGCGCGGATCAGCTCGGGGCGACGCCCGCCCGGTGCGCGAGGAGCGCGGCGCCCACGAGACCCGCGTCGTTGCCGCGGCTCGCGGCGATCACCTCGGTGTCGAGGTGCAGGAAGCCCTCGAACCGCGCGAACTCGTGCGCGGCCGCACCGCCCACCACGATGAGGTCGGGCGACATGATCGACTCGATGTGCCGGTAGTACCGCTCGAGCCGCGCCGCCCACGCCTCGAAGGTGATGCCCTCGCGCCGCACGGCGGAGAACGCTGCCTGCATCTCGTAGTCGCCGCCGTCGATGTGCACGTGCCCGAGCTCGCTGTTCGGGATCAGCTTCCCGTCGTGCAGGAGCGCCGTGCCGATCCCGGTGCCGAGCGTCGTGAGGATCACGAGGCCGCCGCGCCCCTGCAGCACGCCGTACTCGAGCTCGGCGACGCCGGCCGCGTCGGCGTCGTTCACCGTGAGGACGTCGATCCCGCTGCGCTCGCGGATCGCGGTGCGCGCGTCCATGCCGAGCCAGCGGTCGGAGATGTGGGCCGAGGAGCGGACGATGCCGTCCCGCACGATCCCGGGGACGCCGACGCCGACCGGCAGGTCCTCGTCGGGCGTGAGCTCCAGCACGATCTCGGCGATCACGTCGGCGATGTCCTCGGGCTCGCCGCCGACGGGCTTGCCGACCGTCATGCGCTCCGTGAGGCGGATCCCGGTGGTGACGTCGACGATGCCCGCCTTGAGGGTGGTCCCGCCGATGTCGATGCCGAGCGCGAGGCGGTCGCGCCGGGCGAGCGCGGCGGCGGCCCCCTCCGGTGCGGCGACGAGGGCGCGGTCGACGGGGATGAAGCCCGCGGTGGCGCGGCCGCCGTCGGAGGCGGGCCGCGGCGCGGTCTCGGGCTGGGGCACGGCGGGGCCTCTCGGTTGCGTGGTGCGTTCTGCGTTCTGCGTTCTGCGTGGTGCGGTGGCGGGTCGTGCTGCCGGCCGCGCCCGGTGGGGGTCGCGCGTCCGGCGGAGCGGCGTCCGGGCGGAGCCGCGCCGTGGATCCGGCCCGACGGCGCACGGTCCGCCGCGGCTCAGAACGCGCGGTTGGCGTAGACGATCCCGCTGGCCACGCCCACGGCGCACACGACCGCGAGCCCGACGACCGCGCCGACCGCCACGGCGGCCAGACGGGGCAGGGGACTCGTCACCCACCGAGCCTAGGCCAGCCCGGCGGGCGCGTCGCCGCGGGCCCGCGGCCGAGCATCCGCCCAGGAACCCACCGGGTAGGCTGGCCCGGATGGAGAGAGAGGCTGCCGTGTCCGAGGACGAGCTGACGTTCCGGGCGGCGTACTGGCCCGTGCTGCTCCTCCGAGCACTGCCCGCCCTCGCGCTCGCCGCGTTCATCACCTTCTCCAGCGACCACTCGCCGGCCCTCGGCCTCGCGGCGTTCGGCGCCTTCGCGATCCTCTCCGGCCTGATCACCGCGGGTCTCGGTGCCCGCGTGCTCCGCGGTCCGGCCGCGCGCCTCCGCACGAGCGCCCTCGTCCAGGGCTCCCTCACCGTCGTCGCCGGCGTCGCCGCGCTGCTCGCGCGCGACGGCGGCGTCCTCGTCCTCCTCTACGTCGTCAGCGTCTGGGCCGTCGTCACCGGCTTCCTGGAGCTCGTCGCCGGCCTGCGCTCGCGCGGTCGCGTGCCGGGTGCGAGCGACGCGGTCACCACCGGCGCGCTCACCGTCGTCCTCGCCGTGGCCTTCCTGCTCGTCCCGCCGGACCTCGTCGTCCAGTACGGCGGCGTCGAGCAGCGCGAGGGCCAGCTCACCGCTCCCGTCGTGGCCGTCGGCCTGCTGGGCGCGTACGCGGCGATCGTCGGGGTCTTCCTGGTCATCGCCGCCCTGAGCATGAAATGGGGCACCTCCACGCCCGCCGCGACCTCCGCGGCGGACGCCCCCCGGACCACCGAGAGCGCGAGCTGACCGTGACTTCCAACATCCGCAAGGACCGCATGCGCCCCGCCGAGCTGCTCGGCATCGCGGCGGCGCTCGCCGCGTTCGTCGGGCTGATCGTGGCGCTCAGCACGCGGCCCGCCGACGGCCAGGGCTGGACGGTCGTGGTCGTGTTCACGGGCGTGGCCTTCATCGGCGCCCTCGTGATGCTGGCCATGCTCGCCCTGTCGTTCAAGCCGAACCGCGACGAGCTGCAGGACATGGACGACCAGGACCACCCGGACCGCCCGACCCGGCACTGATCCGCTCGGATCGGCTCCGCACCGCCCCGAGCCGCGGACGCGCGCCGGGACCCCGCGACGAGGGTCCCGACGGCCCGGATCAGAGGATGTGGTCGACCAGCTGCGACGCCAGCCCCGCGTAGCCCGCGGGCGTCAGCTCGAGGAGACGCGCCTTGGCGGCGTCGCCGATGTCGAGCCCGGACACGAACGCGCGCATCTCGTCGCGGCCGACGCGCTTGCCGCGCGTGAGCTCCTTGAGCACCGCGTACGGGTCGCTGATGGAGCTGCGGCCCGCGACGATCTCCGCGCGGATGACCGTCTGGATCGCCTCGCCGAGGATCTCCCAGTTCGCGTCGAGGTCGGCCGCGAGCAGCGCCCGGTCGACGTCGATCTCGAGGAGGCCGCGTCCGATGTTGTCGAGCGCCAGCAGCGAGTGCCCGAGCGCGACGCCGACGTTGCGCTGCGTGGTGGAGTCGGTGAGGTCGCGCTGCAGCCGCGAGGTGACGAGGGTGGACGCCAGCGAGTCGAGCAGCGCGTCCGACAGCTCGAGGTTCGCCTCGGCGTTCTCGAACCGGATCGGGTTGATCTTGTGCGGCATGGTCGACGACCCGGTGGCGCCCGCCTGCGGGATCTGCCGGAAGTAGCCCATGGAGATGTAGGTCCACACGTCGGTGCAGAGGTTGTGCAGCACCCGGTTCACGTGCGCGATGCGCGTGTAGAGCTCCGCCTGCCAGTCGTGCGACTCGATCTGCGTGGTGAGCGGGTTCCACACGAGCCCCAGGGACGTGACGAACGCCCGCGACTCGGCGGGCCAGTCGACGTCGGCGTCGGCCGCGAGGTGCGCGGCGAACGTGCCCGTGGCGCCGCTGAACTTGCCGAGCACCTCGACGTCCTCGACGTCGGCGCGCAGGCGCTCCAGCCGGTGCACGAACACCGCGAGCTCCTTGCCGAGCGTCGTGGGCGTGGCGGGCTGGCCGTGCGTGCGGGAGAGCATCGCGTCGTCGCGGAAGAGGAGGGCCCGCTCGCGGAGGGCGCCGACGACGGAGACGAGCTTCGGCAGCCACACCTCGCGCACGGCGCGGTCGATGACGAGCGCGTAGGAGAGGTTGTTGATGTCCTCGCTCGTGCAGGCGAAGTGGGTGAGCTCCGCGACGTGGCCGAGGCCGAGCTCCGCGAGGCGGTCGCGCACGAAGTACTCGACGGCCTTCACGTCGTGGCGCGTGACGGCCTCGACGCGGGCGAGCGCGTCGATCTGCTCCTGCCCGAACTCCGCGACGACCCGGCGCAGCGCCGCCTTCTGCCCGTCCGTGAACGGGGAGGAGGAGAGGAGCGAGCGATCGGTGAGGTGGATGAGCCACTCGATCTCGACGTGGACGCGCGCCCGATTGAGGCCCGCCTCCGAGAGGTGCTCGCCGAGCTCGGTGACGACGGGGGCGTAGCGGCCGTCGAGGGGGCTCAGCACCTGCGGGGGCAACGGGCTCATGCGGACGATCTCCTAGCTGGGGGGACGGA